>OGIO01000066.1_pt1 | contig 138958 bp, 127 predicted proteins | sample 1571841 | NCBI WGS metagenome assembly OGIO01 (sample SAMEA2582111, study PRJEB24529) | metagenome | biome: Human gut stool | place: China | collected 2011
TTAAGAATTTTCAAACGGAAGGGTGTGTATGTTAGACGTTATTGGTTTTCAATTTATGTAGTTGCAGACAGATGTTTATTATACTCCGAAACATCTCAATAAATCGGTGTTGTAGAAGGTCTTTTACCTTCTGTTAATAAATACAAAAATTATTAACTAGTATCGTACAACATACACACTGTATATTGGTTTGAATCACGTAAATTATTTGAATATTATAAAAAGAGCTCATGTGTCGGCAACCGTACGGACACGTCTGCACTTAGTGAGTGGATGGTCGTTAGACCATTCAGGAACTTAGTACAGCTACGTGGGAGTCCGAACGCGAGTGGGTTGCAGACACATGAGCTCTTTTTATAATATTCCACCAATAATTTCCGTCTTCAAACTAAAACTTGACAAATTATCTCAAAGGACTATAATATATTTTAAATAAATAAACTTCACCGAAATTCGTTGAAGAGAACAACGCTGTTTTTGAATCAAGTGTTTCAGAGAGTCTGCGGTTGGTGTGAGCAGATACATTTTCATGAACAGATATCATCTCTAAGATGCGGACTGAACATTACTTGACATTAATATTTTGAACCAGTAAGTCTCGCCGGAATCCTCCGTTATAAGGAAAGCGTATGATAGTACGTTAAGAGCTGTAATTTTATTGCAGAAATTGGGTGGTAACGCGGATTAGTTCGTCCCTTTTCAGGATTTTTCTGAGAAGGGGCTTTTTTATTGCATAGAAAATTTCGATGAAATAAAAAGTCCTCTGAGCAGGATTCTTTCTTGATTTATAGCGAAGGGCGGTGAGGAATATCAGGAGGTAACATAATATGAAACAACTACAAAAACTAAGCAAATTTTTATCAGACTACACATCTATCGTTGTCATCGCGATCGCAGTCATTACATTTTTCCTGCCATCGTTGATGGGGTGGGTGAATTTTCAATTATTCACGGATCCAGTAGCAAATAAATTCACGAGTCAGTCTATCATTATTGGTGTCATCATGTTCAGTATGGGATTGACACTGACAACAGAAGATTTCAAAATTCTTGCACAAAGACCATTTGATATCTGTATTGGTGCGATCGCTCAGTATCTGATCATGCCATTCCTGGCATTTGCAATTACAAAATTACTGAATCTGCCAGATGGAATCGCTCTTGGACTGATTCTTGTAGGATGCTGTCCTGGAGGAGTATCATCAAACATTATGTCCTATCTTTGCGGTGGAGATGTTGCATTTTCTGTTGGAATGACAACTGTATCTACAATCCTCTCTCCAGTGATGACACCACTGATGGTATCCTTTCTGGCAAGCGGAGCCAAGATCACAATTCATGGATTACCAATGTTTGTATCTATCATAGAAACGGTTATCGTACCAGTAGCGATCGGGTTTGCATTAAACTACGCATTAGGAAAAAATGAAGCATTCAAAGAAGTTCAGAAAGTCATGCCGGGTGTGGCAGTTCTTGGACTTGCATGTGTTGTTGGTGGAGTTATCTCATCACAGGGATCAAAATTCTTCCAGTCTGGAATCGTGATCTTTGTTGCAGTACTTTTACACAACGGTTTCGGATATTTCCTTGGATATTGTGCGGGAAAACTTACTGGAATGAACACAGCAAAGAAACGAACAATTTCTATCGAAGTTGGAATGCAGAATGCTGGATTAGCAACAAACCTTGCAACAACAACAGCCCAGTTCGCATCAACACCAGAATCAGCAATTATCTGTGCAGTATCTTGTGTATGGCACTCAATCTCTGGAACATTACTTGCAGGTATGTTTACACAGTATGATAAGATAAAGAGTGGGCATAAAGAAACTGCTACAGCAAAATAAATATTTTTATTAAATGAAAAAGAGACATCCTTTTACCTTTGGTTAATAAATACAAAAATTATTAACCAGTACCGTATGACATACACACTGTGTGGTGGTTTGAATGACGTAAATTATTTGAATATTATAAAAAGAGATCATATGTCGGCAACCGTACGGACACGTCTGCACTTAGCGAGTGGATGGTCGTTAGACCATTCAGGAGCTTAGTACAGCTACGTGGGAGTCCGAACGCAAGTGGGTTGCAGACATATGATCTCTTTTTATAATATTCCACCAATAATTTCCGTCTTCAAACTACAAATCAGAACTTTTCTTCTTTAAACGCCCGCATCATCTCATTCGTCAAACTAAAATCATTCGGTTGCAATTCAATTTCATCACGAGATTTCCACTCAGCAAGTTTCAATTCCGAAGCATCCATATGAATCTCTGTATCTCCATCTACCTCACAATAAAAACCAGCCAGCAGATCATCCACAACACCCCAAGGCTGAGATTTATAATATTGAATATTCTTCACACGAATACCAGCTTCTTCCATGACCTCTCGTGCAACAGTCTCTTCCAAAGTCTCACCAATCTCTGTAAATCCAGCAATTAATGCAAAAGGAGTGAATCCTTTGCGGTATTTTGTAAGCAGGATCTTATCACCATTTTTAACACCAACGATCACAGCAGGCACGATTCTTGGATAGATCAAGTGACCGCAAGATGGGCATTTTAAAGCACGTTCTGTGGAAGAATGAACGGTCTTGTGTCCACAGCATCCACAGAAACGGTTTGTGCGGTACCAGTTATAAAGATGTAAACCAGTGATCGCCGCAAACGTGCGGTATTTTGGACCAATCTGTAAATTGCGAAGCTCACGTACGGTATTGAATTCATAATCTTCAGGAATTTCTTCCGGAGCTTCACTTAATAAGAAGTAGTTGTCATCATCCACAGAGAAAAGATATGTAAGAGTTTCTTCTGTAACATGAGTATCATTCACAAAATCACTCAATCTAGGGAATGATAAAAATAGATGTTCCTCATTTAAAAGAGTTGGTCTTGCAAGTTTCTTACCATCACCGGTATAGATCATTTCATCCAGAGAAAATAGATTTTCCTGCCCCATTTCTTCTAAGTCTTCTTTCTTTAATAAACGATGAAGAAGACCTTCCTGTGTAAAATATAAAATAATGCTGTCAGCATCTGGTTTTTGATCTGGATGATATTGATTGTTTAGTTTATGTGGATAAATATCTTGTATCATATGTAATAAAATTCCTCGTTTCCATTAAAATTCAAATAAAAAAAGCACTTTTATCATAACAGAATGAGGATGAAATGAACAGAAGAAAAATAAATAAAGACAAAAGATAAAAATAATGATATACTGATAAACAATTAAGTTATAAGAGCAAAAAATAAATGGGGGGGTATATAAGTGGAGATGAACAAACTATGTAGTTGTATTGTTCCATGTTTTAATGAAGAAAAAGTTATACCAATCTATTACGATGAAATGCAGAAAGTTATGAAGCAAGAAGAAAACATTGAATTTGAAATTATTTTTGTGGATGATGGAAGTAAAGATGGTACATTAGAGATTATGAGAAAATTGAGTGAGCAGGATCCTAAAATACATTATATTTCATTTTCCAGAAATTTTGGAAAAGAAGCTGCTTTATATGCAGGGTTAGAACGTGCAAAAGGTGATTATGTTATTACCATGGATGTAGATCTTCAAGATCCACCATATTTAATTCCAAAGATGATTCGATGTATTGAAGAAGAAAACTATGATAGTGTGGCAACAAGAAGAGTGACAAGAGAAGGAGAACCTGTTATTCGTTCTTTTTTTGCAAGGCAATTTTATAAACTCATCAATAAGATTTCGGATTCAAATATAGTAGATGGAGCAAGGGATTTTCGTATGATGAAACGAAAGATGGTAGATGCTATTTTGACAATGCCAGAATATAACCGTTTTACAAAAGGAATCTTTGGATGGGTAGGATTTGAGACAAAATGGTTGGAATATAAGAATGTAGAACGTGTCGCGGGGGAGACGAAGTGGTCTTTTTGGAAGTTGTTTCGTTATGCTTGTGAAGGAATTATGGCATTTTCAACAGCACCATTGGTGGCAGTATCATTGATGGGTGTGTTTGTATGCATTATTGCATTTTTATTTCTGGTATTTGTAATCGTGAGAGCTGCAGTATTTGGAGATCCCGTTGCTGGATGGCCGTCATTAGTATGTATTATCAGTTTTTTAAGTGGTATTCAATTGTTAGGAATGGGAGTTGTTGGTATGTATCTGTCTAAGACATATCTGGAAACAAAACATCGACCGATTTATATTGAAAAGGAAAGTCATTAATAATAATGAAAGAGGAATCGTTTAAATGAAATTAACTACAAAGAAACAGCTTATGGCAAGATATACGATCTTATTTGCAATTATAAGTCTGATTGTATTTTATCCATTCTACAAAAATGGAGTGACATTCATATGGGGAGCAAAGGGACAGGATGGATTATCCCAACACATCAACGCGCTGATGTACTGGGGAGAATATATCCGCAATTTCTTTTCTAATATCATCCACGGACATTTCAGATTTCCAATGTGGGATATGAGCATTGGATTTGGAGCAGACATTCTAGGAACATTAAATTATTATGCGATCGGTGATCCACTCAATCTGATTTATGTATTTTCCAATAAGTCAAATATAGAATTATTGTATAACTTTATGCTTGTATTTCGTCTGTATCTGGCGGGAGTAGCATTTATCGCATTTGGACATTATCTGAAAAAAGATGGAAATGGAATCTTAGCAGGAAGTATTGTGTATATTTTTAGCGGAACATTTTTTTCATTTGCGATACGTCATCCGTTTTTCCTAAATCCAATGATCTATCTTCCATTATTATTGATGGGAGTCGAGAAGATTTACAGAAAAGAAAAACCATATTTATTTATACTTATGGTAACGGTCGCAGCGATTAGTAATTTCTATTTTTTCTATATGCTGACAGTTGCAGCAGTGGTTTACGCATTGATCAGATTTCCAGAATATAAAGAAGCAGGATTTTTCAGAACTCTTGGAAGATTTAGCGGGTGGTATCTGCTTGGAATTGGTCTTTCCGCAGTAATCTTACTGCCTGTATTAATCGCATTTTTAGGAAATGCGCGAACTACTTCGGATGTAAATTATTTCAGTATTTTCTTATATAAGAAATCATATTACAAACAAATATTCTTGCAGTTTGCAGGTTTCCAGAAGATTTATAAAGGAACAAACCTAAACTATGCAGCTTTAGGATATTGTGCAATTATTGCACTGTTCCTGAAAAGGAATAAAAAGCGGTTTTCATACAAGGTAGCAGTGGTACTTGGCATTGTCAGTCTGTTATCACCAGTGTTCGCCTATATTTTGCATGGATTTTCTTATCCGATGAATCGATGGACATTTATACTGGCATTGATTGTTGGAATGACAGTCACAGAAATCTATCCAGATCTATTTGTACTGACGAGGATCCAGAAAACAGGAATTCTTGCAGGAGCCGTTTTTTACATAGTATTTGCCCTTTTCTTAGGCGATAATATGGTAAAAGGGAAATATGAATTGGCAATACTTGTAGCTACAGTACTTGCATTGTTTGTACTCAATGAGTGTAAAATGTTTGGACAGGAGAAATATAAACATTTCATTTTGTATGCAGTATTGATCTTAACAGCAGGAACTGCTTCATATGTACAGTATTCTCCAAAATATGGAGAAACAATCTCAAATTATGTAAAATCCGGGCAGGCATATGAGATGTTGTGTGGAAAGGAAATGCGGCTGATACAGCCAGATAAATATAAGATACAAAATGGTGTGTATCGTGCAGAATCTCTGGATAACAAGATAACGAACTGGAGTTTAAATGCGCATATTCCGGGAATTACGAATTATTATAGTGTGACAGATAAGAATGTCTCAGAAACTATGCAGGAATTCGGATTAAAATCCTATCAGTATAAGTTCAAATTCCGCAAACTTGACATGAGACAAGGCCTCATGGATTTATATGGAGTTCGTTATGTAATCTGCACCAAAGAAACAGGAGCTAAATTATTATCAGATTATCAGTTGTTAAGATCAAAAGATGGGATGCAGTTGTATGAAAATAAAAATGTATTTCCATTTGGATATACTTATGATGGATATTTGTCATCACAAACATATAAAACTCTGAACCCAGCACAGAAAGAACAAGCATTACTTCAAAGTGCGATTCTGGAAGACGACAGCAAGAGTGCGGATAAACTAAGGAAGATGACAATCCCAGAGAACGTAACAAGTCATGTTGTTGGAGAAAATTATCGCATTCATAATAAAAAAGAAAAGGAAAAAATTATTCAAATTAAGATTCCCAAACAATATATCAAGGCGAATTCTTATATTTATCTGCAAGGAGTCAGTACAGAAGCATTGGATGGAAAAAGCAGTAGACATGTATTAGGAGTTGGGATGAACAAAAGTAACTTCCAGCTTCTTTATGGAGGTAAACAGGTTCATTTATTTAATGCAGAGAAGAATTCCAGTTACGATATTGGGAAAAGAGATTATTTGGTCAAGATGAGCAGAGATGCAGTGAAAGATCGGGAAGATACATTGACATTAAAATTTAAGTTGAAAAGTGATTATTATATTGATCGGATTTCGATTCTTACAGTGGATCAACAGACAGAGATAAAACAGATTCAAAAGAGAAAAAAAGCAGATCATCTGACCAATATTTCATATGATGGGGGAAATCATTTTTCAGGAGACATCACGGCATATCAAAATGAGATACTTTGCATACCAATCACATATCACAAAGGTTGGAAAGCATATGACAATGGAAAGCAAGTGAAGAGTGAGCAGGTCAATGGAATGTTTGAAGGAATCTATTTAAACAAAGGAGATCATCATATTACATTAAAATATGAAACCCCAGACCTTAAGATCGGTGCAGTTGTGTCGTTATTTAGTTTGATCATATTATTTATCATAAGTAAAAAGAAGAAATTTCAGTAATTAAGAAAAGTTTTCATTTACCAAAAAGAAAGGTAAATGAAAGCTTTTTTCTATAAAAGAGGAAACGAGATGTATGAAATAAAAAAATGACCAATGTTCAATGAATTATTGACTTTTATCAAGGAAGTGCATATAATAACCAATGATTTAAAGAGGTATGACCTCTATATAAGTAATAAAAATGCAAGGAAGGAGCAGCTGTGATCATGTTAAAACGAGAATGGCAGAAAATTTCAAAGAACCCCTGGATGATTATCATTTTGATCGCGATCATTACGATTCCTGCAATTTATACATCTGTATTCCTTGGTTCTATGTGGGATCCATACGGAGATGCAGATCAATTACCAGTAGCGGTAGTCAATCACGATAAGAAGGTAAATTACGAGGGAAAAACATTACAAGTAGGAGATGATCTGGTAAAGAATCTGAAAGATTCAGGATCACTGGATTTTCATTTTGTAAGTGACAAGAAAGCAGAGGAAGGATTGAAGAGTGGAGAATACTATATGATCATTTCCATTCCAGAAAATTTCTCAAAGAATGCAACAACATTAATGGATAAGAATCCAAAACAGATGAAACTGACATACAAGACAAACCCAGGTACGAACTATGTAGCATCCAAGATGGATGATAGTGCCATGGCGAAGATTGAGAAGTCAGTCAGAGAAAAAGTAACAGAAACTTATGTAAAGACCGTATTTGATCAGATCAAGACAGCCGGAAGCGGTTTCCAGAAAGCAGCAGATGGATCCAAAAAGATCGAAAGCGGAGCGAAGAAGCTGAAAGCTGGAAATGATACGATCGAACAGAATTTAAAGAAATTAGCATCCAGCACATTAACATTTCAGAATGGAGCAAAATCACTTTCCGTAGGACTAAAAACATATACAGCAGGTGTAGCCAAAGTTGACAGTGGAGCAAAATCTTTAAAATCAGGAACAAAGACATTGAAAAATGGAGTCGCAGCCCTGCAGACAGGAGCAACTCAGTTATCCAATGGCTCTAAATCCTTAAAATTAGGAATCTCCCAGTACACAAACGGAGTCAGCACAGCACAGGCTGGAAGCAAACAGCTTGCAGCGAATAATAAAGCATTAAATGCGGGTGTTGAAAAATTATCCAGTGGAAGTAAGGATTTAAAAGATGGAACTGGAACATTATCAGCAGGCCTTAAAAATCTGTTGGGTCAGACAAAAGAAACATCCAATGGACTTGGAACTCAGTTAAAAGAAAATGAAGCGAAGAAAGATGGAATTATAAGCAAACGAAGCAATTTCGATACACAATTAGAAGCATTTAATACAAAATTAAATGAATTAAATCAAATGCTTTCTGCTGGATCAACCGCATCAGAGACATCAACACAGACAGCAAACAATGAAACAGCTAAGAAGGCAGCAAGCAGTGCAGCAAATGCAAAGTCAAGTGTATCTGATTTAAACAGCAAAGTAAGCGAGTTAAAGAATTCATCTGTACTTGATAAATTAAGCGAAGAAGATAAAAAAGCATTATTAGCTGAAATCGACGAGGTAGATAGCGCAGCATCTGATGTTGAAAATAATGTTGATGAAACATATACAAATGCACAGAAAGCGGCAGATACAAAAACAACAGCAAAAACACAGTCCGCAAGTAGTGGACAGCAACTTGCAACAGTGAAAGCATATGTTAGTTCTTTAGCAAAATCATCTAAGCAACTTGCAGAATCATCCCAGACACTTTCTGGATACGAAAAAGCGATGATGAATGGTCTGTATGAAGGCTTAAATGAAGTAAAAACAACATTAGACCGTCAGGGAACAACTCAGGATACAATGGGTATGATCCAGGCGTTGACTCAGTTATCAGAAGGTGCTACAAAAGTACAGACAGGAATGACAACCTTAGAATCTGGAATCAACGACAGCACAAGCGGATTAAAGATTGGAATTGCCAACTACACAGCAGGAGTTGAAAGCCTGAACACAGGACTTACAACATTAACAAACAACTCCAAAGCATTAAATACTGGAGCAACACAGTTAAATAGTGGAATCAACCAGGTAAGCTCAAAACTTCCAACATTTAAGTCAGGAACAGCAAAGCTTTACAAAGGAACAAAAACACTGAAATCAGGAACAGCAGCCTTAGTTGCTAATAACAATACATTAAACAGTGGAGCCGGACAGTTAGCATCTGGAGCTGGACAGATCGCAAGCGGATCAAGTCAGTTAGCGGCAGGATCTACAACTCTTGGAAATGGAATCGGAACACTTCAGAGTGGAAGCAAGACGTTAAAAGATTCCTTACAAAAAGGAGCAGATCAGGTTAACAGCATTAAGGCAACCAAGAAGACAAATAAAATGTTTGCAGCACCAGTGAAAGCTAAGAATGTAGAATATTCACACGTTGATAACAACGGTCACGCAATGGCACCATATATGATGTCCGTTGGATTATTCGTAGCATGTATGGCATTTACATTAATGTATCCTTTAATGGAGAAAAACGAAGAAGTCAAGAGTGGACTTCAGTGGTGGTTAAGCAAAGTCACAGTCATGGCAGCAGTATCCATTGCACAGGCAGTGATCATGGTTGCAGTTTTAATGGGAATCAATGGACTCGAACCACATTACGTAGGAAAAACATTTGGAATGGCTGTCTTAGCATCCATGGCATTTATGTCATTGATCTGCTTTGGCGAGATGTTATTAAACCGTGTCGGAAGTTACGTCATGTTAGTATTCATGGTCGTACAGTTAGGTGCAGCCGGAGGAACATATCCACTGGATATGGCACCACACTTCTACACAGTATTACACAAATATATGCCATTCAGCTATACAGTACACGCATTCCGTCACACACTATCTATGGATGGACAGATCGGACAGGATATTGCAGTATTTGTTGGAATCTTAGTTGTGTCAACATTAGCAACGATCATCTTCTACCGCTTCAGAATGAAGAAACAGGTTGGAGGAACATTGGAACCTAATGGAGCGCCACAGCATTAGATATAAAAATAATTAAATAAAAACTCTAATGAACAAAAGACTAAGGCAGTCAGTTTTGAAGATGCGTATTTATGCGATCTTGAAACTGGCTGTCTTAGTCTTTTGGCATGTAATAAATTATATTTATACGAGAATAACTATAAAATGTCAATAATAATCATTTGGAGTGACTGTTTTTTATTGTATGTATGAAAAATGTGTATAAAATGTGAACAAATACATTGAATAAAACTTGACGCAAGAGTATAATTAAAAAAGTATAGTAATTGTAAATAGGGATAATAAGTTAATAAGGAGGTTTTACTTATGAAGAAGACTAAGATTCCACGGAAAAAAGTACGTGGAAAGAACATGAAGAGATTATTTGCTTGTTTGCTGAGTTTGTCAATGATACCGGCGAATGGGGTAGCGGTATTTGCAGCACAGGAGCAAAATGTATCAACAAAAGTTGTGAAGACAGAAGGACAACAGGCAATAAAGACAACTAAGGCGGAAGAGTCTAATGATAAGAAAGTAAATTTTACAAAAGATAAGATTGAAATTGGTAATTTTGAAGGAATTCAATTTGATAATATTGATCCGGACGATATAGAAGATGTAGAATTTGATATTGCTGAAGAAGATCAGGATAAATTAAAAATCTATAGTGTAGATGATGTAGATGGTTGTGAATATATTCCAGAAGTAAAGGGAAACGTTGGAGACAAAGTGAAGGTAGGAGCTACAATCACGAAAAAAAATGGGGATTCAATTACAGTTGAGCCAAAAACGTTTGAAATACTGGCACAAACAGATCCAAATGTAGTTCCAATAAAAACTTACGGTTTATATAAAGCATTATTAAATAAAGATCATCAATCTGTAGATAAAAATAATAATGGGAAAATTGAAAAAAAAGAGTTGAAAAAAGTATTTTATATAAACTTATACGAAGGTGGTTCGTATGATATGAATGTAAAAAGCGAAGAACTGAATCTTTTGAGTGATGCAACAGAATGTAGAAATGTAGATTTAGATCAAGATAAAGCATTAACTAATATTAATTTTGTAAAAAACATGAAAAACTTAGTTAGTGTCAATTTGTATAACACGGGAATTCAAACAATTGGTGATGCACTGGATCATGTAAAAGATCAATTAGAAGAGTTGAATTTAGGAAATACAAAAGTTTCATTTGATGAAAAAGCAAAATTTATAAAAGATGAAGTTACAGTACAAGAAGGTACAACGAGTAGCAAAGGGTTTATTAGACATTTGTTTGATTATGATAAAGAGAAAGTTTTTTTAACAGATGATGCTGGTTCTGCATTAACTGCAAAAAGCAATTGGCGTACGATTGATATTTCAGCGGAAAAAGGAAGTGCAGGTAAAACTGGAGAATTAACAATTAAAGATGGCGAAAAATCTAAAAAAATTAAGATTAAGATTATTGGAAAAAATCAAAATGCTCCAGGATTTGCTCAAAATAAAATAGATGATACGATTGGACATTTTATTGAAATTAAAACTAAAGATGGAGCAAATATTGATATGGACAATAACATATCAGTAGATAATGAAGATGTGGTAAAGGTTGATTCTATTTTTAAAGAAGGGCCAGAAGAAAAATATATTTATTATTTAGAACCTCAGGGAGTTGGTACAGCTAAGGTTACAGCTAAGTTTACAAAAGATGGTGTTACATATACAGATACAATGGAAGTAAATATATCAAAGGCAAAAGATGATATTGTGCCATTAAAATCTATTTATACATATGAAGGGATGTTAACAAAAGATGGAAAATCTGCAGATGAAAATAATGACAAACAAATTGATACTTCCGAGATATTAAACGTAAATGAATTTTATACACGCAAATCAGGAATGACAGATAAGCAATTAGAAGGATTGGATAAAGCTGTAAATTGTACAAAAATGGGTCTGGAAAATAGCAATTCTATTACGGACATTGCTTGGATGAAAAATTTAAAAAAATTAACAAGAGTTGATTTAGGTTATACAGGTGTTAAAGATATTTCTTTCTTAAATGATATAAAAGATCAGATTACATATCTTAATGTAAGTGGTACGAAAGTTCCAGCAGATCAAAGATATCAGTTGATAGATCAAAAGGAAATTATGGTAGAAAAAGGAACCAAGATTGAATTACCATCCAATATTACTAGATTTTTAACAGAAGAAGATAAGATAAAGGTTGACGATGAAACAGTTGCAACTTTTAAAGAAGAAAGTGTGCCATCTATCGAAGAGGGAACAGCTTGGGTGATTAAAGCAGAAGGAGAATCAGGACAAGCAACAAATCTTGTAATTCAAAATGGAAATGATAAGAAAATCATACCAATTCGAATTGTAGACAAGGCAAAAGATGCGATTGGATTTGCTCAGAAAGACATGACAATAAAGCAACATTCATTTATGAAAGTTCCAATTAATAATTTAAAGAATGTAGATGAATATTATATTATCACAGAGAGCAACGATAACGATGATGAAGAAAATCCTGATGATATTTTAGATACCAAGTGGGGTTACAATGAAGATGAAAAATATAAATATTTTGAACCAGGAAAGAAAACAGGTACAGTTAAACTGGTAGGAAAATTTGAGAAGAATGATGGTACAGTATATGAAGATACAATGACAGTTACTGTTGAAGAAAATAATGATCCTACAGTTTTAGCATTAGAAAATGCTTATACATATTTTGGTTTATTAGATACAGATGGAAAATCTGTTGATACAAATGGTGACGGACAGATTGATGAAAAAGAGATAAAAAATGTAAAACAAATGAACTTATATGAAGCAACAAGGAAAGAATTAAAGTTATTAGAAGCAGCAGAAAATTGCACAGATTTAGATTTGAGTTATAATAGTTCAGTCAGAAATTTAGATTTTATTGATTGCATGAAAAATTTACAAGAATTAGATCTTAGAGGGATTAATAAAATCAAAGATTATTCAAAATTGAGAACAATCAAAAATCAATTAATTTATTTGAATTTGAGTGATTCAAATATTGATGATGAAGAACGATTATCCTATGTTTATACAAATGAAATTTCCATTGGCGCAGGAAATGAAATTACGAATCCAATCCTTCCTATGGGAATTATTAATGACACAGATACATATGCAATTGAAAATTCAAACGTTGCAGAAGTAGTTGATCGATGGACATATGATAAAGATGGATATAAAGACCAGAGAATCGTAACGATCAAAGGCAAAAAAGGGCAAGAAGGAAAAGAAACAAATCTTGTTATTACAACAGACGAAGGGGAAACATTAAAGATTCCAGTAAAAGTTACACAAGGCTCTATTGTGAATCCCCCAGTGGTCGCACCAGCAGAGCCAACAAAGCCTGAGAATCCAAAACCAGAAGCACCAAAACCAACCCCAACACAGCCAACAACAGCTGCACCACAAAAAGTTGCTAAGATCACAGTCACAGCACCATCCAACAAACTTTCTGCAGGAAAGAAAGTAAAATTAACAGCCAATATTTCAAACGATGCAAGCAACAAAAATATCAAATGGACAACAAGCAACAAGAAATATGCAACGGTTGATAAAAATGGTGTCGTAAAATTCAACAAAAAGGCAGCAGGAAAAACAGTTACGATCACGGCATATGCAACAGACGGAAGTGGAAAGAAAGCGACGTTCAAGATCAAGATCATGAAAGGAACCGTTAAGAAGATCAAGATCACAGGAAAGAAAACGGTCAAAGCAGGAAAGACACTAAGTCTGAAAGCCAAAGTAACCGCATCCAAAGGAGCCAACAAGAAACTGAAATGGACTAGCAGCAATACAAAATATGCAACAGTATCCGGATCAGGAAAAGTCAAAGCACTAAAAGCTGGTAAAAAGAAATCAGTGAAGATCACAGCAATGGCAACAGATGGAAGCGGAAAGAAAGCAACTGTAACGATTAAAATTAAATAATCCAAAAATGCGCTAAAAGAGTGATCAGATTGATCACTCTTTTATGCATTCTACACAAAAAAGTGTTATAATAAACAAAGCAATATGCAGATTCAAACATGAAGAAAAGGAGGACGAATTTCATGCAAAAAGGATGGAAAGTATTCAGCCACTTAAATGGAAAGAGCAGAAAGAAACTGTTAGCATGTCTGCTCAGTATATCCATGATACCGGTCAACGGATTTACGGTAATGGCGGCAACAGCAGATCAGGGGAATCAGGCAACGGTGACACAGGAAGGTACAACCACACCAACAGTTACAAGTGGGATTTCATTTGCGGCAGAATCCCAGAATGTGACAGTAGGAAATTTCAAGTATTATGAATTCCAGGGACCGCAGGCAAAAGATTTCGATAAAGTCAACTTCAATATTTCTGATGAAAAAGCATTAAAGATTGAACAAAAGACTTTCAAACAAGCAGATGGAACAGAAGTTGTGAAGTATATGCCAATAGCATTAAAAGACAGCGGAAAAGTTACTGTAACAGCAACATTTGAAAAGAATAAAAAGCCATTAGATGGAGTAAGTGCTCAGCTTGAATTTAATTTAAGCAAAGATGATAATATCATTCCATTTACTTCACAAACGATGTATCAGGTATTTAGTGGAAAGGAAGAAGGTGCGCTTACTAAAGCAGACTTAGCAGCGAAGACAGAGATCAATCTTTCTGACAAAGGTCTGACAGATACAGAAGTAGCATATCTTCAGTATGCAACTGGTTGTGAAAAATTAGATTTAAGCAAGAATACAAATATAAGTAAGATTGATGCATTAAAATTTATGACGAATCTAAAAGAAATCAATCTGGAAGGTACAAAGGTTTCTACAGTAGATAGAATTGCTTTGATTAAGAAAGATTCGATCACAGTAGAAAAAGGAGCCAAAACAAATGATCCTATTCTTCCAAAAGGAATCTTAAAAGGATGCAAAGATGTTAAGTATTCTGAGGAAGTAGCAGCAGGAACAACAGCAAAATTAAAATCAATTCAGGTTCAGACAGATGGAACCATAAGTCTGGAAGCAGTGGATACAGCAGAAGCAGGGACGACGAATTTAAAAGTTGAGAGCACAACAACACCAACAGTATTTGCAACGATTCCAGTAAATGTGATAGCCAAAAGTGCAACAACACCAGAGTTTGATAAAAATGATCCAAATGTAAGTGTAGGAGCATTTAAGAAACAGATCAAGTTAAATAATCTGAAAAAAGATGATGTAGTAACGATCACATCAAAAGATACAAAGATCTTAAATATCCGCACAGAAACAGCACAGGATGGAACAAAGACATACTATCTGGAACCAAAAGCAGCAGGAAAAGCAACGGTAGAAGCGGTAGTAGTAAGAGCAGGAAAGACATATACAGCAACGATTGAGATTCAAGTAGCAGCCGTAGGAAAAGATATTATTCCATTGACAAGCTACAAAGTATACGATGCATTAGAGGCAGATGCAGATAAAGATGGAAAAAAAGAAAAGGCAGATAGAAATAATGATGGAATGATCTCAACAGAAGAGATCAAAAATGTAAAATTTATTAATTTAGAAAATAAAGATCTGACGAATGCAGATTTAGCAGGTTTATCCGAAGCAGTCAATTGCGAAAAGATCGACCTCGAAAACAACAAAAACATCACAGATATCAGTTTCATAAAGAATTTAAAACAGTTAAAGACACTCTATCTAAGAGGAACATTTGTGACAGATTTTACAGCATTAAATGATCTGAAAGCACAATTAGAATCATTATATCTGCCAACAACAGCAAGCACAGCGACAAGAATATCATTCTTAAGTGACAGCCTGTATCTAAAAGAAGGACAGGAATTAACAATACAGCAGCTTACAAAAGGTGTATTTGTAGACAGCAAAGAAGCATGCACGATCACATCATCCAATGTGGCAGCAGTATCCATTACAGGAGATAAGATTAAAGCCGGAACAAAAGGTCAGATGGCAATTCTGACATTAAAAGCTGGAACAACAACAAAAACGATCAAAGTTTACACAACAGATGAAACAGGTAAGATTCCTACACAGGCGGTTGTATTAAACAAAACATTTGTAACATTAAATCCAGGCAAGACAGAACAGCTGAAGATTACATATTTACCTGATTATGCAACAGCTTCAATCGGAACAGTAAAATGGACATCTTCCAACGAAGCGGTTGTAACAGTTGATGCAGCAGGTAAATTAACAGCTAAGGCTGCAGGAAAAGCAATTATTACGGCAATAACATCTGACGGAAATGTAATGTACTGCATCGTAACAGTAGAAAATATCAAAGTCAGCAAGATCACGATCACAACAACAACATCTAACAAGATCGCAACTGGTAAGAAAGTAACATTAAAGGCGACCGTAACACCATCCAATGCATACAATAAAGGTGTTACGTGGAAATCAAGCAATACCAAAGTTGCAACAGTCAGCAGCAGCGGTGTCGTTACAACGAAGAAGAAAATGGGTGGAAAAACAGTAACGATCACAGCGACAGCCAAAGACGGAAGTGGTAAGAAAGCGTCATATAAGATCTATATCAAGAAAGGTATCGTAAAGAAAGTCTACATTTCCGGAGTTAAATCAGTAAAAGCTGGTAAGAAGTTATATCTGAAAGGAAAAACAAGCGCATCTTCAGGGGCAAATAGAACTTTAAAATGGTCAAGCAGCAATACAAAATATGCGAAAGTTTCTTCCAAGGGAACCGTAACAACATACAAAGCTGGAAAGAAAAAATCCGTGAAGATCACAGCAAGAGCAGTGGATGGAAGCGGAAAGAGCAAGACGGTTACAATTAAAATTAAATAGTAAAGTAATCGCTGATATTTATTGAAAGAAAAAGTTGAAAGAAAAAGTTGAAAGAAAAAGCAGTTAGAAACCATAAATTTAAGATTTTTAGCTGCTTTTCTTTTAAGTCATTATTTACAAAAATAATAATAAATGGTAATATATGTATAAATCTAAACAAAGCATCTAAACACAATCTTAGATTACAGATCTTTTAATAGTCTATGAAAAGTTCGACAAGAGGATGTCTCCTCGCCAAAATCATTGCAGCTCGAAACTATATTTGATAAAATAAAAGGAGATAAAAATTATATGGAAGAAAATAAAAAATACCCTCAGGAGGGAAGAAACATGGGATTTTATATGGACAGTGCGGCACCGAAAACTTTATACCGCAGTGAGTTTTCGAGCCCATATTTTGTGGATAAATCAATGGTATTAAAAGAATTATTCAAAATAATTGAATCTGGGAATAAGCATATTTGCATTACCAGACCGCGACGTTTTGGAAAGACGGTCATGACCAATATGATCGCATCATTTTTTACCAGTTCCATCGATTCTTCTGATATATTTGACAATCTTAAGATTGCAAAACACCCAGATTATAAAAAACATCTAAATCAATACAAAGTGATTCAGATCAATTTCAGTGAGATGCCAGATGAATGCGAAAGCTACAAAGCGTATATCCGGCGAGTACATAAGTTATTAAAGGAAGATCTACAGGAACTATACCCACAGTTAAATTTAGATTTTGAAAATGCGACAAAAGACCTTTTAAGAAAGATTCATGAAAGAACCGGAGATGAGTTTATCTTTGTGTTTGACGAATGGGACTATATTTTTCATGAATGGTTTATGACGGAGAGAGACAAGAATGAATATCTGACATTTTTAAGTGCATTATTAAAAGATCAGTCCTACGTCAAGATGACTTACATGACAGGAATTCTTCCAATTGCCAAATATTCCAGTGGGTCAAAACTAAATATGTTTGTAGAATACACAATGGTAGAAGAAGAGAAATTCAGCGATACTTTTGGATTTACAGATGAGGAAGTGGATGAATTATTTAAACGATATCAGGAACGTACGGAGAATCAGTATTTAACAAGAGAAGATTTAAGAACTTGGTATGATGGATATTATATTAAGAATGGTAAACGGATTTATAACCCAAGGTCTGTTGTCGTAGCATTGACGAATAACAATCTAGGAAACTACTGGACAAACTCAGGACCATATGATGAGATATTTTCTTATATTGAACATAACGTTGATGATGTCAGAGATGATGTAGCATTAATGGTATCAGGCGAATCTGTTCCTGCAAAGGTAAGAGAATATGCTGCAGTATCGATGAATCTGACAACAAGAGATGAGATTTTTTCAGCCATGGTCGTCTATGGATTTTTGACATATAAGGATGGTAAGGTCAGTATTCCAAACAAAGAATTGATGGATCGTTTTGGAGAAATGCTTCAGAAAGAACCATCCATGGGATATATCCATCAATTGGCGAAACATTCAAGAAAAATGTTAGAAGCAACGATTTATAATGATACCAAAACAATGGAAGATATTTTATCATACGCCCATAATACCGAAGTTCCGATCCTGTCATATAACCATGAGGTGGAACTGGCAGCAATCGTGAACCTTGTGTATCTGACAGCCAGAGATTATTATCGTGTGGAACGAGAAGATAAATCAGGAACTGGTTTTGTAGACTTTATCTTTTATCCGAATAACCAAAATGAATATCCAGGAATGATTCTGGAACTAAAAGTAGATGCAACACCAGAAGAGGCAATCCAGCAGATCAAAGAAAAACAATATGATCTGAAATTGAGAGGAAGACTTGGAGAAGATAAGGAAAACAAAATTTTAGCTGTAGGAATCAGTTATGATAAGAAATCAAAAAATCATAAATGTTGTGTGGAAACTTTATAAAAGAATATAAGACTTGAGAGAGGGATATTACAAATGTAGTATCCTTCTTTTATTTATCCATTTTATATGACATATAACTCCTTATTCATGCATAATAAACACCCTAATATAAAGAAAATGATATACTAAAAATATTAAAAGAGGAGGAAGTTCATATGAAAAAGGCAAAGAAACTATTCTTACTTTTGATTTTATGTATTATAGGAATCATAGGATCAGGACAAGCAAAAGAAGTAAAGGCGGATCTGGTTTCATCAACACAGGTTCCGTTAAATGGAAGTTCACCAACATACTGTACGATGAGTTACAGTACACAGAAAAAATATTTGAAACTGGTATTATCACAACCAGGAGAAGTATCGCTAACAATAACGAATACAAACAATCAGGCAAGAACAACGTGTCCAAAATTTAAAGTTACGGATTCTTTATTTTCAGAAGAATATGATGACTTTGAAATCGAAAGTATCGGTGTTCCAGCAACAAAGATAAAAAATTATTACTTTTATGCAGGAACGTATTATATTCAGATTGATGCAAATGGTGTTAGTGGAACACAAGTAGCTGTGCAGGCAAAGTATACACCGATTGGATCAGAAGTTACTTCAGCAATTGAAAATCCAAGTGGAGCAATCAATGTGAACTATGGACAGCAATATACAGGGTTAATGGCACAGAAGCCACATTTTAATTACTACAGATTTGTGGTTCCATACAAAAGCAGAGTAAAGATTGAAACAGAACAGAAAAATGATCTGATTCTTTGCATTATGAAATCAGATGCCCAAGAGGAAGTTACACGTGACCAGTTGGGAGATCCATCAGGTACTGTAACACAAGAATTAGAACCAGGGACTTACTTCGCGAGATTTGGTGGAAACGGATTATTTTGGAATACAGAAAGTGGAATCTATAAATTCAAAATTACAATGATCACAAGCGTAACAAATTTGAAACTTTCTGCAAAACAAAAAGTAATTGGAACTGGAAAAACAGCGAAGATTAATGCGTATATTTCTCCAAATAATGCGACAGATAAAGGAATTAAATGGGAATCAGATTGGACAAGGATTGCAACAGTATCTTCTAATGGTGTAGTCAAAGGAATCAGGGCAGGTGCTACAACAATTTATGCAACATCAAAAGATAATGATGATATCAAAGCGGAATGCAGGGTAATCGTAACTCCAAAGAAAGTAAAAATTAAAAAGATCAAAACATCAAAATCAACATATTCAGCAAAGAAAAGATTTGTGAATGTGACCATGAAAGATCCTGGAGAGCGTGATGGAATTCAGATAAAATATTCAAAGAAAAAGAATATGAAAAAAGCAAAAAACGTTACATACTACATGAAAAAAGGAACTTATTATTTTCGAGCCAGAGCCTATATTACAGAGAATGGACATAAATATTATGGACCATGGGGAAATATCAAGAAGAAAAAAGTTAAATAAGAATACTGACAGGAGGAAGATTATATGAAAAAGATATTTATAGCAGTGATTACATTATTGTTTGGAATAGCCATTTTTGTACCACAGAATGTAAATGCGGCACAAAAATCAACGTATAAAAAGATTTTAGCAGCTTATAAAAAGAATGACATGAAAAAGGTCAGAAAATTAAGCAAGAATTTACCAGCGATGGCAAATGAGAAATGTGTTAAAAAGATGAAATCTAAATATAAAAAAGCATCACAAAAAGTAATAGATAAGATAGGATTTTTTGATGGTGGTGAGCAACCAGCAATTATGTACTATGGATACAGTGATGTTGATAAAGATGGTAAGCCGGAATTGATCATAAGATATGGAGCAAGCGAACAAGGATCAACAATTCGTATTTACCAGTATAAAGGTGGAAAGTACAAAAAAGTAAAAGGAAGTACGGATGGATGGCATACGGTTATTTATAATTACACAAGTGGCAATGGATTAGTATTAACAGATGCCATGACTGCGGATAAAGTCTATGAAAGAGTTCGTCTGGTAACGTTAAAGAAAGGACGAATGAAAGTAAAAGTAATTCGGAAAAGGGAGTTTAAAGATTTTAATGATAGACTTTTATTGCCTTGTGTAATCGAAACATATTAATTTACAGAACTATATAGCTATGCAAAAAGAGGATACATAACGTGAAAAATCAAAGCATAATGATAATCATAAAAGGATCATGGATACTTGTTCCATTTATATATGGGGGATTTTATGATTGGATTATTTTTGCAATGGCAGTAATTTGGCAAGTATGTTTGTTATACATCGCAATTCAAAATAAGAAGATCATACTACCAGAGAAAACAATATGTATAATAGTCACTGGCATAATGCTATGTTATGTTGGAACTGTTTTTTATGGAATAGATTCTGGAATGAGTGAGCTCGGGTTGATCAAAGTGATCGCATTACTGGAATTTTTAGTACTGGTAGAGCAGATTCAATATGAGGAAAGAATTGAACTCTTAGAGCAGATTCCAATGATTGCAAGTGTGATGGCGGTCATATCAATGATTTCATATATCACACCATGGAAACATACATTTTTTCAAGCGTCAAGATTAGGGGGATTTTTTCAGTATTCAAATACCTTTGCATTGTACCTGTTAATAGGGATTATTGTGTTGCTATATGAAAAAAAGAAAGAAGGTAAGCTGTGGTATATAAAATTGTATATACTTACTACAGCAGTTTTGTTTACAGGAAGCAGGATTGTCTTTTTTTTGATGATCATAAATTATCTTTTATTTTTTATCGTGGATAAGAAAAATCGTGTAACGATATTTGTTATGACTGGCTGGATCATAGGATTGACGATTATAGGAATTGTGATCACTGGAAGTTATCAGAATATGGGAAGATATCTTACGATATTCACACACAACAGCACATTATGGGGAAGAATTCTATATCAGGTCGATGGCTTGAAAATGCTATTAAAAAGACCAGCAGGTTTAGGATATATGGGATACTATTTTTTGCAGCCATCTGTGCAAAGTGCGGCATACACAACAAAATTTGTACATAATGATTTTCTACAAATTGGGCTTGATGGTGGAATGATTGCAATGATCTTGGCAGTTATATTATTTATTCAAAGTATTTATGAAAAGAGTAGTCAAGATTTACAAAAACATTTGTTAGTGATCATAGCAATTCATAGTTGTTTGGATTTTAATCTTCAATTTCTTTCAATCGGGATGATTGTTATCGTGTGTATGCAATGCAAAGAAAAGAAGGAGTTGCAACTGAAGAAAATAAAAATCTTTTGTTTGCTAACATTTGTAGGTTTTGTGTTGTCTTTACGGGCAGGAATAGGAACTTCCTTGGAATATCAAGGAAAATATAAACAAGCCTTAAAGATCATGCCAGAGCTTACAACGGCCAGGATGAAACAACTATCAAAAGAAACTGATAAGAATCAGGCAGAAGAATCGGCGGACAAATTGATTCATTCAAATAAAATAATTAGTCAGGCATATGGGGTAAAAGCGGAAATTGCATATGGGGAAAATAACTATAACGCTATGGTGCATTATAAAAGGCAGGAAATCAAAAATCGAAAATATGATATAGCAGTTTACGAAGATTATATTGATAAATTGGCATGTATTCTACAAGAAAAGCAAGCAGATTCAGATACAAAAGGGATGAAACAGTATTTAGAAGAATTGCTCTGGATACAGCAATACATAGAGAAAGTAAACACGCAAACAAATCCGATCGCAAATCATTTGAAAGATGAATCGATTCTTCAATTTGATAGTAATTACCAAAATTATCTGGAACAGATAAGGGATTATTATAATCGAAACTATAAAACACAAGGTGATAAAACACAATTTTAAGAACGGAGGAGAAACATTATGAAAAAGATACTGGTTTATATTGTGAGTTTGTCTATGCTATTATCAAATAATACAATGATCATGGCAGCACAGACGGCAGAGAACAAAAATGTACAAGAAAAAACAACGACAGTTTCATTTGATTCGTCATCGCTGACTACAAAAATAGGTAGTTTTAAGTCATATGATTTTCAAGGAATTCAATCAGATCAAATAGAAAATGTATTCTTTGAATATATCGATGAGGGTTCAAATTGGACGGAAGATGACGAGGAATATTTGGAAGATAGTTCAATTTTGGAAATAGAAAAGAAAAAAGAATACAAAGATGACGAAGAAGAGGATGAAATTAAAGAGACTAAATATGTCCCAGTTGCAAAAAAAGAAGGAAGTGTCAAAATAAGAGCAACAATCCGATTAAAAAATTCAGATGAAACTATAAAAACACCATGGACAAAGTTTACTGTGAAAAAAGCTGATAGTGGAGTCGTTCCTTTAAAGTCTTATGTTGTATATAGCAGATTAAAAGATAAAGACGAAAATTTAGTTGACAAGAATAAAGATGGTCAGATTGATTCACAAGAGATAAAAGAAGTAAATTACCTGTATGCATATGATCATAATCTGACAGATGAAGATATGCAGGGAGTGAATCAGGCGGTGAATTGTGAATCAATAGATTTGGAAGATAATGCAGAAATTACAAAGCTTGATTTTGCAAAGAATATGAGTCATTTGGAATCTTTAAAATTAGATGGTACGGGTGTACCATTAAAAGATAGATTGGATATTTTGCGATTAGATCCAGAAAAAGTAAAAAAGGGTATTGCTTGCAGAGTTGTGCTTAAACCTAAAAACATGATTAAGATTGGTAATACAGAGTTTGATATAAATGTATATTCAGAGGATGAAAACAAACTACAGGTTAATAAGGTCAATGAAGATTTGATACTAAAAGCGACAGAAAATTCAAATTTAATTTTTATCTCAGATGAAGATGAGGAGGAAGAAGCAGTAAAAAAAATTGCATTAAAAGTAGAGCCAGCACCAGATGATGCGGTAGTGATATCCGATTTGTATTTATATAATGAGCTGTTAAGGCAGGGAGATAAAAATAAAGATGGTTATTTAACAAAAGATGAGGCAAAAGATATTAAGGAAGTTGAAGTCGAAGACTGTGATAAAGTAGATCTTTCAGGAATCAATCAGATTAAAAACTTAGAAAATCTAAAGATTGATTCAGATGATGGAGTTCAAAATATAGATGCATTAAAAGATTTAAAAAAATTAAAATTTCTCAATCTAAAAGGAGTAGATCAAAAAGATATTTCTACGATTGGACAATTAAAAGAACTTATATATTTAGAATTAACAGGAGATTTTGATAATATAAATTCCTTTAAGAATCTTAAAAATTTGGAATTCTTAACATTATCATCAAATAATCTGGAAGATATTTCACCGATTTCCAAGCTAAAAAACCTAGAAGATTTAGAAATAGGGGAATGCCCTAAAGTTACGGATATTTCTACATTGGACCGCAATATAATTTCTAATTTAGTTGTGTCAAAAAATGTTTCTGCAAAGCAGTTATTAGATTATCAAAAATTTACAGACTTAGCATTGCAAGAAAAAGAAAATTTAGATGATTCAATTGGATATGTTTCCGTTATAGGTTTAGATGATGACGATGATGATGACAATGGTATTTATACATATAAAGCGAATGATAGTGCGATTATTAACAAGTACGGAGAATGTATAAAACGAGGTGAAACTGATGTTACAATCACAGCAAAAGCAAAAGATGGGAAAGCCACAAAAACGATTCATGTTAAAGTTCAAAATGGAAAGGATCTAGAGCCAGCAGGCACAGAGAGAAAAACAGATGAATTACCAAAATTGACGCAAAATGGATATCCTGATTCCAGAGTAAATGTTGTGCAGGGAAATGGAGTGGTTTATGATCTGAATTCAAAAGAAAAATTAGCTGTGAATGCCAAGTCGTATGTTGCCAATTATGTATATTGTGATGACGATTATTTTGTATTGAAAACAAAGATTTCCAAAGAAAATGAGTTGTATACAGCAATAGGAAATACGCAGTTAAAAAAACAAGATTTAGATATTGAAAAGACAGAAAATAATTGCTTTTTAACAAAAGAAGGAATATTGTATCGCATAAATCAACAGAATAAACCAGAAAAGATACAAGATAATGTAAAAGATCTGAAGATATTTGATGAATATGGAAGGTCAGATGATGATGTCATCTTGTACAAAGATGGGACAGTGAAGCGCATAAAAGAACAGAATCCTATCTTATCAGATGTAGAAACCATGTTATCATCCGATTATTATGTGCTAAAGAATGGTACAACGATTAAATATGATTGGAAGGCGAGAAAAAGTGTCAAAATATTTGATGGAAAATTAAAAATGGTACGAGATGGAAATAATAATCCGTACTTTATGGATGGAAATACTTTGTATACGTACTATCGTTATAGTGATGAAGGATATACATTTGTTAAAATTGCGGATAATGTAAAACAGTTAACGCCATATGATTCAAGTATATATCAGGATATGAATGGTGACTGGTATTACTTTGATGAAGATTGGACGGAAAAGGACGATAAGTTGTATTATACAAAAAAGAAGATATCCTATACAAATAGTCACTTTACTGGAATTTCGGATGATGGAACAGCCTACATTTATGGAAATCTTATTTTGACAGATGTGGTGGATATGAAAAAAATTTCATCAAGTGATACACTGCTGATTCGAAAAGATGGAACTATATGGAAATATAGAGCCCCATATGTAGCGGAAAAAATGTTAGATTATGATGAGACTAAACCAGATTCTAAAGAAGATCCAATACCAGAGCCAGAACCAACACCAGAGCCAGAACCAACACCAGAGCAGAAACCAACACCAGAGCAGAAACCGACACCAGAGCAGAAACCAGCACCGGAACAGAACTCAGCACAAACAACAACTCCGCAGACACAGCAGATAAAAGTCAGCCAGATCAAACTGTCAGCGATTTCAACAAAGATTGCTGCAGGAAAGAAGATTAAATTAACAGCAGACATCACAAAGAATGCTTCCAATAAAACATTAAAGTGGACAACAAGTAATTCGAAAGTCGCAACTGTGGATAAAAATGGAGTTGTAACGATCAAGAAAAAAGCTGGAGGCAAAACAGTAAAGATTACAGCAGAGGCAACCGATGGAAGCGGAAAGAAAGCAATATTTACGATTAAAGTCATGAAAGGAGTCGTAAAGAAAGTTAAGATTTCTGGGAAGAAAACGGTAAAAGCAGGAAAGACACTGAAACTAAAAGCCAAAGTCACAGCAAGCAAAGGAGCCAACAAGAAACTGAAATGGACAAGCAGTAATCCTAAATATGCAACAGTATCCGCATCAGGAAAAGTAAAGGCATCAAAAGCAGGAAAGAAGAAATCAGTGAAGATTACAGCAATGGCAACGGATGGAAGTGGAAAGAAAGCAACCGTGAAGATTAAAATTAAATAAAGAATAGGAAATTGACGATCTTATGAACAAGGAAACAGCTGGAAGTCACAAGAGATATTTTAAGAAGGTGTGATTTCTGGCTGTTTTTTTATTGCATAGGAAATTTTGATGAAAGCCCCTATTCAATAAAAACGGTAGAAAAAAAGTAGAGATATAAAAACTCTCTACTTTATAAACATATTCAAAAACTGCTTCTTAACCTCTACCGCTCTCTTCTGGCTGACTGGAATCTTATATTGTCCAGCCAAAGTCACAAGATTATTTTCAAAATCCGTAATCTGATTTAGATTGATCAGATAGCTCCTATGGCAACAGATGAAATTCTGGTTTAGACGCTCAAGTAACAGGGCAAGTTTCTCAGAGGTATGATAAGTGGAAGATGTACAATAAATGGTTGTCGTACGGAGATTACGCTCCATGTAGACAATATCATCTAACAGAATATTATGTTCTCTGCGGTTCCATGAGATTGTCAGATAGTTATTTTTGCGTTGCTTAAGATTGAAGATTGCTTTCTCAATCGCACGAGGCAGATATTGTTTAACATCGGACTTATGAATAAAATATACATGTTCCGTCTCATACACATCACTGCAGTATTCACGATATTGTGTGATGAAGATAATCTGTGTCGAGGCGTCTGCCTGCAAGATTTTTTTAGATAAGATAATGCCGGACTTTTCAGGAAGTTCGATATCCATTAAGACGATGTCATAAGGAACAAAATTCTTCCCATATAATTTAGAACGTTCCTCTGGGGAGGAACAAGGGTGAATCTCGGCAGAAAGTCCTTTTGTTTCTTTGATAGTTTTTTCAAGTTCATGTAGATAGATTGGGTCATCTTCGCAGATTGCAATATGGATCATTTATAAATCTCCTTTGTATGTATTCAATCGCTTGGCAGCTGGAACAGAAGATGAGAAGAAAATAAATTCCCTTCATCCAGCCATTTGTAAGTTCCGTGGTACTGTGAAACGATATTTTCTATAATAGTTAATCCGTGGCCATGCAGAACACAGGATTCTTTTTTTGTTGTGTGGTGTGCAAATATCTCATTAGGGTTTTTACTGTTTTGCATATGTACAATAAACATATTTGCCCGAAAATCCGTTGTCAGCGAGATAAATAGATCTGTTTGCGAGGGATCGCATAAGCGGCAGGCATCGATCGCATTATCTAATAAGTTTGAAAAAAGGCTTGTGATCGTAAGATCCGAAAAATAGGAATCAAAATGCTCTGGCAAGATGATGCGAAACTGACAATGAATTTTTGAATGGTCAGCAACGATCTTTTTTTCCTGAAGTAATGTATTTAATAAAGCATTTTTACAAAAAGAATCCGGATAATTTCTTTTCACATGTGATGTGAGAGAAGAAATCAATACAGCCATTTCTTCGTATTGTGCATTCTTTCCAAGGTCCATGGCAAAGTCCAAATATTGGTCAATATACGCCTGTTTTTCAAGGATCGTCTTTTTTAGATTTTCTAATTCATGCTGTTGTTTCTGCATTATCTGATGTGTGCTCTTTGCATTTTTAAAGTCAGCAGTTTTACGGGTATTTTTGCAAATATGGAATACAAGACCGATAAAGGAACCAAATGCTATGATCATTGCAAGTGACATATAATCATAGAAGAAAATATGATAATACTCATGAAAAAAGTGGTTCCACAATGCCGGATTGTGGCGCATATAATTTGTCACGATTCCATGCAGCGGGATCGAAAAAATACAAATAAGAATAATATATTTTTCAATTTTATACAGATTCGGATGTTTCATAATGTTTCCCTTCAGAGTCTTTCAGTTCTTGAATATAGGATAATGCCTGTTCATATTCGCCATGTTCCACAAGCAAGGAAAGGGCAAGAAGATGATTTGAGGTATCATGGTTCCAACGATAAAGTTTCTGATATTCGTCATCAAGTGTATGCAAATGATGGATTTCTTTTTCTAAGGTCAGACGTTGGTGCGCTTCTTTCAAATGTTGTTCTTCTAATTCTTTCAGCAAAGTTAGTCCATGATTAAATAAATTCCATGAGATTATGGAAATGATCACAGAAGCAATGATAAACCATCCATACGAAAATGAAGGTTCAGGCATGGACATAAAAATATTTCCTGCAATAACCATAAAAAGGACAGGAAGACCAAGAAAGAAGAATAACTTTATATTGATCAGGTGCCGATTGCGTTCAATCATATTAAAAATTCGAGGTAATAATAAAATATCCAGGATCATCTGCGAGATAGAACATAGAACAATGGAAATCGTATTTCCGCTCAGTGCTACATATAAAACAGCTAAATGAAGCTGTGGAAATATAAAATTAAAAACCATCAAGATACCAACAGCAATCGCTTCAATAAAAATCATACTGATACAAAAAATAAAAAATAAGAATACCTGAAAGGACCGATCTTCTGTAAAAAAGAAAAAGATATGAAAGATCCATAATGGGTAAATAAAAAATGCTGTAAATGTAGCGGATGTTGATGTTGGAACAAAGATCATCCATGACAGTAAGACAGCATAAAAAATCCATAATCTCCGATAAAATGAAGGAGAGAAAGTTCTATGTGAAAATCGTTCTAATAATATATGAAATGGAAAAATAATATTAAATATGGTTACCATGTAATAAAACAGACCTGAAATCATAGAACACATCCTCTCCTTTCAACGATTATATGTGTTTTCGCAGATAATATTATTATACAACGAATAGAAAGTTATGAAGAAAACGAATATTACATATAAATCATTTTTTATGTATGTTTCAACATGATTAATGACACGAAACAGTCTCCATCATCATTCCACTGGCAGGTTCCATCATAGTCTTTGACAATGCTTTCTATGATAGAAAGACCATGCCCATGCAAAGATGAAGAATCTTCTTTGGTTGTTTTATTTAAGAAAATATTTTTAGGGTCTTTAGAGTTTTTCATACGGATCATAAACATATTTGCCTTAAAATCTGTTGACAATTTGATAAAAAGAAAATCATTTTGTGGATAAAGCTTATGGCAGTTATTGCAGCTTTCCAAAGCATTATCAAGCAGATTTGAAAAAATGCTGGTAATCGTGAAATCGGAAAAAGTCTGATCAAAATGATCTGGAAGAAGAATCCGGAATTCACATTTGACATTTAACTGATCGGCAATTGCTTTTTTCTCTTGCAGCAAAGTGTTCAACAAAGCATTCTTGCAATAAGTATCAGGATAATTTCTCTTCACATGGGAGGAAAGTGAAGAAATCAAAGTTGTCATATCATCATAATTTCCAGATTCACACAGATTGATCGCAAGGTCGATATGTGAATGGATATAGGATTGCTTTTCAAGAATCTTAGTTCTTAAAGTTTCAATTTCTTTCTCCTGTTTTAAAATTGTCTGTTGTGTTGAATCAAGCATTTTCAAGTCGATTTCTTTTTTTACATTATTACAAGTAGTGATAATGACACTGACAAAGGAAAGAAGACACAGTACCATAAAAAAATTAAAGAAAAAAGATAAATATGGCTGAACAGCGTCCATAGGAAAATATTTCTGAAATGCTTCTGTGGTAAGCAGACAATGATAGAGTACAGCTGTAAAAGGAATGAGAAATATATAAATAAAAATTAAAACGGATTGTATTTTATGTGATTTCATTTGATTCATTATAGCTCGTCTCCTTTCTCCTGCATTTGTTTCATATAAGAAAGTGCCTGATCATATTTCTCTTGCTCTGCCAATAAAGAAAGAGCCAGAAGATGATTTGCCATATCGTGGTTCCATACATAAAGTTTTTTGTATTCATTATCAAGAGAATGTAAATGTTCGATTTCCTGTTGAACCATATCAAGATGATGCTGCTGGCGGATATTTTCTCCTTCAGAATGTACAAGGAGTGTTATCCCATGTTTAAATAAACGCCAGATGCCATAAGAGCATGTCAGTGATGGGATCAGATATACGAAAACGGAATGTAATGTGTTTGGAATGATCATCAGAATATTATCAAGAATGATCGGCAGTAATATCGGAAGTAATAAACCGACCAGAAGTGATATTTGCATTAAGTAAGCATGATGCTTTATAAAATGAACAATATATGAAAAAATGATTATATAAGTGATAATCTCCAAAATACAAAGTAATGATACAGAAAGCTGATTGCCGTCAAGACCGATGAAAACACTTATAATATGAAGTTTTGGGAATAATAGTCCGATCAGGGATAAAATAGTGGCAGAGATGCCTTCAATCAGTAAAATGGAATTAAAAAACAGACAGAATAAAATAAACTTGAAAGATTTTGTACCACCAAGAAAAAAGAAAAAACTAAACGCAGTAAACGGATAGATCAGCAGCATGCTGTATTTACTTGCGACAGAGGGAGGAACGAATATCATCCATGAAAAAATAAACAGGTATAAAACTGATGTGATGTGAACACTTCGTAATGTCCGCTTTTCACTTGGAAAGACCCGAAAAAGCATATTCAGCGGTCCAATCGTAAAGAATATATTCAACATATAGTAAGAAAAACTTGCGATCATAAAAATCCCCCTCTCAGATTAAGTCAAATTATCCAGCAATTGATACGTTTATTATACAATATATTTATGTATACAAAAAGATAAAAAATATAAATTTGAGAAGGAGATATAGAATTTAATAAATTAAATCAAATGATAATGTTTAAATGCATGATAAATCCCATCATCATTTACGGAATCTGTAACATATTCCGCAATTGCTTTTAATTCATCACAGGCATTTCCCATAGCAATTCCATGGCCAGCAGTTTTAAACATGGAGATATCGTTATTACTATCTCCAAATGCATAACAGTCATCCGTAGAGATGTTAAGATGATCAGCAACATATGTAAGACCAGTTCCTTTATCATGATCTTTTAATAAAATCTCATACTGGGTATCATCAATTCGAATATAATCCATTGCATCAGAAATGCTGTCAAGAGCATCTACAAAACCAGAGGCATTGCTTCCAGGACCTGTAAATACAATGGCTTTATCAGGATTTTCAACATGATCCCATGTAAACTCATGTGCCATATAAGGAGCAAGGTCAAAAGCAGTGATCATAAATCCATAATGTGGATGAAAGTCAACATTATGATCACGGAAATAAGAACATTTTTCCCCTTCAAAGGTTCCATAGATATTGTTTTCTTCGCAAATCCGTTTGATCTGTTTGACCACTGTTTCAGGAACTGTTTTGTGATAAATCGTTTCGCCATCAAGAAGGATGTGAACTCCGTTAGAACAAAGATAACCGTCGCAGCCAATATCGAGAATCTCTTTTTCAAAATAAACAAGAGGTCGTCCAGTGTTGATCAGGACTTTATGACCATTTTCCTGTGCTTCATGGATCGCTTTGATCGTAGATTCTGGAACCAGACGCTGTTCTTTACTGTACAAAGTCGCATCGACATCCAGAAAGATTAGTTTGTTGTTTTCGCTCATATTATCATTCCCCATCTAAATATTTATAAAAATTAAGAGCCGGATACAAATAAAGATTGATGGTCCGGCTCTGTGCTGTAAGGATATAGTTGACTATTCTTCCACAGTTACAGTTTTCATAACTTGTGGTTCTAAAGGTTTATCGGAATAATCTGTTGCAACTTCAGCGATCTTATTTACAACATCCATTCCTTCGATGATCTTACCAAATGCTGCGTACTGTCCATCTAAATGTGGAGCAGCTTTGTGCATGATAAAGAACTGTGATCCGGCAGAATCAGGCATCATGGAACGAGCCATGGATAAAACACCAGGAGTGTGTTTTAAGTTATTGATCACACCATTCTGACTGAATTCTCCTTTGATCGTATGTCCAGGACCACCTGTCCCTGTACCTAATGGGCAACCACCCTGGATCATAAATCCGTTGATGACACGATGGAATGTTAAACCATCATAGAACCCGTCTTTTACAAGATTTACAAAGTTTTCAACAGTAATTGGAGCAATCTCCGGATATAATTCTGCTTTCATTACATCACCATTTTCCATAGTGATCGTTACAATTGGATTTGCCATAATATGAAATTCCTTTCTATATTCTATAATCTTTTGCCGTTTACGGCTATGCTTTGATTATAATGGAAATACTAAAAAAAGTACAGCAGTTTGACCAGAAGAGTTACAATCCAAAATATGCATATTTTTACACAAAAATTACAAAAAAGTTAAGAATATGAACAAAATTTAATGAAAAAGCTTTTATTTCTACAAAATGCGAGTATAATAGCATAGGAACACAGTATGATTTTAAAATCATACGATAATAAAAATTTGGGAGGACATCATGGATTTATATTTAGATTTTGATCATAATTCCAGAAGGCGCAGAAGGGGGCGCAGACGTGGAAGAAGAAATCGTTCCAGAGCTCCATTTGTCATTGGAGTCATCATTTTACTAGTGGTCATTGTGGCAGGAGGTATATTTGCTGGAAGAAAATATATGGCTTACAGGCAGCAGAAAGCAGAAGAAGCCAGAAAACTTGCAGAGGCAAGAAGAGTCGTCACAGTCATGATTCCGGAAGGATATTCCATTAATATGATAGCAAAACGACTAGAGAAACAGGGAGTCTTTAAAGCAGATGAATTTATAAAGGCTGCGAAGAATACAAATCAGTATAAGAATGATTTTATCAAAGACATCCCATCAAAGAAGGGAACAAAGTACAAATTAGAAGGTTATCTGTATCCGGATACTTATAAGATTTACAAAAGTTCCAAACCAGAAGATCTGATCCAGAAGATGCTTGATAATTTCGATAAGAAATATTCAGCACTTGCGAAATCTTATAAAGGAAAGCGTTCTATGGCAGAGATCATGACGATCGCATCAATGATCGAACGTGAAGCAAGCAATATGTCAGAACGTCCGATGATCGCAGGAGTCATTGAGAATCGCCTTGCAGCGAAAATGAGACTTCAGATCGATCCGACCGTTTTGTATACCACAACAAATGGATTATATAATGCGAAGAAAGTTTATTATAAAGATCTGAAAGTGAAAACGGTGTATAATACTTACGTTATGAAAGGGTTGCCAGCAGGCCCTATCTGTAATCCGTCAGACACGGCGATCAAGGCTGCGATGCATCCGAAGAAACATGATTACTTATATTATAGAACTGACGGAAGCAAAAAGGGAACTCATGTTTTCACAAAAACATTCGATGAACATAAGAATGCGAAAAGCACAAGCACAAAAGATAAAAATAGTACAAATAGCACAAATACAACGAATTCAAAATCTTGAGTATTTTACTAAGGATTCAAAAAGATTGTTATTTTTTTGGCGTACAAAAAAAAATACCTAAAAATACATAAAAATCTCTTTAAAAACTTGTGCAAATAATGTAGAATAAAGCTGTATACAAAAGTTATATGTATACAGCTTTGTTTATGTTTTAAGCAACTTGTGAAAGTTGTAGTGATATTTTCTACGCCCATATGCTAGGTGGACGTAGAGATTAACAATGTGTGAATGTATTCACACGAGATTTTTTAGGAGGAAGAGAACATGGCAAGAAAAATGAAAACCATGGATGGTAACACAGCCGCTGCACACGTATCATATGCTTTTACAGAAGCTGCAGCAATTTATCCTATTACACCATCCTCACCAATGGCAGAGTCAACTGACCAGTGGGCAACACAGGGAAAGAAAAATATTTTCGGACATCCTGTAAAATTAGTTGAAATGCAGTCTGAAGGAGGAGCAGCAGGAACTGTACATGGTTCTTTAGCAGCTGGTGCATTAACAACTACTTATACAGCATCTCAGGGTCTGTTATTAATGATCCCTAACATGTATAAGATCGCTGGTGAACAGATGCCTTGCGTATTTGATGTATCTGCTCGTGCACTTGCATCTCACGCACTGAACATCTTTGGTGACCACTCTGACGTTTATGCATGTCGTCAGACAGGTTTCGCAATGCTTTGCAGCTCTAGTGTTCAGGAAGTTATGGACTTAGGAGCAGTAGCTCATTTAGCAACAATTAAAGGACGTGTTCCTGTATTACATTTCTTCGATGGATTTAGAACATCTCATGAAATTCAGAAAATCGAAATGTGGGATTATGATGATCTTGCAGATATGGTTGATTATGAAGCAATCGACAAATTCAGAGCTGAGTGCTTAAACCCAGAACATCCAGTTCTTCGTGGATCAGCTCAGAACCCAGACATCTTCTTCCAGGCAAGAGAAGCAGCTAACTCAACATATAATGCTTTCCCTGCAATCGTTGAAGATTACATGAATCAGGTTAACGCTAAGATCGGAACAGATTATAAATTATTCAACTACTATGGAGCTGAAGACGCTGAGAGCGTAATCATCGCTATGGGATCTGTTTGTGAAACAATCGACGAAACAATCGATTACTTAATGAAACAGGGTAAAAAAGTCGGTGTTGTTAAAGTTCGTCTTTACAGACCATTCGTTGCTGAAAAATTAGTAGAAGCAATCCCTGATACAGCAAAAGTTATCAATGTATTAGACAGATCTAAAGAGCCTGGAGCAAGAGAACCATTATACCTTGATGTTGTTAACGCATTAAGAGGAACAAAATTCGAAAGCTGCACAATCAATGGTGGACGTTATGGATTAGGTTCTAAAGATACTACACCAGCTGATATCATCGCTACATTCGAAAACGTTGATAAAAACGAATTTACATTATCTATCGTGGATGATGTTACTAACTTATCTCTTGAAAGAGGAGAAACTCCAGTTACAGCTCCAGACAGCATCGTAGCTTGTAAATTCTGGGGACTTGGAGCCGACGGTACTGTTGGTGCTAACAAGAACTCTATCAAGATCATTGGTGACCATACAGACAAATATGCTCAGGCATACTTTGATTATGATTCTAAGAAATCCGGTGGTGTTACAATGTCCCACTTACGTTTCGGAGATGACCCAATCAAATCAACATACCTGATCAACAAAGCTGACTTTGTTGCTTGCCATTGTGCACCATATTTAACAAAATATAACATGGTTCAGGACTTAAAAGACGGTGGAACATTCCTGTTAAACTGCAGCTGGACTCCAGAAGAAGTTGGAGAACATCTTCCAGGACAGGTAAAAGCTTACTTAGCTAAACACAACATTAAGTTCTATATCATTGATGGTATCAAGATCGGTAAAGAAATCGGACTTGGTGGACGTATCAATACTGTATTACAGTCTGCATTCTTCAAATTATCAGGAATCATCCCTGAAGAAGATGCTATCAAATATATGAAAGACGCTGCAACAGCTTCTTACAGCAAGAAGGGTGAAGCTATCGTTAAGATGAACCACGATGCTATCGATGCTGGTGCAAAAGCTATCGTTGAAGTACCAGTTCCAGCTGAATGGGCTGACGCTGAAACAGAAAGCTTATTCATTGAAGCTAAGGGAGATAACAAACCTCTTGTTGATTACATCAACAACGTACAGAACTACGTTAACGGACAGGAAGGTAACGCTCTTAAAGTTAGCGATTTAGTACCTTACGTAGATGGACATATGCCTTTAGGTGCATCTGCATTTGAAAAACGTGGAGTAGCAGTAGACGTTCCTTCTTGGAATCCAGATAACTGTATCCAGTGTAACTTCTGTGCTTATGTATGTCCTCATGCAACAATCCGTCCAGTAGCTATGACAGAAGAAGAAGCTAAAGCAGCTCCAGCAGCTACTAAGACAGCTGATATGACTGGAATGCCAGGATACAAATTCGCTATGACAGTTACAGTTCTTGACTGTTTAGGATGCGGATCTTGTGTAAACATCTGTCCAGGTAAGAAGGGTGAAAAAGCTCTTACAATGGCTGGATTAGATTCTCAGAGAGATCAGCAGGAAGTTTATGACTATGGTCAGAAATTACCAGCAAAAGAAGAAGTACTTGCTAAATTCAAAGCTGATTCCGTTAAAGGAAGCCAGTTCAGACAGCCAATGCTTGAGTTCTCAGGAGCATGTGCTGGTTGTGGTGAAACACCTTACGCTAAACTGATCACTCAGTTATTCGGTGAAAGAATGTACATCGCAAACGCAACAGGATGTTCTTCTATCTGGGGTGGATCTGCACCTGCTACACCATACACAACAAACGCTAAAGGACAGGGACCAGCTTGGGCTAACTCACTGTTCGAAGATAACGCAGAGTTTGGTTTAGGTATGTTCACAGGACAGAATACATTAAGAGAACAGACAAAAGAAAAAGTTGTTGCATTAGCTGAATCTACAGATAACGCAGATGTTAAAGCAGCAGCAGCTGAATATTTAGACACATATGCAGACGGAAGCAAGAACGGAGCAGCTACAGATAAATTAGTAGCAGCATTAGAAGCTTGTGGATGTGACGCTGCCAAAGAAATCCTTGCTAAGAAAGAATTCTTATCTAAGAAATCTCAGTGGATCTTCGGTGGTGACGGATGGGCATACGACATCGGATTCGGTGGTGTTGACCATGTATTAGCATCTGGAGAAGACGTAAACGTATTCGTATTCGATACAGAAGTTTACTCTAACACAGGTGGACAGGCATCTAAATCTACTAACTTAGGTGCAATCGCTCAGTTCCAGGCAGCTGGTAAAGGAACTAAGAAGAAAGACCTTGCAGCAATCGCAATGAGCTACGGATATGTATATGTAGCACAGATCGCTATGGGTGCTGATTACAACCAGACAGTTAAAGCAATCGCTGAAGCTGAAGCTTATCCAGGACCATCATTAGTAATCGGATACGCTCCATGTATCAACCATGGTATCAAGGGTGGAATGAAGATTGCTCAGACAGAAGAAAAGAAAGCTGTTACTTCTGGATACTGGAATCTGTTCAGATTCAACCCAGCATTAGCTGCTGAAGGAAAGAATCCATTCCACTTAGATTCTAAAGCTCCTACAACAGAATACGAAGACTTCATCATGGGAGAAGTTCGTTACAATGCATTATCTCGTCAGAACCCTGAAAGAGCTAAAGCACTGTTCGCAGAAGCTAAAGCAAACGCAGAAGCTAAATACAACAGATTAAAAGAAATGTCTGATAAATAGGCATTACCTATTGTTTAGATGATCTTAATCTAATAAATCAAAATCCCCTTTGTGAGCAATCACAGAGGGGATTTTTTATGCATAAAAATAAGGGGTTGTCGCTTTAACGATTAATAAATCGTGAAGCTCTAAGGATTATGTGACGATGTGCAGTGTCTTTGACAATGAGGAAGTTGGAAGCGGTACAAAACAGGGGGCAGGATCAACCTTTGGAGCAGATGTATTAAAATACAATGTTGCTCAGAAATATACGACAGACGCAAGATCGGCAGCGCCGGAAAAGGCAGCCTACATCTATGCGGGGCAGATCAGAGATGAACTGGGAAGCCGTTTGGATTTACTGGAGAAAAATGCATACCGCTTCTGCTATATCAATGATTTCCCAATGAGCGGAACTGCACAGGATTTAATGTACGGAGCCCCAAGCGAGATTACAGAACAGCAATTAAGAGAAGTACACATAAAAGTACGTGATTAAGAGGTTCTTTGAAAATTTTTTATATGAGACAAAGATCGTCTAGTGTTAACTGTTTTTTGTTGACATAGGATTGTATTCTGTACTCAGGTAGTCAGAATATGTTGGAAGTTCCCAATTGGATGCAGTAGGCTATTTAGAAAAATTGACTGAAATTATCAAAAGCAATGATAATTGTGATGTTACCGTAGCAAGGATGAAGGCATCATGTTGCTACGGTATCGGAAATGCTGTGAATACAGTTTCGTAACATAGCAGTAATATTAGAAAGATTACGATGATTTTTCAATTGCAGCTAATTCCAAAATGATTTTCATGACGCTGGAATGACTGATTCCGAATTGGTCTACTCCAGCGTTTATCATTTCTCGTACCATTTCTGCATTGCGGATTCCAGATGCGGCCTTTCTATTCGTTATATATTTTTCGGTTATATGTACTTTTAATTCCTATCTCTTCTCTATATTTTGCGACAGTACGTCTGGAAATTTTGATTCCTTTTTGTTTTAATAAATTTGATAATGTCGAATCACTGTAGGGTTTGTTAGGGTTTTCAGAAGCGATTATAGCCTTCAATTGTTTTTTTACGGTAATTGGGCTGTTGTTATCCTTTTTTCCAGCAGAAGATGTGAATAAATCTTTCAAATAAACCACTCCAAAAGGGTATTGGAGATATTTATTTTTGATTCCACGGCTGATGGTGGATGTGTGCATCGAAATATCAGAAGCGATATCGGCAAGTGTCATAGGTTTTAATGTGCTATTTCCAGTAAAATAGTCTTTTTGGCGCTCTAAAACAGCAGATGTAATTTTTAAGATTGTTTCTCGGCGTTGTTCAATACTATGCATAATCAATTGCACACGATTGTATTTTTTACGGAAATATTCTTTTAACTCCGGACTCTGCGAAGTATGCATCATATTTAAATAATAGTCACAGAGGGAATAATTTCCAATCCACTGATCGTTTAATCTAATAATCCAACTGCTGTCTTGATAATCTATAAGAATATCTGGCACAATATAATCTGTGGAATTAGTAAGAAATCCAGAGATTGGGCGTGGATTTAATTCTCTGATTTTTGCAATACATTTTCGGACATCCTGTGTAGACATAGAAAGTTTTTGTGTGATAGTATTAATTTTTCCAGCAGCAATGTCATCCAGATGATAACGGATGATTTGATTGAGTTCCGGTGTCAGTTCCTGCCTTGCTTCTAACTGACGTAAAAGACAGTGTGGAAGATCTTTTGAAAAAATCCCTAATGGTTCCAAAGAGGATAGTATGTCCAAGCAGTATTTTACAGTAGATATATCAATACCAAACCATTGACTGAAATCCTTTAACGACAATTTAAAATAACCACAGTCATCTAGACAGTCAATCATGGTCTGCATTGCTGTCCACTGTAAATCTGAAAAATTTCTTTGGTTTAACTGATCCAGAAGGAATTCTTTGATTCCATTCTCCGAAAAGTCAGGGATTTCTTTGTAAATATCCTCGTCTTCTTTAGCGGAGGAATAGGAAACATATTGATTCCATGAAGGAAGATTTGAATTTTCATTATAATCTAGCAAAGGATTTTCAATATATTCATTTTGAAGGAAGTTATTTAACTCAAAATTATCCAAAGACAGTATTTTTAAAGACTGTAGTTGTGTTTGAGATAATGTTTGGGTTTGCACTAAAGTAGTTTTAGGGCTGAAATTCATTTCATCACACTCCAAATCTTACTAAAAGTTTTCTTCTGTAATAGAACATTGTATTAAAGGATTACAGTATTGCAATTGTTCTTTGGCATTTTGTATTGCATTTTCAATCATTTGAACTGTGTTTTCCGATTCAAGATTCATAATTAGTTCAAAAAGTAAGGGAAGATTTACTCCAGCAATCAGGTGAATATTTGATTTTGAAAGATATTTCATAAATTCATTATTGACGCTTCCGCCGAAAATATCTGTTGTTACAATTAATTCTTCGTCATCACATAACGCATCAATAATTTCTTTGATAGGAGTTTCTACCTCTGTCATGTCATTGGTATATGCACATAAAGTAGAAACAGAATTTTGTTCTCCAGTTACAAGTTCCATAGCATTTTTGATTCCATCAGCAAATACACTGTGTGTTGCAATTAAAAGTTTTTTCTTCATTTTTTATACACCTCGTTATTAAAAATAGTTCAATTTAAATGATATTTTTTTATAAAGCAAGAATGATGCCAAGTGTTAGTGTGAAAATTTAGAGGGTTGCAGATGAAAAGTATTGTATATATAATAATAATACAAAAATGAGAAAAGGAGAGAGAAAGTTGCTGAAAGATTCCATTATTCAATATGTAAAAGAAAATACAGCAAAAATTAGCTTGGAAGAATTAGATACTGTGCTGACAGCGGAAGCAATTGCCGGATATTTTCAAGTAAAAAGAAATACAGTCAGCTATTATCTGAATCAAGAAATTGGAAAAACATTTTTTAAAATTAATACAAGACCGGTTCGCTTTCTAGATAAAAAAGTATTTGAAAAAAATTTTTTTACAGTGTCAAAGGATGTTTATGCTAGTGTGAATGACCTCTTAGATGAAAATAAGCGGAAAAATGGCATTCAAAAGGAAGAAAAACAGGAAATAAATTTTGTAGAAGAACAGGATGTTTTTCAAAATCTGATTGGTTCTAATGGAAGTTTAAAAAAACCAATTGAACAGATGAAAACTTCTATTTTTTATCCCAATACCAGTCTTCCAGTGTTTCTTCACGGGCCGACCGGATCAGGGAAAAGTTTTATGGCAAGAAAAATTTATGAATTTGCAGTGCAAGAAGGAATTCTTAAGCCGGATGCTCCTTTTATAATTATGAACTGTGCTCAGTACGTAAATAATATTGAATTATTGTCCAGTAATTTGTTCGGGTACGTCAAGGGAGCTTTTACTGGAGCTTATGCAACAACCAAGGGATTGTTGGAGGCAGCAGACGGTGGAATGTTATTTCTAGATGAGGTGCATCGATTAAACAGTGAAAGTCAAGAAAAGCTGTTTGTCTTTCTGGATCAAGGAATTTTTCGAAGAATGGGAGAAAGTGAAGGATGGCATAAAGCAAAAGTGCGGATGGTCATGGCTACCACAGAAAATTTGGAATCAAATTTTCTAGATACATTTTTAAGAAGAATACCTATTGTTGTACAGATACCTTCTTTGAGAGAGAGAGGAGAGCAAGAACGTTTGCAGTTTATTTACCATTTCTTTATAGAAGAAAGTAAGGTGTTGGATAAGAAGATGAAAGTGTCTGGTAATGTAATTGAAGCGTTGTTAAATCATCTTTATCAAGGAAATATTGGAGATTTAGAGAATAAAATAAAATTTATTTGTGCAACTGCATATGCAAAAGAGAAACGAAAAAATGAAATTGATATACATTTGGAGCATCTTCCGGAAGATGTGTTAAAGGGGATTGCAGAGAAAGCGGAAAATAAAATTGGAAATTATGATACGGTAGAAATTTATCCGAACGCCCCAATACAGGAAATATTATCTGGAGATAAGAACGGAAAAGATTATCATCAAGAACTGTTTGAAAAATTGATTGCTATTTTTGGAGAATTTCGCAGTCAGAATTATGCAAAGGAACAGTTTGAAAAACGATGCATGCACACAGTTAATGATGTATTGGATTGTTTGATTTATAATCAGAATTCTGAAAATGAAAATACTATGCGTAAATATATTGTAAACAGCGTGCAGGAAGCGTTTCGATATGTAGAGTACAGTTGTAATGTTCAGTTTGGAGGAAATAGTCTCCATGCGATTACGGCGTATTTTTTCTGTATGAATCAACACTTTCGGAAACAAAATATTTTCATTCCCAATGAATTGATGCAGTATATATTAGAAGAGTATCCGAAGGAAATTCATATTGCAAAGCGGATTCTTAATATGCTGTCTTCTAAAATGGATATTGTGTCAACACAAGAAGATTTAATTCCATTGACAATTTATATTCGAAGTCTTTTAAATGTTTCCCTTTCCAGGAAAAGACCAAGAGCAGTAATTTTAGCCCATGGATATGCGACAGCAAGCAGTGTTGCAGATGTTGCTAACCGAATATTGGATGAAAATATTTTTGAATCTGTGGATATGCCAATTGAGAAAAATGTATCCGACGTCGTGCAATGGATGAAAGAGTATGTAGAAAAAAATGATGTCAGCCATGGAATTATTTTAATGGTTGATATGGGTTCTTTAAGGGAAATTTATCGATCTTTTGAAGAAAATTTAAAATCACCGCTCGTTGTAATGAATAATATTTCAACACAAATGGCAATTATGGCAGGAGAATTGATTCAAAAGGAAGAGAAATTAGAAGATATTGTTCGGATTCTTGAAGAGGAGAATGAAACGGAGTATAAAATCATATATCCTCAAATACAAAAACAAAAAACTATTTTAACTTGTTGCATTACCGGCACAGGAACGGCGGAGCAGATTCGTCTGTTGATTGAAAACAGTATTCCAAAAGAAATGGATATTCAAGTGATTTCTTATGATTATGATCAACTACAAAATGTGGAAATTGTGAAAGGAATCTACCAGAAGTGTGAAGTCTTAGGAATTGTAGGTACAAAAAATCCCCAAATAGGACAGGAAAAGTTTATTCCATTGGAACAATTAGTTTCCGGAGCAGCAACGGAACAGATGATTAATATGTTGAAAAATGTTGCGGACGCAGTTTCTATGGAAAAATTGAATGATAATTTAATACGAAATTTTTCTATGAACCGTTTATTAGGATTTTTGACAATTTTAGACACGGAAAAAATTTTAATGCATATTGAAGAGGCAATGAAACAGTATGAGTTTTTGACAGGAAGGAAGCTAAAAAATAGTACAAAAATTAATCTTTTTATTCATGTGGGCTGCTTGACAGAACGTTTGATTCGTAATTCGGCAATTGAAGATTATCCAGAGAAAGATAAGTTTCAAAAAATTCACAAAAAGGAAATTCGTCAGATACAGGCAGCGTTTAGTGTGATTGAAAAGACTTATAGTGTGAAAATTCCAATTTCTGAAATTGGTTATATTTATGATATTTTAGCGGGAATATGAGGTTTTTCGAGGAAAATTAAATATTTTGACAAAAGCATGACACTAAGTTGGCATGCTTTTTGTTTTATATAAAGACATCCGGATAAACAGTGATGAAATTTGAAAAGCCGAAAGGAGAATAACGATTATGATGATACCAATGGGAGAATTGTTAGCAAAAGCAAAAAAAGAAGGGTATGGAGTTGCAGCACCGAATGTATTTAATAGAGAAACTATTGAGGCATGTTTTTTAGCAGCGAAAAAATTAAGAGCACCGATTATTTTAGATGTTGCAGCAGTTCATGGAATTTATGAATGTGCTGATATTGCAAGATATTATGAAAAACAGTATCCAGAAGTACCATTTGCTCTAAACTTAGATCACGGTGGAGCTTATGAAGATATTGTAAAAGCAATTCATGCAGGATTTAGTTCTGTTATGATTGATCGTTCTACATGTGCTTATGAAAAGAATGTAGAAGAAGTAAAAGAAATTGTAAAAATCGCTCATGCAGTAGGAACTTCGGTAGAGGCAGAACTTGGACATGTAGGACAGGGTGCTGAATATGAAGAAACAAGAGATGCAGGACTTACCAAATTAGAAGAAGCATTAAAGTATGTGGAAGAAACCGGAGTTGATTGTCTGGCAGTTGCAGTTGGAACTTCTCATGGAGTATACAAAGGAGAACCACATTTGGAATTTGAACTTTTAGATCATTTATCTAAGGAAGTACCAGTCCCATTAGTATTGCACGGAGGTTCTGGAACAGGGGATGAAAATCTTGCAAAAGCAGTAAGAACAGGAATTCAGAAAGTAAATTTAAATACAGATGTCAGTGAGGCAGGAAAGCAGGCATTAAGAGAAGCCCTTGCTTCCACAGAAGTTCATGGTTCCGGAAAAGATGAATTTACACCGAAAAAGATGAATTTGCAGCAGACAATTGCAGCAGGTGTGGCAGGATTCCAAGCAGAGTTAGAACATTATATGAAATTATTCGGGTCTGAGAACAGATGGTAAAAACATTGGGAATTGAACAATTTGCCCCAATGAATCATATATATCGGTTTTATGAACTGAATGATTATATGAAATCAATCGCAGAGATTGGTTATCATTCTATGGATCTTTGGACCTGCGGTTCCCATTATTTCGTTGACAGTAATAATTATGAAGATACAAAATATATTAAAAAACTAATGAGTCAGTATGATATCCGTATAGTAAGCATTACTCCTAGACAATCTTGTCCGAATCCATTTCATATGGCAGTAAAAAAGACAGAGTTAAGAGAAAAAGCAAAACAGTATTTTCAGAATATGATTCTAGCAGCACATGAATTATCGTGTCCGAAACTTTTGATTACATCCGGCTGGCAGTCTTATTCTGAGACAAGACAGGAAGCATGGGATCGTAGTGTCTGGATGGTTGGCGAATTGTGCAGATTTGCTGAAAAATATGGGGTGTCTTTGACAATGGAAACATTATCCAGGCAAAGTACCACATTAGTAAATACTATCAGCGATTTAAAACAGATGATGAAGGAAGTGAATTCTAAAGCATTTACAATTACAGCAGATATTCATACAATTTACAATGCTAAGGAATCTATACAAGATTATTTTGATACATTTGGGAAAAAACTAAATCATTGTCATTTTATGGATTATAAAAATGGTATCCGTTCACATCTGGCATGGGGAGATGGAGAAGCTGACATAAAAGAAATATTGGATATTTTTGATCGCAATCGTTTTTCTGGGCATTTTGTGTTGGAATATACAGATAGTAAATACTTTTTGGAGCCTTTTAAGGTTTATGAGAAAACATATCATATCATAAGGCAAAATTTATAATAGAAAGAGGTAGAAGGAAATGAGTGAAAGAAAGACAACAAGATTTGCAGTTTTGGAAGCAGAACGTGTCGTAAAAGTACATGAAAGAGAAATTCCGGCGTTAAAAGCCGATGAAGTATTGATTAAAAATGGTGCCTGTAATATTTGTACGACAGATTATGGGCAGTATACAGGAGCAAGAAAAAATCTGATGTTTCCTATGGCATGGGGACATGAATTTGCAGGAACTATAGTAGATATGGGTTCTGATGTAAAGGAATTTGAAGTTGGCGAAATGGTTGGAATCGGATATGATAATTGTGGTGAGTGTGAATTTTGTAAAAAGGGATTGACCAGTGAATGTGTTACCTTGGGGGCTGGAAGAAACAAGCTGTCTCCAGATGGATATCACGGAGGATTTGGTTGCTCTGAATACGTAATCAAACCTTATCGTTCTTTATTTAAATTAAATCAGAACATGGATCCGTCAGAAGCAGCATTTGTAGAGCCGGTTGGAACTGTATGTCAGGGAATTCGGAAACTTCGTGTACAGCAGGGAGAAAAAATAGTTGTTATTGGTGCAGGAACGATGGGTGTTTTGAATGCATTGGTAGCGAAAGCAGAAGGCTGTGAAGTCATGATTACAGAAATGATGGACAAAAAAATTGAAGTTGCTAAAGAACTTGGGTTAAATGTTGTTGATGTAAAAGAAAAAGATCCGGTAGAAGCAGTTAAAGAATGGACGGATGGACGAGGTGTAGATGCAGTTATTTTGGCAGTAGGAGTGACAGCAGCCAATGATCAGGCATTGGAAATGATTAAACGGCTGCATGGAAGAATTTTAATGTTTGCAGCGGGGTATCCTGCACCGGAGCTGCATGTTGATTCTAACTTAATTCATTATCGTAAAATGGAATTAATTGGAACTTTTTCTGCAGACAAATGTGATTTTGAAAGAGCTGCAGAGCTGATGAGAGAAAAGAAAATCGATTTATCAAAATTAGTAGAAGCAAAATATAAATTAGATGATGTGGAACAGGCATTTGAGGCAGCAATTGTACCTGGAGCATATCGCGTAAGTGTAGTATTTGATTAAAAAGGAGGAATTGTGGATGATTAAATTATTGCGAGTAGATTATCGGTTGGTACATGGACAGGTAGCTATTTCATGGTCACGTCATATTGGAGCAGATTGTATTTTAGTTGCCAATGATGAGGTTGCAAAAGATGAAATGCGCCAGTCAATGTTAAGACTTTCCAAGCCACAGGGAATGAAATTAGTAATTAAATCGATTGAAGATTCTGTAAAATCAATCAAATCAGGAGTGACAGATAAATATAAAATGTTTATTGTTGTAAATAATATTCAGGATGTGGAGAGGTTGGCAAAGGAAATACCAGAATTAAATTATGTGAATCTTGGTGTATTGCCTGCAAATGAAAATACAAAAGCATTAAGCAAAGCAATTAATGTAACATCAGAAGATGTAAAGACGCTGAAAAAACTGCTTGCAAAAAACATAGAAATTGACATTCAGCAAGTTCCGACAGAAGCTATTACACATGTAGATGAAAAACTATTAGAAAGCTAGGAGGAAAAAAGATGTTAATAAAAGCAATATTAGTGGGGCTTGTATTAGGTTTATGTAAAAGTGAATGGATTTACGGATTCCCTCAAGTTGGACGTCCGATTGTAGTCTCAACATTAACAGGACTGTTTTTGGGAGATCCGGTGCAAGGTGTGATTATGGGAAGTGTTTTGGAATTAATGTTTATCGGTTCATTTCCAATTGGAGCAGCAGTCAGCCCGGATTATACTTCTGCGGGAGCCATATGTACTGCTTTTGCAATTTTAACTGGAGGTGGAAAGGCAGTAGCAACTGCAATGGCATTGCCAATTGCATTGTTAGGTGGATTCATTTTCATTGGATGTAAATTGATGAATGCAGCTTTTGGACAGATTATGATGAAATATCTTGAAAAAGATGATTCTAAAGGTGCTTCTAGAATATATATAATGGGTTCTGTTTTCACCTGTTTTGTAGTGTATTTTGCTTATGCTTTTGTTTGCATTTTTGCAGGAAGTGCAGCAGTGGAAGCTGCAGTAAATGCAATTCCAAAAGTAATTATTAATGGCTTGGCAGCTTCTGCAAATCTTTTGCCGGCAGTAGGGTTTGCACTCTTACTCCAGATGGTAATTACAAAAAAGATGTCACCATATTTCTTTATCGGATTTATTTTAGCAGCATATTTAAGTATGCCGACGATTGCAGTAACTCTATTAGGAATTATGTTTGTATTAGTTATGGTAACATCACAGAATAATCAGCTAGCAGCTGTAGAAAATGAAGGAGGTGACGAAAATGAGTTCTAAGATTGAAAAGAAAGATTTAAAAACAATATATCGAAGATATTTAGCACTAAATAGTATGAATGACTATCCGGGACAGATGCATAATGGATATACATTCTCCTTACTTCCAGTTCTTGATAAGATTTATAAAGATAATAAAGAAGAACGTATCAAGGCCAAGAAGCGCCATATGGAATACTTTAATATTACTCCGAATATTGCAGGATTTGCCCTAGGTATTTCTACTGCGATGGAAGAGGAAAATGCAAAAAATCCAGAGTTTGATGATACAACTATCAATACAGTAAAAACGGCATTAATGGGACCGCTATCAGCAATTGGAGATACTCTATTTCCTGCAACATTAAGAATTCTGGCAACCTCACTTGTAATTACTATGGCAGCAGCTGGAAATGTATTTGCACCAATTTTATTCTTATTAATTTATAATATTCCAAACTATTTGGCAAGATGGTACAGCCTGAAATATGGTTACAGCATGGGAATGGAATTTATGGTAAAATCCCAGAAATCAGGTATTATGGATAAAGTATCTTATGCTTGTACAGTAGTTGGATTAATGGCAATCGGTGCTATGATATTTTATACTGTAAACATTAGTACACCAATTACTATTGGGAATGTAAAAAATGGCGGCATTGTATTGCAAACAACATTAGATACAGTCATGCCGGGAATGTTAAAAATTGCATTGGTTGGTATTGAATATTGGTTATTGAAAAAAGGTGTAAAAGTCGTACCGCTTTTGATTGGAACTATGGCTGTCGGTGTACTGTTATTCGCAATTGGAGCGATTGCTTAAGGGCAGGAGGCTAAAGATGAAAAAAGAATTACTTGTGATTGGTGCTGGAAATATTGGACGAGGTGTCATCGGTGGATTATTTTTTGAATCTGGTTACCATTTGTATATTTACGATATTATGGAAGAACGGATGAAACAGTTGAAAGAACAAGGCACTTATTTGATTGAACGGGTAGGTGCGAACAATAAACGAAGAGTTCTTGTCGACGATTTTGATGTTTTAGATTGTTCAGATACAGTAGATTTGATTGAACATATGAAAAAAGTAGATTTGATTGCCTGTTGCGTATACGAAGGTGCTTTTCAAAGTATTTGTCAAAATTTAAAGGAAGCTATTGAATATCGTGCAGAACAAGAGGCAGCTCCATTGAACATACTGCTTTGTGTTAATGCATTGGGGGCTCCGGATTACTTTGAGACAGAGTTAGCAAAATTATTGCAAAATAACCCGGCTGCTAGCCGTTATCTTAAAGAAAAAATAGGAATCTGTCAGGTTATGGTAGGAATGGCGGCAATGCCGTCTTCTGAAGAATTAATTGCAGAAGATGCATTTGCAGTTACAACTAAATTAGATGGACATATTGGAATTGATGAAGAACCTTTTAAAGGTGAGCTGCCACAGGTGAAACAAACTGGAGGGGTTCAAAAAGGGAAAGCTCAGATTTATCGAAAAGTCTATACTGGAAATATGAAGCATTGCATGTTGGCTTTTTTGGGAAAAGCAAAAGGCTATACTTACATTCGTGATACTTATGATGATGGATGGATTGAGGATTGTGTACTTGGAGCATTTTTTGAAGCGGATGCAGCTATTCAGGCGGAATATCAATTTGATGAAACTGACCATCAGGAGTGGATTGATTTTATTGTAGAAGCTCCTAAAAACCGAAATCTGAAAGATGCTTTTACGAGAGTAGCAGCAGATCCTAAGACAAAACTTTCCAGAGATAATCGATTTGTAGGACCAGCATTGTTATGTATGAAACATCATATTCTGCCATTTTATTTGGCAAAAGGGATTGCCTATGGATTTTTATACCGTGATGAAAGCGATATTGCCAGTATAGAAATTACAAACTATGTAAAAGAACATGGGATTGAAAAAGCTATAGAAGTTTATTGTGGTCTGACAGAAAATGAATGGGAGTTAAAACAATTGATTATGGCACAATATAAGGAAGCAGAAAAAATTCGTTAAAAAGGAGAAAAATTATGAGATATAAACATTTTAAAAATGCAGATGCTGATATTTCTGCATTAACAGTTGGTACATGGGGGATTGCAGGAGCAAACTCTGCAGGAGTGACATGGGGAGATGTAGATACAGAAGAATCGATTGCTGCCATTCGCCAGATGATAGATAATGGAGTTAATATGGTAGATACAGCCCCAATCTATGGAGACGGTCATTCTGAAACAGTCGTTGGACAAGCATTAAAAGATGGATATCGTGAAAAAGTGTATCTTGCAACAAAGTTTGGTTCTTACATCAGTCATTACACAGGAAAATCTGTAAGAGATAACAAATATAACTCCGTAGAGCGTGAAATTGATGAATCTCTTGCAAGATTACAAACAGATTATATAGACTTTTATATTATGCATTGGCCAGATGAAAATACACCGATTGAAGAAACAATGGCAGTCTGTAATATGTTGAAAAAAAAGGGGAAAATCCGTTACATTGGAATGTCTAATTCTTCCAAAGAATTAATTCAGGAAGCGCAAAAATATGCTAAAATTGATGTAATCCAGCCTCCGTTTTCTATCGTGAACCAGTCAGAAAGAGAACTAATGGAATGGGCTGAAACTCAAGGAATTGGGACAATGACTTATGGTTCTCTAGGTGGTGGAATTTTAACAGGAGCTATTCGCGAACTTCCAAAACCAGATCCAAAGGACATGCGTCAGGTATTCTATCCATTCTTTAAAGAACCGGTATTCTCTAATGTTATGGAATTATTAAAGACATTAGATAAAATTGCAGAAGCACACAATGTACCGGTGGCACAGGTATCCATCAACTGGAGTACCCAAAAGAGTTTTGTTGGTACAGCATTAACTGGAGTTAATACACCTGCACAGGCAGATGAAAATTGCAGTGCATTTGAATGGCAGTTGAATAATGAGGAAATTGCATTGATTGACAGTGAAATTGACAGATTAAATATTGGATAAGGTTTTTCTTGTGTTCATATAAGTCTTTTTATGGGGCTGTCACTTTAGTGAGACAGCCCCTATATTCATATCCATTTCTATGAACAACGTCGAAACGTCTTATCTGTAATAATTCTTGCAAAGATCAATCCAAGCGGCAAAGCCATAATAATAAGTAAAGCTTCTGTAAACCAAAAAGCACCGGTATTAATCGAAGTAATACCAATATTATAAATTGCCCGATACAAATACAATCCAGGAACCATAATAACGATGGAAGGCACAGTCAAAGAAATTCGAGGATAACCAATCGAAGTCTTGATCATAGATGCCAGAAGACCAGCAAGCAAAGCACCAAGGAATGCAGCTGCAGCTGGTGGAAATGAGGCGAGATCAACAAGTTCCAGACGAGTTGTATTTGCAATCGCTCCGATTAAACCTGCGGTAGCGGCAAGTCGTAAAGGGCTGTTAAACATTACAGAGAATCCTAACACTCCGAAGAAGCTTGCGATCAATCGGAAGATCAGGTACTGGAATTTGCTAAGGTCAAGAGGAAGGAAATCCATTGGTTTCAAATGAAGCACCAAAGCAAGCATCCATGCTGCCAAAGTTGCAACAGAGATAATAATGATCGCATATGTTAAACGTTCCAGTCCAGATCTCATATCTAGTTTCGCAAGGTCAATTCCACTTGTGATAAATGGAAATCCTGGAATGATAAATAACATGGAACAAATATAACCAGCCTGATGGTGGATCGAAACATGAAATCCAGATTTCAATGCCGTAAATGCAATTGTGTATACAATGCATGCCAGAGCAACACTTGCAGCGGTACATAAAAATAAAGTCAAATGATGCTGATTCATCTTCGCTCGAAGATAATTTCCGGCACCGGCACCCAGAAATGCACAAAACATTTCAACAGGGCCGCCGCCCAATAAAAAAGTAAATGCACAGCAGGCAACTGCGGCAGCCAGACCAAGAAATGGTGGAGAATAAAAACCATGAATTTCATGAATCCGATCAAGAAGAGTATGAAGCTCATCTCCAGACATCTTCTTACAGTTTCCTGCAAATTTATTTACGAACTCTTCCATGCGGTAAAGTTTTGATGTATTGACACCTGTATTAAACAGACATAACGATTCTGTATAACAGTTACCACCATCAATGCAGGTATATTCAATTGACAATAAACCAATATCGGCAGTACATGTAATTCCAAGTTCTCTGGCCAGTGTGTTCATGGAACTTCGCACTCTCCAGGCTCCGGTTCCACAAGACAGAAGCATGATTCCGGTACGGCCGATGATCGAGGCTTTCTCGCTTAATGAAGCTTCTGTGATCGGATGACCAATACTTTTTCTTGTATAATCATGCCAAGGAATCCGCATATGATTATGAAATTCTTCCTCCATATATATCACCCCTCCGAATCCATAAGTATTTCTAATAATTTTTTCCCAGCAATTCCAATTGGTCGGGTAGAATCGGTAAGGAGACAAATGTCTCGTGGATTAGCATGTTCCTTTACAGGAATTTCTATAATTTCACCACGATCAAGATAGTCCTTAGCAAGAGCTTCCGGACAGAAACCAATTCCAAGATCATGCTGCACCAGAGATAAGATCTGGTTCGTTGTAGCAGTTTCCATATCCGGAGAAAAAACTAACTGATTCTGATAGAAATATTTCTCATAAAAATTTCTGGTTGCTGTTCCTTCATTTAATGAAATAAAAGGAAAATCCTGCAGATCACGTAGTCTTTTCGGTGAAAAACCAATATCCCTATAAGAAGGTCCGCCAATTAAAATGTCACGGAAAGAGCAAAGTCGTTGCGATTGTAGTGGATGTTCGCAATACAATGGTGTTGTCACAATACTAAAATCAACGAATCCTTTTCTCAAAGCTTTGATTGCCTGTGGTGTGGAATGGTTGGAAATTTTTAATTTAATATGTGGATAAAGTTTGTGAAACTTCTCTAATTTCGGCAACAAAAATAAATGAAGTGCAGTTTCGCTTACTCCGATCGTAACAGTTCCAGATTTCAGATTTTTTGTTCGATTTAGTTCATCATTTCCAGAAGAAATCTGCTGGATCGCAATTGCTACATGGGCATAAAGTTGTTCCCCTTCTGGCGTTAGCTTGATTCCCCTGTGTGACCGGATAAATAAAGTGCAGCCAAGTTCACTTTCCATAATATTCATGCAGCGAGTGATATTTGGCTGATTATTATGTAAGAATTTCGCAGCTTTAGAGAAACTCTTATATTTTGCAACATAATAAAAGATACGATAATAGTCAAAAGGCATGATTGACCTCCTTGTTATATAAAATTTGTATGCTAATGATATGATATATATATTTTACATATCATTCTTCCTAAAGTATAATACAGTTGATGAAAAAGTCAAGAAAGGGATGATCAGCGTGGAAACAATTTTTCCAAGAGAAGAAAATGCAGAGCATATATTTAAAAAAATTCTGGAAAATAATGATGCCTGTGAACGATTGAGAGAGTTATTTTATGAAGAGTTTGCCAACAGTGGAGATCGTGATCTTTCGGAAAAACAGTTTGTGAAAGCACTATTTGATGCATATCAAAATAGGGATCTTTCCGCTTTCTTGATGGAAATCTGTGGAAACAGTATGTTTGATCTGTTAAGAAATGCGTTTTTGATTCCTATGAGATTCAATGATAAAGGTGTAACAAATCCTGTAAGATTAACAGATGCAGAGGGCGAGCTGATTAAACAAACATCCGTAAACAAACAGATTTCACAAAAACAATATAAAATGTTTCAGCAGATTTTAGATCAGGCGGACGATATACCGGATTATGAAATCTGTCTTGCTTATGGATTTCGTGAAAAACACGATTATCGGAACAAAAATGAAATTAACACAATGAAGATTGGGGAACATATTGGAATCCTGCTATTATTTAAACTACCTAATGAAGTAAAAGAAATGATAGAGGATAACGAAGTCTACAGCATTGTTTGGGATTTTATGATGAGACTGGAAGAACAATTACCAAGAGCGTTCATGTATTATGGTGTAATGGATGAAAACAAATTTGAACAACAAAGCAGCGAGATTGGCATCTTTCTTCCCTTCCGTCACTTTGAACACCAACTAGAGAAAAACATCGAACAGGCCAATGGTATTGGTCTGGGATGTAGAGAACGTATCCTGACAATGATCAAATAAAAAGGAACTATTTTATTTATAGTTACCAATAGTAGTCATAAAAGACATCGCATGAAATACAAATATTCGTGCGGTGTCTTTTGTGTTTCTATCAATTTATGATGAGAGTGTCAAAAGTATAAATGAAATAAGGATTGACATTTTATAAAAAGTAGCATACAATATTATTGTATTAAGGAAGTAATACAATAATACAATAAGAAGGAAGGAGAACTATGGGGTGGAAGATAGATGATGGAAGACCAATCTGGACACAACTGAAGGAACAGATGATCAAGAGGATTGTGTCAGGAACCTATCCAAGCGGAGAGAAACTGCCAAGTGTCAGGGATCTTGCAGGAGAAGCAGGGGTGAATCCGAATACGATGCAGAGAGCGTTATCAGCACTTGATCAGGATGGATTAACGATCACCAACCGAACAAGCGGGCGCTGTGTCACAGAAGATGTGACGAAGATAGAAGAATGTCGGAAAGATATAGCACACAAGATTGTAAAACAATACATCAGGGATTTAGAGGAACTTGGATACAATAAGGAAGATGCAGTTGCATTGATCGGAAAGGAAGAGGAAGAATGAAGGATTTGAATTTAATAGAATTAACTGATTTAGAGAAACGGTATGGAAAGAAGGAAGCTTTAACGGGAATCAACTTAACAATAGGGAGAGGAAAGATCATCGGGCTTTTAGGACCCAATGGTTCTGGAAAGACAACATTGATCAAGTTATTAAACGGTCTGTTGCAGCCAACATCAGGTGAGATTAAAGTCAATGGTAAAGCACCTGGTGTTGACAGCAAGAAGATCATCAGCTATCTGCCAGATAAGATGTATTTTGCAGATTGGATGAAGATTGCAGATTTGATGGATTTTTTTGAAGATTTTTACGAAGACTTTGACCGTAAAAAAGCAGAAGGCATGTGTGAGACATTAAAGATCAACACCGAAGCGAAGATCAAAAGCTTATCCAAAGGAAATAAAGAGAAAGTCCAGTTAGTTTTGGTAATGTGCCGAAAAGCACAACTCTATCTGCTAGACGAACCGATCGCAGGAGTCGATCCCGCAGCAAGGGATTTTATCTTAGATACGATCTTAAACAATTATAATGAGGAAGGAACCGTGATCATTTCAACACATCTGATCGCAGATATCGAGAAGATCATGGATGAGGTTATTTTTATCAAAGAAGGAAATATTGTAACATACAAGTCAGCTGATGACTTAAGAGAAGAAAGCGGCAAATCCATCGATGCCCTGTTCCGTGAGATATTTCATACAGATGTATACAGAGGAGGGGACGAAGCATGCTAGGAAAATTAATAAAGTATGATCTGAAAGCATTAGCGAAGATTTTAGCACCATTATGGGGTGTACTCTTAGTGATGGGACTGATCTTTGGAATCAGTATTCGGTCGAATCTTGACGGAATTGGAAATACGATGATCGTATTTAGTCTTGTGGTCATTGTTGCAGTGATCGTGGCGATCTTTGTAATGAATGTGATCATTGTGATTCAGCGCTTCTGGAAAGGGTTATTGCAGGAAGAAGGATATTTAATATTCACGCTTCCAGTTACTACAAGAAGCCTGATCTTATCCAAAGTGATCAGTGCATTGATCATTAGCTGTGGGACAGTACTTGTAATCTCTTTATTGGGAGTAGAGATCATTGCGATAAGCCCGGTAAAACTTATGGACACCGTAACATATTTTGGAAACTGGGTCGTCAAAGTACATGCAGGACCATGGATCGGATATGGGGCAGTTATCGCAGTGGTAGGTTTGCTAAGCGGAATCTACCATGTATATGCAGCAATGGTGATCGGACAGTTGAGTAATAGCAATCGATTCTTGTTTGCATTTGTGGCATATGCAGGATTATCAATTCTTGTATCACTGATCGGAATTCCAAGTATGACAAACTTAGATAATATGGGATCAAGTCTGCAGAACACATTTGGATTTGATAGTGATCTGTGGATCTATCTTGTAGAAAATATTGTGATCATTATTATTTATCATATTGTCACAGAAGTGATATTAACGAAGAAATTGAATCTGGAGTAGGAAAAATAGAAGGGATAAGGAGAGGAGGAAAAATTATGTTAAGGAAATTGATGAAATATGATCTAAAATATTACCGTAAGATCATGCTGCCACTATGGGCTGTTTTGATCATTTATGGAATTGTCCATGGAATCAATACTGTGTTCAATTATGAAACATTTTATGATCATATCCCAATAAAGGCACAGGCTATTGTTGTTGTGACCGGTATTTATTTTATATTCTGCGTGAATATTATTCTTGTGATACAAAGGTTCTGGAAAAGCATGTATGGAAAGGAAAGCTACCTTACACATACACTTCCAGTGACTGTGAGAAAGTTGATCTTGTCAAAGGTTTTCAGCGCGATCATCATCAGTTTTACAACAGTTTTTATCTTCTTTGCAGAAAATGATATATTGATTTATATACAAAGTATTGTATATCACGGAGAAGTTTCACTTCAAGGAATACCGATTCGACATTTTCAGGATTTTACAAAAACAAAAGTTGTTTTAACCATTCTTTATATGATCATATATGGAATCATATGGACGATGCATCTGATCTATCAGGCATATACAGCAATATGCATTGGACAGATGAGAAGTAAAAACAGATTTGCGACAATGATCATTGTAGGAGCTTTTTTATTCTTGGTTGGCTATGAAATGCAAGTGGTATTGTTGCAACATAATAGATATTACAGTTGGTTTTATCTTCCGTGTCTTATTGCCTTTCTTGTGGAAATTGTGTTGTGTCATTTGGTGATTGAGTTTATTTTGACTAGAAAGTTAAATATAAATTAGATAATAGAATTGACATAAAAAATTATAGATGTTAATATAACAATATAAAAAGGTGCTACCGATGACGGTTTGCCTGATTAATATAAGTTTTATAGACCGCTTACTTTCTCAGGGTAGGGCGGTCTTTTTCTGTCTTGGCATCATGCTTTCCACGCACATAGCCAAGACTATAAAAAGTCGCACACAGTGAGATTACTGCGATTAGGTCTGTAATGGTTAGCATAATTTCAAGTCCCCTTTCCGTCAGATTTCTCTATGAAAGAGATGGATCTATGTAATCGGGGCTAGAACTCCCCGTAGGAAGCAAACCGCCATTCACGTCAATGTGAAGTAACACCTTGACGTTTATTTTAACAGAAAACATATATTAATTCAATAAAAAACAAAGTATAAACATATAAAAGTACAAAAAATTTTACATACATTTAACACAACACATCTCCTAAATAAGTTAAAATAAAACTGTTGTAAAAAATAAGTGAAAGAAAAGTAAAGAAAAGAACAACCAAAGGAGAAAAAAAGTGAGCAGTACAAACATTTTAGGTCTGTTGGGAGGATTAGCATTATTCCTCTATGGTATGCAGATGATGAGTAACGGATTAGAATCTGTTGCCGGAAATAAAATGAAAGACATTTTGGAAAAATTGACATCCAATAGATTCTTAGGAATTATCGTAGGAGCCTTGATCACAGCCGTGATCCAGTCATCCTCAGCTACAACGGTAATGGTTGTAGGATTTGTAAACTCTGGAATGATGACATTAAATCAAGCAGTATGGATCATCATGGGAGCAAATATCGGTACAACGATCACGGGACAGTTAATTGCATTAGACGTTGGAGCATTAGCACCATTGATCGCATTTATTGGTGTAGCACTTGTTGTATTTTCAAAGAATGAGAAAGTACAGTTTGTCGGAGAGATCATTGCGGGACTTGGTATCTTATTTGTCGGAATGAACATGATGGGAGATTCCATGGTACCACTTCGTGAGTATCCACCATTTATCAACCTGATGACAAGATTTTCTAATCCACTGATCGGAATCATCGCAGGTATGATTTTTACAGCTGTGATCCAGTCATCTTCAGCTTCTGTAGGTATCTTACAGGCACTGGCGTTAAGTGGGGTTATCAGTTTCCATGACGCAGCCTTTGTATTATTTGGACAGAATATCGGTACATGTATCACAGCGATTTTAGCATCGATCGGAACAGAGAGAAGCGCGAAGAGAGCAACGATCATTCATTTAAGTTTCAATATCATTGGAACAGTTATTTTTACAATTTTATGTTTAGTGACACCTTTGACAAATTATGTGGCAGGATTCAGTGGAAGCAGTATTACAAAACAGATTGCCAATATGCATACATTATTTAATATCAGTACAACCATCCTGCTGATCCCATTTGGAAATTATCTGGCAAAACTTGCAACTAAGATCCTTCCAGAGAAAGCAGAAGAGAAAGAACATCACAAACATTTAAAATACATCAAATCAGTTGATACAAGAGTGGATGCAACATTTGGTACATCAGCGATCAACTTACAGAACTTAAGAAATGAAATTCAGAGAATGCTTGAGATGGCAAGAGTCAATGTAGAAGAAAGTTTTGATGCATTTTTGGCAGGAAGCAGCAAATTCTTAGGTGATGTTGATAAAAGAGAAGATTATATTGATTATCTAAACAAAGAAATCTCAAGAGCCGCAGCAAAGATGATGGCGCATGAAACGAATGTTAAAGCTTCAAAAAATATCGGCTCATATCTTGATATGACAAGTAATATCGAACGAATTGGAGATCATGCAGTTAATATTTGTGATTATACAAAGTTGATCGAAGAAAAACATATTGTATTTTCAGATGACGCAAAACAGCAGATGGAAGAAATGAAAATGATCTGTGAAAAAATGTTCCATAACATTTCTAAGGTACCAGAGGATACGCAGGAATGGCTTCAGAAAGTTCATGATTCAGAGAACTTTATCGATCAGAAGACAGAAGAATTCTACGAAAGTCACTTGGAACGTATCAACAGAGGAGAATGTAATGATGAAGCATGCATCATTTTCTCTGAAATGTTAACAGACTTTGAGCGTATTGGTGACCATGCATGGAATGTTGCAAAACAGATTGCAAAGATCATTGAACGTGGGTAAAACAATTACATAAAAATCAAAAAGAACCTTCTGAAAGAACTAAAATAAGAAGGTTCTTTTTTTGATAGTAACTAGACTTGTTATAAACAATACGTTATACTAAAAAGAGTGCTAAAAACAGGTGTGTAAAGGAGAAATGAGTTATGGATTATATTTTATCCCCATCAATTTTGTCAGCAGATTTTGCGAATCTTGGAGCAGATGTAAAAGAAGCAGTAAAAGCAGGTGCAAAATGGGTGCACATTGATGTTATGGATGGAATGTTCGTACCTAATATTTCCTTGGGACTTCCAGTGATTAAATCACTTCGTAAAGAAACAGAAGCTTTATTTGATGTACATTTAATGATTGAAGAACCAGGAAGATATATTGATGATTTTGCAGAAGCAGGAGCTGATCTGATCACTCTTCACGCAGAAGCAACAAAACATCTTCATAGAGCGATCCAGCAGGTAAAAGCGAAAGGATTAAAAGTTGGAGTAGCCTTGAATCCAGCAACGCCATTATCTGCATTAGATTATGTATTAGAAGAATTAGATATGGTACTGATCATGACTGTAAACCCAGGTTATGGCGGACAGTCTTATATTGCGAAGATGGATGACAAGATCAAAGAATTACGAGCGATCATCAATGAAAAAGGATTGGATATCGATATTGAAGTAGATGGAGGAATCTCAGCAAAGAACGTAGCACATGTCAAAGAATGTGGAGCAAACGTATTTGTAGCAGGATCCGCTGTATTTAACGGTAATATTGCATCTAGTACAAAAGATATTTTAGAAGCTATGGAGGCGTAAAAATGAGTGAATGTAGTCATGACTGCAGCAGTTGTAGTGCAAACTGCGGAAGCAGAACACAGGAGAAAACAGATTTTCTTGAACCATTATATAGAGAAAGTAAAGTAAAGAAGGTTATCGGTATCGTCAGTGGAAAAGGTGGCGTAGGTAAATCCATGACAACTTCTTTATTAGGAGTCGCAGCAATGAGAAAAGGGTTGCATACAGCAATTCTTGATGCGGATGTCACAGGACCATCTATCCCGCAGGCATTTGGGCTTCATGAAAGATTATTAGGAAATGCAGAAGGGATCATCCTTCCAGCAATGACAAATTTCGGAATCGAAGTTGTATCCTTAAACTTAATGTTAGAAGAAGAAACACAGCCAGTGATCTGGAGAGGTCCAGTTGTAGCAGATGTTGTAAAACAGTTCTGGGGTAAAACATTATGGAAAGACATTGATGTGATGTTTGTAGATATGCCACCAGGAACAGGAGAAGTTCCATTAACAGTTTTCCAGTCTATTCCATTGGATGGAATCGTTGTCGTTGCAACTCCACAGGAATTAGTAGGTATGATCGTGGAGAAAGCTGTGAATATGGCGAACATGATGAATGTACCAGTTCTTGGTCTGATCGAGAACATGAGTTACATTGAATGTCCAGATTGCGGCAAAGAGATTAAGGTATTTGGAGACAGCCATATTGAAGAAATTTCTGAGAAGTTTAACATTCCAGTACTCGGAAAACTTCCAATTGATCCAAAATTAACACAGGCATGTGACGCAGGGCTGATCGAGGATGTGGAAAATATTTACTTAGATGGTGTCATGGATATCATTTTATAAGAAGAAACAACGTAAAGAAGCGGTTTTCCGCTTCTTTTTTTGATGGAAAAAGTGTAATGAAAAATAGAAATATTTTATACAAATATATAAAAAACAAATCGTATAAGTTAATAAATTTGTAACAACAAACTTACATATATTGGAAACAAATTGTATTTTATCGAGTACAAAGGTTGACATATCGAGGAATATCAGGTAAAGTATGAAGCATAGATTTCGAAAATGTTACAAAATTGTTTCGAAATTTAAGAAACTATTGAGCACAGAAAGAGGTTTATATGCTGAAAGTTATGAAGAAGAAATTGTTAGTAGTGATCACAATGCTGGTAGTAGCATCAGGATTCATTTTTACAGGATCAACTTCAACCAAAGCAAAAGATAACGACGTAAAATACTTAGGAAAATATAAATTAACAGCTTACTGCGGATGCAGAAAGTGCAGTGGAAAATGGGGAACAAGAACAGCTTCTGGAAAGAAAGCAAAACAGGGAAGAACCATTGCCGTAGATAAAAGAAAGATTAAATTAGGATCAAAAGTACAGATCAATGGAAAAACATACGTAGCCGAAGATGTCGGAGGCGGTGTCAAAGGAAAACATATCGATGTATTCTTTAAATCTCATAAACAGACAAAGAGATTTGGTAAGAAAACAGGTGTTAAAGTATATAAGGTAAATTAAGATACGAATGATGATTATAAAATATAGCGTAAAAATATCAGCCAGTTTGGAAGAAAAGATGAATTCAAACTGGCTGATATTTTTTTGCTTTTACAAATGAATATTTAATGGTATTAAAATTTATAAGTACCATTTTTTCTTAAAGCGGCTAAAGCATCAATAACGATCTGTTTATCTTCTGGATATGTAACACCATACCACTGATCTTTAGATACAAGCACTTCAAGAGAGGCTTTTCCATCATGTAACAGGTCACTTGCGACACTAGGAATAAAGTATTCACCTTTTAATGGATTCTCTTTGATCGCTTGATCAAGGAAAGCAGGGAATCCTTTTTCTAACTCGTCCATGATCATAGGCTGGAATCCAAAGAAGTTCATGGACACTAAAGTATCAAATGGAAGCGATGCCCAAGTTGCACCGTCATCTTCTGTGAATTCTGCATGATCTTCACGTTTTTCGATATGAGTTCTTTCTGTGATAGAAAGTAACTGGTGGTTGTCATCAACTTCACAGACACCTCTGGATACGTATCCATTCTCTGTAACTGTATTTCCAAGATGATATCCCACCATTGCAAATGGTGCCTTTCCGTCTTTCTCTTCATGGCTTGTAAGGAAATCAGCCATGACTTTATATCCATCAACACCATAATAGTCATCTGCGTTGATCACGGCAAATGGTTCATTGATAAATGGTTTTGCACATAAAACAGCATGTGCAGTTCCCCAAGGTTTCACACGTCCTTCTGGGACATTATAACCTTCTGGTAATGCATCTACTTCCTGATATGCATAACATACTTCCATTCCTTCAGGAACCCTTGCTCCAACAGTTTCTTTAAAATCTTTCTCAATTGCTTTCTTTATCACAAAGACTACCTTACCGAATCCGGCACGTTTTGCATCATAGATGGAATAATCAATGATAGCATGTCCCATCGGATCCATAGGGTCCATCTGTTTTAATCCTCCATAACGGCTTCCCATACCGGCAGCCAGAATTACTAATGCTGGTTTTTTCATGAAAAAACTCCCTTCTGATTTTTAAACTAAAATAAGTATAACGCAAGATAGAACAGATGGAAAGAGAAAGAAAAAATAAAGAATTGGAATTGATAAAGATCTATTTCGGTCAGCTAGAATTTATTGTATAATTTGAGTATTGAATCGTTGCAAAAAAAGAGAAAGATTTACAAATATTCGAGGAGGAAGAGTATGAAAAAACGAATATTATCAGTTTTATTATCGATGGTTGTGGCAACGACCATTTCATCCGCAGTTCCAATGAATGTTCAGGCGGAAACGACTGCAGTTAAAACGGCAGTATAATCAGCAAATACGACATATGGCAGAGTGTTGGGATACAAGCACATAATGAATCGAGTTCCGGTGACTATGTTTTAGGTACTACATTTTTTACTATGGAAATATGGAAAAAATCAGGTTCCAACTATGAAAAATTAATGGAGAAAGACTATTCTACAGGAATTGATAATTCACAAGTTTTTTATATGGAAAAAGGGACAGATTACTATATTTATATGGGAGGAGTCAAAGGCTGCAATGCAGATTTGACGCTTGGAGGAGCAGGTACTATATATGCATATGATGCTGATATAAATGAACCAGCTTCATACAAAGTACTTAGCGAAAAAACTCACAGCAGATCAATGCGGCTTCTCCAGAAGATGTGCAATGGCTGAAATTCGTAGTCCTAGAAGATGGAAAATATAAATTAAGCTATAAAGAAGAAAACAATGCATCACGTGTGCAGTTATTTGGATCTTCCAATGGAAAACTTACATACAAAGCTTGGTACAGTCATCCAACAGATGATAGATCTTATTATGATCTGAAAAAAGGCGATGTTTGCTATCTTGCATGTACAAGTTTTAAAGGAAAGGCATCTTATAAAGTTTCTGTAAAGAAAGTCACAGTAAAAGAAGTATATGCCAACAAAGACCATGCATTTGCGGTCCGTAAATCAACAAAAGCTTCTGCAGTTGCAACTGCACAGGCAAAAACAAGTATAGATTATCTGAATAAGATCTACACACCAAATCAATCATTCGCAACCCAAATCAATCATGCAGACCAACAGGATATCGCAGCATTTAAAAAGATGGCAGAGGTCATCACAAAAGGATGCCAGACAGAGAAAGAGAAAGTGGAAGCTATCACAAGATGGGTTAAGAAGAATATTAAGTACGATACAACTGTTAGTTCGTACTCTACTGAAGTTTTCCAAAGCAGAAAAGGAGACTGTCAGGGAATGTCCATGCTGATCGCAGATTTCTGCCGTTCGTTGGGAATGCCAGCGGCATATGCTTCTGGATGGAAGGCAGATCTTACAATGTGGACCATTGATGATCTGTATCATTCTTATGACCGCCACAAGTTTGCCGGGCATGGATGGGATATGATCTATTTTGATGGAAAATGGCATATGTATGATGTTTTATTTGATAACTATGATGTAACAGATTCAAATACTATGGCAGAAAAAGGCTATTACTTTGCATTTATCGAAGGTATGTCGATCGCTGGAGATGGTTTAGACCCAGCGTTAGCAGGAATGGATGTCGGAGGTATGCTTGTTACACCATGTTATTATCAAGGAAATTTTGTAACACTGGTTTATGGACGCCTGAGTGACAGAGAATATCAATATGAGGTTGATCAGGATGGAGATATTTGTAAAGCAGCACGGATGGGTGGAACAATCCGGCATCAAATCTTAGAAATGGAAGATCAATTTTTCCCAACGATGACGAGTAATGTGGTTTATTTCCCATACAGTGATGAAATATCTAGCAATGGTGGTTTATATGATGATGGAAGAAAGGACCCAGACGCCGGATACCTTTATACGAATGGATGGCTGTTCGGAGAATATCTGGCAGATGTAGATGGTGTATTGTGCAATATGGATCTGAAGACGATCGGTGATAAAATTTATTATTTTGAGAAGACTGGAGATGCGCAGATCTTAAATATGAATACAGACGACTACTATATGTATAAAGGACAGCTTTACATAAAAACAGGTGCATCCGGAAGTATTATTCCGACATTGGTTGAAAAATATTTAAATAATTCAAACTATGTAATTTCAACTTGGATCATAGAAGCCTTTGATTCGAAAGGAAATGAGGTTAATGGAAGTAATCTGATCAAAATCAACAGCAAAGATTGCACAATAAAAACCTTAAATTCTGGATGGGTATGGTATAGGATTAGGGTTCGCAGAGTAGATGACGATGAAAATACATATTTGATGGACAAAGATGTTCAGTTAAATATCACAGATCAGGGAAAACCAACCTATAGTTTTGAAGATACACCACCTTCTTCCGATGAAAAACCAACACCAGATGACAATTTTGGAAATAAATCAGATAATGATAAAAATGATTCATCAGATAATAAAAACAATAATTCATTAGATACAAATTCAGATCAGACACCTAAGGTAAATCCAAGCGTACAGAAAGTGGTTCTTACACAGACTTCTTATATTTACGATGGAAAAGTAAAGAATCCTGCAGTGAAAATATTTGATTCCAATGGAAAGCAGTTATCTTCCAAAGATTACACAATAAGCAAGGCATCTGGTCGCAAGAATGTTGGAAAATACAAATACACGATAACCTTTAAAAATGGATACACAGGGAAAGAGACATTATATTTCACGATCAATCCAAAACCAACAAAATTGACATCTTTGAAAAAAGGATCAAAGAAGATGAAACTCAAATGGAAGAAGGTATCCAGTCAGGCTTCAGGATATCAGATTCGTTATAGCACAAAATCTTCTATGTCTGGAGCTAAAACAGTAACAGTAAAGAAATATAAGACGAGTTCTAAAACGATATCACGTCTTAAGAAAAAGAAGAAATACTATGTTCAGATACGCACTTATAAAACAGTAGGAAAAGAAAAATATTATTCCGATTGGAGTGCGAGAAAATCCATAGTAACAAAATAAAGATACATAGAAAGAATCCCACATAGTCGATGATCACAACTATGTGGGATTTTTGTGCATATTATGATATGAAATTCTCTATAGAATAATTGATAGCAGGATAGCCAAAACAAAAAATCCAAGAAAACATCCAGCAACAATTCTTTTATTCTGCCACCACGGCAATTTGATCTCTTCATCATCAGAAGGTTTACCATCATCATAAATCAGCTCATTGATCAAAGCTTCCGCTTTTGCTTTCTGCTCTTCCTTGACATAAATATCCGTACCATAAACAGAATATCCCATTGCGATACTCATATATTCGCCAGTACCAGGTTGCTTTGACATACTTTCGATACCATGCTCTTTTAAATGATCATGGATCATTTCAGCCTGAATCTGGTCAGCAGCATTAAATACTTTTGTGATCTTACTCTCCATAATTGTTACCTCCTTATTGTGAATGAGATTTAGTAACATTTTTATATTGTTATTTTAACATGGATGGTAATGGAAAGAAAGATTTTTGACGATACTTTAAATAATCCTATGGAGATATTTTGCAACGAAAAATAAAATCGTTGCAAAACGATTGCAACGAAAGTATAGTAAAAAAGAAAGGAGTAGAATTAGATGAGAAAATACAATCGATTAGTTTTAGAAGGTATGAATCAGTCATTTGAGGAGATTCCATCATTAGAGCAAAAATTATCATTTCATACTTTAGAAAAGGAATTGATCTATGCGATGCATATAGAAACTGTGAATCAAGATATTTTAAAAACGTTAGAATTATATTCAGACAAGAATGGATATAACAATGCAGGAGCATTATTAGCAGATAAAAATAAGTTTCCAGGAATTGATTGTGTTCGATTTGGAAAGAGTATTGATGAGATCATGGATCGGGAAATATATGAAAATATGTCTATTTTGAAACAATTTTCTAAAACCATAGATTTATATCAAAAATATTATCAATATGAAAAAATAGAAGGAACGAAACGAGAAGTAATGGATAAGATTCCAGAAAAAGCTTTTCGTGAAGCAATAGCCAATGCATTAGTACATCGGGCATGGGATGTAAATGCATCAATTAAAGTGAGCATGTATGAAGATCGAATTGAAATCGCATCACCTGGTGGATTGCCATCAGGGATGAGTGAACAGGAATATTTAAACGGACAGATTTCGATTTTGAGAAATCCAATCATAGGGAATGTGTTTTTCCGACTAAAATATATCGAAAAATTTGGAACAGGAATTTTAAGGATTAATCATGCTTATGAAGAATCAATCAAAAAACCTATCTATAAAATATTTGAAAATTCAATTATGATAACACTTCCAGTAATTGAAACAAGAGGGAAATTAACAAGATCAGAACAACAGATCATAAAATTAATTGAAGAAAATGGAGAAATGAGCAGAAAAGAAATCGAAGAAGAAATTGGTCTTGGAAAAGCAACTACTATAAGGATGATAAATGATCTTGTACGAAGAGAAATCATTCAGAAAAAGGGTGCTGGAAGAGCAGTGAGATATATCATGAATTAATTATAAAGAAGAGAAGAAAAGTTATATGAAGATTCAACACGAACTCATCATGCCAAACAAAGATCTTCCATTTAAGATGTTTATTTTTGAAGGCAAAGATGGTAATTATATCAGAGAAAAACATTGGCATAGATCCATCGAGATTTTTGCAGTGTTTCAAGGAACTTTAGAATTTTATTTAAATGATCAGCAGTATTTATTAGAGTGTGGAGATTTTATCATTGTCAATTCGAATGAGGTTCATTCAATCCATGCTCCGAAACCGAATATGACAGTTGTATTACAGATGTCGTTAGATATGTTTGAGAAGTATTACACAGGAAATCAATTCATTTGTTTTGTACACGAACCACAGGCACAGGATGAGCAACTAATGGAGATAATCTGTGAGATGTATATGGAATATGCAGACAAGAAATGTGGATATGATCTAAAAATACAAAGTTTGTTTTATGACATGTTATATTTGATGGTAACAAGATATCGAAAGATTAATGTACATCCAGATATTTTGCAGCAGCATAAGCAACTGATAAAATTATCAGCGATCACAGATTATATGAAAGAACATTACAAAGAGGAACTATCCCTTGCAAAATTAGCACAAATCTTTGGATATTCTATATCCTATTTATCCAGAATGTTTCAAAAATATGCAGGGATCAATTACAAAGATTACTTGCAGACAATTCGTACAGAATATGGATGCAGACAATTAATTGAGACAGATCTTACAATCGGAGAGATTTCGATGGAAAATGGATTTCCGAATAATAAGGCATTTTCCAAGGCATTTTATAAAAAATACGGAATCACGCCAGCAGAATTTCGAAAAAGACAAAAAAGTGCCATAAACGAGATAAGTAAATAGCCGAGAAAACAATAGAATATTGTTATAATCTCCTTATAAGTGATAAACGAAAAAGACAAAAAACATTCGTATCATGATAATAAGGAGATTTTTTAAAAGGTTATCCTGTAGATAAGATTTTAAAAGAAATTCAAATACCTGGAGCATTCTGTGGATTAGTCGGAGAAAATATCACATTAAAATAATCAAAAAAGGAAAGGATGGAGAATCAAATGAGTAATATGCCAAAAGTAAAGATCGGAATCGTAGCAGTCAGCAGAGATTGTTTCCCAGAAAGTTTATCGGTGAATCGTAGAAAAGCAGTCGTAGAAGCATATACAAAGAAATATGGAGATGCAGATATTTATGAATGTCCAGTCTGTATCGTTGAAAGTGAGATCCAGATGGTTGAGGCACTTGAGGATATCAAAAAGGCAGGATGTAATGCATTAGCAGTTTATCTTGGAAACTTTGGACCAGAGATTGCAGAAACATTACTTGCAAAACATTTTGAAGGTCCAAAAATGTTCTTTGCAGCAGCAGAGGAAAGCGGAGATAATCTGTTAGATGGACGTGGAGATGCATATTGTGGTATGCTGAATGCAAGTTATAATCTGAAATTAAGAGGTGTGAAAGCTTATATTCCAGAATACCCAGTGGGGAATGCTGAAGAATGTGCAGAGATGTTACATGAATTTGTACCGATTGCAAGAGCGGTCGTTGGATTAAGCAGTTTAAAGATCATCAGTTTCGGGCCTCGTCCATTAAACTTCTTAGCATGCAATGCACCAATCCAGCAGTTATACAACTTAGGTGTTGAGATTGAAGAAAATTCTGAGTTGGATTTATTTGAAGCATTTAATGCACATGAAGGAGACGAAAGAATCCCAGAGATTGTCAAGGAAATGGAAGAAGAACTTGGTAAAGGAAATAAGAAACCAGAGATCCTAACAAAACTTGCACAGTATGAACTGACATTAAAAGACTGGGTAAGAGACCACAAAGGTTACAGAGAATATGTAGCGATCGCAGGAAAATGTTGGCCTGCATTCCAGACACAGTTTGGATTTGTACCTTGCTATGTGAACAGCCGTCTGACAGCACAGGGAATTCCAGTATCTTGTGAAGTTGATATTTATGGAGCATTAAGTGAATTTATCGGAACTGTTGTAAGTGAAGATACAGTTACATTACTTGATATCAATAATACTGTTCCACATGATATGTATGAAGAAGACATCAAAGGATCTTATGATTATACACAGAAAGATATTTTCATGGGATTCCATTGTGGAAACACAGCAGCAGAGAAATTATCTTTCTGCGAAATGAAATATCAGAAGATCATGGCAAGAACTCTTCCAATCGAGGTAACACAGGGAACACTGGAAGGAGATATCAAACCAGGAGACATCACATTCTTCCGTCTTCAGAGTACAGCAGACTGTAAATTACGCGCATACATCGCACAGGGAGAAGTTCTTCCAGTCGCAACGAGATCCTTCGGAGCCATCGGTATTTTCGCAATTCCTGAGATGAGAAGATTCTACCGTCACGTACTGATCGAGAAAAACTTCCCTCATCATGGAGCTGTAGCATTTGGTAATTTCGGAAAAACATTATATGAAGTATTTAAATATGTTGGAGTTCCAGTAGAAGAGATTGGATACAATCAGCCAGCTGGAGTCAGATATCCAACAGAAAATCCTTGGGGATAAGATCGGAGGTTTGTATGTTATACATTGGTGTAGACCTTGGAACATCCGCAGTGAAATTACTGTTAATGGATGAAAAAGGTGGAATCAAAAAAATCGTTTCCAAAGAATATGAGCTGCATTTTCCGCATCCAGGATGGTCTGAGCAGAAACCAGAAAACTGGTATAGTCAGTCTATGGAAGGAATCAAAGAACTGATCAGTGAATGCGACAAGTCACAGGTTGCCGGGATCAGCTTTGGAGGGCAGATGCATGGACTTGTCGTTTTAGATGAAAATGATGATGTGATCCGTCCTGCAATCCTATGGAATGATGGACGTACACAGAAAGAAACAGATTATTTAAATAACGAGATTGGAAAAGATAAATTATCCGAGTACACAGCTAATATCGCTTTCGCAGGATTTACAGCACCAAAAATCCTGTGGATGCGTGAAAATGAACCAGATAATTTCAACAAGATCAAAAAGATCATGCTGCCAAAAGATTATCTGGCATATAAATTATCTGGAACATTTTGTACGGACTATTCCGATGCATCTGGAATGTTATTATTAGATGTAAAGAATAAATGCTGGTCTAAACAGATGATGGAAATCTGTGGAGTGAGTGAAGAACAGCTTCCAAAACTATTTGAAAGTTATGAAGTTGTTGGAACATTGAAAGAAGATATTGCAGAGGAACTTGGATTATCCAAAGAAGTCAAGATCATTGCGGGAGCTGGAGACAATGCGGCAGCAGCCGTAGGAACTGGAACTGTTGGAGATGGAATGTGTAACATTTCTCTCGGAACATCCGGAACGATCTTCATTTCTAGCAAGAGCTTTGGAGTAGATTCTAATAACGCATTACATTCTTTTGATCATGCAGATGGTTATTATCATTTGATGGGATGCATGTTAAGTGCAGCATCTTGTAATAAATGGTGGATGGATGAAATCCTTAAAACAAAGGAATATAGCAAAGAGCAAGAAGGTATTACAAAATTAGGAGAAAACCATGTATTCTATCTTCCATACTTAATGGGAGAGAGATCTCCACATAATGATCCAAAAGCGAGGGCAACATTTATCGGAATGTCCATGGATACAACAAGAGAAGAAATGACACAGGCCGTGTTAGAAGGAGTTGCATTTGGACTTCGTGATTCTCTGGAAGTTGCAAGAAGTCTTGGAATCAAGATTGAACGCACAAAGATCTGCGGCGGAGGAGCAAAGAGCCCATTATGGAAGAAGATCATTGCAAATGTGATGAATCTCAAAGTCGATGTGATCGAAAGCGAAGAAGGTCCAGGATATGGAGGAGCGATGCTTGCAGCCGTTGGATGTGGAGAATACGACAGCGTACAGGAAGCAGCTGATCAGCTTGTGAAAGTTGTAGATACAGTGGAACCTGATGCCAAGCTTGTTGCGAAATATGAGGCGAAATATCAGCAGTTTAGAGAAATTTATCCAGCACTTAAGGGTGTATTTCAGAAACTTGATTAATTATAAGGTAACTATTAACTAAATATAAATAATGAACAACAACAAAGAACAGATATGCATAAGGACTTCAGGGGATTCTAAGGCATACCTGTTCTTTCTTAAATTTATGATCTTATTGTAGAATTTGCATAGCAATGCTCCATCACTATTCAAATCCTAAAAAATATTATTGACATTTTTTCTCACATGTATTATTATATAAATATAATAACAGTAATCATTATCGATTTAAACGTAAGGAGGATGAAACAATGAAATACGTATGTGATGTATGTGGATGGGAATATGATGAAGAAAAAGGATATCCAGAAGGTGGAATCGCTCCAGGAACAAAATGGAAGGATGTACCGGAAGATTTTGAATGTCCATTATGTTTTGTAGGAAAAGATCAGTTTTCGGAAGAGTAGTTTTTTATTTCATAGGAAAAATTTTTATAAATATATAGTTATAGAAGGGAGAAAAAATTATGGCTAAATTTTATCGTTCAGAAGACAAAACAGTATTATTAGAATTATTCGGAGCAGGAAGTGCCTTAGAGAATATAAAAGGATTAAAAGCAAATACAACAGATGCAGCAGTTGAAAAACATGTACCTGTTGTGACACAGGAAGGAAACAAGATCACAGTAGCTGTATCTTCCGTAGAGCATCCAATGCTTCCAGAACATTATATTATGGGAGTATATATTGAAACAAAGAATGGCGGACAGCTGCATAAATTTGCACCAGGGGATAAACCAGAGGCAGTATTTACATTAGCTGACGAAGATGAATTTATTGCAGCATACGAGTATTGTAATCTGCATGGATTATGGAAATCTGAAGTATAGAAATTATCAATTTTGAAGTGCATGAAGAAAACTATTAATTTGTAGTTTGAAGACGGAAATTATTATTTGAATATTATAAAAAGAGATCATGTGTCAGCGACCGTACGGACACATGATCTCTTTTTATAATATTCAAATAATTTACGTGATTCAAACCATCACACGGTGTGTATGCTATTCGGTACTGTTATATTAAAAATCAATACAGCATACATACACTGTGAGTTATAATTGACAAGAATGGTTAGAATGGTTAGAATAAAGTTAGAAAGAATAGACAGAATAATTTCAAGGAGGGTTTTTCATGAAGTTACAAGAATCTGAGAGAACGGAATTCAAATCCATTGTAGTCACAGACATCAAGAAAGAAATCATAGCATTTGCCAATTGTGATGGAGGGAAAATCTATATTGGGATTGAAGATGATGGGACAGTTATTGGGGTGGAAGATTCAGACAGTGTAGCATTGCAAGTAAGCAATATGGTTAGAGATGCGATTAAACCAGATTTAACCATGTTCCTGCATTATGAGACAAAAGAGATAGAACAAAAACAAGTTGTGATCATAGATATTCAAAGAGGAACAGAACGCCCATACTATATAGCGAAGAAAGGGTTAAGACCAGAAGGCGTATATGTAAGACAAGGATATTCTTCTGTTCCAGCAACGGATACAGCTATTAGAAAGATGATTAAAGAAACAGATGGTGATCATTTTGAAGAGATGAGATCATTAGATCAAGAATTGACTTTTTATGAAACAAAAAAAGAATTCCAAAAGAGAAATATCACATTAGAACAGCCACAGATGAAAACTTTAGGAATTATAAACCAAGATGGAATTTATACGAATCTTGCTTTATTACTTTCAGACCAATGTGTGCATACGATTAAAACAGCAGTTTTTGAAGGAAAAACCCAAAATATATTTAAGGATCGAAAAGAATTCACAGGATCACTATTTGCACAAATGGAAGCAGTATATGATTACATTGACTTCAGAAATCAAACACATTCAACTTTTGAAAAACTTTATCGAATTGACAATAGAGATTATCCAGAAGTAGCAGTAAGAGAAGCATTGCTAAACTGTCTTGTACACAGAGATTACGGATATAGTTCTAGCATTCTGATCAGTATGTATGAAGATCGGTTAGAATTCACATCTATTGGGGGATTGGTAACAGGAGTTACATTAGAAGATGTGATGATGGGAATTTCTGTATGCAGGAATAAAAAATTAGCGAATGTTTTTTACCGTTTAGAATTGATCGAAGCTTATGGAACAGGAATACAAAAGATCATGAATGCTTATCAAGATCAGTTTATAAAACCAGAGATCAAAGTCAGTAATAATGTATTTAAGATTATATTACCAAACACAAATGCACAGGCAGAATTAAGAGAAGAACTGCAATACCATACACATATACAACCAGAAGACGAAGAAACACAGATTATGCAAATGATCGATCAAGAAAAAAGAATTCAAAGGAAACAAGTTCAGGAAATGCTTGGAATCAGTCAGACAACCAGTGGTAGAATTCTAAAACAGATGGTTGAAGATGGATTGATCATACAGAGAGGCAGAGGAAAGAATACGTACTATACGAAAAAATAATTACAAGACGATGTATAAGATATGATCGGACGAAAATAGTAAATGCATCTGAAAAAGAGATAAGATCACTGATATTTATCATATAAAAACATCACAAATACTTGAACACAAGGGGAGGCCGTGGTATATTTAAGTTTAATAACAAGGAGAGAAAGATGGAAAATTTAAAAAAAGAGATCGAACAATTAAAACAAGAAAAAAATGCTGTTTTACTAGCACATTATTATGTAGATGATGCCGTTCAGGAAATTGCTGATTATGTTGGAGATTCTTATTATCTTGCGAAAGTTGCATTAAAAGAATCCAAAGATGTGATCTGTTTTGCAGGTGTAAACTTCATGGGTGAGAGTGCCAAGATCTTAAACCCAGACCGTACGGTGATCATGCCAGATCAGAAGGCAGATTGTCCAATGGCTCATATGGTCGATGTAGAGAAGATTGAAGAGATGCGTAAGAAATATGATGATCTTGCTGTTGTCTGTTACATTAATTCTACAGCAGAGATCAAGGCGCATTCTGATGTCTGTGTAACTTCATCAAACGCTCTGAAAGTTGTAACAGCACTTCCACAGAAGAATATTTTCTTCGTACCAGATGAGAACCTTGGACGTTATATCGGAAGCAAACTTCCAGAGAAGAACTTTATTTACAATGACGGATTCTGTCATGTACATAGAAGTATCACAGCCGAGAACGTAAAGAAAGCCAAAGAAGTACATCCAGAAGCAGAAGTTTTAGTGCATCCAGAATGTACACCAGATGTTGTAGCTTTAGGTGATTATGTAGGAAGTACATCAGGAATCATTGACTATGCGACAGCATCTGACAAGGACGTATTTATCATTTGTACAGAGATGGGTGTTTTATATGAATTAAAACAGAAGAACCCAGGAAAGACATTCTACTCTGTAGGACATCGTCAGTTCTGTCCAAATATGAAGCGTATCAGTTTAGAGAATGTAAGAGACACATTAAGAGACATGAAGAATCAGGTAGAATTACCAGAAGAACTGCGATTAAATGCTAAGAAAGCATTAGATGAGATGTTAAGAATCGCGCAGTAAGACAGGAAAGTTCCAAGGAAGGGCAAAGAGAATTATGAAAACAGCAGATGTGATCATTGTAGGAAGTGGTGCTTCAGGATTATTTAATGCATTATTTCTTCCGCAGGATTACAAAGTAATCGTTATTACAAAGAAGGAAGTTGAAGAAAGTGATTCATTTTTGGCGCAGGGAGGAATCTCAGCGCTGAAGAATCCGGAAGATTATGATTCATATTTCGAGGACACTATGAAGGCCGGACATTACGAGAATGATAAAGGTGCCGTCGAGAAGATGATCAAAGAATCACCACAGATTATTCAGGATCTGAAAGATTTTGGTGTAAGATTTGACTTGAAGGATGGAGAAATCGAGTTTACAAGAGAAGGTGGACATTCCACATTCCGTATTCTTCATCATGAAGATCTGACAGGAAAAGAGATCACAAGCCATTTATACGAAGAGGCGAAGAAACGTGATAATATTACGATCATGGAAAATTGTACGATGATCGATATCATTGAGAAAGACGGAGAATGTAAAGGAATTGTATATAAAGATGCAGATGGTAATTTAGATACGATCGAAGCTCCGGATACTGTTCTTGCAACAGGAGGACTTGGAGGGTTATTTAAACATTCTACAAACTTCAGACATCTGACAGCAGACAGTCTGGCTATCTGCCTGCGCCATAATGTTGAATTAGAGAATATTAACTATATCCAGATCCATCCAACAACATTTTATTCAAAGAAACCAGGAAGAAGATTCTTAATCTCTGAATCAGTCAGAGGAGAGGGAGCTTACCTGCTGAATAAAGATGGAGAACGTTTTACAGATGAGTTAAAACCAAGAGACGTTGTAACTGGAGAAATCTGCAAACAGATGAAGAAAGACGGAAGTGATCATGTTTATTTATCTGTTACACATTTAGATGGAGAAAGAATCAAACATAGATTCCCAAACATCTACAAACAGTGCTGGGATGAAGGATATGACATGACAAAAGAACCGATTCCAGTAACACCGGCACAGCACTATTTCATGGGTGGAATTAAAGTAAACTTAGACAGCAAGACATCTATGGAACATTTATATGCAGTCGGTGAGACAAGCTGTAATGGGGTTCATGGAAAGAACCGTCTGGCAAGTAATTCATTATTGGAAGCACTTGTATTTGCCAAGGCAGCAGCGAAAGACATCACAGAACATCCATCAAAAGCCGAGACAGTCGAAGTAGATTTAAGTAAGTATCAGAACGAAGAACAGCGTGAGAAAGAGAATGAACAGCTTGTTCTTGACGAAATTAAACGAAAGGACAGAAGTTTTTATGATCAGTGGTGTAACGATGAGAATTAACATCGATGAATATTTGATGAATGCATTAAAAGAAGATATCACTCAGGAAGATGTCAGTACAAACGCAGTGATGCCAGAACCAAAACAGGGAGAAGTAAATTTAATCTGTAAACAGGATGGGGTCATCTGTGGATTAGAAGTATTTGAAAGAGTCTTCAAACTTTTAGATGAAACTGTTGTTTTTGAGACAGAATTAAAAGACGGAGATAAAGTAACCAAAGGACAGCTAATGGGAGTTGTCAAAGGAGATATCCGTGCCCTTTTATCTGGAGAGAGAGTTGCATTAAACTACTTGCAGAGAATGAGTGGAATCGCAACAATGACAAGCGAGTTATCCAAAGAGCTTGAAGGATATAAAACAAAGTTATTAGATACAAGAAAAACAACACCAAACATGCGCCCATTTGAAAAATACGCAGTGACGGTTGGTGGTGGACATAATCACCGCTACAACTTATCTGATGGAGTTATGTTAAAAGATAACCATATCGGAGCTGCAGGTGGAATCAAAGAAGCGGTAGCCATGGCGAAAGACTATGCACCATTTGTCAGAAAGATTGAAGTAGAGACAGAGAATCTTGACATGGTGAAAGAAGCCGTAGAAGCAGGAGCAGACATCATCATGTTAGACAACATGGATGATGAGACAATGAAAGAAGCTGTCAAACTGATCGACGGAAGAGCTGAAACAGAGTGCTCAGGAAATGTTACAAAAGAACGCCTAAAGACAATCCGTGAGATCGGAGTGGATTATGTATCCTGTGGAGCTTTAACACATTCAGCTCCTATTATGGATATTTCTTTGAAGAATTTACATCCGGTAGAGTAAAGAATAAAGGTATAAAATCCGATGTTTTTATAAGAATAGTCATAGGATTGTTCTTATAGAAATATCGGATTTTTTCGATTTATATAAGAAAGAATCCGCGGTATACGTATTCTAAATGAAGTGAAAAAAGAAATGGGTAATACAATGAAGAATATCAATGCTCCATCAATTCCTGATTGTATCCATAATTAATATTCAACATAACAGCTTTAAAATCCAGAAAATAACATTTTTTATTTCGACAGAAATTGCATACAAAACCCTCTATAATAATCTCGCAGGAGGGAAAACTATGGAAATCTTAAGAAAAAAAGAATTCGAAGAAGACCGGTTATTTCAAAATTTTCATGAAATGATCCTTTATCATATGCGCCAGATGCAGCAATGTCTCACGACAGCGGGAAAGATGTTCTGTGATCATAACGATGAGGAAGAAACGTGTGAAAAACGGGGAAGAGATGTAGTTGAAAGTGTGATCTTAAAAGAATGTGTCGGATGCCGTGAGAATCAAAAATGTCAGTTTACATTAGCAGATAAGGACAGGCTTGGGCAGATCATCGAAAAGCAAGGTGGATTAAGCTATGCAGATTTAAAAAGATGTCATCCATGCAAGAATGGACAGGATTTTATCGAGGAAGCAAATCAGATTTATGAACGGGAATTGTTTCTGCGTGCAATGAGAAATCAGATGAAACAACTGAGAAAGATTGTCGGGGAGCAGTATATCAGAGCCGGAAATACACTGGGTGATTTCTTTCAGGGAAAAGTATCATTAACGGCAGATAATAAGAAATTATATGAGAAGATCACAAAAGGTTTTGCAAAAAGCCAACTGAGACTAAAAGAAATTTATTTCTACGATAATCCAGAGAAAGGAAAACAGATCTATCTATATCTGAAAAAGAAAAAAGGCAGGGAAATCAGCACAAGACAAGCAGCAGTGTTGTTAAGTTCCATGACAATGGAGAAAATGAAGCCATTGCCAGATCAGAAAAAGATGATTGGAAATTATTATGAGATTTATGGATTTACACCAGAAGAAAAATTCCATGTAATCGCAGGAATCCACACTTCGCCAATGATCGCAGGGGATGAGAATGGAGACAGTTTTTCCATGGGAAAAGTAAGGGAAGGAAGTTTTGTGTCTATGATCTCGGATGGAATGGGAACAGGACAGGAAGCGAAAAAAGAAAGTAGGAAAATAATTGAAGTGATGGAAGAACTTCTAGGAGCAGGAATTAACGAAAGTCAAAGTATTCAGCTTTTAAGGTCCATGATGATCTTACAACCAGAAAAAGAAAAATATGCGACATTAGATTTTTTTCAGTTAGATTTATTTGCAGGAATCGGAACATTCTTTAAAATTGGAGCCTGCCCATGTCTTTTAAAGAGAAAAAACGACGTGGAGATCATTCAAGTAGATACGATACCAGTGAACCTCTTATTACATACCGAGAAAATTCCAATTTACCGCAAAAAGATGGAAAGTGAAGATATTTTAGTCATGTTAAGCGATGGAGCTTTCGACGGATTTTCGCAAAATGGTTTGGAGATGGCAGCACGATATTTGAAAGAAATGGATGTGGTACGTCCACAGGCGATCGCAGATGGATTATATGAGCAAATTACAACAAACAAAGAATTTGAAAAAAGAGATGATATGACGATCATGGTATTGGGAATCTGGGACAGGTATTGAAGGAATCTGCAAAGAATGATAAAGTAAATTACATGAATAAAGTAAAAGAATTTATCAAAGAAAAAAATTTAATACAAAATGGAGATCATATCATTATTGGTGTTTCTGGCGGTGCAGATTCTGTATATCTGTTACTTATTTTAAATGAATTAAGAGAATCAATGAATCTCACGATCACAGCAGTCCACATCAATCACATGATTCGAAGAGAAGCTGTGGATGATCAGAAGTTTGTGCAGGATCTTTGTGGACAACTTTCGATTCCGTGTAAAATATTTGAAATAGATGTAAAACAGATTGCCAAGCGTGAAAAGATGTCATTAGAAGAAGCAGGAAGAAAAGCGAGATATGATGCATTTGCGAAAACAATGAAAAAATATAATGCTGATAAGATTGCGATCGCACATCATCAAAACGATCAGGCAGAAACATTTTTATATCGAGTGGTGAGAGGAACTGGAATTTATGGGGCGGGTGCCATGAGAGAAAAAGATGGAAATCTGATCCGTCCGCTTTTATGTGTAAAAAAAGAAGAAATCGTAAAATATTTAAAAGAGGCTGGGCAGGCCTGGGTAGAAGATGCAAGCAATCAGGACGATGCATTTGCAAGAAATCAGATCCGAAATCAGGTAATTCCAAGACTTGAGATGATCAATGAGCAGGCGGTGGAGCATATAGGATGGCTGTGCGAAGATATCAAAGAAGTGACGACGTATCTGACAGATCAGATAGAAGAGTCATTTTTAAGATGTACAAAGCCTATTGGACAAGGATTTGAGATCAATTGTGATCAATTGTTATTGGAAAACCATTGGATCCAGAAACAGGTTCTAAAAAAAGTTTTGGAAGAAACAGCTGGTAAGAAGAAAGATTTAGAAAGAAGACATATTGAAGATCTGTTAACTTTGGTAGAAAATGGAACAGGGAAACGAATTTCTCTTCCGTATAATATGGTTGCCGAGAAAAATTATCAGTATATTAAGGTACAAAAAGGAAATATATCAGATAAACAAGAAATGACAGGAAAAATTTTGTGCGAAGAGGTTGCAGATTTGACAAATATCGTGGAAAATGATTGTATCAAAATCATTGATTATGATAGAATAGAAACAGGTGTACAATTACGATGCCGGAAGCCAGGAGATTTTTTTACATTTGGCAAAGATCAGAAGAGAAAATCATTAAGCAGGTATTTTATTGATGAGAAGATTCCAAGACAATTGCGGGAAGAGATACCATTGGTGGCAGATGGCAGTCATATTGTATGGATCGTTGGCAGAAGAATCAGCGAATATTATAAGATCAAAGAATCAACCAAGCGTTATTTAAAGCTTGAGTTCAAAAGAGAAGGAGATGATTCCAATGGAGAATATCAGAGTAATGATTTCAGAGGAAGATGTAAACAAACGAATCGCGGAGATGGGAGCGCAGATCAGTGAAGATTATGCAGGAAAAGAAATCCATCTGATCGCCATCTTAAAAGGAAGTGTTTTTTTTGCGTGTGAACTTGCAAAGAGAATCACGATTCCAGTAACAATTGATTTTATGTCAGTGTCTAGTTATGGAAATTCCAGAGAATCCTCAGGAATCGTTAAGATCGCAAAAGACTTAGATGAGCCAATCTTAGATAAAGAAGTATTAGTTGTAGAAGATATCATTGACTCAGGAAAGACTTTAAATCATTTAAAACCAATGCTTGAGAGCAGAAATCCTGCGTCACTTCATCTGTGTACATTGTTAAGCAAACCAGATCGTCGTGAAGTTGAAGTACCAGTCAGATATATTGGTTTTGAAGTACCAGATGAATTTGTTGTTGGATATGGACTAGATTATGCACAGAAATATCGTAACCTTCCTTACATTGGAGTAGCGGAGGAAGAGTAGAGAGGAGACTAAACGTTGAACCCGAAGAAAAGTAACAGTGGATTTTTAGTAGTCCTGCTGATCTTGGTGATCGGAGCATATTATTTTATCAGCGTGTTCCAGCCAGGTTCAGGTGATTACACCTATCAGCAGTTTATGAAGGATGTAAAGTCTGACAAAGTAACTGCGGTAACTATTAAACAGAATAAAGAAGTACCAACTGGGACGATCACAGCAGAGTTTGGACAAGATGATTATAAGAGCTGTGAAGTTACAGATGTCAATCAGGCGATCAATGATATTAAGAAAGCTGACAGCTCTCTTGCCAATAAGATCAGCATTAAGGGAATCGATCACAGTGGGGATATGATCTCTAATCTGATCGGGGTAGTACTACCGATCGGAGTTGTCATATTTTTCATGGTTATGATGATGCGCCAGAATGGTGGCGGTGGCGGCAAGATGATGGATTTTGGAAAAAGCCGTGCCAAACTTGCCAATCCAAATGGTAAGAAAGTAACATTTAACGATGTTGCAGGATTGACAGAAGAGAAAGAAGAATTAGAAGAAGTCGTGGAATTCTTAAAGAATCCAGGACGATTTATAAAAATCGGAGCCAGAATTCCAAAGGGCGTCCTTCTTGTAGGACCTCCAGGAACAGGTAAGACATTACTTGCAAAGGCAGTTGCAGGAGAAGCGAATGTACCATTTTTCAGCATTTCAGGATCTGATTTCGTGGAAATGTTCGTCGGTGTTGGTGCAGCTCGTGTACGTGACTTATTTGCAGAAGCTAAGAAACATTCTCCTTGTATCGTATTTATCGATGAGATCGATGCAGTTGCAAGACGAAGAGGCTCTGGACTTGGTGGTGGACATGATGAACGTGAACAGACATTAAACCAGATGTTAGTTGAGATGGACGGTTTTGGAGTGAATGAAGGAATCATCATGATCGCAGCTACAAACCGTGTGGATATCTTAGATCCAGCGATCTTACGACCAGGACGATTTGACCGCAAGGTTGGCGTTGGAAGACCAGATGTCAAAGGGCGAGAAGATATCTTAAAGATTCACTGTCGTCAGAAACCATTAGGAGATGATGTTGATCTTCATGAGATCGCAAGAACAACAGCAGGTTTTGTGGGAGCAGACCTTGAGAATCTGATGAATGAGGCAGCCATTCAGGCAGCAAGAGATGACAGAGCCTATATCATGAAAGAAGATATTGATAAATCATTTATCAAAGTAGGAATCGGAACAGAGAAGAAGAGTCGTGTGGTACCAGAAAGTGAAAGAAGGATCACTGCATATCATGAATCTGGACATGCAATCTTATTCCATCTGTTACCAGATGTAGGCCCGGTTTACACTGTATCTATTATTCCAACAGGAACAGGAGCAGCTGGATATACGATGCCGCTTCCTGAGAACGATAATGTCTTTATGACACGCGGAAAGATGATTCAGGATATCATGGTAAGTCTCGGAGGACGAATTGCCGAAGAATTGATCTTAGATGATATCACAACCGGTGCATCACAGGATATCAAACAGGTAACCCAGTATGCAAGAGCTATGGTAACGAAGTTTGGTATGTCAGATGAACTCGGACTGATCAATTATGACAGTGGTGAAGGAGACGAAGTCTTCTTAGGAAAAGAAATTGGACAGCAGCGTCCATACGGAGAAAACACACAGACTGTGATCGATCAGGAAGTGAAGAAGATTGTAAATAAATGCTACAAAGATGCGAAAGCAATGATTGAAGAACACATAGATGTCCTTCACAAATGTGCCGCATTATTATTAGAGAAAGAACGCATTAACCGCGCAGAATTCGAAGCATTATTTGAGCCTGAAACAGAAGTTGAAACACAGGCATAAAAAAATATAAAAAAGTTAAAAAAACACTTGCAATTTACCTGACAATGCCGTATAATCTTTAATTGTCAGGTAAACACTTGGTGGGATTCCCGAGTGGCCAAAGGGGGCAGACTGTAAATCTGTTGGCACCGCCTTCGAAGGTTCGAATCCTTCTCCCACCACTAAGCCGCAGTGGCGGAACTGGCAGACGCGCAGGACTTAAAATCCTGTTCGAGTTAAATCGAGTACCGGTTCGATTCCGGTCTGCGGCATGAAAAAGGACTTCAAGTAATTGAAGTCCTTTTTGTTTTATGCAGTAATCGTGTTATGGTTTCAAAATATTTTTCACAACATCCTTATCACTTAAATAAACCATATGTGACCCTTTCAGCTGCACATAATAATTCTTTTGATCAGAATCTTTTTTACCAATATAAATCACAACATTTTTTGTTTTCTTTGTATCCGTATCCTTATAAGTGATATCGACTGTGATTCGAGAATTCTTATCCAGTCCATATTTTGCAAGATCTGTCTGACTCGCATAATAATTCTGACAGTCTCCAAAAGTAAATACACCCAAACCGCCAGCGATTCCATCAAGATTTTTCTTCTTGCTAGTATAAGTCTTTGTCTTACCGTTCTGAGTGACCAAAACTTTTTTAAGATTTCCAGTACTTAACGTAGGGAAAGTATCTGTCTCGATCAGATCATCTAAAGAATAAGATAAACTAGATGTAATATCAGAAGATACGGTATAAATCTTTGATTTATCTCCATAAGTTATATAGTAATTTTCACCGGCTGCATTTCCAATATAATAAGTCATGGATTTTCCAGTTTTGTCTTTGACACTAACTGTATAAGTTGGCTTGTCAAGGCCATAGTCACTTGGAGCATCTGTATTTTTAAGTTCTCTGACAGCCTCAACTTTTTGAAATGTAGAAGCAAGACTTTCGAGAGAGGACTGAGTGATCGGATATTTTTTATTTTTTGTATAATACCATTTGTCACTCTGTTTTGCGAAAGAAAGAATTGTTCCATTATTGTTATAAGAGATAGAAGTTAAACTCTTTAAATCAGAGATCATTGTCTGATCCGAATCCTTCTTGGAAGATTTATTTTTCTGGTATAAATTCACTCCCGCATACAGGACAAGAAGTCCTGCAAATACGAGAAGTAAAATCTGTAATGTTTTTTTCTGTTTCATGAAAACCTCCTAACGGCGTCTGCGTCTAAACCATACAATGAATCCGCCAATGATCAGACCAACTGGAATTACAAAGACTACAAGGATACTGAATGGTCCAGGATGAGCGATCGTATTGTAGCTGACTTCCAGACTCTTTGGAGAGATAGAAACATTATCGGCATTATCTAAACTTGCGGTCACAGAGTTTGTAAATAATGTCAGATTTTCTAAGGATGAGAAAGAACTTGTGATCTGCTCATCGATCAGCATATTACTTCCATAAACAGTCAGCCGGCTTTCTTTTGTAACTTTCTTTCCTTTACTGTTTTTGACTTTGACAGATTCTGTGGAAGTTGCCCCAAGGACATAAGTTCCCTGTGTCTGTTTCTTTTCAGTGACAGCATATCCATTGCTGGATGTTGTCATAAATGAATCGGTAGAAATAGAATCTCTGGCTGGAGTACTCTGTGTCATACCTTTCGAATTGATCATCATAACAGAGTTTGATGAAATTCCAGAAGCCATATCACCACTTACAGAAAGATTTGGGATCAAGTAATAATAATTTCCTTGATATGAACGTTCTGTATCTGCAATATATCCGCTTTGAACAGTTAAACCGTAGTCTTTTAACAGACCATATAAGTTTTTCATACTCTTATTTGTCTGGGCAAGTAAAGTAACAACTTTTCCACCTCTCTTCAGATAAGAAGATAATAGTTTTACTTCATCTTTTGTAAAATCGCTTGTAGCCCCATCGATGATCAGTAGATCACAATCATCAGGAATGGATGTTGCAGTCATTAAAAGCAGATCACTTGTGGAAATTCTTGATTTTGTAAGAAGACTTGTGACCTCGGAAGATAAGGATGATTCTCCATGGCCAGAAGTATAATAAGCTTTGTATTCTTTGTCACTTGTTACATAATTTAAAGCACTTGTAAGCTGCCCATCCCCATCAAATGATGAAGCGGAAGAGGAAGTACTGTAGTAAGAATCTGAGGAAACTAATATATCATCAAACGAAACAGTTGTTGTACGGTTGGTTTTCTTACAAGAGATGACGATATTGTTTTCTTCGGTTCTGTATTTTGTCAATGCAGATGGATGAAGCACAGGATCGATCCATTTGACATGAATCTTGCTTGATAAAGATGCATATTTATTGATGAAAGTTTTGATCCTTTTATCAGTGCTGTCCTTTTCTGCAAGAACATAAAAAGTGACGTCATCATCAACTTTTTTGATGATCTTTTCACTTTTTGATGAGATTTCATAAATATTGGTACTGCTGATATCAAACTGTCGCTTATTTTCAGGGATCAGATTGACGATCATATTAAAAATGATAACGATCGCGATCACGATGGATGTCATAGCAAGAGTATAAGATCCACGTTTCGAATCATTGCTTTGAAATAATTTTTTGATTTTATCCACGATAACTTCCTCCTAACTCCAACGTCTTTTTTCAAATGTCTGTACTGTTAAGAACACCAGAAGAATGATCAATGACAGATAAGTCAGAAGTCCTCCGAGATCAAAAATGTAATTCTGAGAAAAATTATAAAAAATATCAGTTAATACAAGGTGTCCTAATAAAGTAGAAAACAGACTTTCAAGCAATGTTTTCTTCACAAAATAAACAACGATACCAGCGATACATCCAATGCCAGTGACAATGCCAGCGATCATCTGATTTTTTGTGATATGGTAGATCAGAAGACCGATCAGAGCAAAAATAATGATCCAGATGACCAGATTACTGATCGCACTGGAAGGAAAATACTGTAGCAGATTGTCCAACAGATAAAAGAAAAACAATGCTGCACAAGTAGTGATCGCTGCGATCACAGGACTTTCTGTCAAAGATGATAAAAACATTCCGATTGCAATAAATACACATCCAAGCAGGAAAAAGGCCAGAATGGATGAATAATCAACAAGAAAATGGGCAGTTCCTTGAAGTCTGATGATCAGTGGGAAAATACAGTAGATCACACATGGAATTGCAAATACAGTTACCATAGCAAGATATTTTCCTAACACGATCTCAACAAGTGAAACAGGAGAAGTTAATAATAACTGGTCAGTTTTATTCTTTCGGTCTTCTGCAAAAGATTTCATAGATAAAACAGGCACAGAGATCAATAACATGAAAATAACGCCCGCCAGAGAGTAGGCAAAAAATGGATAACCATTATAAAGGTTATAAACCATAAAATATACTCCACCAATGATCGTTAAGAATGCTGCAAATACGCATCCGATCATAGAGTTAAAATAGGAACGGACTTCCCTTTTGTAGATAGCAAGCATTATTTGACACCTCCATTATTTCTCTTAAATAGTTTAATTGATGGCTTTTTGAATTTTCTTTTCGAGGTTGTTTCAGAAATGTTGTCAGAAGCTTCAGAAACAATTTCATCTCCAGTTAATTCTAGGAAAATATCTTCAAGAGTAGCCTTATTCACAAACATCTGTGTCACAGGCATTTTTTTCTGTGCAAATTTAAGAGAAAGGTTGGCACAGATTTCCTGTGAATCTTTGTTTGTATTAATCTGGATATGGCAGCTGTTTTCATTTACGTCAAGCCAGTTGACATCATCAATATCAGAAAAATCAGAAAGAACCTGTTTTACGGAAGTTTCATCCGCCAGGATCGTAAGCTCAATGGTTTCTTTTCCGTGTGTTAATTCTTCTAATTCATCAGGGCTTCCCTCAGCGATTAATTTTCCTTTGGAAATGATCAGGATATCGTCACAGATTTCCTGGACTTCAGCAAGAATATGAGAACTTAAGATCACCGTATGGTCCTTAGCGAATGTACGGATCAGTTCACGGATTTCGATAATCTGCTTTGGATCGAGACCAACGGTCGGTTCATCCAAGATAATAATATCCGGGAAATCAAGAATTGCAGCGGCAAGACCTGTTCTCTGGCGATAACCTTTGGAAAGGTTTTTGATCAATCGGTCTTTCATATCAACAAGTTTGATCAGTTCCATAACTTTTATAACCTGTGCATTGCGGTCAGCTTTCGGAATTTTTTTTAATTCAGCAGCAAAATACAGATATTCAGATACTGTCATATCAAGATATAAAGGTGGGATCTCTGGAAGATATCCGATACATTTTTTTGCTTTCTCAGGTTCTTCCAGAATATTGTGACCATTGATGATAACCTCTCCACTCGACGCACCGATATATCCAGTCATAATATTCATAGTTGTAGATTTACCGGCTCCATTTGGACCCAAAAATCCATAGATTCGCCCTTTTTCAATGGTAAATGACAGATCATCTACAGCGAGATGTGTGCCATATTTTTTGGTCAGATGTTTTACTTCTATCAAAATATTGTCCTCCTTTTTGCGATAACTCTTATTATTTTAGGAAAAAAAACAAATCAAACTGTGATAAAAGTCTGAACAGTTTGTGTTGAAAATATGGTAATTTTGTGAAGTGTTTTATGGAGTATATAGTATACAGAATAATATGAAAATGTTTCATAAAAGATGCATAGAATGGCAAGGATAGACTTGCATAATCACGTATAGTTTCGTATAATATAAAGGTAAATTTACAAGAAAACTTGACAGAAGACAGTTGAAGAATGTATACTTTGAGAATCAAACTAATTAGAGTGTGAAGGAGAATCATTATGTTAGAGAAGATGAAAGAGATCATTGCAGATCAGTTAGGTGTAAGCGAAGATGAAGTTACTTTAGAAGCATCTTTTAAAGAAGATCTGGATGCTGATTCATTAGATTTATTTGAATTAGTTATGGCATTAGAAGAAGAATATGATGTTGAGATTCCATCTGATGACCTTGCAGAATTAAACACAGTTGGTGATGTTATCAACTACTTAAAAGACAAAGGTGTAGAAGACTAAAGAAATTGTAAGATTGGCTTATAACATTCCTGTTATAAGTCAATTTTTTGAAGAAAATATTTTGAACATCAAACTAATTATAGATTATTTTATAGATCAACGAGGTAAAGATAATGGGTAAGATCGTATTTATGTTTCCAGGACAGGGAGCGCAATATGTTGGAATGGGAAAGGATTTTTATGATTCTTTTGCATGCAGCAAGGAGATTTTCGACAAGGCGAATGAAGTTCTGGATATTGATGTAAAGAAACTTTGTTTTGAAGAGAATGAAGATATCAATATTACAGAGTATACACAGGCAGCGATGGTGACTGCAAGTGTTGCAATCTTAAAGAAGATCGAAGAAATGGGATTAAAGCCTGATCTGACAGCGGGATTAAGTCTTGGAGAATACTGTGCACTTGTAGCATCTGATGTGATGAGCTTTGAAGATGCAGTGAAAGTCGTAAGGCAGAGAGGAATTCTTATGCAGGATACTGTTCCAGCAGGAGAGGGCGCGATGTCAGCGGTTCTTGGAATGAAGAAAGAAGCGATCGAAGCAGTTTTACCAGACGTTGAAGGAATCGTTACGATCGCAAACTATAACTGTCCTGGACAGATCGTTATTTCAGGAGAATCAAAAGCGGTTGCAGAAGCTGGAGAAGCGTTGAAAGAAGCAGGAGCTAAGAGAGTTCTGCCACTGAAGGTCAGCGGACCATTTCATTCCCCAATGTTAAAACCAGCTGGAGAGAAATTGCTTGATGTATTAGCAGATGTTGAAGTGGATGATCCAACAGTTCCATACGTATCCAATACAACAGCAGAATTTATCACAAACAAAGATGAAGTCAAGAAACTGCTTGGAAGACAGGTTTATTCTTCTGTATGCTGGGAACAATCTATTGAGAAGATGATCGCCGATGGTGCAGATACATTTGTAGAGATCGGCCCAGGAAAGACATTATGTGGATTTATGCGTAAGATCGACCGTAGTGTCAAAGCAATCAACATTGCGAAAGTAGAAGATTTAGAGAAATTAAAGGAGATCATGTAATCATGTTAAGTGGAAAAGTTGCAATCGTAACAGGTGCAAGCCGCGGAATTGGAAGAGAAACAGCTTTAACTCTTGCAGGATATGGAGCAACTGTGATCGTAAATTATTGCGGCTCCAAAGATAAAGCAGAAGCGGTAGTAGAAGAGATCAAAGCAGCAGGCGGTAATGCAAAAGCATATCAGGGAGATGTCTCTGATTTTGATGTTGCGAAAGAGATGATCACTTCTGTAAAGAAAGAATTTGGGTCAATTGATATTCTGGTAAATAATGCCGGAATCACAAAAGACAACCTGATCATGAGAATGAGTGAAGAAGAATTTGATAAAGTCATCGAAGTAAATCTAAAAGGTGCATTTAACTGTATGAAACATGTTTCAAGAATCATGTTAAAGCAGAAATCTGGACATATCATCAATATGTCTTCTGTATCCGGGGTCATGGGAAATGCAGGACAGGTCAATTACTGTGCATCTAAGGCTGGAATCATTGGTATGACAAAATCTCTTGCAAGAGAATTAGGTTCCAGAGGAATCACGGTCAATGCGATCGCACCTGGATTTATCGAAACAGAGATGACAGACGTACTGCCAGAAGATGTCAAAGAGAATTTATTAGCAAGTATTCCGTTAAAGAGAATGGGACAGACAAAAGATATTGCAGAAACAGTTGCTTTCTTAGCATCTGACAAGGCAGCATATATTACAGGTCAGACGATCAGTGTTGATGGCGGAATGGGAATGTAAAGGAGTTTTTATATGAAGAACATGAAACGTGTCGTTGTAACTGGTATGGGTGCGATCACACCGATTGGAAACAGCGTGGAAGAATTTTGGAGTGGTGTCAAGGAGCAGAAGATCGGATTTGCACCGATTACATATTTTGATGCAACAGAATACAAAGCTCATCTGGCTGCAGAAGTCAAAGGTTTCAACGCCAAAGATTATATGTCACCAAAGGCAGCAAGACGTATGGAATTATTTTCACAGTATGCAGTAGCTGCGACAAAAGAAGCAATTGAAGATGCAGGACTTGATCTTGAGAAAGAAGATACAACAAGAATCGGTGTATCTGTTGGATGTGGAGTTGGAAGTCTTCAGATGATCGAAACAACAACAAGAACATTAGATAAAAAGGGTCCGAACAGAGTGAAACCATTAGCAGTTCCAATGATGATCTCTAACATGGCTGCAGGAAATGTTTCTATTGCATTTGGCCTTCGCGGAAAGAGTATCAACGTTGTTACAGCATGTGCGACAGGAACACAGTCTATTGGTGAAGCATATAGATCCATTCAGGTCGGAGAAGCTGATGTAATGGTAGCCGGTGGAACAGAAGCTGCAGTATCAGAAGTTGCAGTTGCTGGATTTGCAGCGTTAACAGCTTTAAGTGGATCTGATGATCCGAAGAGAGCATCTATTCCATTTGACAAAGAGAGAGATGGATTTGTCATTGGAGAAGGATCAGGAATCGTTGTTTTAGAAAGCCTTGAACATGCACAGGCAAGAGGAGCAGATATTTTAGCAGAAGTTGTCGGATATGGTGCAACAAGTGATGCATTCCATATCACATCCCCATGTGAAGATGGAGAAGGTGCAGCAAGAGCTATGGTATTTGCAATGGATGAAGCAGAAATCACACCAGATAAAGTTGATTATATCAATGCACATGGAACAAGTACTCATGCAAATGACTTATTTGAGACAAAAGCGATCAAGAAAGCATTTGGAGAACATGCATATGATGTGAAGATCAGCTCTACAAAATCTATGATCGGTCATGGACTTGGAGCAGCTGGTGCGATTGAATTTATCACATGTGTTAAATCAATCGAAGAAGATTATATTCACCCAACCGTGGGATTAAAGGTTCCAGATGAAGAATGTGATCTTGATTATACATTAGAACCAGTAACAGACCGCAAGGTAAATTACGTTATGAGCAATTCTCTTGGATTTGGAGGACATAACGCAACACTTCTTGTGAAGAAATTTGAGGATTAATTTAGAAGGAGACTGACATGGAAGTTAAAGAAATGAAAGAATTGATCGCTGCAGTATCTTCTGCAAATGTCGATGAATTTGAATATAATAACGAAGAATTTTCAATCAGAATCGCTAAGAAAAAGGCAAAGATCGCAACAGTTGATGCATCTGTTGCCGGAGTACCAGTACAGAGTGCTGCGATCATGCCGGAACAGAATGAAGAACAGCCAGAAGAGCTTCTCTATGGAGATGAGATCAAAGCCCCACTTGTTGGTACATTTTATGTAGCACCATCAGAAGGAGCTGAGCCATTTGTATCTGTCGGTGACAAAGTCAAAAAAGGACAGGTCATCGGAATCGTGGAAGCGATGAAACTGATGAATGAAGTAGAAAGCGAATACGAAGGAACAGTTGCAGCTGTATTAGTTGAGAATGGTGAGATGGTTGAATATGGACAGCCATTAATGGTCATCCAGTAAGAAAGGCAGAATATTTATTATGGTAATGGATATTAAAGATATTATGAATACGATCCCTCACAGAAGCCCATTTTTATTAGTGGACCGTATTGAGGAGATGGAAGAAGGAAAACGTATCGTTGGTAAAAAATGTGTGACATATAATGAACCATTTTTTGCAGGACATTTTCCACAGGAACCAGTGATGCCTGGGGTACTGATCATTGAAGCATTAGCACAGACTGGAGCTGTATGTGCACTTTCTGCAGATGAGTACAAAGGAAAGATTGCATTCTTAGGTGGAGTCAACAAAGCAAAATTCAGAGGAAAGGTTGTTCCAGGAGATGTGCTGACATTAGAAGTTGAGATGATCAAAGTCAAAGGACCAGTCGGTGTTGCACAGGGAACAGCAACTGTAGATGGTAAGAAAGTGGCATCTGCAGAGATTACATTTATGATTGGATAAGAGAGGGTTTCTTAAATGTTTAAGAAGATTTTAATTGCAAACAGAGGAGAGATCGCAGTGCGTATCATCCGTGCGTGCCGTGAGATGGATATCATGTCCGTAGCAATCTGTTCTGAAGCAGATAAAGATGCACTCCATGCCCAGCTGGCAGACCAGACGATCTGTATCGGACCAGCACCTGCCAAAGACAGTTATCTTGACATGGAACGTGTACTTGGGGCTGCAATGGCAGTCGGAGCGGATGCAATTCATCCGGGATTCGGATTTTTGTCTGAGAATAGCAAATTTGTAAGAATGTGTGAAAAATGCAATATCACATTTATCGGACCATCCGCAGAGATCATTGACCGCATGGGTAACAAATCCGCAGCAAGAAAGACAATGATGGATGCTGGAGTTCCAGTAGTTCCTGGTACAAAAGATGCCGTTTATGAGGCAGAAGCAGGGCAGAAGATCGCAGATGACATGGGATACCCAGTTATGATCAAAGCCTCCGCAGGAGGTGGCGGAAAGGGAATGCGTGTCTGCTATGATTCCGAAGACTTCGTACATACTTTTGAGACAGCGAAGTTAGAGGCAGAGAATGCATTTGGCGATGGAACAATGTATATTGAAAAATATATCGAAGATCCACGCCATATTGAATTCCAGATTCTTGCTGATAAATACGGAAATACGATTCATCTTGGAGAAAGAGACTGTTCTATTCAGAGAAGACATCAGAAACTGATCGAAGAATCACCATCCCCTGCGATCAGTGACGAACAGCGAAAGAAGATGGGTGAGATCGCAGTCAAAGCAGCAAAAGCAGCAGAATACTACAGTGCAGGAACGATTGAATTCTTACGTGACAAACATGGAGATTTCTATTTTATTGAGATGAACACAAGAATTCAGGTAGAGCATCCAGTGACTGAATGGGTTACAGGAATCGATCTGATCCGTGAACAGATCCGTATTGCCGCAGGAAAACATCTGACTTATACACAGGAAGATGTACATGTTCATGGACATGCAATCGAAGTGAGAATCAATGCGGAAGACACAGAACATGACTTCCGTCCAAGTCCAGGAACTGTAACAAATGTACATTTTCCAGGAGGAAAAGGAGTGAGAATTGATTCTGCATTATTCGCAGGATATCAGATTCCACCATACTATGATTCTATGATCGCAAAACTGATCGTATATGATAAGAATCGTGAGTTGGCACTTCGCAAACTCCGTAATGCATTGGGAGAACTTGTATTAGAAGGCGTGAAGACAAACATTGACTATCAGTATGAGATCATCAATGATGAAGATTTTATCGAAGGCAATGTTGATACAGGATTTATTGAACGTTTTCAGAAGAAACATCAGTCTGAAAATGAAACTGAATAAAGAAAGTTAAGGTGAGTATCATGTCATTAAAAGATATGTTTAAGAAAAGGACATTATCACCTCAGGAGATCAAACAGGCAGAGCGTGTACGAAAAGCAAAGGACACGCTCCTTGAATTTCAGGCACCAGAAGGATTATTCCAGAAGTGTAACTGTTGCGGAAAGCCTGTATACAATGAGGATTTGATCGAAAATGATTATGTATGTCCAGTCTGTGGCAATTACTTTAGAATCCGTCCAAAGACAAGAATTGCCATGGTATTAGATAAAGATACTTTTGAAGAATGGGATGCAAAGATGGATACAAGCGATCCACTGAACTTCCCAGGATATAAGAATAAATTGGAACGCCAGCGCTCCGTAACGAATCTTGATGAAGCGGTTATCACAGGAAAAGGAAAGATTCTTGGAAAAGATGTTGTGATCGCAGTCATGGGAGCAGATTTCATGATGGGAAGCATGGGAGAAGTTGTTGGTGAGAAGATCACACGAGCAGTTGAACGTGCAACACAGATGAGATTACCGATCATCATTTTCACATGCTCTGGTGGGGCTAGAATGCAGGAAGGAATCGTATCTCTGATGCAGATGGCAAAAACATCCGCAGCATTGAAACGCCATGATGAAGCAGGATTATTATATATCACAGTATTAACAGATCCTACAACTGGAGGTGTTACAGCAAGTTTTGCAATGCTTGGAGATGTTATCTTAGCAGAACCAGGAGCATTGATCGGATTTGCGGGACCGAGAGTTATTGAACAGACGATCGGGCAGAAGTTACCAGAAGGATTTCAGAGAGCAGAATTTTTGTTAGAACATGGATTTGTAGATAAGATCGTAGAGCGCAAAAAATTAAGAAAAGTGCTGGTAACGATCATAAGGAGTTGTGAATATGAGCAGTAATTATACACCATGGGAGAGAGTGCAGATCTCAAGATCCGCAGAACGCCCAACAAGTCTTGATTATATTTCTACGATTTTTGAACGATATATGTCCTTACACGGAGACCGTTATTTTGGAGATGACAAAGCGATCGTTGGTGGATTAGCCTCTATTGGAGGAAGACCAGTGACAGTCATCGGACAGCAAAAAGGACGCTCAACCAAAGAAAATATCAAACGAAATTTTGGAATGCCATCACCAGAAGGATACAGAAAATCCCTAAGACTGATGAAACAGGCAGAGAAATTTCATCGTCCGATCATTCTCTTTGTAGACACACCAGGAGCATTCTGTGGATTAGAGGCAGAAGAAGGCGGAGTCGGAGAGGCAATCGCAAGAAACTTATTCGAGATGTCAAACATCAAAGTACCGATTCTTTCTATCATGATCGGAGAAGGAGGAAGTGGTGGAGCCTTGGCTATGGCTGTTGGAAATGAAGTGTGGAGTATGGAAAATTCTACATATTCTGTACTGTCTCCAGAAGGATTTGCAGCGATTCTTTGGAAAGATGGGAATAGGGCTTCCGAAGCTGCTAAAGTTATGAAGATCACAGCGAACGATCTAAAAGAATTAGGTGTGATTGAGCAGGTGATCGAAGAGCCAGAGCCTGCAAGTATTGACAATATTTTAGATATTTCTGAACAAATGAAAGAAATGATCCTTGGATTTATTGAGAAATATGATAAGATGACACCAGAAGAACTGGTGGAACAGAGATATCAGAGATTTCGAAAATTCTGATTTGTAGTGGTTGCATGTATGAGTCAGAAAGAAGATAAGAAGAAATATTTATAAGAAAAAAAGGGTGACACTCTGCATTTTTGAAAGCGATTTGTAAAAAACGCATTCAAAAAATGCTCATGTTGTCACCCTTTTCTCTACTTATATTCCTAAGTATATTCTTAACAGTCCAAGTATCAGCAAGTGGACAGGATAAAATAAATAATTAATCAGCTTATTCTGTTTTCCGCGTTCTCCGTTATACGTAAGTACCAATCCAAATCCAAGAAGTGCCCATGGTTCTTTATACATGGATAAGAAATTAAATGGAATTGCAATAAGTTCTCTTCCATGAAAAATATAATAAAAATATCCAATTAAAATTGCATGACAATCATAGTCAAGGCTGAGAATGGCAGCAATCAGGCACATGACCGCCAGGATCACAAATGACAAGAAAAACCATAATATCTTAGGAAACTTCTCCATTTTCTTTTTTAACACGTCGATCATCCAAATTGTAACAAGCATAAGTGCTAATGTAAACATAATGTTATTCCAGTTTGGTTCAAAAAATTGCTTTGTTGTAAACAGATCAAAAGGAACTTCTGAGATTACCCCGAATACTAATAAAGTTGCAAGATATTTAGCCCTGCTTCTTGTTTTAAAAAAACCTTCTACAAGTAAAAATGCAAAGATTGGAAATGCAATTCTCCCGATAATGTCAAATATGTTACTAACTGTATTCAATCGGCCCCCATTTAAATTTGGATAGATCAATGCCTTATTTGTGTGATCGATCAGCATTGATAAAAATGCAATATATTTTAATTGTGCTCCTGATAATACTTTAATTTTATTTTTTATGGCTCCTACCTCCACTTCTATATATTGACAATGATTACTATTATCAAATAAATGATAATATATGAAATTAAAAAAGTCAATAACAGTTTATATTATACATATTGGAATTGCAAAACGAGTTCTTTCTATATATAATAAGGAAAGAACTCGTTTTCATTTATGCAAAAAAATATAAAAAACAAGATTATCTTGTGTCTAAAACGGTAATACTCATATAGAAAGCACTACATTTTGTATTTTATCAAAAACATGCAAAAAAAATCGAAAAACCCCTTGCATTAATTTGAAACATCATATATAATAGCAAATGTTGTGACCTTGATAGCGTTGAAGCGTGAGGTTGCTGTAGAGGCAAAAGCCTTTGCAGGTTTTCCGTGGAGCGAATGTCAAGTTGTTAAAACTGGCGACAAGTCACTGTACGAATATACAATCTATTGAACACCGGTGTAGTCCGGAATAGAGACGCAGTGTGTAGATTTCACGATACACACGGAGGAGTGTACAGTCACCACTTGTCGTGCTACAAAAACATTTATAGTACGAAAAGGAGGCGGCTTTTTTTATGGCAGCAAGTCAGGTAATGAGAATTACATTAAAAGCATACGATCATCAGTTAATCGATGCAAGCGCAAAAAGCATTATTGAAACAGTTAAGAAGACAGGATCTAAGGTGAGTGGACCAGTTCCAATGCCAACTAAGAAAGAGATCATCACAATTCTTAGAGCGACTCACAAATATAAAGATTCCAGAGAGCAGTTCGAACAGAGAACTCACAAAAGACTGATTGATATCATCACACCATCACAGAAAACAGTTGATGCATTATCTAAATTAGAAGTACCAGCTGGTGTGTACATCGATATCAAGATGAAAAACAAATAGGTAATCCCTACAGGGTTATGAGTAAATGAGGTATCCCCTTAAGCTTGTAGCGTCTAGGATGATTACAACGTTAAGCGTTATAATCCGCTGTAGATTAAATAGGAGGAACAATCAAAATGAAAAAAGCGATTTTAACAACAAAAGTTGGAATGACTCAGATTTTCAACGAAGATGGAGTTTTAACTCCAGTTACTGTATTACAGGCAGGACCTTGTGTTGTTACTCAGGTAAAGACAGAAGAGAATGACGGATACAGCGCAGTTCAGGTTGGTTTTGTTGACAAGAAAGAAAAAGGAATCAACAAACCACAGAAAGGACACTTCGATAAAGCAGGAGTTGCACCAAAAAGATTCGTAAGAGAATTCAGATTTGAGAATGCTGAAGAATACACAGTAGGTCAGGAAATCAAAGCTGACATCTTCGCAGCAGGAGACAAAATCGATGCAACTGCTACATCAAAAGGTAAAGGATATGCTGGTGGTATCAAACGTCACGGTTTGAAATCAGGTCCATCTGCCCATGGTTCTAAATATCATCGTCATGCAGGTTCTAATGGTATGGCTTCTGATCCTAGCAAAGTATTCAAAGGAAAGAAAATGCCAGGACAAATGGGAGCAGAAAGAGTTACTATTCAGAATCTTGAAATCGTAAAAGTTGACGCTGATCAGAACATTATTTTAGTTAAAGGTGCCGTACCAGGACCTAAAAAATCTTTAGTAATGTTAAAAGAATCAGTAAAGGCGTAGGTCTTTAGAAGAAAGGAGGACTATATAAGATGGCAACAGTATCTGTATTAAATATGGAAGGCAAAGAAGTTGAGAAATTAGAATTAAATGACAACATCTTTGGCGTTGAAATAAATGAACATTTAGTACATCTGGCAGTAGTAAGCCAGTTAGCAAATAACCGTCAGGGAACACAGAAAGCAAAAACACGTTCTGAAGTTCGCGGTGGTGGAAGAAAACCTTGGAGACAGAAAGGAACAGGTCATGCAAGACAGGGATCTATTCGAGCTCCACAGTGGAAAGGCGGAGGAGTTGTATTTGCTCCAACACCAAGAGAGTACACAAAGAAATTAAACAAAAAAGAAAGACGTATTGCTTTAAAATCTGCATTAACATCTAGAGTACAGGCAGACAAATTCGTAGTGATCGACGAATTCAAATTCGACGAGATCAAAACTAAGAACGTAAAAGCAATGCTTGACAGCGTTGGTGCTAAGAAAGCATTAGTGGTTATGGGATCTAAAAACGATAACTTAGTATTATCTGCAAGAAACCTTCCAGGAGTTAAAACTGCTTTAACAAGCACAATCAATGTATATGACATTTTAAAATATGACACTGTAGTTGTTTCTAAGGAAGCAGTTGCAAATATCGAGGAGGTATATGCATAATGGCAGATATTAAATATTATGACGTTATCTTAAAGCCAGTTGTAACAGAAAAAAGTATGAACGCAATGGCTGAAAAGAAATATACTTTTTTAGTTCATCCATCTGCTACTAAGAATCAGATCAAAGAAGCAGTGGAAAAAATGTTCGAAGGAACAAAAGTAGCAAAAGTCAACACAATGAACAATGATGGAAAAACAAAGAGACGTGGAATGACTTTTGGAAAAACTGCAAAGACAAAGAAAGCTATCGTACAGCTTACTGAAGAAAGTGCAGATATTGAAATCTTCGAAGGACTATAGGCATTGACCACTTAGTTCGACTAAGATAAAGACTTGAAACTATACGCAACAAAAGCGTGATATTAAATCAGATTTGAAAGGAGACTGACATGGGAATTAAATCATATAACCCATATACACCTTCTAGAAGACATATGACTGGACTTGATTTTGATGTTATCACAAAATCTACACCAGAAAAATCTCTGGTAGTTTCTTTAAAGAAGAACGCTGGTCGTAACAATCAGGGTAAAATTACTGTAAGACACCGCGGAGGTGGATCTAGAAGAAAATACAGACTTATTGACTTTAAGAGAAATGATAAAGATGGTATTCCAGCAACAGTTGCTGCAATCGAATACGATCCAAACAGAACAGCTAACATCGCTCTGTTAGTTTATGCAGACGGTGAAAAAAGATATATTATCGCTCCAAACAAATTAGCAGTTGGAACAACTGTTATGAATGGACCAGAAGCTGAAATTAAAGTAGGAAACTGCCTTCCATTGGCAAACATTCCGGTAGGTACAGAAATCCATAACATCGAGATGCATCCTGGAAAAGGTGGACAGTTAGTTCGTTCCGCAGGAAACTCAGCACAGTTAATGGCAAAAGAAGGAAAATATGCAACACTTCGTTTACCATCTGGTGAGATGAGAATGGTGCCTGTAGTATGCCGCGCTACTATTGGTCAGGTTGGAAACATCGAACATGATCTTGTGAACATTGGTAAAGCTGGACGTAAACGTAACATGGGAATCCGTCCTACAGTCCGTGGTTCTGTTATGAACCCTAATGACCATCCACACGGTGGTGGTGAAGGTAAGACTGGAATCGGTAGACCAGGACCATGCACACCATGGGGTAAACCAGCACTTGGATTGAAGACACGTAAGAAAAACAAACAATCTAACAAGATGATCGTAAGAAGAAGAGATGGTAAAACTGTTAAATAGTACAAGGAGGTAACTTATGGCTCGTTCACTTAAAAAAGGACCATTTGCAGATAAGAGTTTACTGAACAAAGTAGACGCTATGAACGAAGCAGGAGACAAGAGTGTTATCAAAACATGGTCTCGTCGTTCTACAATCTTCCCATCATTCGTAGGACACACAATCGCTGTTCATGATGGAAGAAAACATGTACCGGTATACGTTACAGAAGATATGGTTGGACACAAACTTGGAGAGTTTGTAGCAACAAGAACTTTCCGTGGACATAAGAAAACGGAAAAGAAAACCGGAATGAAATAATTAATTTTGGAAGGAGGTTCCATATAAATGGCAAAGAAATATAGCAGATCTCAGTACAAAAAAGAGAGAAATGCAAATAAAGATACTAGACCAAAAGCTACATTAAGAAACGCTAGAGTTTCTACAACAAAAGCAGCTTTTGTATTAGATGCGATCAGAGGAAAAGACGTAGAAACAGCACTTGGAATTTTACTTTACAATCCAAGATATGCTTCAACATTAATTGAAAAATTATTAAAATCTGCAATCGCTAATGCAGAAAACAATAACGGAATGGACCCAGAAAACCTTTACATTGCAGAATGTTATGCAAATAAAGGACCTACAATGAAGAGAATTAAACCTAGAGCACAGGGTAGAGCTTACAGAATCGAACATAGAATGAGCCACATCACATTAGTGCTTGATGAAAGATAGATAGAAGGAGGCAAACATGGGACAGAAAGTTAATCCTCATGGTCTGAGAGTCGGAATTATTAAAGATTGGGATTCTAGATGGTATGCAGAAGACGCTTTTGCAGATAACCTTGTAGAAGACGATAAAATCAGAAAATATGTAAAGAAAAGATTATACAATGCTGGAATTTCTAAGATCGAGATCGAAAGAGCTTCCGACAGAGTAAAATTAATCGTATATACAGCAAAACCTGGAGTAGTAATCGGTAAAGGTGGATCTTCCATCGAAGAACTGAAAAAAGATCTTCAGAAAATGACAGACAAAAAATTACTGATCGATGTTAAAGAAGTAAAAAGACCAGACAAAGATGCTCAGTTAGTTGCAGAGAATATTGCACAGCAGCTTGAAAATCGTATTTCTTTCAGACGTGCAATGAAATCTTGCATGCAGCGTACAATGAGATCTGGAGCTCTTGGAATCAAAACATCCGTTTCTGGACGTTTAGGTGGAGCAGATATGGCACGTACAGAATTCTACAGCGAGGGAACAATTCCTCTACAGACACTTCGTGCTAACATTGATTACGGATTTGCAGAAGCAGATACAACATATGGTAAAGTCGGAGTAAAAACATGGATTTACCATGGTGAAGTACTTCCATCAAAAAAGGAAGGGGGAAATAAATAATGTTAATGCCAAAAAGAGTAAAACGTCGTAAACAGTTCCGTGGAAGCATGCGCGGAAAAGCATTACGCGGTAATAAGATCACTTACGGTGAGTACGGTATTGTAGCTACAGAGCCAGCATGGATCACAGCAAACCAGATCGAAGCAGCCCGTGTCGCTATGACTCGTTACATCAAACGTGGTGGTAAAGTTTGGATCAAAATTTTTCCTGACAAACCAGTAACAGCTCAGCCAGCTGAAACTCGAATGGGTAAAGGTAAAGGTAACTTAGAATATTGGGTAGCAGTTGTAAAACCAGGACGTGTAATGTTCGAAATTTCTGGTGTAAGCGAAGAAATTGCAAAAGAAGCATTACGTCTTGCAGTACACAAATTACCAATCAAGTGTAAGATTGTTTCTCGTGAAGCTTTAGAAGGCGGTGACAACAGTGAAAACTAAAGATTTTGTAAAAGAATTAAATAATAAGTCAGTAGACGAATTAAATAATGAGCTAGTAGCTGCGAAAAAGGAATTATTCAACTTAAGATTCCAGAATGCAACAAACCAACTTGAGAATACAAGCAGAATTAAAGAAGTTAGAAGAAATATTGCACGTATTCAGGGTGCAATTACAGCAAAAGCAAACGCTTAGTAATCATTTCGAAAGGAGGAATTTGTTGTGGAAAGAAATTTAAGAAAAACCCGTGTAGGGAAAGTCGTTAGTGATAAAATGGATAAAACAATCGTAGTTGCAATCGAAGACAACGTAAAACATCCTTTATATAAAAAGATCGTTAAAAGAACTTACAAATTAAAAGCTCATGACGAAAATAACGAATGTAACATTGGAGATAGAGTAAAGGTTATGGAGACAAGACCTCTTTCAAAAGATAAGAGATGGAGACTTGTTGAAATTATCGAAAAAGCAAAATAATTTTGCTTGGTTGGAAAGGAGAATAAAGGCATGATTCAGCAGGAGTCAAGACTTAGAGTAGCCGACAACACAGGAGCAAAAGAAATCCTTTGCATTCGTGTGTTAGGAGGATCTACAAGAAGATATGCTAACATCGGTGATGTTATTGTTGCTACAGTCAAAGATGCAACACCAGGCGGCGTTGTAAAAAAAGGTGACGTAGTCAGAGCAGTTGTTGTTCGTACAAAGAAAGGTGCCCGTCGTAAAGATGGTTCTTATATCAAATTTGACGAAAATGCTGCTGTAATTATTAAAGATGATATGAATCCAAGAGGAACTCGTATCTTCGGACCAGTGGCAAGAGAGCTTAGAGACAAGAAATTCATGAAGATTGTTTCATTAGCACCAGAAGTATTATAAGGAGGAAACACTGTGTCAGCAATTAAAATTAAAAAAGGCGATCTAGTTAAAGTTATCGCTGGTAAAGATAAAGACAAAGAAGGAAAAGTAATTGCTGTTGATCATAAAAAAGGTACTGTAACAGTTGAAGGTGCCAACATGATCACAAAGCATACTAAACCTAGTCCTGCAAACCAGCAGGGTGGTATCGTAAGCCAGGAAGGCCCAATGGATGTTTCCAATGTAATGTTAGTGCACAATGGAAAAACAACAAAAATTGGATATAAAGTAGTTGACGGTAAAAAAGTTCGTGTTGCACGTGCAACAGGCGAAGTCATTGACTAATTAAGAGAGGAGGTTTACGCAAGTGAGTAGATTACATGAACAGTATAGCAATCAGATCAAAGATGCTATGATGAAGAAATTCGAATACAGCAATATTATGCAGGTACCAAAACTCGAGAAGATCGTAATCAACATGGGTGTTGGTGAAGCAAAAGAAAATAAAAAAGTTTTAGAATCTGCAGTAGCTGATCTTGAAAAGATCGCTGGACAGAAAGCAGTCGTAACAAGAGCAAAGAAATCTGTTGCGAACTTCAAATTAAGAGAAGGTATGCCTATCGGATGCAAAGTTACATTACGTGGTGAAAGAATGTATGAATTCGCTGATCGTTTAATTAACTTAGCATTACCTCGAGTACGTGACTTCAGAGGAGTTAACCAGAACTCTTTCGATGGAAGAGGTAACTATGCATTAGGTATTAAAGAACAGTTAATTTTCCCAGAAATCGAATACGATAAAGTAGACAAAGTAAGAGGAATGGACATCATCTTCGTTACAACAGCGAACACTGATGAAGAAGCTCGTGAATTATTAACTTTATTTGGTATGCCGTTTAAGAAATAGTTAGGAGGGTTCCCATGGCTAAGAAGTCAATGGTTGCAAAACAGAAAAGAAAAGCAAAATTCTCAACAAGAGAATATAGCCGTTGCAGAATCTGCGGACGTCCACATGCATATTTAAGAAAATATGGTATCTGCAGAGTTTGCTTCCGTGAATTAGCATATAAAGGACAGATTCCAGGTGTCAAGAAGGCAAGCTGGTAAGATTAAGGAAGGAGGAACACGAAAATGACAATGAGCGATCCTATTGCAGATATGCTTACAAGAATCCGTAATGCAAATACTGCGAAACATGATACAGTAGAAATTCCTGCTTCTAAGATGAAGACAGCGATTGCAGAAATCTTATTAAAAGAAGGTTTTATCAAAGCATATGACATCAAAGAAGAAGGTTCTTTCAGCACAATCGTAATCACATTAAAATATGGTGCTGATAAAAATGAAAAAATCATTACAGGACTTAAGAGAATCTCTAAACCAGGGCTTAGAGTATACGCAGGGGCTGAAGAGCTTCCTAAAGTATTAGGAGGACTTGGTATTGCGATCATCTCTACAAACAAAGGACTGTTAACAGATAAAGAAGCAAGAAAACAGAACGTGGGTGGAGAAGTGTTAGCTTTTGTATGGTAAGATTTACTGTACATTAACCAGCATTCACTATTCTGAAAACAGAAGGGACACACCCTTGTCCCTTCCGACAATTTAAGGAGGTAACCTATGTCTCGTATAGGTAGATTACCAATCGATATCCCTGCAGGAGTAGAGGTAAAGATTGAAGAAGGAAACAAAGTGACTGTAAAAGGTCCTAAAGGAACATTAGAAAAATGTTTACCAGTAGAAATGACAATCAAACAGGAAGATAATCAGGTTGTCGTAACAAGACCAAATGACTTAAAGAAAATGAAATCTTTACATGGTCTTACAAGATCTTTGATCGCAAACATGATCACAGGTGTATCTGAAGGATACGAAAAGAAGCTTGAAATCAACGGTGTTGGTTACAGAGCACAGAAAAAAGGAAAAGAAATCACTTTCAACCTTGGTTTCTCTCATCCGGTAGTTATGACTGATCCAGAAGGAATCGAAACAGAGATGGACGGACAGAACATTATTATCGTTAAAGGTATCGACAAAGAAAAAGTTGGACAGTACGCAGCTGAAATTAGAGAACTTAGAAAACCAGAACCTTACAAAGGTAAAGGTATTAAGTATGCTGATGAAGTTATCAGACGTAAAGTTGGAAAAACTGGGGCTAAATAAAGGAGTGATATAGGATGATTAGAAAAGAATCAAGAAGCAAGATTCGTGCGAAAAAACACTACAAGCTTCGTAATCGAATCAATGGAACAAGCGAAAGACCTCGCTTAAGTGTATTTAGAAGTAATGATCATATGTACGCTCAGATTATTGACGACACTGTTGGAAATACATTAGTATCTGCTTCAACAACTCAGAAAGACGTAAAGGCAGAACTGGAAAAAACAAATGATGTTGCCGCAGCTAGCTACTTAGGTAAAGTAATCGCTGAAAGAGCTTTAGCAAAAGGTATCACAGAAGTTGTCTTTGACAGAGGCGGATTTATTTATCATGGTAAAATTGAAGCATTAGCAGATGCAGCTCGTGAAGCTGGTCTGAAATTCTAATAGGAGGAAGTCAAATGAAGCATACACTTATTGACCCTAGTCAGTTAGAGCTGGAAGAAAGAGTTGTATCCATCAAACGTGTTACTAAAGTAGTAAAAGGTGGACGTAACATGAGATTTGCAGCACTGGTTGTAGTAGGGGATAAAAATGGTCATGTTGGTGCTGGATTAGGAAAAGCAGCTGAAATTCCAGAAGCGATCCGCAAAGGAAAAGAAGCAGCTATGAAGAGCCTTGTTGAAGTACCAATCGATGAAAAAGGAACAACACCACACGACTTTACAGGAAACTTCGGTGGAGCATCTGTATTATTAAAAACATCTCCAGAAGGTACTGGTATCATCGCTGGTGGACCTTCCCGTATCGTTCTGGAACTTGCAGGATATAAAAACATCCGTTCAAAATCTTTAGGTTCTAACAACAAACAGAACGTTGTATTAGCAACAATCGAAGGATTAAAGAACTTAAAAACTCCAGAGCAGGTAGCAAAACTACGTGGAAAATCAGTAGAAGAGCTCTTAGGATAGGAGGAATTTTGAAATGGCAGATAAATTAAAAATCACATTAGTAAAATCTACAATTGGTGCAATTCCAAAGCACAAAAAAACTGTTGAAGCATTAGGTCTTAAAAAACTTCACAAAACAGTTGAGCTGCCTGATAACGCAGCAACACGTGGAATGATTCACCAGGTGAAACATTTAGTTAAAGTAGAAGAAATCTAATAATATTCGGCAAGGAGGTGTAACGGAATGGAATTATCAAACTTACGCCCTGCAGAAGGATCTAAACATAGCGACGCTTTCAGAAGAGGTCGTGGACATGGTTCAGGAAATGGAAAAACTGCAGGTAAAGGACATAAAGGACAGAAAGCTCGTTCAGGTGGTGGAGTAAGACCTGGATTCGAAGGTGGACAGATGCCTTTATACAGACGTATTCCTAAGAGAGGTTTCAAATGCAGAAACTCTAAGGAAATCGTTGGTATCAACCTTTCAGCTTTAGAAAGATTTGAAGACGGAGCAGAAGTATCTGTAGAAGCTTTAATCGAAGCAGGAATCGTTAAAAATCCTAGAGATGGAGTTAAAATCTTAGGAAACGGTGAATTAACAAAGAAATTAAATGTAAAAGCAAATGCATTTAGTGCTAGTGCTAAAGAGAAGATCGAAGCACTTGGAGGAAAAGCTGAGGTGATCTAGTATGTCAAACGCTGTTGTCAGCGCTTTTAAAAACAAGCAATTAAGAAAGAAGCTATTATTTACGACACTAATTCTTATTGTTGTACGTTTTGGATCACAACTGCCAATTCCGGAAATCGATAGTGCACAGATCAGTGCCTATTTAAAGAGTACATTAGGCGATTCGTTCAGCCTATTGAACTCTTTTACCGGAGGCTCCTTCATGCAGATGTCAGTATTTGCATTAAGTGTAACTCCGTATATCACATCTTCCATCATCATGCAGCTGATGACGATCGTTATTCCAGCTCTTGAAGAGATGCAGAAAGATGGAGAAGACGGAAGAAAAAGAATGGCAAAGATTACAAGATATGTAACGGTTGTACTTGCGATCATCGAAGGCGCAGGACTTGCGATCGGATTTGCCAATCAAGGTGCATTAGGTACCGATTATACAACGTTTACCATTGTTACAATGATCATTGCTTTAACCGCAGGTGCAGTTCTGGTTATGTGGCTTGGAGAACGTATTACAGAGAGTGGAATTGGAAATGGTATTTCCATTATCCTGCTCGTAAACATTGTATCCGGAATGCCGGGAGATTTTACTTCTCTTTATAATCAGTTTATGAAGGGAAAACAGATCGGGCCAGCTCTGATCGCAGGATGTGTGATCGTAGGAGTTGTTCTGGCAGTTGTCGTATTCGTTATCGTTTTATCAGATGCGGAAAGACATATCCCAGTACAGTATTCTAAGAAGATGCAGGGAAGAAAACTTGTTGGTGGACAGCAGAGTAAGATTCCGCTGAAAGTTAACACAGCAGGTGTAATCCCAATTATCTTTGCATCATCCATTATGCAGTTCCCAATCATGCTGCAGAATGTCTTAAAATACGAGAATAACGGATTCATTGGAAAAGCATTAACAAGTTTGAACTCATCTACCTGGTTTGATGCATCCCATCCAAAAAGATCGATCGGTTTATTGATCTATATTGTTTTAGTAGTACTGTTTGCTTATTTCTATACATCGATTACATTTAATCCATTAGAGATTTCAAACAATATGAAGAAACAGGGTGGATTTATCCCAGGAATCCGACCGGGAAAACCTACAGTAGATTATTTGAATAAAATATTAAAATATATTATATTTATAGGTGCTGCAGGACTAACGATCGTGGCAGTTGTTCCATTCTTCTTTAATGGAGTATTTGGAGCAAGCGTTTCATTTGGAGGAACATCTATCATCATCGTAGTAGGTGTTATCCTTGAGACGATCAAGCAGATCCAGTCACAGTTGTTAGTACAGAACTATTCTGGTTTTTTGAGTGAGTAACTATAAGAAAAGCTGTAGTGACAACTACAGCTTTTTGTGCTTATATGGAATGTTTTTATATAAGCACAAAAGCCCAATGGCATTAAAAACGATGGTATGGAAACAAATTGTATGGTAACTAAAAATAAAAGAGAGACAAAAGGAGGATTTGTCATGAAAATTATTATGTTAGGAGCTCCAGGTGCTGGAAAAGGTACTCAGGCAAAACAGATTGCACAGGCGTACGATATTCCACACATCTCAACAGGTGATATTTTCAGAGCAAATATTAAAGAAGGAACAGAGCTTGGAAAGAAAGCACAGGAATACATGGACAAAGGACTGTTAGTTCCAGACGAACTTGTATGCGATCTTGTTGTTGACCGTATCCACAAAGATGATTGTGAAAAAGGGTATATTTTAGATGGATTTCCAAGAACGATTCCACAAGCAAATGCATTAGATGAAGCACTTGCAAAAGACGGTGAGAAGATTGAATTTGCAATTGATATCGAAGTTCCAGATGAAAATATCATCAACAGAATGTCAGGAAGAAGATCCTGCAAAGACTGTGGAGCAATCTTCCATGTTCAGTATAATCCTCCAAAGAAAGAAAACTGCTGCGACGTATGTGGTGGAGAATTAATTCTTCGCGATGACGACAAAGCAGAAACTGTAAAAAAACGTCTGGATGTTTATCATGAACAGACAGCTCCACTGATCGCGCACTATAAAGAAGCAGGAAGCTTACACGAGATCGATGGAACACAGGATATCAAAGTTGTTTTTGAAGAAATTAAATCTATTTTAGGATAAGAGGCAGACCATGGCAGTTACGATCAAATCAAAAAAAGAAATCGAACTTATGCGAGAAGCCGGTAAGATGTTAGAAGAGGTTCACAACAAGTTAGCTGATTTTGTAAAACCAGGAATTTCTACATTAGAGATCGACCAGTTTGGAGAGAAAGCGATCAGAGATCTTGGATGTGTACCAAACTTCTTAAACTATAATGGATATCCGGCATCCATCTGTGTATCTGTCAATGACGAAGTCGTACATGGTATTCCAAGCAAAGACCGGATTTTACAGGATGGAGACATTGTAAGTCTGGATGCAGGACTGATCCATGAAGGATATCATTCCGATGCAGCAAGAACACATGCGGTCGGAAATATTTCCGAAGAAGCAAAGAGACTGATCGAAGTAACAAAGCAAAGTTTCTTTGAAGGAATCAAACTTGCAGTTCCAGGAAATCATTTGTTTGACATATCTGAAGCAATTCAGAAATATGTAGAAAGTAATGGTTATTCTGTAGTCAGAGATTTAGTGGGACATGGAATTGGAACACATCTTCATGAAGATCCACAGATTCCGAACTTCAAACAGAGAAGAAAAGGAATGAAATTAAGACCAGGAATGACGCTTGCCATTGAACCAATGGTAAATGAAGGTAGTTATGATGTTGTCTGGCTGGATGATGACTGGACAGTTGTTACTGAAGACGGAAGTCTGGCTGCACATTATGAAAACACGATCGTCATCACAGAAGATGGTTGTGAAATATTGACTTTGTCTGAATAGGAGGAATAAAATGGCAAAATCAGAAGCAATTGAAGTTGAAGGAGTAGTGTTAGAAAAGTTACCAAACGCTATGTTCAAGGTAGAAATCGAAGGTGGACACGTAATTTTAGCTCACATCAGTGGAAAGCTTAGAATGAATTACATCAAGATTTTACCAGGTGACAAAGTAACACTGGCATTATCACCATATGATTTATCAAAAGGAAGAATTATTTGGAGAGACAAATAAATTATTTGGAAAGATAAATAAATTTAGAAAAAGTCTTGAAATATTCAGAATATGATGATATAATCATACCCGAACGTTTTTTGAAAGGAGATATTCAAGTGAAGGTTAGAGCATCTGTAAAACCAATTTGCGAAAAATGCAAGGTTATCAAGAGAAAAGGATCTGTCAGAGTAATCTGTGAGAATCCAAAACACAAACAGAGACAGGGATAATTACGACGTTCGATAAGAATATCGCAATAATCCTTGGTTTGTTGTGTATTCACCTATTTACTGCAAGAACAGTTTAGAGGTGTATTTTGTGATGTGTAGAGATACACTCGCATAATTTAGGCGGCTGCAGTATGAGTACAGGTACGCTCATACTGATTATTTATAGATAGAAAGATAATTTGAGGAAGAGACATATATATCATTTCACCGTACTGCGGATATATGGATTGCCCTTAATAGACAAGTAATTATTTATTTTGGAGGAAAGAAAAACATGGCTCGTATTTCAGGTGTTGATTTACCAAGAGAAAAGCGTGTAGAGATTGGTCTTACTTATATTTATGGAATCGGTCTTTCAAGCGCAAAACGTATTTTGGCAGAGGCAAATGTTGATCCTGATACTCGTGTACGCGACTTAACTGATGATGAAGTTAAAAGAATCAGTGCAGTTATCAACGATACACAGGTTGTAGAAGGTGATTTAAGAAGAGAAATCGCTCTTAACATTAAGAGATTAAAAGAAATTGGATGCTACAGAGGAAAACGTCATAGACAGGGACTTCCTTGCCGTGGACAGAAAACAAAGACTAATGCAAGAACACGTAAAGGTCCTAAGAAAACAGTAGCTAACAAGAAGAAATAATAAACACTAAATTTGTAGTGTTATGACACACCCGGCTGTATGGACAGTCAGGAATAGCATAAGATTTGCAGTATAGGCAATCTTTTTGGAATTGAAATGAAGAAAGAAAGGTATACGTAATTATGGCTAAAGTTACAAAGAAAAGTGCAAAAAAACGTGTAAAGAAGAATGTACAGCACGGACAGGCACATATTCAGTCATCTTTTAATAATACAATCGTTACATTAACAGATGCACAGGGAAATGCTCTTTCTTGGGCAAGTGCAGGTGGATTAGGATTCAGAGGATCCAAAAAATCTACACCATATGCAGCTCAGATGGCAGCTGAAACTGCAACAAAAGCAGCATTAGTGCATGGATTAAAATCAGTAGATGTAATGGTTAAAGGTCCAGGATCAGGAAGAGAAGCAGCAATCCGTGCTTTATCAGCAGCAGGATTAGAAGTTACAAGCATCAGCGATGTAACACCTGTTCCACATAATGGATGTCGCCCACCAAAACGTAGAAGAGTCTAATTTAGGAGGATAATTAAAGATGGCAGTAGATAGAACTCCAGTCTTAAAGAGATGTAGATCCTTAGGTTTAGATCCTGTCTTTTTAGGAATTGATAAAAAATCAAACAGAAGTTTAAATAGAGCAAACAGAAAGAAAAGTGAATACGGACTTCAGCTTTGCGAAAAACAGAAAGCTAAATTCATTTATGGTGTATTAGAAAAACCTTTCCGTAACTACTATGCAAAAGCAGAAAGAATGAAAGGTCAGACTGGTACAAACCTGATGACATTATTAGAGCTTCGTTTAGATAACGTATTATTCCGTTTAGGATACGGAAGAACAAGAAAAGAATGCAGACAGATCGTTGACCATAAACATGTATTAGTTAATGGAAAACAGGTTAACATTCCTTCTTACCAGGTTAAAGCTGGGGACGTTATCGAAATCAAAGAAAAACATAGAACATCTCCAAGATACAAAGAGATCTTAGAAGTAACAGAAGGAAGAATGATTCCTTCATGGTTAGAAGCAGATCATGATAACTTTACAGGAACTGTAAAAGAACTTCCATCAAGAGATGAGATCGACGTACCAGTTAACGAAACATTAATCGTCGAGTTATATTCTAAATAATAACCCTCAAGTTAAACCTAAGCCAAAAGGAGGGCACGTATGTTTGAATTTGAAAAACCAAATATTGAGATTAATGAGATTTCAGAAGATAACCGTTTTGGACGCTTTGTTGTGGAACCTTTGGAAAGAGGTTATGGTACAACTTTAGGTAATTCCTTAAGACGTATCATGCTTTCTTCTCTGCCAGGTGCAGCAGTAAGTTCAGTAAAGATCAAAGGTGTTCTGCATGAGTTCAGTTCCATCCCAGGGGTTAAAGAAGATGTACCTGAGATCATCATGAATATCAAATCTCTGGCAATTAAAAACAACAGCTCATCCGCTGAAACAAAGCAGGCTTATATTGAGTTTTCAGGAAAGGGTGTAGTAACTGCCGGAGATATTAAAGCGGACAGTGATATTGAAATCTTAAATCCAGAGCTTGTGATCGCAACATTAAGTGATGACAGCAGCAAACTGGATATGGAGCTTACAATCACAAACGGACGCGGATATGTAGGCGCAGACAAAGCAGACAAAGAAGGAAAAGCAATCGATGAGATCGCAGTTGATGCGATTTATACACCAGTTGAGCGTGTAAACTTAAAGGTTGAGAATACTCGTGTAGGTCAGATCACAGATTATGACAAATTAACATTAGATGTATTCACAAACGGAACACTAACACCAGATGAGTCTGTAAGTTTAGCAGCGAAAGTATTATGCGAGCACTTAAACTTATTCGTAGATCTTTCTGAGAATGCCAAGACAGCAGAAGTCATGGTAGAAAAAGAAGATGACGAGAAAGAAAAAGTTCTTGAAATGAGCATTGATGAATTAGAATTATCTGTTCGTTCATACAACTGCTTAAAGAGAGCTGGCATCAATACAGTAGAAGAATTAACAAATAAGACTTCAGAAGATATGATGAAGGTCCGTAACTTAGGACGTAAATCATTAGAAGAAGTTTTAGCTAAGTTAAGTGAATTAGGATTATCCCTAAGTTCAGGAGAAGAATAGAAACCAGACCCGCCTAGGCTGAAGGCATAAGTAAGCAAGGCGAAAAAACACAGGAGGTCATTATAATGGCAAAATACAGAAAATTAGGAAGAACAGCTTCCCAGAGAAAAGCACTGATCCGTGCAGAAGTAACAAATCTGTTACATCATGGAAAAATCATTACAACTGAAGCAAAAGCAAAAGAAATCCGCAAGGTAGCTGAGAAGCTGATCGCTTTAGCTGTAAAAGAAAAAGACAACTTTGAAACAGTTACAGTTGACGCTAAAGTTGCTAAGAAAGATGAAAACGGAAAACGCGTGAAAGAAGTTGTAGATGGTAAGAAAGTTACTGTTTATGAAACAGTTCAGAAAGAAATCAAAAAAGATTTACCATCCCGCTTACATGCAAGAAGACAGATGTTAAAGGTATTATATCCTGTAACAGAAGTTCCTACAGAAGCAGCTGGTAAGAAAGCTAATACAAAGAAAGTTGATTTAACAGCTAAGTTATTCGACGAGTATGCACCAAAATATGCTGAACGTAACGGTGGTTACACAAGAATCGTTAAGATTGCTCAGCGTAAAGGTGATGCAGCATTAAAAGTAGTACTTGAATTAGTTTAATCAACAGTTCAATACTGACTATATTATTTAAATTCCAAATCGACAACAACAAAGAGGTCTTATTCCGGAACAACTGGGATAAGACTTTTCTTTTTTTATGGGAAATAGTATACTATCCTTATTACGGATCAGATAGGAGAATATTATGTCCATATTGAAAATAAAAGACTTAGTTCACAAATATGTGACCTATGGAGATACAGAAGAAGACAAGCAAGAGATTGCAGCAATCGATCATATTGATATCAATGTTGAGAAAGGTGAATTTGTAGCAATCCTTGGAAAGAATGGTTCCGGGAAATCATCGCTTGCGAAGCACATCAATGGACTTTTGATGCCGACAGAAGGCACAGTATATATCAAAGGAATGGATACAAAAGATGAAAGTACCCTCTTAAAAGTCAGACAGAGTGCAGGAATCGTATTTCAGAATCCAGATAACCAGATCGTAGGAACAACGGTAGAAGAAGACACAGCCTTCGGTCCAGAAAACCTCGGAATAGCTTCCAAAGATATCTGGACAAGGATCACAGCGGCTCTTACAGGTGTGGGAATGATCGCATATAAAGAAGCAAGTCCCAATCATCTTTCTGGCGGACAGAAACAGAGAGTAGCGATCGCAGGGATCATGTCAATGGAACCAGAATGTATCGTATTAGACGAACCAACAGCCATGCTAGATCCAGAAGGCCGCAGACATGTTTTATCTCTTGTGAAAGCATTGAATAAAGAAAAGAATATTACGATCCTTATGGTAACACATCATATGGAAGAAGTAATCTTAGCAGATCGTATCATCGTGATGGATCAAGGAAAGATCATCATGGATGGAAAACCAAAAGAGATCTTTTCAAGAGTTGATGAGATGAAAACATTAGGTCTGGAAGTTCCGTACGCAACAGAACTTGCATGGGAACTAAAAAAAGAAGGTGTTAACTTGTCAGATACGATAACAACAAAGGAAGAGCTGGTGGAGGAATTATGTCAATTCGTTTAGAACATGTAAGTTACGCATATGAAGATAATTCTAGCAAGAAGAATTACGCATTAAAAGATATAAACTTAGAAATAAAAAAAGAAGAATTCATTGCAGTGATCGGACACACAGGTTCTGGAAAATCAACATTGATCCAGCATCTAAATGGATTGATCAAACCAACGTCTGGAACAATATATTTCGATGATGAAGATATATATTCAGAAGGATACCCATTACGAGAATTACGTGGAAAAGTAGGTATATGTTTCCAGTATCCAGAACATCAGCTATTTGAGACAACGATTTTAGATGATGTATGTTTTGGACCAATGAACTTTGGAAAGACAAAAGAAGAAGCAACAGAGATTGCTGTCAAATGTTTAAAAGATGTTGGATTACCAGAAAAATTATATCAAAAATCACCATTTGAATTATCTGGCGGACAGAAGCGAAGAGTAGCAATCGCAGGGATTCTTGCAATGGAGCCAGAATATTTTATTTTGGATGAACCAACAGCAGGACTTGATCCGGTCGGAAAAGATCAGATCTTAAATCTGTTAAAGAAACTTCATGAAGAAAAGAAGATCACGATCATTCTGGTATCACACAGTATGGAAGATGTTGCAGACTATGCACAACGTGTGATCGTTATGAATGGCGGACAGGTCATGTATGAAGGAGATAAAAAAGAAGTATTCTCTTACAAGAAAGAACTAGAAGAAGCAGGACTTGCTGTACCGTTTTATCGTCAAGTATGTGAAGAACTCGCAGACAGAGGGTTCCCGATCCAGAGGGATTTATTGACATTAGAAGAAACAAAAGAAGCAATTTTAGAAGGACTAAAAGGACTGAGAGGAAAATAAAATGCTCAAGGATATAACAATTGGACAATATTATAAAGAAGACTCTCTGATCCACAGACTCGATCCGAGAGTGAAATTATTTGCAGTCTTGATCTACGTCATTACATTATTTATGCATAAAGCACCTGCAACTTATGTGATGTCACTATTATTTTTGATCATAACGATCAAGATTTCAAAGGTACCTGTAAAATATATTTTAAGAGGATTAAAAGCAATTGCAGTGATCTTATTATTCTCTGTAATAATCAATATGTTATTTATTCCAGGAAAACCAGTGATCCAGTTCTGGATCATATCAATTTCTGCAGAAGGGATCAGGACAACTATTTATCTGGGAAGCCGTCTGATTATGCTGGTATTAGGAACGTCTTTACTGACATTTACAACAACACCAAATGAACTGACAGACGGATTAGACAAATCACTGGGATTTTTAAATAAAGTCGGAGTACCAGTACATGAGATTGCTATGATGATGTCAATCGCACTGAGATTTATTCCAATCTTAACAGAAGAATTAGAAAAGATCATGAAAGCCCAGACAGCCAGAGGAATCGACTTTGAATCCGGAGGTCTCTTAAAACGAGTAAAAAGCATGGTTCCGATTATAGTACCACTGTTTGTAGCAGCAATCCGAAGAGCGAATGACCTTGCAATGGCAATGGAATCCCGTTGTTACCATGGCGGTGTTGGAAGAACTAAATTAAAACCATTAAAATACGAGAAAAGAGATAAAATAGCGTATATCGTCCTGTTTGTATTTTTAGCAGTGATGATCTATTTATCCTTTTTCAGTCCATGGAGGTAAGATACGATGAAACGAGTAAAATTAATCGTAGCCTATGATGGAACTGGTTATTGTGGATGGCAGGTACAGCCAAACGAGATTACAGTCGAAGGTGTCTTAAATAAGCATATATCAGAACTGACAGGAGAAGACATCAAAGTGATCGGAGCCAGCAGAACGGATTCAGGAGTCCACGCATTAGGAAATGTAGCTGTATTCGACACAGAAAGCCGTATTCCGGGAGAGAAGATGGCAAAAGCATTAAATGCAAGACTACCAGAAGATATCATTATTCAGGACTCCAAAGAAGTGCCATTAGACTACCATCCAAGGTTTCAGGATACAAGAAAGACATATGAATATACCTTTTACAATGCAAGATACGACAATCCCGTGACAAGCAGACATCATCATTTTGTATATGTACCACTTGATGTGGAGAAAATGAAAGAAGCAGCTTCTTATTTCTTAGGGGAACACTGTTTTATCAGTATGTGCAGCAGTAAAGCACAGGTTACATCCTATGTCAGAGAGATTTACGAATGTGATGTGACACAAAATGGCAGATATATCAAAATGAGAGTCACAGGAAGTGGTTTTCTCTATAATATGGTACGTTTAATGGCAGGAACGCTTTTAGAGGTCGGAAGAGGAAAACAAGAACCACAATGGGTCAAAGAAATCTTAGCATCCAAAGAAAGAGTTACACCAGGACCAAAACTTCCAGCAAAAGGCTTGACATTAATTCAGATCGAATATCCGGAGGACCGCGAGAATGCAGAATAGCTTTATCATATTTCAGAAATTGTTAGTATTGTTTGGTTTTATGCTGATCGGATACCTAAGTTATAAGAAAAAATGGATCAGTGATGATACAAGTTCACAGATATCAGGACTGATCGTAAATATATTTAATCCTGCATTGATCATATCTGGCGTGATCGGTTCCGTTGGAAATGGAAACTGGAATCTTGTGATCATGGACCTGATCCTTGCAGTGATCTTATTTGTGGTATTGATCCTGATCAGTCCGGCATTTGTTCGTATTCTAGGTGTAAAAAAAGATGAAAGAAATATCTATGCAGTGATGCTGATCTTTTCGAATCTTGGATTTATGGGGATTCCGATCATTGAAGAATTATACGGTAGAGGAGCTATTTTTTATGTAGCACTGTATACACTGGTATATAATATTCTCTTTTACACCTATGGAATTTATCTTTTTGAGAAAGAACGTGCCATGCAGACAGGACAAAAAGCTAAGATTATATTCCACTGGAAAAAGATGATCAATCCAGGAATGGTCGCATGTCTGGCTGCGTTATTGATTTTTGCATTTCAGATCGACGCACCAGCACCTGCGGTAAGTTTTGTACAATACTTAGGAAATGCAGCAATCCCACTCTCCATGATCATTACCGGGGTATCTTTAGCGAAGATGCCACTGATCGAAGTTTTCAAAGACATCAAGATGTATCAGTTTACATTTTTAAAGATGCTGGTGATCCCAATGATTGCAGCATTTGCGATCCGGCTGTTTCATTTAGATCCTGTTCTCTCGGGGATCATGGTATTAATGTTTGGAATGCCAAATGGAAGCATGGCAGTGATGATGGCAATCGATTATGGATTAGACAGTTCCATTTGCAGCAGAGGAATCGTACTGACAACACTGTTATCGATCATAACGTTGCCGATTGTAGCATATCTTATTTGACATTGAGATTTATCAACAATGTTTTAACATATACGGACATAATATACCCATATATTGTGGATAAAATTTTGAAATCAAGACCATCTTGTGGATAACATCAAAAATTTATCAAAAACAACAAGAAAAAATCTTGACACACCCGGCTGCGTATTATATAATAAGAAACTGTGACATGCGAGAGAATACTACCCCAATGCCCCGGTGGGAGTATTTAATATAGACACATATGATTGATAGAAATTTTAAGGAGGAACACCATGAAAAGTTTTATGGCCAGCCCATCAACAATTGAAAGAGAATGGTATGTAGTTGATGCTACAGGACATACATTAGGACGTTTAGCATCTGAGATCGCAACAATCTTAAGAGGTAAAAACAAACCAACTTATACACCACATATCGATACAGGAGATAACGTGATCGTTATCAACGCTGAGAAGATTAAAGTAACTGGTAAGAAATTAGACCAGAAGATCTACTATCATCATTCAGACTATGTTGGTGGAATGAAAGAACAGACATTAAAAGAAAAATTAGCTAAAAAACCTGAAGACGTAATCTATCTTGCAGTTAAAGGAATGCTTCCAAAAGGACCTTTAGGAAGACAGATGATTAAGAAACTTCACGTATATGCAGGTGCAGAGCACAACCATGCAGCTCAGCAGCCAAAAGCATTAGAGATCAAGTATTAATTTTTGAAGGAGGAAGAAGCAGTGGCTACAGCAAAATATTACGGAACTGGTAGAAGAAAACACAGTGTTGCCAGAGTATATTTAGTACCTGGAACAGGAAAAATCACAATCAACAAAAGAGATATTGATGAATATCTTGGATTAGAAACATTAAAAGTAGTTGTACGTCAGCCATTAGTTGCAACAGATACAATTGACAAATATGATGTATTAGTAAACGTTCATGGTGGTGGATTTACAGGACAGGCTGGAGCAATCCGTCATGGTATTTCCAGAGCTTTATTACAGGTTGATGGAGAATTCCGTTCAACATTAAAGAAAGCTGGATTCTTAACAAGAGATCCAAGAATGAAAGAAAGAAAGAAACCAGGTCTTCGCAAAGCACGTCGTGCACCACAGTTCTCAAAACGTTAATCATACGTTACGGAAGATACGAAGAATATACAGAGCCTTTCAATGGAGAAATCTATTGGAAGGCTTTTTCTAATGATTTGGTTTGGAAAACTTAATTTCTTAGAAATATAGCGGCAAAAGATATGCTAAGCTATATTTCAAAAGCAAGAAGTGGTTCTGGTATATTTAATGCAGAAAAAATGTCAGTTTATGTACCACTAGGAACACAACAAATGTTATCTGATTATGGATATCATATTGTAACAGAATAAGATAGGAGGAAGGTAAAATGAAATTAAAAAATCTAACAAAAAAATTAACAACTTTAGCAATCACAGCCTTAATGGCAACAACATTGGTTTCAACTCAAAATGTATTAGCTGCATCAAAAAAAGCACAGAAGAAGGCGAACAAAGCCTATGCACAAGCAATCAAGAAAAACAAAGTAGCCAAATTTACAAGCTATTCATTAATTGAAGTAACAGGAGGCGGAACAAAAGAACTGGTCACTGTGAATTTAAATAGTAATGCAGAAGGCAAAGCTAGAAATTTAAATATTTATACATACAATAAAGGAAAAGTAAAGAAAATTTGGTCAACATCGGATCAAATAATTGCATATAATAAAAAACAGAAAACAATTGCAGGCTTACAGTATTCAGTATTAAGTGAAAATGGTTCTGAAAGGGAAAAATATTATATTTATAAGTATAATGGAAAGAAAATTGTAAAAAAAGCATCATATTTCTTTGAACGTGAAGGACATTTCGAAGATGAGGATGGAAATAAAGTTACAACAAATTTAGAAAAATCAGAAAAAACAGTACATAGAGTCATTGATAAAGAAATATATAGCAAAAAGGAAAAAGGAAAGTTGACATATATTTCAGAAAAACAATATAGAAGTGCAACGAAAAATGATGTACGTGTATGGGCATATAATAATACAACGAAAAAAGAGTTGATCAAAAAATTAAGAAAATAATCAACTAGGGGCTGTCGCATATCATGATTAAATAAATCATAGATGCGGCAGCCCCTTTTTGCACGAAAATAACAAGGTCTTTGTCTACTGTGGACAAAGAGATATGAAAATCTTTAGAATGTATGGATATTGGTAGGAAAAAATGAAAATGTTATCATCTAAATTGTTAAAAGAAATAACAAAACGACCAACAAGGAGGTGGATAATATGAGTCATGAGTTTGTAATGCCAGGAAAAGTCATTACAGGAAAAGATGCATTACAAGATGCAGAAAATGAATTCCAAACAGCCAGAAAAAAGGCTCTGATCGTATCTGGTAAGGTCATGGAACGTGTAGGAAATGTAAAGGTGTCATCGTAGACAAGAAGATTGCAGATTACTTCGATGATCACAAATTAATGTGCGGTTTAACATACTCCGGACATCCTCTTGCTTGTGCCGCAGGAATTGCAACTTTAGATGTATACAAAGAAGAAAAATTGGTTGAACGTTCCAAAGCGATGGGTAAGATCTTAGGACAGATTGAAGAAGAATTAAAGAGAAAACATCCATGTGTCGGAGATGTCAGATACAAAGGATTATTCTCTGCGATCGAATTAGTCAAAGACAAAGAAACAAAAGAACCATTAGTGGAATACAATAAAGATCCAGAAAACATCATGGGAGGAATTATTGGGGTGTTAAAGAAAAAAGGATTCTCAACCTACAGCCACGAAAACAATATTATTGTGGCGCCACCATTGATCATTACAGAAACAGAACTTCGTGATGCTATGGCGATCATGGATGAAGTTTTAGCTGACGTGGATGCGATGATCTAAACAAAATATTTCCAGAAATCTCTTTTTATCAAAATACAATACATAAAGAAAATGACATGTCTGTTTGAAAATGGATGTGTCTTTTTTTACTGCCATCTTCCTGCTCAATCTCAAAGTAATGATTCGTACAGTCATAATAAAGAATCTTGTCTGTCTGTCGGCACGAAAAGGAATCAGGACTGTCAATGGGTTTTTCTTTTATTATAAAAAATATGAATGAACAGAATTACTTGATTGTATCTGACAATATAGCTATAATAAAATACATCAATATAAAAATTTAATTGTCAAATTAGACAGAGAAAGGGGAAAGTATGAAGAAATTAAAAAAGATGTTATCTCTAATGATAGTGTTTAGCTTGGTTTTAGCTATGATGAGTGGACATAAAATTAAAGCTAGTGAACCATTGAAAATAGAGAAATTTGAAGTAGAGAAATCAGAGGTGCGATGCGGGGAAAAAATTAAATTAAATATTGAAATTAGTGGTGCACATAAGACCTATACTATTTATGAGGAGGATATAAATGGAACTAAAAAAACCATAGTAGATAATAGCTATAGTTCTTCTTTAATTTGGACACCTACAGATCCAGGTCAAAAAACACTTTATTTAGAAGTAGAAGACATGAGTGGCAATATTGTAGCAGCATCAAAAGAGGTTAATGTAAAAAAAGGAATAATTCCAGATATTAATAGGAAATTAGAATATTGCTATGTAACAGGAGATCAATATGCAGGGGTAGATATAGTTATGTGTCTAATGGATTATAATATTCCAGATTTAGCTGATAAGAATTGCAAGGCATCGGTGGAAGAACTTGGAGATAGAAAAGTGATTACATCAATTGATAACAAATTTTACTATGGATGTATAAATTTCTGTGTGACAGATCAAGGCAAAATAGGAGATAGTGCGATTCTTCATGTTACGATCAAGAGTAAATCTTATGAGGATATACATATTAACTATACAATTACGTTGAAGGATCAAGAAGAAATCTTCCCGGATGAAGAAAGTCAGCCAGCAATTGAAGGTAACGATACTTTAATATATGGACAAAAATTAGGCGAATTGAAACTAAATTCAGAATCTGCATTCTTTTTACCTAAAGGGGGAATGACATATATTGATGGAACATTAAAATTTGAAAATGAAAATGAAATTTTGCCAGTAGGAACACAAGATGCTAAATATGTTTTTATACCGGATAATAAGGAATATAAAGAATATCATGGAACAGTAAAAGTTAAAATAAAAAAAGCTACTCCAACTTTAAATGATATAAAAGTAGGAATGATTGCATATGCTGATAAAAAAATACTAGATAATGTGAAGTTAAAAACCGGAAAAGCAGTGGTAATGTATGATGGAAAAGAAAAAGAAATTTCAGGAAATTGGAAATGGAAAAATCCAGAACAAAATTTAGAAGTTGGATTAAAGAAATATTCAATTATTTTTACACCTGACGATACAGAAAATTATGAAACTGTAGAGGGAGAAGTTGATGTTAAAGGAATAGCAGGGCCATTAAAAGTATATTTAAAAAATAACGAATCAATAATTAAACAATTAAAAGATGGAGATATGGTCAAAGAAATCGCTTTTGTTGAGAAGAAGATAAATTTTGTTAACGAAGATGGAGAAAAAGTAAATGGTACGATTCAGTGGGAAGAGCCAAATAAAATTTTGACAGAAGGAAAACAGCAAGTAAAATATATATTTATACCAGAAAATAAAGATTATCAAAGTTACAATGGTACAATAGAAGTTCAAGTTAATAAAGAGGCACCAAAGATTGAAGAAATAAAGCCAGAACCTATCAAAGTTATTAAGGTAAAAGATGAGAATAATGTAAAAGTAAATCAAACAACCATCACAAACGGAATTGCCTATAAAATTACCAAAATAGTAAACAAAAAGAATGCAGAAGTAAAGATTACAAAGCTGGACAAAAAGAAAACATCAATCATAATTCCAGATTACATAACAATCAAAGGTATAAAATGCAAAGTTGTATCTGTGGAAAAGAGAGCTCTATACAAAGGAACAAAATTAAAGAAGATTATGATTGGAAAGAACGTTCAGATCATAGCAGAGAACGCTTTCTATGGATGCAAGAATCTAAAATCTATCACGATTAAATCTACAATTTTAAAGAAAGTAGGAAAAAACGCGATTAAGGGAATTCACAAGAAAGCAACGATCAAAGTTCCAAAGAAACAATACAAAAAATATAAGAAACTGTTTAGTAAGAAAACAGGATTCAAGAAACCAATGAAAATAAAGAAATAAGAAAACGATGAAAATCAAAAATGAAAAAATAGCCATCCTTCTTAGTTAAGTAAAATGACCGGAATGATCAAGAAAACGATTGTTTCGGTTATTTTTTATGCGATTAAAATATAGAGAAGAATAAAAAAATTTTAAATTTTTTTCAAAATAAATGAACCTTTTTACTTTTTGCTGCGTCTTAGAGGTGTAAAACAAATAAATAATTCATAAGAAAAGGAGAAAAAATTATGTATGTTGTAGATTTAGTAAAAAGGTTGTTGCATAAAAATAATCTTCCAGTACTGATATATTTGATCTTAAATGTATTTGTATCAGCAATTTTTGTAGGAATGTTAGAGGATATGTTTGATCCACAGGTGGAAAATTATTCAATTTATCTCGTTCACGGTTTAATCGCATATATGATTTCTCTATTGATCGCATTATCACCGATTGGAGAGATTATCATGAGATTTCAGACAGGATGTGATCTGATTGAAAACGAAAACGACAGAAATTATATCGAATCAATTTTTGAAGAGGTATATAAAGAAGCAAGAGAAAAAAATCCAGGAATTCCTGAAAATGTAAGACTGTATATGAATCATGAAAGTGAGCCAAATGCATTTGCAACAGGAAGAAAAACAATATGTATTACAAAAGGTATGTTATCAATGCCACAAAATTATATCAAAGCTGCCTTAAGTCATGAATTTGGACATCTAGCACATAAAGATACAGATCTTGTCATGCTGGTATCTGTAGGAAATCTGGTAATCAGTGCGATTACATTAATCTTAAGAGCAATCATCGGATTTATTCAGCTGATTTTTGGAATTGCAGGATTATTTATGGGAGGACGAGATGGAGCTTTAACACAGATCAGCAGTGTGATCGGGAAATGGATCTTTACATTTGTCATTGCAGGATTTACAAAACTATGGACGAAACTTGGAGTCATGTTAGTGATGAGATCATCAAGAGAAAATGAATATGGAGCAGACAAATTCGCATTTGAACTTGGTTATGGAGATGATCTTTGCAATTTATTAGAAAATGTCGATAGTTTAGAAACAAAAGGATTGTTTGCATCACTGATGAGTGCACATCCACCAAAAGAAAAAAGAATTGAACGATTACAAGAATTAAAATATGAACAATATTGATTGAAATTAGAATCCAAAATGGTATAATTTAACTTGGGGATATAAATCAATTGAAGATAGGGAGGAAAAAGTATGTTTTGTCCAAATTGTGGAGCAAAAAATAAAGAGGATGCCATATTCTGTGCAGAATGTGGATACAAATTAGAAGAAAAATCTAAAAAAGATGTGTTAGGACATCTTGATCAATTGCCGATAAAAGGGAAGCAGGTCATCGGTATCTTATCCGTAATTTTAATGATCAGTATCGCGATATTTTACAAAAATGGAGCAGCGTACAATACACCACAGAAAGCATTACAAAAATATCAGGAATATTCCAGTGCTCAAAAATATGGAAAATTATATGACTTATTTGATATTAAAGAATCAGATTTTGTAAACAAGAAGACATTTGTACAAGCATGTGAAGATAGTAAAGTATCAACAGAAGAAATGATGCTAGAAGATATAAAAAAAGCAGATCATAAACGATATTTTTTCTTTGATCAGTATCAGCTTGATTGTATGCCATCAGGAGTCAGAGAAAGAGAAATCTACGTTCCATATGTAAAAGGTGCAACACTAGAAGTCAATGGAAAGAAAGTTGGAAAAGAATGCTTAAATAAGAATCAAACAGAATATGTGATTCGTGTATTTACACCAGATGGAATGACTTTTACATATAAGAATACAAAAGGAGTAATCAAAGAAAAAGAATATCGAGTAGAAGATCAAGGAGACAGTAGAAGCTATTGGGTAAACCTTGAGTATACAGAGAAAGAAAAGGCAAAAGCAAAAGAGCAGTTAACAAAAACACTACAGGCATTAAAAGACTATGTAGCTACAAACTCAGGAACCTATGAAGATATCGAACAATATTTTGCAACAGCAGATGATGCAAAGACATTTTGGGAGAAAGGATATCATCAAAGTGGGAGTGATCAAAAAATAACAAAAAAACCACAGATTACAGGGAGTATTGAAATAAATGATGCACAAGACAGCGAAGACCTTAGACTTGTAGATGCGATTGCATTTGATGTAAATTGCACATACGAATATCAAACAGTAACACAGGGCTGGTTTAATTTTGAAAACAACGGACAACTTCATTTTGACGGAGATACAGTATTAATGAGAAAGATCGGAAAAGAATGGAAGTTAGATGTAACAAGCTGTGTTTGGGGGTATTAAAATGAACGAGAAAGAAAAGAAAATTACAGTAGCATTAGTTGTTGCGATAGCAGTTATGATTGTTATGAACATATGTGGAAGTATTACAGCATCAAAAAAGGACGAATATACATTTGATGCAAATGTTGAAGGCAGTGATTACATATTAAATACTGAAAATAATAACACAACAGACACGTCAGATAATATCTCATATAATAACATGGACGAGAATACAACAGAAGAAGTAACGGAGCCAACAACAGCAGAAGCCACAACGCAGGCAACGACAGAAGCTACAACAGAAGCAACAAAGGAAACAGCAAGTTCGGATGAGACAGCTACAACATATGATATGAATTCTTCTACAGGATACATGTTTCCAGACGCTGATACCAGAGTGATCACAAAAGAAGAACTAGAATCATTAAGTAAGGCACAAGCGAAATACGCAAAGAATGAGATTTACGCAAGAAATCATTATATTTTCAGATCAGGCGGAGCAATGGAATCCTATTTTACGAATAAAGACTGGTATAGTGGAGAGTACAGTGATCAGGATGACGTTTTATACAATAAATGCAATGCTACGGAACGAAAGAATATTTTAAACCTGAAAAAATATGAGTAAATAAGAGGGCAAGAGAGTATGAATGAAATGATTCAATTATTAAATGGAACATTAAAAGGTGATACAAGGTCATTTGATCGGTTATATGAGTTAACACATCAGAAAGCCTATTATGTCGCATTAAAATACATGAAAGATGAGCATCAGGCAGAAGATGTATTACAAGAAGCATATATTAAAGCATTTAATAATTTAAACACATTACAAAATGGAAATAAATTTGAACCATGGTTACATAAGATCGTATATACAACAGCAATGGATGTATATAGAAAACGAAAAAGACAGGCGGAACGTTCGATCAATTTTACAGATTATGAAGGTGAAAGTGAGACAACCGTAGAGTTTGAAGATGACCGTGAAGAATTTAAACCAGAAGAACAGATAGATTATAAAGAAACACAAAAAGCAGTATTAGGTTTCATGGATGAACTCTCAAGCCCACAGAGAATGGCAATGATGCTATTTTACTATGAACAATATAGCCTAAAAGAGATCGCAGATGTTATGGAATGTTCCATAGGGACCGTCAAAAGCCGACTAAACAAGGCGAAACAATTGATGCGAGGAATGGTTGACGGATACGAGAAAAAACATGGTGTTGCACTACACGCATTACCACTATTCCCATTCTTTGCATGGGCATTCAAAAATGCAGCAGAGACAAGTACGGTACACGCTGCACCATTGGCTTACACAGCAACTGCAGTGAAGAACATTGCAGCACAGCAAGCAAAAGAAAAGGTGGTAGAGAAAACAGTCACACAAAAGGCAGAAGGTTCCAAATTAGAAGCCTCCACCATCGCAAAAAAAGCAGCGATCACCCTGCCGAAAGCAGCAGCGAAAAAAATAGTGATCGGAGTCATAGTAACAGGAGTCGCAGGTGGAACAGCTTTCGGAGCAGGATATGTAGTGCAACAAAAACAACAGGCAAGAATAGAATCACAGCAGGAACTCAAGAAGCTACAGCAACAGACAAAGAAGAAAAAAGAAACCAAAACGCAACGTCAGAAGATGTTAGAAGCATATGGAAAATATCTAGAGGGAATGGATGAGGATACTAGGTTTTATATTGCGGATATCGCGGAGAATCAGAATCCGGTGTTGTTGATTGGGCATTTATATGATAATAGTGTATGGTCAGAAGAATCAGGGAATAAGGATTTTTATGATACATATGATATTTATGTATGTAAAGACGGAAAAGTAATAAACATAGCTAAGGAAGAAGATGCTGGTTCAGCACGAGGGTTACAAGTAGCGAAAAAGGGAAAAGATCAATATATACATGTAGGAGGATCTACAACATCAAATATTATATGGGTTAGAAATTGTGAATTATATAAATATCTTATAACACGGCAAGCATGGAAAGGAGATTCATATTTATATAAGGGAGATAAGATTATAAAAAAATGGAGTGGAGTTTCTCAAGAAGAAATAGATAAGATTTATAATCCATTTGAAATAGATTATGACAATCCAATTCAATTCAACAAAAACACAAAAGAAAATCGAGATAAATATTGTAAATAATCCCATGAAAATAAGTGAAAGGAAGTGAAAAAAACATAGAATCGATACAAGGGAGTAAATAAAAAAGAAACATTTCAACAAAACGACAAAAGAAATAAGGAGAACAAGATTATGAAAAAGATATTAGGAGTATTGCTCATGCTAAGCATGGCAATCGGAGGAACAGTCATAGCAACAAACACAACAAAAGACGTACAGGCAGCAACAACAATACAGTCTAATCGCTGGTATGAAGGAATGACAGATGGATATGATGAGCAGGTATATACATACAAAGTTCAAGGACCTGGATATTTTTATTATCAAGTAGTTCCTGATCAAGCGGGGCATTATTATGATGGTGAATTTTATGATACTACAAGTCATTATGTTCAAACTTCTATGATTAAAAATTACAAATCATACGAAAATAATCAGAATGCGAATTATTCAGATGGAGGATTTGAATCATCTAATTATTCATTTAAAGCAGGGGATATAGTAACAATAAAGGTAAAAGATTATATGAGTTATTATAGAACTCATTATAAAATAAAAGTAACTTTTGTTAAGGTAAAGAACTTTGAAAGAGAAAACAATAATTCAAGATCAAAAGCTAACAAAATAAAAAAAGGCGTGACTTATACTGGATTGACAACATCAAATGATCCGGATTGGTTTGTTTTTAAAGCGCCAAAAACAAAAAAATATAAGGTTAAAGCAGTAGTTACAAGTGAAACTTCATGGAGTATAGATACTAATGTTTATAGAGGATATAAATCAAAAGGATATGTATCTTTAAGGCAAGGAGAAGGATGGAAGACAGCCTATTCAGGAAAATTGAAAAAAGGTCAAAAAATCTATATTAAATTAGATAATGGTGGTTTATATGACAACTACAGTAGTAGAATGTATAAAATCAAAGTAAAATAACCACAAATTAAGGGAGTATAAATAAATGGGATTATTTTCAAAAAAAACACTAATCTGCGAAAAATGCGGAAAAGAATTTCAAGCAAGAATCACAATAGGAAGACATTTATGCAAAGAATGCGATGATAAGTATTGGAAATTATATGCTGATGTTCAAGGATATAATGAATATGCAATGAAAATGTCATGGGAATCATATACAGAAGAACAATTGAAAGAAATCCAACAGCATCGAAACAAAATCCTAGAAAAATATGATTTATCAGAAAGTATTGGGAATGTAAGAAAAAATCTGAAAGGAAAATCAGCACGAGCATGGGAAGAATTACTATCAAAAGATGAAGGTCTGCAAGCTGTATTAGAAATTTTTTCAACTCAAGTAAGCGAAGGTTATGGAAGTGCGATGTCAACCAAGTTTTTTTCATTGACAGATTTTAAAAGAACAGTTGTTGATATGGAAGATGTTTTTGCTGTTGGATTAACATCAAATTGTCAATTTCATGAAGGTGATGTAGATACAATTTTATGCGTATTATTTACAAACGATCCATATATTCCAGTTGCACCAACATTTTTTCAAGGGAAATTGAAACTGTTTGAACTTGGGAAAAGTAAAAAAACAAGAAAACATGTAACAGAACTTTTTGAACTCATTTGTCCGAATTTAACATATCCAGTTCAAGAATTGAAATCATTAAAAAAACAGATTAAGAGCGAGGAAAATGTAAAAGGTAACATAGACAAGCAAGATATTTTAAAATATATCTCAAAGGCAGAAACAGCTTCAGGCATTTTCAATCTAAAAAAGATGGAATTTGATATGCCAATGGAAACAGAAATGCTGTTTGAAGATTATGGATATCCAGTTCTTAAAGGCAATTAATAAAAGGAGGTATGCAAAATGAAACTAAAAACACTAACAAAACAAATCACAACGCTTGCACTAACAGCAGTGATGGCAACAACTATGTTATTATCTCCAGCAAACGTATCAGCAGCATCAAAAAAAGCACAAAAAAAGGCAAACAAAGCCTACGCACAAGCAATCAAGAAAAACAAAGTAGCGAAATTTACAAGTTATTCTCTGATTGAAGTAACAGGAGGTGGAACAAAGGAACTGATTACAAGAAATTCTTCTCCAAGTGCAAAAGGTAAAGCAAGAAACCTAAATTTTTATGCATACAGTAAAGGAAAAGTAAAGAAAATTTGGTCAACATCAGATCAAGCGATTACATACAATAAAAAACAAAAAACATTAGTATCATTACAATCATTTGGAATTAATGAAGATAAATCAGCATATAGTGTCTACGATATATATAAGTACAACGGAAAGAAAATAGTGAAAAAGGGAACATATACTTTTGTACGTAATACACATTTTGAAGATAGTCATGGAAATCGCCCTACATATGCAGAGATGGAATCCGAAGATTATAATGAGAGAGTTCATGTAGTTGTCGATAAAGAAACATATACAAAAAAAGAGAAAGGAAAAACAGAAACGATCACAAAAAAACGATATAACGTAGCAACAAAGGGAACTGTAGGTGTATGGGCATACAATACAGCAACAAAAAGTGAACTGATTAAAAAACTAAACAAATAAGAGATGGCAAAAGGGGATATTTGAAAATGATGATCAAATATCCCTATAATTTGCAATTATTATAAAGCATGAAGAAAAAAATATGAAAAGTAAAAAAATTTAAAGAAATTTTAAAGAAATTCATGGTACTTCGTAAGCACTTTATCTTAGGGTGTTGCTAGAATAATAGAATGCTAGTACTTTACTTCATTTTTTAGCAAACATCTTTTGCACTTTTTCATTCCATGGTGCTAGTTTTTCTAATTCTTTCTGGGCAGTTCTCGCATTTGGTCGTTTTACCAATAAGAAATTTAAATACTTATACACGTTCAGATCATATGTTTTTGCCATCTCGATCATCTATAGTATCGCAGAAACTGCAAAAGCAAATGACCTGAAGTCTTATGAATACTTTGAATATCTATTAACAGAGATTCCAAAACACATGGAAGATACAGATCTTTCGTTTGCCCAGATACGTGCTATTGTGCGTTTACAATAAAAGTGTTAAAATTATACAATATAATAGACTTTTTAGAACGGAGGAAGTATATGAAGAAGCAAATGAAAAAGACGCTTTCCATGATCCTTACATTGGCAATGATTCTTACATTAACCAATGGATATCATAGTAAAGTAGTAAAAGCAGCAGTGAAGACACAGTGTACAACTTACAACGGAAACAACATAGGAGCACAAGATTACACTGGGAAACAATCAAATTACTATCCAGGACCAATGAAGTCATATCTTGTAGCACAAAAAGATGGCACTTTTATGCGAGTGCAATATGGAAGTCAGATCGATGGTCTATTAGTAGAATATTATGATAAAGATTACAACATCACTGACACGAAAATGATACAGGAAGAATTACCAATTTTCGGCGGATTCTATGCAACGGATAGTAATTATTATGTTGTGACAGGACAAAAGAACACAGAAGAAAATAATAATGTAGAAGTATATCGAATCACAAAGTATGATAAACAGTGGAATCGTGTAAATACAGCATCATTAAAGGGAGCTAATACGACAACTCCTTTTGATGCAGGATCATGTAGGATGGATATGTCAGGAAAATATCTATTAATAAGAACTTGTCATGAAATGTATAAATATACAGATGGAAAGATTCATCAGGCTAATGTTACAATTCAGATAGATACTGATACAATGAATGTTACAGATTCACATACTAAGATTAGTAACATTAATGAAGGATATGTAAGTCATTCTTTCAATCAGTTTATCAAAGTAGAAGATGGGCATATTATTTCTGTGGATCACGGAGATGCAAATCCAAGATCAATCATTTTATTAAAATATCAAACAGATATGTCAGAAGGAAAATTTACACCAGATTATTATCAAACGCCATGTATACAGGTTCCAGTTCTCGAATTCAAATACTTGAAAGATAAAGATCATAAAAATCCAACAGGAGCAAGTGTCGGTGGTTTTGAAATTTCAGATGATCATTATTTAGTAGCAGGTAATAATGTAAAACTAGATGCAAATTTTGATTCTTATAACACAAGAAATATTTTTGTAGCAGCAGTAGATAAATCCACTTCAGAAGTAAAAACAACTTATCTAACAAATTACAATGAAGGAGAAGAAACAACAACAACTCCACAGTTGGTAAAAATCTCAGGAAGCAGATTTATGGTCTTATGGACAAAAGGAGATCAGGTTTATTATACATTTGTAAACAATAAAGGGGAGAAAATTGGAGAAATCCATAACTTTAAAGGAAAGCTCTCTGATTGTCAGCCAGTAGTTTCAGGAAACAAAGTTGTCTGGTATACATGGAAAAATGGAGATGTTGTATTCTATGACATCAATACTACAAATTTATCAGAACACAATACAACAGAAATCCACAATGGACATCAATATGTATATGATCCAAGTGCGGATACAGATGATACGATTACATTTAAATGCAAAGAATGTGGTGTTACAAAGACAGAGAGAAAAATGACAATCACACAGATGTATTGGAGAAATAGTGAAGATACAGATAGTCGTTATTGGACAAGAGAAAATGGTTGGAATCAAAAAGTAGGAACAACAATGGCATCTATGATGGATTATACGCCAATGACATCGGATGTAAATCAGGAATTAAATGTTACTTCATCAAATGCAAGTATTATATCAGTATCAAAAATAACAGGCACGAGAATTGAACTATACGCAAACAAAGCCGGAACCTCAACTATAACGATCAAACCAAAATACAATCCCAAAAATGTATACACCTACAAGGTCACAGCATACGATCCACTAAAGATCATAAATTTTGAAGCAACAAACAAAACTCCACAATTAGACGAAAAAGTAACTTTATCAGCGAAAACACAAGGCGGAGCAGGAACATTACAATACAAGTTCTACGAAGAAGACAGCGAAGGAAATCAAACGATCATTCGTAATTATAATACAAGCTCAACATGTGAGTGGACACCATCAACACTAGGAAAACGAACACTATATGTAGAAGTCAAAGATACAGCAGGAAATGTAGAGCAAAAAGAAATAACAGATGTTACTGTAACAAAGAAAAATGCACCAAAGATCAATGATGTGGAAAAATCTTATTGTTACACAATAGGTGCAGACAATCAGAAAATAGATTTAAATGACTATCTTCCTGAAGATATAAAGAATCCAACATATGAAGCTAAGATCACGAATTCATCAAGAAAGATCGTAACCGAAGCAAACAAAGAAAACAAAACATATAGTTATAATGTAAGCAAAGATGGACAGGTAGGAGATCAGGCAAAAATTCAGTTTACAGTGCAGAGTGATAACTATGAAGATATCATATTCAATGTAAATATTACACTATCAGACAAGTTAACAGTAACTCCAAAAACAGGAGACGAACCTGCAATCGAAGGAAGTAATGAATTAACTTACGGTCAGAAACTATCAGCATTAAAATTAAACACATCAGAAGCAAAATTTATAGCAGAAGATGGAACAGAAGTAACAGGAACTTTAAAATTTAGAGAACCAGATAAGATTCCGGAAGCAGGAACAAAAACAGCTCAATATACATTTACGCCAGATAAAGCTCAATATAAGACATATACAGGAACAGTAGCAATTTCTGTACAAAAAGCGACACCAAAATTAAGTGAAGTAACAGTGGATGATACTTTATTTGCTAGTGGAAAATGTTTTAAAGATCTTACGATTTGTCCTGGAAAGGCAACAGTAACTTATGATGGAGAAGAAAAAGAAATTCAAGGAAGCTGGACGTTTGAAAATCCAGAGAAGAAATTAGATCTTGGTACAAATCAAGTAATTGTTGTATTTATACCAGAGGATACAAACAATTATGAGAAAGTTAAAAAAACAATAAATATTGTTGCTAATATCAAGTTTCAAGTATCAAAAACAGAAGCAGTTTGTGGAGATACAATTGAATTAAAGATTGATCCAGAAACAGTAAATCCGAAATACAATGATACTTACAGATTCTATTATATAAATGAAGATGGAGAAGAAATCACTATTCATAGTTCATCTGAAACAGAATATAAATGGATACCAACCAAGTCTGGAAAATATACACTTTATGCAGAAATTCAAGGAAGCAGCTGCAAAGCAAAGGTAGAAAATGTTAATATTAAAAAAGCAAAAGCAAACAAGATAGAAGATACTACAAAAGAATATCCATATACTACAGGATATGAGTTGGAGGAAATTAATCTAAAAGAATTATTACCAGATGATATTAAGATTAGGGATAAACGAGCAGAAATTCAGGATTTAAACCATATTTTAAATTTCGGTGCATTTTATGGAGATAATACATATAAATATAGTTTAAATCGAAGTGGAAGTATTGGAGATACAGCAACAATTCAATTTACAATAAAAAGTGATAATTATGAAGACATTACTTTCACAAGAACGATCAAGCTAAGAGATCAGATAGAAATTGAACCAAAAGAACCATTAACGAAGGATATTTTCAATAAAGACAGTTTGACGTATGGAGAAATGATTTCTAATCTTGCATTTAAATCAAGGAGAATTTCTGTGGAGACAAAAGAAGAAGGCACACTTTCTGGAACATTAGAATTTAAAAATCCAGATGATATGCCAGATGTTGGTCTACAGAAAGTAGAATATATCTTTACACCAGATAATGAAAAATATAAAGCCTATGTAGGTACTATAGAAGTTAATGTAAAAAAACAAAAACCAACGTTAACAAGTGCATACTTTAAAACAAGTAAATATGATCCACAAAAAATGATAAAAGATGCAAAACTAGTGGAAATAGCATTAGTATGGCTTTGGGATCACAATGACTCAGTTTCAGGGACATGGAAAATCAAAAATGAAGATCAAAAATTACCATTAGGAAAATCAACCGTAGAGGTAGAATTCACACCAGATGATATAATGCATTACGAAACTGTAATAGATACATTCAATATTGAAACATTGATAGAACTAAAAACAGATTTACAAAGTGATGAAGTAAAAGTAGGAGATAAGATCTGTTTATCTGTAGATCCAGAGGCTGAAAATCTTCAATACAAATTCTACCTAAAAGGTGCAAATGACAATGTAGAAACAATTCGTGATTACGCATCAGTTGCAGATTGTGAATGGATACCAGACAAAGAAGGAACATACACGGTTTATGTTGAGGCAAAAGATGAAGCTGGCAATATAGCAACGGCTCATACTGAAGAAATCACGGTAAACAAAAAAGAAGAAGTAATCCCACCAAAAAAAGATCCACAACAGGAAAATCCAGGATCAACAGAGCAACAGCCAACAACAGAGGAACCAAGTAAACAACAGCCAACAACACAAAAACCAGAAAACAGTACAAGCATAAAAACAAACATGACGGCTAATGTAAATGGAGTTTCTTACAAAGTTACAAAAGTAGAGAATGCTAATAATGCACAAGTAAGCATCACAAAGCTAGATAAAAAGAAAACATCAATCACAATTCCAGATTACATAATGATCAAAGGTATAAAATGCAAAGTCACATCCATTGAAAAGAAAGCATTATACAAAGGTAAAAAACTAAAGAAGATCACGATCGGAAAGAATGTTCAGATTATAGCAGATAATGCATTTAACGGATGCAAGAATCTAAAATCTATTACGATCAAATCAACAGTTTTAAAGAAAGTTGGAAAAAATGCGATCAAAGCTATTTACAAGAAAGCCACGATCAAAGTTCCAAAGAAACAATACAAAAAATATAAGAAACTGTTTAGTAAGAAAACAGGATTCAAGAAGTCTATGAAGATTAAAAAATAAAATCAACCAATGGGGATATTTGAAAATTATTATCAAGTATCCCCATTGATTTTTTCTTACCAATCTAGTATGATAAATATCAGTTAGACAACACTAACTAAAAACGTGAATGAATCATGTGGACTCCTCGATTGAGATCAACACCTGCAACAAAACGATCTCAAACTGGAAGCTTACCCTTCTTCCAGCGAGGAGTACTGCTATGTATAGGGAAAGGAGTCACAATCGAAATGAATTATTTAGAAATTGAAAAAGTAGTCGGAAGAGAAATCCTAGATTCCAGAGGAAATCCAACCGTAGAAGCTGAGATTACATTAGTTGATGGAACAGTTGCAAGAGGAACAGCTCCAAGTGGTGCATCTACAGGAGAATTTGAAGCACTAGAGTTAAGAGACGGAGATAAAGAAAGATATTTAGGAAAAGGTGTTACAAAAGCCGTAGAAAATATCAATACAAAGATCAGTGAAGTAATCATCGGATTAGATGCTTCTGATACATATGCAGTAGATAAAGCAATGATCAATGCAGATGGAACAGCTGATAAATCAAACTTCGGAGCAAATGCAATCTTAGCTGTATCAATCGCAGCAGCAAGAGCAGCAGCAACATCTCTTGAAGTACCTCTATACAGATTCTTAGGCGGAGTGTCTGGAAACAGACTTCCAGTTCCAATGATGAACATCGTAAATGGTGGATGTCATGCATTATCATCAGGACTTGATGTACAGGAATTTATGATCATGCCAGTCGGAGCTCCATCATTCAAAGAATGTTTAAGATGGTGTGCTGAAGTATTCCATGCATTATCCGCAATCTTAAAAGAAAGAGGACTTGCTACATCCGTAGGTGATGAAGGTGGATTTGCGCCAGCATTAAAATCAGATGAAGAAGCCATCGAAACAATCTTAGAAGCAGTGAAAAAAGCAGGATACGAGCCAGGAAAAGACTTCAAGATCGCTATGGACGCTGCATCTTCAGAATGGAAGAGTGAAAAAGGTAAAGGATATTACAAACTGCCAAAAGCAGGAACAGAATACACAGCAGAAGAACTGATCGAGCATTGGGCTGCATTATGCGAGAAATACCCAATCATCTCTATTGAAGACGGATTAGATGAAGAAGACTGGGAAGGATGGAAGAAACTGACAGAAAGACTTGGAGATAAAGTACAGTTAGTAGGAGATGACTTATTTGTAACAAATACAGAAAGACTTTCCAAAGGTATCGAAATGGGAGCAGGAAACTCTATCCTGATCAAATTAAACCAGATTGGATCTATCTCTGAAACATTAGAAGCGATCAAGATGGCACACAAAGCAGGATACACAGCTGTAACATCTCATCGTTCCGGAGAAACAGCAGATACAACGATCGCAGACTTAGCCGTCGCATTAAATACATGCCAGATCAAGACAGGAGCACCTTCAAGATCAGAACGTGTTGCGAAATACAACCAGTTATTAAGAATCGAAGAAGCTTTAGGAGACAGTGCCGTATATCCTGGAATTAAAGCCTTCAACGTAAAATAAGAAGAACGCAATTATAAAAAACGTAAATAATAGCACTTTTAAGTCTCTGGATTTAGTATCCAGAGGCTTTTTTCTTTGATTTTTTATAAGAAAATATAAGAGAGTATGTTATAATAGAAAGCACTTATTTGGATAGAAATGAAGAGATTAAGGGAAATAAATGAGAATGGATAAAATTATAATAGAACAAACAGGAATCAAACAACAAGTGATCAATGAGATCTGTGAATTAGCTCAAAAATACAATGTAGAACAAGTCCTTTTATTTGGTTCACGTTCAAGGGGAGATTACAAAAGAACGAGTGATATCGATCTGGCAGTGAAAGGTGGAGACATTGATCGTTTTGCATTGGATGTTGAAGAGGAGACAACAACATTATTAGAATATGATATCGTAGATTTAGATGAACCTATGCAACCAGAACTGCTAGAATCCATACAAAAGGAGGGAAAGATCATTTATGAAATAATGTAATACATTCTTATAATCAGAATATTGCATTATCAATTATTTCACAGGCAAAAGAAAAATTTTATGATATGTTTTGCCAGTTGAAAAAAGAAATAGATGAAAATTGGATATAAAGAAATCCGGCAAACACAAAAATGTAATGCCGGATTCTTTTATTTACTATATTATTATGAAATATGTATCACGGATATCCTATCCCCAGACTTCCTCAGCAATCTCCTTAATCAGAGACATCTTCTTCCACTGATCTTCATCGGTTAAGATATTTCCTTCTTCTGTAGAAGAAAAACCACACTGAGGACTTAAGCAAAGCTGGTCAAGGGCAACATACTGAGCAGCCTCTTTAATACGTTCTTTAATCTCATTTTTATCTTCAAGTTCTGGATCCTTAGAAGTAACAAGACCTAACACAACCTTCTGATCTTTAATAAAACGTAATGGTTTGAAATCACCGGAACGGTCACTATCATACTCTAAGAAGAAACCATCGATCTTACATCCACCGAATAAAGTCTCAGCTACTGGTTCATATCCACCAGAAGAGAACCATGTAGAACGGAAGTTACCACGGCAGATATGCATTGTAATTGTCATATCCTCAGGTTTAGCTTCTAAAGCTTCGTTGATCATTTTCACATAATTCTTAGCAATCTGGTCAAGGTCAAGACCACGGCTTGCGTAATCGTCGCGTTTATTCTGATCACAGAATTCACCCCAAGATGTATCATCAAACTGTAAATAACGGCATCCACGAGCATAGAATGCTTTGATCGCTTTCTGATAAGCAAGAGCAATCTCATGATACAGATCATCTTCATTTTTATAACGATCGATCGCTTTATAAGTTTCGCTTCCACGAACACAACAGATCAGATGAAGCATTGCAGGAGAAGGAATTGTCATCTTGCAGTCAACATCCCCAGCAATTTCTTTCAAGTAAGAGAAATGATCTAAGAATTCACTGTTTTCATCAAAATCAATTTTGTCAACAATCTCAAGAGTTGCGGCTTTTGGCTGATGTCCCTTAAAAGTAACAGACCAGTGATCAGCTTTGATCTCCTCGACTCCGACTAAGGAAGCAAGGAAATCAAGATGCCAATAGCGACGTCTTAATTCTCCGTCAGTAACTGCTTTTAATCCAACAGCTTTCTCTTTTTCAACTAACTCTTTGATCGCTTTATCTTCAACTTCACGCAACTGGTCTGCAGATAAAGTTCCTTCTGCATATTCAGCACGTGCATCTTTTAAATAATCTGGTCTTAAAAAACTACCAACAATATCATATCTGTATGGTCTCATAAATCTATCCTTTCCATTTATATAAGTCTAATAATTTTCTATCGATAAGCTATACAATAACAGATAGAATAAGGCTTGTGAAATACATAAAAATAATAGTTTGTCATAACTTCAAGTTATAATGATAAAAATTTTCAGATAATTGTGTCTTTCTTTTAACAATAATTGTATGCAATATACGGACAAAGTCATCGTTAAGAAAATGTTAATTGTACAATTTTAAAAAAATTGCATATTTTTTGTACTTTTCTTTAAGCATTGTAGAGAAAAAAGAAAATATTTGTTATAATGCACATAGATAAAAAAATAACAATATCTAGGGTGTTTTAGTTAAGTGTTTTTTAAGGAAGGGTAAACTATTATGTATGATGTAACAAGCATTCAGAATCTGAAAAAAGATGTACTGTATTTTGTAGCAAAGGCATCGTTTGAAGGGACTTTAGAAGAAGAAAGAGATCTGATCCCAGAGAAGATGATCGAAGGACCAGAACCAACATTCCGTTGCTGCATCTACAAAGAAAGAGAAATCGTAAGACAGAGAATTCGTTTAGCAGAAGGTAAAGCTCCAGGAGCAGAAGATGATGGAAATATCGTGCAGGTAATTAAATCAGCATGTGCTGACTGTCCAATCTCAAGCTATGTTGTAACAAACAACTGTCAGAATTGTCTTGGAAAAGACTGTATCAAAGCATGTCGTTTCGGAGCGATCGAACCAGGACATACAAGATCAAGAATCGACCCTCAGAAATGTAAGGAATGTGGTATGTGCGCAAAAGCCTGTCCATACAATGCGATCGCTCATGTATCAAGACCATGTAAAGACAGCTGTCCAGTAGATGCAATTTCTTATGATGAGTATGGAGTATCAGTAATCGATGAAGAAAAATGTATCCGTTGTGGACAGTGTGCAGCAAAATGTCCATTCGGTGCGATCGGAACAAAGACATGGATCACAAACGTTATCGCAGACTTGAAAGCAGGTAAGAAAGTCTACGCGATCCTTGCCCCAGCAACAGAAGGACAGTTTGGTAAAGATATTACAATGGAAAGCTGGAGACAGGCAGTAAAGAAAGCTGGATTTGAAGATCTGATCGAAGCAGGTTTAGGTGGAGATATGACAACATGCAGCGAAGCAGAAGAATGGTTAGAAGCTTACAGAAACGGTGAGAAGAAAACAACTTCATGCTGTCCAGGATTCGTAAACATGATTCGCAAACATTATCCAGATCTTGCAGATATGATTTCTACAACAGTATCTCCAATGTGTGCAGTATCAAGAATGATCAAAGCAAAAGATCCAGATGCAGTTACAGTATTTGTTGGACCATGTGTAGCCAAGAAATCAGAAGTGGCAGACCAGAAGATCGAAGGAAATGCAGATTATGCATTAAACTACAACGAGATCTTAGCAATTCTGAAAGCAAAAGACGTAGAATTAGAACCAGCAGAGAATACATATCAGGATTCTACGATCTTCGGTAAATTCTATGGAAACTCTGGTGGAGTAACAGATTCTGTATTAGAGTACATGAAAGAGACAGAACAGAACGAAGATATCAAAGTATGCAAAGCTAACGGTGCAGCAGAATGTAAGAAAGCTTTAATGTTCTTACAGAGAGGAAGATTACCAGAAGACTTCATCGAAGGTATGGCATGCGAAGGCGGATGCGTTGGTGGACCAAGCCGTAACGAAGAGATCATCAAAGCTCGTAAAGTCAGAGAAACAATGATCAAATCCGCAGATGATCGCAAGATCACAGACAACTTAAAACGTTATGATATGGATAGCTTCTCAATGCATAGATAATCAGAGTTGCATGAAGCATCCAAAGAGATGATAAAGAATCCCTGGAGCAAGATTGAAGTTTTGTTTTGGGGATCTTTGTATCTGAAAAGAAATTGTATTAGAAATAGTAACTATTACTAGTAGATATTTTGGCAAAACTATGTTATAGTAAGAAAAGTTGAAAAAGCAAAATGAATTTAATTTTGGAGGTAAGACAATGAAGGATATTAAAGTTACAGATTCAGTAAAATATATTGGTGTAGACGATCATGACATTGACTTATTTGAGAGCCAGTATGTAGTACCAAACGGTGTTTCTTATAACTCTTATGTGATCTTAGATGAGAAAGTAGCCGTTATGGATACTGTGGATGCACGCAAGACAGATGAATGGTTTGTAAACTTAGAAGAAGCATTAGATGGAAGAAACGTAGACTACATTGTAGTATCTCATATGGAACCGGACCATGCTGCAAGCTTACGGGTATTAGTAGAAAAATATCCAGAAGCTAAGATTGTAGGTAATGCCAAGACATTTAATATGATCCCTCAGTTCTTTACATTTGATCTAGAAGGACGTAAAGTCGTAGTAAAAGAAGGAGATACATTATCTCTTGGATCTCATACATTACAGTTCGTTATGGCACCAATGGTTCACTGGCCAGAAGTTATGGTAGCATATGAAACATCAGAGAAAATCTTATTCTCAGCAGATGGATTTGGTAAATTCGGAGCTTTAGATGCAGATGAAGATTGGGCATGTGAAGCAAGACGTTATTATTTCAATATCTGTGGTAAGTACGGAGTACAGGTACAGAATCTCTTAAAGAAAGCCGCAGGATTAGATATTGAGATCATCTGTCCATTACACGGACCAATTTTAAAAGAAAACCTTGGATATTATATTGGATTATACGACACATGGAGCAAATATGAGCCAGAGAACGAAGGAATCCTGATCGCATACGCATCTATCCATGGAAATACAGCAGCTGCAGCAAAGAAATTAGCAGAAATCTTAGAAGCAAAAGGAGCTCCAAAAGTTGTAGTAGCAGACCTTTCCAGAGATGATATGGCAGAAGTGATCGAAGATGCATTCCGCTATGACAGACTGGTACTGGCAGCAGCAACATACGATGCAGGAATCTTCCCATGCATGGAAGACTTTTTACATCACTTAAAAGCTAAGAACTATCAGAAACGTAAAGTTGCATTTATGGAAAATGGATCATGGGCACCAATGGCAGCAAAAATCATGAAAGGTATCGTAGAAGGATTTAAGAATATTGAGATGGTAGATCCAGTTGTAACGATCAAATCTACGATGAATGATGAGAATATTAAGACTATGGAAGAATTAGCTGATAATTTACTGTAAATTTTAATTTTGTAAGTTGGCCAACTGTAGTCTTTCAGTATATGATAAAAAATAAATAAGCAAC
>OGIO01000070.1_pt1 | contig 136197 bp, 119 predicted proteins | sample 1571841 | NCBI WGS metagenome assembly OGIO01 (sample SAMEA2582111, study PRJEB24529) | metagenome | biome: Human gut stool | place: China | collected 2011
AAGAGTTTGACTTTCATCATGTAGGGTGAAGGCGTCGCCTTCATAGCCATTTTTTCGCCCGGTCTTTTCGCACGGCCATGCGCGTCGGCAGCCGGATCGCCGACCCGATCTTCACGCGGGACCGAACCCGAAGCTCCTCGCCGTCGACGACGACCGAAGCAAAAAGAGACGAGGGCGGCCCGCAGGGATTCGTTGTCTAGGGACCTCAGCGGGTCATCCGCCGCAATAATCGACGGCTTTTCTCCGGAGCGCAAAAAAGCCCGCTTCGCGGGCGAAGCGGGCTTCTTGAGGAATGAGAGACCGATCAATAGCGGTGCGATTCCAGCGCGGCGATGCGGTCCTCAATCGAGGGGTGCGTCGCAAAGAGCGAGCCGATGCCGCCCGAAATCCCGAAGCCCTTGACGGCGCCCGGAAGTTCGTTGGGTTCGATACCGCCCAAGCGCTGCAGAGCGCTGATCATCGGGCGTTCGTTGCCCATGATGCGCGCGGCGCCGGCGTCGGCGTGGTATTCGCGGTAGCGCGAGAAATAGGCGACCACGATCCCGGCGAGCATGCCGAAGACGATGTCGAGCACCATGCTCGTCACGTAGTAGCCGATCCCGGCGCGGTCCTCTTCGTTGCGAAGCACGACGCGGTCGACCACCCAGCCGATGAGGCGCGAGGCAAAGACGACGAAGGTGTTCATGACGCCCTGCAGAAGGGTCTGCGTGACCATGTCGCCGTTCTTGACGTGCGAGAGTTCATGCGCGATGACGGCCTCGACTTCTTCGCGGTTCATGAGTTCGAGAAGACCCGTGGAAACCGCCACGAGGGAGCTCGACTGCGAGGCGCCCGTCGCAAAGGCGTTGGGTTCGCCCTGATAGATGCCGACTTCGGGCATCGGAAGATCCGTCTTGGCGCACTGACGGCGAATGACGTCGACGAGCCAGGCTTCGAGCCCCGGATTCGGATTGTTGGTGTCGATCATCGTGAGGCCCATGCTCATCTTCGCCATGGACTTGCTCATGAGTAGCGAAATGATCGAGCCCGTGAAGCCGACGACCATGGAAAAGACGAAGAGAGTCCCGATGTTGAGACTCTGTCCGGTCATGGTGCCGAAATTGACGCCGAAGACCATCTGCACGACCGTAAGCACGATCGAGAGCATCAGAAAGACGGCGAGGTTCGCCAAAAAGAGAAAGCCGAAACGCTTCAACATGGTGGTGGTACTGTTCGATTCGAAAATGCCGGCTCTATCGTTCTGTTGTTTCCCGAGCGCTGCCGGATCGGCGCGGGAAAAGACATTCCATCATTCTAAGAAAGTGAGGGCGATTCACGAAAAACCAAGCTTCGTGAGTTGTAAAAATTCTCAAGCCTCGTCGATCTTGCGCGGCGGGAAGCTGTCCCAGGCGCCGCAGCCGAGGCATCCCCACGCGAAGCTCGAGGCGAGAAAGCCGCACTTCTTGCACTGATAGCGCGAAAAGCGTCGGGCGTAGCGCTGCATCATCCCCGAGAGCATCTTCGTCATCTCTTCGTTGGGAGAGACGCCCGTAGCGCCCTTGAGGTAGGCGCTGTAGGTGGCGAGCGTCGGATGCGCCTTGAGGATCTTCTCGGCGAAGACGCGAGCCTCGTCTTCGCCCGCGAGCTTGCCGATGCGGGTGAGGATTTCGTCGACCGCGTCGGTCGCGGCCGGATCGTTGCCGCAGCGAACGAGAAAGTCGAGCGCCTCCTCCTTCTTGCCCTGCGCCACCATCGCGTCGGCGAGCTTCCCCGCAACGAGCGGCACGTATTCGGGCGCGAATTCAAGAAGACGCCGCCAGGCGGCCTCGGCCTTCGCGGCGTCCCCCGCCGCGAGCGCGATGACACCGCGCGTCACCCAGGCGCGGGGCGAATGCGCCACGGTGCGCAGGGCCTCGTCGACGCATTCGTCCGCGAAGTCGAGGCGCTTCTGGCGCAAGGCCGTGTCGGCGAGTTCCAAATAGTAGTGGGAGATTTCCTGCGAGCGGTCCTCTTCGGCTTCCTTTTCGAGAGCGCGCGCGGTGTCGATCGCCGCCGTCCATTCGTGCTCGATGATGTAGATGCGAAGAAGCGCCCGAAGAGCGTCGAGGTGCGTGTCGGGAATGTCGGCGAGCATGCGGTAGGCTTCTTCCGCCCGATCGAAAAGCCCCGCCGTCATGAAGTCTTCCGCCAGGGCCCGAATGGCCTCGACCCGGTCCTCCGTCGGAAGGTCGGCGTTGTTCATGAGGGACTCGTGCACGCGGATCGCGCGGGCAAACTCCCCGCGGCCGCGAAAGAGGCGTCCGAGAATGAAGTGCAGATCCGTGCGTTCGGGCTCGAGGCGCACCGCTTCGATGAAGCAGTCGATCGCCTTTTCCTCCTTTCCGGCCAAGAGCAGCGTCACGCCCTGCGAATAGGCCTCCGGCGTCTGCGTCACTTCCGCTTCGTTCTGACGTTTTTCGACGCCCCGGCTGATCCAGCCGGCCGCAAAAAGAACGGGCAACAAAATGAGATGCCAGAGTTCGAGATCCATGGCCAAAATCCGCTACAGAGAAAACGTGTCATTTTACAAGAAAGGACGTCTTCTTCGCGGCGCGAAAGCCCCTTCGCATCGGGCGCGGAGCGCTCCGCGAGGGCCTTTTTCCCGAAAACCCTTTCCTATTCCCTAAGGCAAACCTCCCAAAGGCTTTGCACTCCGATGAAAAAGTCCGTTTTCCCCGAACATTCTCGGCTGTGCAAGTGGACAAACCGCGGGGAATTTGCGAAAGTAACCCCACGACAAACAAGTTCGGATAGAGGCGCGGTGCGAAAGAGTAGCCGTCCGAGGGGGTGCCCGACGACGACGGCGAAAGGTCAAACCGCCGAAGCGCAAAGACCGACGGGTCTTTGAAGCTGGTTCTGCGGAGAACATCCGCAGGACTCCCGCACGCACTGCCGTGCGGAGGAGCTATCGGCCGCTGTTTCTGCACTGTCATGGAGCCGCGTCGATAGATGCGGCTTTTTTGTCTCTTTTAGAAACCCTCGCGTTTACGCCGCGAAAAAAGGCGGACGCAACCCCTTGGAGACTTTCCGTGACAACCAACAACAACCTTTCCTCGCTGACGTCTGAAAAGACCGAGCTTCGACGCGACGTCGGGCTCTTCGGCGGCATTTCCGTCCTGGCCGGCATCATGATCGGCTCGGGCATCTTCTACATCGGCGCCATCGTGCTACAGCGAAGCGGCATGAGCCTCGGCCTCGCCCTTCTCGTCTGGCTCATCGGCGGCCTCGTCACCCTCATGTCGGGGATCTGCTTTGCCGAACTCGGCGCCATGATGCCGAAGGCGGGCGGCTACTACGTCTACCTGCGCGAAGCCTACGGCGAACGCGTCGCCTTCATGTGCGGCTTCGCGAACTTCTGCCTCTCCTCCTCGGGCTCGATCGCGGCGCTTGCCGTCGCCTTCGCCGCAGCGATTTCGAGCTTCGTACCGTTCGGCGAGCTCACGCAGAAGGCGATCGCCATCACGGCCATCCTGCTCCTCACGGGCGTGAACCTCTGCGGGATCCGCTTCGGCAGCCTCGTGCAGAACATCTTCATGATCCTCAAGATGCTCCCGATCCTCCTCATCCTCGTCTGCGGCCTCGTGATGGGGAACGAATCGCCCGACCTCACGTATTTCCCGGGCGAAATGCCGAGCATTCCCGAACTCTGCAGCATGGTGGGCTTCGCCGTGATCGCCACCCTCTGGGCCTATGAAGGGTGGACGAACCTCAACAACATCGCAGAGGAAATCAAGAATCCGAAGCGCAACATCCCGCTCGCGCTGATCGGCTCGATCACGGGCGTCGCGCTCCTCTACGTCCTCTTCAACTACGCCGTCTACCGCGTGCTCCCCTACGACACGATCGTCAATCTCGTCAACGGCGGGGACTTCTACCTCGGCACGCACGCCGCGAACGAACTCTTCGGTTCGGCCGGCATGATCATCGTCGGCACCGCCATGATCCTCGCGATCTTCAATTCGCTCAACGGCTGCATCATGGTCTTCCCGCGCATGTACTACGCCATGGCCCGCGACGGCGCGCTCTTCAAGAGCTTCGCCAAGCTGCATCCGATCTCGCGCACCCCGATCAACGCGCAGATCGCCTCGGCCATCATGGCGATCATCCTCGTGAGCTCGCGCACGCTCTCCGAACTAACGAGCCTCGTCGCCGTCGTCGGCATGATCTTCCACGGCATGACCTTCTTCTCGGTGATCGTGCTGCGCCGCAAGTATCCGACGCTCGAACGCCCCTACCGCGTTTGGCTCTATCCCTTCCTCGTGATCATCATCTGCTGCGTCATGATCGGCCTCATCGTCAACACGGTCACGAAGGATCCGGTCACCGCCGCCCTGGGCCTACTGGTGCCGCTCTTCGGTCTCGGTCTCTACGAGCTCTTCTTCAGGAAGCAGCACGACGCCCTCGAAAATCAATCGTAATCGGAGAATCGTCATGGCCACTTTGATTTACAACGCCCACATCTATCTGGAACGCGGCCGCTTCGCCGAAGCGATCCTGATCGACGACGGACTCGTCAAGGCCGTCGGCACGCTCGAGGAAGTCTCGGCCGCCGCGCCCGCCGACGCCGAACGTTGGGACGCCCGGGGCCGCACGGTGGTGCCCGGCTTCAACGACTCGCACCAGCACCTCTTCAACACCGGGATCGCGCTCGCCGACGTGCGCCTCCACACGGCGCGCAGCATCGCCGACGTCAAGCGCATCACGCTCGAGTACATCGAGAAGAACCGCCCGACGCCCGGTACCGTGCTCCACGGCATGGGGTGGAATCACGACTACTTCACCGACGAGCACCGCATGCTCACGCGCCACGACCTCGACGACATCACGACGGACTATCCTCTCGTCTTCGAGCGCGCCTGCGGGCACGTGCTGACGGCCAACACCCCGGCCCTGCGCCTCGCCGGCGTCACGCGCGACACGGTCGCCCCCGAGGGCGGCGCCATCGACCGCGATCCCGACGGTGAACCCAACGGCATCATCCGCGAAAACGCCCGTCCCCAGGTCCGCGCCATTCTCGGCAAGCACGACGTGGACGACACGGAAAAGCTCCTTCGCATCGCCATGGCGCACGCCGCCGAAACGGGCGTGACCTCGGTGCAGACGAACGACCTGCGCGGCGGTTCCTGGGAAACGGTGCTCGAAGCCTACAACCGTACCCAGCTGAATCCGACGGTGCGCGTCTACCATCAGGTGAACTTCCCCAATCCCGAGGACTACCGCGCCTTCCTTGAGCGCGGCTACACGACGAACCGCGGCACTCCCTTCCACCGCTTCGGGCCGCTTAAGCTCTTCGTCGACGGCAGCCTCGGCGCGCGCACGGCCCTTCTTCGCCGTCCCTATGCGGACGATCCGACGACGAAGGGGATCGCCACCCTTACGCCCGAACAGATCGAGGCCTTCGTGTCGACGGCCGTCGAGTACGGCTGCAGCGTCGCGATCCACGCCATCGGCGACGGCGCCGTGGAAAACGTCCTCAACTGCTATGAAAACTACTGCCCCGACGGCACGAATCCGCTCCGCCTCGGGATCGTTCACTGCCAGATCACGGACGCCGAGCAGATCGAACGCTTCCGCCGCAGCGACATCCTCGCCCTCGTGCAGCCGATCTTCCTGCACTATGACATGCAGATCTGCGAAGACCGCGTCGGTCCCGAACTGACGGCGACGAGCTACGCCTTCGGCACGATGGTGAAGAAGGGCATCCACACGAGCTTCGGCACCGACTCTCCGATCGAAGACATGGCGCCGCTTGACAACCTCTACTGCGCCGTCACGCGCAAGAACCTGCGCGGCGAACCCGAGGGCGGCTGGCTTCCCGGCGAAAAGATCGACATCTACGACGCCGTCGACTGCTACACGCTCGAGAGCGCCTACGCGAGCTTCGAAGAAAACGTCAAGGGACGTCTCTTCCCGGGCTACTACGCCGACCTCGTCGTCCTCTCGGAGGACATCTTCACGAATCCGGAAGTGACGCTTCGCACGGCGAAGGTCGACGCCACGATGGTGGGCGGCCGCTTCGTCTACGAACGAGAAGGCGCCTGATATCCCACTTCGCATCCCCATGCGGGAAAAAGGGGCGGCTCCGTCGGGAGCCGCCCCTTTTCTCATATCGATTCCGCGTGCGCCGCGACCTGCCCGCCGTCCCCTTTGCCCCTGGAACGAGTGAGCCGTGCACCCCCGCTTCGAAATGCCGCAGCAGTGCCCTCAGGGCGCGAGGAAGCGCCCCGGGCTCTTCCCAGCGTCGGTAACGCCGGACGGGCCTTTCGGCGCTGCGGAGGCCCGTTCCCCGGGAACGGGCGCAAAAACGACGGGCATGAAAAAGCCGCTGAACTTCCGAAGAAATTCAGCGGCGGAGTCTCGTGAGCTCGGGCCTCACTCCTTACCGTCGTCCACCCGTTCGCGCAGTTTCTTTCCGGGGCGGAAACAAACCGTCACGCGTTCGTCGAGATCGATGAAATCTCCAACGATCGGGTTGCGCGTGTGACGCGCACGACGGTAGCGATGCGCAAAACGCCCGAAGCCTCGGATCTCGACCGGATTGCCTTGTCCAAGGACTTCGACGAGTCGGTCGGTGATGATCCGCGTGGCGGCGAGACAAAGACGCAGAGGGTACTTTGTCTCGCCGGATTCGGAGCGCAGGCGCTCACAAAGCTCGTCGCTCAGTTCGGACTTGGTCATGGTATCCGCCATGGCACGCCTCCTACCGAGCTAACGGAATTACTTCTGTTCGAGCTTGGCCTTGAGGAGAGCGCCGAGGTTCGTCGTGCCGGTGGCGGCAGCGGCGTCGGCGTTCAGGCGATCGAGCGCGTCACGGGCTTCGGCGGCATCCTTGGCCTTGATGGAGAGCTGGATGCTGCGGGCCTTGCGGTCGATGTTCGTGATGAGCGCTTCGACTTCGTCGCCCACGGAGAGACGCGTCGTGGCGTCTTCCACGCGTTCGGCGGCGATTTCGGAAGCACGCAGGTAGCCTTCGACGTCGTCGCCGAGGTCGATCACGGCGCCCTTGGCTTCAACGGACTTGACCGTGCCCTTCACCAGAGCGCCCTTTTCGTGGGTGCTCGTGAAGTTGCTGAACGGATCACCGCCCATCTGCTTGATGCCGAGCGAGATGCGTTCGCGGTCGGTGTCGATGGCGAGAACGACGGCTTCGAGTTCGTCGCCCTTCTTGTACTTGCGGACGGCTTCTTCACCGGATTCGTTCCAGGAGAGGTCCGAAAGGTGAACGAGACCGTCGATGCCACCGGGCAGGCCGATGAAGACGCCGAAGTCGGTGATCGACTTGATGAGGCCGGAGACCTTGTCGCCCTTCTTGTGGGTCTGGGCGAATTCTTCCCACGGATTGGCCTTGCACTGCTTCATGCCGAGCGAGATGCGGCGACGTTCTTCGTCGATGTCGAGGACCATGACTTCGACTTCTTCGCCGAGCGTCACAACCTTGCGCGGATCGACGTTCTTGTTCGTCCAATCCATTTCGGAGACGTGCACAAGGCCTTCGATGCCGGCTTCGATTTCCACGAAGGCACCGTAGTCGGTGATGTTCGTGACCTTGCCGAAGAGGCGGGTGCCCTGCGGATAGCGACGGGAGATGCCGATCCACGGATCTTCGCCGAGCTGCTTGAGGCCGAGCGAAACGCGGTTCTTTTCCTGGTCGAACTTGAGAACCTTGGCTTCAAGTTCCTGACCGACCGTGACGACTTCGCTCGGGTGACGAACGCGACGCCAGGCGAGGTCGGTGATGTGGAGAAGACCGTCGATGCCGCCGAGGTCGACGAAGGCACCGTAGTCGGTGATGTTCTTGACGATGCCCTTGACGATGGCGCCTTCCTTGAGCGTTTCGAGCAGCTTGGCGCGTTCTTCGCCCATGTTGGCTTCGACGACGGCACGGCGCGAAACGACGACGTTGTTGCGCTTGCGGTCGAGCTTGATGACCTTGAATTCGAAGGTCTTGCCTTCGTACGGGGTCGTGTCCTTGACGGGACGCGTGTCGACGAGCGAGCCCGGGAGGAAGGCACGAATGCCGTTGGTCATGACGGTGAGACCGCCCTTAACCTTGCCCGTGACCGTACCGGTGACGAGTTCACCGCTTTCGAGAGCCTGTTCGAGGTTCATCCAGGCGGCGAGACGCTTGGCCTTGTCGCGGCTGAGGATGGTGTCGCCGTAGCCGTTTTCGACGGATTCGATGGCGACGGAAACGAAGTCGCCCGGCTGGACGGTCACTTCACCGCGGTCATCCTTGAATTCTTCGATGGGCACGTAGGCTTCGCTCTTGAGGCCGGCGTTGACGACGACGAAGTTGTAATCCACGCGGATCACTTCGGCGGTGACGACTTCGCCCTGACGCATTTCGTGACGGGCAAAACTTTCTTCGAGCAGCTCGGCGAAGGATTCGGCGGGCTTGTTGGTTTCGTTGATGGACATGAGTTGATGTAATACACACCCGCGGGACGATCCCTTGGGCGGAGTTAAAGGGATAAAAAGAAAAAACTTCCGTGTCCGTGAAAACTCACGATGCACGGAAGTTTGTGATTGTACTGCACTTTATCGTGCTTCATCCCACCAATCGAGGAGTTTTTTGACGACCTCCTCGATGCCGAGCGCCGAGGTGTCGAGAAGCTTCGCGTCGGGGGCGGGCTTGAGGGGCGCTTCGGCGCGTTCGCGGTCGCGGCGGTCGCGCTCTTCGAGGTCGCGGGTCAACGCTTCGCGGTCGGCGGTTTCGCCCCGGGCCTCAAGCTGCAGAGCCCGGCGTTCGGCGCGCACGCGCGCCGAGGCGGTGAGGAAGATCTTGAGGTCAGCTTCGGGAAAGACGACCGTTCCCATGTCGCGTCCGTCGGCGACGAGGCCCGGCGCCTTCGCGGCGCGGCGCTGCAGATCAAAAAGCGCTTTGCGCACGCCCGGCACGGCGGCGACGCGGCTCGTCGCGCGGCTCACTTCTTCGGTGCGGATGCGAAGCGTCACGTCTTCGCCGTCAAGGAGGATGCGGCCCTGCTCAAAGACGGGCGCCATCGAGCTGGCCACCCGCTCGAGCGCTTCGGCGTCGTCAAGCGGCGTCCCGAGCTTCAGGGCGCGATAGGTGGCGAGACGATAAAGCGCCCCGCTGTCGAGATAGTGAAATCCGAGTTCGTGCGCGATGCGTTCGGCCACGGTCCCCTTGCCGCTCGCGGCGGGACCGTCGATCGTGATGACGCGGACGGATTGTTCCATGCTTGTCTCCTTTGTTGAAGGGATTCTTTCGTTGTCACCCGGAATCCTCAGGGACGCCAGGCGCGCATAAATTCGGCGAAGCGCCGCGGGCCTTCGAGCGGCATGGCGTTGTAGAGCGACACGCGAAGGCCGCCCACGCTCGCGTGGCCGGTGAACTGCCGGAAACCCTCGCGCTCGCCCGCCGCGATGAAGTCGGCGAGGCGCTCCGGATCCCGCAGTCGGAAGGGAACGTTCACGCGGCTTCGGGCCCGCTTCGCCACGGTCGTTTCATAGAGGTCGGGCCGCTCGTCGAGCGCCTCGTAGAGCAACGCGGAACGCTCAAGCGCGCGACGGTGCATCGCTTCGACGCCCCCTGCGGCGCGCACCCACTTCGCCACGAGATCGGCGATGTAGAGCTGAAAGACGGGCGGCGTGTTGGGCATGCTCTTTTCGCGGGCGTAGAGCGACCAATCAAACATCGAAGGCATGTGCGGAAGCAGTCCGCCCAAAAGATCGCGCCTTGCGATGACGACGGTGAGGCCCGCGGGCGCAAAATTCTTCTGCGCCGCGGCCCAGACGACGCCGTGGCGCGACCAGTCGATCGGACGCGTGAGAAAGTTGCTCGACATGTCCGCGACGAGCGGAACGCCTTCGGGCGCCGTCGGAGGCGCCGGAAATTCGACGCCGTGCACCGTTTCGTTGTCGCAGTAGTAGACGTAGGCGGGATCCTCGGGCCACGAAAGGTCCGAAGTGTCGGGAACGTCTCCCGTCGTGCGCGCGGCCGCTTCGGCGCGGCCGATGCGCTTGGCCTCTTCGAGGGCCGCCGCGCTCCAGAGTCCCGTCACGAGATAGGCGCCCGTCTTGCCCCGCAAGAGGTTCGCAGGCACCATCGCGAACTGCGTGCGCCCGCCGCCCTGCGTGAAGAAGATCTCGAACTCCTCGGGAATCGAGAGAAGCCCGCGAAGTTCTTCGGTGAGGGATTCGACGATCGCCTCGACGGCGTGCGTGCGGTGCGACATCTCCACGATCGAGGCGCCGAGTCCGCGGTAGTCGAGAAACTCCTTCTGCGCGGCTTCGAGTACGGAATGGGGCAGCATCCCGGGACCGGCGGAAAAATTCCAAATCTGCGGCATTTCTTCCTTCCTCTCAGCAGAAACGGACACGTCGTCCGTGTCCGTCTCCACCAAGACTGCAGAGAAGTTCGTCAGTCTTTCGACGAATCCTCCGCGACTTCCTCTTCGGCGTCGTCCGCCGGGGCTTCGTCTTCGACGGGGTCCTCCACCGTCGGATCCTCGGCCTCTTCGTGACGGACGGCCTCGAGTTCGGCCGCGTCCAGATCGAGTCGTTCGTAATCGTCCTCGTCGGCTTCGTCGGCCGTGCGTTCGACGCGGCGCAGCGAGACGAGCTTTTCACCTTCTTCCACGCGCAGGAGACGCACACCCTTCGCAAAGCGGCTGTAGACGGGCACTTCGGAAGCGCGCGTGCGGATGACCTTGCCGACCGTCGAGAGGATCATGATGTCGTCGGAATCCTCCACGGCGATCGCCGAGACGACGCGGCCGTTTCGTTCGGACGGCTTGATGCCGCGCAGACCCATGCCGTTGCGGCGCTGCAGGCGGAAGTCCGAAATCGGCACGCGCTTGCCGTAGCCGTTTTCCGTCACGATGAGCACGTTGCGTCTCTCATCGTTCGAGACGATCATCGCCACGATTTCCGATCCTTCGGGGAGGCGCATGCCGCCCACGCCGTGGGAGACGCGTCCCATGGAGCGGACGTCGGAGTCGGCGAAGCGGATGCACATGCCCGTGTCGTTGACGAGCATGACGGTGCTCTCTTCCTTGGCGAGCGCAACGGACACGAGGTATTCGCCCTCGTTGAGGACCGTTGCGATCAGGCCCGTCTTCAGACGGCTGCCGCGGAAGTTCGAGAGGAGCACCTTCTTGACCGTGCCCTGGTTCGTCGCCATGAAGACGTGCAGATCGTCGGTGAACTCCTGAATCGGGAGCATGAAGCTGATCTTCTCCCCTTCCTCGAGCGGAAGGAGATTGACGATCGGACGGCCGCGCGCGCTCGACTTCCCTTCGGGCAGACGGAAGACGTCGAGGGCGTAGACCTTCGCGCCCGTCGTGAAGCACAGGATGATGTCGTGCGAATTCGCAATGAAGAGTTCCTCCACCGCGTCGTCGTGCGTCATTTCCTGCACCTTGCGGCCCTTGCCGCCGCGGCGCTGCGCGTTGTAGTCGGCCACTTCCTGGCTCTTGACGAAGCCGTCGCGCGAAAGCGTGACGACCATGCGGCGGTTCGGAATCAGGTCGCGCTCGTCGAAGTTCGGATCGCCGAGGACGTCGATCGTCGAGCGGCGTTCGTCGCCGTACTCCTCGCTGATTTCCTTCAGTTCGTCGCCGATGATCGCGTTGACGCGTTCCGGACGGGCCAGGATGTCGAGGAGGTCGATGATGTTGTCCATCGTCGCGTGGTAGTCGTTGCGCACGCGTTCCTGTTCGAGCCCCGTCAAGCGGCGCAGATTCATCGCGAGGATGTTTTCAATCTGCACCTTCGTGAGGAGATAGGTGCCGTCTTCGCGAAGACCGCGGCCGAATTCCATGCCGTCGGGATAGCGCTTCGAAGAGAGCGCACCCGCGCGGGCGACGAGTTCGCGGGCGAATTCCGCGGGCCAGGCGCGTTCATAGAGCGCCGTCGTCGCTTCTTCGGGCGTCTTCGACGCGCGGATGATGCGGATGAATTCGTCGAGGTTCGCGAGCGCCACGGCCTGACCTTCGAGGATGTGACCGGCGTCGCGGGCCTTGCGCAGACGGAAGACCGTGCGGCGCGTCACCACTTCGCGACGGTGCGCGATGAAGTGTTCGATGAGTTCCTTCAGGTTGAGGAGCATCGGCTGCCCGTCGACGAGGGCGACCATGTTCATCCCGAAGGAGGACTGCATGGCCGTGAGCTTGTAGAGGTTGTTGAGAACCACCTCGGGCATGGCGCCCTGCTTGAGGTCGATGCAGATGCGGATCTGTTCGGTCGACTCGTCGCGCATCTCGGAGATGCCTTCGAGCTTCTTTTCGCGAACGAGTTCGTGCATGCGCTCGTAAAGCGCACGCTTGTTGATCATGTAGGGGATCTCGTCGACGACGATGCGGGTGCGGTCCTTGCGGGCGCCCCACTCCTCGAGGTGCGTGCGCGCGCGGATGACGACGCGCCCGCGGCCCGTGCGGTAGCCCTGATGCACTTCGGAAAGGCCGAAGATGATCCCGCCCGTCGGGAAGTCGGGCGCGGGCATGAGGGGAATGAGGTCGTCCACCGAGCACTCGGGGTGTTCGAGGCAGTAGAGGCAGGCGTCGATCGTTTCGCGCACGTTGTGCGGCGGAATGTTCGTCGCCATGCCCACGGCGATGCCCGAAGAGCCGTTCACGAGCAACTGCGGCAGGCGGGTCGGCAGGACCACGGGCTCCATTTCGGAATTGTCGAAGTTGGGCGTGAAGTCGACCGTTTCCTCGTTGATGTCGGCGAGCGTCGTCGAGGCGATCTTTTCGAGGCGGACTTCGGTGTAACGCATGGCGGCGGGATTGTCGCCGTCGATCGAGCCGAAGTTCCCCTGACCGTCCACGAGCGGGTAGCGCATCGAGAAGTTCTGCGCGAGGCGCACGATCGTCATGTAGGCCGCCAAGTCGCCGTGCGGATGGTACTTACCGAGCACTTCCCCCACGACGCGGGCCGCCTTCTTGTGCGGATTGTTGTGCGTATTCTTGATCTCGTGCATCGCGTAGAGAACGCGGCGATGCACGGGTTTCAAACCGTCGCGGACATCGGGCAGCGCGCGGCCCACGATCACGCTCATGGCGTAGTCGAGGTAGGAGCGCTTCATCTCCGTCTCGAGCGAAACGGGGAGCAGTTCCCGAGCGATGGCGTTGGCGGGCGAAGGCGACTCCTCGGCCGCTTCCGGCGTCAACCCGTCATCGTTGTCAGTGATCTCATCCATTCGGAAAGCCTCAGTGAATGTAGTGAAGAAAGCCGTTTTCTGCCCTCTCGGCCGGAACGGAACCCTCTCCAGAGAAGGCGCGTTCCGCGGCAAACGGTCTGTTCGTTGTTCTTCGGACCTTTCGTCCGAAACGCGCCACGGCGGGCGCACGCGGCGGTCCGTCGTCCGAGCGCATCGGACGGCGCGGCGCCGAAAAGCGAGAGATCGTCTATTGTATCAGGATGGCGCTTCCTTGCCTTGTTAGAATGCCCGCCACAATTTCTTTCTCTCTTGCATCATGGACACTCTCTACACCGTTCTCGAACCCGATTGGCTTTTGCCGATCGTGCCGAAAAATGTTCTCCACACCGGGTACAGCCTCGTCATGCGCGGCGACCGCATCGAAGCGCTCCTCCCGAGGGAAGAGGCCCGTGCGCGCCACCCCGAAGCCCGCTTCGTCCCCCTGCCCGGACACATTCTCCTGCCGGGCTTCGTGAATCTGCACAGCCACGCGGCGATGAACCTCGTGCGCGGCCTCGGCGCTGACCTTCCGCTCATGGACTGGCTCACGACCAAGATCTGGCCGGCCGAAGGCAAGCTCATGAGCCCCGAATTCGTCGAGGAAGGCTCTCGGCTCGCCGGCCTCGAAATGCTCTCGGGCGGCGTCACGACGACGTCGGACCACTACTTCTTCCCGCTCTCGGCCGCGAAGGGCCTGCGCCGCGCGGGCCTTCGCGCCGCCGTGTCGGCCTTCATCATCGGCTTCCCCTCGGCCTACGCCAAGAACGACGGGGAATACCTCGAAAAGATGGAGGAAACGATTCTCGCCGTGCGCGACGCGGGCGATCCCCTCGTCACGGCGACGGTGGCGCCGCACGCGCCCTACACGGTGTCGGACGATTCGCTTCGCCGCTGCGCGGAAATCTCCGAGCGCTACAACCTGCCCGTTCACATGCACGTGCATGAAACGGCCGTCGAGGTGTCGGACTCCGTGCGCGACCACGGCGTGCGCCCGCTCGCGCGTCTTGACCGCCTCGGTCTCGTCAACGACCGCCTCGTCGCCGTGCACGGCGTGCACTTCAACGACGAGGAAATCGCGCTCCTTGCCGAACGCGGCGCCTCGATGTGCCACTGTCCGGCCTCGAACCTGAAGCTCGCCTCGGGCTTCGCCCCCGTCGTGAAGCTTCTCAAGGCGGGCGTGAACGTCGGGATCGGAACGGACGGCGCGGCTTCGAACGACAAACTCGATCTTCTCGGCGACACGCGCATCGCGGGGATGCTCGCCAAGGCGGTCGCGGGCGACACGACGAGCGCCACGGTCGCCGACATGCTCGAAGCGGCCACCCTCGGCGGCGCGCGCGCCCTGCATCTCGACCATGAAATCGGGTCGCTCGAAGCGGGCAAGGCCGCCGACCTCGTCGCCGTCGACCTCTCGAGCGTCGAAAGCCTGCCGACCTTCGATCCGGCCGCGCAGCTTCTCTATGCGTCGGGACGCGAACACGTCACCCACGTGTGGGTGGCGGGACGACTCCTCGTCGAGAAAAAGGCAACGATTCGTTACGACGGCGCCGACCTCTCGGAAACCGTGCGTGAGTCCGCAAAGCATTGGGCCTCACGCCTTTAATGATTCGGGCCGAGAAGCTTTTATCGGCATTATCCCTGAGAAGCTTCCTTTAAACGATTGCGGCGCGCTGATTTCGTCGGGCGGATCCTCTATACTCCTCAATGAAGAATTCCCATTCTTTCCGTTGGAGAATCTCCCAGAGTTTTTACGGAGTCCCCCGACGTATCCAGCACTGCCGGTGATTTGTAGTCTGTACCACAATCGATAAGGCGTTTGCATTTAACAATAAAGGATGTGTGTTTATGAAGACCTCCGTCAAACTTAGCGGCATCGTTGCTGCGCTCATGCTTGCCGTTTCCGGCGCCGCCATGTCGGCCGAACAGGTGAGCCCCTACGTCCACTCCTCCGACGGCAAGATCGTCAAGTCCGGCTACGGCCTCTGCTACCGTACCGGTTTCTGGACCCCCGCCCTCGCCCAGGCGAGCGGTGACGGCTGCAACTGCGACGCCGACATTCTCGGCGAAGCCTGCGTTGAACCCGCTCCGGTCGTCCAGAAGGCTCCGGAAAAGGTTACGCTCTCGGCCGACACGCTCTTTGCCTACAACAAGGCCGACCTCAAGGCTGAAGGCGAAGCCGCTCTCGACGAACTCGTCTCGAAGATCGCCGGCGTGGACGTTGAAGTCATCGTTACGACGGGTTATGCCGACCGCATCGGTTCCGACAAGTTCAACCTCGAACTCTCGCAGCGTCGTGCCGAATCCGTGAAGGCCTACCTCGTTTCGAAGGGCGTTGACGCCTCCCTGATCCAGGCTGAAGGCCGCGGCGAAGCCGACCCGGTCGTCAACTGCCCGGATCCGACCCGCAACGGTGAAATCAAGAACTTCCGTCAGCTCATCCAGTGCCTGGCTCCGAACCGCCGCGCGGTGGTCGAAGTCTCGGGTACCCGTCCTGCGGAATAATCCCGATCACTGAGATCTGATCGAAGGCCCCCGTTTCGTCGGGGGCCTTTTCGTATCCACCGCCACCCGTCCCGATTTCCACTACACTAGCCCACGTCCGCCGGTTCCCTCCCGGCGTTAGCGAATCATTCCAGACATCATGTCCGACAAAGCCCCCACCTTTCTCTTTGATTTGGACGGCACGCTCGTGGATTCGGCCCCCGACCTCGTGGCGGCCATCAACGAAACGCGCCGCGACGAAGGTCTCTCTCCCGTTCCCTACGAAGCGATCCGGATCTACGCGAGCAAGGGGGCGCCGGGCCTCCTTCGCGCCGCCTACGGGATCGAACGCGACGATCCCACCTTTGCGGACCGTCGAGAACGCTTTCTGCGCCACTACGGCGACTCGGGCTTCACGGGCTCGAAACTCTATACGGGCATCGAAGAAATGCTCCGTACGTTGAAGGAGAGCGGTTGGCGGCTCGGCGTCGTCACGAACAAGGTGGAGCCCCTCGCTCATCCCCTTTGCGAACGGCTCGGCCTCATGAAGTATCTCGACCTCGTGATCGGAAGCGACCACGAAGGCTGCGCCATGAAGCCCTCTCCCTCGATGCTCCTCAAGGCCATGGAGATCCTGCAGTCCGACCCGCACGGGACCTTCTACGCCGGGGACGACCCGCGCGACGTCGAAGCGGCCAAGGCCGCCTCGATTCCCTGCGCCGCCTGCGCCTGGGGCTACATTCACACGGCCGTCGAGAGCTGGGGGGCGAACTTCATCGCCGAAACGCCCGAAGACCTTTCGACCTGGGCGATCATTCACGGCGCATCATTTTGATGCACGATCGAGCAAAAAGCGGTTTGCTTTTTGCGCGCATCTTTCCTATACTTCAAAATCCACATACGGGGGCGCCTTGGTTTCGACGGGGACGCGGACGCTGTATGGGGCATGTCGAGGTGCAGTCACCTCGTAAATCCGCTGCAAACCAATAAACGCCAACAACAAGCGTTTCGCCCTCGCCGCCTAATTGGCGAGGTGCTGCACCGGCTGGTCTCTGGGTCGGGTCAGGCAACTGACGGCAGCATCATCTGACAGAGTCTAGGTCCCGCAGGCGTCGCCGATGCGGGTCCGAAATCAAGGCGACTGGTCCGCAATCGGCCCGCCGATCGGCAGGGTTGCGGACAAGATCCAAATCATTCGGCTAAGCATGTAGAACCAACAGAAAAAGGTTTCCGGACGCGGGTTCAACTCCCGCCGCCTCCACCAAACACCAAAAGAGCCGCAGGGTTTTCCTTGCGGCTCTTTGCTTTTTCTCGTTTGTGCGCCTTAGGGCTTAGCGGCGGGCGCCGAAATGTCGGTCCCGAAGAAGCGCTTCGAGAGCGCCGCGAGTTCGCCCGATTCGCGCATGCCCTTGATCGTCTCGTTCACGACGGCGCGAAGCGAAGCGGTGGCTTCGCCCTTGCGGATGGGAATGGCCACTTCGGTGGCGTGATCCGAAACGGCCGCGATCTTGATGCGGGCGTCGGGATGCGCGCGCAGATAGTCGTAGAAGGTCACCTCGGAATTGAGGGTCGCGTCGATGCGCCCGCTCAAAAGGAGCTCGAAGGTCTGATTGAGGTCGTCCACCCCGGTCACCTTGGCGCCGTGCTTTTCGGCTTCCTCCGCGTAGGTGCTCGAAATCGTGTTGGCCGTGTTCTTCCCCTTCAGATCCGCCATGGAGGCGATGTCGGTGCGGTTGCCGTCCACGATCACGACCATGCGGTTGTAGGCGTAGGGTTCGGAGAAGTCGTACACCTTGGCGCGCTCGGGCGTCACGTCGACGCCGTTGATCATGAGATCGTACCGTCCGGCGTCGAGGCCGGCGAGAAGTCCGTCCCACTTGCCTTCGACGAATTCGGCCTTCACGCCGATTTTCTCGGCGATTTTGCGGCCCACTTCCACGTCGTAGCCCGTGAGAACGCCCTTCTCATCATGGTAGGTCCAGGGCGCCCAGGTGCCCTCCATGGCGATCACGATCTTGCCGTGCGCGCGGATGTCGGCGAGCCGATCCGCCCCAGCACCCTTGTCGTCGGCCGCATTGTCGGAGCACCCGCCGAGCGTCAGGGCGCAGAGTCCCGCAGCCATCCACATTCCGATTTTTCGTTTCATCATTTTTCTCCCTTGTCGTTGGTTTCGTCCTGCGTCTTTTCCGAGTCCAAAAAGGCCCGGGTTCTCGCCGTCTTGGGCGAAGTGAAGAAAGTTTCCGTGTCGCCCGTCTCCACGACGCGGCCCGCCTCCATGAAGACCACCCGGTCCGAGACGCTGCGCGCGAAGTCGAGCGCGTGCGTGACGACCACCATCGTCGTCCCCTGCGCCGCGACGCCGCGAAGGAGTTCGTGCATGTCGTCCGTCCACTCGGCGTCCAAGGCCGACGTGGGCTCGTCGAAGTAGATCACCGCGGGGTCGGTCGCGAGCGCCCGCGCAATGGCGACGCGCTGCTGCTGACCGCCAGAGAGTTCGTTCGGATAGGCGTCGTCGCGACCTTCCAGGCCGACCCGGGCGAGAAGCACCTGGGCGCGCTCGCGCGCCGCCTCGGGCTTCATGCCGTGCCCGACGACCGGACCGAGCGTCACGTTCTCGAGCACCGTATGGTTGAGAAAGAGGTTGTAGTTCTGAAAGACGAAGGCCGTGCGCTTGCGAAGCGCGGCCCATTCCCGTCTCGTGAGCCGAGCCAGGTCGTAGTCCGTCCCCTCGAGCGTGAGGCGGCCGGCGTCGGACGTCTCGAGTCCGTTCAGACAACGCAGCAGCGTCGTCTTTCCCGAGCCGCTCGGCCCGATCACGGCGACGACCTCTCCCTTTCGGGCGTCGAGACTCACGCCGTGGAGCACCTCGGTCGAACCGAAGGATTTGTGAAGATTCTCCAGGTGAAGCATGGTTCCCTCAGCGCTTTTCGTAAGTACGCAGGCGTTTCTCGCCGTAACTCTGCACCTTGGTGAGCACCGTGCAGAAGAGAAGATAAATGAGGCCCACCTCGATGTAGAGAAGAAGCGGTTCGTACGTTCGCGCGACGATGCGCTGCGTCGTCATGAACATTTCCGTCACGGTGATGTTGGCGGCAAGCGACGTGTCCTTCACCATGGCGATGAGGGAGTTTCCGAGCGTCGGGAAGGCCGTGCGGAAGGCCTGCGGCGGGACGATGTGCCGCATCACCTGCAGATAGGAGAGCCCCGAGCAGAGCCCCGCCTCGAGCTGCCCCGTCGGGACGGATTCGAGCGCGGCGCGGATCGTTTCGGCGCAGTAGGCCCCTTCGTTCACGGCGAAGACGACGACCGCGGCCACGAAGGGATCGATCAGAAAGCCCGCGTGGGGAAGCCCGTAGAAGACGACGAAGAGCTGCACAAGGAGCGGCGTGCCGCGCGTCACCCAGATGTAAAAGCGCGCGAGATCCTTCAGCACCGGCACCCGCGCGAACTGTACGAGCGCCACGATCACCGCGATCACGAGGGCGCCCGAAAAGGCGAGGATCGTGAGCGGTACGGTAACGGTCAACCCCGGCAGGAGAATCTGCCAGAAGGAGTCGACGAAGAGGTCGATCAAAGCGGACGACATGAATGAAAAGCAACCCGCGGGGACCGTTGAAGGTTTTCTAATTCGGTCCCGTTCGGGTCAATGAAAAAGCAAAAGACGGTTCGGATGTATTTTGCCAAACCGAGACCGTCTTTCGCCAATGCGTTTCGGGCATGCCGCCTCATACCCGAAAAGAATCGAATGCGGGCGGACGAAGTCTTTTCCCGCCCGCGCACCTCGCCGATCAGGCGGCGGCGATGAGGTCGATCAACTTCAGGGTGACCTTCGTGCTCTTTTCCATGGCGCCGAGCGGCAGGAATTCGCAGTGGCTGTGGAAGTTGAGCCCGCCCGTGAAGTAGTTGGGCGTGGGAATTCCCTTGGTGGAGATGAAGGAGCCGTCCGTGCCGCCGCGCATCGCGATGGTCTTCGCCTGGACGCCCGTTTCCTCGAGCGCGCGGTAGAGAAGATCGATGCAGCCGCGGTTTTCGTCGCTGATCGCGTCGGCGATGTTGCCGTAAACGTCCGACATCTTGAGCTCGATCTTCGCCTTCGGGTGGCGGACCTTGAGGTACTCGACGGCGCTCGCGATCAGGCGCTTCTTCGCTTCGTAACCGGCCTTGTTGTGGTCGCGGATCTTCACCGACACGGTGGCGGCGGCGGGCGTCGCCTGAATGCCGTTCACCCAGACGAAGCCTTCCGTCCCTTCGGTGCACTCGGGCGTGCTGCCGCGGTCGAGCATGTTGATGAAGTCGGTCGCGATGAGCGCCGGGTTGACGAGCACGCCCTTGGAGCTCATCGGATGCGCCGTGACGCCGCGGATCGAGAGCGTGGCGCCGCCCGCGTTGAAGGTCTCGTAGACGACTTCGCCCACGGCGCAGCAGTCGATCGTGTAGGCGTAGTCAACGGGGAACTTCGTGAAGTCCATGGCCTTCGCGCCGAGGAGACCGATTTCTTCGTCGGGCACGAACGCGACGTAAAGGTCGCCGTGGGGACGGTTTTCGCGGATGACCGTCTCAAGGCTCGTCATGATGTTGGCGATTGCCGACTTGTTGTCTGCGCCGAGCACGCTCGTGCCGTCCGTGACGACGAGGTCGTCGCCGATGTAATCGTTCACTTCGGGATGTTCCGACGTGCGAAGCCAGATGTCCTTTTCCGCGTTGAGGCAGATGTCGCCGCCCTGATAGTTGCGGATCACCTGCGGATGGATGTCGGGCGAGAGCGCGACGTCGACCGTGTCGAGGTGAGCGACCCAGCCCACGACGGCGGCCTTGCGGCCTTCGGGGAGGTTCGAGGGCAGATGCGCCGTGAGGACGCTCTTCTCAGAGATTTCGATCTTTTCCAGGCCGAGCTCGCGCAGTTCTTCGGCAAGGAGTTCGGCAAGGCGGCGCTGCCCTTCGGTGCTCGGGACGACCCCGGCCTTGGCGTTGCTCTGCGAGGTCACGGCCACGTAGCGCAAAAAGCGTTCAAGAAGCTTTTCCTTCATTTTCTATCCTTGTTCCTTCACTCAAAACGATAAAGAGGTTGCCCTATCTTGATAGGACAACCTCATTTCACATGCGTTGCGCGTCAAGCGCGTTCTTCGAGAATTGCGACGGCGGGGAGCTTCTTCCCTTCGAGGAACTCGAGGAAGGCGCCGCCGCCCGTCGAAATGTAGCTCACGCGGTCGGCCACGCCGAACTTCGAAACGGCCGCGACCGTGTCGCCGCCGCCCGCAATCGAGAAGGCGCCGCGTTCGGTCGCTTCAGCGATCGCGTCGGCGAGGGCCTTCGTGCCTTCGGCGTAGGGCGCCATTTCGAAGACGCCGACCGGGCCGTTCCAGACGATCGTGCCGGCATTGCGAAGCAGATCGCCCAGCATCGCCGCGGTCTTGGGACCGACGTCGAGGATCATTTCGTCTTCGCGGACGTCGTCGACGTCGGCGACACGGTGTTCGGCGTCTTCGGCGAAGGCCTTGGCGACCACCACGTCGACGGGCATCGGCAGGCTCGCGCCCTTCTTGGCGAGAATGTCGAGCACGCGGCGGCATTCGTCAATGAGGTCGGGTTCGCAGAGCGACTTGCCGACGGGCTTGCCGGCGGCGAGGAGGAAGGTGTTGAGGATCCCGCCGCCGACGATGAGCTGGTCGACCTTTTCGGCGAGGTTCGAAAGAATCGTGAGCTTCGTCGAAACCTTCGAGCCGCCGACGATCGCGACGAGCGGATGAGCGGCTTCTTCCACGGCCTTCGTGAGCGCGTCGATTTCAGCGGCCATCAGAGGGCCGGCGCAGGCCACTTCGGCGTAGCGGGCGACGCCCACGGTCGAAGCCTGAGCGCGGTGGGCCGTGCCGAAGGCGTCGTTGACGAAGACGTCGCAGAGCGCGGCGTACTTCTTCGAGAGCGCTTCGTCGCACTTCTTTTCGCCGACGTTGCAGCGGCAGTTTTCGAGCATCACGACGTGCCCGGGTTCGACCTTGACGCCGTCGACCCAGTCGGCGACGAGCGGCATTTCGCAGCCGAGAAGTTCACCCATGCGGCGGGCGATGCCGGCGAGCGAATCTTCGGGCGTGAACTGACCTTCCGTCGGACGGCCGCGGTGGCTCGTCACCATGACGGCCGCGCCCGCGTCGAGCGCCATGCGGATGGCGGGAACGCTCGCCACGAGACGGGCTTCGTTCGTGATGCGGCCTTCCGCATCGTGCGGCGCATTGAGGTCGCTGCGGATCAGAACGCGGCGGCCGCGCAGGGCGCCGGACTTGGCCAGCGCTTCCAGAGTCTTAACTTTCATCGGGAACCTCTCCCTTTACATCATCAAAAACGAAACGTTTCAATCGGCACGGCCCTTTACGCGGGCCCCGAATTCGAAAATCGCAAGGACACGCTCCGAATACGGCAACGGGAACCGACGAAAACGTCGGTTCCCGAAATTTCTTTCCGCAACGGGAAAGTTACTTGGCGGCCATCATGGCGCAGGCCGTGTCGAGCATGCGCTGCGAGAAGCCCCATTCGTTGTCGTACCAGGCCGTGACCTTCACGAGGCGGCCGCCCGAAACCTTCGTGAGCGTGGCGTCGAAGGTCGAGCTGTGCGGATCGTGGTTGAAGTCGCACGAAACGAGCGGAAGATCGTTGTAGCCGAGCACGCCGCAGAGTTCGTCGGATTCGGCGGCGGCCTTCATGATGGCGTTCACTTCTTCCACGGTGGTTTCACGCTTCGGGATGAAGGTGAGGTCCACGAAGCTCACGTTGATGGTTGGAACGCGAACGGCGAAGCCGTCGAGCAGACCGTTGAGTTCCGGAAGAACCTTGCCCACAGCGGCCGCGGCGCCCGTCTTCGTCGGGATCATCGACTGCGTGGCGGCGCGGGCGCGGCGCATGTCCTTGTGATAGACGTCGGTGAGGACCTGGTCGTTCGTGTAGGCGTGGATGGTCGTCATGAGACCGCGTTCGATGCCGAGCTTTTCATGCAGGGGCTTGACGACGGGCGCAAGGCAGTTCGTCGTGCAGGAGGCGTTCGAGACGACCTGGTCGGTGGCCTTGAGAACGTTGTGGTTGACGCCGTAAACGACCGTCGCGTCGGCGGTCTTGCCCGGAGCCGAGAGAAGGACCTTCTTGGCGCCCTGATCGAGGTGCACCTGGCTCTTTTCCTTCGAATTGAAGGCGCCCGTGCATTCCATCACGACGTCGATGCCGAGTTCGCCCCAGGGGAGTTCGCGGGGATCGCGCGTCGAGAAGGCGCGGATGCGGTCGCCGTTGACGATGAGCCAGTCCTTCCCTTCCGTGCGGACGTCGCCGTTGAAGCGGCCGTGGCAGGAGTCGTAGCGAAGGAGGTGGGCGTTCGTTTCCAGATCGCCCGTGGCGTTGATGGCGACGATTTCGATGTCGTGCTTCTTGCCGTTTTCATAGTGGGCGCGAAGAACGTTGCGGCCGATGCGGCCGAAACCGGTGATGGCAACACGAATGGTCATCGGAAATTTTCCTTTGAAAGTTGTGTGCCGCGCCGAAGGTTCGGCGCGGCAACGAAATGGATCTCAGTGGAGGAGCTTTTCAACGCGGGCGACGACATTGTCGACCGTGAAACCGAAATAGGGCCAGAGAACGCCGGCGGGCGCGCTTTCGCCGAAGCGGTCGATGCCGAGGACGTCGCCCTTGCAGCCGACGTACTTCCACCAGAGATCGGTGCGCGCGGCTTCGATCGCGAGAACGGGAACGCCCGAGGGCAGAACGCTCTTGCGGTAGGCTTCGTCGCAGGCGTCGAAGCGGCTCGTGCAGGGCATGCTCACGACGCGGGCCTGAATGTTCAGGGCGGCGAGCGCCTTGCGCGCTTCAACGGCGAGGCCCACTTCGGAACCCGTCGCAAGAAGGATCACGTCGATCGCCTCAGCGCCCGCGGGCGACTCGAGCGCGACGTAGCCGCCCTTGGCGATCGCATCGGCATCGACTTCATCGCGGTCGATGAAGGGAACGTTCTGGCGCGTGAAGATGAGGCAGGAGGGACCGTCCTTGCGTTCGATGGCGCTCGCCCAGGCGACGATCGATTCGATCGTGTCGCAGGGACGCCAGACGTCCATCCCCGGAATGAGGCGAAGCGACGGAACGTGTTCGACCGACTGGTGCGTCGGACCGTCTTCACCGAGACCGATCGAGTCGTGCGTGAAGACGTTGATGACGCGCTGCTTCATGAGCGCGGACATGCGCAGAGCGTTGCGCGAATAGTCCGAGAACGTGAGGAAGGTCGCGCCGTAGGGAATGAAGCCGCCGTAGAGCGCGATGCCGTTGAGGATCGCGGACATGCCGAATTCACGCACGCCGTAGCTCGCGTGACGGCCCGTCATGTGGTCGGCCGTGAGCGTTTCGACGCCCTTCCAGTTCGTGAGGTTCGAGCCCGTCAGGTCGGCCGAGCCGCCGAAGAGTTCGGGGAGAGCCGGCGCGAGCGCGTTGAGGGCCTTCTGGCTCGCCTTGCGGGTGGCGATGGTTTCCTGCGCTTCCTGCGCGGCGCAGAGCGCCTCCATCACCGTGTCGCTCCAGTTTTCGGGGAGGTCGCCGGCCAAACGGCGTTCGAGTTCGGCGGCAAGCTCCGGATACGCGGCGCGGTAGCCTTCAAAGAGCTTCTTCCATTCGCCTTCGATGCGGGCCCCTTCTTCGCGGTGGTCCCAGGCGGCATAGACTTCTTCGGGGACTTCGAAGGGCGGATAGGGCCAGCCGATCGCTTCGCGCGTCAGGGCGATTTCTTCGTCGCCGAGCGCTTCGCCGTGCGCCTTGGCCGTGCCGGCGCGGTTGGGCGAACCCTTGCCGATCGTCGTGCGGCAGATGATGAGGGTCGGCTTCGTTTCCGACTTCTTCGCCTCTTCAATGGCGGCGGAGACGGCTTCGATGTCGTGGCCGTCCACCGGACCGATCACGTTCCAGCCGTAGGCTTCAAAGCGGCCGCGCGTGTCGTCGCCGAACCAGCCCTTGACGTTGCCGTCGATCGAGATGCCGTTGTCGTCGTAAAGGGCGATGAGCTTGTTCAACTGCCAGACGCCCGCAAGCGAGCAGACTTCGTGGCTGATGCCCTCCATCATGCAACCGTCGCCGAGGAAGACGTAGGTGCGGTTGTCGATGACGGGGAAGCCTTCTCGGTTGAATTCGGCGGCGAGCATCTTTTCGGCGAGCGCCATGCCGACGCCGTTGGCGATGCCCTGACCGAGCGGGCCCGTCGTCGTTTCCACGCCCGGCGTCACGTCCACTTCGGGGTGACCCGGCGTCTTGCTGTGGAGCTGACGGAACGATTTCAGATCCTCCATCGTGAGGTCGTAGCCCGTCAGGTGCAGCAGAGCGTACTGCAGCATCGAACCGTGACCGTTCGAGAGAATGAAGCGGTCGCGGCCGACCCACTTCGGGTCGACGGGGTTGTAGCGGAGATGGCGGCTCCAAAGCGCCGTAGCGATGTCGGCCATGCCCATGGGCATCCCGGGGTGACCGGACTTGGCCTTCTGCACGGCATCCATCGAAAGCGCACGGATGGCGTTGGCCATCGTCTGCGGGGTAACGGTAGAGGACATATCGTTTGAATACGAAAAGGAAGGTAGTAAGAGAAAACGGCGGACGCCGTTTCCGGACAGAAGAATATTTTAACCGAAACGGTCCCTTTTCCCACAGAAGGAATGCTCTCCGAGACGCGGATTTCGGCTCCCTCCTGCTAGACTGTCTCTCCCTACTTCCTTTTCACACCCGGCCATGGCTCTCCCCCGTTTTTTCGTTGACCGTCCCGACGCCGACTTCTGCGGCACGATCGAACTTCCGCCCAAGGCGGCGCATCATGCAGGACGCGCCCTGCGGCTTGCCGCAGGCGAAATCGTGGCGCTCTTCAACGGATCGGGCCGCGTCTGGACGGGCCCCGTCTCCTTTGACGGAAAGCGCGCCTTCGTGACGATCGGAGAGGAAACGCCCGACGACCGCGAGTCGCCCGTGACGATGACGCTCGTTCAGGCGCAGGTGACGCCCGAGAAGATGGACTGGATCGTCGAAAAGGCGACCGAACTCGGGGTCGCGCGCATCGTCCTCGTCCCCGCGCAGCGGAGCGTGACGAAACTCTCGGGCGACCGATTGGAAAAGCGGTTGGAAAAGTGTCGCGAAACCGTGCGCGCCGCCTGCGAGCAGTGCGGTCGAAACCGCTTGCCCGAAGTGGTTGCCCTTTCGCTCAAAGAGGCCTTTGCGCTCGAAGGGGATCTGAAGCTCATTCTTGCGCCGGGCGCCCAACGGGGCATGCAGACGGAAAAGCCCCGCAGCGTTCTCTTCGCCGTGGGGCCCGAAGGCGGCTTTGCGCCGGAAGAATTGCAGGCGGCCGAAGAAGCGGGCTGGCGCCCGACCCTTTTGGGTCCGCGCGTGCTGCGCACCGAAACCGCGGGGCTTGCCGCCGCCGCGTGGATCAATGCGCTCTACGGAGACTTTGCGCTCTGATCAGACGGAGGGCTCTTCGACGCGGCGCTCCGAGGGCGTCACAACGCGCAGACCGCGCCCTTCGCGAACGTTCGTCCAGGCTTCGTACGAGAGCTTTCGCTCCTTCACGGACGAGGCGTAGGTCGCTCCCTGGCGCTTGCTCTTGAGAAGCGCCACGGCCTTGTCGGGTTGACCGCTCGCCGCCTCGACGAGGCGGCTTCGCTCGAGAAGCACCTTCTTTCCGTAACCGTAGTCGCTCGCGTGATTGGCCGCGCCCGAATACCACTTGAGGGCCTTGGAGACACTGCCCGTCCGCTCGATGAGACCGCGCAGAATTTCGCTGCCCACCACCATGTTCGGATAGGCTTCGAGCGCCGCGCCCGCGCCGCCGAAAGCCCGGAATTTGTCGAGGTGCACCTCCGTCATCACCTGCATGAGGCCTTCGGCACCCGCGCCGCTTCGGGCATGCGGATTGAAGCTCGACTCGACGGCGACGACCGCCAGAATGAGAAGGGGATCGAGATCCTTGACCTTGCCGATTTCCACGGCCCACTGCGTAACGAGCCGAGCCCGTTCCGAGGACACGCGATAGCTTTGTTCGATATAGCGCGCAACCCCCGCTTCCGCCCGGTCGAGCCGAAGCGCATCGGGGTGGTCCGCGGCGACGACGTCGGGTCCTTCAGGCGCAGTCTCTTCCTGCGTCACCGCGGGATACGGCACCGTCTGCACGGGAACGGGCGGGAGGACGTCGGGCGGCACGCGGCGGGCGTTTTCGGCGCCGAAGGCGAGCACGCCCATGGCGGCCGCGACCGCGGCAAGCGGCAACGCCCATTCGCTCAGCAGCTGATAAGCTCGACCCGACGACACGAAAGAATTCCTCCTCACTTCCGCGAAAAACCGCGGAACCACATTGAAAAGCAGACAAAAGAAAAAGAGCGCCCGTATTTTTCGGCGCCCCTTAGGTCGGAGAGTAACAAAAAATTCGGCGTTTGTGGGAGAAGTCCCGCCCTTCAATGCAATTTCTCCGGCCACAATGCCCGCCGGGCGGCCTAGAATGGAAGGATGTACGCGCATCGAAAAGGAGCGACAATGGAACGTCGAAACATTCTCCGAGGCGGCATTCGTTCGGCAGGCTATGACGCCCGCGCCCGAGTGCTGGACATCGAATTTGACACCCGCCGGCTCGTGCGCTACGAGAACGTGGGCCGCGAAACGGCGGAGCGCTTCCTGACGAGCGCCCATCCGGCGAGCTTCTGGCGCGACGAGATCGAGGAAAACTACACCTCGCACGAAATCACGGAAGAGGAAAGCCGCCGCACGGGCGCGAAGGAAAAGCACGCGGGATTGGACGACCTCAAGCGCCTCTTCGGCGACCTCTGAAGCGGCCCGCGCCTCATCAGGCCGCGGGAACGTTGCGGAAGAAGAAGGTCGCCAACCCGAGGAAGATGAGGAAACCGCCCGAGTCCGTCGTGAACGTCAGAAGGACCGACCCGCCCATGGCCGGGTCGCGTCCGAAATAGCGCAGAAGCAACGGCACGGCAAGCCCCACGACGGCGCCCACGATGATGTTGAGCAGCATCGCGAGGAACATCACGAATCCGAGCATCAGCCCTTCGGGCGTGTCCCAATAGAGAGCCCACGCGCAAAGCGCCGCGATCACCCCCCAGACGAGGCCGTTGATGACGGCCACCGCCACCTCCTTTTTGAGAAGGTCGCTCTTGTTGGCGTCCGTCACCTGCCCCATGGCGAGCGAACGGACGAGAAGCGTGAGCGTCTGATTACCCGAGTTCCCCGCCATCCCCGCCACGATCGGCATGAGGGCGGCGAGCGCCACGACGCGCTCGATCGTGCCGTCGAAGGCCGAAATCACGCGGGATGCAAAGAAGGCCGTGCAGAGATTGATCCCGAGCCACACCCAGCGGCTCTTGGCCGTTTCCCAGACGCTGGCGAAAATGTCCTGTTCGTCGTCCAGACCCACGGCGGCGAAGGCGTCCTCTTCACTTTCCTCGCGGATGACGTCGACCATTTCGTCGACGGTCAGACGGCCGACGAGACGGCCCGCCTCGTCCACCACGGGCGCGCTCACGAGGTCGTAGCGTTCGAACGCCTGCGCCGCGTCGCTCGCGTCGTCGAGAGGATTGAGCGTGAGAATGTCCTTTCGCATGAGCTCGCGCACGTGGCGGCTCGGATCGCTCGTCAGAATCTGCGTAAGCGAAAGCGATCCCTTGAAGTGCCCCGCACGGTCGACTACGAACACCTGGTCGAGATGATCCGGAATTTCGGAGAGGCGGCGGAAATACTGCAGCACCACCTCCACCGTCGCCTCTTCGCGGATGGAGACGAGTTCGAAGTCCATGCGCGAACCCACGGAGTCTTCCGGGTAGGACATGGCCGCGCGCAGCTGAGCACGCTCTTCGTGACTCAAGCCCTCCTGCACCTCGGCCATCACGTCGGGCGGCAGGTCGTCGACAAGGTCCGCGATTTCGTCGGTATCGAGGGTTTCGACGGCGTCGACGAGTTCGTCGCGATCCATCGCCTCGATCAGCGTTTCACGAACGCCGTCGTTCACTTCGACGAGAATGTCGCCGTCGGATTCGCTCTTGACGAGTTCCCACACGACGAGACGGTCGTCCACGGGAAGGGCTTCGAGGATCCAGGCGATGTCGGCGGGGTGGAGCGGCTCAAGAATGCGGCGCAGTTCCATGGCCGCGGTGAGGCTCAGACGATATTCGCCCCCTTTGTCCGAGTCGGAGTGCTTTTCGTCTCCTCCGCTCGGGTGTTCCCGGTCTTCATCGAGCACCTGCTGAATGCGGGCGAGCGCACGGCTCGCTTCGTCGGAGTCGCGCGCCGCATCGGCCGCGGGACGAAATCCTTCGCGGATTTCCTGATCTTCACGGTTTTGCACGTCTGCCTCCTTCTTTGCCGAACATCCCGCGAAAAGGAGTTTCGCGGCGGGAACACGTGCGGATTGTACGGGGAAACGCGGGGCTTTGCTTGACTTTTGCGCAGAGCAAAGGGAAAACCGTCTTCTTTCCCCAAGAATGGGCGCGGGTCGCCTGCGCTACAATCCTTGGATTTTCGCCAACGTCCCTTTTTGTCCGTATCCATGAACGCGTTTACGCTCCGACAGTCCCTCCTTCTTTTCCTCACCGCCTTCATTTGGGGCTGCTCCTTCGTCGCCCAGGCCGTGGGAATGGATCACGTCGGTCCCTTCACCTTCACGGCGTGCCGCACGCTCCTCGGCGCCCTCTTTCTGACACCCTTCGTTCTCTACCGCAGAAAGCGCGAGACTGCGCCCGCTCCCCTGGGAAAGACTTTTCTTCTCGGCGCCTTCTTCTGCGGGCTTTGCCTCTTTGCCGGAGAAAGTTTTCAGCAGTTCGGGCTCGTGCACGACACCGAGGTCGGAAAGGCGGGGTTCATCACGTCGCTCTACATCGTCATCGTGCCGCTTCTGGGGCTTTTCGTCGGACACCGCGTACACCGCTACATCGTCGTGGGCGTTCTCTTCGCGGTCGCGGGCCTGTGGGAACTCTGCATGACGAGTTCCCTCTCCATTGAGCTCGGCGACCTCTACGTGCTCACCTGCGCCCTCGCCTTTTCTATTCACATTCTCGTCATCGCCCACTTCGTCACGAAAATCGACGGCGTGACGCTCGCCTGGGGACAGTTCTGGTGCGGCGGCCTCATTGCGCTCTTCATGGCGCTCGTCTTTGAAACGCCCACCTGGGAAGGCATCCACGGAGCGCTCCTGCCGATCCTCTGGGCGGGGATCATGAGCAACGGCATCGCCTACACCCTGCAGGTGGTGGGACAGCGCGGCATGAATCCGACCGTCGCGAGCCTCATCATGAGTCTCGAGAGCGTCGTGTCGGTGCTCGCCGGATGGGTGCTCCTCAACGAAGTCCTGACAACGCGCGAACTTTTCGGCTGCGCCCTGATGGCGGTCGCCATCGTGCTCGCACAGCTCCCGGCGCCGAAGAAGCGCTCAAAAGCCTGATCATCGCTTTCGCGTCAGGAGCAAAACGAGTAGAGCGATACGGGTTTTCGCAGGAGCGTGACCGTTTATGCGTACACCGGCGCGAAAGTCTGTCGGAAGCGTGACCGTTTATGCGGCACGCTCGCCGAAAACTCGGGTGATCATGCGACAGAACGATCCCTTCAACAATCGACATATTCTCTACACTTTTCATTGCTGCACAGGACAATAAAAGAATTTCAACGATTGCCTGAGCGTGAGTGTTTATGCGCCAGAACAGGCTTCCCCCCGGAGCGGTCCGCTCTACGCATCGCCCTCCCTGAAATGACATTCGGCCCGATTTTCCGTGATCATTCCCTCTGCCACAGCAAAATTCAGCCATCAGCAGGCGTGACCGTTTATGCGGGCGTCTACGCGGAAGTTCGTCGAAAGCGGGAGTGATTATTCGGGCAAAACGATCCTCCCAACAACCGTCCCACTCACGATATTTTCCATTGCGGCACAAGACAATAAAAGAATTTCGACGATCACCTAAGCGTGAGTGTTTATGCGCCAGAACAGGCTCCCCTGGAGCGGTCCGCTCTACGCATCGCCTTCCCTGAAATGACATTCGGCCTGATTTTCCGTGATCATTCCCTCTGCCACAGCAAAATTCAGCCATCAGCAGGCGTGACCGTTTATGCGGGCGTCTACGCGGAAGTTCGTCGAAAGCGGGGGTGATTATTCGGGCAGAACGATCCCTTCAACAATCGACCTACCCGCGATATTTTTTCATTGCGGCACAAGACAATGAAAGAATTTTGATGATTACCTGAGCGTGAGTGTTTATGCGTAAGGCGTGACAGTTTATTCGTGCAGGTTTCCCCACGGGAAGAGACAAAAGAGGCGCGGCAGGTCTCCCCGCAGCGCCTCTCTCGTTTCGTATTTGAGGATCAAGCGTTTTCCGGTGCGTCGGAAGCTTTCTCTTCAGCCGGAGCGTTTTCATCGGGCATCGCGTCCTCTTCCTCATCCTCCTCGACGGCCGACTCGTCCTCCTCGTCGAGAATGCGAAGAAGCTTCGAATCCATCACGAGGTCCACGAGGTCGCACCCGAGGATCTGCAGGAGCACCTTGCGGCCCTTGGGAAGATCTTCGGGAAGGCCCGGAACGCGCTGCATGAAGGGAAGTCGGTCGATGCGCACGAGGTCGCCCTTGACGACGATCGCCTCGATTTCGCGCAGTCCCTCCTGCAGAATCCAGCGAAGCGACCAGTAGCGCTCCATCTTCGTCTGGAAGTCGGCGTAGGTCCCGTAGATCGTTTCGAACTGCGAAACGATCGTGAAGAGGTCCGCGTCGTTCGACGCATAGGCGGGAGATTCGCCGCGCAGCACCTGAAGAATCTGACGCTGATTGACGAGGTCCACATAGCGGCGAAGCGGTGACGTGCACCACGCGTAGCGCACCACGCCGAGTCCGTCGTGCGGCCCCGGAGTCGTGCTCATGCGAACGCGCCCCATGCGCTGCGAACGGTAGATCCCCGCGGCGGCGTGCTCTTCGAGCCAAAGCCCCCAGGTCTGGTTCGCGTAAATCATCAGTTCCGCGACGAGGAGGTCCAAAGGCGCGCCGCGGCGGCGGCCGCGCACGTGAATCGAAGCGTTTTCGCCCTCGCCCTCGAGAACGAAGAACCAGTCGACGCGGTTGGTGAGTTCGGGACGGCCACGCACCTCTTCTCGCTCGCGCAGGAGACGGCGGGCGAAGTGCCAGAGCCAGGAAATTTCTTCGGCGTACTCGATGTCGAGCGTATGGTTTTCAATCGCCTCTTCCGTGACGAGTTCGTCGATCCGATCGTGCCGGACGTTGCGCTCGACCGTGATACGCTCGAGCCGCGTTTCGGTCTTCTCGACGCCGAAGGTGTCGTCGTGCACCGTGATGTAGAGCGAGAGACACGGAACGCTTCGGCCTTCGTCGAGCGAATAGCCTTCGATCCAGGGCTCGGGGAGCATCGTCGTCTTGAGGCCCGGCGCATACACCGTGCTCATGCGGGCGCGGGCCACCTTGTCGAGCGCATCGTCGCGCACGATCCCCAGCGCAGGCACGGCGATGTGCACGCCGACTACGGTCTTGCCGTTTTCGCCGTGCGTGACCGAGAGCGCGTCGTCGATTTCCGTCGTGCTCGAGTCGTCAATCGAGAAGGCGCGCACCTTGGCTTTGGGCAGATCCTCGAGGTTGAGCGGGGTGGGAAGCGGCAGATCCGCGGGAAAGCCGCGGCCGCGCGGGAAGTTCTCGCGATAGAAGCTTTCGACGTGCCACGTCCAGGGGCTCTTGACGCCGCCGAGCTTGAGCATGAGGCGCAAGGGCGACATTCTCGCGTTGGCGGCCGCGTCGGAGAGAGCCTTCCATTCGATCCCGTTCTTGTCGGGCGACATCAGAAGCCCCATGACGTCCCGGGCGAGGGCCTCGGGCAAATGACCTTCGTCCATTTCGGCCACCCAGGCGCGGCGCTGTTCCTCGCGGCGCTTCTTGCGTTCGAGCGCTTCGAGCGCCTGTCGAAGAATTTCTTCGGGTGCGCGGCGGTACATGCCGCGACCCTTGCGGTGAAAGTAGACGGGGTTGCCGTGCAGAGCGAGCAGCACCGCGGCGCGTTCCACGGGCGTAGGCGCGGCGCCCCAGTACTCCTTGGCGATGTCTTCGAACGAAAAGTCGCCTTCGGGCGCCACCTCCCAGAGAAATCCCGGATCGAGTTCGGCCGACGTCTTCTCGGCCGCCTCCAGGAGTTCCGCGGGCGCCGGAGACTCGAACGTGAAGAATACCTTCGCCGCCTTGATCTTCGTGCGTCGGCCCGTCGTCACGGTCACCTGATAGGCGTTGCCCGTTTCGCTTACGACGGTGCCCGCCTTGAAGGCGCCGTCCTCTTCAAAATACAGATACATGATGTCGTTACGTCGTGATGGTTACCGCGCGGCGCCGAAGGCCTCTTCCAAAAACCGCTCGATCGCGGGCAGATGTTGTTCGTAGTGATGGAGCTGATGCCAGTCGTCTTCGCTCGTCACGAGGTTTTCCTCGCCGTAGAGCTTGAGCGCGTCGTTTCGGTCGAGCACTTCGTCCCGGTCCGAGAGAACGAGAAGGCGGCGAGAAGCCGGAAGCGTCAGAGGCGTCTCGCGGGCGAGTTCGCGAAAATCCTCGGCAAAGCGCTCCGTGACGACGATGCGCCGTCCGGGCCAGCCGTAGATTTCATGCTCGCCCACAAGCGACGGCACCGTCGCCCAAGGGTTCGTGCAGGGGTTGAGCAACACGGCCGGAACCCCGTGCCGATGCGCGAGGCGCGCCGCGTAAAAGCCCCCGAGGCTCGAGCCGAAGACGGCCCAGTCTCCCCGGATGCGCGAGACGAAGTCTTCGAGCAGACGGTCCGCCGTCTTGGGCGCCCACGTCAGGTCGGGCGCGTAGACGCGCCAGCCGAGACGCCCGAAGTGGCGCTTCGTCGCGACGGCCTTGCCCGAAAGGGGCGAGGAGCAAAAGCCGTGCAAAAAGAAAATCGTGCGCTTCACGATGCTTCTCCGAGGCCTTCGAGCAGCCGCTTGTGAATGCCGCCGAAGGCGCCGTTGCTCATGCAGAGGATCGTGTCGCCCGAACGCGCCTCAGCGAGAACGGCCGCGACAAGCGCCTCGAAGTCGTCGGTCGTCATCGTCTTTTCCCCGAGGGGCCTGAGTGCTTCGGCGGGATCCCACGAGACGCCCGGGCCCCGATAGCAGAAGACCTTGTCTGCGTCCCGAAGGCTCTCGGCGAGACGGTCCTTCATCGTGCCGAGCTTCATCGTGTTGCTGCGCGGCTCCAGAACCGCGAGGATGCGTCCCGGCGCCTTTTCGCGAACGGCCCCGATCGTCTCCTCGATCGCGGTCGGATGGTGCGCGAAGTCGTCGATCACCGTGACGCCCCGCACGACGCCGCGGACTTCCTGACGGCGCTTGACGCCCGGGAAATCGGCGAGCAGCCGAAGCGAGGTCTCGGGATCCACGCCGACCGTCCGCGCGGCCGCGACGGCGGCGAGCGCATTGAGACGGTTGTAGCGCCCCGACATGGGAAGATGCAGTTCCCCGAGAACCTCGCCCGCGAGCCGAACGGCGCCCTCGTCCGAAACGCTCCAGCCCTCGTCCGAATCAAAGCGTTCGACTTTCGACCAAACGCCCATGGCGAGAACCCGCTCGAGCGCTTCGGAACCCGCGTGCGTCACGATCGTGCCTTCGCTCGGCATCGTGCGCACGAGATGATGGAACTGCTTTTCGATCGCCGCGAGGTTTTCGAAGATGTCCGCGTGGTCGTATTCGAGGTTGTTGAGGATCGCCGTGCGGGGACGGTAGTGCACGAACTTGCTTCGCTTGTCGAAGAAGCACGTGTCGTACTCGTCGGCTTCGATCACGAAGGAGGCCTTCGGATCGCCCAGAAAGGCGCTTCCTTCGCCCCAGGCGGGAACGCCGCCGATGAGGTAGCCCGCGTCGATCCCGGCGCCGCGAAGAATCCAGGTGAGAAGCGACGTGGTCGTCGTTTTGCCGTGCGTGCCCGCTACGGCAAGAACGTGGCGTCCGGCGAGAATGTGCTCGCACATCCACTGCGGTCCCGAAGTGTAGGGAAGACCGCGGTTGAGAATGGCCTCGAGAAGGGGATTTCCGCGCGAAACGGCGTTTCCCACCACCCAAAGATCGGGTTCGACAGAGAGCTGCTCGGCGCCGTAGCCTTCGGTGAGTTCGATCCCCGCCGCGCGCAGTGCGTCGCTCATCGGCGGATAAACCCCGCGGTCGCATCCCGTCACGGTGTGTCCGGCCTGCGCCGCAAGCTGCGCGACGCCGCCCATGAAGGTGCCGCAGATGCCGAGAATGTGAATGTGCATGCTTCGCCCCGAAGTGTCGAAAAATACATCGAATCATATCGAACCGCCGGACGCTCTGCGGGAAAGAAGGCCCGCGGATCGAAACTTTCTGTTGCCGCCCGCCCCACTTTTGGCCTCATCCGTTTTCAGACGCTCCGTGAAACTCCATTTTGCCCCGCGCCCCTGTAGAATGAGGGCGTTTTTCATTTTCTTCAGAAACGCATGTCCTACGGCCCTTCCGACCGCGCTGCGGTCCTTGCCGCCCGCCTCATCGCCCGCGACGGCGTCCGTTGGCGCGACGCCCTCGAGAGCGTCACGCTCGAATGCGGCGAACGCCCTTCCGACGACCGGGTCGCCACGGAACTGCGGCGCTGGTACTCGACGTTCGATCCCGATCAGCACCGCCGCTCCCTGCGGAAAAAGCGAAACGCGGCGCTCGCCGTCATGACCTTCTTTGAAGAGTCGCTCGGCAACGTCGAACCCAAACTCGTCGGACGGGTTCTCGACGGCGCGGCATCGCGCGACGCCGTCGCCGAGGTCGTTCTCGACACGGACGATGAAAAGGCGCCGCTTCTCGCCATGCTCAACGCCGACGTCCGCTTTGAGGAGCTCGCCCCGCAGGCGGGCGAAAACGCCCGCTTCGCCGTGTATCTCTCGGACGAACCCGTGCTCGTCGCCGTGTGGACGCGGCCGCGCCTCAAGGCGCACCGCACGCGCCCCGACCCCTGGCAGCACCCGCTCGAATCGATGGGAGAGATTTCGTCGGCCCTCCTTTCCGTTCTCCTCGTCCATAGGGCTGATTCCGAGCGATTGGATTAGCCTGATTAGGGCATACCTTGCGCTTCGGGGCGCGGGTAAGATATTGTCACCTCTTTTCCGGATCGCCCCGTTCGGGGCTTTTCGTGCTTTTTCATTTACTTTTGGACGAAAAATCACGAAAATTGGCGGAAATACGAGTTTTCCGTAGCCGTCCTCCCTCGGGACCCTCCGGAACCGACACACATTAGTCACATCGTGCGCAACGGGGCTCTCCCCGCCCGCACTTCAGAATCACAGAAAAGGTTAGTAGAGATGGATCTGCGCAAAATTAAGTCCCTGTTGGACCTCGTGGCCGAAAGCGGCGTTGCCGAATTTGAAATTTGCGAAGGCCCGGACCGCATTCGCGTGATCAATCATCCGCAGACGCCCGTTCAGGTCGTGCAGACGACCGCTCCCGCGCCCGTCGCCGTTGCGGCGGCCGCCGCGGCTCCCGCTCCGGCCGCCCAGCCCGCCGCGGCCGAACCCGCCGAACCCAAGGTCGAAGGCACGCCCCTTACGAGCCCGATGGTCGGCACCTTCTACCGCGCTCCGTCTCCGGGCGCCAAGCCCTTCGTTGAAGTGGGCGACACCGTCAAGAAGGGTCAGACCGTCTGCATCATCGAAGCCATGAAGCTTTTGAACGAAGTCGAAGCCGAAACCGACGGCGTCGTCAAGGAAATCTGCGTGGAAAACGGTCAGCCCGTCGAATACGGCCAGAACCTCCTCATCATCGGCTGATCGCACCATGTTCGGAAAAATTCTCATCGCCAACCGCGGCGAAATCGCCTTGCGCATTCAGCGCGCCTGCCGCGAAATGGGCATCAAAACGGTGGCCGTGCACTCGACGGCCGACGTCAACGCCAAGTACGTGCGCCTCGCCGACGAAAGCGTCTGCATCGGCCCGGCCCAGTCGCCGCTCTCCTACCTCAACATTCCCGCCATCATTTCCGCCGCGGAAGTGACCGACGCGGAAGCGATCCACCCCGGCTACGGCTTCCTTTCGGAAAACGCCGACTTTGCCGAGCGCGTCGAACGTTCGGGCTTCACCTTCATCGGCCCGCGCGCCGAAAGCATTCGCCTCATGGGCGACAAGGTGAGCGCCAAGAAGGCCATGCGCGAGGCGGGCGTTCCCTGCGTTCCGGGCTCCGACGGGGCGCTCCCCGACGATCCGCAGGAAATCCTCGAGATCGCCCGCAAGATCGGCTATCCGGTCATCATCAAGGCCGCGGGCGGCGGCGGCGGACGCGGCATGCGCGTCGTGCGCACGGAAGCGGCCCTCCTCACCTCCGTCAACATGACGAAGGAAGAGGCGCGCGTCGCCTTCGGGAACCCGACCGTCTACATGGAAAAGTTCCTCGAAAATCCGCGCCACATCGAAATTCAGGTTCTCTCCGACAGCTTCCAGAACGCCGTCTACCTCGGCGAGCGCGACTGCTCCATGCAGCGCCGCAATCAGAAGGTGATCGAAGAGGCGCCCGCCTTCGGCATTCCCCGCAAGCTCATCGAACGCCTCGGGAAGCGCTGCGTCGAAGCCTGCAAGCGCATCGGCTACCGCGGCGCGGGCACCTTCGAATTCCTCTATGAAAACGGGGAGTTCTACTTCATCGAAATGAACACGCGCGTGCAGGTCGAGCACCCCGTGACCGAAATGGTGACGGGCGTCGACATCGTTCGCGAACAGATCCGCATCGCCGCGGGCGAACGTCTCTCCGTTCGTCAGAGCGACATCGTGATGCGCGGCCACGCGATCGAGTGCCGCATCAACGCCGAAGACCCCTTCACCTTCGTGCCGAGCCCCGGCCGCGTGCAGCAGTGGCACCTCCCCGGCGGCCCCGGCATCCGCATCGACACGCACGTCTATGCGGGGTATGATGTGCCTCCCTATTACGACAGCATGATCGGCAAGATCATTGCGCACGGCGACACCCGCGAACAGGCGATCATGCGCATGCGCGTGGCGCTCTCCGAACTTGCCGTCGAAGGGATCAAGACGAACGCGAAGCTTCACCGCGAACTCCTTGCCGACGAAGGATTCTTCCAGGGCGGCACGAGCATTCACTACCTCGAAGAGAAGCTGCGCCATCGTCCGAAGGACGCCAAGTAACCTCCTTTCATTTCGGGGCCCGCAGGGCCCCTTTTCGATTTTTGAACCATGCGTGAAATCAAACTCCTTGCCGACGAGCGCTGTGCGGAAGCGCTCTCCGACCTTCTGATGGACGCGGGCGCCCTTTCGGCCACGATCGAAGACGCCGACGCCGACCGCCCCGACGAACAGCCCCTCTACGGCGAACCCGGGCTCGAACCCGAAACCTGCGCCTGGCCGCGCTCTGTCGTGTCGCTCCTCGTCGACGAAACCTTCGACCTCGACACGTCGCTCGCCCTCGCCGTGAAGGCGCTTGGCTGCAATCCCCCCGAAGTGCTCGGCGCGAACGAGGTGGAAAACGCCGACTGGGTCCGCATCACACAGGCCCAGTTCCAGCCCGTGCGCGTTTCGGACCGCCTCTGGATCGTTCCGACCTGGCACGAACTCCCCAACGAAAACGCGGTGAACATCCGCCTCGACCCGGGCGTCGCCTTCGGGACGGGCTCGCACCCGACCACGCATCTCTGCCTCGGGTGGATCGACGAAAACATCCGTCCGACCGACGATCTCCTCGACTACGGCTGCGGCACGGGCATTCTCGCCATCGCCGCCAAGCGTCTCGGCGCGAAGTCCGTGACGGGGACCGACATCGATCCGCAGGCCGTGGAAGCCGCGCGTGAAAACGCGGTTCACAACGACGCCGAAGCCGACTTCCGTCTCCCCTCCGACATGCCCGAAGGCCAGTACGACGTCGTCGTCGCCAACATTCTCTCGAATCCCCTGAAACTTCTGGCGCCGGCCCTGCTCGGCCGCGTCAAGAAGGGCGGCGCCCTCGTTCTCTCGGGCGTCCTCGCCCGTCAGGCCGAGGAAGTGATCGAGGTCTACCGCCAGACCGATCCCGCCGTGAAGCTCTCCGTCTGGAAGGAAGAGGACGGCTGGGTCTGCATCGCCGGCCGCCGCGAATAATCCGATCGCCTACAATACGAGAAGCGTCCCGCCCCCTCCAACGGTGGACGGGGCGCTTTTCTCTTTGGAAGAGGCCATATGACCCGAATCGTTCGCTGCCCCGCCTGCGGGGCCCTCTGGAAGTGTCCCGACGAAGCCGCCGAAACGCTTCGCTGCGGCGAGTGCCGCCACACCTTCGTCCTCGCGAGGGCGGAAACCGTGGAGGTCGACGACGATGCGCTCGCCCGCGTCGTGGCGGCGCGGCGCGCGCCCGAAGAAAAGAAAGAGGCGCAGATGGCGAAGATCGCCGAGGATCTCTCGGATTTTCACGCCCGCGAAACGCCCGAACCCGCGGTCCCCGTGCGAGCGGCGCCCCCCGAGAAAAAGCCCCGAAAGGGCGGCGCCCTCTTCGCGCTCCTCGGCCTCGTCGGCCTTGCGGGAGCGCTCACGGCGGGCGCCCTCTACTTTCACGATCCGATTCTTCGGCAGTTCCCTCCGCTCAGGGGAGTCTATGAAAACATCTGCCGCACGCTTCCCTGCCCGGGCTTTGCCTGGAGCGACGTGAGGGCCTTTGAAATCCGCGGCGAACTGACCGAGGCGGAGTCGCCCCGGCGCGTTCGCATCGAAATCACGAACGCGTCCGACCGTCCGCAGATTCTTCCGCTCCTTGAAGTGCGCCTTCTCGACAGCGCCGACGAAACGCTCGCTCAGCGGCTCTTCGAACCCGCGGACTACGGCTTTGCCGAAGAAAACGTGCTTCCCGCGGGCGAAACCGTCCGCGTCGAGGCCGAGCTCGAAGTCGACGCGGCGCTCCCCGTCCGAGGCGTGCGCGTCACGGCGGTGACCCCCATCTGAGGAGCCCCCGTGAGCACGATGATCACCGGATCGGTCGCCTACGACACGATCCTCACGCACAACGGACGCTTCGCCGACAAACTGGAAAAAGGCGATCTGCGGCACGTGAACCTCACGTTCCTCGCCCCCGAAATGCACCGGGACTTCGGGGGCTGCGCCGCCAACATCGCCTACGCCCTTCATCAGCTCGGAGGCGATCCCTTCGTCTGGAGCGCCCTCGGACGCGACGGAGGCGACTATCTCGAACACTTCCGCGCGCTCGGCATCCCCACGGACGGGATGCCCTGTCTTGCGGACTGCTTCACTTCGCAGGCCTTCATCGTGACCGACGTCGGCGGCTGTCAGCTCGCGAGCTTTCATCCGGGCGCCATGGACTCGTCCGACCGCCTTTCCTGGCCCGAAGACCGATCCGTCGACTACGCGCTTCTCGGTCCCGGGGGCGTGCGCCCCATGAAACTTCATGCCAGGCTCTTTCGCGAGCGCGGCGTTCCCTATCTCTTTGATCCGGGCCAGGCGGGTCCGCTCTTTACACCCGAAGAGCTCCGGGACTTCGCCGACGGCGCCGACGCCTGCGCCTTTTCGGACTTTGAAGCCGAATACCTCGAGAAGGTCGCGGGCCTCACGCCCGAAGCGCTTTCGCTTGCTGGCAAAACCGTGTACCACACCCACGGCGAAAAAGGTTCGACCGTGTGGCTTGCAGGCGGAGAAAGGGTCGAAGTCGAAGCGGTCCCCGCGAAGGCCGTCGACCCCGTGGGCGCGGGCGACGCCTATCGGGGCGGCCTTCTCTTCGCGCGGGAACGGAATCTCTCTCCGGTCGTCGGCGCCCGCATCGGCACCGTCCTCGGAAGCCTCAAGGTGGCGGTGCGGGGCGCACAGAACTGGCGCACGACCCCGGACGATGTCCGCGGCGTCTACGCGTCGCACTGGGGCGAAGCCCCCTTCTGAGGGCACTCGTCCTCCCTACAGCAAAAAAGCCGTCCCAAGGTGCGGGGCGGCTTTTTCGTTTCCGTATGATCGGTTCGGTCAGAAGAGAATTCGACCGTCCGAGAGCGGGAGGATGAAGAGGAGCAGAGCGTTGGCGGCAAGGAGCACGACGAGCGGCGAAAAGTCCATGCCGCGGAAGGTCGGAAGGACGCGCCGCACCGGCCGCATGAAGGGCTCGAGCAAAATCGAAAGGGAATAGTTGAAGGGATGGCGCGCGGCAACCCAGGAGAGGATCACCCAGCCGAAAATGCCCCAGGTGAGCATCTCGAGCCCCCAACGGAGCACCATCGCGAAGGGAGCGATCCAGGTGCTCACCATCGCAAAACCCGCCGGATGAAAGGCCGTGCGCACGACAACGCTCAAAAGCCCCACGAGGAGGGCGCCGACGAGACTCGGCCAGTCCCACGCCCCCTTGGGCGCCACCGCCTTGCTCAAGGGATCCACGAGCCAGTTCGTGAGGCGCCGGATCGGATAGACGATCGGATCGTGAAACGTCATGGCGCAGGCGTAGGTCCACGCCCGAAGGACGAGGAGACACCCGAGAATGGATGTGGCGGTAAGAAAGAGAAACTGCAGCAAAGAAGCTAACATCGGTTTTCGGGCAGAAGACTCCCGTTGAGAAAAACAATTCCCTCAATATATCAAGGCTTCTCCCCTTTGTGCGGGGTCCAAAACCTCATTTCGCGCCCGTCTGGGGGCGAAGATCGAAGCGAAGTCGGGGGAGCGCCCGCGCAAGGCGGCGCCAGTCAAAGAAGGGACCGGGATCGCTCTTTCGTCCCGGCGCGACGTGCTCGTGCCCCGTCACCCAGCGGATCGGCAGATGCGCCGAGAGATCCGCGAGCAGGGCCGCGAGCGCTTCGTACTGCGCGTCCTCGAAGGGAAGCTCTCCCGTTCCCTCGAGTTCGATCCCGACGGAACGGTTGTTGCAGTCGGAGCGGCCGTGAAAGACCGAGACGCCCGCGTGCCAAGCCCGTCGCTCCACGGGCACGAAGGAGAGAATTTCGCCCGTGCGGCGGATGAAAAAGTGCGAGGAAACGCGCAGACCCTTGAGGTCCGCAAAGACCGGCTCGTCCGTATCGAGCGTCCCCGCAAAGAGGCGCTCCACGGCGTCACCTGAAAAGACGCCCGCCGGAAGCGAAATGAAATGAAGCACGACGAGGTCGATCGTCGTGCCTTCGGGTCTTTCGTTGCTGTGGGGCGAGAAGCGCTCGGTGACTCTCACGAACGCTCTCCCCGGCGCCGGCACTCTTCACTGCAGTAGCAGACGTCCTTGCGCCAGACGCCCGTTTTTTCCGGGAAGTAGGTCCCGCAGACGGGACAGCGCCGCATCGCCTCGCCCGAACGGCGGTCCTCCTTGCGGGCGCGCAGTTCGCCGCGCAGGCGCGCGAGCTCCTCGCGCTCCTTGTTGGAGAGCGAATTGCGCCGGCGGGAGACCGCCCAGGCGATCGCGATGGCCGCGATCAGAATCACCCAGAAGAGTACGCGTCCCATGGTGCGGCCTCAGGCGGCGAACTCCAGCACGAAGCTGTAGGCGAGATAGGCGATGACGAGCGCGCCGAAACCCACCCAGAACCAGTTGAGCGCCGTCTTGGCGCGCCAACCGCGGAAGGCGCGGCCGGCGAGCAGAATCCCGAAGAGCACCCAGGCGATGAGGGTGAGGAGGAACTTGTGGTCGAGATTCACGAAGACGCCGAACACTTCGTTCGTCGCGAAACTCCCCGTCACGAGGACGAGCGTGAGGCAGACGAAGCCGCAGGCGACGATGCGAAAGAAGATGCGCTCCATCACGACGAGGCCTGGCATCGAGGCGAGGAAGGCGCTTTCCTTCCCCTGCGGACGCTTCAATTCACGGTTCTGCAGGCTCATCAGCACGGCGTGGACCGTGGCGATCGTCATGAGCGAATAGGCGGCGAGCGCAAGGAGAATGTGCACGCGGAACATGAAGGACCACTCGTCCCCGGCGACGGGACGTCCCGGGAAGGCGAGCGGGAAGACCGCGCCGATCGCCGCGGCGATCAGGATGATCCCGAGCTGCCCGTGCAGACGGTGGATGATCGACTCCACAAAGAGGATCAGCGCGGCGAAGAAGAACATGGCGGAGACGGCGAAGCCGAAGCCGAAGTGAATGATATCCCCCTGGAAGACTTCGGCCTCGATCGCAACGCCGTGCAGAACCAGCGCGGCGACGATCGGCCAGCGCAGCCACGAGGGCGCCTTGCCGTCGCGTCCCTTCATGTACGAGACGACGGCGATGCCGGAGAGGAGATACAACAGCGCGGCAAGGATGGTGCACAAAGAAAGCGTGGTCATGGGTTTTACGTTTGTTTTTTTGTACGCGAACGGAATACGCAAAAGCGGCGCGCAACCCCTTAAAATATCGGGTTCGTGCGCTCCCTCCGTACGGAGCGCCTCGGGAGACACCGTACGTCAACGTTTATTCTATTCTCTCCCGACTTATCAAATGCTGAACTCGGCCGTTCTCTCTCCGACGGCCTTACGCCGGCGACTTTGTCGCCGAGGAATTCCTAAGAATGCTCGATTCACTGACCCAGCGTCTCTCCAAAGTCGTCAAAACCATGCGCGGTCAAGCGCGTCTGACGGAGGCGAACACCAAAGAAATGCTGCGCGAGGTCCGCCTTGCGCTCCTTGAAGCCGACGTCGCGCTGCCCGTCGTGCGGGAAATTCTCGCCCGCATCAAAGAGAAGGCCATGGGCGAAGAGGTCGTCGGAAACCTCAATCCGGGCCAGGCGCTCGTGGGCGTCGTGCAGCGCGAACTCACCGCCGTGATCGGGGGCGACCTCACGCCCGAGGAACGCGGTCTCCGCTTCAACGTGCAGCCCCCCGCCGTGATCCTTCTCGCGGGTCTGCAGGGCGCGGGTAAGACGACGAGCGCCGGGAAGCTCGCCAAGTACCTGATCGAGGAAAAGAAAAAGAAGGTCCTCACGGTGAGCGCCGACGTCTACCGTCCGGCCGCCATCGATCAGTTGAAGAGCGTCACCGCGCAGGCCGGGGCCGAATGGTTCCCGAGCGAAGTGAGCGACAAGCCCCTCGCCATCGCCGAACGCGCCGTCGACTACGCCAAGCGTCACTTCTTCGACGTCCTCATCGTCGACACGGCGGGCCGACTCGCCGTAGACGAAGCGATGATGCAAGAGGTGGCCGAGCTCAACGACTTTTTGAAGCCCGCCGAAACGCTTTTCGTCGTCGACGCGATGCTCGGTCAGGACGCCGTCAACACGGCCAAGGCCTTCAACGAACGCCTCCCCCTCACGGGCATCATCCTCACGAAGATCGACGGCGACAGCCGCGGCGGCGCGGCGCTTTCCGTGCGCCACGTCACCGGCAAGCCCATCAAGTTCGTCGGCAGCGGCGAAAAACTCACGGGCTTCGACGCGTTCGACCCCGAAGCCATGGCTTCGCGCATCCTCGGCATGGGCGACATCGTCGGCCTCGTCAAGGACGTGCAGCGCTCGATCGACACGGCCCAGGCGCAGAAGTTCGCGGAAAAGCTCACGAAGGGCGACCGCTTCGACTTGAACGACATGAAGGCGCAACTCGTACAGGTGAGCGGCATGGGGAGCTTCTCCTCCATGCTTGAAAAACTCCCGGCGCAGTTCCAGCAGGCCGCCTCGAAGGTGAACGACGAAGACGCTCACCGCCAGATCCGCCGCACCATCGGCATCATCGACTCGATGACGCCGCAGGAGCGCCGCCGTCCCGAAATCATCAAGGCGAGCCGCAAGCAGCGCATCGCGCGCGGTGCGGGCGTGCCCGTGCAGGAGGTGAACCGCCTCCTCAAGCAGTACGAACAGATGTCCGACGTCATGAAGCGCATGAAAAAGGGCGGCTTCGGCAAGATGCTCCGCTCCCTTGGAGGCCTCGGCAAGTTCGGCGGCCTCGGAGGCATGGGCGGCATGGGTGGAATGGGCGGTTTCGGCGGCATGGGCGGATTCGGACGTTGACGACGGAATCTCCCCTTCGCGTCCTCGGCATCGACCCGGGGCTCAACCACACGGGCTGGGCGATTCTCGAAGTCCGCTCCGCTCGGGATCCGGCGCTCGTCGCTTCGGGCGTCATCGATCCTCCGAAGGACGCCGCCATCGTCGAGCGCCTCTGCGCCATCACGACGGGGCTCTCCGACGTGATCGCCCGGCATGCGCCCGAGCTTGCCGCGATCGAACGCGTGTTCGTGAACGTCAATCCGCAGAGCACCCTTCTGCTCGGACAGGCCCGCGGGGCGGCGATCGTCGCCTGCGGGCTTGCGAAACTTGCGCTCGACGAATTCACGCCTTCCGAAATCAAGGAGGCCGTCACGGGCACGGGCCGCGCCGACAAGCTCATGATCGTCAAGATGATCCGCACGCGGCTTTCGGTCGACCGGGACTTTCGTCCCGACGAAGCCGACGCGGCCGCCGCGGCGCTTTGTCTCATTCAGCGGCTTCCCCTTCGCGCGCTCGAGCGCTCGGGAGGCTCTTCGCGCTCGTTTGCGACGGCCCGTCGCGGACGCTTCGTGCGGGGCGCCCGGGCGTCCTGGACGAACTTTGCGCAAACCCGAACGAAAAAGGATTCCAAGTGATCGGACGCATTCACGGAAAACTGTTGGAAAAGACGCCGCCCCAGATTCTGGTGGAGGCGGCCGGACTCGGCTATGAAGTCGACGTGCCGATGTCGACCTTCTGCAACCTTCCCGCCGAAGGAAACGACGTGACGCTCTACACGCACTTCGTCGTGCGCGAAGACGCCATGCTTCTCTACGGCTTTCTCACCGCGTCCGAGCGGGAGACCTTCCGCGCGCTCCTCAAGGTTTCGGGAATCGGCCCCCGCATCGCGCTCGCTCTCCTCTCGGGGATGACGCCCGACGCGCTCGCCAACGCCGTCGAACGCGGCGAAGCGGGGCTTCTCACCCGGGTTCCGGGCGTCGGCAAAAAGACGGCCGAGCGCATTCTCCTCGAACTCAAGGGCAAGCTCCACGGCTCGATGACGGGTGCGGGCGCCGTCCCCGACGACGGCCGCGCCGACATCGTGAGCGCCCTCATCGCGCTCGGCTACTCCGACCGCGACGCCGAAGCCGCCGCGAAGCGCCTCCCTGAAGGGACGTCCGTCTCGGACGGCATCCGTCAGGCCCTCAAAATGCTCGCCCGATAAGGAGTGCTTGTCATGGACGAACGCGTCATCGATCCCGCCACGCAGAGCCCCAACGAAGAAAACGTCGACCGCGCCCTGCGCCCGACGCATCTTTCCGAGTACGTGGGCCAGAAGGCCGTGCGCGAACAGCTCGACATCTTCATCCGTGCGGCGCGCAAGCGCGGCGAACCGCTCGACCATCTGCTCCTCTTCGGACCGCCCGGGCTCGGAAAGACCACGCTCGCACACATCGTCGCCAACGAAATGGGCGTGCATCTGCGCCAGACCTCGGGACCGGTTCTCGAGCGCGCGGGCGACCTCGCGGCCATCCTCACGAACCTCGAGCCCAACGACGTGCTCTTCATCGACGAAATTCACCGTCTCTCGCCCGTCGTCGAGGAAATTCTCTATCCCGCGCTCGAGGACTATCAGATCGACATCATGATCGGCGAAGGGCCCGCGGCGAGATCGATCAAACTCGATCTTCCGCCCTTCACGCTCATCGGCGCCACGACGCGCGCGGGGGCGCTCACGAATCCCCTTCGCGCCCGCTTCGGGATCGTCAACCAGCTGCAGTTTTATACGCCCGAAGAGTTGGCGCTCATCGTGAAGCGTTCGGCGAAACTTCTCAACATGCCGATCGACGACGAAGGCGCCGCGGAAATCGCGCGCCGAAGCCGCGGCACGCCGCGCGTCGCGAACCGCCTTCTTCGTCGCGTGCGCGACTACGCGCAGGTGCGCCACGACGGACGCGTGACGCGGGAAGTGGCGCAGGCCGCCCTCGCGATGCTCGACGTCGACCCCGTGGGGCTCGACTTCATCGACACGAAGTTCCTGCGCACGATTCTCGAAAAATTCTCGGGCGGTCCCGTCGGGATCGACAATCTCGCGGCCGCCGTGGGCGAAGACCGCGAAACGCTCGAGGACGTGGTCGAACCCTATCTCATTCAGCAGGGCTTTCTGCAGCGTACGCCCCGCGGCCGCATGGCGACCGCCGTGGCCTGGCAGCACTTCGGCCTCACGCCCGCGACCGCGAACGAGCCCGTGCTCTCGGACATGCTCTTTTGAGCCTCAGCGCACCGCCCTCGCGACGCGCAGGGCGGCGAGCGCCGCCAAGCCCCAGAAAAGGAAGGCGAAGAGAAGCGTCACCGCGTCGCCCGCAAGGAGAAGCTGCGGCGTACCGAAAAGCGACGCGCCCGACGCCGTGACCACGCTCGCCGCACCGAAGGCGACGCCCACGGGCGCAAAAACCGCGGCGCCCCGCGGCCAGCGCTCGGAGAAGGGTTTCGCACGGAAAAAGACGAAGCCCGAGAGTCCGAGAAGCGACGCGGCGCCGAAGCCCGGCAAAAGCCCCTTCAAAAGAACGCCGAGCACGTCCTGCCCCGAAGCGTCCGTTCCGAAGACGTGCCAGTCGGGCCAGAGAAGGAGCACCCAGGACAAAAAGAGCCAGGCGAGACTGACGACCAGCATCGGTCCGCGCCAGGGGAAGGTGCCGTCCCGATTGGAGAGGTGATCCATGCCGTCGACGAGCCCCTTGCCACGCTTTTTCGCGCAGAGGGAGGCCGTAAGAAGCCACGCGGCCGCAATCGAGACGCCGCCCACGATCATCGCGACGAGCGTCGTGCGCACGGCGTAGAGGGTCGGCGTGTGGCCCGCGGGCACCGTGTCGGCCGTGGCGGCAAGCGCCGCGCCCGTGAGGTCCGTCACGGCGAGCGGAAGCGACCCCGCCGCCTCGCGCACGCCCGCCGTGAAGACGCCCTTCAGAATTGCGTCGAGAAGGGTCGTCCCGTTCGCGGGAATGGCGTCCGCAAGCGCGGGGAGCATGAGAAGCGCGAGCCACGCGGCCCCCGCTGCGGCGCCAGGCACCTGAAAGAAGCGCGCGTCGTGCGTGACGCCCGAGAGGGAACGAATCCAGAAACAAAGGGCGCCCAGAAGTGCGGCGCCGAAGAAAAACGAAAGCATGCGAAAAAAGATTTGCGAAGTATTGCCGTCGGATTGCGAATAGTATCATTCCTCGCCCGAGGCGAAACGGCCTCTCTATACTAGAATCGCTTTTTTGACTTCCTTTCGCGCACACGATGGAATCCACCTTCACCGACCGATTTCCGGTCCGCATCTACTGGGAAGATACCGATGCGGGCGGCATCGTTTATCATGCCAACTATTTGAAGTACATGGAGCGCGCCCGTTCGGAGCTTCTCGCCCGCCTCGAGGTCTCTCAGCAGGACGAACGGCAGCGTCCCGACGGCGTTCTCTTCGTGGTCGTGGCGGTGGACCTCCGCTATCACCGCGCCGCCGTTCTCGGAGACGACCTCACGGTCGTGACCACCGTCTCCAAGCTTCGGCACGCCTCCCTGGAATTCGAACAGAACATTTTCCGCGGTGACGAACGCATCACGACGGGTCACGTGCGCGTGGCGTGCGTGAGCGCCGCCACCATGCGTCCGACCGTCATCCCCGACACCATCTACGCCCGCGTCTCCGAACTGCTCTCAACCGATTCGAACTGAATTTTTTCACCATCATGAATCCCGTCAGCGCCGATCTCTCCCTGATTACCCTCATCGCCAACGCGAGCCTCGTCGTCAAGTGCGTGCTCGTCATCCTGATCACGCTCTCGCTCGTGAGCTGGACGGTGATCTTCCAGAAATACTTCATGATCCGCCGCGCCCAGGAGGCGACGGACAACTTCGAAAACCGCTTCTGGAGCGGCACGGAACTCACGCATCTCCTCGACGACGTCCGCGGCAAGGGCAGCAAGGCCGGCATGCAGGAGCAGATCTTCGCCGCGGGCATGCAGGAATTCATGAAGCAGCACAAGGCCGGCCCGAACGCCGTCAACGGCGTTTCCCGCGCCATGCGCGCCGTCTTCACGCGCGAGCTCGACGGCCTTGAAGCCGGTCTGCCGCTTCTCGCCTCGATCGGTTCCACGTCGCCCTACATCGGGCTCTTCGGCACGGTCTGGGGGATCATGAACGCCTTCACGGGCCTTTCGAGCCTCGAGAACGTGAGCCTCGCCGTCGTGGCGCCGGGCATCGCCGAAGCCCTGATCGCCACGGCCATCGGCCTTTTCGCCGCCATTCCCGCGGTCGCCGCCTACAACTACTACAACAACCGCGTCAACCGCCTCGTCAACCGCATGGAAAGCTTCCACGAAGAGTTCCTCAACATTCTTGACCGTCAGATCCGAGGCTGATCATGGCACTTCGCTCCAACAACCGGCGCCGCGGCCTGATGGCGGAAATCAACGTGGTGCCCTACATCGACGTGATGCTCGTGCTCGTCGTCATCCTGATGGTGGCGGCCCCCTTCGTGAATCCGAGCCTCATCAATCTGCCGTCGGTCAACAAGGCGAGCAAGGCGCCCGAACAGGTGATCGAAGTGATCGTCTATCCCGACGCGCGCCTCTCGCTTCGCAGCGGCAAGACGCTCACGCCCGTCGACATGCCCGGGCTCGTGGACGGCGTCAAGGCGCTGCAGGCCGATCATCCGGAAATTCCCGTCGTCATCGCCGCCGACAAGACGGTGCGCTACGAAGAGGTCGTCAACGTCATGAAGACCCTGCAGTCGGCCGACGTGCAGCGCGTGGGGCTGTCGCTTCGCATCGAGCGCTCCGCCGACGCACGCTAAGAGAGGTACGGCATGCAAGAGCACCCGCACCTCCCCAAACGGGAACGGCAAAAGGGCTGGCTTCCGGCGATTCTGCTCTCGGGAGCCGTCCACGGCGTGCTGTTCCTGGGACTCTTCACGGTCTTTCAGTGGCAGACCCGGGCGGAATTCGTCTACGCGGAACTCTGGGCCCCCGAAGACGTTTCGGGCGGCAACGACCCGACGGGCGTTGCCGAGCGCGTAGAGGCGCCCGAACCGACTCCCGAACCGATCCCGGAAGAACCGCAACCCGAAGAGCCGCAACCCGAGGAGACGCCTCCCGAAGAGCCCGCGCGCCTTGAAGAAACGCTTGCGCGCCTCGAAGAGGAGCGCAAGGCCGAAGCCGAACGCCTCGCCGAGGAAGCCCGAAAGGCCGAAGAAGCCAAGCGTCTCGAAGAGGAACGGCTTGCCGAAGAGGCTCGAAAGGCGGAGGAAGCCCGCGCCCAGGAAGAAGCCCGTCTTGCCGAAGAGGCCCGCAAGGCCGAGGAAGCGGCCCGTGCCGAAGAGGAGCGTCTCGCCCGTGAACGCGCCGAAGCCGAACGCATCGCGCGCGAAGCCGAGGCCGAGCGCATCGAAATGGAGCGCCGCCGCTTGGAAGCCGAAGAAGCCCGCCTGCGTGAGGAACGTCTCGCTCAGGAACGCCTCGCCGAAGAAAAGCGCAAGGCCGAAGAAGCGCGTCTTGCCGAAGAGGCTCGGAAAGCCGAAGAGGCCCGCCTTGCCGAAGAGGCGAGAAAGGCCGAGGAAGCCAGACAGGCTGAAGAAGCCCGCAAGGCTGAAGAAGCCCGCAAGGCCGAAGAAGCCCGAAAGGCCGAGGAGGCCCGAAAGGCCGAGGAGGCCCGAAAGGCCGAAGAAGCTCGAAAGGCGGAAGAGGCCCGAAAAGCCGAGGAAGCCCGCAAGAAGGCCGAGGCGGCGGAACGGCGCCGCATCGCACGCGAAATCCGCAATCAGGAATTGGCTCGGCTTTCCGCAAAGGTCGATCCCAACAGCAACCGCTCGGGTACGACGCGCGGGGATCCGCGCAACATCCGACAGTCGCTCACGGGCGCGGCTGCCGCGCAGTGGCAGTCCCGGGTCATCGCCTGCATCCGACCGCACATTTCGATCGAAGTGTCCCCGAACATGAAGCGGGGGCAATACGTCGCCCAGTACCGCGTGAAACTTCTTCCGACGGGCGAACAAATGGGCGCGCCCGTCCTTGAACGCGCCTCGGGATGGAAGGCCTACGATCAGGCCGTGGAACGCGCGATCCGACGCTGCAACCCCTTCCCGAAGCCCGACGGTCGGCACGAGATGCCGCGGGAAGTGGAACTCTCCTTCGACCCGGTCGACGACCGTCAGAAGTGAGAACGTCGCACCGGTCAAGAAAAAAGCTCGGTTTTCAGCCGAGCTTTTTTCATTTCAGATTGCGCCGGACAATCAGCGGCCGAGCTTTCCGAGGAGGAAATCGACGGCTTCGTCCGTCTTCACCATGACCTTTTCCGCGAGGTTGCGGCGATCGGCGTATTCGACGGCGCCTTCCTTGAGGCCGCGGTCGCCGATGACGACGCGGTGCGGCACGCCGATGAGTTCCCAGTCGGCGAACATGACGCCCGGACGCATGTCACGGTCGTCGAGAATCACGTCGACGCCGCGGGCCTTCAGGTCTTCGTAGAGCTTGTCGGCCGCTTCGCGGACGGCTTCGCTCTTGGCGTAGTTCATCGGGCAGATGACAACTTCGAAGGGAGCGATCGAAGCGGGCCAGATGATGCCCTTTTCGTCGTGGTTCTGTTCGATCGCGGCGCCCGCGAGGCGGGTGACGCCGATGCCGTAGCAGCCCATCTGCAGAACCTGCGGCTTGCCGTTTTCGTCGAGGTAGGTGGCGTTGAGCGCTTCGGAGTACTTGGTGCCGAGATAGAAGACGTGACCGACTTCAATGCCGCGCTGCAGCTTGAGCGTGCCCTTGCCGTCGGGCGAGCGGTCGCCTTCGACGACGTTGCGAAGGTCGGCGACCTGGGGTTCGGGGAGATCGCGCCCGAAGTTGACGCCCGTGAGGTGGAAGCCCTCTTCGTTGGCGCCGCAGCAGAAGTCGCTCATGTCGGCGACCGTGCGGTCGGCGTACACCGCCACGTCTTCGGAGACGCCGACGGGACCGAGGTAGCCCGGCTTCGAGCCGAAGGTCGCGACGATTTCTTCGTCGGTGGCAAAGCGGAAGCCTTCCTTGAGTTCGGGAAGGTGACCGGCCTTCACTTCGTTCAATTCATGATCGGCGCGCAGGAGGACGAGCACGATCTTCGCGGGCAGCGGATCGCCCTCTTCGTCCGTGCGGTCGGCGGCGAGCACGACGCTCTTGACGCAGCGAAGAAGATCGATGCCCAGGTATTCGGCGACGAGTTCGCACTTTTCCTTCCCCGGCGTCGCGCGCTTTTCCATCGTTTCCTTGGCCTCTTCGCGGCCCGAGAGGACGGAGAAGGCTTCGGCGAGTTCGATGTTGGCGGCGTAGTCGCTTTCGGGCGCGTAGGCGATGAGGTCTTCGCCCGTGTCGGCGATCACCTGGAATTCATGCGAGCGCGAACCGCCGATCGCGCCCGTGTCGGCGCGCACGGCGCGGAACATCAGGCCGAGGCGGCGGAAGATCTTCTGATACGCATCGAACATGATGTCGTAGGAGCGCGAGGCGCCGGCTTCGTCGCGGTCGAAGGAATAGGCGTCCTTCATCGTGAATTCGCGGCCGCGCATGACGCCGAAGCGGGGACGGCGTTCGTCGCGGAACTTCGTCTGGATGTGATAGAAGTTCACGGGGAGCTGACGCCAGCTCTTGATTTCCTGACGTGCGATGTCGGTGACGACTTCTTCGGAGGTCGGCTGAATCACGAAGTCGCGGCCGTGACGGTCCTTGATGCGCAGAAGTTCGGGACCGTACTTTTCCCAGCGACCCGATTCCTGCCAGAGCTCGGCCGGCTGCACGATCGGCATGAGGAGCTCCACGGCGCCCGCGCGGTCCATTTCTTCGCGAATGATTTTCTCGATCTTGCGGATCGTACGAAGACCGAGCGGCATGTAGGTGTAGACGCCGGCGGCAAGTTTTTTGATCATGCCGGCCCGGATCATGAACTGCTGGCTCACGATGTCGGCGTCGGCGGGGGCTTCTTTCAACGTGGAAAGGAAAAAGGAACGCGCACGCATGATGAATGTGTTGCTGAGAAAAAGGAAGGGCCCGCCGAAGCGGGCTTTCTAAGAAAAAGAGACTCCGTATTGTATCAACCGGCCGGTTTGCGCGTTTGCACGAGCACCATGTTGTTGGCGTGGATGAGTTCGGGACGGTCGATGAGTCCGAGACGGGCGGGGATTTCCTCCGTGTGGCAGCCGATGATGCGGCGCGCGTCGTCGGAAGAGTAATTGACGAGGCCGCGGGCGATCTCTTCACCCGACTCCGTCACGCAGGCGACGACTTCGCCCCGGACGAAATCGCCCTCGATCGCCTTGACGCCCACGGGCAGAAGCGAGCGGTGCTCGCGAAGGGCCCGGGCGGCGCCCTTGTCGACGACGGCCTTGCCGGAGACGCGCAGGTGGTCGGCGAGCCACTGCTGCCGCGCATGCAGAACGCTCGACGCGGCGACGAGCTGCGTGCCGATCGATTCGCCCTGGGCGAGGCGCACGAGCACGTTATCCTCCCGGCCCGACGCGATGATCGTGCCCGCCCCCGATCGGGCCGCGCGCTTGGCGGCGAGGATCTTCGTAATCATGCCGCCCTTCGAGAGGGTCGACGCGGCGCCGCCCGCCATGCGCTCGAGCGCGGGGTCGCCCGCCGTCGCCTCGGAGACGAATTCGGCGTCGGGATTCTTTCGGGGATCCTCCGTGTAGAGACCGCGCTGATCGGTGAGGATCACGAGCACGTCCGCTTCGACGAGGTTCGTCACGAGGGCGCCGAGCGTGTCGTTGTCCCCCACCTTGATTTCGCTCGTCGCGATCGTGTCGTTTTCATTGATGACCGGAACGACGCCGAGGCGAAGGAGCTCGATGAGGGTCATGCGGGCGTTGAGATACTGCTCGCGGTCCGTGAGGTTGGCGTGGGTGAGGAGCACCTGCGCGGTGCCGATGCCGTGCTCGCGGAAGTGCCGCTCGTAGGCCTGCACGAGCCCCATCTGGCCCACGGCCGCGGCCGCCTGCAGTTCGTAGAGGCGCCCCGGTCGCTTTTCCCAGCCGAGCCGCAGCACCCCTTCGGCGACGGCCCCCGAACTCACCAGGATGACTTCCTTGCCCATCTTCTGGAGCGCGGCGATTTGGCCCGCCCAACGGGCGAGCGCCGAGTCGTCGAGGCCGCGGCCGTCGTTCGTGACGAGCGCGCTGCCGACCTTCACCACGACGCGGCGTGCGGATGCTAAGAGTGCGGTCATGTTCTCTCCCTTGAGGTTCAGTGTGCGGATTCGTTCACTCTAGCATTTTCGAGCTCGGTCGAGATAGCAAAACGGCCCGCCTCCCCGAAGGAAAGCGAGCCGTTGCGGCGAATGCCTTTGCGTTTTTAGTCCGCCGTCGGATCGAAGCGTTCGTCGTCGAGGAAGGCGACTTCCTCGCGGCGGGCCTCGTCGATCGCCTGCGCGAGCGCCTTGACGAGTTCGTCGCAGCCTTCGCGGGTGGCGGCCGAAATGACGTAGACGGGCGTGTCTTCGTCCGCGAGCGCCTCGCGGTACTTCGCTACGAGCGCGTCGCGGTCGGCCTCGTCGACGAGGTCGATCTTGTTGATGACGAGCCAACGGGGCTTGGCGGCGAGCGCCGGATCGTACTTTTCGAGTTCAAGCGCAAGCGCCTTGGCCTGGGCGATCGGATCGGCGCCTTCGTCGAGCGGAGCCGCGTCGATCACGTGCAGAAGGACCTTCGTGCGCGAAAGATGACGCAGGAAGAGGTGACCGAGACCGGCCCCTTCCGCGGCGCCTTCGATCAGGCCCGGGACGTCGGCGAGCACGAAGCTCTGCTCGGGACCCACGCGCACGACGCCGAGATGCGGATGCAGCGTCGTGAAGGGATAGTCCGCAATCTTCGGACGGGCGTTCGAGACGGCCGTGATGAAGGTGGACTTCCCGGCGTTCGGCAGACCGAGCAGGCCCACGTCGGCAAGGACCTTCAGTTCAAGTTCGAGCGAACGGTACTGTCCGGGTTCGCCCGGCGTGCACTGCTTGGGCGCGCGGTTGACGGAACTCTTGAAGTGGAGGTTCCCGAGACCGCCCTTGCCGCCCGCGGCGAGAAGCTGCCGGGCGCCGTGATGGTTGAGGTCGGCGACGGTTTCACCCGTATCGGTGTCGCGCACGATCGTGCCCACGGGCATGCGCAGTTCAATGTCCTTGCCGCCCGCGCCGTAGCAGTCGGCGCCGCGTCCATTTTCGCCGTTCGGGGCGAAGAACTTGCGCGTGTAGCGGTAGTCGACCAGGGTGTTGATGTTTCGGTCGGCCACGGCCCAGACCGAGCCGCCCCGTCCGCCGTCACCGCCGTCGGGGCCGCCCTTGGGGATGAATTTTTCACGGCGGAAACTTGCGGCGCCGTTCCCGCCTTTGCCGCCCTGCACTTCAATGCGGGCTTCGTCCACAAACTTCACGACGGATACCTCGAGAAAAAGGAGGAGAACATACCAAAAGAGCCCAGTCGGTCACCCGCCTGAGCTCTTTCTCGTCGGATTCGATTACAAGCCGAATCAGGCTTCAACCTTCACATAGTGACGGTTGAGACGACCCTTGACTTCGAACTTGACGACGCCGTCAACGAGGGCGTAGAGCGTGTGATCCTTGCCCATGCCGACGTTGTCGCCGGCGTGGAACTTCGTGCCGCGCTGACGAACGATGATGCCGCCGGCGCTGACCGCCGCGTCACCGAAAACCTTGACGCCAAGACGCTTGGCCTGAGAGTCACGACCGTTGCGGGTGGAACCGCCACCTTTCTTATGTGCCATTTTAAATTCTCTCTATGAAAAGTAACGAATTAAGCCGCGATCGCTTCGATCTTGAGCTCGGTGTAGTTCTGACGGTGGCCGCCGCTCTTCATGGAGTGCTTGCGGCGACGGAACTTGAAGATGCGGACCTTTTCGCCGCGGCCGTGCGAGAGCACCGTGGCCGTAACGGAGGCGCCTTCGAGCACGGGAGCGCCGACCTTGAGGCCGTCTTCGCCGGCAACGGCGAGCACTTCCGTAAGGGTGATCTGGGAGCCGACTTCAGCTTCCAAGGATTCGACCTTGAGCTTGTCGCCGACGCAAACGCGGTACTGCTTACCGCCAGTCTTGATAATAGCGTACATGTTGAATAACCTCGCCCGTTCCGCCGTATGCGGAACCTTTTTGTAATCACCGTACGGACGCTCGCCCGAAAGACGAATGTCGGCCGCACGGAGGAGTGCGTGGAAAGGGCTGTATTTTTTCATACTGCAGGGGCCGCGTCAAGCGAAAAGTCGGTTTTTCCGCACTCTTCCGAAACAAACGACGGTCGTTTCCCCGCCCGAAAAGGGCCTTCGGCCTCTATACTTGAACCCGCACCCATTCAACCATACGGAAAAGCTCATGCAGGACATCCGTTCTTCCGACCCCAAGGCGCTCGTCCGCGCGCTCTTCGCCCCGATCGCCGAAGACATGGCGGCGGTCGACGCCATCATTCGCGAGGAGCTCGACTCCGACGTACCCCGCATGCGCGAGATCGGCGAGCACATCGTCAACGCGGGCGGCAAGCGCATGCGCCCCGCCCTCCTGATGCTCATCTGCCGCGCGCTCGGCTATGAAGGGGAACTTCACCGTTATCTCGGCGCCACGATCGAACTCCTCCACACGGCGACCCTCATGCACGACGACGTCGTCGACGAGAGCGCCGTGCGCCGCGGCAAACCCACGGCCAACGCCCTCTGGGGCAACGGCGTCGCGGTCCTCGTCGGAGACTTCCTTTATACGCGCTCCTTCCAGATGATGATCCGCGCTGGGAACCTGCGCGTCATGCAGGCGCTCGCGGACGCCGCCAACACGCTCGCCGAAGGCGAAGTGAAGCAGATGGTGAACGCCCACGACCCGACGGTCGACGAAAAGCGCTACTTCGAAGTGATCGAACGAAAGACCGCCTGCCTCTTTGAAGCGGGCGCCAAGATGGCCGCCGCGATCGCGGACTGCTCCGAAAAGGACGAAGCGGCCGTGCGCGAATACGCGCTTGCGCTTGGCAACGCCTTCCAGATCGTCGACGACATGCTCGACTACACGGGCGTCTCGAGCGACATCGGCAAGAACCTCGGCGCCGATCTGCGCGAGGGCAAGGTGACGCTTCCGCTTCTCTACGCCCGACTCCATACGAGCGAGGAAAACCGCGCCCTCATCGACGCGGCCATCCGCAGCGGCAACGGAGACTTTGACAAAATCAGTTCGATTGTGATAGAATCCCAAGCTATCGCGCGATGCAAGCAGCGTGCGGAGCAAGAGCTCGAACGAGGAAAAGCAGCTTTGTTACAATTAAGTCCTAGCATTTTCCGAGATTCTCTGCTACAATTGCTCTTCTACACAGTTTGCAGGGATCGATAACGGTTCCGCGCAATACAAAAGGATCGGGGTGTAGCTCAGCCTGGTAGAGTACTACGTTCGGGACGTAGGAGTCGGAGGTTCGAATCCTCTCACCCCGACCAGCGAATTCAAAGAAGGTTCTCGTGTACAGTTGGACACGGGAACCTTTTTCTTTTTTGGGGATTTGCCATGACGACGACCGCACACGACGCCCTTTCTCCCGTACCGGTGATCGGCCTCACGGGCGGCATCGGCTCGGGGAAATCGACGGCGGCGACCGTCTTTCGCTCGCTCGGCGTCCCTGTCGTGGACGCGGACGCGATTTCGCGCGCCCTGACGGGTCCCGGGGCCGAAGGGTCGCTCGCCGTGGCCAGACGCTTCGGAGAGGACTTCCTCGACGAAAACCGCGCCATGAACCGCGCCTGCATGCGCGAACTCGTCTTTTCGAATCCGGAAGCCAGGCGCGAACTCGAAGCCCTTCTTCACCCTCTCATCGGACGCGACGTGCTGCGCGCCTTCTCTTCGCTCTCCCCCGACACGCCCTACGCGGTCTTCGACTGTCCCCTGCTTCTCGAAAACAAGACTTGGCGCGGATTCGTCTCGCGCGTTCTCGTCATCGACCTCGCCGAAGAAGCCTCGGTCGAGCGCGTCGTGCGCCGCAGCGGCCTCGCCCCCGAAACGGTCCGTTCGATTCTTCGGAGTCAGCTTCCCCGCCGCGCCCGACTCGACGCCGCGGACGACGTCGTCTACAACGGCTCCACCCCCGAGGCGCTGGCGGATCGCATCAAACTGTTACATAAAATCTATGGAGGGAAATGAGAAGCTCTGTCGATCGCCCGCTTCTCTTGTTATCGTATTCTTCTCATCCCTTGATCTCATTGCCAGCGCCGGGCGCAGAAGGAGCTTTTCATGTCGGATTCCGACGTCCTCAGCTACGAATTCCCCTGCAACGAAAAGATTCGGACCTATCTGCGTCTGGAGGCGCTCTTTCACCGCTTCGACTGGCTTGCCGCCCAGGATTCGCCCGTGGCGCATCACTGCGCGATCGGCGCGCTCTTTGACCTGACGGACGCCACCGCCCGTTCGGACCTGCGCAACGAGCTCGTTCAGGGGCTCGAGCGCCGCCGCCAGCAGACGGAAGCCGGCACGCCCCGTCATCAGCACCTCACCGACCTCATTCACGACATCACGCGCATCGTAGGAAAGTCCGGCCAGAGCATCCGCGAAAACGAATGGCTGCAGCTCATCCGCACGCGCCAGTCGCTGGCGGGCGGCACCTGCGAATTCGACCTTCCCGTCCTCCATCACTGGCTCTCGATGCCCTTTGCCGCGCGGCACGAGGAACTGCAGGGCTGGGTCGCCTCGTTCGAGCCGATCCGCAACGCCATTCAGATGGTGATCGACGAAATTCGCGCCAACTGCGTCGTGCAGACGCTCGAGGCGAAATCGGGCTCCATGCAGTACCCGGTCAACGGCCGGCGCTATCTTCTTGCGCGCATCGAACTTCCGCGCGACGCAGAGGTGATCCCCGAAGTGAGCGCCAACAAATACATGCTGTGGATTCGTTTCTCGAGCCCCGACGAAAACCACAAGCTTCACCCGTTCAAGGGCAACGTCCCCTTCACGCTCGGACTCTGCACGCGCTGAGGACGTTGGAACACGGAAACACAGACGGACCGCGCCCGAAGGTGCGGTCCGTCTTTTTGAGAAAAACCATGAAAGTGAAATGCCCCGTCTGCGGGAAGGAAACCGAATATTCGCCCGCCAATCCCTACCGTCCGTTTTGCTCGGAAGTCTGCCGCACCGCGGACCTCGGATCCTGGGCGAGCGACGAATACGTGATTCACGGAGAACCGGGTTCCGCCATGAACCTCTCGCCCGAGGAATACGAAGCCGCGGCCGAACACACGCGCGAGGTCGCCGCCAAGAAGGAGCGCTCCCGCAAGTGATCAGCGCAGGGACGAAAAAGTCCGTTCTTCAGGAAAATGCATGGAGAAGACGGATCCGACGCCGGGCGTCGACTCGATCTTGAGCGTCCCGCCGTTGCGGCGCAGGACGTGCTTCACGATCGCAAGGCCCAGCCCCGTGCCGCCCGTCTGACGGGAGCGTCCCTTGTCGGCGCGGTAAAAGCGTTCCGTGAGTCTCGGAATGTGCTTGGCCTCGATCCCGATCCCCGTGTCGGCGACGGAAAAGACCGCACCCATGCCGCTTCGCCCCCAGCGCACCGTGATTGTGCCGCCGTCGGGGGTGTAGCGCACGGCGTTGGAGACGAGGTTCATCGCGGCGCTTCGCAGTTCGTCGGGGTGACCGAGAAGCAACACGTCCTCGATTTCTTTCACGAAGGTGTGTCGGCCGAGCGAAAGCGCTTCGCCCTCCCTCACGACGTCCTCGGCGATGCGGTGCATCGCGACGACTTCGGATTCGTCCGTCTGCGTTTCGTCGCGGTTTTCGAGCCCCGAGAGCATGAGAAGATCGTCGACGATGTGGCGCATGCGCTGCACCTGATCCCGAATGAGGGCGACGTGGTGCGGCTCGAGCGCCGCGTCCAGGTCGAAGAATCCTCCGATGACGGTAAGCGGCGTCCTCAGTTCGTGCGAAACGTTCGCGACGAAGTCGCGCCGCATGTCTTCGACGCGGCGTTTGGCCGTCACGTCGTGCGACACGATGAGGGTGTGCTGCAGGTCGGGCGCGACCACGGAGATTTCAAAGATTTCGTCGCGGCCGGGAAACTGACAGAGCATGGGCTCGTCAAAGCGGCGCGCATTGAGGAAGTTGCGCAGTCTTTCGTCGGACACCGCTTCGTGGAAGGGCTTGCCGAGCACGGACGCGTCCATGCCGAAGTGGCGCTCCGCCGCAACGTTCATCCACTCGATTTCGGCGTTGTTGCCGAGAATCACGACGCCTTCGGGAAGAAGTCCGAGCGTCTGGCGGTAGCGCATGTCGCGCGCGACGATGCGCGACTCCGAGCGAAAGCCCTCTTCGAGCATGCGCTCGCAAAAGAAAAGCGTATAGAGGAAAAGAAGAGCCGTCGTGACGGCGAAAAAGCCGAGCGCCTGACGTCCGCCGAGAGTCCCCCAGAGAAGGAGAGACACGACAAGGTCAAGCGCCACCACGACGAGCAGAATGCGGAACTGATGCTCGAAGCGTCCGTTTTCACTTGCGGCCATCAAAGCCCCCGGCAACGGTAGCCCACGCCGCGCACGGTCTCAATGAGGTCTTCGGCCGCCGTTCCGGCAAGCGCCTTTCTGAGACGAAGCATGTGCACGTCGACCGTGCGTTCGTCCACGTAGACGCTCTCCCAAACGGCCTCGAGAAGCTGGGCGCGCGAAAAGACGCGTCCGGGGTGCGAGGCGAAGAGATGGAGAAGTCGGAATTCCTTTCCCGAGAGCTTTACGGGCACCCCGTCGACGCTCGCTTCAAAGCGGGCTTCGTTCATGACGAGGGGACCGCAGCGCACGACGTTTTCGTCGCTTCGCTCCACGCGGGCCTTCTCCTGGCCCTGGCGGCGAAGCACCGCCCGGATGCGGGCGACGAGTTCGCGCGGGAAAAAGGGCTTCACAATGTAGTCGTCCGCTCCCGCGTCGAGCGCCTCGACGCGGTCGCGCTCCTCACCGCGGGCGGTCAGCATGATGACCGGAAGATCGGCCGTCTCGGGATCCTTCTTCAAATCTTCGAGCCAGGACTGACCCGAACGGTCGGGGAGCATCCGGTCGAGAAGAATCAGGTCGGGCCGGCGCGTCTTGAGTGCGGCGCAGGCTTCGCCCACGTCCGCAGCGCCGACCACTTCGAAGCCCTCGCGTTCGCACACGAAGGAAACGAGTTCCCGAATCGGCAGTTCGTCTTCAACGATGAGGAGAAAAGTCATGGGAATCAGGCAATCAAATCATGGCGCACATCGGCACCTTCTCGGATGAAGATGACCGTTTCCGCCACGTTCTTCGTATGGTCGCCCACGCGCTCGAGCGCCTTGGCGATCCAGATGAGCTCCATCGCGCTCGTCGTAACGCCCGGGTCTTCGACCATGTGCGTCACCAGACTGCGAAGGGTCGTGCGGAAGACGTCGTCAACCATCCTATCACGGAGCATCACCTCGCGAGCCGTATCGGTGTCGTCCGAAAGGAAAGCCTGCATGACGTCGTCGATCATGTGGCGCAGCGTCGCCACCGCCATCACGAGCGCCGAACGGTTGGTGAGAACGCTCTCGGCGGGTTGTTCCGCAAGGCGCAGGATCGAGCGCGCGATGTTGCGCGCTTCGTCGCCCATGCGTTCAAGGTCGATGCTGATGCGCGAGCACCCGAGAAGACGGCGAAGGTCGACCGCCTGGGGCTGACGGATGGCGATCTGGTTTTCGACCTGGGCGTCGACTTCCACGTGCTGTCCGTTGACGATGGCGTCGCCGTCGCGCACCTCTTCGGCGAGGGCGACGTCGAGCTTGATGAGGGCCTTGCCGGCCTTCTCGAGCTGCGAGGAAACCGTCGTCCCCATCGTGTAGACGAGCTTCGTCACCTCATCGAGGTCACGGTCAAAACTCTTGAGAATATGTCCGCTCATTTCTCTTCAACTCCTTAACCGAAGCGGCCCGTAATGTAGTCTTCCGTCGCCTTTTTCTTCGGGCGCGTGAAGATTTCCTTGGTCGGTCCGAACTCGATGAGTTCGCCGAGATACATGAAGGCAGTGTAGTCCGACACGCGGGCCGCCTGCTGCATGCTGTGCGTGACGATCACGACCGTGTAGTCCTTCTTGAGCTCGTCGATGAGCTCTTCGATGCGGGCGGTCGAAATCGGGTCGAGCGCCGAGCAGGGTTCGTCGAGAAGCAGCACTTCGGGCTTCACGGCGATGCCGCGCGCGATGCACAGACGCTGCTGCTGACCGCCCGAAAGACTCGTGCCGGGCTGATCGAGCTTGTCCTTGACGTCGTCCCAGAGGGCGGCCTTCTGCAGGGCCCAGACGACGCGCTCTTCAAGTTCCGACTTCGAGAGGTTTTCACGAAGACGAACGCCGTAGGCGATGTTGTCGAAGATCGACATCGGGAAGGGCGTCGGACGCTGGAAGACCATCCCGATGCGCGAACGCAGTTCGGTGACGTCCGTTTCCTTGCTCAGAATGTCCGTGTCGCCCATGCGGCAGAAACCTTCCGCACGCTGTCCCTCATAGAGGTCGTACATGCGGTTGAGACTGCGCAGAAGCGTCGACTTGCCGCAGCCCGAGGGCCCGATGAAGGCCGTCACGCACCCTTCCGGGATGTTGAGCGTGATGTCCTTGACGGCCCGGAAGTCGCCGTAATAGATGTTGAGATTGCGGATTTCGATTTTCGCGGGCGGCATGCCCGCGATCGTGGATTCGGTCATAACTGTTACTCGTCAGAATTGCGAACGACGGCGTTCGCGCAACAAAATGGCGGCGAGACTCATCACGAGCACGAGCGCCACGAGCACGAGCGCGGTGCCGTACTGCAGCGGGCGCGTCGCCTCGATGTTGGTCCCCGAAGTGGCCATCACGTAGACGTGATAGGGAAGCGCCATGACGGGTTCGAAAAGGCTCACGCCGGTCTTGGGCGTGAAGTAGACGCTGCCCGTGTACATGATGGCGGCCGTTTCCCCGGCGACGCGGGAGAGCGCGAGAATGGCGCCCGTCAAAATCCCGGGAAGCGCATTGGGAAGCACCACCTTCATGATCGTCTCGCGGCGCGAGGCGCCGAGCGCGAGACTCGCTTCGCGCCAGTCCTGCGGAACCTGCGAGAGCGCGGCTTCGGTCGTGTTGATGATGACCGGAAGCGAGAGCACCGAGAGCGTCAGAATCCCGGAGAGAAGGCTCACGTCGAAGCCGCAGAAGACGACGAAGAACGTGAGGCCGAACAAACCGAAGACGATTGAAGGAACGCCCGCGAGGTTCGCGATCGAAAGACGCGTGAGCGTCACCCAGGCGGACGATCCGCCGTATTCGTGCAGGTACACGGCGCTCGCGACGCCGAGCGGGAGCGCGATCACGAGGGCGCCCGCCGAAAGGAAGAAAGTGCCGACGAGACAGGGCCAGATGCCGCCCTCACTCATCATGTTGCGCGGAGGTTCCGTCAGGAATTCCCAGCTCAGGGCCGGCAGGGACTCGACGAAGATGAGCCCCAGGATGGCAAGCAGCGTTGCGATGTTGATGATCGCCGCCGCCCGCATGAAACCGAAGCCGCACTTCTGCGTGAAGAAGCGCGCGCCGTTGTTTTTGTGACTCATTTCTTCAGGCCTCCCACGCGCGCCGCGTACCAGGCGGCCAGATTGAAGACAAGCGTGACGATGAAGAGAACCAGACCCGTCGCGTAGAGAGCGTGATAGTGTTCGCTGCCGACCGCGGCCTCCGCCATTTCGGCGGCGATGCTCGAGGTCATCGGGCGAACCGGGTCGAAGATGCTCTCGGGAATGATCCCGGCGCCGCCGGCCACCATGAGGACCACCATCGTTTCGCCGATCACGCGCGAGATGCCGAGCATGATGGCCGTGCAGATGCCGCCCATGGCGTAGCGGAGTTCCACCTTCACGAGCGTTTCCCAGCGCGTGGCGCCGAGCGCAAGGCTCGCCTCACGCAGGGCGTTGGGCACGTTTTTGAGGGCGTCTTCGGAAATCGACGCGATCGTCGGGATGCACATGAAGGCGAGCATCAGAGCCGCGTTCGTGAGGTTGAGACCCGACGCGATGTTGAAGGTCTGCTGCTGCCAGGGCGCGAGAACCACCATGCCGATGAAGCCGATCACGACCGAGGGAAGCGCCGCCATCAGTTCGATGAGGGGCTTCACAAAACGGCGGATCTTTTCGTGCATGCCGCAGTGCATGCAGGCCGCCGTCAGCACGCCGAGAGGCACGGCGATGAGGGTCGTCAACAGTGCGCACGCGAGCGATCCCACGATCAGGGCGCCGATGCCGAAACTCGGCTCGTCGTCCGTCGGGTACCACTCCGTGGAAAAGAGAAAGTCCGTCAGGGACATTTCCTTGAACGCCGGAAACGCCTGTGCGCAGAGGAAGACAACGATCGCCGTGAGCGATACGACGCTTACCCCTGCGACAAGTTTGAGACTGCGCTCGAAGAAAAGGTCCGCCCGGAGCTTAGCGGGCATCGCCATCTTCAGCCTCTCAGTTCACAGGCACGAAACCGGACTTTTCAACGAACTTCTGACCTTCGGCCGAAAGGGCGTAGTCAAGAAGCTTCTTGGCGTCGGCCGATTCCGTCACGGTGAAGAGGTAGAGGTCGCGGGCGATCGGCCAGGAGCGGTCCTTGGCGGAAGCCATGCTGGCGACCTTGCCGTCGATTTCGAGGGGCTTGGTCTGCTTGTCCATGTAGCCGATGCCGATGTAGCCGATGGCGTTTTCGTTCGAAGCGACCGCCTGAACGACGCCGCCCGAGGAGGACTGGAGCTGCGCACGGGGCGAAACGCGGGTCTTGCCCATCACAAGTTCCTGCCAGCTTTCAAACGTGCCCGAGGAGGAGTCGCGGCCGACCACGACGATCGGGCGGTCGGCACCGCCCACTTCCTTCCAGTTCTTGATCTTGCCGGCGAAGACGTCGCGCAGCTGAGCCATCGTGAGGCCCTTGACGGCGTTGTTGTTGTGCACCACCGGGATGATCGCGTCATGAGCCACCGTGTAGCGGTTGGTCTTCATGCCGTGGCTTTCGAAGTCCTGGACTTCCTTGCTCTTGAGGTCACGGCTCGACATGGCGATGTCCGTCATCTTGTCGCGAAGCGCCTTGATGCCGTTGCCGGAACCCGAACCCGAAATCGTGACCGTCACGTCGGGATTAGCGGCCATAAAGCTTTCCGTAACCTGCTGCATGGCGGGAAGAACCGTCGTGGAGCCGTTCACGGTCACCGTACCGGCATAAGCGGTCGCCGTCATCGTGCCGAGAGCCGCAAGGGTCATGAGAAGGGTCTTTTTCATTTTGCTTTCCTATCAATTCAACTCAACTCGCCAACGGCGGAACCTTCCGCCGTTCGCATGGCGAAGTATGGGGACCCCAAATGACACGGCCGTTACAACAAAATGACAATTTCATGAAAAATGCAAAACGGGACGTCCCCCGGCAAGGAGAACATCCCGTTTTTTTCTCACGACTGCAGTCTGAATCAAGGCTTCACGCCGTGCGCTCCGCGTGCCTGCCAAAGATCGAGATCCGCCGCGCGGGCGCCTTCCGCGTAGAGAGGCAGAAGGGCCTCACCGTTGACGAGGAATTCGTCGAAACGGTCCGCCGCCACGATCCCGAAGTCGTAATCGAGCGCCACGGCCTTGTAGAGATCGTCCATCGTTTCGAGACGAGCCCCCACGAAGCGGTGACGGCGATCGCGCTCGACCGTCGCGCGGAAGGCCTGCGTCGAGTAAGTGAGCGTGTCGACGCGGTCTTCCCACACGTCGGGAAGAGCCACGCGGTTCATGATGGCGCCGTCCTTCGGGAGCATGAGTCCCGGGGGACGTTCGCCCGGGTGCATCCACACGGTCTTCTGGCCCTCGCGGCACACGGGCGTGCCGCGGAAGTCGCGCGAGCGGTAGAAATGCAGCCGCACGTGACCGTGTTCATAACGGTGTTCCGTCACGAACCACGGAAAGGACGAGTTGACGGTCATGTCGAGTTCTTCGCGGAACTCGCGCTTGAGCGCGTCCCTCACCGTTTCCCCGTCTTCGAGCTTGCCGCCCGGAAATTCCCAGTATCCGGCATAGGGCTTTCCTTCGGGGCGCGAACCGATGAGCACGGCGCCGTCTTCCCGGATCAGCACGCCGCAGGCGACTTCAATGATTTTTTCTTCCGACATAGTTATTCCCGAGTATTGAGAGTGATCGTCCCGCGCCAGCCGCAGTGACCGCGGCAGAGATGAATGGTGAGGGAGGAGGCGGGACGAACGAGCGGGTCGTCGTGCCACACACCGTTTTTCAGTATAACCCCGTCATCCGACGCAATGGCGATGCGGTTCCACTCGAACCCCGGAAGCTCCGCCGTTACGAGCGCCCGCCAGAAGTCGTCCGCCCCGAGGCGCGCGCCGTGGGTCGCCAGAAAGGCGGCGATGCGTTCGGCCTCGGCCACCGTTTCGGCTCCGCGGATCGTGAGGGATACACCCTCCTCCCGAATCGCGCTCTTGGCCAAAAGTTCCGCCGCCACTTCCGCGAGGGCTTCGCGCCGGTCGTCGCGCGCACGGTTCTTGAGCGTGGGACGGGGCGCCGCGATCCAGAGAAAGTCCCCCGTGACGCCCCCTTCCGTCGCGCGGCGCCGAGCGAGCGTGGCGCCTTCGAGTTCCGTGCAGAGCCGCTCGAGCGTCTCCCGATCGAAGGGCTCTGAAAACACCGCGCCCCAGACGGCCGAGCGCTCCGGCGTTTCGCCGCCGATCCGCTCCACCGCGACGCGGAAGGTTCCTTCGGCGTCGTGGAGCGTGCGCTCCTCGCTCCAGGCAATCGGACGCTCGACAAGAGGCTGCGAGAGATCTTCGATGAGAGGTCCGGCCGCGCGCGTGCAGCGCGCCCGGCCGAAGGGCGCGTAGAGTACCGCCTCGGCGGGAAGTCCCAGGCGTTGGGCGGCGACGCCGTGGAGCGTGCGCCAGGCGCCAGCGAACCCCGCCGTGCCCGGAAGCGGCGCGTCCTCCCCCGTCACGACGGCGACGACGGGCGGACGATCCGTGCCCGTCAGAGACGTGACGCCTGCGGTGAGGCGCATGCGGGCCGCCAGGAAACCGTTCGCATCGATGCGGCGCACGAGATGGCGCTTCGTGGTGAGAAAAAGCGGTTGAAACATCGCAAAGAAAATCCGTCGACAAAAGAAAAAAGGCGAGCCGCCGAAAAGTACGACGGTCTCGCCCTACGGTTCACTTCAGATCAGTGAAGTTTGCCGTGACAGTCCTTGAAGCGCTTCCCCGAGCCGCAGGGGCAGGGGTCGTTGCGTCCGACGTGCGCGAAGCGCGCGCGGTCTTCGGCTTCTTCGCGCGCCATTTCGTCGAGCGCGCTCGCACCCGCGGGCGCCTGCGAGGCCTGCGCGTCGTCGACGCGCTGCTGAGCGCTCTGCATGCCGGCTTCGGTGGCTTCCTGCGCTTCCTCGGGGAGGCGGATTTCCACGTGATAGACGACGTTGATGAGCGTTTCGCGGATGCGGTCGAGGAGTTCCTCGAACATCGCGAAGGCTTCACGCTTGTATTCCTGCTTGGGCTGCTTCTGAGCATAGCCGCGCAGATAGATCCCCTGACGCAGGGCGTCGAGCGCGGCGATGTGCTGACGCCAGAGCTGGTCGATCACCTGCAGGAGGATGGAACGGGCAAAGGACGTGAAGCCTTCCTTGCCGACGAGGCCTTCCTTGGCGGCGTATAGTTCCTCGGCCTTCTTGAGGAGCGCTTCGAGAAGCTCTTCGTCGCCCGCCGTGTCGGAGGCTTCGAGCATCTGCTTGAAGTCGACCCGGGTGCCGAGCACGTTTTCGACCTTCGAGGTGAGCGTGTCGAGGTCCCACTGTTCTTCGACCGTTTCGGGCGGAACGTAGGCGCGGAAGAGATCCGTGAAGTAGCCTTCGCGCAGATTCTTGACGAGTTCGGAGCAGTCCGTGCTCTCGAGAATGTCGTTGCGCAGGCCGTAGATTTCACGGCGCTGATCGTTCTGCACGTCGTCGAATTCAAGAAGCTGCTTGCGGATGTCGTAGTTGCGGCCTTCCACCTTGCGCTGGGCCGATTCGATCATGCGCGTGAGCATCTTCGACTCGATGGCGACGCCGTCCTCGAGCTTGAGGCGGTCGGCGATGGCGCGCATGCGGTCGCCCCCGAAGATGCGAAGCAGCTGGTCTTCCATCGAGAGGTAGAAGCACGACGATCCCGGGTCGCCCTGACGGCCGGCACGGCCGCGCAGCTGATTGTCGATGCGGCGGGATTCGTGACGTTCCGACCCGATAATGCGCAGACCGCCCGCCGCGATGACGGCGTCGTGTTCGACCTGCCAGGCGGCCTTGAGTTCGGCTTCCTTCTGAGCGCGTTCTTCGGGCGTGAGCGACTCGTCGAAACGGATGTCGTCCAAATGCTTGTTGATGCCGCCGCCGAGCACGATGTCGGTGCCTCGGCCGGCCATGTTCGTGGCGATCGTGACCATGCCCGGACGACCGGCTTCGAGCACGATCTGGGCTTCGCGCTCGTGCTGCTTGGCGTTGAGCACGTTGTGCGGGATCCCTTCCTTCTCGAGCATCTTCGAGAGAAGCTCGGAATTTTCAATCGAGGTCGTGCCGAGCAGAACCGGCTGGTTCTTCGCGTGGCAGGCCTTCACGTCCTCGATGATGGCGCGGTACTTTTCGGCCGTCGTGCGGTAGACCTTGTCCTGCTCGTCGATGCGGATCATCTTGCGGTGCGTCGGAATCACGACGGTTTCCAGACCGTAGATGTCCTGGAATTCGTAGGCTTCCGTGTCGGCCGTGCCCGTCATGCCCGAGAGCTTCTCGTACATGCGGAAGTAGTTCTGGAAGGTGATCGACGCCATCGTCTGGTTTTCCTGCTGGATGCGCACGCCTTCCTTGGCCTCGACGGCCTGGTGAAGACCTTCGCTCCAACGGCGGCCCGGCATGAGACGCCCGGTGAATTCGTCGACGATCACGACTTCGCCGTTCTGCACCACGTAGTGCTGATCGCGGTTGAAGAGCGAATGCGCGCGCAGGGCGGCGTTCAGGTGATGCATCAGAATGATGTTCTTGGGCGAATAGAGCGATTCGCCCTCGCCGATGAGGCCGCGCTCGGCGAGAATCTTCTCGAGCTTTTCGTGGCCGGCTTCAGAGATGTAAACCTGATGGGCCTTCTCATCGACCCAGTAGTCGCCTTCGCCCTTCTCTTCGGTCTGACGCGTGAGAAGCGGCGGAATCTCGTTCATCTGAACGTAGATTTCCGTGCGGTCTTCGGCCGGGCCGGAGATGATGAGCGGCGTGCGGGCTTCGTCGATGAGAATCGAGTCGACTTCGTCGACGATCGCGTAGTAGAGACCGCGCTGACGACGGTTCGCGACGTCGTACTCCATGTTGTCGCGAAGGTAGTCGAAGCCGAATTCGTTGTTCGTGCCGTAGGTGATGTCGGCGGCGTAGGCGGCGCGCTTGTCTTCGGTGTTCTGCTGCGAGAGGATCTTGCCGACCGAAAGGCCCAGCCAGTTGTAGAGGCGGCCCATCCAGTCCGCGTCGCGGCTCGCCAGGTAGTCGTTCACCGTCACGACGTGGCAGCCCTTGCCCGGCAGGGCGTTGAGGTAGACGGCGAGCGTGGCCGTCAGGGTCTTGCCTTCGCCCGTGCGCATTTCGGCGATCTTGCCGTCGTTGAGCACCATGCCGCCGATGAGCTGCACGTCGAAGTGACGCATGCCGAGGACGCGCTGCGCGGCCTCGCGAACGACGGCGAAGGCCTCCACAAGCAGATCGTCCGTCGTGGCGCCCTTGGCGATGCGGTCGCGGAATTCCTGCGTCTTGGCCCGGAGTTCGTCGTCCGAGAGCGCCTTCATCGCGGGTTCGAGCCTGTTGATCTCTTCCACCTTGCGACGGTACTGTTTGATGAGGCGATCGTTGCGACTGCCGAAAATTTTGGTAAGAATTTCGTCAAACATTGTTCTTCAACCTGGTCATGGTTCGGGCCGCGCAAAAAAGAGACGGCCCCAAAACGTCCCGGACGGTTCAAAAACAAAAAGAAGGGAAGACGCTCTGCAGATTCCGTCCTCCCCTTCGCGAATTGAGCCGCCAGGTCGTGCGTTTTTGGATTATCGCACGTTGCCGCACTCATAGGGTTGCGGCATTTTGCAAAAAACCGTTTTCATTTTTCGACGCGCTTGGGCGAGCACCGGTCCGTGTAGACCCAGGTGCCCGGACGTCCGAAAAGCGCTTTGAATTCCGAGCAGCGTTCGCTCGAGGCGACGAGAAGGCTTCCGCCCGCCCGGAGGAAGGCGTCGCGCTCCTCGGCCTTGGCGTAGGTTTCGGGCGTGACGACGAGAATCTTGACGCCCTCCTTCTGCGCTTCGGCGATGCGGTGGGTGTTGAGCGCCGGATAGCGGATGCCCGCGTCGAGCGCCGCGAAGTACTGATTGAGGCTCGAAACTTCGACGATCATCCGCTCGGGCATGGGACAGGCCTTGAGAAGCGCCCCGAAGTCGCGCGCCTTGTCGGTGACGAGCCAGGCGTCCTTTTCACGGAGAATCCGACAGGCGTCCTCAAGAAAGAGCGGATGCAGCGACCCGTGGAGGAGACTCTCCTCGACGCGCTTTCTCGTGGGCGGCAAAAAGGTGAAAGTCGCCCCGCCCGTCATCTCATAGAACTCCCGATAGCGGTGCGCCGCGAAATAGTCGCCCCCGATCGTCTTTCGAAGATCGAGCTCCACGAAGCGGTAGCCGTCGCGAAGCGCCCGCTCGAGGGCCTCGCGGCTGTTCGTGTAGACGTGTCCCTCCACGACCCCCGCGGCGTGCGCGATGGGTTCGGGCGCTCCCGCGTGCGCAAGCGCCTCGGCTTCGGGAACGCGGTCGAGCGCGCGCCAGAGCGAGTAGGTCCAGCGTTCGCTTTGCTCGACGAGGGCGAGCACGCCCAAAAGAACCAGTGCGATGATGAGAAGAAGACGTTTCATGGATGGCTTCGCCTTCACGGCGGCTTTCTAGTGATGCGGTCCGAACGGTTAGAATAGCCTTTTCTTACCTCGTCGAGCGACTTTCATGGCCAAACCGCAATACCGATACAAGGAAACGATGTCGCTCTCGCGGCTTTTGTCGGGAGAAAGCAACGACCACCGCCGCTTTTCCTTTTTTCAGGAGTATGCGCGCTCGCGCGAAGCGGCGGCCGTGATCGGTCCTCTTCTGAAGGCCTGGCGCATCGCCATCGACTTCAGCGACCCGAAGCACTGCCGTCTGCAGGGAAAAAAGCTCATTCTGACGGTGCGCGACGCCGGGCAGGAAAACCGTCTGCGCCAGCTCACCACGCGCATGAAAAAGGCGCTCGACCAAAAGGGAATCGAAGTCGACGTGATCGACATTCACCTCGTTCCCGTTCCCTTCGCCCTCCCCAAACTCCCGCCCGCTCCGCTTGTGGAGCGCCGCGAAACGCTCGAGGGCGCCTTCAGCGTCGCGCGCTGCGCCGACCGCGTGGACGATCCCGCGCTCAAGGCGACGCTCAAAAGGCTCGAAGAGATCCTCACCCCCAAGACGGGCTACGACGAAGCCCTTCGCGCACAGATCGAGCGCGAGACGCAACGGAGAAGCGAACAGATCGAAAACGTTCGCCGCCTGCAGAGCGAACAGAGCGCGCTCGAGCACCTGACTTTTCTCTGTCCCTCTGCCGAGGACGCGGCGAAGAATCCGGACTTTGCGCCGATCCGCGCCCGCATGCTCGCGAAGATTCACATTCTGCGCACGCGCGAGGCGGAGCTCGAAAATCTCCTCGCCAAACTGCAGGAGCGCTTCGGCACGCTTCTCAAGGCGCAGGTGCGCCTTGCCCAGGGCGAAGCGCCCTCCGACGTCGCAAGGGATCTATACGCCACCCAGTCGGTGACGGAAACGGACCGGCTCTACGAAGCGGTCCTGGCGGATCAGACACCCGAGGGGCGCTGAAACCAAAAGTCGACCGGGCAGTCTTCGGCGCGCTCGAAGGTCGTGAATTCCCACGCCTCTTCATCAGCAAGGAGCGCGCGAAGGAGCTGATTGTTGAGGCCGTGCCCGGACTTGTGGGCACGGTAGTGCGCCAGGAGCGGGGAGCCGAGCACGTAGAGGTCCCCCATCGCGTCGAGAATCTTGTGCTTGACGAATTCGTCCTCTGCACGCAGTCCCTCGGGATTGAGCACGCGGAATTCGTCCATCACGATGGCGTTCATGAAGCTTCCGCCCTGAGCGAGCCCCATGCGGCGCAGCATTTCCACGTCCTGAACGAAACCGAAGGTGCGCGCGCGGGCGACGGCCTTCTCATAGGTGTCGTGCGCGAAGTCCACTTCGGCGCGCTGCGCCGTCGCGTCGATCGCGGGGTGACCGAAATCGATTTCGAAGGTGAGCTTGAAGCCGTTGTGCGGAGAGAGCGAAGCCCACTTGTCGCCTTCCTCGACCCGGACGGTCTTTTTGAGGCGAACGAAGCGCTTCGGAGCGTCCTGCTCGACGATCCCCGCCTGCTGCATGAGGAAGGAAAAGCTCGCGCCCGAACCGTCCATGATGGGGATTTCCGGGGCATCCACGTCCACGTAGGCGTTGTCGATGCCGTAGCCGTTCAACGCACTCATCAGGTGCTCGACCGTCGCCACCTGAACGCGGCCGACGTTGAGAGTCGTTGCCATGCGCGTGTCGTTCACGCTCAGGGGATTCGAGGGGATTTCCACGACGGGCTTCTGGTCCACGCGTCGAAAGACGATGCCCGTTCCGGGCTCGGCCGGGCGAAGCGTCAGCCGGACCTTGCGGCCGCTGTGCAGACCGATCCCGACCGTTTCGGCGGGTTCGCGAAAAGTGCGCTGCTTGAAGTACATGACGGAAACTCGTTTCTGCGGAGTCGGAAGAGAGAAAAAACAAACGGCCGGAACGGGCCGGCCGCTTGAGGGATCACTTGGAGCGCAGATAACTCGGCACCGTGAACTTGCCCACCGAAAGGTCGGGCGCGGCGGGTTCGGGCGCGGGCTGCGGCGCCGGAGCCTCCGTCGCGGGCGCTTCGGCCTGGGGTTCCGCCGCGGGCGTCATCGTCGGCACCGCAACGGGGGGCACCGTCATGGAGACGGGCGTGGCCACGGGCTGCGCAAAGTCGACGCCGACGTTGGGGACGTTCCAGACCTTGCCGCTCGTCTGCGGCGCTTCCGCGACGCGGTCCAGACCGGTCGCCACGACCGTGACGCGCACTTCGTCGCCCATTTCCTCGCTCAGGGCCGAACCGAAGATGACGGTCGCCTGCGAGGTGGAGAAGGTGTTGAGAATGTCCATGGCCTCGCGGATTTCCGCCAGGGTGAGGGATTCGTCGCCCGTGAAGTAGACGAGCAGACCGCGGGCGCCCTGCAGGTTGGCGCCTTCGAGAAGCGGACAGGCGATCGCCTTTTCGGCGGCCACGCGGGCGCGGTTTTCGCCCGAAGCCGTCGCCAGGCCGATGATGGCCGTGCCGCGTTCGCTCATGACGGTCTTGATGTCTTCGAAGTCGACGTTGATCGTGCCCGGGGTGTGAATGATTTCGGCGATGCCCACGCAGGCCTTGTAGAGCACTTCGTTGCTCGTCTCAAAGCATTCCTTCATCGTGGCTTTGGGCGGGCATTCGCTCTCGAGCTTTTCGTTGAGGATCACGATCATCGAGTCGACCTTGTCCTTGAGCTTCTCGATGCCGGCTTCGGCCGCGCGCATGCGGCGGGAGCCTTCGAAGCTGAAGGGCTTGGTGACGACGGCCACCGTCAGGATGCCGAGCTCCTTGGCGATTTCGGCGATGACGGGCGCGGCGCCCGTACCCGTGCCGCCGCCCATGCCGGCCGTGATGAAGAGGAGATGCGCCCCGCGGATGGCGGCTTCGATTTGCTCGCGCTTTTCCTCCGCCGCGGCGGCGCCGATTTCCGGACGGGCGCCCGCACCGAGCCCGGTGCTGCCGAGCTGAATGTTGACGTGCGCCTTCGAGCGCTGCAGCGCCTGATGGTCCGTGTTGGCCGCGATGAATTCGATCCCCTTGGCGCCGTGGTCGATCATGTGTTCGACGGCGTTTCCGCCGCCACCGCCCACGCCGATGACCTTGATCACCGTGTTGAGCGGATCGTATTCCTGCAGAATTTCAAAAGGCATGGCAAACCTCAAAATGTCGAATCTCGTAATTATCACCGAGAACGGCGTTTCTTGCACGCCGTTTTCTTTGAAAACGGCGCCGACGTATCAATAGTCCCCGATCAGAACGTTCTTCAAATTCTGAAGGAACCCCGGCGCGGAGAGGTTGAGAAGCTGTCTGTCGCCCTTTCCCGCCACCTTGTCGGCCGCCTCGCCGATGAGTCCCATCACGACGCTCGCGTCGGGCTGATTGATGAGCTGCGGGGCGCCGTCGATGTTGTTGGGAAGCCCCACCCGCACGGTCTTTCCGGGGAAGATGTCGCGCGCCCGCTCGGGAAGTCCCGCGAGGTTGGCGCCACCCCCGGTGAGAACGATCGTCCTTACGCGTTCGAGGTCGCCGCGTTCCTCGAGAAGCTTGCGGTAGTGCCGCAGGAATTCGTCGGCGCGCGCCTTGAGGACCGTCGCCATGAGGCGGCGCGAATAGGCCCGCTGCCGTCTTCCGTTTTCGGGCGTCGGAACGACGCTTTCCCAGTCGTTCACCCGCTCGGGCAGGCACGTACCGCGCAGAAGCTTGATTTCCTCGGCCTGCTCGATCGTGATGTCGAGCACGCTCGCGAGGTCCTTCGTGAAGAACTGCGCTCCCCAGGGAATCACGTCCGTGTAGCGCACGGCCCCTTCCGTGTATACCGCAAAGCTCGTCGTGTCGGCGCCCATGTCGATCACGGCCGCGCCGCACGCGGCGTCGTCGGGCCGGATGACGGCCCGAGCACTCGCCCAAGGCTGCGGCGAATAGTCGCCCACCTCGACGCCCGCGCGCTGAATGGTGGCGCGAAGCGTCTGCGAACTCATGGCGTCGGAGAAAACCGCGTGCATGTGCGCTTCGATGCTCTCGCCCATGAGTCCCACGGGATTCTTGCTGTCCTCCACTTCGCCCACGCGATAGCCCTGCAACCTCGTTTTGAGGAGGTTCCGTTCGCCCGCGAGCTTGCGGCAGTGTTCATAGGCGTTTCGCACGGCCTCGTCGACGTCTTCCTGCCGGACTTCCCGGCCGCGCAGCACCGCCACGCCGCGGGCGTTGGCGCTCGTGACGACGGAGCCGCCGATCGCGGGCCAGACGGTTCTCACCGAGACGCCCGCCGTGTTCTGGGCCTCCTGCAGGGCCGTGCGGATGGAAAAAACGGCCTTTTCCACGTCGTAGATGATGCCGTTTTTGATGCCCTGCGACGGAACGCGCCCGAAGCCGAGCACCTTGAAGCATCCCTCCAAGGTGTCGGAAGGCCGGGCGATGACGCAGAGCACCTTGCTTGAGCCCGCGTCAATGGCAGCCAGAATGTCCGTACTCGTATTGGCCATGGGAACGTTCGAAAATCGCGTGGGGAAAAGAATTATTGTACCGTCAGGCTCCGGGCGAAATCGGCGCGGGGACCTGCGTTTGACCGTCCCGCCCTTTTTCGCGCCAGGCGCGAATGAGGTTTTCGTCAGGGTTCGACGCCGCAAACGCCTTCGCGTAGCGCAGATCCACCGAGGCGGGCGGGCCGCCCAACTTCGTGCGCACCTGATCGTAGACCTTTACGAAAGCCCCGAGGCGCTTCGCCACCGAATCGAGCCCTTCGTCGTCGCGGCCGAGTTCGACCTGCGTGGGCGGGATTTCTTCGCCCGAAAAGACGAGGGACCAGCTTGCGCGGTCGGAAATCTGAAAGTCGGTGATCCGCACCGAAAGGGGTGCGAGCACGTCGGAGAGCCGCACGAAGGCCTCGGTCATGAGGGAGACCTGCTGCTCGGGCCCGTAGAAGACGGGAAGACGGCTCTCCCCGGCCTCTTCGGGATTGGCAGCAAAGAGTACGCCCCGGTCGCTCACGATCCGTCCGTCCTCGTAGAGCGCAAGCGCCTTGTGGCGCTCCACCTCCACGATGAGGCGGTCGGGAAAGACGCGGCGCACCGTGGCGCAAGCAACCCAGGGAAGTGTTTCCACGGCCTCCTTCACGCGCCCGAGATCGGCCGTGAAGAAGTTCCCGGACACCGCCTTTTCGACGACCGCCCCCACCTGGCGCGTCGTCACCTGAATCCCGTCGGCGTTCTTCACGCTCAGAGAGCGAAAGGAAAGCGTGGGATTCGACCGGACGTGCCAGAGGTAGGCGGTGCCCAAAAGCGCCGCGACGAGACAGGCCGCCGCAACGGGCTTGCCGAAGCGCCGCACGACGGAGCGGTCCTCTTCACTCCACATCATTCGTCAATGCGCGCCCCTTCGAGGAGCTTCACGCACAGCGTTCCGTAGTCCATCCCCTCGGCCCGCGCCGCCATCGGCACGAGCGAGTGCGGGGTCATCCCCGGCGCCGTGTTGATTTCGAGAAGCGCAAAGCGTCCGTCGGCGCGGCGAAGCGCGTCGATGCGGCTCCAACCGCGGGCACCGACCGCGCGGAAGGCCTTTTCGCAGTACCCGCGAAGCGTGGCGCTCTCCTCTTCGGAGAGATTCGCCGGACAGTCGTAGGAAACGACGTCCGTGTAGTACTTGTTCTGGAAGTCGTAGCTCCCTTCGGGGGCGCGGATTTCAATGACGGGGAGCGCACGGCCGTCGAGGACCGCCACCGTGAATTCGCGGCCGCGGATGTACTCTTCGACGAGGATTTCGTCGCAGAGCGACTTCGCAAGCTTCAGGGCTTCGCGAAGCGACGCCGTCGTGGGACGGTCGAGCTTCGAGACGCCGATGGAACTTCCGTCGCGCCCGGGCTTCACGACGAGCCCCGTCGCGCCGAGTTCGCGGATGACCGCTTCGAGCGCCGCGTCGTCTTCGTCGCCCGTCATCACGCGCCCTTCGGGCACGGGAAGACCGGCGGCGCGCCACAGGGTCTTCGTCACCTCCTTATCGAAGGACGCGGCCGAAGCGGCGACGCCGGGGCCCGTATAGGGAAGGCGCAGGAAGTTGAGAAGGCCCTGAATCGTGCCGTTTTCCCCCGCCCCGCCGTGGAGCGCGATGAAGGCGCGGTCGTAGCCGCCCTGAAGAAGCGCTTCGACGGGCTCGCGCGCCGAATCGAAGGCGTGCGCGTCGACGCCCTTTTCGCGAAGCGCCTTGAGAACCCCCTCGCCCGACATGAGCGAGACTTCACGTTCCGAAGAGTGGCCGCCGAGAAGAACGACCACCTTTCCCAAATTCTGCATAGGAAACCCCTTTTTCGTTTCGTTATTCGTTGCGGCCCGTCAGTTTGGCGGGAATCCGGCCGATCGAGCCCGCCCCCATCGTGACGACGACGTCGCCCGCGCGCGCCGTGCGGGCGATCGCAGCGGGAAGATCCTCGAGCGTCGAGACCGTCGGACGGCGTCCGGTGCGCTCGGCAACCGCGTCGGCGAGATGCTCGCTGTCGGCCCCTTCGATCGGGGCTTCGCCCGCGGGATACACCTCGGCGAGGACGACCTCGTCCACGCTCGAGAGAACGTCCGCGAAGAGTTCGAGACAGTCGCGGGTGCGCGTGTAGCGGTGCGGCTGGAAGGCGACCACCACGCGGCGCTCCGGCCACGCGCCGCGCACGGCGGCGAGCGTCGCCGCCATTTCGTGAGGGTGATGACCGTAGTCGTCGATGAGGGAGTAGCTCCCGACGATCGAGCCGTCTTCGGCGTGCACGGGAACTTCGCCCCACTGCGCAAAGCGCCGGCCCACGCCCTTGAATTCTGCGAGCCCCTTGACGATCGCCTCGTCGCGCACGCCCGCGATCGTGGCGACCGCGACGGCCGCGAGGGCGTTGCGCACGTTGTGCATGCCCGGAAGATTGAGTTCCACGGGCAGAGGCGGATGGTCCGGACGAAGGATGGTGAAGTGCATGCGCGTGCCGACGGCGCGTACGTCGATGGCGCGCACCTGTGCCTCGGCCGTGAGGCCGTAACCGATCACGGGCTTCGTGACGCGGTCGCGGATGTTCCGGACGTTTTCGTCGTCAAGGCACAGCACCGCGACGCCGTAGAAGGGCAGACGCTCGAGAAAGTCGACGAAGGCGGACTTGAGATTTTCAAAATCGTGTCCGTAGGTGTCCATGTGGTCTTCGTCGATGTTCGTCACGACCGAGATCACGGGCGTGAGATTCAGGAAGGACGCGTCCGACTCGTCGGCCTCGGCGACGAGAAACTCGCCCGTCCCGAGCCGCGCGTTGGCGCCCGCGCTGTTGAGGCGGCCGCCGATCACGAAGGTGGGATCGAGCCCGCCCGCCGCCAAGAGCGAGGCGACGAGCGACGTGGTCGTCGTCTTTCCGTGGGCGCCCGCGATCGCGATGCCGCGGCGCAGACGCATCAGTTCGGCGAGCATCACGGCGCGCGGCACGACGGGAATGCCGAATTCGCGCGCGGCGGCCACTTCGGGATTGTCGGCCTTCACGGCCGAGGAGATGACGACGGCGTCCGCCCCCTTGATGTTGCGTTTGTCGTGTCCGTAGGCGATGCGGGCGCCGAGCTTTTGCAGGCGCTCCGTCACGGGGCTTCGCGCAAGGTCGGATCCGCTCACGACGTAACCGAGATTGAGCAGCACCTCGGCGATGCCGCTCATGCCGCTGCCGCCGATGCCGACGAAATGCAGGTGTTTGACCAAAAACTTCACTCGAATCTCCTTATCGTCACGCCGCAAGGGCCTCTTCAATCAAATCCGCCACGCCTTCGGCCGCCATCGGACGGGCGAGCGAGCGGGCGTTCTTGGCCATGGCGAGGATGTCGTCTCTTGTCAGGCCTTCGAGAAGCGCGGCGAGCGCTTCGGGGGTGCATTCTTCATTTTTGAGCATGCGCGCGGCGCCGCGTTCGGCCATGAAGCGCGCGTTGCCGAGCTGATGCGCCGTCGTCTTGGCGACGAAGGGCACGAGTACGCTCGCGGCCCCGGCCGCGCAAAGTTCGCTCACGCTCGTCGCGCCCGCGCGGCAGAGAACGAGGTCGCTTTCGCGATAGCGCGTCGCCATGTCGTCGATGAAGGGAAGCACGGTCGCCTTCACGCCGAGCGCTTCGTAACGCGCCCGCACGGCTTCGTCGCGGTCGCGGCCCGTCTGGTGCACGACTTCGGGGCGCACGTCCTCGGGAATCTTCGCGAGCGCTTCGGGGACGGTGTCGTTGAGAATCTTTGCGCCGAGACTGCCGCCGAAGACGAAGAGCCGCAGACGGCCCTCACGCCCCGCGAGGCGTTCGTCGGGCGGATCGATCGCGAGGATGTCCGCGCGCACGGGATTCCCCGTCGTACGTCCCTTCTCTTTGGCCCAGCTTCTCGCGCCGCCCGCAAACCCGCAGGCGAGAAAGCGGCACACGGGCATCAGGGTCTGCGTGGAAAGAAGCAGATCCGCGTCGCAGTTCATGAGGACGAGGGGAATGCCGAGCGTCTTCGCGGCGTAGCCCACGGGAACGGCCACGTAGCCGCCCGTCGAGAAGACCGCGTCGGGCTTCAGTTCCCCGAGAACCCGTCTCGCCTCGATACCGCTCGAGAGAAGCTTAACGCCGCCCTTGACGGCCCCGACGAGGCCGCGCCCGCGCACGCCCTGAAAGTTCAGGGCGTAAAAATCAATGCCGTGCTTTTCGACGAGGGACGCTTCCATCCCCGTCGTCGTGCCGATCCAGGAGACGCGCCAGCCGCGCGATCTCATGACGGCCGCCACGGCGAGCCCCGGCATCACGTGTCCGCCCGTCCCCGCCGCAGCGATGACGAGATGTCGTTCCGTACTCACACCTGACCTCCACGCATGTGAATTCTGTTTTCAAAATCGACGCGCATCAAGAGCCCCATCGCGAGGAGACTCGTCACGACGGCCGAGCCCCCGTAGCTCACGAAGGGCAAAGTGAGCCCCTTCGTCGGAAGCGCCCCCGAGGCGACGCCGATGTTGATGAAGACCTGCACGCCGAACCAAATGCCGATTCCCTGTGCGAGCAGGCCCGCGAAATACCGTTCCAGCTTGATGGCCTGCCGCCCGATTTCAAAGGCGTGGCGAATCAGCCAGTAAAAAAGAAAAAGGACGACGAGGACGCCGGCGAAACCGGTTTCCTCGGCCCATACCGCCATAATAAAGTCGGTGTGGGGTTCGGGGAGGTAAGCAAGTTTTTCCACGGACCCGCCGAGTCCCACCCCGAAGAGCTCTCCGCGCCCGAAGGCGATGAGCGAGTGCGAGAGCTGATAGGCCGTGTTGAGGACGTGCTCCTCGGACCACGGCTCCATGAAGGCGAGCACGCGGCTCATGCGCCAGGGCGTGTCCCACACGATCCAACCCACCACCAGGATCACGACGGTGAGCACCGCCGCGAAGATGTAGAGCGACAGGCCTCCGATGAAGAGCGTCCCCAGAAAAATCGCCACGATGACGACGAGCGACCCGAGGTCGGGCTGCTGCATCACGAGCACCGCCACGACCGCCATGTAGAGCGCCATCGGCAGGAACCCCTTCGTCGTCGAATGCATGAAGTCCTGCCGCCTGACTGTAAAGGAAGCCGTCCCGAGGAGGACCGCAAGCTTTACGATTTCACACACTTGAATCTGCACGGGCCCCAGGGGAATCCACCGCGTCGCCCCGTTGATGCGCCGCCCGACGCCCGGCACGAGTACGGCCGCGAGCAGGAAGACCGCGAGGATGAGAAGCCAGGGCGCCACGCGCTCCCAGAATCCGAGCGGAATGCGGTAGACCACCCAGGCGGCGAACCCGCCCGCAAGCACGAAGATCACGTGGCGCACGATGAAGTGATAGGCGGAAAAGTCTGAACGCGGATTGTCCCCCTGGGCGATCGTGGCCGAATAAATGGCCACGCACCCGATCGCAAGGAGCGCCAGAATGACCGTGAGGAGCCCGGTGTTGATGCCGACGGGCTCATGAAGGAGCGTCAGTCGGGCGCGCTCCATCTTTTCGCGCGAAGCGGAGGGTTTCGTGCGCGCCATCAAACTCCTCCGGCCGCGCGGCGCGCGGCGGCGATGAAGCGGGCGCTACGCTCGGCGTAGTCACGGAACATGTCCCAGGAGGCGCAGGCGGGAGAGAGCAACAAAACGCCGCCCGTCTTCACGGCGCGCGCCCAGAGCGCGTCGACCGCCTCTTCGAGCGTGCCGAATTCCTCCGTGGGCACCGCGTCCGCGAGCGCCTCGCGGATCTTTTCGCGGTCTTTCCCGATGAGCGCGACGAACGCGGCGTGCGAGCGAAGCGGTTCGCGCAGAGGCGAGAAGTCCTGTCCCTTGCCGTCACCCCCCATGAGGAGGTAGAGGCGCTTACCCTGCTTGCCTAGGCCTTCGACGGCCGCGACGACGGCGCCCACGTTCGTTCCCTTGGAGTCGTCCACGACGTCGACGCCCTCGGAAGAGAAGACGAATTCCACGCGGTGCGCTTCGCCCCTGTAGCCGCGGACCCAGTCGAGCGCCGCCTTTTCGTCGCCCCCGGCCGCGCGCACGAGGGCGAGCGCCGCGAGAACGTTGAGCGAATTGTGCCGGCCGCGAAGGAGAAGATCCGCTTCCGAGAGAAGCGGCACGAGGCGTCCCGCTTCCCGGCGCACGAGTTCGTTGCCTTGGAGGCCGTAGTCGCCCTCGCGCTCGGGCTGATCTTCTCCGAACGTCAAGTCGCCTTCGCGCAGAAGGCGCGGCACGGCGTCGTCGCCGCGCGCGAGCACGCGCACGCGCGCCGAGCGGAAAATGCGCTCCTTGGCCGCGCGGTAGCGCGCCATCGAGCCGTGCCAGTCGATGTGGTCTTCCGTAACGTTCAGAAGCGCCGCGCCGTCAAGCGAAAGCGAGGACGTCGTCTCGAGCTGAAAGCTCGAGAGTTCGAGCACCCAGGCGTCCGGAAGCGTCCCTTCGTCGGCCGCGCGCTCAAGGGCCGACAGGGCGTTGAGTCCGATGTTCCCCGCCGCGACGGCAGAGAATCCCGAAGCCTTGAGCATTTCGGTCGTGAGGACCGTCGTGGTCGTCTTTCCGTTCGTGCCGGTGATGCCGACCACCTTGGGGTGGTACCCCCGGCTCTCGCCGAGCGCCGCGAGAAGCCTTGCGAAAAGTTCGATTTCCCCGATCACGGGAATGCCGCGGACACGGGCGCGCGCCACCACGGGCACGGCCGCGCCGAAGTCGGGAGAGAGTCCCGGGGAGAGGACGAGCACGTCGCACTCGTCACCGAGTTCGGGCGCAAAGCCCCCCGTCAGGAAGCGGGCCCCGGAGAGTTCGGCGCGAAGCGTCGCGAGCGCGGCGGGCGTCTCGCGCGTGTCGGCCACGGTGAGAAGCGCCCCTTCGCGCGCGAGATGGCGCGCGGCGGCGACGCCCGAAGCGCCCATTCCCAAAACCACGGCCCTGCGGCCCGTCCAAAAATCGGTGAGTTGCGGCACGATGCTCTCCTTAGCGGATCTTCAGAGTGGAAAGTCCGATGAGAACCAAAATGAAGGTGATGATCCAAAAACGCGTCACGACCTGCGTTTCCTTCCATCCCTTCAGTTCGAAATGGTGGTGAATCGGCGCCATCAGGAAGACGCGCTTGCCGTGCGAGAGACGGAAGTAGACCGTCTGAATCATGACCGAGAGCGTTTCCACGACGAAAATCCCGCCCATGATGGCGAGGACGATTTCCTGACGCGTGATGACGGCGACCGTTCCGAGGCAGCCGCCGAGGGCGAGCGCACCGACGTCGCCCATGAAGACCTGCGCCGGATGCGCGTTGAACCAGAGGAAGGCGAGGCCCGCCCCGGCGAGCGCTCCGCAGATGACGACGAGTTCGCCCGCGCCCGGAATGTAGGGGAAGAGCAAGTAGGACGAGAAGTCGGGACGTCCCACGACGTAGGCGAAGATCCCGAGGGCCGATCCGACGAGAACCGAGGGAAGAATCGCCAGGCCGTCGAGACCGTCCGTCAGATTCACGGCGTTGCTCGAGCCCACGATCACGATGAAGGTGAAGATCAGGAAACCGATGAGCCCGAACGGAAGCGCGATGTCCTTGAAGAACGGAATGAGAAGATGCAGATTTTCGGAGACCTCAAGCGGCATCCCCGCGGCGCGCCACGTCTGCCAGGCCTCGGCCATCGTTGCGCCCGGCGTCACGGCGAGCGCGAAGACGAGATAGACGCCCGCCACGACGGCGATGAGCGACTGCCAGCCGAATTTCTCGCGCGCGCTCATCCCCTTGGGGTTGTGGTGCACGACCTTGCGGTAGTCGTCAATCCAGCCGACGAGCCCGTAGCCCATCGTCACGAAGAGCGTGACCCAAACGAAACGGTTCGAAAGATCCGCCCAGAGAAGCGTCGATACGCCGATCCCCACGAGCATGAGGGCGCCCCCCATGGTGGGCGTGCCGTCCTTGACGAGGTGCGACTTCGGGCCGTCCGTGCGGACGGCTTGTCCGAAGTGCATGGCCCGCAGCTTGCGGATCACGGCCGGCCCGGCGGCAAAGCCGATGAAGAGCGCCGTGAGCGCGGCGAGCAGCGCGCGAAGCGTCAGGTAGTTGAAAACGGAGAATCCCGAAACGGATTCCGACCAGTGACGAAAAAGTTCCAAAAGCATGATGGTGCCGTGTTGTTCTTATTGCCCCGACGTTTCCCGCTTGCAGGCCTCGATCGCGCGCACGACGCGCTCGAGTCCCGCCGAATGGCTGGCCTTGACGGTCAGCGTCCCGGCGGCGGGGAGAATTTCCTGAAGTTTTGCGAGGAGTTCCTCGCAGTCCGAGAAGGTCCGCGCGCCCTTGCCGAAGGCTTCGGCCGCAAGACGGGGCTCTTCGCCCACGGTCCAAAGTTCGTCGAGACCGCAGCTGCGGGCCCATTCGCCCATTTCCCGGTGAAAGCGGGCGCTCTGCGCACCGATTTCCCCCATCGCGCCGAGGACAAAGATCCTCGGTCCCGGAGCCTCGGCCGTCATGCGCATCGAAGCGCGCACGCTGTCGGGATTCGCATTGTACGCGTCGTCGATGAGCGTGAAGGCGCCGAAAGTCGTTCGGGCGCCCCGTCCGGGGAGCGCCTCGAAGGCTTCGAGCCCGCGCTGAACCGCCTCGAGCGGCACGCCCGCCGCGACCGCGGCGCAGGCCGCGCCCGTCGCGTTGTGCACGTTGTGTTCGCCCTGAATGCGAAGCGCGATCCGGCAGGTTCCCGCGGGGGTTTCAAGCGTGAGAACGCCCGACGCGTAACTTCCCCGCACGACGCCGCGTCCGTCGGGACGGATCGTGTAGAGCCAAGCCTCCTTCTTCGCGGCGACGCACATCGCCTCCCAAATGCCGGCGCAGGCGTCGTCGGCGGGAACGGCGACCCGGGCGCCCTTGGCGGCGCCCGCGATCATGAAGCCGTTTTCATAGGCCGTCGCCTCGACGGTCGCGAGAAATTCCTGATGTTCGCGCTGCGCGTTGGTGACGAGCACCACGTCGGGGCGCACCATGTCGGCGAGCTGCGCCATTTCGCCCGGATGATTCATCCCGGCTTCGACGAGCCCCATGCGGTCGCCCGCCTTCATCGAAAGAAGCGTGTGCGAGACGCCGAGTTCGTTGTTGAAGTTTCCCTTCGTCGCCCAGAAGGCGTCGCCGAAGGCTTCCTTCAGAATGGCGGCGAGCATCTGCGTGGTCGTCGTCTTGCCGTTGCTGCCGACGACCGCGAGCACGGGACCATCAAACCTGCGACGGCGCTGCGCCGCCAACAGCATGTACGCCCAGCGCGTGTCGGGAACGACGAGCTGCGGCATGTCGACGGGCGTTTCGCGTTCGACGACGGCCGCGACGGCGCCCGCCTCTCGCACAGCCGACAAAAAGTCGTGCGCGTCAAAGCGCTCGCCGCGCAGGGCGACGAAGACGGAACCCGGCGTGACCCGGCGGGAGTCCGTCACAAGCGGCGCGGACGCAAAGAGCGTCTGCCATTTTTCTCCCGCCGCCTTCAGTGCGGCTTCGGTTTTCCTGCGAAGCTCCCAATTCATCGGCGGTCTCCCGAGAGAAGGCGGGTGCGGCGCTCCACAAACACTTCCCGAACGACTTCCGCGTCGGAGAAGGGATGGCGCACGCCGTTGATTTCCTGATAGTCCTCGTGGCCCTTCCCCGCGACGAGCACGACGTCTTCGGGCGCGGCCGCGAGAATCGCCTCGTGAATCGCTTTGCGGCGGTCCGCCTCCACAAGGGCGGGCGCACCGCGGAAGCCCGCGGTGATGTCGCTAAGAATCGCTTCGGGCGACTCGGTGCGGGGATTGTCGCTCGTGACGACGACGCGGTCGGCCTCGGCTTCGGCGGCGGCCGCCATCAGGGGGCGCTTTCCGGCGTCGCGGTCACCTCCGCAGCCGAACACTACCCAGAGGCGCCCGCCGCGAACCTTGGCGATGGGGCGAAGATTCGCGAGCGCCTTCACCAGGGCGTCGGGCGTGTGGGCGTAATCGACGACGGCAAGCGGAACGCCTTCGGCGCGAAGCATCTGCATGCGACCTTCCGGCGCGCGAAGCGACGAAAGATGCGGCAGGAAGTCGGCCGCGGCGTACCCCGCTGCGCGCAGCACGGCAACGACGCCCAAGAGATTCGCCACGTTGAAGTCCCCCGCGAGAGGAATCTCCACGTCGAAGCGCCCTTCGTCGGTCACGAGCGTAAAGCGCATGCCGTGCGGCACCGCACGGACGTCTTCGGCGCCGACGTAGCGGTCGTGCACCCAGGCGGGCTCGCCACGAAGGCTCGTCGCCCACACCCGCACGCCGTGCGCGCGGGCGGTCTCGGCCATAGCCTCGGCCGCGGGATCATCCGCGTTGAGGACGGCGTCCTCGAGTTCGGGACGCGCAAAGAGAAGGCGCTTCGCTTCTTCGTAGGCCTCCATGGAGCCGTGATAGTCGAGATGGTCGCGCGTGAGGTTCGTAAAGACACCGATGCGCACCGCGGCGCCCGAGAGGCGCCCCTGAACGAGTCCGATCGAACTCGCTTCCACGGCGAAAGCCTGTGCGCCGTGCGCCTTCAGATCAAAAAGAAGTCCTTCGAGACTCACCGCGTCGGGCGTCGTGAGTCCGGGCGAAGGGAAGCGTTCGCCCGCAAGGAAGGTGCCGATCGTCCCGACGGCCGCGCAGGGACGGCCGAGCGCGCTCAAAAGCTGCGCGCACCAGTGGCTCGTCGTGGTTTTCCCGTTCGTGCCCGTCACGGCGACGCCGAGCATCGATTCGGCGGGTTTTCCGTAAAAGAGCGCGGCGATTTCCCCCGCCCGTTCCGAGAGCTTCGGAACCGGCAGGGTCGGCATCGGGTGGTGTTCCGGCGCCGCTTCGTTTTCGCGGGCCTCATAGATCGCCCCGGCGGCGCCCCGCGCCTCGGCGACGCGGATGAAATGCCGCCCGTCGCTCGTACGTCCCGGGAGCGCCACAAAGACGTCGCCCGGTTCGACGAGGCGGCTGTCCACCCGCAGGTGGGATCCCTCGTGCACAAGGCGGCGCAGCCACGCCACCACTTCTTCGTTCGTCATAACTGTCGGTGCGCCCCTCGGCCGTTTCGCCGGGAAAGGCGCACGCTCTCCTTCTTTCCGTTTCATCCAATGGACGCGTCCCGAAGGACGCGCCCGTTCAACCGTTTCAGCCCCGCGTGCCGCGTTTTTGCTCCTTGAGAGCCTCCTGCGCGGCCACGTCGAAGTCAGGGCTCACCATCATCGTGCGCAGCGCGCCCGCGGCCACTTCGTTGAAGACGGGGCCCGCGGCCTTGCCGCCGAAATGCATCCCGCGCTTGGCCTCGTCGATCATGACGGCGATCACGAAGCGCGGACGCGTCGCGGGAATGATCCCGACGAAACTCGCCACGGTATCGTCGACATAGCGGCCGTTCTTCACTTTGTTTGCAGTGCCGGTCTTCCCGGCCACCGTATACCCCGCGACCTTCACGATCGAGGCCGTGCCGCCGCGGCGCACCGTATTCATCATCATGGCCCGAATGCTTCGCGCCGTTTCGGGCTTGAAGACGGGCTCGCCCTTGACGACCTCCCCTTCGGGACGCTTGTAGAGCGTGAGGTCGATCACGTCGCCGTCGCGCGCGATCGCCGTGTAGGCGCGCACGAGCTGCAGAAGCGAGACCGTCACGCCGTGACCGTAGGAAATGGTCGCCTGCTCGATCGGGCGCCAGGTCTTGGCGGGGCGAAGCCGTCCCGCCGTGGCGCCGGGAAAGCCGATCGACACGGGTCGGCCGAAGCCGAGCTTCGAATACATGTCGCCCAAGACCTGCGGCGCAATTTCGAGGGCGATCTTGACGGTGCCGATGTTGGAGCTTCGCGCCACGATCTCCGCTACGGTGAGAAGGCCGTAGTCGTGAATGTCCCCGATCGTACGGTCGCCGATCGTGAGTTTTCCCGGGGCCGTCTGAATCGTCGTCATCGGCGTGACGATCCCCATGTCGAGCGCCTTGGCGATCGCAAAGGGCTTCATGGTCGAGCCCGGCTCGAACTGGTCGGTGATCGAGCGGTTGCGAACGAGGTCGAACTTGATCCCCGCCTTGTCGTTCGGATCGTAGGCGGGCGAATTGACGAGCGCGAGAATCTCGCCCGTCCGGACGTCCGCGACGATGACCGCCCCCGCCTTCGCTTCGGCGTTCTTGACGGCCGCGTTGAGGGCGTCGTAGGCGATGAACTGAATGCGCGAGTCGATGGAAAGCTGGACGTTTTGCCCCGGACGGGCTTCGACCGCCCAGACGTCGTCGACCACGCGTCCGAAGCGGTCGCGAATCACGCGGCGCACCCCCTCTTCCCCGCGCAACGTGCGGTCCATGGCAAGTTCCACGCCTTCCTGACCGTGGTTTTCGGAGTCGGTGAAGCCCACGATGTGCGCAAGCACGGGGCCGTCGGGATAAAAGCGCCTCACTTCGGGCGTGATGCCGATGCCAGGAATGCCGAGCTTGCGCACGGTTTCCGCGGTCGAGACGCTTTCGCGGCGCGCGAGATACACGAAGTGCGGAGAGGACGGATGCTCGAGTTTGCGGCGAAGCGACGAGTACGACATGCCGAGCGTCTTGGCGAGCGTCTGCAGATCCTTCTTGTCGGCCTTGAGCGTGAAGGCGGGGTCGGCCCAGATGTTGCGCACCGGCAGGCTCGAAGCGAGGACGACGCCGTTGCGGTCGAGGATTTCGCCGCGCGTGCTCGCGAGCGACACCGTGCGGGCGTAGCGGTATTCGCCCTGACGCTGCAGAAAGTCCGTGTTGAGGACCTGCAGATAGAAGGCGCGCACGGCCAGGCCCAAAAAGCCCGCCACGATGAGGAAGAACGCCACGTAGGTGCGGGCGGGCGGGATGCGCACGACGATGAGCGGACTGCTCTCGTCGCGCGGACGCGCCTCTCTTCTCTCGCGGTCACGCGAGAGAAGCGTGAGGAAAAAGCGGCGGATGCACGAAAAGATCTTCATCGCTTCGCCTCTTTTCGCTCCGCCTCAGCGGGCGCATCGGATTTCTTCGCCTCCGCGCCCTCGAGAATCACGGTGTGCGCGCCGTCCACGGGCACGAGCCCGAAGGCGGCGGCCGAGTCGGAAATGCGACTCGGGAGCGACGCACGGCGCACGCGCATGAGAAGCTCCGCCTGATCATCCTTCAGGCGGCGCTCCACGTCGATGGCGCGCTCGTGTTCGACAAAGAGCTGACGCATCCGATAGCGTTCGTTGACGAGCATCACGCTCCCCGCAAGGAGCGCAATCCCCGTCACGATCGAGAGGATGAACAGCACTTTTTCGCGCTCCTTCCCGTTCACGGCGTCGTCTCCGACCAGGGTTGGGCCGTACGCGTGCCGACGCGCAGGATGGCGGAGCGTGCGCGGGGATTCGCGCTGCATTCCTCTTCGCTCGGGCGAATGCGGCGGATGTCGACGAAGGTGGGCTGCGGAAGATCTTCGGCGCGGATCGGCAGCCTCGGATCGAGTTTTTTCTCGGGGTGCGACGCTTCGTCGAAGAAATGCTTCACGATGCGGTCTTCGAGCGAATGGAACGTAATGACGGCGAGACGCCCCTCGGGTTTGAGGAGGGCGCCCGCGGCGCAGAGCGCCGCGCGCAGTTCGTCCAATTCCCCGTTCACGGCGATCCGCACGGCCTGGAAGGTCCGCGTGGCGGGATGCTGATTCGCGTCCTTGCGGTTTCGCGGCACGACGGACGCGACGAGATCGGCAAGTTCTTTTGTGGTGCGCACGGGAGCCGTGGCGCGGCGCTCGACGATGCGGCGAGCGATGGCGCGGGCGAAGCGCTCTTCGCCGTACACCTTGAGAACCCGGGCGATGTCTTCTTCCGAGCGGGTTTCGAGCCACTCCGCGGCCGTGGGGCCCGTCGTCGTGTCCATGCGCATGTCAAGGGGCCCGTCGAAGCGGAAGCTGAAGCCCCGTTCGGCGTCGTCGATCTGCGGCGAAGAGACGCCGATGTCAAGGAAAATGCCGTCGACCGCCGTGACGCCGCGCTCGGCGAGGGCTTCCCGCATCGTCGAGAAGGGCGCGTGCACGATCGTGAAGCGCGGATCCGTGATTTCCGCCGCCGCCCGAACGGCCTCGGGATCGCGGTCAAACGCGATCAGCCGTCCGTCGTCGGAGAGCTTGGAGAGGATGCGGCGCGCATGTCCGCCGCGGCCGAAAGTGCCGTCGACGTAAAGCCCCGAAGGATTTCCTACGAGGGCTTCCGGGGATTCTTCTCCCAATACGGACAGATGAACGAAGGTCACGGGGTTCTCCGAAAAGGCGGCGGATCAAAAAACAAAATCGGCCGCGCAAGCGCCCGCGGTCGCGGCGTCTTCTTCGGCTTTCTGCCAACGCGCGCGGTCCCAGAGTTCGAAGTGTTCGCCGAGTCCCAAAAGAACGACGTCGCGATCGAGTCCTGCCAATTCGCGCAGAGACGTCGGAACGAGCAGTCGCCCCGCCTTGTCGAAGGCCACGCTTTCGGCGCTGCCGAGCACGAGACGCTGCAGAGCCCGCGCGGAAAAAGGCAGGCGCGCGAGTTCGTCGCGTTTGCGCGACCAGACGGATTCGGGATAGAGAAGAAGACACCCGTCGGGGTGACGGGTAAAGACGAGCCCCGCCTCTTCGTTTTCGGCCAGGGTCTCGCGATGCCGCGATGGCATGCTGAGCCGTCCCTTGACGTCAAGTTTCAGAAGCGAAGTCCCTTGAAACACTTTCGATGGTCCCCGTAACGTTCGGCGGGAGAATCGGAACGTCTTCCGACTCGATGAGAGGCCGCTCATCCCACTTTTTCCCACCAGATCCTGAGCACTTTACTCAGAGCGGTCTTCGGGGTCAAGAAAAAGACGGTATTTTTTGCAGCTCGTTACGGGGCCCGGAAGGAAAAAGGGAGCCGCGGATCCCTCCGGCGACTCCCCTTCGGCGCCCCTTTGCCTCAGCGGTCGAGGCGGATGCGCCCGTCCACGGCCACGGGCTCGCCCGTGCGGTCCGAGACGATCAGCGGATTGATGTCGAGTTCGACCACTTCGGGGTAGTCGGCCACTAGCTGCGAGAGGCGCAGAAGCGTCTCTTCAATGCGGTCGATCTGCGCGGGCGTCGTCCCGCGGGCGCCCTCGAGAAGCGCGAACGAACGAATCGAACGGACCATGTCCGAAGCGTCCTGATCCGTAAGCGGCGCGACGCGGAAGTTCACGTCCTTGAGCACCTCGACGAAGACGCCGCCGAGACCGAACATGAGAAGCGGACCGTACTGCGGATCGGTGGCGACGCCGCAGACCATCTCGCGCGAACCCTTCACCATTTCCTGGATCAGCACGCCTTCGAGCCCTTCGAGGAGTCCCTTTTCCTCGAGTCGGGCGACGAGGTCGCGGTATTCGCGGCGTAGCATTTCGGCGTCGGTGATGTTGACGCGCACGCCGCCCACATCGGTCTTGTGCGAAGTCGTCTTCGACGTCATCTTCATGACGACGGGATAACCGATGCGGTCGGCCGCCGCCACGGCTTCGTCCTCCGTCTTCGCGAAGGCCGCGCCGCACACGCGGATTCCGTAGGCTTCGAGAACGTCGATGCTCTCGCGGGTCGTGAGCTCAAGGCGCCCTTCGGAGCGCGCCGCGGCGAAGATCGCGTCGACGCGCGCGCGGTCGACTTCGAAGCTCGGCACGACCCCTTCGGGACGGCTCTCCCAAAGGCGCTGCTGATTGAGGCGCATGAGGCCGTCGGCCGCCTCCTCGGCGTACATGAAGAAGGGCATGTTGACCTTCTTTTCCGAGAGGTTCGAGAAGAAGTCGTTCTTCGTCATGAAGACGCCCACGACGGGCTTTTCGGGGTGACGCGCCTTGATTTCCATGAGAGCGTCGGCCACGTCCGTGTCCTTGAGGCCGAGGAAGGGAAGATAGATCACCATCACCATGTCGACGCCTTCGTCGGCGATCACGGTTTCAAGCGTCTGCTTGTAGTGTTCGATTGGCGCCGAGGCGATCATGTCGACGGGGTTCTTCACGGAGGCGGCGGCGGGAAGGAACGAACGCAGCTTCGTCTTCGTTTCGTCGGAGAGCTGCGCCATCTTCATGCCGTACTCGCACACGGCGTCGGTCGCCATGATGCCCGGCCCCCCGGAATTCGTGATGATCGCCACGCGGTCGCCCTTCGGAATCGGGCTCGTGGCGAAAACCTTGGCCGTGGCGAAAAGCTTCTGAAGCGAGAATTCGCGGATGACGCCCGACTGGCGAAGGAGCGCGTCGGCCGCCTTGTCGGCGCCGGCGAGCGAACCCGTGTGGGAGGAAGCGGCGCTCGCGCCCGCGGCCGAACGCCCGGCCTTCAGGGCGAGAACGGGCTTTTTCTTCGAGATGCGGCTAGCAAGGAGGCGGAAGTTCGCCGGATTCTGAATCGACTCCATGTAGAGGAGAATCTGCTTGACGTCATCTTCGTCCTCCCAGTATTCCAGCGCCGTCTCGGCGTTGACGTCCGCCTGGTTGCCGATCGAGATGAACTGAGAAAAGCCGAGGTTGAGGTCCTTGAGGATGTTGAGGATGCCGCCGCCGAGCGCGCCCGACTGAGAGACAAAGCCGATGCCGCCGCGCTCGGGAAGGCTTTCGGCAAAGCACCCGTCGAGCCGCACGTCGGGGTGCGTATTGACGACGCCGAGGCAGTTGGGCCCCACCGCGCGCATGCCGTAGCGGCGGATGCGTTCGAGAAGTTCCTTTTCGAGGGCCGCCCCTTCGGCTCCGGTTTCCTTGAAGCCCGCCGTGATGATGCACAGCCCCCGGATGCCCTTGGCGTGGCATTCGTCGACGGTGGAGAGAACAAAGTTGCGGTTGACGACGACGATCGCGAGATCCACGTCGCCCGGAATTTCGCCGACCGAACGGTACACCGTGCGCCCTTCGATGACGCCGCCCTTCGGATTGACCGGATAGATTTCTCCCCGGAAGCCGTACTCGGTCAGACGCTTCATCAGGTCCGATCCGATGGTGTGCGCGCGCGTGGAGGCGCCGATCACGGCGACGGCGCGGGGCTTCATGATGTTGTCCAAAATGCCCATGGAGTCCTCTCAGTTCGTAATGGGTGAGCGCGCCTTCGCGGCGCGTAACGATGAAAAGAGAGTGTAGCGATTTTCGGGACGCCGACAAAGCAAAACGCACCGTCCTTTCGGATGAACGGTGCGTTTCGGAAGAAAATCCAGGCGCAAAAGCCGAGCTGTAAGCCGGATTATGTTCCCGGGAAAGTCCCGGGTGACGATCATTCATCTAGGACGTTGCTCGCGCAACGCCTCAAGCCATCTACCCGCGGCCGGATCGGGCCGATCCGTTGGCCGCCTATTTGATGTTGCTCCCCGTAGAGATTGCCCGTTTCACCCGACCCGAAGTCGGCTCGTCTCTGTTGCTCTAATCCGCGCCTCACGGCGGACAGGTGTTACCTGCTACGGCGCCCTGCGGAGTCCGGACTTTCCTCCCGCGGTTGCCCGCCGACGATCGTCCGCTCGCCTTTCACGCAAGGAGGGAACTCTACAGGATTTTTCGGCGGGTCGGGGGAAATTTGCAATTTTTCTGCGATCTTGTCACGAACGACGGCGAGCGGTTGTGGGAGAATGTCCCGTTTCCCGTACACAACACAGAATTTCTCTTTCGGAGACCATCATGCAACACGCCACCGTGCGTTCCGCACTGGCCGCTCTCGGCTGCGCCGCCCTTCTCGGCTCGGCTTCGGCCGGCACTCTTTCGGACGTTTTCTCGGCCGTCGTCGACACGACGCCCGCCGGCCTCGCCCGTTCGTCCGCCGAGCGCGACGGATCTTGGGGCGGCTTCTGGGAAGACACGAAGCGCGGCTCCGAGTACATCATGGAAGAGGGCAAGACGCTCCTCGTGCTCCCCACCTACACCAATCACCCGCGCTGGGACTGGGACAACAAGGATCAGGAAAACGGCTATCCCTTCGGCATGGGGCTTGCCCGTCAGGTGATTGACGAACACGGCAACGAACGCATGTTCTTCCTCGTGAACTTCGTCGACTCCAACTACCGAATCGAACCGATGGTCGGCTACTCCTGGGTGGCCCGCTATCCGATTTTCAACACGGGCTGGCACTACGGCGCGGGTTACCTCGCCGGGATCACGGTCCGCGGCGACTACTACTATCTGCCGGCGCCGCTGCCGTTGCCCGTCGCCAAGATCGGCAACGACTGGTTCAGCTTCTACGGCACCTTCATTCCGTTCACGAACGTCTTCTTCTTTTACAGCTCGTTCACGTTCGACGACGTCCAGAGCCGCAAGATGCCGCTTCCCGCGACGAGCCCCTGGGCGAAGAATACCGACTTCGTCTACGGCGGCTACGGCTTCACCCGCACCGACAACGGCGAGGAACACTCGCCCTCGCGCGTCGACAGCGACACGTCCTGGCACGTGGGCTGGCGCCACTACTCGGGCCGCAGCTGGGCGACGGACCTCTCCTACCGCAAGTCGACCCACGCGGTCACGCGGGCGGCGGGTCCGGGCGAATACGATCTCGACGTCGAAATGCTCGCGCTGCAGATTCAGTACAACATCGACGCCTTCGACAGCTTCCGCTTCTATGCGGGCGGCGGCATCGGCTATTCGCGCGCCGAGAATTCCCGCGGCGACGATGACGACAGCATCCACCCGGTTCTCTCGATGGGCGCCACCTACGCCGTGACGGACCATCTCTTCATCGACGCTTCGATGACGACCTCCTTTGCGCGCTTCACCGGCGTCGCGGAGGACCGCCACGACGACTACGCCATCCGCGCGATGCCCGTCGACTTCGCCCTTTCGGTCGGCCTTGCCTTCTGAGGACGATTCGAAAACCCTTCGCAAGGCGCCCCGCCCTCCGGCCGGGCGCCTTTCTTATACCGTTCGCAACGCCTTTTAATGGGATCTTCAGCGTCGGACGGCTACAATCTCGTTCATTCTTATGTTTTTGTCCCAGGAAGTCCCCATCCGCGACTTCCGACCTTCCGAATTTGGAGACTCTACGATGGATCGCAATGAAGCACTTTTTGACCGTGCCCGCGAAGTCATTCCCGGCGGCGTGAATTCCCCCGTCCGCGCATTCCGTTCCGTGGGCGGCGCCCCCCGCTTCATCCGCCGTGCCAAGGGCCCCTACATGTGGGACATCGACGACAAGCAGTACATCGACTACGTCCTCTCCTGGGGTCCGATGATCCTCGGCCACAACGACGACCGCGTCACGGCGGCGCTCCATGAAGCCGTCGACCGCGGCATTTCGTTCGGCGCCGCCACCGAAGGCGAAGTCGTCATCGCCGAAGAAATCCGCAAGCTCGTTCCCTCGATGGAAGAGGTCCGCCTCGTGAGCTCGGGCACGGAAGCGGGCATGTCCGCCATCCGTCTCGCCCGCGGCTACACGGGCCGCAACAAGATCGTGAAGTTTGAAGGCTGCTACCACGGCCACTCCGACTCCCTCCTCGTCAAGGCGGGCTCGGGCCTTCTCACCTTCGGCAATCCCTCGTCCGCGGGCGTGCCCGCCGGGATTACGGAACACACGATCGTTCTCGAATACAACAACCCCGAACAGCTGCGCGAAGCCTTCGCCAAGTGGGGCGACGACATCGCCTGCGTCATCGTTGAAGCCTTCGCGGGGAACATGAACCTCGTGCGCGGCACGCAGGAATTCATCTCGACCATGCGCGAGCTCTGCACGAAGCACGGCGCGCTTCTCATCGTCGACGAAGTGATGACGGGTTTCCGCGTGGCGCTTCACGGCGCGCAGTCGCTCTTCGGCGTCACCCCCGACATCACGATGCTCGGCAAGGTGATCGGCGGCGGCATGCCCGTGGCGGCCTTCGGCGGACGCCGCGACATCATGGAAAAGATCGCTCCCTGCGGTCCCGTCTACCAGGCGGGCACCCTTTCGGGGAACCCCGTCGCGGTCGCCTGCGGCCTTGCGACCCTCAAGCTCATCCAGGAACCGGGCTTCTATGAAAAGCTCGGCGGCCAGGCGCAGAAGCTCATCACCGGCCTCACCGAAGCCGCGCGCGAAGCGGGCGTTCCCTTCTGCGGCGACAGCGTGGGCGGCATGTTCGGGATCTACTTCCTTGAAAACATTCCGACGGGCTTCGCCGACGTGATGAAGGCCGATCAGAACCACTTCAATCAGTTCTTCCACGGCATGCTCGAGCGCGGTGTCTACTTCGCGCCCTCGACCTTCGAAGCCGGCTTCGTTTCGATCCAGCACACCGACGAAGTGATCGAGCGCACGATCGAAGCCGCCCGCGCCACGTTCCGTGAAATCAAGTGATCGCATGGCTTCTTGGAAAATCCTTCTGACGGCGGCGGGAGCGCTTCTCGCCGCCGGCGCCTCGGCGGCGGACTCGGGCTGGCTCAACGCCATCGACCGGGCGGCCGCCCCCAAGGAGGCCCCCAACGTCCGCGTCGAGCTGATCGCCCAGAACAAGGCCCTCACGCCGCAGGCGAAAAACACGCTCGCCGTCGTATTTCATCATGAACCGGGCTGGCACACCTATTGGCGCATGCCGGGCGAAGCGGGGCTGCCGACCTCGTTCAGCTTCGTGACGCCCAACGGGTTCCAAGCGCATACGCCCTCCTTTCCGCTCCCCGAACGCTTTCTGACCTCCGGACTCGTCACCTACGGCTACGGCGGGGAGACGATCTTTCCCTTCCAGCTCGACGTGCCGCGCCGCACCGCCTTCGGTTCGCGCCAGACCGTCACCGTGAACGTTTCCTTCCTTGCCTGCAAGGACGTCTGCGTTCCCGGCGAGGCGAGCGCTTCGATCCGCCTGCCCGTCGCCGTCCGTCCCGATCCCGGTCCCAACGCGGCCCGCATCCAGGCGGCCGAGCGACTCATCCCCGAAGTCGTCGCGAACGAACACGTGACGGCGACGATCGAAGAGAACCGCCTGCGCATCGACGTGCCCGCGCAGACCGGCAAGATCGCCGAATCCCTCACCTTCTTCCCGCTCGCCGCGGACGCGATGGACATCAAGGTGGAACCCGTTTTGCGCCACCATGAGGACGGCTCGAGCGAACTCCACCTGCGCGCCGCCGACGTCTTTGCGGGCGCGCCCCGGGAGACGCTCGACGGCCTTCTCATCGCCGACGGCGGTCCCGCCAAGGGCGGCTGGGCCGTGGAAGTGTCGATTCCCGTCACCCGCGGCACCGTGGCGCCGCTCCCCGCAACCGCCACCGCTCAGAAGGCGGTGTCGGAGACGGACGCCGATTCGCCGCAGGGGCCCTCGCTCACCGCCTGGACGGCCGTCGCCTTCGCGCTTCTCGGTGGGTTGATCCTGAATCTCATGCCCTGCGTCTTCCCGGTGCTGAGCCTCAAGCTTCTGCAGCTCGTGGAGGGCGCCAAAAAGGGAGAACCCCTCCTCGCGCACGGCTTCGTCTTCACGGGCGGCGTCCTCACGACGATGCTGCTTCTCTCGGGGACGCTCCTTGCCCTGCGGTCCGCGGGCATGGCGCTCGGCTGGGGCTTTCAGCTGCAGTCCCCGTGGGTCATCACGCTTCTGATGCTCCTTTTCGCCGCCATCACGCTCAATCTCGCCGGTCTCTTTGAGTTCACCGCGGGGTCGTCCCTCGGAGGCGTCGCGATGGCGAAGAATCCCAAGAAGGGCCTTCGCAGCTCTTTCCTCACGGGCATGCTCGCCGTCATCGTGGCGAGTCCCTGCACGGCGCCCTTCATGGGCGCGGCGCTCGGCTTTGCCGTGACGCAGCCCGCGCTCGAGGCGCTCGCCGTCTTCCTCGCGCTCGGCTTCGGCATGGCGCTTCCCTGGCTTTTGCTCTGCCTCATTCCGGGATGGGCCGCCTGGCTTCCCAAGCCCGGTCCCTGGATGGACACCTTCCGCAAAGTCATGGCCGTTCCCATGGCGCTCGCCCTTGTGTGGCTCGCCTGGGTGCTGAGCCGTCAGGTTTCGACCGCGGGACTGCTCCTCGCCGTCGCGGGCGTCGCGGCGCTCGGCATTTCGCTCTGGCTTTTCGGCCGTCGCCAGTGGGGCAAGCCCGCGAGTCCCGTTCTGATGGCCGGAACGGCGCTCATCGCCGTCGCCTCCGTCTTCGTCATCGGATCGGGCGTCGTGAGCGAAGCCGCCCAACGCGAAACTTCGGGCCGTTGGGCCCCGTGGAGCGACGAAGCGGTCGAAACGGCGCTCGCTTCGGGCCGCCCTGTCTTCGTCGACTTTACGGCCGCCTGGTGCGTCACCTGTCAGGCCAACAAGGTAGCGGTCCTCAATACGGACGCCGTGACGAAGGCGCTTGACGAAGGAAACTTCGTCACGCTCGAAGGCGACTGGACGAACCGCGACGAACGCATCTCGGAAGTGCTCGCCCGCTACGGCCGCACGGGCGTGCCGCTCTACCTCGTCTACTCTCCCTCGGGAGAGGTGACGGTCCTTCCCGAACTGCTCACGGGAGACACCGTCGTCGAGGCGCTCCGCAAGGCGGCGCAGTAATCCCACTCCGATACGCCAACGGGCGGCCCGTCAGGGACCGCCCGTTTCGTTTGGTGCGCAAGGCCAAGAGCTTCAGTGCTCGTACGCCCAGAGAATCACGTTGTCGAGAAACGCCTGCGCGCCCGGAAGACTTTCCTTTCCGTTCACGCCCGCATAGAGGGCGTAGCGCTTGCCGCTCTTAGCGTGCACGTAGCCCGCGATGCTTCGCACGTCGCGCAGAAGGCCCGTTTTCATCCGGCCCCAGGAAACGGCCACCTTGCGCCTCGCCATCGTGCCGTCTTCGCCCGTGATGGGTAGCGACGCCATGAATTCGGGCGCGTAGGGTCCCTGCGCCCCCGCCGCCAGCACCTCGGCCATGAGGCGCGCCGTCACGCGCGTCTCGCGCGAGAGGCCCGAGCCGTTTTCCATGTAGAAGTGCCGCGCGTCGATGCCCCGGTCCCGCAGCCACGCCGAAATGACCGCTCGGGCGTCGTCGAGCCGAACGGCACGGTGATGTTTTCCTTCCTCGACTTCGATCTTTTGGTCCAACGCTTCCTTTTCCACTGCGGCGTAGCCGAGCGTGAGAAAGAGGTGCCGCGCCATCGGGTTGTTGGACCACTTGTTGACGAGCCGCACGACTTCGCCCGCGTCGGGCGAAACGTGCGTGAGAAGGCGCCGCGCGTTTTCAGGAACCGCGCCCTCCCTCACGCGGCCCGTCCAGGCGCCGCCCTTTTGCGTCCAAAGGCCTCGGAAGAGCCGCTCGAGGTACTCGTTCGCCTCGAATCCGATCACGTTGAAGTTCTTCGCGCCGCAGGCGGCGGGAAGCGCCCCGGTGAAGCGCACGCGCACGGTCCCGTCCTTACGCCGCTCGAGTTTGTAGCCGAGCGCCGATTTCCAGTCGCCGCAGCCGCCCTTTTTGCGAAGCGCGATCGTCTTGGGCGCCGTCACGCCGGCGAGGCGCGGGAGCATCACGATGTGCGCCACGCCCTTTTCCGGATCGGGCGTCATCTCAAAGCTCAGGTTGCGGTAGTTGACGAGCGCGGCGTCGGGCGGCAGGTTGTAGGGGCGCGAGCCCCGTCCGTCGAAGGCGTTGCGGTTCGTTTCGGGAACGTCGAAGAAGGACCGATCGACCACGACGTCCCCTTCGATGCGGCGGATGCCCTTTTCGCGAAGGCGCGTGAGTTCGAGGTCGAAAGCCTCCAGGACGAAGTTCGGGTCGCCCCCTCCCTTGATGTAGAGGGGCGAGCGCAAAACGCCCTTGGCGTCGGGCTCCGCCTTCTCGTCGGCGTAAAAGCCCGTGTACCAGCGGTAGTGACTGCCGAGCGTTTCGAGCGCCACGAGGGTCGTGACGACCTTGGCGCTCGAGGCGGGGGCGACGGACACGTCGGCGCGGTGCAGCAGAACCGGGCGGACGCGCGTCACGTTGGAATCCTTCTCCGTGCGGCGCACGTCGTCGACGGGCAGGACCGCGATCGTCACGTCCTTCAGATCGACCTTCCAACGCTTCGCGGCGCGGAGCAATTCGGCCGGCAGCGCGTACGCCTTCGCGCCCGCTTCGGGCGCGGGCGTTTGGCTCCACGACGGCGCCGAGCCCGCGAGGAGCGCGGCAACGAGACCGGTCAGAGCGAAGCGCAGAATCGCACGGTTCATTTCCATGTGCGTCTCCCGAAAAAATCGGACAGCGGAAGAGCCCGATATTTTTTTTTGAAGAGGCCCCCTTGAAAATTTCCGCCTCAGCCCCATATAGGCTGTACATAGTAAGGCAACCCCCGCTCTCGGGATTCGCCGCGAACACTTTGTCACAAGTCGCAGACGCTTTGCGCACGCGGCTTGTCCCTCTTGATTGGAGAAATTCAAATGCAGATTCGTCCGTTGCACGACCGCGTCATCATCAAGCGCCTCGAAGCCGAAACGACCACGTCGTTCGGCATCGTGATCCCCGACTCCGCCGGGGAAAAGCCCGATCAGGGCGAAGTCGTCGCCGTCGGTCCCGGCAAGCGTGATGAAGCCGGCCGCATCGTGACCATGGACGTCAAGGTCGGCGATCGCGTGCTCTTCGGCAAGTACTCCGGCCAGACCGTCAAGGTCGACGGCCAGGAATTCCTCGTCATGCGCGAGGAAGACATCATGGGCGTTCTCGAATAATCCGCCCGATTGCCACGATACGTTTTTATTGAAAGCAAAGGATTGAAAGAAAATGGCTGGTAAGCAGGTTCTTTTCGGTGATGACGCCCGTTCCAAGATGGTCCGCGGCATCAATGTTCTCGCCAACGCCGTCAAGGTGACTCTCGGCCCGAAGGGCCGCAACGTCGTTCTTGAACGCGCCTTCGGCGGCCCCACGGTCACGAAGGACGGCGTCTCCGTCGCCAAGGAAATCGAACTCAAGGACAAGTTCGAAAACATGGGCGCCTCGATGGTCCGCGAAGTCGCCTCGAAGACGTCCGACAACGCCGGTGACGGCACCACCACCGCCACGGTTCTCGCCCAGGCGATCGTCGACGAAGGCATGAAGTTCGTCGCCGCCGGCATGAACCCGATGGACCTCAAGCGCGGCATCGACAAGGCCGTCGCCGCCGCCATCGCCGAACTCAAGACGATCTCGAAGCCGACGACCACCAACAAGGAAATCGCCCAGGTCGGCGCCATTTCCGCCAACTCCGACACCGAAATCGGTGACATCATCGCCGAAGCCATGGACAAGGTCGGCAAGGAAGGCGTGATCACGGTCGAAGACGGCAAGAGCCTCAAGAACGAACTCGAAGTCGTCGAAGGCATGCAGTTCGACCGCGGCTACCTCTCGCCCTACTTCATCAATCAGCCCGAGAAGCAGGCCGCCGTCTTTGACAACCCCTACGTTCTCCTGCACGACAAGAAGATCAGCAACATCCGCGAACTTCTCCCCGTGCTCGAACAGGTTGCCAAGTCCTCGCGTCCGCTCGTCATCATCGCCGAAGACATCGACGGTGAAGCGCTCGCCACGCTCGTCGTGAACTCGATCCGCGGCATCCTCAAGGTCGCCGCCGTCAAGGCTCCGGGCTTCGGCGACCGCCGCACGGCCATGCTCGAAGACATCGCCATCCTCACGGGCGGCACGGTGATCTCGCAGACCGTCGGCCTCTCGCTCGACAAGGCCACACTCGAACAGCTCGGCTCGGCCAAGAAGATCGAAATCTCCAAGGAAAACACGACGATCATCGACGGCGCCGGCAACCCCGAAGCCATCGAAAACCGCGTCCGCAACATCCGCACGCAGATCGAAGCCGCCACGTCCGACTACGACCGCGAAAAGCTTCAGGAACGCGTTGCCAAGCTCGCGGGCGGCGTCGCCCTCATCAAGGTGGGCGCCGCGACGGAAGTCGAAATGAAGGAAAAGAAGGCCCGCGTTGAAGACGCCCTCCACGCCACCCGCGCTGCGGTGGAAGAAGGCATCGTCCCGGGCGGCGGCGTCGCTCTGATCCGCGCCAAGCAGGCCATCAAGGGCATCACGGGCGACAACGACGAACAGAACGCCGGCATCCGCATCGTTCTGCGCGCCATGGAAGAGCCGCTGCGCCAGATCGTCGCCAACGCCGGCGACGAACCGAGCGTCGTGGTCAACAACGTCGCCAACGGCGAAGGCAACTACGGCTACAACGCTCAGACGGGCGTGTACGGCGACATGGTCGAAATGGGCGTGCTCGATCCGACCAAGGTCACCCGCACGGCTCTGCAGAACGCCGCTTCCGTCGCCTCGCTCATCCTGACGACGGACTGCATGGTGGCCGACCTTCCCGTGGAAGAAAAGCCCATGCCCGCCGGCATGGACGGGATGAGCGGCATGCCCGGCATGATGTAATCGGCCGACAGCGCTGACGCATCCATCAGGGCGAAGTCCTTTCGGGGGCTTCGCCCTTTTCTTGTGCCTCCCTAGCTCTCCGGAGAGGCATTTGCTAAGATGGGCGGACTCGACTCACCTTCCCGATCCGCAACGGGAAGGATTTCCTTTCTTCACTTTTGCTTCCGACGTCGTTCTTCCTCCCTGAAGGAGCGAAGCGACGCCCTCTCAACTCATGAAATTTACGGAAAAGCTCTCCCGCCGCTGGCATGACGACAACACGCTCCTTTGCGTGGGGTTGGATCCGAATCCCTCGCGCTTCCCGAAGGAACTGCAGGGCGACCCCGAAGCCGTGCTGAAGTTCTGCACGGGCATCGTCGACGCCACGCACGATCTCGTGTGCGCCTTCAAGCCGCAGATCGCCTACTTCGCCTCGAGCCGCGGCGGCGAAGAAGTGCTCGAAGCGGTCATCCGCCACATTCACGAGCACCATCCCGACATCCCCGTGATTCTCGACGCCAAGCGCGGCGACATCGGCTCCACGGCCGAGCATTACGCCCGCGAAGCCTTCGAGCGCTACGACGCCGACTGCGTGACGCTCTCCCCCTTCATGGGCTTTGACACGATTCAGCCCTACCTCTCCTACGCGGACCGCGGCGCCTTCGTTCTGTGCCGCACCTCCAACAAGGGAGGCGACGACTTTCAGATGCTCGAAGTGAACGGCGAAAAGATCTACGAGCGCATCGCCCGTCTCGCTGCGACCGAATGGAACGTCTCGGGCCAACTCGGCCTCGTCGTGGGCGCCACCTATCCGAACGAACTCGCCAACGTGCGCCGCATCGCGCCCGATCTGCCGCTCCTCGTGCCGGGCATCGGCGCCCAGGGCGGCGACATCGACGCCGCCGTGCGCGCGGGCGTGACCGCCCGCAAGGACGGCATGGTCATCAATTCGGGCCGCGCCATCCTTTACGCGAGCGCCGAAGACGACTGGCGCGAAGCCGCCCGCAAGGCGGCGATCGCCACGCGCGACGCGATCAACGCGGCCCGCTGATTTTCCGCGGTTCCCTCATGCGAACGGCCCGCGACCTTTTCGGTCGGCGGGCCGTTTGTGCATTCTGAAGGCGGCATGCCCGAACCTCAGGTTCGGGCCCTTCGTCAGAAGATTCTCTTGCCGTTCACCGACACCTTTTCTTCGTCGATGACGATCTGCGCGGAAAGCCTTCCGTCCTCGGTCTTCTTCAGATAGCCTTCGCCCGCGAGAGCTTCGGCCTCGGCGCCCAAGACGGTCCTGAGGAGCGTTTCATCGCACAGAAGCGAGAAGGCGCCGAGCTGCATCGGAGCGTTTTCGTCCGTCTTCACCGCGGCGAGACGTCCGGCAAAGGAGGCGCCGCCCACATTCGTCTCCCAGCAGCTTTCGTCCACGTCCACCGTGAAGCCGCCCCGCACGAAGGCGTCCTGCAGCACGGCCACGGCTTCGAGAGGATCGGCGCCGCCGAAGTCTCCCTGCACGGCGAGCGCCATGAGGTAGTCAAAGACGCGCGCGGGCATCTTGTCGGCGTGCGTGCGGAGCGCGAAGCGCTTCGTTTCAATGGGGAGATAGGCCGAGGAGACGTTTTCCATCTCCCACTCGAAGGCCTGTCCGTAGGTGACGTTCACCGTGTCGAGAACACCTCCCGTCTTGCCGTCCTTGCGCTCGGGCGTCTCAGCCTTGGTCGTGCTCGAGAGGGTGCGCACCCGACCGACGCGCCATTCGTCGCCGTAGCGAAGCGATTCGATCTCGGTCGCAAGTCGCCCCACATAGGGGTCGTCCGTCCAACCGTCGTAGGTGAGCGTCACGGGACCCGCCTCAAAGACGAAGTTCGCGGCGGGCATGGTGCAGCGAAGCGGCGCCCCCTTGAGACGCGCGACCGAGCGGTCGAGGTCGATCGAGAGGTTGTAGTCCGCCGTCTCGCAGAGAAGATCCGCTTCGGTCGCCTTGAGGTTTCGCATCCGCAGCTCTAGATCCTTCTCGCGCCCGAAGGGCGAGAAGCCCACCGTCAGTTCGTCGTCCACCTCGAGTCCCGCCGCGCGCTTGTCCTCTTCCGAGAGGACGAGACGAAGACGGGGCGAAAGACCCAGGGAAGCCTCGCCCGACCAGGTCGCCACCGCGGGAATGTCCGTCCCCGCCCCCTTTGCCCGGACCTCCACGAGGACGCCGCGGTGCAGAAAATCAAGCTTCTGCGTCAAAACCTTCGCTTCGAAGACGTCTCCGGGCAGGGGGATCGTCTTTCCGTGAAAGGCGTCCACTTCGGAGCCCTGCCAGGCGGCCAGACCGCCGAAGCCCGCCGCGGCGAGCACGGCGACGCCGATCGCCCCCGCAATCCCCTTATGCATTCTTTTCCTCCGTCTGCGGCTTCTTCACGGGCGTGACGATCACCTTGTCGATGCGTCGGCCGTCCATGTCCACGATTTCAAAGCGCCAGTTGTCCCACTCGACGACGTCGCCCTCGCGCGGCAGACGCCCGAGGAGCAGCATGAGCATCCCCGCGAGCGTGCTGTAGCGGTTTTCCTCTTCCTGCGGAACGTGCTTCAGAAGAAGCGCGTCCTTCATTTCCGGAATCGGAATGATCCCGTCGAGGAGGAAGGAGCCATCCTCGCGGGCCTTGGCCCACTCGTCGCCGGGTTGTTCTGGCTTGAATTCCCCAGCGATCGCTTCGAGCAGATCGCGCGGCGTCACGAGCCCCTGAATGTCGCCGTATTCGTCGACGACGAGCGCCATCTGGGTGTCGTTCTTGCGGAAGTTTTCCAGAAGCTCCATCCCCGTGAGGGATTCGGGCACGTAGACGACGGGGGCGAGATTGCCTCGGAAGTCCGGGTGCCCCTTTTCCATCATCTGCTGCAAAAGCGTGCGGGTCGAACAGATGCCCCTCACCTGATCGAGGCTTCCTTCGCACACGGGGAGGCGCGAGCGCTTGCTCGTGCGGATCTTTTCCATGTTGAGCGCTTCGTCCTCCTCGAGGTCGATCCATTCGATCTCGGAGCGCGGAATCATGAGGGAGGTCACCTGACGATCGTCCAGACGGAAGACGTTGCGGACCATTTCGCGCTCGACCTTTTCGATCACGCCCGAGGCCTCGCCTTCGTTGATGAGGGCGTGAATTTCCTCTTCCGTCACGGCGGCTTCGCCCGAATTGTTGCCGCCGATGCGCTTCAGGATGGCTTCGGTCGAAACGCTGAGCAGACGCACGAAGGGAGCCGCCACGCGCGAGAGCGTGTGAATGGGTTCGGCGACGCGGCAGGCGAGCCGTTCGGGCGCGAGCTGTCCGAGGCGCTTGGGAACGAGTTCACCCAAAACGATCGAGAAATACGTCACGAGCACGACGACGAGGACGATGCCGGCAACGCCCGCCGTTTCCTTGGCGACGCCGAGCTCCATGAGCCAGCCCGCCACGGGCTTCGCGAGCGCGGATTCGCCGACGATGCCCGAGAGAATGCCGATCGAAGTGATGCCGACCTGAATCGTCGAAAGCGCGCGCGTGGGTTCCTCATTGAGTTCGCGCGCCCGGGACGCCCCCGAAACGCCGTCCTCCTCCATGGCGCTCAGACGCGCCTTGCGGCTCGTCACGAGCGCGATCTCCGAGAGCGCGAAGACGCCGTTGAGCAGGATGAGGGCGAGAAGAAGGAGAAGATCTAGAGAACTGGACATACGAAAAAGCAAGAATCAACGCGAACGGAATTCGCAGAACATGGACGCGGGATTTTCCCCGTCGAGAAGCACGGAGAGTCCCTGCAGGGCCACCTGCACGGCGCCCTCGGTCACGTCCTCCCGGGAGCCCGGCACGCGGATGCGGCGCGACACCGTCACGATGTGGCCCGCCCGACGGTCGGCCCAGGCGATGCAGACCGTTCCGACGGGCGTGTCGTCGGTTCCGCCCGAAGGCCCCGCCACTCCCGTCGTCGCGACGGCGTGACTCGCCGTGGGCGTGCGCGCGAGCGCCCCGCGCGCCATGGCCTCGGCGACGGCTTCGCTCACCACGCCTTCCGAGGCGATCAACTCTTCGGGCACGCCGAGCCAGTCGATTTTCTGCGACGTCTGGTAGGTTACCCAGCCGCCCTTCAACCAGGCGCTCGCGCCCGGCGTCGCCGCAATGGCGTTGGCGATGCCGCCCGCCGTACAGCTTTCCGCCGTCACCACGGCGGCGTTTTTCTTGAGCGCCCGCAGTCCGAATTCGGCGGAAAGAACCGAGAGGGCCTTGGACCACAGCATGAAGAAGTCTCCGGGAAATTCGTGAGAAAAAACCGCAAAAGCCGTCCGGCCTCACGCTTTGCCGGCATCGACTTCGAATCCGCCCATTGTATCGGCTCGGCCGCGTGCGGCCTTTTCCCGCGGGCGGGAAAATTTGTTCGGATTCGCAAGACCTCAGAAGAGGAGCGCTCCGCCGAGAACGAGGACGAGCGCCGTAAAGAAGGCCGCCGCCACGTCGTCCATCATCACGCCCAAGCCTCCCTTCAGATTGCGGTCGAGCCAGCAGATCGGCCAGAACTTGAAGACGTCGAAAATCCGAAAGACCACGATCGCCGCCGCCCACCAGAGGGGTTCGGGCGGCACGAAGGGCAAAGCGAGCCACATCGCCACCACTTCGTCGATCACGATCGAGCCGTGGTCGTCCACCCCCGCATCGCGCACCGTGCGCCCGCAGGCCCAGAGCGCGAGAACAAGCGCCGCAATCGCGACGGCGGTTTGCCCCGCAAAAGAGAGCCACGGCGCATAAAGTGCGTAGACAAGCGTGCCCGCCACCGTGCCCCAGGTGCCCGGGCCGGGACGCAAAAGACCCACGCCGAAGAAGGTCGCCCAGATGTGGGCCGGGTGCGAGAACGCGAAGGAGAGCGTCAGAGGATGCGTCCTCGAAGGGGAATTTTTTCCGTATTTTTCTTTCAGCATGACCTAGGAAGCAAAGTGATCGAACCCGAAGGCGCCGACCGGGATTTCCTCTCCTTCGCGGTCCACGACGCGAAGACCTCGCTCGACGATCCGGCCGATTCTCGTGAGCGGCACCTGCGTCACGCGTGCGAGCGTCTCGACGCGCGCACGGTCTTCGGGCGCGGCGCAAAAGAGAAGTTCATAGTCGTCGCCCCCGCCGAGGACGGCGCGGCGGCACGCCTCTTCGGAAAAGGCGCGAAGCGCCTCGGACTTCGGACAGGCGTCCCACGCCACGACGGCGCCCGTGCCGCTTCGCTCGAGAATGTGCCCGAGATCCTGCAGGAGACCGTCCGAAACGTCGACGGCCGCGTGCGCGAAACGCCGCAGGGCGCACCCCACGGCGACGCGGGGCGTCGGATCGTCCATGCGGGGGGCGAGTCGGGAGAGAACGCCCGCTTCGTCCTTCCAGACCTTCGTGCGGATCATAAGGGCCGCATAGGCGTCCCCCGTCGTGCCGGTGAGCCACACGTCGTCGCCGACGCGGGCGCCCGCGCGGGTGAGGCCCTCTCCGGCGGGCATTTCTCCCACGGCCGTGATCGAAAGCGACACGGGGGCGCCATCGGGCGCCTTGACGGTGTCGCCGCCCAAGAGCGCGCAGCCGTAGCGCTCGGCCATTTCGAGGAGCCCCGTTCGGAATTCCGCAAGCCACGCGTCGTCGCGTTCGGGAAGGGAAATGGAGAGGAAGAAGGCGCGGGGTTCGGCCCCGGCCGCCGCGAGGTCGGAGAGATTGACGGCGAGGGCCTTTCTCCCCATCGTGCGGGGCGAAACGTCGGGCAGGAAATGCGTGCCCACCGCCATCATGTCGGTCGTCACGGCCAGCGTGCGTTCGGGCAAGCGAATGAGGGCGCAGTCGTCGCCCACGCCCTCCGAAGGCCAGCGGCCGATCGAGGCGGGAAAGGTGAAGTGTCGAGCGATCAGATCGAATTCGCCTTGGGACATGGTTCCTAATGGGAAAAAGGCCGTCGCGGCACGTGTGCCGGGCGGCCTTGTTGCAGGAGTGCGGGCGGCGAGCCTTATTCGGCCGTTTCCGCGGGACGAACCTCGTGCGCGATCTTTTCGAGCACGGCGTTCGTGAAGCGGTAACCGCTGCCGAATTCCTTGGCGAGCTCCACGCTTTCGTTCAGGATGACGCGCCAGGGCGTCTCCGGACAGGCGAGGAGTTCGAAGGCGCCGATGAAGAGCACGGCGCGCTCGACGAGCGAGACGCGCGAGAGATCGCGGTCGACCGTCTTCGCGACGAGCGGTTCGATTTCCGTCATGCGGTCGAGCACGCCCGAGAGAAGCGTACGGAAGAAGGCGCGGTCGCACGAGGCGAAATCGCTCGGACGAATGTCGCAGCCTTCGATCTGTTCGCCTTCGTCTTCGATGAGCCCGGCGAGGTGCGCCTCAATGGCGGCGTAGTCCTGCTCGGGGTCGGCGAGCCACTGATAAAGACCGAGCAGAGCGAACACGCGCGCGAGATGGCGGCTCGAATGGGCGGCGCTCATGCGGGGAGAACGTTCCGTCATTGCTCAACGTTCCTCGTCGTCATCATCGTCATCGTCGTCATCGCCTTCCTGCTCTTCGCGCAGAGCCTGAAACGCGAGGCTGTAGTTGGCCATTTCGACGGCGCAGCGGGCGCAGTCGCGGCCCTTGATTTCCAAGCGTTCGACGGCCTGTTCGTCCGTTTCGCAGGTGAGAATGCCGTTGGCGATGGGAATCCCCGTCTTGAGTTGGAGATCCATGATGCCGCGGGCCGATTCGTTCGAAACGATTTCGAAGTGATAGGTTTCGCCGCGGATGACGGCTCCGAGCGCGATCATCGCGTCGACATAGGGAGACGAGCGGGCGATCATCGAAAGAGCCATCGGAATTTCCAAGGCGCCGGGCACCCGCATGACCGTGATGTTGTCCTCGGGCACACCGAGCTTCTTCAATTCGTCGAGGCAGGCTTCGAGTTCACCGCGACCGGCATATTCATTGAAACGGCCGACCACGATGGCAATGTACAGATCGTCGCCTTCGGGCGGGATTTCAATTTCGTTCATATACAGCTCCGTGGACCGCGCAAATCGGCGCGGATGAGAAAAACCGGACCACCCGGAAGACGTCTTTCGCAAAAAACGCGTCCGAGGGCTTCAGCGAGAGAACCCGCCCGATGTCGGGCGGGTTCGTCGCACTATTCCGAATTGTAGCTTAGTCGGGAAAAAACTGCTTTCAGAAGAGGGAGTCTTCGTCGTTCTGCAGGCTCACCATGCGTTCGACATAGCGGGCGATCGTGTCGATCTCGAGATTGACTTCGCTCTGCGCGCGAAGATTCTTGAGTGTCGTCACCTGAACCGTGTGCGGAATCAGATTGATCGTCACGAGCGTGTCCATGGCCGTGTCCTCGACCTTGTTGATCGTGAGCGAAACGCCGTTGACGGTGATCGAGCCCTTGTAGGCGAGATACGGGGAGAGCATGCGCGGGGCGCGGATGACGAGACGCCAGGATTCGGCGACGGGTTCCATCGATTCGACGAGGCCCACGCCGTCGACGTGGCCGCTCACGAGATGGCCGTCGACGCGGTCACCCAAGCGCATGGCCTTTTCAAGGTTCACTTCGCCGAAGGTGTTGAGGCCCGTCGTCTTCGAGAGGCTTTCGGCCGAGACGTCCACCTTGAAGTCGGTGTCGGTCTTTTCGATCACGGTCATGCAGGCGCCGTTGACGGCGATCGAGTCGCCCACCTTGACGTCCTCGAGTCCGAGATCGGGCGCGTGGATCGTCAGGCGCACGCCGTTGCCGAGCTTTTCGGGTTCGCGAACTTTGCCGACGGCTTGAATGATTCCGGTAAACATCACTGTCCTCTTTTCAAAACAATACGCAGGTCGTGGCCGACCTGATCGGTGGAAACGATGGTCCATCGCGGCGCCTCGCCCGGCGCGGCCGGTAGCGGCAGGGTCGCAATGGGAAGGCCCTCGCCGAAAAGGCAGGGAGCCTGATAAAGGAGAATTTCGTCGACGAGGCCCGCTTCGAGGAAGGCGCCCGAGAGCCTGGCGCCCGCTTCGACGTGCACTTCGTTCACGTCCCGACGGGCGAGTTCCTCAAGGAGCGCCCGCAGGTCGATCGAACCCCCGCTCCCCGGGAGTTCGATCACTTCGGCGCCCGCGGCTTCGAGTGCGGCGCGGCGCTCGGCATCTTTCGAGAGCGTGGCGATCAAAACGTCGCCGGGCGCCTGAAAGAGCTTGGCTTCGGGCGGCGTGCGAAGCTTCGAATCGAGCACGACGCGAAGCGGCATGCGGACCTGGTCGGGAAGACGCGGCGTCATTTGCGGGTCGTCCGCGAGCACAGTGCCCACACCCGTCACCACGGCGCCCGCGCGGCCGCGGGCGTGGAAATTGTCTTCTCTCGCGGCGGGGCCCGTAATCCACTGCGAACGTCCGTCGGGAAAGGCCGTGCGGCCGTCGAGCGTCGCCGCCGTCTTGAGGCGGACCCAGGGGAGTCCCGTGCGCATTCTCGTCATGAAGCCGCGGTTCTTCCAGAAGGCCTCTTCTTCAAGAACCGGACCGTCCACGCGGATGCCCGCCTCTTCGAGAATGCGGATGCCGCGTCCCGACACGAGGGGATTCGGATCGCGCGACCCGATGACGACGCGCGCGAAGCGCGCCTCGCGCACCGCAAGCGCGCAGGGAGGCGTGCGCCCGTAATGCGAACACGGCTCCAACGTCACGTAGAGCGTGGCGCCCTCGGTGTCGACGCCCTTTTCAAAGGCGTCGCGAAGCGCCATCACTTCGGCGTGCGGACCGCCCGCGCGCTGCGTGAATCCCTGCGCAAGAAGACGGTCGTCCCGAACGATCAGGGCGCCGACCGCCGGATTGGGTGGCGAGAGGCGTTCGGCCCCCGAAGCGACTTCGAGCGCCCGACGCATCCACTTCACATCGGTTTCGTTCGTCATGCCTTCTCCGAGCCGTCGCGGCGGATCCGCATCTGACGGCGCTTTTCCTTTTCTTCGAGCGCGTCCTTGTGCGCGAGCGCCTTGAAGGCCTCCACGTCGAAAGTGCGCTTGGTGGGCTCCACGGCGCGCTCGATCATCTCGATGAAGCCTTCGGGTTCGTTGACGTTGAAGTACACCGAGGCGAACCGGATGTAGGCGATGGTGTCGAGTCCGCGCAGGGCTTCAAGCACAAGTTCGCCCAAGCGGCTCGAGCGGATTTCGCTCTCGCCCGACAAAATGAGCGTGCGCTCGATGCCGTCGACGGCCTCCTGCACGCGCTGCGGCGAAACGGGACGCTTTCGAAGCGCAAGCGACATCGAGGCGTAGAGCTTGTCGCGGTTGTATTCGACGCGCGCGCCCCCCTTCTTGACGATGTAGGGCATCTCAAGGGCCGCCCGCTCGAAGGTCGTGAAGCGTTTGCCGCACTTGACGCACTGCCGACGACGTCGAATGACGGTGCCCTCCTCGGGAGAGCGGGAGTCAATGACCTGGGTGTCCTTGTGCTGGCAAAAGGGGCAACGCATGGTGCGCGGAATCTCCAAGAATGCGTGTGGAAAGGAGTTTGATTGTAACGTAGGAGCCGAGCGCGTGAGAACGTCCCGGCCCCGAAGCGGTCAGCGGTAAACCGGGAAGCGTTCGGTGAGCGCCTTCACGCCGAGCCGCACGCGCTCGAGAACGGCCTCGTCCCCGGGCGCCTCGAGAAGGTCGACGATCAGGTTCGCCGTCTCGCGCACTTCTTCGACGCCGAAGCCGCGCGTCGTCATGGCGGGCGTGCCGAGGCGGATGCCCGAGGTGACGAAGGGCTTTTCCGGGTCGTTCGGAATGGCGTTCTTGTTGACCGTGATGTTCGCGCGGTCGAGGAGTGCCTCGGCGTCCTTCCCGGTGATTTTCAGGGAACGCAGATCGACGAGCATGACGTGGCTCTGGGTGCCGCCCGAAACGATGCGAAGCCCCCGCGCCGTGAGGGTCTCGGCCAGGACCCGAGCGTTTTCGACGACGCGCTCCTGATAGACCTTGAATTCCGGGCGCAGCGCTTCGCCGAGCGCCACGGCCTTTGCCGCGATCACGTGCATGAGGGGACCGCCCTGCGTGCCGGGGAAGACGGCCGAATTGATTTTCTTTTCGAGCTCGGGGCGCATGAAGATGAGTCCGCCCCGGGGACCGCGAAGGGTTTTGTGGGTCGTCGTGGTGACGACGTCGGCGTGTCCGAAGGGCGTCGGATAGACGCCCGCCGCCACGAGCCCGGCGTAGTGGGCCATGTCGACCATGAAGAGAGCGCCCGCTTCGTGGGCGATGCGGGCCATGCGCTCGAAGTCGATGGCGAGCGAATAGGCCGAGGCCCCCGCGATGAGGAGCTTCGGACGGTGTTCGAGCGCGAGCCGCTCGAGCGCGTCGTAGTCGATCGCTTCGTTTTCGTCGAGTCCGTAGGGAACGGCTTTGAAGTACTTCCCGGAAATGTTGAGGGACATCCCGTGCGTGAGGTGGCCGCCCTCGGCGAGCGAAAGTCCCATGATCGTGTCGCCGGGCTCGAGAAGCGCAAAGAAGACGGCGGTGTTCGCCTGCGCGCCCGAATGCGGCTGCACGTTCACGGCCATCTCGACGCCCGCGGGCTCGCAAAAGAGACGCTTGGCGCGCTCGATCGCAAGGCGTTCCACTTCGTCGACATATTCGCAACCGCCGTAATAGCGCTTTCCGGGATAGCCTTCGGCGTACTTGTTCGTCAGCACGCTCCCCTGAGCCTCCATGACGGCGGGCGAAGCGTAGTTTTCGCTCGCGATCATTTCGATGTGGTCTTCCTGACGGCGGCGCTCCCGCTCGATGGAAGCGAACACCGCCGGGTCGCAGCGCTCAAGCGTGTCGTTTCGGTCAAACATGGCTCTCCTCCTTTTGAAAAGGCCCGTTTTCCGAGTCCTTCGGAAAGCGGGCCGACGGGTTTATGTCTCAGTTCGCGAGCGCGGGATTGAGCGTGTAGCGGCACACGGTTTCGGCCGTCGCCAAAACGTGGCCAGCGATGCGTTCCTCCACGTCGGCGAGACGGAACTCCTCGGGAAGATCCGCGAGTTCGCAGTCAAGCGCCAACACCGAGAAACGGTAGTAGTGCCAGCGGGCGTCGAAGAAGGGCGGGCAGGGGCCGTCGTAGCCGAGGCCCGTGCCGTCGGGACCCGGCGTAGCGTTGCCGACGTAGTCGTTGACGCCCGGACGTCCGAAGGCGCCGTTGCGCTTTTGGTCGCCCGTCAGGAAGCCTTCGGGAATCGATTCAACCTCGGCCGGAATGTTCGCCTGCACCCAATGCACGAAACGGCGGCGGGGCTGCGTGACGCTCAGAAGGCCGTCGCCCATCTTCGTCTGGCGGTCGGTCGGAACGTCGTCGTCCAGACAGAGGACGACGAAGCTCTTCGTGCCTTCGGGAACGTCCGTCCAGTGGAGTTCCGGATTGCGGTTTTCGGAGCGTTCCGTCGCACCGTTTTCCCCGATGCGGCCGTACGCGAATTCCGGAGCGATGAAGGCGCCCTCGGCAAACGACGCGGATGCGATTTTCATGAAAAGTCCCCCCTCAGTCAGATCTGAATCCAAAACGTGGCCGGCCCGTCGTTGACGAGCGAAACCATCATGTGCGCCCCGAAGACGCCCGTTTCCACGGAGAGTCCCTGCGCACGGAGCGTCTCGACGTAGCGCCCGACGAGGCGTTCGCCCTCTTCGGGCGGCGCGGCGCGCGAAAAGCCCGGCCGGTTGCCCGAGCGCGTGTCCGCGGCGAGCGTGAACTGCGAAACGGCGAGGACGCTCCCGCCCGCGTCGAGGACGGAGCGGTTCATGCGCCCGGCCTCATCCTCGAAGACGCGCAGCTTGGCGGTCTTTTCCGCCGCGCGCACGGCCTTTTCGTCCGTGTCGCCCGCTTCGGCACAAACGAGCGCGAGATACCCCGGTCCCGTTTGACCGACCACCTTGCCTTCGACGGAGACGCTCGCTTCGCGGACGCGCTGCAAAAGCACGATCATGCCGATTCTCCCGTCAGGCGAGATGAATCTTGGCCCACTTGCGCTTGCCCACCTGAACGATGAGCTCTTCACCCGCCTTGAAGCGAAGCGTCTTGTCGGAAACGCCTTCGCCCTGAATGCGAACGCCGCCCTGCTCGATCATGCGGTTGCCGTCGGACGTGGAGGAAACGAGTCCCGCTTCCTTGAGCATGCGGGCGATCTGAATGCCTTCCTCACCCGCGGGAACGGTGACTTCGGGGATTTCGGAGGGCATCGCGCCCTGACGGAAGCGGTTGACGAATTCGGCTTCGGCGCCGTCGGCGGCCGCGGCGCTGTGGAAGCGCGCGACGATTTCCTTGGCGAGCATCACCTTGGCGTCGCGCGGGTTGCGGCCTTCGGCGCATTCCTTCTTGAGCGCGGCGATTTCGTCGTTGGGACGAAGCGAGAGCAGGTCGTACCAATCCCACATGAGCGTGTCGGAAATCGACATGACCTTGCCGAACATGTCGTTGGGCTCGTCGGTGATGCCGATGTAGTTGTGCTTGCTCTTGCTCATCTTCACCTGACCGTCGAGACCGACGAGAAGCGGCATCGTCAGGATGCACTGCGGTTCCTGACCGTACTGACGCTGCAGTTCGCGGCCGACGAGAAGGTTGAAGCGCTGATCGGACCCACCCAGTTCGAGGTCGGCTTCGAGCGCCACCGAGTCGTAGCCCTGCATGAGGGGATAGAGAAGCTCGTGCATGGCGATCGGGAGCTCTTCGGCGTAGCGCTTGGCGAAGTCTTCGCGTTCGAGAAGACGCGCGAGCGTATAGCGGGAGGCGAGCTGGATGAGGCCCACGGAGCCGAGGGCGTTGGACCATTCGGAGTTGTAGCGGACTTCGGTCTTGTCGAGATCGAGCACGTGGCCGGCCTGCGCGAGATAGGTTTCGGCGTTCGCCGTGATCTGTTCGCGCGAAAGGGGCGGACGCGTGACGTTGCGTCCCGACGGATCGCCGATGGCGGCCGTGAAGTCGCCCACGAGGAAGATCACCTGATGCCCGAGGTCCTGGAGCTGACGAAGCTTGTTGAGCACCACCGTGTGCCCGATGTGGATGTCGGGCGCCGTGGGGTCGAGCCCGAGCTTGCAGCGCAGGGGCTTGCCCGTCGCCTTCGAGCGGGCGAGCTTCTGCTCGAACTCTTCCTCGATCAGGAAGCTGTCGGTGCCGCGGCGGATGGTAGCCATGGCTTCGCGGATGTCGTCGGTCACGGGAAGCTTCTTCGCGACCTCAATACCTTCACTCATCTTTGTCCTTTTTACTCGTTGAGGGCGCCCCCGAACCTTCGGGCCCGCCCGATTCAATCCGTTAACTTTAACACGATCCCCGCCGCCTTCCTCGGAAACAAACGAGTTGCGCGTCGAAGTGCACCGAAGAAAAACAGATTCTTTAAAATATAGCCCTCTTTACACCCACCACCGTCCGTCATGAGCGCAGCTTCCTTTTTCGCCCGTCAGATCCGATCTCTCGGGCGCTCCTACCTGACTTGGCAGCGAGGCGAGGCCGCTCGCCGCGGCATCTCGTTTGCGCGCCGGAAAAACCGCGGCGCCGCCCTCACGGTCTTCGCGGGCGCCCTCTGCGCCGTCACCCTCTCGGCCGTCGCCATGATGCCGAGCTTTCGGGAGACGACCTTCGAGACGCGCACGGTCGAGGAAATCCTGCCCGCGCCCGACCTTTCGGTCCGGATCGACAGTCTGCGCTCGAACCCGAACGTCTCCACCGAAGGACTCTTCGTGCGAAACGGCGACACGCTCACGTCGCTTTTCGCCCGCCTCGGCATCGAGGACGACGAAGCCTTCGCCTGGATTCGGCGCACGCCCCAGGCGCGTCCCGTCGTCAATCCCCAGCCCGGTCAGTTCGTCTCCGCGGGGCGTCTTCCCGACGGGCGTCTGAGCCACCTGCGCCTCTACATGGAGGGGCCGCACGAAGACGACGAGCGCACGATCGAAGTTTCGCGCTACGGCGAATCACTCTCGGTCACCGTGCATCCCTTTACCTTCCGCACCGAGGAAACCTACGCTTCGGCCCGGGCGGGACGCAATTTCCTGCAGACGGCCCGCGCGCTCGGCCTCTCTTCGGGACTGCGCGAACAGCTCGAAGCCGTCTGGGAGGGCGAAGTCAATCCCGTGCGCGACATGAAGCCGGGCGACCGCATCCGCGTGCTCTTTGAAAAGAAGTTCGCCGACGGCACCTTTGTTCGGGACGGACGACTTCTCGCCGTGCAGATCGTTCACGGCGACGATGTCTACGAAGCCGTGCGCTTCCGCGGCGACGAGTCGGAGAGCTTCTACACGCTCGACGGCCAGTCCTCGCGTCAGACCTTCCTGCGCGTCCCGCTCGAAGTGCAGGACGTGAGTTCCGAATACGCGCCGCTTCGCCGCCACCCCGTCACGGGGATCGTCCGCTCGCACAACGGGACGGACTTTCGCGCGCCGAGCGGCACGCGCATCTTCGCCGCCTCCAACGGCGTCGTGACGCTGCGCCGCTACGAAGCCCGCGGCTACGGACGCTACATCAAGATCGACCATGGGCTCGGACGCACGACGCTCTACGCCCACATGTCGAAGGTGGCGCCGGGCATCCGCGTGGGCGCCCGCGTCAAGAAGGGCGACGTCATCGGCTACGTCGGTGCGACGGGCCTTGTCACCGGACCGCATCTGCACTACGAACTCATGTTCAACGACGTGCAGGTGAATCCCAAGACGGCGGACCTGCCCGACACGGAAAACCTGTCGAACTACCAGCTCGCCCAGATGCACGCCCAGGCCGACGTCTGGCTCAAGGCCTTCGACAAGTTCGCCGAAGAAGAAGGCGAATCGCTTCCGTCCGTTCTCAAGGCCGAGGCCAAGGCCAGAGAAGAAGAGCAGCAAAAGGCCGCGCAGACCGAAGAAGCCGAGACCGCCGAGGAGCAGGCCTCATGAGCCGCCTCATCATCGGACTTATGTCCGGAACGAGTCTCGACGGCACCGATGCGCTCGCCGTGCGCTTTTCGCCCGAAGGACGCATGACGCGTCTCGGACGCGCCCACCGCCCCTTCCCGGCCGATCTTCGCGAGACGCTCTTCGGACTCGCCACCGCCCGTCTTGCGGACGAAATCGAACGCGCGGGCGAAGCCTCCGTCGGGCTCGCCGACGAATACGCCGAGACGGTTCTGGAACTTCTCCGAACCCTCGGACTCTCCGCTCGGGACGTCACGGCCATCGCCGTACACGGTCAGACCGTGCGGCACCGCCCGGAAAAGGGTTTTTCCCTGCAGCTCAATCATCCGGCGCGCTTGGCCGAGCGTACGGGGATAGACGTTCTGTGCGACTTTCGCGCCCGCGACATCGCCGCGGGCGGCCAGGGCGCTCCGCTCGTTCCCGCTTTTCACCGCGCGGTCTTCGCGGGCGAGGAAGACCGCGCCGTCCTCAACGTGGGCGGCATCGCCAACGTCACGATCCTCACGAAGGAGAAGACGGAAGGGTTCGACACGGGCCCGGGAAACATGCTGCTCGACGCCTGGTGCCAACGGGAAAAGGGCGAAGCCTTCGATCGGGACGGCGCCTTCGCGAGAAAGGGGCGCCTCTTGCCCGAGCTTCTCGACGAACTGCTCTCGGACCCCTACTTCACTTTGCCCCCGCCGAAGTCGACCGGACGCGAAACCTTTCACCTCGGCTGGCTCACCAAACGGCTCGGCGCGCGCCGTTATGCGCCCGAAGACGTCGCGAGAACCCTGACGGTCCTTACGGCCCGCACGGCCACGGACGCGATCCGCCGCTGGGCCCCGGGCGTCTCAACGCTTTTCGTGTGCGGGGGCGGCGCCCTCAATCCCCTGCTCATGGAGGAACTTCGCAACGCCTTCGACGGCAGCGTGCACTCCACCGAAGCGCTCGGCATCGATCCGATGGATGTCGAATGCCAGGCCTTCGCCTGGCTCGGCCACCGCTTCCTCGAGAGACTCCCGGGAAATCTTCCCGCCGTCACGGGCGCGCGGGGCGAGCGCATTCTCGGCGCGCTCTACCCGCACTAAAACGGAACCGCAGAAACGACTTCGGGGTGCCGCAGGGCACCCCGAAACGTTTTCGAACGGCTTCGTTTTTCGTCAGACGCTGAAGGACGAGCCGCAGCCGCAGGTCGTCACCGCGTTGGGATTGTCGATCACGAACTGTTCGCCCGAGAGACCTTCCTTGAAGTCGATTTTCGCCCCGACGAGGTACTGATAGCTCATCGCGTCGATCAGAAGCGTGACGCCGCCCTTTTCCATCACGGCGTCGTCGGCGTTTTGTTCCTCATCGAAGGTGAAGCCGTACTGAAAGCCCGCGCAACCGCCGCCCTGCACGAAAACGCGCAGCTTGAGGTTGGGGTTGCCTTCCTCTTCCATGAGGGCGCGCACCTTGTTGACCGCCGCGTCCGTGAAGTTGATGGGATCGGGCACGAGTTCGGGCACCGCTTCTTCCTGCGTTTCAACTTTTTTCGTTTCTTCCGTCATAACCTTTCCATCGGTTTTTCGTTGGCGTTCGCCCGTTGTCGGACGGAGCGCTTCCGGCAGGGGCGAAGTTCCCTGTCGGATCGATTGAGAGAGCGATGCCTCGGGCATCGCGGGCACTCTATCCTACACCAAAATGCATCCGATCTCGAACAGTTTTCGAGTATTTCGGTCAGGAATTATTTCTCCGCTTCCCGCACTTTGCTATGCTTGGGGCCGTTCCTGTTTATCGGAGGTTTTTGCGCCATGCGTGCGACCAATCCGGGGTTCGTCCCCGACTCCCCCTTCACCCGTCCCCTGCCCGAAGCCTGGACCGACTTCTTCTCGCGTTTCCCCAAGGCCGAACTGCACTGCCACCTGCTCGGCACGATCACGAAGTCGACTTTTGAGGACCTCGTCCGTCTTTCGGGCGCTCCGGTCACGCAGGAGGAAATCGACGGCTTCTTCACCCGCGGCGACAAGCCCGTGGGCGTCCTGCGCATTTTCCGCGCCCTGGAAGCGCACATCCTCTCGCGTCCGGAATTTCTCGAGCGCATCGCCTACGAACACACCGTGGCCGTCTCGCGCCTGGGCGTTCGCTACATCGAATACTTCTGGAATTCGACGGGCCTCAAGCACTTCTATTCCTTCGACGAAGGGCAAAAGGCCATCATCCGGGGCCTCAAGCGCGCTGAAGCCGAATGCGGCACCGTCGGCCGCCTCATTCCCTCCATCGACCGCGAAGACACCCCCGAGGAGGCGGTCTTCATGGTCGAGGAAATGATCCGCCATCCCATGCCCGAAACCCTCGGGATCGGGATCGACTACCGTGAAACCGGGCACGAACCGGAAAACTTCTGGAAGGCCTACCGTCTCGCCAAGAAGGCCGGGCTTCACATCACGGCCCACGCGGGCGAATTCGGAGAGCACTGGCGCAACGTCGAAACCGCGATGGACCTTCTCGAAGTCGAACGCGTCGACCACGGCTACACGATCACGGACAATCCCGCCCTGATGGAGGAAGCCCGCCGCCGCAACCTCATCTTCACGGTCGTCCCGACCAACTCCTACTACCTTCGCACCTTCACGGACGAAGAATGGGCGATCCGCCAGCCGATCCGCAAGATGGTCGAAGCGGGTCTGCGCGTCTTCCCCAACAGCGACGACCCGACGATGCACCACGTCAACGCCGCGGAAAGCTGGCTGTTGATGTTCAACTGGCTCGGCTTTGACCTCCCCGCGCTTCGCGGCATGGTCGAAAACAGCATCGACGCCGCCTGGGTGAGCGACGAACAGAAGGCCCTCTGGAAGAAGGAGTGGCTCGCAGAATTCGACCGTCTCGCCCAAGCGCTTCCCCCGCTTCCGGAACGCTGATCGAATCTCCTCCTCTGAAACGCCGCGCCCCGCGCGGCGTTTTCCATTCGACCGAACGCAAAAAAGCCCGGGGACCGAAATCCACGGGCTTTTTCGTGCCGACGGGAAACGTCCTGAGACGCTCCCCAAGCCAAGAAGCGATTAGCGCTTGCTGAACTGCTTGGCGCGGCGGGCCTTGCGAAGACCAACCTTCTTACGTTCGACTTCGCGGGCGTCACGCGTCACGAGGCCGGCGTTCGAGAGGACGGACTTGAGGCCTTCATCGTAGTCGATGAGGGCGCGGGTGATGCCGTGACGGACGGCGCCGGCCTGGCCGGATTCACCGCCACCGCTGACGTTGACGGTGATGTCGAACGTTTCGGTGTTTTCCGTGAGTTCGAGCGGCTGCATGACGACCATGCGGCCCGTTTCACGGTTGAAGTACTGTTCCAAGGGACGACCGTTGATAACGATCTTGCCCGTGCCGCGCTTCATGAAGACGCGGGCAACCGAGCTCTTGCGACGGCCCGTGCCGTAGTTGTAAATGCCGATCATCTTTCAAGCCTTTTCTTAGAGGTCGAGGACCTGGGGTTGCTGAGCGGAATGCGGGTGTTCGGCACCGGCGTAGATCTTGAGCTTCTTGATCATGGCGTAGCCGAGCGGTCCCTTCGGGAGCATGCCCTTGACGGCGATTTCGAGCGCGCGGCCCGGATGCTTCGCCTGCATTTCCTTGAAGGTCGTTTCGTAGATACCGCCGGGATAGCCCGTGTGACGGTAGTACGTCTTCTTGCCCGCCTTTTCAGCGGAGAGCTTCAACTTGTCGGCGTTGATGACGACGATAAAGTCGCCCGTGTCGACGTGGGGCGTGAATTCGGGCTTGTGCTTGCCACGGAGGCGCAGAGCGATTTCGCTGGCAAGACGGCCGAGCACCTTATCACTGGCATCGACCACGAACCAGTCGCGCTTAACCTCAAGCGGCTTGGCCGAGAAGGTCTTCATTGCGTTCACCTACAAAAAGTGTGTTTCGAACATCGCGGCAGCGGATGGCGCCGCCTTGACAACGCCCCGATGGTCGAAAGGAATTCAAAAAGAAAGCAGATCCGTCCGCCCTCCGCATTCGGGGGAGGCGGCGATCCGCCGTATACGTTGCGTCCAGCTTCATCGCCGTGGCGGTGCCAGTGGAAAATCGATGGGGTAAGCAATCCGCCCGACAAAGCTAGGGGAGCGATTTTATTCGATTCTTCCGGGGACTGTCAAAGAAATCCCGAATCTTTTTTATGCTTCGCGCGCGTCCGTCAGCCGATGAGTCCCTCGACGTACTTGGCGGTGCCCGAGAGGAACATCTGCGTGGCCATCATCGCGAGGAGAAGCCCCGTGAGGCGTTCGACGGCCATGGTCACCTTCTCGCCGAGCTTTTGCTGCAGCCAGTCGGCCGAAGCGAGCACCACGAAGGAGACGAAGGCCGTGATGACGACGATCGCGCCCCACTCGAGCGTGCGGCTCGGATCGGTGGCGGCGATCATCATGATGGTCGCGATGGTGGAGGGACCCGCGATGGCCGGAATCGCGAGCGGCACGATGAAGGGTTCGCCGTCGGGCGTTTCCCCGAAGACCCCTTCCTTCGAGGGAAAAACCATGCGGATGGCCATGAGCATGACGATCACGGAACCGCCGATCGTGAGCGCCGCGTCCGAGAGGCCGAGCGCCGTCATGAAGGCGTGACCGAAGAACATGGCGAGCAGAAGCGTCACCATGGCAATTACGCACTCCCGAAAGATCACCCGCACGCGGCGGTGATTGGGAACGTTCTTCATGCAGGCGATCGTGATGGGAATGTTGCCGAGCGGGTCCGCCATCAGCACCATCAGCATCAGGGCGCCCCAAAAACCGTATTCCATAGCTTTTCCGTCCTAATGAAACAAAACCGCCCGAAACTCCGACGTCTGGGGTTCCGGGCGGCGATGATTATACGAAAAGGGAGGCGGTTCAGGCCTGCGTTTCTTCCGTATTTTCCGTGGCGGCCTCAACGGGCGCGGGTTCGACCGCTTCTTCGGCTTCCCCGGCGGGTTCGGAGGCTTCCTCAAAGACCGCGCGGACCTTCGGCAGGAGCGCTTCGGTGCGTTCGGCGTTCATCTGGCCGAGACGCAGACGGCGGAAGAGAACGTCCTCGGCCGTGCGGGCGCCTTCGTATTCGCGGCTGTAGCGGGCGTATTCGACCACCTTGGCGTCGGCTTCCTCGCTCTTTTCCGCGGCCACTTCGAGCGCGGCCTGGTCCCAGACCTGATCGGCGAAGATCGGCAGATCCTTCGTGACGCAGAGACGCGCCGGAATGAGGTGGCGCTGCGTGGCTTCAAGCATGGCGTGCTCGGCCATCTTGCGGTAGGCCGTCCACTTGCCGCCCGTCACGGTGATCATGTTGCCGTATTCCGGAATCACGGCGTGTTCGCGCGAAACCTTGGCGGTGGAGCCGGCGGAACCCGTCGCCTGCGGATTGAAGAGCGGACGCAGACCGGCGAAGGTCGCCTTCACGTCGGCGCGCGTGATGGGCTTTTCAAGATAACCCGACGCAGTTTCGATCATGAAGTTCACTTCCTCTTCGCTCACCTTCGGATCGAATTCCGCTTCGCGCTGTTCGACGTCCGTCGTGCCGACGAGGAGCATTTCGTGCCAGGGAATCGCAAAGAGAACGCGGCCGTCGCGGGTCTTCGGGATGAGCATGCCCGTGTCGCCGGGCATGAAGCTCTTGTCCAGAAGGATGTGCGAACCGCGCGAGACGCGAACGAGCGTCGAAGCGTCGGGATCGACCATGCGGCGGATCGGATCGACCCAGGCGCCCGCGGCGTTGAAGACCATCTTCGTGCGGATGCGGAATTCCTCGCCCGTTTCCTTGTCCTGCGCCGTGACGGACTGAATCCAGCCGCCCTTGCGCTCGATCCCGACCACGGGCATGTAGTTGAGGGGCGTGGCGCCGAGGTTGTAGGCCGTGCGCATGAGCGCGACCGTCAGGCGGGCGTCGTCGAACTGCCCGTCATAGAACTGCACGCCGCCCATGAGGCCTTCGGCCTTGACGCCCGGCAGGCGCGAGAGCGTTTCTTCGCGCGAGAGGCTGCTCGTGCGGCCGATGCCGTAGCCGCCGTAGGTCATCGCCGAGTAGATGCCCAGACCCACGGTGAAGTATTCGCGTTCCCACTTCTTGTAGGTCGGCAGAATGAAGGGCTTCGCATGAACAAGGTGCGGAGCGTTCTTGATGAGGATGCGGCGTTCCTTGAGCGCTTCGCGGACCAAACCCCAGTCGCGGGGGTTCTTCATGTAGCGCACGCCCCCGTGGATGAGCTTCGTCGAGCGCGACGAGGTGCCCGCGGCGAAGTCCTGCGCCTCGAGCAAAACGGTCTTCAGACCGCGCGAGGCCGCGTCCACGGCGATGCCGACGCCCGTGGCGCCGCCGCCGATGACCACCACATCCCACAGAGGATCCTGACGCAGCTCTTCGAGCAACGCTTCCCGAACGAGGGGTTTCACTTCAGACATGTTCATTGGTTCCAATTACGGGCCCGGCCGACGGCACGTGACCACTGGTTCATCAAAGAGGTTTTCTGGTCCGCGCTCATGGAGGGTTCGAACACGCGGTCGACCCGCCAGAGCGAAGAAAGTTCGTCCAAATCCCGCCACACCCCGCAGGCGAGCCCCGCGAGGAAGGCCGCGCCGAGCGCGGTGGTTTCGGTATTGGCCGGCCGAATGACGGGCACGCCCGAGATGTCGGCCTGAAATTGCATGAGCAAATCGTTGCGGGAAGCACCGCCGTCGACGCGCAGTTCCGTGAGCGGCACGTGCGCGTCGCGCTGCATCGCCTCGAGCACTTCGGCGCACTGGAAGGCGATGCCTTCGAGCGCCGCGCGCGCCACGTGCGCGCGGTTCGTCGCGCGGGTGAGACCGATGAGGAGGCCCCGGGCGTCGCTGTCCCAATAGGGGGCGCCGAGCCCCACGAAGGCGGGTACGAGATAGACCCCGCCGTTGTCGGGCACGGAGCGCGCAAGTTCCTCGACTTCGGAAGCGCTCGAGAAAAACTGCAGTCCGTCGCGCAACCATTGTACGACGGCCCCGGCGATGAACACACTCCCTTCGAGGGCGTATTCCGCCGGAAGGGAGCCGCGCTGCCAGAGGGCCGTGCCCAACAGGCGGTGCGTGCTGATTCTCGGGGTCGTGCCCACGTTCATGAGGAGGAAGCCCCCCGTGCCGTAGGTGTTCTTCGCCGTTCCCGGCGCAAAGCAGGCCTGTCCGAAGGAGGCCGCCTGCTGGTCGCCCGCGACGCCCGCGATCGGAATGGCCCGGCCCCAGAGCGCGGGATCGGTTTCGGCGATCACGGCCGAGCTCGGAACGATTTCGGGGAGGACCGCCTTCGGGACGTCAAAGAGCTGCAGGAGTTCGTCGTCCCACTGTCCCGTGCGCAGATCGCACAAAAGCGTGCGCGAGGCGTTCGTCAAGTCCGTCGCATGGCGCCGTCCGCCCGTAAGCTGCCAGATGAGCCACGAGTCGACCGTGCCGAAGGCGATTTCGCCCCGTTCGGCCCGGGCGCGCGCCCCCGGAATCCGGTCGAGAAGCCAGTGGATCTTCGTCGCCGAGAAGTACGGATCGAGACGCAGGCCGGTTTTGCCCGCCACCATCTCTTCTTCTCCGCGGCGGCGCAGCTCTTCGCAGAAATCCGCCGTGCGGCGGTCCTGCCACACGATGGCGGGCGCGAGAGGCTCTCCGGTTTTTCGATCCCAGAGAATCGTCGTTTCGCGCTGATTGGTGAGCCCGACCGCGGCGATTTCCTCCGCCCGGACGCCCGAGCGGCGAAGCGCCCGGTCGACGCAGCGGCGCGTCGTCTCCCAAATCTCGAGGGCGTCGTGCTCTACCCAGCCCGAAGCCGGATAGTGCTGAGCGAACTCTTCCTGTTCGAGCCAGACGACCTGCGCCCGTTCGTTGAAGAGGAGCGCGCGGGAGCTCGTTGTGCCCTGATCAAGTGCGAGGATGTACTTCACGGCGGTTCACCTGTGTTGGCATGCGTCGGGCGCGCGCCGAGAGCGCGCCCTTCGTAAACGCAGAACATTCTATCGGAGCGACCCTCCGAGAAATCTTAAGCGGCCGGATCTTCTTCCTTGGCTTCGGCTTCACCGTAGGAAGCCGTTTCGACGTCGTCCTCACGGTCGGCGTCGGCAAAGAGGACTTCGGCCTCCTCCTCGGTCACGGCGGGAGCGGTCTCGGCCTTCTTTTCCTCCTTCTTGAGGAGGCCCGCGACGGCAATCAGGTGGCGAAGCGCATCGTTGACGGCGTCGGCGTTTTCAAAGTAGGGCGCCACGTCCGCGGCGAGACGCACCACGGCGTTCTTTTCGAAGTCGCTCTTTTCGGCATAGCGGCGGTTTTCGAGCGCGCGGGCGCGCGGACCCGAGCGCACGCCGAAGGCGTCGCGGCGTTCGTTGAAGCGGCGTCCGCCCTGGGCGCGGCGGTCCGCAAAGCGGCCGCCCTCGCGGCGATCGGAAAAACGGCCGCCTTCGCGACGGTCGGAGAAGCGGTCTTCACGACGGTCCGAAAAACGGTCCTCGCGACGGTCCGAGAAACGGTCTTCGCGGCGATCCGAGAAACGGTCGTCACGGCGGTCGGAGAAGCGCCCCTCACGGCGGTCCGATTCAAATCCGCCGCGGTGCGGCCCGTTCATTTTCCAGGGTTTGCGATCCATTGAAGTGAATTCCTATTGACGTCAAAAAAGTTCTGAAGAGACGCGCCCCGAGCGCGTCAAGACTTCCCGATGGGAAGCGGGTTCCGGAATCTCAATATTGTATCGAAAGCGCATCCCGACCGCCTCTTTCCGGTCTTTTCGCGTCTTTGCAAAGGCCAAGATTTCCCTTCCAAGCGTTTCCAAAAAGGCGTCGGGGTTTCTTCTTGCAACAAGCTTCGTGCAAAAAAACGGACGAGGGCATATATTTGTCTTACGGGGGGCGAAAAATCGCTTTTTCCCCTCCCTCCATCGAAGCGGTGTCCGACCGCCTCATCCAGCGACGAGCCGATCGTCGTCCAACAAGAAAAAAGAGAGGTGTTTATGCCCCAATCCCTTCAGATCGTATTTCATGGCGTAGACCGTTCCGAAGCCGTTGAACAGGCCGTTACGAAGAACGTGGAAGCCCTGCGCCGCTTCGATCAGCGCCTCGGTCCCTGCAAGGTCACGGTGTCTCAGGAGGGTCATCAGACCATCGGCGAATACAGCGTCCGCGTGGACGTCCTCGCCTCGGGTCACGACGTGATCGTGAACCGCTCGAACATGGACGTGATGCTTGCGATCAACGACGCCTTCGACAGCGTCCGCCGCGCCGTGAAGGACGAGGCCGACAAGCGCCGCAATCACTAACCTGACGAACGGCCGCCGAATCTTCGGCGGCGCACAATAAAAAACCCGCAACGACCGAAGCCGTTGCGGGTTCTTCTTTTCTGCGCCTTTCTCGTTTGTTGTTCGTGGCGTCTTACTGAATGGCGTCCCTACGGGGATTCGAACCCCGGTACCAACCGTGAAAGGGTTGTGTCCTAGGCCTCTAGACGATAGGGACCTTATTCCTTGGTGGAGGTAAGCGGGATCGAACCGCTGACCTCTTGCATGCCATGCAAGCGCTCTCCCAGCTGAGCTATACCCCCGTGGATCAGAGAAAACGAATTTTGCCATAACTTTTGGAAGAATGCAAGCGCTCCGACAAACTTTTTTCGTTTTTTTGGAAAATTTTTCGAGACGTCCTCCTTCGAGTCCTCCGTTTGAGGCCCCGAATGTCCGCTAGACTAAGCCAAACCCACGCTTTTTTGCGCGCCCCGCCCGACGGCGGGGCCCATTTACGACACAGACATGACGTCCGACGAAAAGCAACTGGCCATCTCGCTCAGAGGGGCTTCACAGAACAATCTCCGACACCTCGACCTCGACTTCGTTCGAGGACAGTTCACGACGGTCACCGGTCCCTCGGGCTCGGGAAAGAGCTCGCTCGTCATCGACACGCTTTTTGCCGAGGGACAGCGCCGCTACATCGAAACCTTCAGCCCCTACGCGCGGCAGTTCATCGACCGCATGCCCGCGCCGAAGGTGGAAAAGCTCACCGGCATTCTTCCGGCGATCGCCATCGAGCACACCAACACGGTGCGCACGCCCCGCTCCACCGTCGGGACGCTCACGGGTCTCAACGACCACTTCAAGGTGCTCTTTGCCAACCACGCCTCGCTCTTTTGCGAGCGCTGCGGCCGTCCGGTGCGCCGCCGCGATCCAGAAGCGATTTGGAACGACCTCGAACTGCGCCTCGCGAAGTCCGCGCCCGAAGGACTCGACGCGCGCGTCGGCATCGCCTTCACCCTTATGGTACCCTTGACGCTTCCTCTCGAAACGGCCGAGGCGATGCTCTCGCAGCAGGGCTACACGAAGATTCTGAAGGTGGTCGAAGAAAAGACGGCCCGCCGTCTCGTCGTGCTCGCCGACCGCTTCCGCGCCTCGTCGGTCGAGCCCGAACGCGCGACCGAGGCGCTTTCGACGGCGCTCGACAAGGGAAGGGGCGTGTGTGAAATCTGGCTTCTTCCGCGAGACGAAGAGCCCGTCCGCTTCACGGCCTACGGAGCGGACCTTTACTGCGGCGACTGCGACCGTCACTATGAAGAGACGAGTCCGGCGCACTTCAGCTTCAATTCGCCCGTCGGCGCCTGCCCCAACTGCAACGGCTACGGGCGCTCGTCCGAATACGACTGGAAGCGCCTGCTTCCGGACGATCGGCTCTCGATCGCTCAGGGAGCGGTCGCCGTCCTCACGCCCACGGGGCACTACCGGGACTTCCTTGCGCTTCTCGTGCGCCGCGCGCCGCATGCCGGCGTGAATCCGCATTGTCCCTGGAAGGAACTGAGCGAAGAAGCCAAGCGCTGGGTCTTTGAGGGCGACGAAGACTTTCGCGAGTGGAAGACCGACCGCCGCTGGGGCGGCGTGCACCGCTTCTTCACGTGGCTCGAAGAGCACAAGTACAAGTTCTACGTCCGCTGGACGATCGCCTTTTACCGAACCTACACGACCTGTCCGGTCTGTCTCGGAGCGCGCCTTCGCGACGAAAACTTCGCCTGGCGCTACGTGCTCCCCGAAGGGGTCGAGGTGGAGCTTCCGCCCTTCGAGCGCTTTCTGCCGCATTCGATGAAGGATCTCCCTCATCCCGAACAACTGCCGGGGTGGAATTTTCACGAAGTGATGACGATGCCGATATCGTCTCTTCACCGGATCATTCCCGCCGCCCTGCAAAAGCCGAGGGACGCGGCGGAAGCGCTCGTTCTTCATGAAATCGCAGCGCGCCTCGACTATCTGATGGAGGCGGGTCTGGGCTACCTCACGCTCGACCGGCTGAGCCGCACGCTCTCGGGCGGAGAACTGCAGCGCGTCACACTCACGCAGGCCCTCGGCACGTCGCTCACGAACACGCTCTTTTTGCTCGACGAACCGAGCATCGGTCTGCATCCCCGGGATCTGCACCGCATCAACGGCATCATCCGCCGCGTGACCGAAGCGGGCAACACCGTGATCGCGATCGAACACGATCCGCAGGTGATGCTCGCCTCCAACCGCATGGTGGATCTAGGACCGGGCGCGGGCAAGGAGGGCGGCGCCATCGAGTTCGACGGCGAGACGCGCGCCGCGCTGCGCCCGGAAAACTCGACCCTCACGACGGACTACCTGACGGGAAGACGGCGCATCGAGCGCGCCGAGAAGCGCACCTGGACGCCCGAAGACGGCGGCTGGACGATCGAGGGGGCTTCGGAGCACAACCTCAAGAACCTCACCGTCACGATTCCGCGCAACCGCTTCGTCGCCGTCGCGGGCGTCTCGGGTTCGGGCAAGTCAACCCTCATCAACGACGTCTTCTATCGGGCCGTGCGGCGCGCGCTCGCGCAGGACGACGGCGAGCCCGGACATTTCGGGGCCCTGAAGGGAGACCTTCCCGCGGAAATTCATCTGATCGACCAGTCTCCGATTCAGCGCAATCTTCGAAGCACCCCCGTGAGCTTCATCGGCGCCTACGACGAAATCCGCAAACTCTTTGCGGCCTCGCCCGAAGCGAAGGCGGCAGGTTTGACGCCCGGCGACTTCTCCTTCAACACGGGAAGCGGCCGCTGCCCCGCGTGCGCGGGCACGGGTGTCGAAGTCGTCGAAATGCAGTTTCTCTCCGACGTGCAGATCCCCTGCTCGATTTGCGCAGGAAAGCGCTTCACGCCCCGCGTCCTCGCCGTCGGCATCACGATCGGCGATCGCCGCTACACGATCGACGACATTCTGCACGCCACCGTGCGCGAAGCGATCGACCTCTTCGGCGAGGATTCGCGCATCGGCCGCGCCCTCGCGCCGCTCGTCGAACTCGGCCTCGAATACCTCGAACTCGGACAGCCCATCTCGACGCTCTCGCCGGGCGAAGGGCAGCGACTCAAGCTCGCCGAATTCATTCAGAACGAAATCTCCCCGAAGAAGACGCGCTCCCGCCGAACGAAGACGGTCCAGAAGGTGTTTCTCTTTGACGAACCCTCGAGCGGTCTGCACTTTGAGGACGTGCGGCACCTGGTGGCCCTTTTCGACCGCCTCGTGCGAAACGGGCACACGGTCGTCACGATCGAACACAACCTCGACGTCATCGCCTCGGCCGACTGGGTGATCGAACTCGGCCCCGACGGCGGCGCCGAAGGGGGAGAGCTCCTGTACGAAGGGACGCCCGAAGCGCTTGCGGCGACCCGCGCGACCGCCACGGGCGAGGCACTCGCCGCCTGGCGCGACGCGCGCACGCCCGAAGGCTCCAAGGCCTTCTTCAACCTGCCCGAACCGAAGACGGCCGAATCGGATCCCCTCGAAAAGCACGCGATCGTCGTGCGGGGCGCCCGGGAAAACAATCTCAAAAACATCACGGCCGTCATTCCGCGCGACCGCTTCACGGTGCTCTCGGGCCCGAGCGGCAGCGGCAAGAGCACGCTCGCCTTCCGCATCGTCTTCGCCGAAGGCCAGCGGCGCTACATCGACAATCTGAGCGCCTACGCGCGAAGCCGCATCCAGCCGCCGCCGATTCCGGACTACGACTCGATCCGGGGGATTCCGCCCACGGTTTCGATCGAACAGCGAACGAGCCGCGGCGGTTGGCGCTCGACCGCCGCCACGATGACGGAGATCTATCACTACGCCCGACTGCTCTTTGCCCGTCTCGGCGAAAAGAAGGTGGGTCGCGGCTACGTTCGTCTCCACGACGCGGACCCGAGACTCTTTTCCTACAACACCAAACTCGGCGCCTGTCCGAAGTGTCTCGGCTACGGGTTCGTAAGCCAGAGCGTGGAAAAGGCGAAGCGAAACGACGACAAGGAAAACGCCTACGCCAACGAACTCGCCCCCGCGACCCGCGACCGCGACGTCCGCGTCGTGTGCCCCGCCTGCGGCGGAAAGCGTCTCTCCAAAGCGGCGCTCGCCGTCCGTTGGCAGGGCATCACGATCGCCGACTTCTCGGCGATGACCGTGAAGGAGGCGCTACGCTTCTGCCGCGGTCTTTCGCTCGACGAACACGACGCGGCCGTGGCGGAGGAAGCGTTGAAGGAAATCGTGGCGAGACTCGCCTTCCTCGACGAAGTGGGACTCGGCTACCTCGAACTCGACCGCGCCGCACCGACGCTCTCGGGCGGCGAAGCGCAGCGGATCCGTCTCGCCACGCAGATCAACAGCACCCTGCGCGGCGTCTGCTACGTGCTCGACGAACCCACCATCGGCCTTCATCCGAGAGACAACCGCGTGCTGATCGACGCGCTGAAGCGGCTTTGCCGCCTCGGCAACACGCTGCTCGTCGTGGAGCACGACGAAGACACGATCCGCGCGGCCGACCATCTGATCGACATCGGTCCGGGCGCGGGCAAGGAGGGCGGCGAAATCGTGGCCGAAGGAACGCTCGAGGATCTACTCTCCAATCCGCGCTCGCCGACGGGGTGCGCCCTCTCGTCGCCCCAGCGCGCCACGGGCATTCCCGAGCACCGCTTCGACGCGGCCTCGGACCCCCACATGACGGTCTGCGGCGTGTCGCTTCGCAATCTCAAAATCGATCGGCTCGACATTCCGCTCGGCGCCCTCACGGTCGTGACGGGCGTCTCGGGTTCGGGCAAATCCACGCTCACGCGCGAAATGCTCCTTACGTCGCTCTCGGCCCTTCTTCACGGCGAAGCGCCCGTCGGATGCGAGCGCATCGAAGGGGCCGAAGCCGTGCAGCGCGTCTGCGAAGTCACGCAGTCGCCCATCGGCGGGTCGCTCTACTCCTGTCCGGCGACCTACGTGGACTTTGCCAAGGACATCCGCGCCCTCTTTGCCGAAACGAACGCCGCCAAGGAGCGCGGCTACACGTCCTCGCAGTTCTCATTTCAGATTTCGCCGGGACGCTGTCCGAACTGCTCGGGGAGCGGCATCGAAACGCTCGAAATGAAGTTCCTTCCCGACGTGCGGATTCAGTGCAAGGTGTGCGAAGGGAAGCGCTTTGACCGGGATACGCTCGAAGTGACGTGGAAGGGGAAGAACTTCAGCGAAGTGCTCGACATGTCGGTCGACGAAGCGAAGGAATTCTTCTCGTCCGTCACGAAGATTCGGCAGCCGCTTTCACTTCTCTCGGACATCGGGCTCGGCTACCTCAAGATCGGTCAGCCGACCTCCATGATCTCGGGAGGCGAAGCGCAGCGCATCAAGCTCGCCTACGAACTCGTCAAGGCCCGCGAGGGAACGCGCTACGCCGCGCGGGCTCCGCACACGGTCTACATCCTCGACGAGCCCACCGTGGGGCTGCACATTTCGGACGTGGAAAAGCTCCTCAACGTTCTGAAGCGGCTCGTTCGGGCGGGTCACACGGTGATCGTCGTCGAGCACAACCTCGACGTGATGGCGGCGGCCGACTGGATGATCGACCTCGGTCCCGAGGGCGGTCCCGAAGGCGGACGCGTGACGGCAAAAGGAACGCCCGCCGAGGTGGCGCGTACGGACACGCACACTGGGCGGGCGTTGCGGGAACACCTCGCGCGCTGACGCGCTTTAGCGGCGCTCTACGAGGTACATCGCGACGGCGGCGGCAAAGAGCATGCCCGCCGTCGGCGTGATGGCCACCGCAATGGGCGACCAGGTGTTGACGGCGCCGAGATAGGAAAAGATGTTGTTGAGCGCGTAGAAGACGATCCCGATCATGACGCCGAGGAAGATCTTGATCGCCATCCCGCCCGAGCGGGCGTTCATGTACGCAAACGGCATGCTGAGCGCGAGCATGACGAGCGTGGCGAGGGGATAAAAGACCTTCGTCCAGAAAGCGATCTCGTACTGCTCGGTCTGCTGGTTGTTCTTCTCGAGATGGGCGACGTAGCGGTCGAGGTCCCGCATCGACATGTTTTCGGGCTTGCTCGTCATGACGCTCAGAATGTCCGGACCGATGGAGGACTTCACGACGAATTCCTCGGCCGGACGCACTTCGATGCGTTCCGTCATGGGGGCGTTGTCCGTCACGTCGACCGTCGGATAGACGGTCGCGACGGCGTCGTGCAACACCCAGCCGCCGTCACGGTATTCCGCGCTTTCCGAGCGGATGAGCCGCATGAGGTGACCGTTCTCGTTGAATTCGAAGAAGCGCCACGCACCGGTGACGTTGCGGTCCTGCGCGCTGATGTACTTGACGTTGAGGTAGCGGTCGACCTTTCGGCCTTCCTCGTCGGTCGTCGCGTCGCGGATCCACACGCCCGAGGTGTAGCCCCGCGCGGAGACGGCCCCGCCCTTTTCGAGCGTGACGCGAAGCTCCTGCGCGTAGCGCGTGGCCGGCGGCGAAACGAGTTCTCCCATCCCGTAGGTGAAGAGCACGACGAGGAGTCCGGGCACGAGAAGGCTCGCGGCGAGCGAAACGGGCGAGAGCCCCGCAACGCGCAGCACGGTGAATTCGGAGTTGGACGCCCAACGCGACATCGTGTAGACGGAGGCGAGAAGCACGGCGATCGGCATCACTTCATAGATGCGTGCCGGAAGCGAAAGCGCCGTGAAGACGAAGGCGTCGGAGAGCCCGAAGTGCTTGCCCACGTCGTCCAACTGATTGATCAGATCGAAGAAGGCGAAGAGCGCCACGAGCGCCAAAAGCACAAAGGACGTGGACGCGAGAATTTCACGGGTGAACTGCTTGGTGATGACCTTCATCGGGCGGCCTCCTTACGCGAGCGCAGACGGCGCCACAACGCTCCGGGACTCGCCCAGGCGGGAAGCCAGCTCATGAAGTAGACCCAACGGACGAAACACACCACGACGAGCGCGAAGACGAGACCGTGCAGCGTGGCCAATCCCGTCCAAAGACCGATCTGTTCGTGTTCGACCCAGGTCTGGAAGATCGAAATGGCGTTCAGATAGAGAATGAATACGAGCGCGGCCATGATGAGGTTGAGGCTTCGTCCGGCGCGGGGGCTCGTGCAGGAGAGCGGCAGGGCCAGAAGCACGAGATTGAACGCGGCAAAGGGCCAGGAAATGCGCCAGAGCGCCTGCCCGAGGTTTTCCGCGGTGGGATTCGCAAAGAGGAAGGGGGTCGGAAGCGACCGGGTGCGAAGGTCCGCAAGGGGGCGGTCGATCTTCACGTCCACACGCATGCCGTACTCCTTGAATTCGACGATACGGGTCGTGGGCGAACCGATTTCCGTTTCATAACGGCGGCCTTCGTGAAGAACGATGTAGCGGTCGCCTTCCTCGTTGACGCGGACTTCACCGCTCTGGGCAACGACGGTCGACTCCTTGTCGGGGGCGCTCTCGCTCATGAAGATGCGGCCGACTTCGTTCGAATTTTCGCCGGCCGACTCCACGAAGAAGACGCGGCGTCCGCCGAGGGTTTCGATGAAGCGTCCCGGCGCGATGCGGTTGACGTCGTCGCGCTGCTGAAAGGTTGCGCGAGTCTGGTCGGCCTGCGAACTTGCCCAGGGCGAGATCACGAGGCTCAGAAGACCGACGGCGAGAATGAGGGGAACGGAAAAGCGCAGAACCGGCGTCACCCAGGAGAGAAGAGAACGACCTCCCGAGGAATACCAAACGACCATTTCGTTATCCTGCCACCAACGCATCATGGTCATCAGGACGGCGATGAAAAGCGAAACGGCAAGAAGCGGCGCCAGGTTGATGAGGGCCTGATAGACCACCATCTGCAGCACCGCGGCGTTGTCGATTCGGCCGCCTGAGGCGAGGCTCAGCACGCGCACCATCCCCACGGCGATCACGATGGTGAAGAGCACGGTAAAGACGCCGCCCGCACTGTTGGCAAGCTCGGAAATGAGAGATCGTTTAAAAATCATCGTTCACGCACAAAAAGAGGCTTGTTCCCACGCAATGATCGTCCCGGCGCGGCGGAAAAAGTCGCTTAAGGAGAAGTATTGCGCATTGTAGACGATGGCGGGCGGTTTCGAGGATGCCCGAAGAAATTTGTCCGGGAATCCATAAGCCTGAACTCCCGTAAATTTCGTTCAAGCTAGTTGTAAAACTTAGTAAAGCCCTTGCAACATAGGAAATTTGTCTGCAAGGGCTTTACTTTTCCTTGAAACCTAGCTTATAATTAGGTTGGCATATCAAAGCTAGATGGGTGACTTACCATGATGACCAGCAAGGACCTGACGACACTGAATTTTCTTGAGTTCTCCTCCCGGGGGCGCCGCTACGTCCGTGCCTACAAGAATGAGTGGATTTCCAAGAAGGTGACGGGGAAGGTCAAGGGCGTTTCCCGCGCAAAGGAGCAGCACCACGTCGGCGCCCTCGTGGATCAGTATCGTGTTCGTCTGTCCCCGAAATTTCTGGAAAAATTCCCGGAATTTGCTGGGAAACAATGGTTTTACGAAAACAACCTTTTGAAGGACGAAGAAGTTTTCAGAAGAGATCACCCTGAGTTCATCGATCCGTTACCCAGGAATGAAGAAATTGGGGGCGACGCTGGTTGCGGCAATAAGACTCCTGAAGAACCACCTGCCGAAACAAACGGAGACACCGAAGATCCTTCTCAAGACGACTCGGATTCGATTGAGTTTCCTCAACCTACTTCACTCTCCTTCCTGCCTGCCTACTGCGTGATGGGCATGGCTCAGGATCAGGGGTACCTTGATTCATTGGCGGAAGTGTTCGGCGAGAAATTCGCACAACAGTGGATAAGGTCTGTGACCTATCGTCTCCTGGACGGCGGTCCGGCACACTGTGTTTCGGACTGGCTGGCCGATCAATACCTCGGTCAAAAAGGTTGCCAGTTGACCGGTCAAAGAATCTCAGAACTCTACGCTCAGTGCACTCAGGAAAAATTTGATCAATTCTGGCTTAAGCGTTTCCAGCGTTCGCAAAACGTCAGGAAGTCGCAGAAGCTCGGCAAGGTTCGATACTGTGCCTTCGACAGCACTTCCATCGCGTGCTATTCCTCCACCATCGAGGACGCCGCCTACGGACACGCCAAGCAGGACGAAGGCATTCCACAGATCAATCTCGCCGTTGTTATGGATCAGGTGACGGGAGAGTTCCTTTATGCGCATCTCTACGAAGGATCGATCAACGACCGCGCTACCTACACCTTCCTCATCGAGAAGATGGTACAGGCCGGCTTCCCGATGGACGAAATCATCCTGGTCACCGACCGCGGCTACCCAAGCAACAACGCGCTCAATCAAGTTCTCTCCGAGTGCGGGCACTTCCTGACAGGGTGTCCAATTAACAAAGATTCCGACCTGGAGAAGTGGGCTATCGCACATGCCGAAACGATGAGCATGCCCACGTTCTTCAATCTCGACATTGAGTTAAGTTGCCACAGTACCAAGGAAAAATGGACTGTCGGCAAAATGACGCGAACCGTATATGTTCATTACTACTACGACATGCAGGAAGCTTCATCTGCACGACAAGACCTGTCCGTAAAAATCCATCAGGCTCTGAACGCGCTCAATAAAGGCGAGAAAATTTCGGACGCGCTTATGAAGCAAGTTCGCCCCCTCATCAAAAAGGTGCCGAACCCCAACAGCAATCCGCACAAGAAGGCGAAAATGCATTGGGTCATCGTGGACGAAGAGGTAAAGCGATCTTTCAAGCGCGCCGGCTTTTTCGTGCTGAAGACCGACTGCATAGCGGATGCCGCCAGCGCTCTGAAACTCTATCGACTGCGCGGGACAATCGAGGAAGGTTTTGACCAGCTCAAGAATGAACTCAATGGCCGGCGACTCCGCGTTACTGAACGTTCTTACCGAGGCAGAGCGCTTGAATTCCTCATTGCCACATCCCTGCGTTGCCAGATTTTGGCGAGGAAGGCCGCACAGGAAAATGATCTTTCCAAATCGGGAAAGCCTGTCAAGATCCCCGGAGATTCAATCGACAAAATGTTCAGACAGCTTGATCGATTCAAAATCCGTCGGCAACAATCCAATCGTCGTTGGCAACTGGATCTCTTGCCGGCAAAAGTTGTGAGCTGGTTACGTGTCTTCTTTCAAGTAAAAGCCCCGCCGCGCGCCTTCTGGTGATGCATGCGACAGGGCTGGAAACGGGTCTAGCTTGTAAGGCTAACCCGGGAGTTTAGGCCTCAGAGCCTTTCAAGCAGCGAAAGTGTGATTTTTGCCGAAAGTCGGGAAAAAAGAAGGGCTATTTCCCAAAACTGGTAGGTTTTGTAGTCTCGCTATCAGTCAAACGGTATCCATAGCCATCGCTTAGGGATAGGATTGAGCAATTCCTTGCTCGTCCCCAGATGCGGAATTCCGGAAGGATCAGTACGACTCTTCCGTCGTTGGACGGAAATGCTCTGCCCGTCCAAATGCCGGGATGCTTCCCTTTTTGAACAGTCATACGCACCAAGTCTCCCAATCCGACGCCGTGCGGACGCTTCGTCCGCATGAAGTGGCAGATCGGGAAACCGAACTTGTCGGTTCTCGTCCGCTTGTACTGCCCGCGTCCCGTGCAGGACACGTTCAGCACCTTCATGCACGAATCGTACGACACGCCGTTGATTCGACCGACGCAGAGCGCATCGAACCAGTGTTCCTTCGGCACGCCGAAGCAGTGACGATTGTACTTGGTCAGAGCGCCGGAGCCGGTCCGAACCGGCAGGCCCGTTGCACTCAGGGCGTGAAAAAGCGCCCACCGGGTGGCGTTGACCGACGCGGCGTCGCGGAGCGGCGTCTTCAGTTGCTTTCGAACACGTGCCAGAAGCTCGGGCTTACCCTTGAGAAACTCCTCAATCGGCTTGGCTCCCTTCTTTTGGTTGCATTCGACGCAGGCGATCGCCAGATTGGAAAGACGGTTGGAACCGCCTCTTGCCTTCGGAACGATGTGCTCCACGTTGAGCGGCACGTCGCTCTTTGCGCAGTAGACGCACCTGCGTCCGAACTTCTCCAGGAGGTACTCCTT
>OGIO01000078.1_pt1 | contig 126585 bp, 126 predicted proteins | sample 1571841 | NCBI WGS metagenome assembly OGIO01 (sample SAMEA2582111, study PRJEB24529) | metagenome | biome: Human gut stool | place: China | collected 2011
TAAAAAACGTGAGGAAAATTCTCTAGCTGCTCTTCCGATCGTTTATTTATTTTTTCTCATATACTCAAAATCTACAGTTGGCCAACTACAAAATTAAAATTTCATTTTCCAGCAGATTCACCGCTGCCATCGCATCTTCTGTATAATAATCTGCTCCGATATTGTGTGCGATATCTTCCGTCACAACAGCTCCCCCAACCCAGATTGGTTCACTGCATCCTGCTTCGTGAAGTGCTTTGATCGTTCTTTCCATTGATGCAACAGTTGTTGTCATTAATGCACTTAGCCCAATCGCTTTTGGCTTGTATTTCTTATAAGCTTCTACTACCTTTTCAACTTTAACGTCTTTTCCAAGGTCGATGATCTTATATCCATAACTTTCCAGTACAACTTTCACGATGTTCTTTCCAATATCATGAATATCACCTTCTACGGTTGCTATGATGATCGGTCCTTTTTCTTCTCCATCATTTGCTGAAAATGTTTCTTTAACAACTTCAAATGCTTTCTTCGTTGTCTCTGCTGACTGAATTAACTGTGGCAAGAAGATCTTTCCTGTCTCATAGTCTTTTCCTACGATATTTAACGCTGGTATGATCACTTCATTAATTACTGTCAGTGCTTCTTTATCTTTCAGTTCTTCTTTTGTGACTTTCTCTACTTCATCTTTTAATCCGTGAATGATCACATCTTTTAATGTGAAGTTTGTTGTTGCCGCCGCTGCGGCTGGTTTTGTTTCTTTATCTTTGGACTGGTTTTTAATATAAGTCTGACTATCCACGTCTTTGTAGAACAGCACATGAAATGCATCTATGGTTCCCATCAATTCTGCATCTAACGGATTGATGATCGGTAGATCCAATCCTGCTTCCATTGCTAATGCTAAAAATGTTCTATTTAATAACGGACGGTTTGGCAATCCAAAGGATACATTCGATACCCCTAATACGGTATGGACACCTAATTCTTTTTTTACCATCTTGATCGCTCGGAGTGTTTCTTTTACTTCTTTTTGCTGTGCAGATGCTGTTAATGTCAGACAGTCGATGATGATATTCTCTTTACCGATTCCGTATTCAGCTGCTTTATTGACAATCTTCTTGGCGATTTCAAATCGTTCTTCTGCTTTCAGCGGAATTCCGTCTTCCAGAGTCAGTCCGATCACAACTCCTCCATATTTCTTAGCAATCGGGAAGATTTTTTCCATGACTTCGTCCTTACCATTTACAGAGTTGATCAATGGTTTTCCATTATAATAACGGCAGGCATTCTCAATCGCATCTGCTTCGGAACTGTCAATCTGTAATGGAAGTGTGACAACTTCCTGCAACAGACGTACAACCCGTTTCATTGTCTCTGGCTCGTCAATTCCAGGAAGTCCAACATTAACATCTAGTACTTCCGCTCCAGCTTCTACCTGTTTAACTGCTTCCACCACAAGTTCATCATAGCGTTCTTCTAACAACGCTTTTTTCATCTTTTTCTTACCCGTTGGGTTTAGACGTTCTCCGCAGACGATCACATGATCTCCAAACGTAACTGTCTGTGTCTGACTGGATACTCTTGTTTTCTTCTCAACTGTTCTCTCTGCAACTGCTTTAGGCGCAGCTTCTGCAAGTTTTCCTATAAATTCTGGTGTTGTTCCACAGCATCCACCAACGATTGCTGCACCTCTTGCCATATAATCTTTCATAGATTCCACATATTCTTCTGGTGTCACATGATAGTGTGTTTCTCCATGTTCTAAACATGGAAGTCCGGCATTGGGCTGTAACATCACTGGAATACTTGCTTTTTCTAAGATTTCGTCAATGATCGGTTTTAATTCATCGGGTCCTAAAGAACAATTGACTCCCAATGCATCAACTCCTAAGCCCTCTGCAACATTAATAAATGTTTCCGGATCATTTCCAGATAACGTTCTTCCATTTTGCTCGAAAGTCATTGTAACAAACACTGGAAGGTCTGTGTGTTCTTTGACCGCCAGAACTCCAGCTTTCACCTCATATAGATCACTCATTGTCTCAAACAGTACAAGATCTACCTGATCTTTCACTGTTTCTACCTGCTCGAGGATGATGTCATATGCTTCATCAAATGTCAATGTTCCCATTGGCTCTAACAGCTGACCGATCGGTCCAATATCAAGAACAATATAAGAGTCATCTTCTCTTCCAGCTTCTGTTCTTGCAGCTCTTGCATTCTCAACTGCTGCTAACAACATATCTTTCGCTTCGTATTTTGCTTCTTCCATCTTTAATCGGTTACACCCAAATGTATTTGTTGTAATAAAGTCTGCTCCCGCTTTCAGATAGTTTTTATGAATCGATCTTAATAAATCCGGGCGGTCAATATTTAATTCTTCTGGGATATCCCCTGCACTTAATCCTGCGTTCTGGAGCTGTGTTCCCATCGCTCCATCAAATATTAAAAGTTCTTTTCCTAATCGGTTCTGTAACATCTTTGTCCTCTCTTTCTAAACGGGCAATCTTCTTTCATCACACAATTTCCACATGATTTCTTTCGTTTATCACTTCCGATCCCGATCAATCCTAACATAGACTTCTGTGGAATCAAAAGATTATTTGGCGTGATCGTGACTCCGATCTTCTTTGGTATATCTAGTAATATAGCAATTCTTTTGTTGAATTCAAGTGGAAAATCTCCATATCCGGGACATGCACGGTATGTTCGGTTATCAAACCCAAGTGTTTCTTCATATCTGTCACAATATTCTTCCAGATAAGCACTTGCCACAGCATCCATAACCGTAGATTTTGTCATGTTAACCTTTGCATAAAACTTGATCTTACGCTCCATAACAATCCCAAGAGTACATCCGATCAATATACATTCTTCACAATCTTCCAGCATATCTTCCATCTGCTGCCCTAAAATCTCATCCCCTGATTCCTCTAATCTCAATGGATCTTTCGCCAGTTTAAATCTCTTCACTATCACTTTGGGTTGTGCTATCTGTTTGATCTCTTCTATACATTCACCCAAAAGACTTGAAATCCCCGGAGTCAAACCTTCAAACATTGGTGCTTGATATCCAAGATATTTCAAGGCATTTTCTTTTACAACCTGAAAATCCATCTTAGTTTAATTCTTTCAATACAGCTGGAATACTTTCAAATACACGCTGTGCTGTTTCTGCACGATTCATTGTGTAAATATGAATCCCATCAACTCCATTTGTGATCAGATCAATGATCTGTTGTGCTGCGTAGTTGATTCCGATTTCTTTCATAGCTTCTGGATTATCATAATGTGCCTCGATCATTGTAGATAACTGATATGGGATCGTACATCCACACATCTTTGTTGTACGGATCAGAGATTTCGCATTTGTAATTGGCATGATCCCTGCAAGAATTGGTACTGTGATACCGATTTTTCTTGCTTCTCTGACTAATCTGTAATAATAATCATTGTCAAAGAAAATCTGTGTTACTAAATATTCTGCTCCTGCATCTACTTTCTTCTTTAATGCTTCTAAATCTTTCTTAAATCCATCAGCTTCCTGATGTGTCTCTGGATAACATGCTCCTGATAAGCAAAATTGTCCTTTAAAATGTTCTCCGATAAATTCATTTAATTCACTTGCATAGTGAAATTCCAGATTTTCAGGATCAAAGTCTGCTGCATCTGCAGGATAATCTCCCCTTAATGCTAAGATATTATCGATTCCTGCTTCTTTCAAACGTTCACATTCGTATTTAATATCCTCTTTTGTAGATGAAATACAGCTTAAATGTGCTACAGATTCAATTCCATATTCATGCTTAATGACTGATGCGATCTCTACTGTCTTACCTTTTGTAGATCCACCTGCACCATATGTAACACTAATAAAATCCGGAGATAATTTTGCTAATCCATCAATCGTACTATAAATAGAAGAAATATCTCCTTCTTTATTCTTTGGAGGAAATACCTCAAACGAAATTGTTGGCTTGTTTTTTAAAATTTCTGATATTTTCATAGAATTTTGCTCCTTTTCATATTTCTGACTAATTAACTATGATAAATTTTATCATGATATTTTATCACTGTAAAGGAATGAAATCATATCATTCTTCGTCTATAGATCGTAACTGATCTTACCATCGATTTCAGCGTAATAAGTTTCTTCTCCTTTTTCAAGAACTGCTTTCCCCATAGATGCTTCCATAAACTTTTTCTCAACACTTCCAACTTCTTCCACTGGTACGATCATTTCAAATGTTACATTATCCGTATACACTGTATCAAGCACTGGGATATGCTCTGTTGCTGTTAAATACTGAATCTTTCCAGATGTCGTGTAATCACAAGTGAGGCTGAGCATTACCCCAAGACATTTCTCGATCACCATACTTTCCTTGATCCCTTCTTGCGTACTTTTTGTGTACGCACGGATCAATCCTCCAGTTCCAAGAAGTGTTCCACCAAAATATCTTGTTACAACTGCTACCACATTATGCAGTTCCTGCCCTGTCAGCACCTCAAGCATTGGCTTCCCAGCAGTTCCACTTGGTTCCCCATCATCACTACAACGCAAGGCTGGTTGCTTTTCTCCGATACTGTATGCCCAGCAGTTATGCCTTGCATCCCAGTATTGCTTTTTTATCTTCTCTATGAATGCCTGTGCTTCTTCTTCTGTCTGTGCTGGAGCAATATGTGCAATAAATCTTGATTTCTTTTCTGAAATCTCTGCTTCTCCCTCTTTATATAAGATTTTATATTTTTGAACGTCCATCTGCTTCCTCCCTGGTCATGATCTCATCTAAGGACTCTGCCAGTGAGATCGGTGTTACTTTATATTTTATCAGGTTGTGGATCACACGATCAACCAATTCCATAGATTCTGATATACTTGGAACTGCATCCCATTCGATCACATTCGTTTCCTCCTGGCATTTTTCCAGTTCAACTCCATACATCATGTGTTCCTGATCTTCCATCAAATAGTAGGATACTACATTTTCCCTTTGTTTGTCATCATAAAATGACTGCTGCCCCTTTAATTGTTTTTTCATACTCTTCTCCTTTATACTTTATACATAAGATTGCATCGTTTATAGTTACACGGTCGGTTTACTTGAACTTTCTTATTTGGTATAATACATAACAGGAGGTTTTTTATGAAATATACCAAACAAAACATTCAGAAAAAGAGACAGATCTTATCTTCAGAAAAAGTTCGTAGAAATTCTAAGATTTCTCTCTTTCTTTTTAAATATGCTTTTATCATCTCCATTGCCTTGATCGTTACTGGGCTCGGCCTCGGGGTTGGTTTCGTACGTGGGATTTTAAAAACAACCCCACAGATCACAAAAGATTCCGTCCATTCCAAAGGATATATCACAACCATTTACGATAACAAAGGATCAACGATCAAAACACTTTCAAACCATGATTCCAATAGGATCTACACTCCTCTTTCTTCCATTCCAAAGAATCTTCAGCATGCTTTTATTGCGATTGAAGATGAACGTTATTACAGCCATAATGGAATTGATCTGTATGGAATTATTCGAGCAACCTTCCTTGGTATCAGAAACCAATCTCTAAGCCAAGGGGGAAGTACTATCACGCAACAGTTGATCAAGAACAATGTACTTGGAATTCAGCCGGAAAAAACCACAATGGAACGTCTGGAACGAAAGATCAAAGAACAATCTCTTGCTCTTGAACTAGAAAAGATTGCTTCTAAGCAATATATCTTAGAAGAATATCTAAATGCGATCAATCTTGGAGAAGGAACACTTGGTGTTCAGACAGCATCACAAAAATATTTTAATAAAGATGTTTCTGAACTCACATTGTCCGAATGTGCTGTACTTGCAAGTATTACTAAGAATCCGACACGTTTAAATCCTGTAACCCATCCGGAAAACAATGCTTCCAGAAGATTACTTGTTTTACAAAATATGTTAGAGCAACATTATATCACAAAAAAAGAATATCGAGAAGCACTTAGTGATGATGTATACACAAGAATTCAAAAAAACGCTGCTGCTGCACCTGCAAAAAAAACAACAAATTCTTATTTTGAGGACGCATTGATCCTTCAAGTTGTAAAAGATTTAAAAAAGCAACTGGGGTATGACGAAACAAAAGCTTATAATGCTATTTACAGTGGCGGATTGAAAATATACTCTACTCAGGATCAACAGATCCAGAAGATTGCGGATAGCATCACAAACGATACTTCAAACTATCCAAAAGCCACAAAAATCGCGCTTTCTTATTCTTTATCTGCAAAAACTGTTTCAGGAAAAGACGTTGTTTATTCTGATCACAATCTGCTTGATTATATGAGAAAAAATAACCTTGGAAATCAGTTGATTTTTACAGATGAAGCAAGTGCAAAGACAGTTGTTACAAAGTTTAAACAATATATTTTATCAAAAGGTGAAACCATTACAAATGAATCTTTCCAAACAACGATCCAGCCTCAGATATCCATGACGATCATGAATCAATCTAACGGAACTGTAGAAGCCTTAGTTGGTGGACGTGGAAATAAGACTTCCGATCTTTCCTTGAATCGTGCTACTGGTACTACAAGACAACCAGGTTCTACTTTTAAGATTCTTTCTGCATTTTTACCTGCACTTGACAAGAATCATATGACACTTGCAACCGTATATGAGGATGCTCCTTATAACTATATTGACACTAACAGACCAGTACGCAACTATTACAAAGGTTATAAAGGTTATTCAACGATCCGCGAAGCGATCACAAACTCCATGAACGTTGTTTCGGCCAAAACTATTGCTGACGTTACACCTAAGACTTCGTTTGAATATTTGATGAATCTTGGTTTTTCCACTTTGGTGTCTAATGAGACAACTTCAAATGGAAATGTATATACCGATATTACCCAGTCCTTATCTCTTGGTGGCCTGACTTATGGTGTTACAAATATGGAATTGACTTCTGCATATGCTTCCATTGCAAATGGCGGAACCTACCAGAAACCTGTTTTATACACAAAAGTCGTAGATCATAATGGTAATATTCTTCTTTCTAATACTCAGAAAGGTAAGCGTGTCATGAAAGAAAGTACTGCTTTCCTTTTAACCGACGCTATGAAAGACGTTATTACAAAAGGAACTGGAAAATCAGCAAAACTTTCTTCATCTATGGCTGTCGCAGGAAAATCGGGAACTACTTCAAACAGTTACGATTACTGGTTCAGCGGTTATACTCCTTATCATACAGCTTCCGTCTGGATGGGCTATGACAAGAATACAAATTTTGCTTCTGATAACACTCATAAAAAAATATGGGCAAAGGTTATGAATGAAATCATAAAAATAAAACAAGAACAAACTACAGATTTTAAAAAACCAGCTGACATTGTAAAAGCAAAAGTCTGCAAAGAGTCTGGAAAACTTGCTATTAAAGGAGTTTGTAATCACGATCCAAGAGGCAGCCGTGTGACCACAGAATATTTTGAAAAAGGAACCGTTCCTACCCAGACCTGTGATATCCACGTTGCAGTTGAAGTATGTAAAACAAGCGATAAACTCGCCACAAAGAATTGTCCTGCAAACAAAAAACAAAGGAAAATTTACATTGTCCGCAAAAAGGGCAGTCATGGAAAAACAGCAGACACTCCTTATCTGCTTCCAAAAAAATATCAATCTGTTTTCTGCAAGAAACATTAACCGTTGATCTTCTATATGTTTATATTAAAAAGGGATTCTCTCAAATCAGAATCCCTTTTTTCTCTTTATTTCATACTCTTGCCTTTATTTCTTGATCTTCGGCTGAAAGATCAAAGATGCCAGATAAGAAAAGATCAATGCTGCTGATGTTCCGACTGCTGCTGCCGTGAATCCTCCTTCGAATAACCCTAGAAACCCATGATCGTCAACTGCCTCTTTCATTCCTTTCCATAAACTGAATCCAAAACCAGACAACGGAACGGTCGCACCACATCCTCCAAACGCTTCGATTCTTTTATAAATCCCCAGTGCCCCAAGAATAACACCTGCAATAACTAAGAGTACCATAATTCTACCCGGCTGTAATGTCGTATGATCCATCAATATTTGCACCAGGATACAAATAATGCCTCCTACTAAAAACGCCCTGATATATTCCATTATTATCTTACTCCTTCCAGAAGGATCGCATGTGCGATCCCTGCAACATTTTCACCTTCATTAAAACTTGTCTTTGACATTAATGCTCCTGTTGGCACAAACAATACTTTCTTCCATGTTCCATCAATGAGCTTCGGTATGATCATCGATGCAAGAACCACTGCACTACAGGCACAGCCAGAGCCCCCAGAATGAGTATCCTGCGTCTCATTCTCATAGATTTCAATTCCACAATCCCCATGAACTTTCGAAAGATCATATCCATTTTCACGAAGCAAATGCAACAAAATCTTCTTGCCAACTTCTCCAAGATCTCCTGTATATACTGCATCATAATCTTCAGGCTTCGACCCAAAATCCACAAAATGCTGATAGATTACTTCTGCCGCTGCTGGTGCCATGCAAGCCCCCATATTCATCGGATCTTCCATCCCATAATCAACGATCTTTCCTGTTGTGATCCCTTGAATCTTTACAGGACCAATTTCTTTTGACACAATAAAACCTCCAGATCCTGTCACTGTCCATGTCGCAGATAATGGTCTCTGATTTCCATATTCTAACGGAAAACGGAACTGTTTTTCAGCACTTCCGATATGACTTGAAGCGATTGCAAGTGAATGCTTTGCAAACCCTCCTGCAACGCTCATCGCTGCCAGGGACATCGCTTCTCCTACCGTTGAACATGCTCCAAAAAGTCCAAACAACGGTATCCCTAGTTCTTTCATTCCAGAAAACGTTGCTGTATTCTGTTCCAATAGATCACCCGCAAACGCGTAGCGGATATCCTTCTTATGAAGATCAGCTTTACTGATCGCAAGCATTGCTGCCTGTTTCATAAAACGGCCTTCTGCCAATTCCCAGCTTTCTTGTCCAAAGTATGGATCTTCAATGATCTGATCGATCAGATTTCCCAGCGGACCTTCCCCTTCTTTCTTCCCTGCAACTGATGCCCAGCCTTTTAAGTACGGCGCATTCTCAAACTTTAGACTCTGCATACCACAAATCGATGTCATAGAAACCACCCCCATTGCTTTGTGAATAAATAAATCAATCCAACAACAAATGATGAGAAGATTCCATACAAGATCACTGGTCCTGCGATCGTAAAAATCTTAACACCAATGCCAAAAACCTGTCCTTCTTTCTGGTATTCGATCGCAGCTGAAGCCACTGAATTTGCGAATCCCGTAATCGGCACAAGCCCGCCTGCACCGCCAAATTTTGTGATTTTTCCATAGAAATTAAATCCTGTTAATAAGACACTTAATAAGATCAATTCAATTGTCACATATAATAGTGAATCTTTCTTGGAGAGATTCAAATATTTCATCATTAACTGCTTCATAACTTCACCAAGAACACAAAATGTCCCACCCGTTACAAACGCTTTTGTGCAATTTAACAGACTATTATGTTTTGGTGTAAAATTTTTCACGATCTGTTGATATTCTTCTTTGCTTGGTTCTTTTTTCACTCGTATCACCCTTTCCTCATTTTATGAAAATATATAAAAATAAAGCCAACATCCTAGCACTTTCCCAAATGCGATCCCATAGATCACATATGGGATCCCTGATCTCAAATTTAATCTTCTTGAAAAGATCGGAAGACTTTTGATCGTTTCTGCCAAAGCTCCGATCATACATCCCACAAAGATCCCTCCAAACAATCCATACAGTACAAGAAGCGGGTATCCAGCTTTGATCTGCCATCGATAAAGAAATACCAATGTCCCAAGAATCCCTCCAAGTGCCACAAAACTTTCATACATTCTGGCGTTTTTCATACTCTTCGTCAATCCTGCTAATCTCGGGATCACACCTAACATACTCAAAAATGCCAGAAAACTGGCTGCGATCAAGCCGCCTGCACACAATCCGTAAAAGATCAGAAACAAACTACGAATCCACATCTGCTTCTTCCCCTTTCCGCCCTGCATTGATCATCAATGTATCATTCACATCTCTCTCGTAAAGCCTCATCTGTACTTCAAATGGTGTCGGATCATCATTTAACTTGATCTTACCTGCATGATCAAAAAATAGAATGATCCCGATCGCCAATCCTGCTGCATAAGAAATATGAAGAATATTTGGACCATCTGGTGCCTGTCCCATGATCATTTCATAAACGTTATAAAACAATTCTTCAATCCCAACATCCGTGTTATATGTCATAATTGAAAAACTTGCACCAAAAAATGCAACTAAAATTACAAAGACTATCTTTCCATAATGAAAAATCTTTGATTCTTCTTGTTTTCTCTTGTAATATACAATAAAATCTTCGGCACCTAAATTGATCACATCTAATGTCTTATCCACCTGTTTTATCACTTCAACTAACATCAAAATAGAAAAACATTTTCTCTGATCATTATCTCCTATAAAATGATAAACACTTTGATTCTTTATTTTCTGTTCCAAATCCTTGTCGGTGCAATACAGGGACATGATATCCTTTATTTTAATCTCTGGATGCACAAGACATACACTTTCTTGTGCTTTGATATAAACATTCACTTTGATATCCTCCTTCTCTTACAAATGCACCTTTCACTTCTTCCTTGTTATCTTTGGATACTAAGACACAAAACGCTGCGATCACAAAAATGATCAGTCCTGCACATAGGATCCACTGGTACTTTCTTTTCATTCTTATCACCTCAGCGTTATTATCTGTCATTTTTAACTTTTCATTCATAAGTTGCAAGAAAAATCATGTGGTGTTATAATTTTTCATAGTGACTTTTATCGATAAATCAAAGGAGATCAGCCATGGAACAAGAACAATTAACACTTTATAAGCTTATGATTTTATATTTAATTGAGAAGGTAGATTTCCCTTTGAGCAATTCACAGATTTCTGAATTTATCCTTGATAAGGGATATACCAATTATTTTACTGTTCAGAGAGCTTTTCATGAGTTAGAGGAAGAAAATATGCTCAGAGTCAAGCAGATTCGTAATATGAGCCATTACGCGCTCAGTGACGAGGGATCTGAAGCAATTGAGATGTTTGAATACCAGATTCCAAACTCTATCAAAGAAGATATCGCTCAGTTTTTAAAAGAAAAAGAATATGAGCTTCGTAAGGAAGCCAGTGTGACTGCTGATTTTTATCCATCCAAAGGAGACGAATATACCGTAAATCTTAAGATCAGAGAAAAAGAAAGCCCGCTCCTTGAAATCAACTTAAATGTTGTCTCAAGAGACCAGGCAGTTTACATATGTGACCATTGGGAGAAAAAACACTCCGATGTCTATTCTATGCTAATTGAAAAATTGTTATTTGACGAGCCGAATAAATAATTATTCGGCTTCTTCTTGTTGAAGCACCATTGACTCAATGAAATCCCAGAGTTCATCTCTTCCCTGTTTCGATAATGCTGAGAATGGGAAAATTGGTGTTTCCTTATCCATCTGAAGCTCTGTGCGGATCTCTTTTAAATGTTTTGGCACCTGGCTTCTCTTCAGCTTGTCAAGCTTTGTTGCAATGATCACTGGACGATATCCATTGTGAAGAATCCAGTCATACATCATAACATCGTTCTTTGATGGCTTATGTCTGATATCGATCAGTAAAAAGACCATTTTTAGCTGTTTTGATGTCTGTAAGTAATTTTCGATCATGTGTCCCCATTTTTCCTTGACGGATTGTGTTACTTTCGCAAATCCATATCCTGGAAGGTCTACATAATAAAGTTCTTCGTTAATATTATAATAATTGATCGTCTGTGTCTTTCCAGGCTGTGCTGAAATTCTCGCGTAAGATTTGCGGTTCATCAGTACATTGATCAGTGATGATTTTCCTACATTTGATTTTCCAGCAAATGCCACTTCTGGCAATGTATTGTCTGGTAATTTACTTGTGATCCCACAGACAGTTTCTAAATTTACACTTTTTATGATCATGTCATTCTCCTCACGTAAAATAAATCCTTTACCGAACATATTCTACGTGAAAGCCCATTATTTGTCAATGGATACATGATGGAGCGGCTTAGTATTTTTAGTGATCGGAAGGATCTGATACCCTTCTTTTTTCAATGTTTTGATCAGCGGATCTAATGCTTTCACTGTATTTGTTGTCTCATGAAGGTCATGCATTAATACAATACTTGTTTTCTGTCTCCTGACATCCTTTAAAATCTTCTTGTTTAACTGCTGAGGACTTTGTTCAAAATTAACCGCATCTTCATTCAATGCATTCCAGTCAAAATAAAGTAATCCCTTTTTGTTCACATATCGGATATACGGTTTTATATTTTTTGCGCAATGATTACTGCTGCCACCCGGAAATCGGTAAATATATGGCTTTACATCTGTTAGATCATATAAATATTTCTGTAGTTTCATAAGGTCTTTCGAAAATGCACCTACATTCGCATAAATCTGATCATAATTATGACTGTAGGAATGCATTGCCAATGTATGACCTTCTAACACGATTCTTTGATACATTTTCTTGGCATGTTCCGTTTCTTTTCCTACGACAAAGAATGTCGCCTTCACCTTATGTTTCTTTAGAATATCAAGAATCTGTGCCGTATGATCAGATGGTCCGTCATCAAAGGTTAAATAAACTTTCTTTTGATTCAAATTACTGTTAGTTAAAAAGCCACTTTCCCCTTCACCCTGACTTGCAATCTGAAACCAGTATGTCTTTGTTCCCTTCCCTTGTGCCAGAAATGTGAACAGAAGAATTCCTGTGATCATATATGCAAAAAATTTCTTTTTCATATTCTTCCTCTTTTCTAATTTTGTAAGATATTCTTTTTCTTTAGAATATGAAATTTCAAAAAATATATTCTGGAATATTTTTCAAACAATGGTTGATACACAAAAAGAAAGCACCAGATCTCTCTGCTGCTTTCTTTTTGTGTATTAAGAAGTTTTACAAACTATGTAATTATTATACTTCGAAGATCAAATCTCCGTAACTTGGCATTGGCCAGTCTTCTTTTGCTACTAACATTTCCAGTTTGTCTGCTGGTTCACGTACGGCACTCATATCTGTGAAAATCGTATCATGATAGCAGCGAGCCTGAGCTTCACTTTCTAATGCCTGAGCTTCTGGAATATCAGCTTCTAACTTGTTGATCGCTGCAAACAGATCTTTTAAGTTTGCTGTGATATCTTCTAACAGTTTTTCCTGTACAGAGCTGTCAACACCAACTGTCTTTAATTCAGCAACGCCATTTGCAAGTTTTCTCTGGTATTTCATAACCGCTGGAACAATCTGTTTCTTAGCGATATCTAATGTTGCAAGTCCTTCAATGTTAATTGTATTAGAATACTGTTCATATAATACTTCAACACGAGACTCTAATTCTTCTTTTGTGTATACTCCAAATTTCTCGAACATCTTAACTGATTTATCTGTTGTTAATGTTGGGATTGCATCTACCATGCTATGTAAGTTTGGAAGTCCTCTTCTCTCAGCTTCAGCTACCCATTCGTCAGAATATCCGTTACCATTAAAGATAACTCTCTGATGCTGTGTTAATAATTCTTTTGTGATCTCGTGAGCTTCCATAGCTACTGCTTCAACTCCGCCTTCTACTTTCTCTAATCTGTCACATACATCTGCAAAGACATCTGCTACGATCGTATTTAATACAACGTTTGGATCAGAGATAGACTGTGTAGAACCTACCATACGGAATTCGAATTTGTTTCCTGTAAATGCGAATGGTGATGTTCTGTTACGGTCTGTTGCATCTTTCTCAAATGCTGGTAATGAATGAACACCAGATGCTAATTTGTCTCCATGTTTGGATTCTGTAGCTTCACCTCTTGTTACGAGCTGTTTTACAACATCTTCTAACTGATCTCCAAGGAAGATAGAGATAATTGCTGGAGGTGCCTCGTTAGCTCCTAACCTGTGGTCATTTCCTGGTGTGGAAGCTGACATACGAAGTAAATCTGCATGTTTATCCACTGCTGCGATAATAGACGCTAAGATCAGTAAGAACTGCTGGTTTTCATGAGGAGTTTTTCCTGGATCTAACAGGTTTTTTCCTTCATTTGTTACCATAGACCAGTTGTTATGTTTTCCTGATCCATTGATTCCTGCGAATGGTTTCTCATGAAGTAAACATTTTAATCCATGGCGTCTTGCTACACGTCTCATTGTTTCCATTAATAACTGGTTGTGATCTGTTGCCACGTTGTTTGAGTTATAGATTGGTGCTAATTCGTGCTGTGCTGGAGCTACTTCGTTATGTTCTGTCTTCGCACTGATTCCAAGTTTCCATGCTTCGATATTTAAATCTTTCATGAATCCTTCGATTCTTGGTTTGATGATTCCAAAGTAATGGTCATCCATTTCCTGACCTTTTGGAGGCATTGCTCCGAATAATGTACGTCCAGTGAAGATCAAGTCTTTTCTCTGTTTGTATTTTTCTTCATCAACTAAGAAATATTCCTGTTCTGGTCCAACGGATGTGCTAACACGTTTCACGTTCTTATTTCCTAATACATTTAATAATCTTGTTGCCTGGATATCTAATGCCTGCATAGAGCGAAGAAGTGGTGTCTTCTTGTCTAATGCTTCACCTTTGTATGAACAGAATGCTGTTGGAATACATAAGATACAAGCATTATCTGTTTCTTTGATGAATGCTGGTGATGTACAATCCCATGCTGTATATCCTCTTGCTTCAAATGTTGCTCTTAATCCACCAGATGGGAATGAAGATGCATCTGGTTCACCTTTGATCAGTTCTTTTCCTGAGAACTCAAGTAAAACTTTACCATCATCTGTTGGGTTAATGAAAGCGTCATGTTTCTCTGCTGTTACACCTGTTAATGGCTGGAACCAGTGAGTATAATGTGTAGCACCCTTTTCAATAGCCCATTCTTTCATCTCATTCGCAACTACGTCTGCAATTGCTGGATTTAATTCTGTTCCTTCTTCGATTGTCTTTTTCAGATCTTTGTAAACGGCCTTTGGAAGACGTGCTTTCATAACACTGTCGTTAAATACGTGGGATCCGAAGATTTCTGATACATTGATTTTTTCCTTCATAGAGTTCTTCCTTTCTTCTCTTACATTTGAAGCATAATCTATATATTTTCTTCTATTATCTAACTGATAGTAGAAAAAAAGGGGCGACAAACAATATGAAACTAATTGTTTGACGCCCTTGTCAGTAACTTCACTGGTTATAGGATACAATGATTCTTTTTGAAAATCAAGCCCTTTTTTGTATTTTATCCAGTACTTCTATTTGATCACTACAGAAACAGTTTTTCCATTTGCTTTATTGATTCCTTTTAAGCGGAATTTGTAAGTTGTTCCTACTTTGGCTTTTTTCTTTGTATATGTGATCGTTCCGCCTTTGTTTGTTGTTTTTACTGTCTTATATGCTGCTTTGCCTGCTTTCATTTCTACTTTGTAGCTTGCAAATCCTGTGACATTCTTAAATGTTACTTTGACTGTCTTGCTTCCGAATTTGGCTTTGGCTGCATAGGTTTTGAAATATTTCTTTTTGTTTTTCTTTGTCAGTTTGTATGGTTTTACTTTAAATTTGTAGGATGAGTCTTTGTTGACTTTGATCGTTTTGGATGTTTTCTTTCCTACGGTTGTTACTTTTTTGTATTTACCTTTTCCTGCTTTGGCGTAGATGACATAGCCTTTGGCGGATTTTTTCTTTTTCCATGTTAGTTTTACGCTTCTTGTGCTTTTTACTGTTTTTGTGACTGGTTTTACTGTGATTATATCTGATTTTTTTGTATCTTCAACTTTTTTGCCTACTGACATAATATATTTAGAATCATTTGCAAAATAAATTGTACCATCTTCATCAACCACTACATCACTCATACATCCTGTATTCTTTATGTCCCCAGTTGGTTCATAAACTGTTTCCAATGTTGCTGATGTTGCATCTTTTGAATCTTCAATTGCATAAATTCCACCTGGTTCATCATTAATTGTGAAATATACACGTACAGAATTTTCCCCCGTTTTTACAATTGTTGGTTCACACTGAGAATAATTAGATAATTCTACTGTATAATTTACTTTATACTTATCAGAACTTACATCTGCAACTGCCATATATCCTTTATCTTGAAATGCTTTTCCTTTTGATCCAGATACATAAACTTTTCCATTATATACTTCTGGTGTAGTTGCGGAATATCCTGTTTCATATAATCTGACTTTTTTCTCATCTTTTAATTTTCCATCAGCTGATACTTTGATACCATACAGATCATTTGTTCCTGCTACAAAATAAATTGTTCCTGTCATTTCATCGTAAGTGATATTACCAGAAAAAGCTTCTCCGATATCCTTTGTATCTGTAACTTTATCATTTGTTGTATCAATCATTGTTAAAGTTCCTGCTGTATCAGAAATAACAATGTATTTTCCAAGAACTACGCCTTTTTTCGAATAAAATTTTCCTGTTTTGGATTCTACTACTTTTTTCATTGTTTTTTCTTCATCAGGTTTTGTTTTATCATCATCTGATGTCGTTACAACATAATAAGAAAATGGCGCACCATTATCATACCAATCTGTTGTCTTCGCTGTTGTCCCAAAATATAATTTTCCATTTGTAAATACGAAATCAGCGTTAATCGCATTCTTATTTTCATCTGTAATCCATAAAGATTCTAATGTGTTCTCATCAAATGCCTGTACACGACCATTGTCGTATCCTACATAAACCTTACCATCTCCATATCCAATACTGCTGACATATCCCTGAATATAAGATTCATCACAATATTTCTGTTCTTTTAAAATTGTTCCATCTTTCTTATCAATTTTCATGATACGATGTTTTGCATCATCTGCTACATAAAGGTAGTTTCCAACCAACTTGATCTTAGATACTGTGTTATTTGCATATGTTTTCTCATCAAATGGTTCTCCAACTTTCTTTGCCCACTTAAGCACCGCCTCACTACTACTCTTCGCTGGCTGCACATCTGTCACTGCTGCTTTTGCACTAACCCCTGATGTCATCAGCACGACAACAGACAATGCTACTGCCGCTACACGTTTCATCGTTCTCATAAATTCCTCCTTGTTATGTCTCATTGATTGATTAGTTTCCTGACTTCTTCATCTTTGAAGAAACCATATTTATATTTAACCCTGTTTAATTTCTTCACAAAAACAGGTGTTAAAATCCATAAAAATATCACATTCGATACGCAGTATTCAATCGTCACTGGAACCGAAGTTCCTAATACCGCCACATACCGCATCCACTGAAATCCATCTCCTGCTGCCAGAAGTGTCCAGATATCCATGACAAAAGAATATGAAATTCCTGAAAGAATCCCAAAAATCGTTAACAGTATCTTACTGTTTTCCAACCATTTTCTCTGATTTAAAGTTCCTGCGATCCATCCGATCGTTCCCCATGCAAGCATCTGAAATGGAGTCCATGGTCCTTGTCCAAAAAAGAAGTTTGATACCACAGCACTTAAAGATCCACACAAAAAGCCGGATTCTCTTCCAAATGCCATACCACAGATGATCACCATTGCACTAACTGGTTTAAATCCTGGTGAAAATGCAAATAACATTCTGGATGCAACCGTTATCGCGATCATCACCGCAAGTACGACACTTTCTCTTGTCTGTGGTTTCTTCTTTTCATATTTAAAATAATATGGAATACATGATATACACACTATAAAAATGATCACCGCATTCAACATACGTTTACCACCTCCTGTGGCAGGACGATCACTTTCTCAAAATCTCTCGTAATCTTTGCACACTCTGTCGTATAGAAATAATTTCGTGCAAAAAACTTGGATGGCTCATCAATTCCTTCAAATTTTCCATCAAACATCATTCCAACACGGTCAGCATACTCAGCACAAAATTCCAGATCATGCGATACAATAAATATCGTTTTCCCCTGATCTGTAAGTTTGCGTAAAAGTTCCCCAAACTTCCTGCTGTGTTCCCGATCAATTCCTTTGGTCGGCTCATCTAGCAACAAAATTTCTGGATCTGCAAGTAATACTTTGATCAACGCCGCCATCTGCTGCTGTCCTCCACTTAGATCATATGGATGTGAGTTCTTTTCTCTCATAAGATCCGACATTTCCAGTAATTTATCAATTTTTACTTCTTTTGCTTTTCCCATCTCCAAAAGGTCTTCAAACAACTGCTCTTTTACAAACAATAGTGTTGGATCTTGCGGCATATAGACGATTTTTTTCTTGCATTTTAATTTCCCATCAAATTTCATCTGCTTTGCCATACAGGAAAGAAGCGTTGATTTTCCACTTCCATTTGCTCCGACAGCCGCAAATATTTCACCTTCTTTAACTTCGACTGACAGATTCGAAAGAACATCTTTTCCTTTCTCATACCCTGCATATAAATGTGAAATTGAAAGAACTGTTTTCCCTTCAGAATGTGTTTTCTTTATCAAATGATATTCTTTTTTTCTGATCTGTTCTCTTGCTTCTTCCATCGAAAAGGTCAGTTCTATCTGAAATTTCTCTTCTAGCCGAAGAATCTGTGGCAGAGACTGTTCCAATGGATGATGTATTTTTTGAAGATGTCTTGCAACCTCTTTCGGATTTCCCTGTTCGATAACTTTTCCATCATCTAAGATCACACATTCATCTGACATTTCCATCACATCTTCCAAGTTATGCGATGTTAAAATAATCGTTAAACCAAATTCTTTATGTAATTTCTGAAGCATCACAAGAAAATCTTTCCTTGCCGCTGGATCTAACTGTGCGGTCGGTTCATCTAAGATCAATACTTTTGGATGCATTGCCATAACTGCTGCCAGATTCACCAATTGTTTTTGTCCGCCAGATAGCTTGTCTGTATCTTCATGGTATATTTTCTGCAGATTAAAATAATTGATGATTTCGGCTACTGTACGCTTCATCTGTTCATACGGCATTCCGAGATTCTCAAGTCCAAATGCGATCTCATGCCATACGGTATCCATTACCATCTGTGCGGATGGATTCTGAAATAAATACCCAACTTCTTTTACAGAACGCAAATCTTCCAACTGCTCTATTTCATGACCATCATATAAAACTTTTCCAACTCTTTTACCTTTTGGCAGCAATTCTTTTTTTAGATGTCTTAACAGTGTTGTCTTTCCACTGCCGCTTGGCCCTGCGATCAGAGTGATCTTTCCTTTTTTTATTTTTAATGATACTTGCTCTAGAGAATTTCTATCCGATAACATATATCGAAATGTTAAATTATTAATTTCGTACATCAAAATTCTCCTTCCACATGCATGGTAATAAAAACTGAACTGTCATCACAAGCATCCACAACAGATCTCTCATCTGAAATACTGGCATAATGATCATCGGATAAAAGAAAAATCTGGAATAATAGTGGATGTATGCCCAGAGATTTAATATCGTCAAAATCACAATCTCCACGATATGAATCCAGTCTTTTCTCTCCCATGTAAATAAATGAAAATGCGTTCTTTTTTTTACTCCGTAGCCTCGTGCATTCATTGAATCCAACTGATCCATCGAAGACTCAAATGCCCATGTCATTTCCATTGACATGGTATGCATAACTCTCTGCACTGCACGTTCTGATTTTAAGGATTTTCGTGTCTTTAAAATCTTCTTTGCATGGTTTTGATATCTTGGGATCAATCCAAATGCCATGGAGGTTATGACTCCAAGTTTGGGGAAGAATCTGCCTGATAAATAAATCCACTGCTCTTTCTTTATATATTGGTTAAAGATTGAAAAGACCAGTAAGAGATTTACTAATACACATCCGTAATGAATTCCATAAAGCAATGCTTCTTTCGTGATCCTTACGTGTGTGTCTGCATATAGGATCGTTCTTCCTCTTTGTACAAATAATGGATTCGTTACAGCCACGATCACGATCAAAACAATAAACGGAAAAAACTTTTTCAAACTCTGATTATGATAAAAGTACAACAGACATAAACAGATCATCTGCACCCCTGTCATCCATGGATGCCTGCTAAATGAAACCATCAAAAACAATCCTGCAAAATAAGTAAATACAACGAACGGATGGGCTCTTTTTAATGCCTTGATCATCTACAGATCCCCTCTGACACAGGTATACAGCCATTCCACTTTATCCCCATCATGAAGCTTACATTTCCCTGCCATATAGTTTGGAAACTTACCATTGACACGGTACATCCATCCACTGTTTTTTCCACAATCAAATTCGTACAAACCGTCAATTCCTGCTACATATCCTTTAGAAACATCAATATCTACTCCTGTTCTTTTGAGAACATCCATCACAGTATCGCCTTCTTCAAACTCCATCTTCTTCTCATAAATTTTCCCGCCAGATGGAACCTGATAATTAGATTGCAATGCACTTTTATTAGAGAGAACTGTTTTACAGCTGATCAGAAATTCACAAGATTGTTCTTGCTTTGCTTCTGTTGTCTGATTTTCTGCCGTCTGTACTGTTGATTCATTTTTACTGGCTGTTGTTGTTTCTTTTGTATTCTTTGTCTTTGTTGTCTTTTCTTTTGTAGTTTTCTTTTTAGCTGTTGTTGTTGCGCTTATCTTTTTCTTTTTTGATGTACTGCTTTTTGTCTTTTTGCTGTTTTTCTTACTCTTCTGTGATTTCTTTTTATCTTTTTTCTTTTCGTTCTTCTTCCCTTTTTTACTTGTTATCTTTGCTGCTTCTGTCTGCGTTGCCTTCTCTTTTTCTGCCGTTGTTATCTGTGCCTGATCTTTTGTATCTTTCTTCTGTGTATTTGAACAGGCTGTCATCGATACTGCCATCAATGCAGAAATCAGCCATACCATATATTTTTTCATAAAAAATAGATCCTCCCATGTATACAGCATAAAAGGATCTACTCTGGCATATTTACATAACAAAAAGACATGCATTCTTATTCATTTCTAAAAAGACTACATTTTATCATCTTATCTTTTGTCATTCTGGCACCATGAGGACGACTTCGTCTCTCGCAAAGTATATCCTTAGATCATGGCAAGTATTCCGGCTTAAGATCATCGTCTTGGCACCTTCCCAGTTTCCCAGTGGTATATTACCTTGACTCCCTATCACGGCGGCGGGACCGCTCAGGATTTGCACCTGATTCCAATTTAAAATCTGTATGTACAGATTACCATGAAATTATGCGTTTGTTTTTCTTTTTTTCGTCTTTTTATTATGTAATATTTGTTATTTAGTTGTCAAGATTTTCGAGTGTTTTTATAGGATTTCTCCGTTTGTTTTGATGATTTTTTGATATTTCACAATTTCATCTGTTTCCCTGTTGGATCAATACGGTAGTTGCTCCGATAAATCAATCTGGAAACCGACACGAATTCATATCCTTTTGCTTTGATATTTCTTATGATCTGTTTTAATGCTTGCTTTGTGCATTTTGTTCCAGTATGCATTAAGATAATGCTTCCAGGTGATAAATTTTTGTGTCCACAAACTTTCTCGATCAGCTGCTCCTTTGTTGGTTCCTGCCAGTCTAAGCTATCCACGTTCCATTGAATGATATAATAATTCATTTTTCTTGCATTCCGTACGACAAATTCGTTGTAATCTCCGTATGGTGCCCGAAAAAGATCTATTTTGATACCTAATAATCCCTGAATCTTCTGTGTCACTCCTTGAATTTCTTCCTGCTGCTGTTTGTCTGTTAATTTTGTCATGTATTTATGATGATCTCCATGACTTGCAATATCATGTCCTTCCTCATAGATTGTTTTGATATCAGATGGATATTTACTGATCCAGTCTCCACAGAAGAAAAAAGTTGCTTTTACATTTTCCTGTTTTAATATCCTGAGAATCTGTTGGATATCTTCATTTCCCCATGCAGTATCAAAGGTTAGTGCTATCTGTTTTTTCTGCGTATCTACACAATAGATCGGAAGTTTTTCCTCTTGTGTTTCACTCCAGACATAGATGTTATTTTGTATAAATTCTCTGGCGGACTGGATACTGTCACTGCTTGTAAACTGGGCTACTGTTAAGATCAGCAAGATCAAGATCGTGATCTTTCGAAGCATTTTTCTGCTCCCTTTGTTTTTATCATTTTATGAATTCATGTATAAAAAAAGAATCCTGCTTTGCAAGATTCTTTTTCTTATCTCAATTGATATTCTCTATTTTACCTGCCCCTTCTGGATGATGGATACAATATTCAAATCTTTATCTAAAACTACTGCATTCGCATATTTTCCTTCTTCAAGACTTCCATATTTACCATCAATTCCAATGGATTTTGCTGGATTTAGTGTTGCACAACGTACTGCACTTTCCAGTGGAATCTGCATTTGTTTGACTGCTGTTCTCATGCAATCCATTAAGTTTGTTGCAGAACCTGCGATGGCTCCTCCTTCGGTCAGTGTTGCAAGGTTTCCTACTACAGTCACTGGTTGTCCGCCTAATTCATACTGTCCATCTTCCATACCTGTTGCCATCATACTATCACTGATCAGTACGATCCTCTTATCTGTAAACATTTCAAACGTTGCTCTGACACAGGATGGGTGAATATGAACTCCATCGCAGATCAGCTCTACATAACAATCGCTGTCTCTTGCTGCTCCAATAACCCCCGGTTCTCTATGATTTAACGGTGGCATAGCATTATATAAATGTGTGATATGATCGGCACCTCTTCTGATTGCTTCGCTTGCTGTATCATAATCAGCCATCGTATGTGCAATTGATACATGCACTTCATCTTTCACTTGATCGATAAAATCCATAGCTCCTTCAGTCTCTGGAGCAAGATCTACTAATTTGATCAATCCACCGGCTGCTTCCTGCAGTTTATGGAATAATTCAATATCCGCCAGCTTGATATCCTCTTCTTTCTGGGCACCTTTTTTCTCTTTGTTTATAAAAGGTCCTTCCATATTGATCCCGACAAGATCTGCACCTTTTCCATTCTTATGTTCTTTTGCTGCCTTCATTGCCTGAAATAGTTCTTCTTCTAGAATCGTCATTGTTGCAGGACAAATTGCCAATACTCCATTGGCTGCTTCATAATCAGCCAGTGCCTGAATGGATTCTTCGGTTCCATCGCACATATCATGTCTGACACATCCATGAAAATGAATATCGACAAGTCCCGGTATCACATAACATCCTTCAGCTTCTACTTCTTTGTTGTCCGTTGTTTCTTTCGCTACGTATTCTCCTTCTACATAGAGATCTTTTTTCTCAAATTTTCCTTCTGGTGTGAATACCAGTCCATTTTTTATGATCATTATATTACCTCGATTTCCGTTACCCATTTGTATTGTTCTTTCTGATTCTATTTTAGCAGTCTGATACTATACAATCAAATAAAACAGGGCTTTTTTACCCTGTTTTACTGAAACTGATTCTTCCTTCACGGTATATTTTTGTTTAATCATATTTTTGAATGTACTTTCAAGTTAATGATTATCTTTTGCAAGGCCATTCTGTTACTGTCAATTGTCTATCTTTTATTCACCTTTTCTTATTCTATTTCTTCCACTTTGCATCTATGCTGTTTTGTTTCCTTATCGTAATTGATTCCAACTGCCAGAATTCTTCCTGTAAACTGCTGTTTTTCCGCCAGTTTTCCCTTAAATCTTAGCGCATATTGTTTCTCTTTAATCTGACTGATTGCATATTCTGGTGTTTTATCTACCTTTAATTCCAAAATCACCCCATCTGCTGCCCTGTCATATGGATAAAAAATAAAATCCACAAAACCTTTTCCAGCTTTATCTTCTCTTTCAATGCGATACTGATCTCTTGCTGATAAGTAGGCAAGATTCACAATTGCTGATAACTCTGTTTCATGATTATACGATAAAATCGGTGTTTCTGTGTCGTGAACATACGATAAGATTTTTTCCATTGTTTTAGTATCATTGGCTAATGTTGCCTGTAACATCTTATCTGATTCTTTTGCTAAACGATAAATATAGCCTAAAGATTCTTCTTTTTGCAGCATCTCATCAAACTTTTCCATTAATTCTTTGTTAGGAATTCTTACTTTTCCATTCTCATAACTCAAGAATCCATATACAACCATTGCTGAAAAAATTTCATTCTTTGTCGATAAATTCATTGATGCTGCAGCATATTCCCGAACTTTCGCCTGCACTGCTTCTCCTGCTACCATCAATGCAAGATCTGCTTTTACGTCCGCTACATTGTTCTTGATATAGTAAAAAATCTCATCATACGGACCTGAACTTGTCCAGTAATTTCCAATATTATTATTGGAAAGAGCTGTTACCACAGACCTCGGATTGTACATTCTCTCCCCTGCTTTTGTTGCATATCCATCGTACCATAAACGTAATTGTTCTCTTGTAATTGCAGGTATTTCACATATTTTTAAATATTTTACAAAAAGATCATCTACCTCTGATTCTGTAAATCCAAAATACTCATTAAATTTTTCTTCAGATGCCATCGTATATTCCAAAAACATATTTAATTCAGAGCCACTAGAATATTTAGCAATCGGTAAAATTCCTGTCATATAAGACAATTCAACATATCCATGATCTTTTAACAGATTACTTAAAAATGAAATGTATTTTTGTTGATCTTCTCTTGTGATAAATGCTTTATGAAATACACAATCCCACTCATCCATGACAAAAATAAACTTTTGTCCATCATACATATCAAAGATACAATCTAATATATCCCACAATGCATCCTCTTCCTCATAATCTGCATCTGGATACTCACGTATTAAATCTTTCTTTAAGCGATTGATGATTCTACTGATGTACTGGTCATAACTGTCACAATCTTCTGGCATTTTACTGAAATCAATACAGATCACATCATGCTTATTTCTGTGTTTTTCATATTCTGGACTTTTTGAGATTTTTAATTGATCAAATATTTCTTTCGTATCTTCATCTTTTTCAAAAAAAGCCCCTATCATATTTGCCATCACTGTCTTTCCAAAACGCCTTGGCCTTGTAATACAGATATGGGAATTTCCTGACTCAATAAACGGAAACAGTTCTGATAAGATTAATGTTTTATCTACAAAATATGGTCTTTGCATTTCACTTTTGTATAACGATACTTTTGATTTGTTATTTAAATAAAAACCCATCTTCTAACTCCTTCCTGTCATTTTGTAAAACTATCTTCATTATACAAAAAGATTTCTATATTATCAACGCAAAACGAGCCGGCATATCGCCGGCCCGTTTTCGGAGAAAACTATGAATAACAATAAAGACTTATTTACATAATTTTTCCATCTCATCTGCAACAAACTGAACTTTTGGTCCAATGATAACCTGAATGTTACCTTTTCCTGGACGAATGATTCCTGCTGCTCCTGAGGATTTAATCTTCGCTTCATCTATTTTGTTATCATCATTGATTTCCAGACGAAGTCTTGTAATGCAGTTATCAATACTCTTAACATTGGCACTTCCACCTAATCCTTCAAGGATAACTGTTGCCATTGTTGTAAAATCATCATTAGCTAATGTAATATTCTCTTCATCAAGATCGTCATCTTCACGACCTGGTGTTTTCAGATCAAATTTCGTGATCGCGATACGGAATACTACATAGAATACGATGAATGCTGCGATTCCTAAAGGAATGATCATCCATGTCTTCTGTGCTGCTGGTAAGGAAGATGAGAATACAAGGTCAGTTGCTCCTGCTGAGAAACTAAATCCTGCTCTGAATCCTACCAGTGTTGTGATCGTTGTAAAGATTCCGTATAATACAGCATAGATTACATATAAACCTGGTGCTAAGAACATAAATCCGAATTCAAATGGTTCTGTTACACCACAGACAAATGCACAAAGAGCTGCGGATCCTACTAAACCGATGGCAATCTTTTTCTTGTTACTCTTTGCTGTCTGGATCATTGCTAATGCTGCTCCTGGAATACCGAACATCATACATGGGAAGAATCCTGACATGTACATTCCAAGACTCCATGATACATTCTTAGATGTTTCTCCTGCCCAGAAATGAGTTAAATCTCCAAGTCCGATCGTGTCAAACCAGAATACATTGTTCAATGCATGATGTAATCCTGTTGGGATCAACAGACGGTTTAAGAATGCATAAATACCAGCTCCAACAGCCCCCATCTTGGCAATAGACTGACCAACTGTGATCAATGCTGTAAATACAACAGGCCATACAAACAGTAATACAACTGATACAATGATAGATACAACACCAGCGATAATTGCTACGCAACGTTTACCACTAAAGAATGATAACCAATCTGGTAATTTAGTATCTTTGAATTTGTTATAACACATAGATCCGATCACACCGGCTAAGATACCAATAAATGGATTGGAAATCTTATCAAATGCAAGTGTTGCATCTGCATTCTTTGCAATAGATGGCATAATAGTTGTTACTACTGCTGTAGATAACAGATTTGTGATCATCAGCCATGATGCTAAAGCTGCCAGACCACCCGTTCCATCATGTTTGTCTGCCATACCAACACCGACACCGATAACAAACAGTAATGCCATGTTATCGATCAATGCTCCCCCTGCCTTTACAAGGAAGAATCCGATCTGGTTTCCAATACCTGTGATATCACCACCCTGCATGGTTGCAGGACACAGTGCATATCCGATTCCCATTAAAATACCACAGATTGGCAAGCATGCTACTGGAAGCATTAACGCTTTTCCTAATTTTTGTAAAAATTTCATATAATTCGTCCCCTTTCATTTTTACTTTAAGTTTTTCATGTTCTTTTCCTTCTCTTTTAGTTACTCATCTTTGTTATCGTTTTGTTAACTGTATCACCTCTTCCCCTGCTTTTACTTGTTGTCCTGTCAAACACTTCGTGATCTTATAATCACCTAAGTTCGTTATTACGATCGGCGTTGTGACGTCATACCCCGCCTTTGTAATCTCTTCAAGATCAAATTCCAACAAAACGTCTCCTGCCTTTACCTGATCTCCAATTTCTTTATATGTCTGATAGTACTTTCCATTTAATTCCACAGTATCAAGTCCTGCATGAACGATCAACTCTAGTCCGTCTTCTCCCTGAATACAGACTGCATGTTTTGTATCCATTACCGTGGCGATCGTTCCATCGATCGGAGAAACGACTGTTCCATTGGATGGAACAATTGCGATTCCTGGTCCTAATAATTCCTGAGCGAATGTCTGATCATTGACTTCGTCCATTGGGATTGTTCTCCCATCTTCTACTGCTTTTAATGAAATTGTCTTTGCGTTCTTCTCAAACATCTTCTTTAATGAATCAAACATCTTCTTCTCCTTTTTCTATACTGCTTTTTCTGATTCTCTCGATATGCATCGTTAAATATGCAACTTCTGCTGATGTCATATCTTTTTTGTATCTTTCTTTAATAAAAGTCTTAATATATCCTGCACACTGATATTCTTCCGGACAGATCTTCTGGATCATCTCCTGTACATCATTGTTCATATCATCCATTCGTTCTGACGCAAATAACTTTCTGGATAAAAACTTCAAATGTGTAATAAACCGTTCATAACTCAATGACTTGGTATCAATCTCCAAATGAAAGTAGTTCTTTACCTGTTTCATAACATCTTCTAAAAATTCAGTGATCTTTAAAGTATCTTTGACTCTTGTATCAAATTCTGCGCTCACGATGTGTAAAGCAATGGATGCCGCATCATCTAATGGAAGTGATATATTCAATCGCTGTTTAATCATTCCTAACGCGTATTCTCCAAGTGCAAATTCTTTCTCATAAAATAATCTTACTTCCCTAAGCATCGGGTTTGGAAAATTCATATGATCTTCATATCGCTGAATCGCAAAATGAATATGATCTGTTAATGTCACATAAATATTCTCGTTTAATTCTGTTCCTAAACTTTGCTTTGCATGTTCTATGATCGCTGTTGAAATCTCAAATTGTTCCATCGGAAGATCTTGTAAGATCTCTTTTAATTTCCGGATCATCTTCGGATCTTCTAATCGAAAGATCTTCTGAATCTTCTTCTCATCAACTGCTTTTCCTTCCTTCCCCTGAAATCCAATTCCTGTTCCAACAACAATGATCTCCTGTCCATCTTCATCAATGCTGCTTACTACGTTGTTGTTCATTACCTTATCTATTTTCATAATCTTCTCTCCATGATCATTGGAAGCTTTTCTTCTAGTATATATATTATATGTTTTATTTTAAAATAAAAAGAAAACCACATTTTATAAATATGAAATTCAACACTTTCACACTTATAAAATCCGGTTTTGCCTGCATTACCAGTGACAATCCTCAATATTCATATCATTTAAGTCACTTTATTTTCTTAACTTGCTTTTATCTTATCAGCATTTTGCACAAAAGTCAAGCCTTTTCCCGTTTTTCTTTTTATATTTTTTACAATAGAAGATATTGTGATACTTTTTTTACTGCCGGTGCGTGCCATCTCTTACAATCTCTATTGGCTACGCACCTTGCAGTATGTGTGTTTTTCTTAGTGAATTAAGATCATTCCTTGATAACAAGTGTATCATAGCCTTTTTTCTTCAATTCATTTTCCAATCTTACCGCTTCATCAAGCGTATTATATTCCCCGATCTGAACTGCATAATAAGGATCCTTATAAACGATATTTCCCTCGTATCCATCTGCAACCGCACGATTCAGAGCATACTGTGCATTAGAAAAATTACGGTATAAACCAATCTGGACACGATAGATTCCCTTCAGAACTTCATTTTCATCTCCGATCGTTTCCATAATTCCATCTGCGATCGCTTGTGCGATTTCTTGAAATTTCTCGTCAAATCTTTCATTGTCCTGATCTGAATTTAAAAAACCTGCTTCGATCAAGATCGCAGGAATCTTTGTTCTTCTTAATACAGTAAGATTCGGGCGCTCCTTAACTCCAATATTACGAAATCCTACTTGTTCTAAGTTCGCATTTACATTTCTTGCCATCTCTGCTTTGATCCCATGATCATCAAATACCAGCGTTTCAACGCCTTGATATTCATTCGCATTTGGACTTGCATTTCTATGAAATGAGATAAAATAATCAGCTCCACTTTCATTCCCAAGTCTTGCTTTTTCAGATGGTGACTGGTAGATATCACTTTGTCTTGTGTAGGATACCGGAACGCCATTTTGCTCTAAAATCTGGCCGACTGCAAGTGTCAGTCTTAGATTATCGTCTTTTTCCTTTCTTCCATCATACTGGGCTCCATTATCGTAACCGCCGTGGCCAGCATCTAAAATTACTCCTGCCATATTATTTTCCCTGTATTTCTTTCTTCTATCAGACTATTCATTTCTCCATGTTTTGTGTTATATTGGTAGTAGATAACCTGATGATAAAGAGTTTTATTGAAAATATGACCTGTTACTTAACAAAAAGATTTAGGGGCATTATTACAAATTTAATAACACCCCACCTACCATGTATCAATATTTATTATCTTCGTTTTCTATTCTACTATATTACGGTTCTTTTTTCAATAACTATTTTAATTTAAAACACTTATTTTTTTAAAATCAAAATAGTTGTTGAAAATATAAATACATTCATATAAAATAAACTCAAGGAGTTGATGATTTATGAAATACAAAAAACTAACACCATCACAATTAAATATCATGAAAACATTATGGAACAAAAAAGAGCCTATGATCGCTTCTGATTTTGTTCAGCTTGATCCTTCACTGAATCTGAATTCTGTTCAATCTGCATTGCGTTCTTTACTTAAGAAAAACTATATTGAAGTTTCCGACATTGTATATAGTGGTAAGGTTTTAACCAGACGTTATATTCCTCTTGTTTCCTCTGAAGATTATGCTTCTGAGAATATCAACGGAGTACTGAAAGATCTTTTATCTTCTAATATACTTCTTCAATATGTGGAGTCTGAAAATGATATCAAAGTGATTGAACATTTACAGGAGAAATTAGAGGAACGTAAGAAAGTTCTAGAAAGGAAGTCTTGATATGACACCTGCGAATTATGGTTCTGTATTTAGCTGTTGTCTTTTTGGCAGTCTGATGATGCTTTATCTTTATGTATTTTGCAGAAGCAAACGATTTATCTTAAGAAATGGAACCTTTGTGATTTATCTTGCTGTCGGAATTGTCATGATCCGTATGCTTTTGCCTTGGAATTTTCATTTTGCAATGAATGTTGAATCCCATAAAATTCTTCCTTTTCTTTTTGATTTTTTAAGAGTGAAGATTTTATCTGTGGAATTTCTGACAATCCTTGTGATCATTTTTTGCTTTGGCAGTTGTTTAAGACTTGCTTTATATTTCTATAAACTTGTTCGCTATCATCATTTACTTCATCAGTTAGACCCTCTCGATGACGTAAGAATATCAAGAATCTTTTCTGATATTTTGGAAGAATATCATTGCACAAAGCAGATTTTAATCTATCAGACGCCTGGCCTTTCCAGTCCTGCAATTTCTGGTCTGATCCATCCAGTGATTCTTCTTCCTGACAGAGAATACAGTGATCAGGATCTGCGCTTTATTTTTATGCATGAACTCAATCATTATCTGCACTATGACTTATGGAAGAGTTTTTTCTGGGAACTCGTTGTATGTATCTACTGGTGGAATCCTCTTTCTTATATGATTCGCCGCCTGATCAAAGATACTGCGGAATATGCAAATGATATCCGACTTACCAAAGACAGAGATGAACTTACAAGAACAAATTATATGTTAAGTCTTCTCAATACTTCCAAACAGACTCATACGTTCCACACCCTTCCAACACTGCATTTTCAGGAAGGTACGATTTTAAACATTGAGAAAAGATGCGATCTTATCAGTGATAGTCCAAAGATTCGCAGAAATTTATTTTCACAATTTATACATATTGGATCTATTTCTTTATTGTTCGCCCTTTCGCTGTGTTTTATCTTTCAGCCAAGTTCACCAACTCCAAACTATGACAATGATGGCACTGTTATTTTTCATAAACCTGACAGCAGTAATTCTTTTTATGTAAAGCGAAATGATGGAAAGGGCTATGATTTGTATGTTAAACATGAAGATGCTTTTATAAATGCAGGAATCATTGAAACTCCTGAAGATTATAAGGGTCCTAAAATATATTCTAGCAAAAAGGAGGCTACGAAATTTTATGAAAACATTAAATAAATTTATTTTTCTATTTTTACTTGGTTTTATCTCTATTGGTGTATTTTCTGGTTCAATCGTCTCAGCCCAAAATACCGCAAGCGAACCTTCCATTGCTGTTTCAGAAGAAGATTCCTCTGTATACAGCGGCGATGTCATCGTTTGGAAATATAAGACTATGAACGGGAAATTATACAAAAGAAAATATAACAAAACAACAAAAAAATGGATCGGGAATTGGATTCCAGCTTAGTGAGCATGAAAAAGAAAGGAAATCAGACATCTTAAATCTGATTTCCTTTCTTTTTCTCTATCAATTCCTGCGTGATCAAAGATACCATAATTCCACAAAACGCCCCACAGCTATCGATCATCACATCAAATACTTTTCCTTCTCGTCCTGGAACAAACATCTGATGAATCTCATCGGTTGATGCATATCCTGTAGAAATCAGCTGTGCCATTAACACTGCTTTTTTTCGATCTTTCACATCACAAGACACTGCCTTATACGTAAAGAATCCAAGTACTGCATATTCCGTAAAATGTGCTGTTTTTCTAACAAACGTATGCACCGCTTCTGCATGCATCATAAGATCAGCATTAGAATGAATCTGGAAGAGTCCAAGAAAGCTTAGGATCCTTGCAAGTTCTTTCGCATATCCGATACTCATCCCTGCTGAGGATGTGCCGTTCTTTGCAGAAAATGAAAAAATCAAAATCATCAAAACGAGTGTTATCCCCCAGTATAACACTCGTTTTGTCTGTTTCTGTACTCTCATACAGACTCCTATAAGCGGTTTCCGTACATCTTATCGAAATAGTTTGCATACTCTCCAGATAAAATGTTCTGCCACCATTCTTTATTATTTAAGTACCATTCGATCGTCTGTGCAATTCCTGTGTCAAAGTTATATTTTGGTTTCCATCCAAGTTCTGTCTCTAATTTTGTTGGGTCGATCGCATAACGCATGTCATGTCCTGGACGGTCTGTTACGAATTTGATCAGGCTTTCTGGTTTGTCTAACGCTTTTAAGATTGTCTTTACAACTTCTAAGTTAGTACGTTCGTTATGTCCACCTACGTTGTAAACTTCCCCGACTTTTCCTTTGTGGATGATCAGGTCAATAGCTTCGCAGTGGTCAGATACGTGTAACCAGTCACGGACATTTTCACCTTTTCCGTATACTGGAAGTTCTTCGTCTGCTAAGGCACGGCTGATCATTAGTGGAATCAGCTTCTCTGGGAAATGATATGGTCCGTAGTTGTTTGAGCATCTTGAGATCGTCACTGGAAGTCCAAATGTTCTGTGGTAAGCTAATACAAATAAGTCTGCACTTGCTTTGGAACTGCTGTATGGGCTTGATGTGTGCAGTGGTGTTGTCTCTGTGAAGAATAAATCTGGGCGGTCTAACGGAAGATCTCCGTATACTTCATCTGTAGATACCTGATGGTAACGTTTTACACCGTATTTCTTTGCTGCATCTAACAGTACGACTGTCCCTTCTACGTTTGTTTTTACAAAAATAGATGGATCTTCAATAGAACGGTCTACATGGCTTTCTGCTGCGAAGTTTACAACGATATCGAATTTTTCTTTTTCAAATAAATCCATGATAAATTCACGGTCTGCGATATCACCTTTGACAAATTTGTAATTTGGTTTGTCTTCCACTGGTTTTAATGTTTCAAGGTTTCCTGCATATGTTAATAAATCCAAGTTTACGATCTCGTAATCAGGATATTTGTTTACCATATGATGAACAAAGTTTCCACCGATAAATCCGGCTCCACCGGTTACTAATATTTTCATGCTATTCTCCTTATTTATCTAAAAATTTTCCTGCCATAACGTCCATTAAATACTGTCCATACTGGTTTTTCTTTAATGGTTCGATATCTGTTAATAACTGGTCTTTTGTAATCCAGTGATTTAAATATGCGATCTCTTCTAAGCAAGCGATCTTTCTGTGCTGATGTGTTTCAACTGTTTTTACAAAGTTTGTTGCTTCCACTAAGGATTCATGTGTTCCTGTATCTAACCATGTAAATCCCTGTCCAAGTAATTCAACATCTAACTCACCTTTTTCCAGATAGATCTTATTTAAATCTGTGATCTCTAATTCTCCTCTGGCTGATGGTTTTAATTCCTTTGCATATTTTACTACGTTGTTATCATAGAAATATAATCCTGTAACGCAATAGTTAGATTTTGGTTTTTCTGGTTTTTCTTCAATAGAAATTGCTTTTCCGTCAGAATCAAACTCAACGATTCCGAAACGTTCTGGATCATCTACATAGTATCCGAAAACAGTTGCACCTTCTTTTTTATTGGCAGCACGTAAAAGACGTTTCTTTAATCCGTGTCCATGGAAGATATTATCTCCAAGGACCATAGCTACACTATCATCTCCGATAAAATCTTCTCCAATGATAAATGCCTGTGCTAGTCCGTCTGGTGATGGCTGTACAGCATAAGATAAATTCACTCCAAACTGATGTCCATCTCCTAATAGAGACTCAAATCTTGGCGTATCACTTGGTGTGGAAATGATCAGAATATCACGGATTCCTGCATTCATCAATACAGATAATGGATAGTAGATCATTGGTTTATCGTAAATTGGCAGTAACTGTTTGGATGTTACCATGGTTAATGGGTAAAGTCTGGTACCGGAACCTCCGGCAAGAATAATTCCCTTCATTTGTGTTCCCTTTCTCCCTCTGGGTAGTGATTAAAACTTAAATGTATCTTTTAAACCTTTCCATTTCTGGTCTTTTTCAGAAATGATCAAGTCAACGCCTTCTTCTAATGGCCATTCAACTCCGATTTCTGGATCATTCCATGCAAGACCGCCTTCGTCTCCTGGATGATAGAAATCTGTACATTTGTAGCAGAATTCTGCTTCATCAGATAATACTAAGAAGCCATGTGCAAATCCTTCTGGAATATAGAACTGTTTCATATTTTCTGCTGATAATTCTACACCGAACCATTTTCCATAAGTTTTGGAATCAGATCTTAAGTCTACAGCTACGTCAAATACTTTTCCTCGCACAACTCGTACTAATTTTCCCTGTGGAAACTGTTTCTGGAAATGTAATCCACGAAGTACGCCTCTTGTAGACATAGACTGGTTATCCTGTACGAATACCATATCAAGTCCTGCTTCTTTCATGTCGTTCTGGTTATATGTTTCTACGAAATATCCTCTTTCATCTTTAAATACTGTTGGTTCAATAACATAAAGTCCTTCAATATCGCAAGGTGTTACTGTAATTTTTCCCATGATCGTTCTCCTTTTTTATTTTTAATATTGAATCTCTTTTAAATATCTGCTTAATGCATCCTGCCATGTTGGTAATGGTGTAAATCCATTGGCTGTCAGCTTGCTCTTATCCATTCTGCTGTTAGATGGACGTTTTGCCTTCGCTGGATATTCATCACTGCTGACTGGTGCAACGGATACATTCATTCCTGCCTGTTTGAAGATTTCGCAGGCAAATTCATACCATGTGCAAATTCCTTCATTTGTTGCATGATATCTTCCATATTTGTCTGTCTGGATCATATCCACTAACAATCTTGCAAGATCATATGTGTATGTTGGTGACCCTGTCTGGTCATTGACAACGGTTAAATGATCGTGTGTCTTTCCTAAGTTTAACATTGTTTTGATAAAGTTCTTTCCATTCACTCCAAATACCCAGGCGATACGGACTGTGAAAAATTTCTTTACATGTTCTTCGATAGCAAGTTCCCCTTCATATTTTGTCTGTCCATAGACATTAAGAGGTTCTCTCTTATCATCTGGTTCCCAAGGTCGCTCACCCTGCCCGTTAAATACATAGTCTGTGCTGATATACATCATTTTGATATCTAATTCTTCACAGACTTTTGCGATATTTTCTGTTCCCTGTGCATTAACTTTTCTACAGATTTCTTCATTATCTTCTGCTGCATCGACTGCTGTGTATGCTGCACAGTGAATGACTGCATCTGGTGCTGCTTCTTTGATCACTTTATTTACCTGATCGGCATCTGTGATATCCATTTCATCAATATCCACACCAATTCCTTCAAGCCCCTGTTTTTCTAGTTCGTTCATTACGTCATAACCAAGCTGTCCTTTGACTCCTGTGACAAAAACTCTCATAACTCCTCCTTTATGGTTTACATATAAAAATTCCGGCAGATTTTGTGATCTTGATCACTCCTTTGGCTGCCATCTTCTTTCTTACAAAGTCTTTAAATTCTAAATAACGATGATTTAAATATTCATGCTGATTTCCGTGACAGGATAAAATATAGGAGATCAGTGGTTCTGGCTGATCGACTAACAATTCATCCTCATAGTCAATTTCTTTTACTTGTGAAAATACTTTTTTTAATTGTTCTTCTCCATTTTCCAGACCAAAGACATCATATAATTTGTGATCAGAGAGTGTGATCCTCTCATCAAAGTCTTTGATCAGCTGGGTAATTTCCTGCATATGACTGCTTCCATAGGTACTGCAGATAAATATTCCGTTTTGTTTTAGAACTCTTTTGATCTCGTTAAATACTTGTTGTCGGTCATCCAGATAAAATAATACATGGTTTGCGATCACTTTATCGAAACTGTGATCTTCTTTTGGAATCTGTCTACAGTCGATTGTCTGATAAGAAATCTGTCCCTTTCCCTCTCCGACATAGTTCCTGGCATCTTTTACCATACCTTGTGACTGGTCAGATAAAGTAACATGGACATCTTTTGGAAGATTTTTATTCTTCCACAGTTCCCCTGTTCCACATCCTAGTTCTAATACTTCGTCTTTTTCTTTTAAGTTTAACTGCTCATAAATCCATTCAAACCATGGTTGCGGATTTTGTGAATATTTTTGATGAAGTCCGATACGGATATCAAGATTTGATGCATTCTTATATTGTTCTACCAATCCTTTTTCCAGATTGGTTACATGAAGAAGATTCATCATCTGTGTCCAGTCGATTTCTTCTTCATTATCCATCTTTTGTTCCATCTCTTTTAAGGATTGCTCTACCAGTTTTAAGTGTTCCATCTTTTTTTGTACAAGATATAACTGTAAGCCGATAGACTCTTTAATGAAATCCTGATCTTCATCGTTGATCGTCATCGTCATGATCTCTTCTAGGGAAAATCCGAGGTATTTTAATGACAAGATCTTTTGTAATTTTGCAAAATCAGCATCGGTATATAGACGATATCCATTGTCTGCAACTTTGCTTGGCTTTAGGATTCCTTGACGGTCGTAGTAGCGGATCGTTCTTAGTGTTACATTCGCTTTTTTTGCAAATTCACCGGATGTATAGTATCCATCTTTTGTCATTTAGATTCCTCCTTGGTTTTCTCTCTATACGTTATCATAAAGGGTGACGTAAGGGAAGTGTCAAGAGGAATTTTAATTTGCTGGTGTAATAGCTGTAGTCTTTCTGTATCTTAGGAAAACGAAATAAAAGAATAGAAGATCCAGACCAGAAATTTTGCTCGCCATTTTGACCGGTCGCTGATTCGCAAATTTTCCTTGCATAACTCACTCGCTACGCGAGTTCAAACAATGCACCAAATTTGCTGCGAACCTGTCAAAATAACGGCAAAATTTCAATGGTTCTGGATCTTCTATTCTTTTATTTCGTTTTCCTAAGATACCTAAAGTTTACAGGTATTAAATCCAATAAATCAAATTTCACAGTATGTATGTTTTACTATATTGCTTTACATTTTCAGGATAATCGAAAACTGAAATTCTCTCATTTTAATCTTGTAAGAATTAAGATAAAAGATTTTCCAAATATTTCGCTAAATCGGTGTCTAATAATTTTTTTAGACTTCTCTCCCTCACTATCAAAATTAGATTCGTAGAAAGTACTTTCTGTTTAATTTATACACCGTGACTTTTTATTCAATAGTTTGTATACTCTAATTAATCAATTTGTTGCTATTTTTAGATTTTATGGAGGTTTTTGTTTATGCTGGATAAGTCTCTTGTTTATAAAGATATTGTGATGTGTCTGCCTTTTGAGGATCTAAGTGATCTTAGGATTCCTGTTTTGCCTGATGGGTATTCTTATAAGATGTTTGAGTCTGGGGATGAGATTGCTTGGGCGAAGCTTGAAGTGTTGGTTGGAGAGTTTGATTGTTTTGAGGATGCTTCTGCTTATTTTGCTAAAACTTTTTTAACTCATGAAGAACTTTTAGCTGACCGGGTTTGTTTTATTGTGAATCCTGAGGGAGAGATTGTTGCTACGACGAGTGCTTGGTTTAAGACAAATGGCGATATTCGGTTTCCTTTGATTCATTGGGTGTCTACTTCTCCTAAAGAACAGGGGAAGGGGCTTGGGAAGGCAATTGTTTTGTTTGCTTTGTCTCGTTTTCTTGTTGTAGAGCCAGATGCTGATTTTATTTTTCTTCACACGCATACTTGGGCTTATAAGGCTGTTTGTATGTATCAGAAGATGGGCTTTCGTATTACGAAAAAAGCCCTGCCAAATAGCAGGACTGATTTTTCTTGTCTGGATGTTTTGAAGGATGTACTTCCTAATTCGATTATTGCTCAGCTTTTAGAGAAAGATTAAGATGCTGTCCAGTCACATTGATCTTATATATACTAACACACACTTATATTTTTAATCATCTTAATTGACATAAAAATATATAAATGTTACTATAATAATAGAAAAGGTGCTACCGATGACGGTTTGCCTGATATAAACGATTGAATAACCGCTCACATAACTTGTCAGGTCAATGGGCGGTTATTTCTCTATCTTGGCATCATGCTTTCCACGCACATAACCAAGACTATAAAAAGCCACACACAGTGAAATCACTGCAATTAGTTCTGTAATGGTTAGCATAACTTCAAGCCCCCTTTTCGTAAGATTTCTCAATAATAGAGATTGATCTATGTAATCGGGGCTAGAACTCCCCGTAGGAAGCAAACCGCCATTCACGTCAATGTGAAGTAACACCTGTTTTTATTTTATCAAATTGTATATACTTATTCAATCAAAATATTTCATTTATTAAACTTTATATAATATTAATTTGACATCCCTAGGTTTATATTTCAAATATTTTAACAAATCGGTGCTTGTTTAAGCCCTTTCATCTTCTGTCACATACGCGTAAGCCTACCTACAAATCAGAATCTGTCTACACGAATCACTGCATAATGTTTCCCCTGCATCTCGTCTTTAATCTTCTGCTTAAGATCCTTCACGATCTTCTCTGGCTCATAATCTTTCCCATAAGGAATCACAAGATCAAAGATCACATTCGTATGTGTTGGCCCTTTGACCATTCGAAAGTCATGAACTGACAGTGTCTTGTCATATTTCTTAACAATATTAAAAACTTCTTTTCTTGTCTCATTCACTTCCTCATCATCCGTCACTACAGGATCCATATGGATTGTTGCTTCGCAGTGATATTCTTCCATCAAACGCATTTCAATATGATCCATCAGATCATGCACTTCCATCATATCTTTATTGTATGGAACTTCTGCATGCAAAGAGACAATTCTTCTTCCTGGACCATAGTCGTGAACAACGATATCATGAACTCCGATGACCATCTTATGATTTAATACAGTCTCTGTGATCTTAGCGATCAATTCTGGATCTGGGGATTCTCCTAATAGGGGGTTCATAGTATCTTTGATTGATTCATAACCACCCCAGAGTACAAAACATGCAACAAAGATTCCGACAATTCCATCAATATTTAAATGAAAATAATGGAATACGAGCATTCCTCCAACAACTGCTGCTGTTGAAATACAATCATTTAAACTATCCGCTGCTGTCGCTTTCATCGTTTCAGAGTGAATTCTCCATCCGATTCCTTTGTTAAACATATACATCCAAAATTTTAATGCAATCGAGATCACTAATATTACATAAGAAATCCATTGTTCTGTGATCACCTCTGGATGAATCACTTTTTCTACTGATGTTTTAAATAATTCCACTCCCATCATCAAGATCAGGATAGATACAACAAGTCCTGATACATATTCCATCCTTCCATGTCCGAATGGATGATCTTCATCTGCTGGTTTTCCAGCCATTCCAAATCCGACAAGTGTGATAATAGAAGATGCTGCGTCAGATAAATTGTTAAACGCATCTGCTGTGATAGAGATTGCTCCTGTGATGATTCCTGCGAAAAATTTGGTTGCAAATAAGAAGATGTTACAACAGATTCCTACAATCCCTGCCATCTTACCATAAGCATTTCTTACTTTTGCATCCTTTACATTTTCTTTGTCTTTAATAAATAATGATATTAATAAGTTTGTCATAAAAAACTCCATCTACATAGTAAATGGGAGTCCTAATGACCCCCAATGTACTTTTTCTTTATATTTATGAGGATCTTTACCTCATATGTTCACTTTATGCTTCTACGATCTTACCTGCGATTGCTGATGCAGCTGCTGTCTTAGGTGATCCTAAGTAGATTTCTACTTTTGACGTTCCCATTCTTCCTAAGAAGTTACGGTTGTTTGTTGCAAGAACACGTTCTCCATCTGTCATGATCCCGCCTGCACGTCCACAACATAATCCACATCCTGGATGCGTGATGATCGCTCCGGCTTCTGCCAAAATCTTCATGTATCCAGCATCCACTGCCTGTTTATAAATCTTTCTACTAGCTGGTGTTACGATCAATTTTACATAATCAGCAACTTTCTTTCCTTTTAAGATCTCTGCTGCCGCTTTCAGATCTTCTAATCTTCCGTTTGTACAAGATCCGATAAATACCTGATCAAGCTCTGTTCCTTCGACTTCTTTGACAGCTCTGATCTTATCTACCTGTGATGGACATGCCACAACTGGTACTAAATCTTCTGCTTTATATGTGATTGTCTGGCAATACTCAGCATCTTCATCTCCATATAACCAATCAACATCAGCTAAATCTACCTTAGAATATTCAGCTGTCTTTTCATCCGGTGCGAAAAGTGCTGCTTTCGCTCCTGCTTCGATTGCCATATTTGACATTGTCATTCTGGCTGCAACACTCATCTCATCAACTGTGCTTCCAGAGAATTCTAATGCTTTATAAGTAGCTCCAGCTGCTGTTAAATCTCCGATCAATCGTAAGATAATATCTTTAGAACTTACATTTTCAGGAAGTTTTCCATCAATGACTACTTTGATCGTCTCTGGAACTCTTACCCACATCTCTCCTGTTCCAAGGATCGCTGCCATCTCTGTATAACCGATTCCTGAAGAGAAACATCCAACACAACCATAAGTTGTTGTATGAGAGTCTGTTCCGAATACGATATTCCCAGGTTTCGCATATCCACATTCTGTCATTAACTGATGGCAGATCCCATCACTTCTGTGAACATTTTTCATGCCATATTTCTTGGCAAATGCATCACCGATCTTGAAATGTCTGATATCGTCTGTTGTACTTGCTGGTACCATGTGGTCATAGATCAATACGACTTTGTCTGGGTCCCATAACTTTGTAAATCCCATTTCTTCGAATTTCTCCGCTACGAATGGAATAAAGATATCATGGATCATAACACGGTCTACATTTACTGTCTGGATCTGTCCTGGTTTTACACTGTCAACACCAACGTTTCTGCTGATGATCTTTTCAATCATTGTCTGTCCCATATCTTTATTTCACCCCATTTCTTTTCTTCATGGCTTCTACTAATCCACCGGCGTTGATGATCTCCATCAAGTTATCTGGAAGGGAATGGATCTCATAATCTGTACCATTATATGTGATCTTCTCTCCTAAAGTAACTTCAATCTCATCGCCTTCTTTAACTGCATCCTGAATCTTGTCATTCTCAATTAACAGTAATCCATTATTGATGGAATTACGAAAGAAAATACGTGCAAATGATTTGGCAATGACGCATTTAACTTTTAATGCTTTGATGATCTCTGGTGCCTGTTCTCTTGAAGAACCGCATCCAAAGTTGCTTCCTGCTACGATAATATCTCCTTCACCGATCTGTCCTGCTAATTCTGGACGAAGTGGGGAAAATCCATACTGTTTCATATCTTCTACGGTTGGAAGTGCCAGATATTCTGTTGGGATGATGATATCTGTATCAATATCATCTCCAAGCACCCAAACCTTTCCTTTAAACTGTTCCATATCTATTCTATCCTTCTTCCTTAAACCTGGTCTGCTGTTGTAATCTTACCTGCGATCGCTGATGCTGTGACCGTCGCTGCTGATCCTAAATATACATAAGAATCCGGATGTCCGGCACGTCCTTTGAAGTTTCTTGTTCCTGTAGAAATCAAAACTTCATCTTTCCCGATGACACCCTGACAGCTTCCCCAGCAAACGCTGCAGTTACAGTTCATAACCATTGCTCCGGATTCCATGAAAATATCGATCAGACCTTCATCTAATGCCTGCATATAAACTTCATTGGAAGCTGGTGCGATCAAAAATCTTACATTGTCACTTACTTTCTTACCTTTTAAGATTTCAGCAGCGACTCTTAATTCTTCGATACGTCCATTGTTACATGATCCTAAGAATGCTTCATCGATCTTCACATCATTGACTTCTTTGGCATCCACAACATCATCGATCTGATGAGGTCTTGCAACAACTGGTTTGATCTCGTCTAAGTTGATATCATAAACTTTCTCAAATACCGCATCGTCATCGCTCTTGAATAAGTTCTCAGCTTTTCTTCCACGACTTTCTACGTATTCTACAACTTTCTCATCTGGCTCAACGATTCCAGTCTTAGCTCCTGCTTCAACAGCAAGATTGCAAAGAACTAAACGTTCATCAATATCAAGGTTATGAGCACCTTCTCCAGCAAATTCCATGATCTTGTAGTTACATCCATTTGCTCCAACCATTCCGATGATAGAAAGCATTAAATCTCTGGCGTATACACCTTCTCTTAATTTACCATGCAGGTTAAAACGGATCGTGTCTGGAACTAATACCCAAGACTGTCCTGTTACCATAGCGTATAAGAAATCAGTACATCCGATCCCTGTACCAAATGCTCCTAAAGCTCCATATGTACACGTATGGGAGTCTGCACCCATGATAAATTCTCCTGGACATACATGATTCTCTACCATGATCTGATGGCAGACACCTTTTCCTTCATATAATTTGATCTCATGTTCTTTCGCAAAATTACGCATCTTTCTGTGTGCTGCTGCTGTCTTTGGATTCTCCGCAGGCACATTGTGGTCCATGATAAATACCAGTTTATCTTTGTCCGCGATCTTTGGATGTTTTAACTGGTTATGATACATATCAATTGTTAAATGTGTCGTTCCGTCATTACTCATTAAACGGTCAACTTCGATCGTATGGATCTCTCCTGCTTTTACCTGATCTACTTTCGCAGCTCTTGCAATAATCTTTTCTCCGATGGTCATTCCCATGTTCCTATTCCTCCCCTTCATTCAAGAAATTGATCAATCCGCCATGATCTAAGATATTCTGCATATATGGTGGCAGCTTGGTACATGGAAGGGTTTCATCCTCTGTTTTGATCCATCCTTCAGAGAGGTTGATATCAATGTCAGCTCCGTCTTCCACTTTGTCATATAAGTCTTTGCTGATGATCACTGGTAATCCGATATTGATAGAGTTTCTATAGAAGATTCTCGCAAATGATTTAGCAACCACTGCTTTGACACCTAACGCTTTCAGTACACTTGGCGCCTGTTCTCTAGATGACCCACATCCAAAGTTTTCTCCTGCTACAACAATATCTCCTTCTTTTACCTTCTTGGCAAAATCTTTATCAATTGATTCAAAAGTATATACTTTCATCTCTTCAATATTTGGCAATAACAAATATTGTGACGCGATGATCTGATCTGTATCTACGTCGTTATGGAATTTAAATACACGTCCCATTGATCTTCCTCCTGTTTTGTATCTTTTATTTTTAAGGATACTATAAATTCAAAAAAAAATCTATGTCTGATAACAAAAAAAGAATGGTAATACGTAAAATATTACCACTCTTTATATAAAATCAGCCAGAAAACCCATGGTCTTTAGACCGTGGGATGAATGGCGTTAAACTACTTTTACTTGCGTCATTACAGTTGACCTTGCTGTAATGCGTTTGCAATTACTTAATTTTGGTGTTTTGTAGCCTCTTGGCATTGTGCTAAAGTCAATCTTATTTCCATCAATATCCATAAGAATTGCATATCCCGTAGACATTCTTCCTTTGATAAAGTAATCATTTCCAAAATACCGAACCTTATCAAACTTTCTAAAACCACAAATCTTATCTGTAACAATAGGTTGTTCAGAACGAATACCTTTAGTCTTTTGAAAATCACCATCAGAAACACATTTCTTTTTGTAAAGATTACTCTTTACATTAAAAGCATTTCCTTGTGTTGCGATAGTACAGGCATCATAATAATGTTCTTTGGCTACACCTAAATGCAAACGATTCACTTTTGTTACATATCCAAAAGTTTCAATAGCATTTGGATAAAATCTGAAAAGCTGCTTACGGATAGAATTCATCTGTGTAGCATATTTAAGGTTACCCTTAACTTTACCACTCAATTTTGGGTTAATCTTTCCACTATGCAAGTCTTTATGGCAAGTATGACATAAAGTAAGTAAATTACTTTCTTCATCAGAGCCACCTTGACTGCGAAATACAATATGATGGACTTCTAATTTGCTATCCTTATGCTTGCCTTTACAACATTGACAAGTATAGTTATCTCTATTAAGCACCATTGCTTTGGTATTTTCAAATCCATAATTAGCACCTTTTTGGTATCCCCATGGTCTCACTTTTGGGTTGGCAAGACTTGGATTTTTCATAAGATGCATATCAAACTGACCTGTTTCAAATACCATTTCTGTAACGGGAAGAATAGACTGAATGTATTCTATTTCCCTTACATGGCTGTGAAGTTTGCTCTGCATTGTAGGACTAAATCTGTCTTTTTTGATAGAACTTGCACGATTTAACCATCTTGCTTTTCTATAACGAGTTTTACGATTTCGTCTATTTCTGCGATACTTTGCTCTTTGTGTCATTTTGTCAGTAATGTCGTTTCTTACAACAACTTCTGACATATAGACAATATCTCCATTGTCTTTACTTACAGCAGTGCCAATAGTTCCGCTTCCAGTATCTACACCAAGAGTTAAGCCTTGAGTGTAATTTGTTGTTTCGTAAGTCAATTTAATTGTAAATGGCTCACGCTTCTTAACTTTTGCTTTGCCTTGCTTAAGTAATAATCTTGCAATTGGATCACTACATGGCATTAGTGGTTTACCATCTTGTGAAATCACATAAACCATAAATAAGTTTCTCCTTATAAATACTCTACCAAATGGTAGGTGATGCGTACTTTGCTGTACTGTTACCATGCAACTGTTCCGACTTCAACTCGACAATGATATAAAGGCTTTTTCGCATACATATCACAAGGCTGTTCTTACTCTGACCTAACTTAAATATGTACGATAGAGCGACGGTCTGTTGCGTCAACCGAGGGTATCATGACCTAAATATCGTAGTATCCATTTCTGAATGCTTAGTCTGGTGAACCATTTGACAGAAGCCCACTACCTTTAGGTGGTGGGTAGTTCACCTTCGAATTCCGTATAATTTCATTAAAAATCTCCGAAATGGAATCAAATGTAACCAGATATGTTCAAAAAACTCCCACCAAAAATCTCCAGGTGCGATCCATTTTCCTTTACGCTTTACTTTTGTAATGATCGCAAAAACCTGTTCTTTGTCAATCGGTCCTTCCATATCTACCTGTGCATCTCCGATAATAAACAGCTTTCCCTCCTTGTTGATGTGATGAATCCGATGCATCACATACGCCTCATCTCTTCTCTGAAAAAACACCATATCCCCAGCTTTCAATTCTTCTTCTGGCTTCTTCATCAAAATATAGTCTCTTTGATGGATCAAAAACGGATTCATACTGCTCCCACTGATCATCATGCTGACTTCTTTTCCCTCTTCTACCAGATCTTTCAATACCGGGATATAAACGTTATTTGCAATCTGTCTCATTCATCCAATACCAGTCCATGTTCATAAAGTGCTCCGACAAATCCTTCTACATCTGTCCTTGCTGTTTCTTCATCTACTTCAAATTCATCCATGATCTTATCAACCAATTCTTCTTTTGACTTCGATTCATCTAAATTCTTCCAAATAAATGCTGCCACTTCATTTAATGTGATCATTCCATTAAACTGCTGAGTTGCAGCCCCTGTTGGTACAAGAATTACTTCACCTGCGATATCACGAAGCATAAAATCTGTATTACGTTTCATATGCTATGGCCCTCTTTCTTATTTTTTCTTATTTTTCTTATTTTTATTTCTTTCCATGTATATGGATTGATCAACAATAACATTGGAAATAATTCCAGTCTTCCCGCTAACATATCAAAGATCATAACGATCTTGGAAAGATTCGAATACATTGAAAAGTTTCCAGTTGGTCCTACGATATTAAGCCCAGGACCAATATTATTCAATGTTGCAACAACTGCCGTAAAATTGCTTGTAAAATCGAAGTTATCAATAGAAATGATCAGTACAGAAAACATCAGTACAAATGCATATGCGATCATATAAACATTGATCCCTCGAATAACTTCATGTTCCACAATTCTTCCGTTGAATTTGACCTTACGTACCGTTCTTGGATGTAAGTATGAGAGCAGCTCTTTCTTGACGGTCTTTAACATAATGACCAATCTTGATACTTTCATACCACCACCGGTACTTCCGGCACATGCTCCTGAAAACATCAGCATTACCAGAATAAACTTTGAAAATTCCGGCCATTTATTAAAATCTGTTGATGCATATCCGGTTGTCGTGATCACTGTTCCTACTTGAAAAAGTGCATGGCGGAATGCCTGCTCGATCGTTGGAAATAAACTATGTATATTATATGTGATCATTGCTACAGATGCACCAATAAATAATAAGTAATATTTTAATTCTTCATAATGGATCGCATCTTTGAACTTCTTGATCAAAATAAAATAATATACATTAAAATTTACTCCAAATAAGATCATAAAGATCGCGATCAAATATTGTATGTATGGTGAGTAAGATGCACACCCTGAATTCAATATCGAGAATCCACCAGTTCCAGCAGTACCGAATGCAAGTAACAGCGAATCAAATAATGGAAGCTTTCCTAAAAGCAACAATACTACCATCACAATAGTCATAAAAATATAAATCTTATACAAGATCATAGATGTTTTTCGAATCTTAGGAACCAGTTTTCCAACAGATGGTCCTGGACTTTCTGCTCTCATCAGATGAATATTCTGACCACCAACCAATGGCATAACCGCTAATACAAACACGAATACACCCATACCACCTACCCAGTGAGTAAAACTCCTCCAGAATAAACTACATCTTGCTAACGTTTCTACATCCGTTAAGATACTTGATCCTGTTGTAGTAAATCCTGAAACCGTTTCAAACATCGCATCTACAACCGATGGAATATCTCCATTGATCACAAATGGCAGTGCTCCAAAAAAACTCATCACGATCCAACTGATCGCAACTGTTAAAAAACCTTCTTTTGCGTAATAAACTGTCTTCTTTGGTTTCTTCATAACAAAAAGAATTCCGATGATCAGACATACAAATAGCATGATCCAGAAAGAAAAGCCTTTCTTCTCATGATAGATTAATGCGATCAGACAAGGAAGTGATAAAAATGCACTCTCAAAGAGCATTACCAAGCCTATTACGTATCGAATCATTGAAAAATTCATTATACCCTGCCCCCATTATCCTCTCTTTAAGATGTCTTTGACATCGTGCAATCCTTTTTTCGATGTAACAACGACTACAAGATCATCTTCTTCCATATGGTCTTGACCATTTGGGATCATTGCCGTTCCATTTCGATAAATACTGCAAATTAGCAGATTATCGATCAATGGAAGATCTTTAATCTCTCTTCCAATAACCGGAGAACCTTTCTGAATATGAAATTCCAATGCTTCTGCTCTTCCATCCATCAGCTTATATAAGTTTTCAATATTACTTCCGATGGAATTTTGTCTTGCTCTTACATACTGAATAATATATTGTGCTGTCAGATATTCTGGATAGATCATACTTCCAAGATCTAATCGTTCGATCATGGCATCATAGTTTAATTTCTGCACCTTTGTGACCAGTTTTGCATCACTCTGGCTCTGTGCATACAGGGACAAGAACATGTTCTCCTCATCGTGATTCGTAAGTGCAATAAATGCATCCACATCCGTCAGTCCTTCTTCTAAGAGCATATCATGGTCATTTCCATTTCCATGGATGATCATCGCATCTGGAATACTCTCATTTAATCTCTCACATTGATCTCTGTCTTTATCGATCAGTTTTACACCAATTCCACTAGAAACAAGTAATTTTGATAAATAAAATCCAATCTTACTTCCACCTATGATCATTGCTTCATGAACCTGATTCTTTCTTTCCCCAATCTTCCTGAAAAATTCCATGGCGCAGTTTGGCCTTCCAACAAATGAAATTATATCTTTCTCTCTTAACTGAAAAGAACCATTTGGAATGATCAATTCTTTCTTACGCTCTACCGCAGAAATCAATATCTCACAATTTAACTGATTACTGACATCGATCAATGTCATTCCATCTAATTTAGAATTATGTGGGATACGGTATTTTAACATCTCGATCCTGCCTTTAGAAAACTTATTCACTTCCATTGCAGAAGGGAATCTTAGTAATCTTGCAATCTCATATGCCGCACTTAATTCTGGATTCAGCACAACAGAAATTCCCATCTCTTCCTTTATGAAACTGATCTCATCATAATAAACAGGATTTCTCACTCTGGCAACCGTCTCACATCTTCCTGCCTTCTTCGCGATCAGACAACACAAAAGATTCAATTCGTCAGAGTTCGTAACTGCAATAATGATATCTGCTGTCTCAACTCCTGCTTCTGACAGAATACTATAACTTGCCCCATTCCCGATCACACCTAATACATCATGTGTTTCAGCAAGTTTCTGTACAACATCTGCTTTCTCATCAATAATGGAAATGTCATGGTTCTCTCCACTTAATTCCTCAACAAGCGTAGAACCGATTCTACCACAACCAACAATGATAATATTCATTTTTTACCCTCAATTCATTAACACTTTCTTAACAAATTTTTATACTTTTTTTAATACTTGTCCTATTCTATCACAGTCTATCAGAAATTACAATTTAAGAAATATCCTTTTACTCTATTATGACATCTAAAAATATCCTGTAAGACCAAACATAATTTATCTGATCTTACAGGATATTTTCTTCCCACACATCATCTTTCAACGCATGGATATCATTATTCTAAATCTGCATGCCGCATAAACATCTGCTCCGATGTCTGATTCCAGTTTTCCATAAGTTTTAATACGATCGCATCGAAGATTAAAAATGACATCTGTTCAAACTGACTTCCCATTGGCTGTATCGAATGTTTCTCTTCATTATTTCCTTTGGAGTCACCTGGAAGTATGATCATCCCATCTGCCATTTTCCCCAGTGTGGATTGCGGATTCATTGTAACAAGTCCAAGATATAGTCCAGATTCTTTGGCTTTTTTTGCAATACTAACCAAGGCATCTGTTTCTCCTGACCCAGATGTTATGATCAATAGATCTCCAGCTTTCGTATGTGGTGTTGAAATTTCTCCAATGACATACGCCTGAAATCCAAGATGCATCAATCTGTTTGCAAAACCCTTCGCCGCCAACCCTGATCTTCCTTTTCCAGTTAAAAATATCTTTTTGTCTGGTGCTATCAGTTTTAAAACATTTTCAATCTGTTCTTCTTCTATTTTAAAAGTTGCGTCTTGAAGTTCCTTTAAAATATGTTCTAAATTTTCTTTTACTTTCACATCTCTTCTCCTGCATCCATAATCTTGTGAATTCGTTCTTCGATATTTCCTCCAAATATATAGCTTCCTGAAACAAAAATATCTGCGCCTGACTTTTTACACACAATGGCTGTTTGATCATTAATGCTTCCATCTACCTGAATCTGATAAGAATATCCTTTTTGTTCTCTCAATTCACAAAGATTCTTTACTTTGTCTGCAACTGATGGAATAAAACTTTCTCCAAACACACCGGGATTAGTGGTCATGCAAAGGACAAGATCAGCCATTGGCAAAATCTCCTTGATCATAGATACCGGAGTTCCGGGATTGATCGCAATTCCGGCTTTTTTTCCACACTTTTTGATTGTCTGAATAGATCGGTAGATATGCTTCGTTGCCTCTGTATGCACGGTGATGATATCTGCCCCCGCATCCGCAATCACTGGTATCAGATTTTCTGGATTTTCAACCATCAGATGACAATCCAGTACAAAATCAGTATGTTTTCTCAGATCTTTTACTGTATTTGCGCCAAATGAGATCATTGGTACAAAATGTCCATCTGTAATATCAATATGAATGTAGTTTATTCCACATTTTTCTAATGCTTCAAACTGCTCCTTAATCTGATATGTATCTGAATTTAATAATGAAGGACTGATAATTTTCATTTTTATTCTCCCATCACCATAATCTGTACTTTTCTTGTTCGTTCTCTTAACTGATCCCAGTCTACAAAATAGACTTTTCCCAAAGCTCCAAGTTGGATTTCTCCGTCTTTTACGATAAATGTTAATGACGGGCTGCCAAAAATGGAAGATTTCAGATGTGCATCTGTATTAAGCATTGTCCATTTTTCTGCTGGATAATCCTTAGATCCAAGACTTAATCCAAATTCAATATGTTTTGGTCCTGGACTATGATACTGATTTTCCATTTTCATGGATGGCGCGATTTTTTCCATCAAATCATTAATATCTGCCTGCAGATATTCATCTCCCCAGTAATTTGTGTCATGCATACATTCGTCAAAATACAGAGAACATGTGGTATGCGCACTTGATATGACAACACATCCATTTTTTAACTCAGATTTTTTGATATTTTCTCTGATTTCATCAGAAATGTCATGATAAGATGCTCTTCCTTTAACTGTTTCTAATGTCACTTCTCCAAAAAAAACTCCCATGATCTGCTCCTATAATCCAAGTCTTGTTTTTAACTGATCGTATGCCTGGTCTACTCCCATTCCGTTTAATAATGGTAATCCCTGAATGACTTTATCTTTGATAGAATCTGGCACGATCGTTGTTGATATCACCGCATCATAATCATCAATTTTATTTAATTCGTCGGCAATCTTAGACTGATAAATCTTTACTTTATCGCTGTATCCTTCTTTTTCTAACCATGCGCTGACTTTTGCTACCGCAATTGTGGATGTTGCATGTCCTGCTCCACATACAATTAATAATTTTTTCATGATACTACCTCCTATGAAATATCTTATTTTATAAAGATTCTAATTTTCTTTCTGTGCTCTGATTTTATTTACATATACTAGTAATGTGATCACGACAACTCCAATCACTGCTAATCCAATATTTCCTAACGATTTTGTTGCAACTGCGAATAATCCCGCTGGCCAGATACCGCAAAGTACGGATGTTACCTGTCCACTTGTTCCAACATTATAATGTGCGATCTTAAATACATTTGTAATGATTGGTGCAAGCCATGTAGAAAGATACAGCATAGATACCATATAAATACTACATCCTACAATAGATCTCACAACATTTCCTCTAAAGATTGGGATCATTAGACAGATTCCAAATGCATAGAATGCAAGATCTCCAAATGGTAAGGTCTGGTTTCCTGGTAAGATGATCGCTAATGCTAAAGAAATTGGTACCATTAATAAGTTTGTACTCATAACTGTAGAATGTCCAACAGTTAGAGCAGCATCCATACCAATATTTACACTTCTTCCACCTAATCTCTTATTGGCGAATTCTTTGGCAGCTTCTGCAATTGGCATTAACCCTTCCATAAACATTGCTACCATCTTTGGCATGATTTTCATAACCGCACCTGTTGCCATTCCTAACTGTGCAGCTTTTGCGAAATCATATTTTGCCAAGAATCCTACGATCATTCCAATGATGATTCCGATAACAACTGTATCTCCAAAAAATCCAAAACGTTTTGCGATCGTTTCTGAGTCGGCTTCAATTTTATTAAATCCCGGAATTCTGTCAAAAATCCAGTTTAATGGTACTGCGATCAATGCTCCTGATAACGCCATCATATGAGAAATTGCAATTCCTGGATATCCAAAAAATTCACTAACTTTCTTCTGGAAAATGTCTGCTAATAACCACTGAAGCATAACTGCAACTAGTGCTCCTAAAATTCCTGTAACAAAATTTCCTGTAACTGCCTGTGCAACTAATCCAAGGAAACATGGAAACCAGAAGTTCCAGATATCTACATTTAAAGTTTTTGTCCACCCAAGCATGACAAATAATAAATTAACGATCAATGACATTGGGATCAATATAATTCCAAGTGTTGTTGAGAACGCCAGCGGTCCACCGACACCACAACCAATATCCATAATATTTAGTGAAAATCCGTAATGTTCTCCCATTACCTGTATTGCCGTTCCAAGGTTATCTGATAATAATCCAATGACCAGATTCAGACCAATACTACCAATTCCAACTGTAAAACCTGAAATCGCTGCTTTTGCTGGTTTTACTCCAAAAATAATACCTAATATGAAAATAATGATCGGTAAAAATACCGTTGACCCTAATCCGATAAACCATTGTAATACACTTAACATTTCTTCTTCTCTCTTTCTCTATCGCTTATTCAATTCCTGCTGCATTTAAAATCTGCATAAGTTCTTTCTCTGTGTTACATTCTTTCAATTTTGCTACTTTTTCATCATCCTGAAACAGTGCGATCAAATTCTGTAATGTATTTACCTGCTCATGTGGCTGTGCCATTGCTAACATAAATACCAATTCCACTGAAATCTTATGACTTTTATCCACCATATCTTCAAATTCAATTGGCTCATCTAATGATAAAAAGCAAATCTGCGATTTATTCACTCGCTCAGAGTCTGTATGCGGAATCGCAAAGCCTGTCTGATTTACTAATAATCCTGTAGGATATTCTTTTTCTCTGTTACTGATTCCTTCATAGTAATTTTCTTTTACACATCCTGCTTCTAACATTTTATCTGTCATCATCTGAAACAACTGATCCTGGCTTTCCACTTTTTGATGAAAGAAACACAATCTCTGGTCAAAATACATTCAAGTTCTCCTTTCATATCATGATTCATGAAATACTTTTAAAACTTCTTGTATTGTTTCGAATCTTATAAACGCATTTACATCTTCTTTTTCTCCAATAAGCTGATAGAGTTCATTGATCACATCCCGAATCTGGTTCATTTCTTCTTCTGGAAATGCAGTTACAACGATCAGTGATACCAAAGTTCCACCCCAGTCAACGGGATGTTTTAAAGTTAATAGGATTATTCTGGATTTTTTAATCGTCTGCGGATCTGCATGTGGCAGTGCCACACCTGTATCCAAACATGTCACACCAAGTTTTTCTCTTTTGTAAATAGCTTCCCTAAATTCATCATACACTGCATTATCTTTTTCTAATACATCAATAATAAAATCTAGACACTTTTCTTTACTATCAAGATCTTGTTTAAGGAAAATAAATTTCCCTTCCAAATATTTTTTCAATGTCGGTGCTTTAATTCCATTTTTCTGGTTATCACACACATTATTTTTGATCAGTAATACCTGTTTTGTATATGCATCTAGGATATTGGCATAATCATCTTTTGTAAGCAGCGGATTTACCTTCACATAAGAAATCTCTGGATCTTCAATATCAACAGATGATATGATCAGATCTACTTTACTAAGATCGATCTCTTTTAATTTCTTTGTGGTTGTCACCGTAATATTATCTTTTGCCGGAAGTATTTGTTTTACCCTGCTTAAAATGAGCTGGGAAGAACTAACTCCATAGGTACATACAACAACAATATTTCCAACTTGTTCAAATTGGTCTAATGCCACTTGAAAATGTAATAAGATTAGTGAAACTTCATCTTCTGTTAATGTTACCTGATACCTTAATTCTATTTGTGTAAGTGCATACCACATCGTTGTAAAAAGTTCCGGATACTCCTGTTTGATATTATCAAGCATCGGATTTACGATCTGAATATTATTTTGCAATCTTAAGATCATCGGTGGCAGATGATATAACAATGACTCATATAATTTCTTGTCCCTTGTCAGATCAAGCTTTTGAATCTCACTCATTCTCTTGATGACATCTCTTACCGTTTCTTCATAGTCTGTCCGCATATGTTTTACATGATGTGTCACTCTGTGGGCATATAACTGTCTACATAAATATTCCATATCATTATTACTGTATGTAATATGAAGCTGGTATTTCAGCTGTTCCGCAATACTATTTGCCACGATGTATGTCTCCATATGCTGGATATTGTTGTAAGAAATTTCTGTTTCCTCATTCATATATTTCTTTTTGAGCAATCTTGAACTTTGCATTATCAATGTTACCAATAAAGATTTCAGATAATATTCTGAAAGCACTTCGGTCAGTTCTTCAAAATCATTTAAAATAAGATCTGAAACTGCTTTTATCACATCAAGTTCAAAAAAGTTTCCAAGTTTGTGCGTAAAATCAGAAAACATTTCTTCCTTTGATTCTGATAACAAATAATTGTTCACTGCATTTTGTATCTCGCTTTCTTCTCCTAAAATACAGATTCCACATTCTCCAACTTCCAGTTTTACATCTGACTGACTTTCGATTGATTTATTGATCACTGCAATGTCCTGATACAGTGATGTTTTACTTACTAAAAATTCCTTTGATACTGATTCCAATGTGATTGTTTCACAATCGATCAATACCTTCTTTAAAATCCACAATCTGCGATACTCCGGTGTATATTTTTCATCTTCAGACAGATTATCCTTTTGAAGGTCTCTTAACATATGCTGAATGTTTTCCTTTTCACCTTCCAGACGAATTCCTATTCTTGGAGCTCTGACCAGATCAACTTTATACTTTTCAACTTCACTTTGAAGATAAGTAATATCTGTGTAAATCGTTTTTGTCGAAACATCTAATGATTTACTAAAGAAAGATGCGGGTTTATATTCCCTTTGTTTTGACAAAAGTTTTAATAATTCGATTTGTCGACGAATCAAATCAATCACCCCTAATCTGTTAATTAACGTTTTTCTTTCTGTACCTAGAATACCATTGATATCTTATTTCTTGCAATTACATTAGCTTCCATATTAATGTGGAAACGAATAAAAAAGGAGATATCTATGATCATTTCCTGATATATGATATCTCCTATATGTACGTTTGTCACACTTATGTTTTATAACCAGTCTTTGCTGTTCTTATCTTCTAACAATATCGTTTCCTGTTCTTGTTTCTTTGTAATACGATCCCTGATTCCCTGCATTCTCTCATCAAGTGCTGCACTTTGTCTTGCACAATCATAAAGTTCTTCCTGAAGGATTTCCACTTCTTCATCAGACAACTCTTTCTTATAACGCATCTTATGATCAAGACTTGCCCAGAAATCCATAGCGATCGTTCGAAATTGCACTTCAACATTAACCATCTTCTTTTCATTTTGTAAAAAGATTGGTACTTGTACGATCAGATGAAGACTTCGATATCCACTTGGCTTTGGATTCTTAATATAATCTTTTCGCTCGATCAGTGTGATATCATCTTGCTTTAAGAAACTTTCTGCTAATTTGTAGATATCATCCGGGAAGGAACAGATCACTCTGACTCCTGCAATATCTTTTAAATTTTCTTCAATGGCTTGTAGGTTTAAAGGAATATTTTTTCTTCGGATCTTCTTTAAAATACTGTCATAGGATTTGACTCTTGTCTTAATACTTTCAATTGGATTATTGTCATACTCTAAAGATAATTCATGATTTAATACCCTGAACTTTGTCTCGATTTCCATGATCGCACATTCATAATATGACATTAAAAGATCAAATGGTTTCTTATTTTGCTGCATAAAATCCAAAAATTCATCTGACAAAAGACTTTGTCTTACAAAGTTATCTCTTCTCGCATCTAATAATGCTTTCCCCTGTTTTTTTAATTCCTCGATCACAACCAGATTTTTCTTCATTAAAATCTCCTTTCTTCGTAAGTATTCTTTATGAAAGAATAGAAAATACTACCGTAAATGTTAGCACACTTATCATCATGAAGCAAACGGTCTACAAATTCAACTTGTTATAACAGATTTTCATACATTTTCAACTTTTAATTACTTCAGGAAAATAAAAACAGCTAACATAATTTTTACTTTTTACGCCAGCTGTTTTTATACATTTATTTACTGCAATTACCACTATGATCAAATGCTGGATTGATCGCATAAAAATTCTTAGAATCCAAATGATCCTGTACATTCCTAAGTGCTTCACCAAATCTCTGGAAATGCACGATTTCTCTTTCTCGTAAGAATTTCAGTGGCTCTCTAACATCTGGATCGTCAATAAGCCTTAACAAATTATCATAGGTTGTTCTTGCTTTTTGTTCTGCAGCAAGGTCTTCACTTAAATCTGTAATTGGATCTCCCACAGACTGAAACGTCGCTGCACTAAACGGTACACCACTTGCTGCTTGTGGCCATACACCTGCTGTATGGTCTACATAGTAAGCTCCAAACCCTGATTTTTTCACCTGTTCTGGAGTTAAATCTCTAGTTAGCTGATGCACGATCGTACAGATCATTTCTAAGTGAGCTAATTCTTCTGTACCTATATCAGTTAACACCCCACAAACATTTTTATATGGCATCGCAAATCGCTGAGACAAATATCGCATAGAAGCTCCTAATTCCCCATCCGGTCCTCCATACTGTGTGATGATCAATTGTGCCATCTTAGGATCTGTTCGTTTGATATTTACCGGAAATTCTAATCGTTTTTCATAATTCCACATATCAACAACCTCCCCTCTTCATCCATGGCCATGAATCTGTTGCCCATGTAAAATGATCATCTATATCCGCACTATCAATCGTCAATGGTTCAAAATTTCTCGCATATTCTTTTAATGCCTGCTTTCTTGCCTTCTGATATTGATTAAAATGGTCCATTGCTTTTTTGTCATTTGGGTGTGTATCAAGATACAGATTCGTATCAATCAATGCAAAGCTGACTGCATCAATATAATTTAACAACTTTTTCTTATCATACTGATTCATTACCGGCACGCCCCTTTCCCATAAAATGGTTTATTCAACTCTGGAAAGATCGTTCCACATTGTAATCCTTCTTCCGGACTATAAATCCTGCTCCAATGCTGCCATGGAACATACTGCATAGCAACCGGCATAGAATCCACTCCACCATGCCGATGACCATGCTCACACATTCCTGATGATCGATCACAATAACATTGATTCATCTCTATTTTCCTTTTCTTCTTTTATACTATCATGGTATGTATACAAAAAAGAAAAGTGCTTTGAAATTTTAAGTTGTATAACGGAAATGTATCGAGTATTCATAAAAACATAAAGAAAGATAGAGGTACGAAAAACGAATTCCATTGACGGATTTTTTGCAAAACGCTGATCCGCCAACACTCCTGCACAACTCACTGCGTTCAAACAGTGCCCGTGTTGGCTGCGATTTTGCAAAAAATCCTATGGAATTCTACTATTTCGTACCTCTATCTTTCTTTATGTTTTTATGAATACCTGAAGACATTCTCGTATAAAATTAAGTATTGTATGTTGAACGTTATCGGTTTTCAAATTTTTTAGTAACAGACAAACGTTTATTATAAATGCCCATACAGTAAAACATACACACTGTGTAATGATTTGAATAGACTTCAAATATATGTGCAAGCCGTCATTCAAATCACAATTTAATCATTGAGGCTTTTTGCTTCTTCAAATTCTTTCACCATAACATCGCTAGGTTCTTCTGTACATAAACTAACTACGATGATCAGAATAGAAGATATGATAAATGCTGGTAACAGGCAGTAAATTCCAAAAATTCCACCTAATTTACCCAGAGTCACTGGCCATACAAGTGCGATGATACCTCCACTTAACATTCCAGCGATCGCTCCTTTTAAATTTGTTCGTTTCCAGAATAATGCAAACAGTGTTAATGGACCAAAGGCTCCACCGAATCCTGCCCATGCATTTTCTACTAGTCCGAATACAGAACTGTTTTCATCCATTGCGATCACGATACCGATCAATGCGATCACGATCGTTGTCAGTCTTGAGATCATCAGTACTTTTTCTTCGGACATTTCTTTCTTAAATAATCCCTGGAATAAGTTCTTTGATACACAGGATGATGCGATCAGTAACTGGGAATCTGAGGTACTCATTGTTGCTGCAAGAATTCCTGATAAAATGATTCCAGCCATAAATAATGGGATCAGTCCTTTAAATAAATGTGTTGTCATGTAGATAAAGATTCTCTGATTTCCATTTCCAGCTAATTCTGCTACATTTGGATAAAGTGCTGCTCCTGTAAATCCGATACATACAGCTACACTTAAAGAAATCAGTACCCAGATCATTGCGATATTTCTTGATTTCTTTACTTCCTGTGGGTCACGGATCGCCATGAATCTTACAAGAATATGTGGCATACCAAAGTATCCAAGTCCCCATGCAAGTCCGGATAAGATTGGAATCACACCCTGTGATACTGCACCTCCTGTTGCTGGGTCATGGTACTTCATAACATCAAAGAATCCTTCCATTGCTTGACCGTGTGCAATAACATTCGCTACTCCACCTGCATTCACAACTCCAACGATCAGTACGATCACAATGGCAAATGACATTAATAATCCCTGAATCAGGTCTGTTGTACTTGCTGCCAAGAATCCACCCATGGATGTATATAATACGATAACGATCGCACAGACGATCATACTCTTCTGATAATTTAATCCAAATACAGAGTTAAATAATGTCCCACATGCAGCAAATCCTGATGCTGTGTATACTGTAAAGAAAATAAGGATCATGATTGCGGAAATACTGCTTAAGATTTTCTTATCATCTTTGAAACGGTTACTGAAAAAGTCTGGTACTGTGATCGCATTATCTGCTACTTCTGTATAATGACGTAATCTCTTTGCCACGATCTTCCAGTTTAAATATGTACCAAGAATCAATCCGATTGCTGTCCATCCTGCCTGGCTGAATCCTGTTGCGTATGCAAGTCCAGGAAGTCCCATCAACAGCCAGCTGCTCATATCAGATGCCTCTGCACTCATTGCAGTAACCCATGGTCCAAGTCCTCGTCCTCCAAGGAAATAGTCTTCGGATGTCTTTGTCTTCTTACTGTAAATGACACCAATCCAGATAACCATTGCCATATAGAGAACCATTGCGATCAATATTGGTAATTTCATATGATTTCTCCTCTTCTTTATGTGTATTTATCTTCATGATCAAAGTCTTATTTGACCTGAATTTTGACATGATTGTCTATTTTATCACATTCTTTGGATTGATTCAAGAAAAAGACAATTACTCGACACGCTCCGGCATGACAACAGCTGCCACAATATATAACAACAATCCTGTTCCTGTTGTGCATAATGCTGCTGTAAGGATTCGTACCAAAGTTGGATCTACCTCAAAATATTCTGCTAATCCTCCACATACACCAAATAAAAAACGGTCTTTTCTTGATTTATATAATGTTTTCTTCATTTCCTTTTCCTCCATCTATCTGTTACTTTGTTTTACAATATTGTATTATCGAAATCGATCGTAAGATCTCCACTTCCACAATCTATATTAATCCATCTTAATGCATTGATATTTCGTTTTTTTAGATCATCTTCGAAAAGTATATCTCCAATCTTAACATCTCCACTTCCACAATCCAGATTATAGTTATAATCTTTTTCTGTTCCTGCCATTGTCAGTATAATATCTCCAGAACCCAGATCAATCTCTGTCTTTGGTGCTGTGATCGTTGTCAGATCAATATCTCCACTTCCACAGTCTATGTCAAGTTCATCTGTGATATTCAAAGAATCTGACGCAATGTCTCCACTGCCACAATCCATGGAAACTTTCTCAAAGGTAACTCCTTTGGGCAGAATAACTGTGATCTCATCGTTTGATTGAAACCAAAACAATTTAAAATGTCTGCTCTTCTGCTTGATTTCAATCTCTCCATCTGACTTTAATATCACTGGCTCCCAGCTTCCTTTTTTCTTTATGATCAGACGATCCTGATTCCCATTTTGTAGCTTCACATCTCCACTTCCAATATCAATATTTAATTTTCGGATCTGATCTGCTCTTATATTTCGTTCCTCTGTCTGTAATTTACCGCTTGTCTTTCCTTCTGCATAATTTCGAATCTGTCTTGGATCTGCACCCATAACAAATGCTGCTATGATGCATCCGATCCCTGCAACAGCCGTTACTGATATTAATATCATGCATACTTTCTTAAATATCTTCAAACTTATTCACATCCTCTCCCAAAATTCCTGTTCCAAAATTCACGGATCTTTGCAATGATCCATGGAATAGCAGTTGCACAGATCCATACAAGGGACCATAATAATAAAATTCCACCAGCGATCATCAGAAAACCGCCGCCCATCAACAATAAACCATATGGAACTGTCGTAAACATCTTATAAATTCCAGCGCCAACCAACCCAAGTCCTCCAAACAACAATCCTGCACAACTGCCAAAAATTCCTCCTGCAATTCCAATCACAATGCCAAAAATACCAGGAATCAGCCAGCTTCCCACAAAGACAAGAATTAAGATCATCAAAATGATATTCCGGTTTCTTCTTCCCTTCATATGCCATCTGCTGCCTTGTTTTGCTTCCTTTTGTGAGTCTTTTCTGCTCATCTGCTGGTAATCTTCGTAAGTTTCCTGTCTGTATCCTTCTTCTGTATACTCACTGCTTGCCTGATTTCCCTGTACAGAATCACGGATCATCCTCGCGATCTTCTCTGGGGAACCAAGTTCCTTGATCACCTGTTCTTCTTTCTCTTCTCCTGCTTCCTCAAAATAATCTTCATAATATGCGATCGCATCTTCAATTTCTTCTTCTGGAAGATCTTTTAGTAAAAAAGACAATCTCTTTAAGTACTCCTCCCGGTTCATACTCTCTCTCCTCCTTCAAAAATTCCAGATATTCTCTGGGAATATTGTTTCCATTCTTCTTTATATAACGAAAGCTGTGCTATTCCCACAGATGTGATCTTATAATATCTGCGGTTCCTACCGCCGTATTGCTTATCATAAACTTCCAGGCAGCCATCCTTCTTAAGTCTCCTTAATACTGGATATAATGTAGATTCTGATACTTCTAACACTTCTCTTACATCCTGTGTAATCTTATATCCATACGTGCCTTCTTGTTCTCTTGATACGACAGCCAGAACTACCGCATCTAACAGCGCAGCTCCTGTATTAAAAACCATTGGCATCCTCCTTACTCATATTATACGCCATATAATATTATATTTTTCATATTATGTCAACTCGCTGTAGATTTCTTATATAGCGTAATTTACATGAAAAGAAATCTGCTGTAACTAAAAAGAGACCATCACATATCTCTATGCAATGATCTCTGTAATATTTATTTTAAAACTGTTTTGAGCTGATTGACCGCTTTGGCACTTGTCTTGCTCTTTAGATCCTGATAATCAAAAAATGCAAATCCATCCACATGTTTCTTTCTTGCATACTGGACCTGTTTCTTTAAGACTTTTGTATCACTCTTCCATTCTTTTCGCTCTGCACGATTCTGACCAACATTATGTCCTGCACGATAAACTGCAATTCCAATATAAAGTTTAACTTTCTTGCTCTTTGCCGCCTTGATCCAACGGTCTGTGACTTTATTAAATTTGGCAGTTGGATGTTTAAATCCCCAGTATACTTGTGGACAGATATAATCAACATACTCTGTAGAATTTAGCCATTTATAGATATCTACATAATATGAATATTTACTTGTCAGATTGTCAATATTTCCTGCTGGGCTGATACCATATGTTACATTTGGATCTACACTTTTTACTGCTTTTTTCATCTGTTTTACAAGAGTATTTACCTGTGCACGACGGTAAGTATAGATACTTTTCCTTTTCTTCTTATAAGAAGATTTCTTATATTCTTTTGCATCAAATGCCTTTTTGACATTACGTTTTGTAAAAGATGGATAGAAATAATCATCCATATGAATTCCATCGACATCATAATTTTGTACGATTTCTTTCACTCCGTTTGTGATCAGTGTTCTGACCGCTTTCTTAGATGGGTTGTAATACAAACTTCCACCATAAGATAATACATTTCTTCTTGTAGACTTCTTGGCATGCCATTTTCTTGCCTGATTATTCTTTGCAAGTTTCTTATAATTCGTAGAACCTGTTGTTACACGATATGGATTTACCCATGCCTCGATCTTCATGTCATTGTCATGTGCAACTTCTACCATGATCTTTAATGGGTCAAATCCTGGATTTCTTCCTTGTTTTCCAGAAATATATTTGGACCAAGGGAAATACTTTGACTTATAAATGGCATCTCCAAATGGTCTTACTTGCACGATCACACGATTCATTCCAAGACTCTTTCCTTTTTTGACAACACCTGTAAAGTAGGTACGGAAATTTGCTGCCGTTCTCTTTTTATATTTTGCACGATAAGAGTCATAATCGTAGAAAGAAAACCAGAATGCTTTATATTCTCCCATAGACTGTGTCTCTTCCTGCTGTTCCGTTGTAGTTTCTGTTGTCGCTTCTGAAGCTGTTGTTGCTTCTGCCGTTGTTCCCTGTGCCGGATCATTTCCATCTCTTGCTGCTGCCAATACCATATGGCTGCATAAATTCACAAACATTGCACTGACAACCAATAATGCGATCCATTGTATCTTCCCTAATTTTAAATGTTTCATATTTCCCTCCGATGTATCTTCTGTCTGCTGTTTTACTTTATTAAATCCATTCAAAATGTTCACATGCTTTCTTAATACCGTCATTGATATTTGTATCGGTCACATAACTTGCCATATCTTTTAAATCCTGGCATCCATTTCCCATAGCAATGGAAAACCAGTCTTTGCAGAACATATCCATATCATTGTAATCGTCCCCGAATACAACCACATTTTTAATATCTGCGCCAAGATATTCCATCATCTTCACAATACCACCACGTTTATTATCTGGCTGGAACATTAAATATTCTGGTTCAAATCTCAAATGCCCGATCAACTCTTTCTTTGTAAGTTTCTCTTCTTCCTCTTTTGGAATAGCTACATAAATCTTGTAAATCGCGTCGACACCGTCAATATCTAACATATCATCGATAATATATCTGGTTGGTTCTTTTCTCTTTCCAACCTGTCTTAGAAATTTATCATCTGTCATATAGACATCTTTCGTATCATCAAGAGCTACACACCATCCATACCCTAATTCTTCTGACTGATGAATGATCTGTAAACACCCTTCTTTATCCAAAGGAATATTTTCCACTAATTCATTGTTGATCACACAGCCATTGCCTCCACAACAGACCATATTTTTAAACCCATTGGCTTCTGTGAATTTACGTGCTTTGTAATGTGCTCTTCCAGTTGCGATCGCAACAAAATGCCCATTTGCTTCTAAACGGTCTAACGCCTCTCTGGCACTTGGCACAATCTTCCCTGTCGATCTATCTGTCAATGTTCCGTCAATATCAAAAAAGAAATATTTCTTTTCCATTGTTATCTACTCCTTATAAACTCTTATCATAGCATTTTATTTATTGCAATGAATTTAACTGTTCATAAAATGTTGGATAAGACACATCTACACATTCTGAATCTTCGATCACAGTTTCTCCTTCTGCATTGATTCCTGCAATCGAAAATGTCATAGCGATTCGATGGTCGTATTTACAATTGATGCTTGCTCCATGTAATGGATTACCGCCTTTGATGATCATTCCATCGTCTGTCGCTGTCGCATCAACACCCATTTTCACAAGATTATCAACCGTTAATGCGATTCGATCAGACTCTTTTACCTTCAACTCTGCCGCGTCTTTGATCACTGTCTCACCTTCTGCAAATGCTGCTAACAGTGCAATAACTGGAATCTCATCGATCAATGTTGGAATGACTTCTCCACCAATCACCGTTCCTTTTAATTTGCTTGTCTTTACAACGATATCTGCTGTTGGCTCTCCGCCATTATCGATCACATTTTCTAATGTAACATCAGCTCCCATATCTTTACATACACGCAGGATTCCATCTCTTGTTGGATTGATTCCAACATTTTTTAAACGGATACATGAATTTGGTGTGATCAATCCTGCCACGATAAAGAATGTTGCTGAAGAAATATCTCCTGGAACCACGATATCTGTTGCGATCATCTCTTCTGGAGGTGTGATCGTCGCTGTTGTATCATGTGATTCTACTTTAACTCCAAAAGAACGAAGCATTAATTCTGTATGATTTCTTGATAATGCTGGTTCTGTCACACTTGACTTGCCATCTGCATATAATCCTGCTAATAACACACAGGATTTTACCTGTGCAGATGCAACTGGAGAATCATAATGTGTTGCATTTAATTTTGTTCCTTCAATCTTCAATGGTGCACATCCATTCCCATTCACACTTGTGATCTTTGCACCCATCTGTTCTAATGGTTTGATGATCCTTCCCATTGGACGTTTATTTAAGGATGCATCTCCAGATAATACAGTTTCAAAATCCTGACCTGCCAGGATTCCTGAGATCAATCTTGTTGTTGTTCCGCTATTTCCTACATCTAATGTCTCACTTGGTGCCTTTAAGCCATGAAGTCCATTTCCATGAACAGTGACGTTCGTTCCATCCTGTTCGATCAAAACACCCATCTTACGAAAACAATCGATTGTTGACAGACAGTCTGCTCCTGATAAGAAATTGCTGATATGTGTTGTTCCTTTCGCTAAAGATCCAAACATAACTGCTCTATGACTGATCGATTTGTCTCCTGGAATTGATAATTCTCCTCTAAGTCCCGCACTTTTTGTTAATTTCATGTTTTTTATTTCCTCTCGTATACTGTGTAATTTTTATCTCTTAAGATTTTTGTCGCCTTCTTTGCTGATTCATCATCATATAACATGATCTTTAAAACACCTTCTTCGAATTCACGATTATGAATGATTCCAATATTCTTGATGCTTACATGATTCAAAGCAAGCAAGGTTGTCGTTGTTGCGATCGTTCCTGGTTCATCTGGAATATCAATAAAAATCTCATAAGATTTCTGGATCAGACCAACCGCACTGTCTGGCACAGAATCTCTATATTCTCCTGCCTGTTTAAAATAATTATTCAAATATTCTCTGTCTTCCATATCAAGTGCTGCGATCACATAGCCTAAATGATTCTGTGCTTTTTGCAGTAATTCTTTGATATTCTTCTTATTTGATAAAGAAATCTGTTCCCATACGACTGGAGATGAAGATGCGATTCTTGTGATATCTTTAAAACCACCTGCAGCTAACTGTTTTAAGATTCCATCATCTGTATCCATATTACTTACGATATGTACCAGTTCTGCTGCCATGATATGTGGCACATGACTGATCGCTGCAGTATAGGCATCATGCTGCTTATAATCCAGAATGATCGTTAACGCTCCTAATTCTTCAATGAAGTTTGTAAAATCTTTCACTCTTTGTTCGCTGACTTTCTTCGTTGGCGTGATAAAATAGTAAGCATTCTCAACTAATCTGTCAGAACTGAAAGAAAAACCTGCCTTCTCTGATCCTACCATCGGATGTCCTCCGATAAAGTATTCTTCCATTCCTAATTCTTCAATCTTTAAGTGAATCTCTTCCTTTACACTTCCTACATCTGTTAAAATACAATTTTCATTAATCGATCCTTTCAGATCTTTTAGATACATTACATTATATTGAACCGGTGCACACAAAAATACATAGTTGCACTCCGCAAAATCTGTTTTGCAGTCTGTAGCAATTAAATCAATGATTCCATCCTCCAATGCACTCTTGATCGTATCCGGATTTTCATCCATTCCAATAAGTGTATAGTTTGGAAAAACTCTTCTTATTCCCTTCGCAATGGATCCACCGATCAATCCTAAACCGATAAATCCGATCGTAAAATTGCTGTCTGTCATTGTTTTACTCTCCTTTTTTCTTGCGGTGATCGCAAAATCTTCTCATTCTTTGATCACACTTAGTTTTTATTTTAACTTCCTGTATTTAAAAAGTCAACACTGACACGCTTTAAAGTGGCAAAGTATTTTCTTCTCTATTTTCTTGGATTTCCTACTTGAATACCCAAAAAAAATGCTTTATGATTATCTTAACAATTATTTTACACTAACTTATTTTAATAAAGGAGTTTTCCAATGTTTGAAAAAGCCGTTATCTACGCAACAAATGCCCACAACGGTCAGACAAGAAAAGGTACCAATCTTCCTTTTATCATCCACCCTATGGAAGTTGCTGCCATCGTTGCCGCTATGACTCTCGATCAGGATATGCTTTGTGCCGCTGTCCTTCATGATGTTGTTGAAGATTGTGATGAAATCTCGATTGAAGACATCCGTCGTGAGTTCGGTAATGTCGTTGCTTCTTATGTCTATCAGGAAAGTGAAGATAAGAGTAAGACATGGGTTGAGAGAAAAGGTCATACGATCGATTTCTTAAAGAACCGTGCATCCCGCAACGCTAAGATCATCGCCCTTGGTGACAAACTTGCTAACATCCGTGCACTTTATCGGGATTATAACATCCTTGGCGAAAAGTTATGGGAGAGATTCAATATGAAGGATAAGAAGATGCAGGGTTGGTATTATCGTGGAATGATCGAAGGATTTGCTGATCTTTCAGAATTTCATGAGTACGAGGAATACTGTCAGCTCGTAAATGAAGTTTTTCCTGTAGAGTAACACCAAAGAAAAAAAGACTGATTTCGCAAACATTGTTAAATGTTTGTAAAATCAGTCTTTTTATCAGATTCTGAACTCTTTTGTCATCAAAACCGTTGCAATTGCTAGTAAAACACTACAGATAAAGATAGAACTTCCTCCTGCACGACCGGTTAAAAATCCTCCGACCACTGCTCCGATAATGAAAAAAGTAATAATTCCATAGTATCGTAAACTTTTCTGCTTTAAGGTTTTGTCTCCTGTTTTGAAATACTGACAGAGTGCTTCTGTTCCACTTCTTAAATTACCAGTACACATCGTACTGGCAAATGGATGCCCATGAACCCTTCGAAATGTCTCCACCTGCATAGAACATACAAAAGAAATCAGTACATTCGCCACAACATCATATTGTCCCAGCGGAATAAATCCAACAACCGTTATCAGCACAAACTCAAGTGCCACAATTCTCTGTCTCCAATGAATCTTATGTTCTTCCTTATAAAAATGCTTTATGATCTCAACAAGAATTACGCCCACAGCAAATGCAAGAATTGGAACAAAATAGTAAAATGCCTGTGTAAAATCCCGCTTTTGAAGATTCACACCAAACAATACGATATTTCCTGTCTGTGCATTTGCAAATACATGTCCACGCATTAAATAACTGTAGGAATCAAGAAAGCCTCCTACGATTGCAAGAATTGCTGTTAAGAAAAAACTCTCTGACATCTGCAAATGTTTTTCTTCCATTAAATCTGCACTTCCTTTCCAAGCTCATAAAAAGATCCCATCAGTGTGATCATATCATCTAAATCTTTGCATCCAGCAGTTTCGTATGTTGAATGCATGGATAGCTGTGGAAGCCCGATATCTGCTGCCTTGATCGACACCTGTCCAGTCAGGATATTACCAAGTGTTGAACCGCCTAACATATCCGAACGGTTAAAGAATACCTGACACTTAATCTTTTCTTTTTTACACAGATATTTTACGAGTGCCGCTGAATTCGCATCGGTTGTATATTTTTGTGATGCATTGTATTTTAATACAATTCCTTCATTGATATACGGACGGTTCGTAGGGTCTGTCTTATCCTGATAGTTCGGATGAACTGCATGAGCGTTATCTGCAGATAACATAAAGCTGTCTGCCACCGCCATATAATATTCTTCTTCATTTTTTCCGCAAAGATAACTGATCCTTTTTAATACCTCTGGGAAAAATGTTGATCCAGCCCCTTGCTTTGTACCGCTTCCGACTTCTTCATTATCAAAGACCGCACATACTGTGACATAATCTTTGGAAAGCTTTGCATTTAACATTCCTTCGATGGATGAATATGCACATTCAAGGTCGTCTAATTTGGGAGCTGCAACAAATTCTTCATTGATTCCTAGTGTTGTTCCTCTCATTCGGTTATATAAAAACAGATCATAAGATAAGATATCTTCTTTCTCAACGCCTGATTCTTTGGCGATCATTTCCTCAAAACCATCTTTTGTAAGATTTCCTCCACATAATGGCAGGAGATCTTTTTGTGGATTTAACTGTTTTGATTCATTTGAAGATCTTGACATATGAATTGCAAGATTCGGAATGATCATAAGATCTCTGTCAATATTGACCAACTGATCTTTGATCTGTCCGTTTTCTTCTATTATAATACGTCCCGCAACAGATAATGGACGATCAAACCATGTTTCTGGGATCATTCCACCATAACGTTCAATATTTAATTTCGTATAATGTTTCTCAACTGACATCTCGGGCTGTTCTTTGATACGGTATGTTGGAGAATCACTGTGGCTTGCCACGATGTGAAACCCTTGAAAATCCTTCTTAGGAAGATGAAAGGCTAAAATAGAACTCCCATTTCGTTCTACAAAGTAACTTTTTCCTTCTTCTAAATTCCAATGTTCTTTTTCTTCTAACTGTATAAAATCATGTTCCAAGAACTGTTTTTTTGCATTTTCAATCACATGAAAACAACTTGGACTGTGATCAATAAACTGAATTAAATTTTTGACACTGTTTTCCATTTTTTAATTCCTCCAAGGCAAAAATTTTTCTAACGCTATTCTATCACAATTGTATACAAAAAGAAAGAAAAGCACTTATATCAATTTGATATGTTTGTAATATGATTTTACTCATTTTCTTATTTTTTTGTAAAAATAACAGGCTTTTTCCAAGTTTTTGGATATACTAAAATCAACTTAACAATATACGAAACAAAAAGGAGATTTTATAATGAATGCATATCCATATATCAAAAATATTGTCCACGAAAAAGTACTCAAAATTGCTGACCAGGTCAATGCAGATGCTGATCAAGTTGTAAGCAAGACTTTAGCACAAAATGACTTTGTCAGTGTTACACTCTTTGCTTTTTCCAAAGGAGAAGATATTTCTACTCATGACTCGATCGGAGATGCAATGGTAACTGTCATTGAAGGCTGCGGAAAATTTATTGTAGATGGCAAAGAATATATCGTAAATCAAGGGGAATCTCTTGTCATGCCTGCAAAGAAACCACACTCTGTTCATGCAGTAGAAGCATTTAAGATGATGTTAGTTGTCGTCTTCCCATTAGAACAGGATTAATCTATGGAACATAACTTATCAAACAGAGATGAACTTATCTGATGGTACGATCCAGAACACTACATTTCTTATTAAATCCGAAAAATCAAAAATCGCCCCAATGTGCGAAACCTGTGCCGCACATTGGAGCAAGACTGGGATATAAGCCAATTATCTTTGGTATTGAACGAATCCCTATATAACTTCAATGTGTAATTTTTCGATACTATCTTTTAATTCCTTTGATATTTTATCATCCGTGATAATCACATCAAACTCTTCAATCTTGGCAAATGAACAAACTGTTTTCGTTCCAATCTTACTGCTATCACAGAGTAAATATCTCTGATTCCCATACCTCCAACGGCACACTCAAATGATGTTCGAACTCTTCCACCTAATAAAATTAAATGAATTTCTGAATATTTTTGCAATTTTAATGCGATCTGCAGATCATTTGTAATTACTGTAAGATTATGAATATCTTTCAATAACTCTGCAAGATCTAATGCTGTCGTTCCACTATCTAAAAGAATTGTATCTCCATCTTCAATCTGAGCTCGTGCTTTCTTTGCAATACATTCTTTCTCTTCTTTATTTTTTTCTCGTCTTGATGATATCGAATCCTCTCCATAAACTGGATCTTCTTTTAAGATCGCACCTCCATGTGTTCTTGAAAGCAAACCTTTTTGCTCTAATTCAGTCAGATCAATTCGTATTGTTGTTCCACTGACTCCAAATTTCTTGATCAATTCTGTATTGCTTACACGCTTATTAACTTTAAGCATTTCTAAAATCTTTTCTTGTCTTTCTTCTGCAAACATGTATGACAACTTTCTCCTTCATCTGACTCATTTATTTATTCAAATTTTAACATATTCTATCTAAAACTTTTATGAAATAAATATTTTTTCAAAAAAAGATATGCTCTTACAAATTTATGCATGAACATATCTTTTAAATCAAAATCACTACTATCTTGTCTCTTTTATTTTTTCTATGATTGCATCGTATTGTTCTCCCTCAAGGAAATTTTCTACAGAATAATGAATCGCATTTGGTCTGACAGCTATTGCACGATCTGTTAGAGATTTATGTGTAACTACAATGTCTACATCTTCTGGTAAAGATGGAATTGATACATTTTTCATTTCACTTGTCAACCATTTATTGAAACTTTTCAAAACTAAATAAATCCAAATACAATCATACAAAAGAAAATAAATTTCAAAAATGGCATCCAACACCCTACAGCAGCCATAATTTAAAAGTGTAGATACAAAAAATGCAAGGTAGTTTATGATCCGCTCTCGCTCAGATGAATTACGTAACTGTACTAAGCTCTTGAATGATCGTTCAATCATCCAATCGCTAAGTGCCGACGTATTCATATGGTCATAAACTACCTTGCATTTTTTGTATCTACACTTTTAAATTATGCCAAAACTTTTCCTTCAGGAAATGCAGCTCTAAACACAAAGCGTACAACTGGTCCTGCAATGATCAACTGATATGGAAGTGCCATTACAAAATTCTTTGGAATATTTGTAAGCCAAATGATCAGTAAATTTGAAAAATTTCCCATCTCTACACTTACTTCTACTGCTCCATAAAGTGACATAATGATCACCATAGGAACAACCATACAGCAAGATACTGAAATAACTTTTCTTAAAACAGAACTGTCCGGTTTTACAAGATACTTAAATGCAAATCCTTTTGCGATCTTAGATACAAAGAACCAGTCGCAGCACATTGCAAAAATATATGCGATCGGGAAGCCTAACCATCCGGCTTTGATGGATTCCATTGATAATCCTCCCATATGTAATGATACGTTGTATATGCTCATCCAAAATACCACCATAAAACACATGATGAATGTATAGATAAGGCTTTCTCTTTTATTCTGTGGCATTTTCTTTTCTCCTCTTCTTGTTGTGATAAATTGTTGCTTTTCTTCAAGAAATAAGACCAAAAAATAGTGGAGACCCTCAACCAAACTCGTTGCGGATCTCCACTTTCTATTGTGTGCAATCTTCACTGCGTTCTTTCCTGCTTATTTCTTGTCAATGCATTATTATACACACTTTTTATGTCTTGTATAAGCACTTTTTTTAATTTCGTCACATTCTTTAATTTAATTATTATACATATCGTATTTTTGTGCATTTTCTACAATAAAATATGTTAAAATATAATCAGAAACACTTAGCTTTCATAATTTTAAGGAGGAATTTTCTTATGAAAAGAAATGTATGCAGGATTTTAGGTTGTTTTCTTTTTGCTTTTACATTATGCATTATGACACCATCATTTGCAAAAGCTTCTGTTAAAAACATACCTCAAACGAAAACTTCCGGAACTTATGCTGTTAATGTTGACATCACTGGAAACGGAAATGCTGATTCTGTGATCATCCGTACAACACCTGATCAAGAAGGCTGGTATATCAATCGTTTTACGATCTATCTAAATGGAAAAGGAATCACAGAGATATCTCTCCGCGGTCACGACTGTTATTATCTTGTTGCAAAATATGCAAAAATGAGCAAACAACATGCATTTATCCAGATCATTGGCCGTGGTGAAAATGACTACGTTACTTATAATGAAATCTTTACTTATAACAAAAAATCCAACCAATTTCGTGTTGTAAAATCTTTTAATGACCGCTCATCTTACGCTGAAGAAATCGTTACTGCCAATAAAAAAGGGATTACCGTTAAACATCGTGTACAACCTATGGAAACCGGATGGATCAATTGGACATTGCCTTTTAAATACAGTAAACAAAAATTCATTGGAACTGCATCTTCTACAAAAACTGTACGAAGCGAACTCGGACAAAACAGAAAAGATAAATATTCCAGATATTTTGCAAAAAATAAGTTTATCACTGCCAAAAAAATAACTTTTTATAAAAAAGCTGGCAGCAAAAAAGTTGCTTTTCGTGTACCAAAAGGGAAAGCAGTAACTTTAAAGAAATTAACTTATTCTAAGAAAAAGATTTATCTACAGTTTAAATATAGGAAGAAATATGGCTATCTTCGTGTAAACCGGGCAAATTATAACTTTGAAAAACCACTTTTTCAGAATGTTAATTCACGATTAGCTGGCTGATCATTTTCAATACCAACCAAAATTCTCTAGTCTGGAACTCATCTTCTGAAAAACTTTATGCTGTGTATCAAAATCGAATACACAGCATATTTTTCTATTTTTATAAGAATTCTTTCCCTTCTTCCACCTGTTTTAACATACTCTCCAGTAATTTCTTTGCATCTGAAACCACACCATAATCACTGTATGCAAAGATCGCAGCCCTCGGATTATTATTGACTGAAATGATACAATCTGCATCAATTCCTGTCATATGCTGAATTGCCCCGGCAATACCGAATGCAAGATAGAGTTTCGGTTTTACGGAGATTCCTGACTGTCCTACCTGCTGTGTTGGAAGCATCCATCCTGCATCTACACACGGTCTTGTACATGCAACTTCCCCTCCGATCTTCTCTGCAAGTCTCTCAAGAAACGCAAATCCTTCTTCTCCCTTCATCCCACGGCCACCGGAAACTATGATCCTTGCTGTATCCAGATGGACTTCTTTTCCACTTTTTCCTGCCGCTCCATGATAGATCAGATTTTGTTGTTCTTCCTTCAGACATTCTGGATGCACATATAACATCTCACCTTGTTTGTCTTCCTTGTATTCTGCTTTTCCCATCACTCCTGTACGGATCGTGATCACCGATGTCAAGGATGGATCGATCAAAAAGTCTGCCATATTTTTTCCATCGAATGCCGGTCTTGTGATGATAAGTTGTTCCTGTTTCTCATCGTATGTAAGTTTCGATGCATCACAGACTAATTCTGTATCAAATGCATAAGCTGTCTTTCCTGCAAGGACTCTTCCTGATGCCGTTCCTCCGATCAGAATCACTTTCGGATCCTTTTCTTTTAAAACTTCTATGACCGCATCATGATGCAGCTGCATATGTCCTTCTATTAATTTTTCATCTTCGATACAAAGAATTTCATCAACTCCGTAATTGTAAAGCTTCTTTGCCTCTTCTTTGATCTCACATCCTGATAGAATAACTGACAATGAAAGATCTCTTTCCTTCGAAAGTTTTCCTGCTGCCCCGATCAATTCCAACGTCAGCGGCATGATCTCTCTCTTTTGAATCTCTCCAACAACAACGATTCCTTCTTTTTTCCCAAAATTCATATCCAAACACCTCCTAGATCACGCTCTTTTGCTTTAACAACTGAAGAACCTGTGCTGCCTTTTCTTCTTCATCTTTTCCACCGATCATAACAAGTTTTTGCTGTTTGCTGCTTTTGACTTCATATTTTCTAAGTTGCGTTACTTTTCTCTTGGTCACAGAAAGATTCAGGTCTTCATTCGTCAATATCTTTGTCTTATATGTTCCATCATATGTTTTCATGATATCTGGTACGGATGGAAAACGGTTCTTGTTCTTCTCTCTGATAGAAAGTATCATTGCTGGAGTTTTTGCTTCTACCTTATATGCCATTTGATCGCCCATACATGTTGCGAAAACACTTCCATCTTTCATCTCTGTGATCTCGTCAGAATACGCGATCAATGGGATCTCCAACGCACAAGAGGTCATAGAAGCCATATGGGCACTGTCTCCATCAATTGCCTGCCGTCCGCATAAGACCAGATCATATGGGTCAAGCTTTTTGATCACCGTTGCGACGATCTTGGCTACCTGTGATACATCCATATCTGCGAATTGGGGATCACTGATCAGGAAAGCATCATCAATTCCATAAGTAAGCGTCTCTTTCATAACATCTTCTGCAGATAATGGTCCAAATCCGATCACGTCTACAGTTCCACCATAGCGGTCTCTTAAATCCAGTGCTTCTTTTATTACGTTCTTATCACTGTCATTTAACTGATCCACATCCTGATATTCATCTTTGATCGAATCATCTGGAATTTGTTTTAAAATCACAACAAATCTCATTTCGTTTCTCCTTTTTTGTTTATTTTGTAAATATTTTGCACGATAATTATGTTTCAAATTGTAACATTTCAACAATTCTTCGTCAAGCATTTTTACTTTCCACAAAAGGAGAAAAAAAGAGCCAAATACTACATTCAGCTCTTCTTTCTTCTATGATCTATAAGGATTTATTTCTTTAATGTCTTCATCCATTCATCCATCTCAGCTCGATCTGCCATGGCTGCTAATGCACCTTCTTTTGTTGTTGTGTTCGCTGCATAAGCATTGGCAAAATCAAGGTAGTTTCCTAATGTGTCATCACTTACGGACTCCAAATCTTCTACTTCATCATTTAACAGACAGTATAGGAATGCTCCGATAAACGAATCTCCAGCACCTGTCGTATCTCGGACATCGATCTTATATCCAGAAGCTTCTACCATTCCATTTCTCGTATACACTTCTGCTCCGTCAGCTCCTTTTGTGTAGATAACGTATTTTGCACGATCAGCAAATAAACCGTCCAGAGCATCTTTGATATCTGTATGTCCTGTGATAAATTCCAGTTCTTCGTCAGAAATCTTGATGATATCTGCGTATTTTAAGAAATCATTGACTGTCTCTTTTAATTGATCAAGATCGTCCCATAATGAAAATCTTAAGTTTGGATCAAAAGATACTTTCACATTCTGCGCGATCGCCATATCGATCAGTTTCTTGTGAGCCTCCTTCATTGGAGATTCCACAAGATCTACACTGCAAAAATGAATCATTCCACAATCGTTTAAGATATCTGCCGGGATATCTTCTACACTGTAGCGTAAATCTGCACTGTTTTTTCTATAAAATTTAAAATCACGATTTCCGTCAGAGGCAAGGGATACGAATGCCACGGCTGTTTCCCCTTCTTTGTCTCTTGTGATATTAGAAGTGTCGATTCCTGCTTCATCTAATACTTCCACGATATAATCTCCAAATGGATCATCTCCAAGCTTTGTTAAAAATTTGGATGGAATACCAAGCTTCGTAACTGCCCCGACTACATTGGCAGGTGCTCCTCCTGCAACTCTTTTAAATGAAGGTACATCTTTTAGTCTCTGTCCCTTAACTTCTGGAATAAAATCGATCAGTGCTTCTCCGATCCCACATAATTTATTCTTCATGTCTTCCTCCTTCAATTTCGAATGATTTTAATGGATATACAGTCATTATACCAGAACATTCTCCATTAATCAGTAGTCTTCCATGATGATTGTAGATTCTTGTTGTAAAAACTTCTTCTCCGTGGTTTACAAAGATTTCTAAAGATGAAGTGTCCGCAAAAATCTGAAGATGCTCTAATTTTTCTAATCTGACTTTTCTTGTTGATCTTCCACTTCCATAGACCCCAAGATTTAAGGTCAGGATATTGTCTTTATAGGAAAGAGTGATTCCTTCGCGCAGTGTCATTACCATTTCTCTGCATCGTTTAAAATCTACAACAGCTTCATAGATTGCATTTTGCATGATGATCGTCTGTCCATAACAAAATGTACAAACTGCTTTGTCCTCGCTTCGAAGTTGTTTTAATTCTTCGATTGGTTCCTGAATCAGTTTTCCGTCTCTTACGGATAATTCTCTTGGAATCGTCAGTGCATGCTGCCATCCTGCTTCTTCGGTTGGATTCGTATAGTCTGCGTCTGGGATTCCCATCCATCCGATCAGAATCCTTCTTCCACTTCCATCCTCAAAACTTTGTGGTGCATAGAAATCAAATCCGCGGTCAAAAAGTTTGATATCTGTGATTTCATATTCATCGGTATCAAAATCATAGTCTAATTTCATTGCTGTGACCTGATGAACATTTTCGTAATCAATGCCTTGTGTTTCTACTCCCTGTGGGCAGCAGATGATGTATAACTGTCCGTCCATCTCAAACAGATCTGGACATTCCCACATATAACCAAACTTCTGTGGAGTTGTGATGCGGTTCTTGTATGTCCAGTTCTTAAGATCTGTAGATTCATACAGAAGGATCATACCCACACCTTCGACATCCCTTGCTCCAAGAACCATGTAATATTTCTCATTTTTCTTAAAGATTTTTGGATCACGCACATGGTTACTCATGTCGGCTGGATAATCGTTGGTTGTCATTAACAATTCCTTTTTGGTAAACTCATAGCCGTCTTTACTTGTAAATGTGATCGTATTACTTCCACGTCCACTGTTGATATAGTCATAATCATCTCTGTCAAAATATTTTAAATTTCCTGTGTAGAAATAGTGGATCGTATCATCTTCAATAAATGCAGAGCCGGAATAGACACCATGGGCATCAATGTCTTCATCTGGGAATACGACTGGTCCAAAATCTTCGTAATGAATAAAATCTTTTGTCGTATAATGTCCCCATGTCTTTAACTCACCAGTTGGCTCAAACGGCGTGTACTGGTAATAAATATGGTATGTCCCATTAAACTGGCATAAACCGTTTGGATCATTTAACCATCCTGTCTTTGGCATTAAATGGAATTTTAATCGGTCTTGATCTGCTGCCACACGTTCTCTGTAAGCTTCATTTTCTTTATACCATTTTTCATAATCTGCCTTATAGACTTTCTTGTATTTTTCAAACATCTGCCCTGGTTTCCTTTCCTTCTTCGAATAATGATTATTTTAAATTCATGATCTTCGTATTATTATCTGCATCCGCTGCTTCAACCACTTCAACTTCTTTTCCTTTCGCATCTGCGACTAAGAACATCGTCTGTGTCTTGTATCCTTTTTCTTTCACAAGATCCCTGTCAAAAGATAATAATTTATCACCTTTCTTTACTTTGGATCCTGTTTCTACGAAAGTCTCAAAACCTTCGCCTTCCATCTTGACTGTATCGATTCCTGCATGGATCAGAAGTTCTACTCCTGAATTTAATGTAATTCCCATTGCATGTTTTGTAGGAAAGATCAGACTGATCGTTCCATCGGCTGGTGCATATACAACACCTTCGCTTGGGTTGATCGCTACACCTTCTCCCATTGCCTTACTTGCAAATGCTGGGTCTGCGGACTTTGCTACATCTAAAACTTCACCTTTCATTGGTGCATATAATTCATTTGTTTCTTCTGTTGTATCTGCTGGTTCCTGTACTTCGATTTCTTTTACTTCTTCTTTAACCGGAGTCTCTGCTTTGTGATCTTCTCCTTCGATGTTAAACTTCTTCCAGAAGACTGCAGTTAAAACTGCGGATACTCCCATGGATAAGAGCAGTCCGATCACGAAGTTTAAGTAATCTTTTGGAAGCATGGACAGGAATCCCGGAAGTCCTGCTGCTCCTAATGCCTGTGCCAAAACTCCTGTTGCTGCACAATATGCATTACCTACGGCTGAACCGATGATGGCAGCGTAGAATGGATATTTTAATTTCAGTGTTACACCGAACATTGCTGGTTCTGTGATTCCAAGTAATGCAGAAACACCTGATGCAGAACAGATTGATTTCATCTTCTCATTCTTTGTTAAGAATAAAACTGCTAATACGGCTGCTCCCTGTGCTACGTTGTTCATACTTGCTGTTGTGAAGATAAAACTTCCACCTGTTGTTGCTTTGGCTGCGATCAGCTGTGTCTCGATCGCGATAAAGCTGTGATGCATTCCTGTTAGACAGATCGGTGCATATGCAAGTCCGAATAATCCGCCACCGACAAATCCAAGTGTGTTATATACCCATGTGATCCCATCTGCTAATAAGTTACCTGCTTCTCTTAACACTGGTCCTACGCAGATGAATGTTAAAAATGATGTTACCATGATAGAGATCAATGGTGTTGTCAGGTTATCTAACCATGTTGGTGTTACTTTATGTAACTTCTTCTCGATCGTTGCTAAAATAAATGCAACTGCTAATACTGGAAGTACAGTTCCCTGATATCCGATCGCCTGGATCTTAAATCCAAAGATATCCCATACTGGCGCTTTGGCGATACCGATGCTGTATGCACTTAACAGATCTGGATGAACCATGATCATACCCATGGCTGCTCCAAGATATGGATTCCCGCCAAACTTCTTCGTTGCGCTAAATCCGATCAATACTGGCAAAAATGCAAATGGAGCACTTGCAAACATGTTGATCGCTGTTGCCAGACCCTTAAACTGTGGGTACAGATCAATGACGGACTTGCCACTAAACATCGCTGCTGTCAGGATATTGTTCACTCCCATTAACAGACCACCTGCTACGATGGCTGGAATGATCGGTACGAAAATATCACTTAATAACTTTACTAATCTCTGAAGAACATTTCCTTTCTTCTCTTCTTTCTCAACATCTGCTGGTGTATCGACTGAGATTCCTAACTGCTTCTGTACTTCGTCGCACACTAAGTTTACAAGTCCTGATCCGAAAATGATCTGGAACTGTGACTGTGTTAAGAACACTCCCTTAACTCCTTCAATGTCGCTAACTGCATCTTCATTGCGAAGATCGTTGTCTTTTAACTGTAAACGAAGTCTTGTTGCACAATGCTGAACTGACTTAATGTTTTGTTTGCCACCAACATGCTCGATGACCTGGCTGGCGATTTTTGCGTAATCCATATCTTCTCTCCTTTTTTATTGTGAAACTTATTATGGTATCGGTTCCATATCTGTATCTTATAACTTTCTCTTCTATTTGTCAATAGTATTTATGGAATCGATACCACATTTTTTTATTTTATTACTTTTATTTGTGTTTTATGTGAGACGACTTAACAAAACAACAGGTAAACGGCAAAGCCCTCCGTTCCGAATAATACGGAAGGAGGGCGATATTATAAGCACGTATGAAGAATTTATGATCTGACACTTCCGCCTTCAATAAATTCATATCCCACAATCTGTTTCTTGGATACTGGTTCTCCCGTGATCATCTTAAGGATCGTTTCCGCTCCAAGGTATCCCATTCCATAGGAATCAAACTTTAGCGTTGTAAGCTCTGGCGTCAGGAGGGTACTTTCATCATATCCTCCAAACGCTGCCACAGACACTTCTTCTGGAATCCTCTTCTTATGTTCGTGTAAAATCTTATATGCACCAAACGCAAGCCGATCTGTTGCACAGATGATCGCATCTAAATCTGATTCCCTCTCAAGTAATTCTCTTGTAACCGTCTGTCCACCAATAAAACTATAATCACTCTTCCCTGTCACCGGTGTGATCCCATATTCTTTCAATCCATCTAACACACCATTTCTACGCTCGATCCCAACTGCCTGGTCTGTCTCATAGACACCAATATATCCAACCTTTTGATGTCCTTTCTTCCCGATATACTCTCCGATCGTTTTCCCTGCATGATAATCATCATAAATAATGGAAATTCCATCTTCATAATCCTGTGTTAAAACAACCACTGGAATTCCCGCTTTCTTTAACAGCTCTTTGTGGTCCTTTGTGATCGCTATGGAACTGATCAAGATCCCATCCACATTTAACTGGATCAGGCGCTGGATATTCTGTAATTCCTGATCAATATCGTGGTCTGAGTTCTGAATAAGGGTTGTATACCCCTTTTCTCTTAAATACCGATCGATACTTGTGATCACACGGCTTGTGATCTTAGAATTTAATGTCGGCACAACTACACCGATCACGTTGCTTTGTTTCGCATTCAATCTTGCAAATGCATTCGGTGTATAGTTGTATTCTTCAATGACCTTCTGAATCTTCGCTCTCGTCTCATCCTTTACATATCCCCCGTTAAAATAACGAGATACTGTGCTTTTTCCAACTCCTGATAAATTCGCGATGTCTGCCATGGTCATCTTCTTTGCCATATATTTTAATCTCCTTTGTTACTTTATCTCTCATTATCTTAGCACAGAAAAAGCTATAAAGAAATAAGATGATATAAAATTTCTTTCTCATCCAATAAACGAAGTATTTCTTTCCTGCCCGTAAATAAAAAGATCTGACGGTCTGTATGGTGACTTAAATACTGCATCGTCTGTGCCAGTCTTTCGTCATCATAATTACCGAACACATCGTCTAAAAACAACGGAAATGCATCATTTTCATATAAAAGATCGGCCGATGCAAGACGCAGTGCAAAGTATAATTGTTCTACCGTGGCATTGCTTAAATACTTCATATCGACATGATCAAATCCATCATAAACCATCATCGAAAGATTCTCATCCATGACTGCCTGCGTATATTTTCCATTCGTCATATCACAAAAAATCTCTGAGATCTTCTCATTTAGTTCCTGTCCAAAAGTCTTTTGTACCTGGCTTGCAGCTTCCTCGATCGCTTTCATTGCAAGTTCTATCTCGTGAATCTCAAGTTCTTTCTTCCTTTTCTGCCCCAGCAAAATCTCGTATTCCTGCTTTTTCTTATCTGCCTCTTCCTTTTGCTGCATAAGCTGTGCTTTCTCGATCTCTATGATCTCTAAGCGATGTCTTAGTTCTATTTTGCGAATTCGTTCTTCATCTTCCCCACCAAATAACTTTCGAAACCACAGCAAAATCTTCTGAAGCAGCGTCAACTTTCTCTTTTGTCTTAAACGTTTCCGAATCTCTCTCTCTTCCTGTTCATATTCATTCAACCCTTGTGCATCATACTGCCATGACCCCTGCTGTCTTCGCAAGTTGTCAATCTGCGTAAACACAGGATCTTTTCGCATTTGTCTTCGTCTGGCTTTCAAATGATCAAGCGCTTTTCGAAGGTCGATCGCGGCATCCTTGCTGCTTCGCAGATTCGCCATGGAATTTTGCAAAACTTCCTTCATCTCTCTGCCTGTACGAATCTCTGCCTGTGTCATCGAAACCGTATTCTCAAATGCCTGTTGATCGGATTCGAATAAGTATTCCTTCCCCTTAAGTTCCTCCATCGTATCCGCATCAAATATGCGATACTCTGTCTGCCCTTGTGCGAAGTTTCGCATGATCTTATATCTGATCCCATCCTTTTCAAAGATCATGGAGCCACCATAAATGCCGCCATTTACTGGCTGATATCTGGTGAAATCATCATATCTTGCAGCGAGTCCTCTTGATTTCTCCAGCCCAAACAGCATTGCGATCATAAACTTACGAAGTGTTGTCTTGCCAGATTCATTCTTGCCATAGAAAACTTCTAACTTCCCAGATGTCTGGCAATGATACTTATGAAATTTTCCAAATCCATCAATATTGATCTCCTCAATCTTCATCTTTTACTTCTCCCTGGCATATGTTAAAGCTTCCATCGCATAACGCAAAGCCTCTGGTTCATCTTTTAAAATATCTGCGACCTTCTGGATGATAAAATCATCTTCCTCTGATAACTGTTCGTATTCCCATTGATCCCTCGTTTCATAAATGATATCTGTGACCATATACTGACTCATGATCTCATAAAAGTCCAGATGGATCTGTGGATCAATACTTCCTGTTAGTATGATCTCATATATATTCTCTCTTCCACGATATGAAAGTTCTGTTTCCACCCGATCTATGATCTCTAACGCTGACATCTCATCAGATATCATGACTTCCACTTGTGTATACATTCTCTTTGCAAAGGGAACGAAGGTTATCTGTTTCTTTTCATCGCTGACCTCCCCTTCGATCAGCCCATGATATCCCATCTCTGTGTGATCCAGTGGTTCCAGCGATCCTGCATATGCCATCAGATCTTCAAAAATGATCTCTGGTTTATGGATATGTCCAAGAGCGATATAGTCAAATCCAGACCATTTTAACACTTCTCTCTGAATTGGAATATGACTGGCATCTCCACCATGTGCCAGCAGGATTGAAAAATCACTGCCTTCTCTCTCATCTGGTTTCATGCGATCATACAATGGTTTCGTGATCTGATTCTTCCAATAACTAAAGCCATAAATAGTCGTTTCAAGATCTTCAAAAGAAATATGATCTCTTTGTTTTCCATCCAGAAGATAAACTTCCGAATTCCATTTATGCTGGGAAAATACATCATGCGGTTCCAGATGATCGTGATTTCCTGCGATCAAAACCGTTCTTGTATGATTCAATCTGGACAACAGATAATCCACTTCTCTCAGCTCCTGCTGCGTTGGCGGCTGATCAAACAGATCCCCTGCGATCAATAACAGATCTACCTGTTGCTTATTCGCATGATCAATGACTCTTTGAAATGTCTCTTTGATTTCTTGTTCTCTGATCCTTCCAAATGTCTGCTCTCTCTCTGGTCTGGCTCCCCAATGAACATCCGCAATATGAATAAATTTCAAAAAATCACCTGCTTTCTGATCATCTTCTATGATCTTATTCTGTCATCATACGATCGATATTCTTTAATAATTCTTCGATCTGTTCTCCCGTTATATGATCCATGTGCACCCCGCCTGTGCATACCACTACTTTTCCTGTTTCCCTGCATCGATTCTCAGCCAGTCTGCGACATAGAAATTCGTCTTTATGACCTGTCAGATTGATCACAGATGAAGTGACACTGATTGTTCCGTCACCACTCAGCGAAGGGCGTGGAACTGCCTGAACAACGCAGCCAATATGCGGTTTCTCACCGCCGCTTAGAGTTAAAACAAGATCTTCTCCTATTGCTTTTTCACAGATCTCTATCGTAATTCCCGCAATTGTTTTGCTATATTTCACTTTGATCCTCCTTATTCTATTCCAAAGAGGACCTCACCAAAACTTCCTCTGAAATAAAACAGGCAGCCAGTTCAACACTGACTGCCCCTAAATTATGCCATGTATCTTAGCCCCATAAATTCGCTGGGTAGACACCTTCTTTGATCAATCCGGCAAATGCTTCCTGTACAGCTTCCTTATCTTCCTGATAAGTTACACCGAACCATCGATCCTGTGTCTCTAATACTTTGACGTTTGCACGTCCTTCTTTCAATAATTTATCTACGATGTTTGGTAATAAATATTCTTTCTTCAGATCTCCTTCTTCTACTTCACTTAAGAAAGTCTTGAAGTCTTCTGCAAGGAACTCTAAAAATTCTGGATATGCAGCCCACATATTCATAGAAACCTTATCCTCTGGACTGATCCATTCCTGAACATCTGGAAGATCACACTTGATCTTACCATCTTCCCCCATCATAATTCCTGTTGTCTCATGAACCTGGCTTAATAATCCATTCTCATCTACAACACTAACTCCTCGTGTGACAGTTCCATTGTCACTTAATGTATTCTTCAGGATAAATCCTGCCATTCCCATTGTGAATTCTCTTCCAAGATCTTCTCCAGATACTAAGAAATCATGAAGCTTCACAAAAGCTTCCTTTCCATAGTAATCATCTGCGTTGATGATCACAAATGGTTCCTTGACGATATCTTTGCAGCAAAGAACAGCCTGTCCTGTTCCCCAAGGCTTTGTACGTCCTTCTGGTACTTCAAATCCTTCTGGAAGGTCATCTAATTCCTGAAATACATATTCTACATCAATCTGATCTTTAATTCGGCTGCCGATTATCTCTTCAAACTCTTCAAAAATGTCCTTACGGATAATAAATACAACCTTATTAAATCCAGCTTCTTTCGCATCACGAATTGAATAATCCATAATGATCTCACCATTCGGTCCCATCTTCGCAAGCTGTTTGATTCCTGCACCGTATCTTGATCCGATTCCGGCTGCCATAATTATTAATGTAGTATCCATAAATCTCCCCTTCAGTCATCTGACCTGTTTTGTTACCTGTATACTTGTTATATCCTGTGTAAAACATTCCATATATTTGTCCTCACATATACCTTTCATTATAAATATTATTCTCTATAATGTCAATATCTTCTGGCTATCCTTTCCTTAAATACTTCCTTATTTTACTATATTTTCATATGGACATTTTTGTTATTTGTATTATAATCTTTGTTATAAAGATTTTTTTCTTTATTTTAAATATTTTTTGTTGTTTTTTAACATTTTCACGAAAGGAAAGCATTATGAAAAAAGAAATCTCCTTAAAAGGAAAAACTGCCATCGTCACTGGAGGAGCTACTGGGATCGGGTTCGCCATTGCAAGTGAACTTCTGGATGCGGATGCTAACGTTATTATTCTTGGACGTCGAGAAGAAAAATTAAAAGAAGCCGCCAAAAAACTTGGGGAACATTGCTCTTATTACGTATTCGACGTCACAGATACCGCACACTATGACGAACTCATTTCCAAAATCGAAGAAACCACACCTATCGACATTCTGGTTAACAATGCTGGGATCAATAACAAAAAAGATTATTTTGACTTTACTGAAGAAGAATTAGATACCATCATCGCCACTCAGGCTAAAGCGCCATTTTTATTCTCACAGGCTGTTGCTGCGAATATGAAGAAACGAAAATCCGGCTGCATTCTCTTTATCTCTTCCCTTGCTTCAATCCTCGGAATGCATGATATTCAGGCCTATACTTTATGTAAAAGCGGCGTAAAAGGTCTTACAAGAAGCCTTTCCCGCGATCTTGGTCCATATGGCATCCGTGTCAACAGCTTAAATCCTGGATTCGTATACACAGATATGCTCGCAAAAACAAACTTAAAAACACCAGAACGATTAGAAGAAATCCAAAACCGCACACCTCTTCGTGGTTTTGCAAAAGAAAAAGACCTTGGAATGGCAGCTGCTTTCCTTTGCTCTGATGCCGCACGATTCATTAGTGGAATCGACCTTGTTGTAGATGGCGGAATCAGCAGTTCTTTCTTATTGTAAGACCAAAAAGAGCAGGTACTCTGTTTCGTACCTGCTCTTTTATCTTATTGATCTTATACTTAACAACTTCTTAATCTTCTTGCCTCTGGCTCTCTGGATGTCTTATCTTCTGATACCCATAAATCTTTGTAATTTAATTTTAAAAGCCCTGCGATCATTAAGCTTAACACTAAAATCATTGCAATTGTTCCTAATAAATGCATTGTTATTCTCCTCTTTATATTGTGTTGTATTATGTATTCTGTATTTATGCTTTATATTTTATCAAATTAATTTCGGAGAATCAATATGCAGCATTATTTTCTAGGAAATTACAACATTTCATTTGCATTTTCCCTCTGGTATTAGCAAAATTTTCAGTAATAACTATGTCTTTGTTATTGTTTTTGTGCAATTTGTAGTACCAATTTCTGAAGGAGACTGTTTGTGTTTGGTCGTATTTAATTTCTGATTCGTCTCATCCGTTCTGCTATGGCATTCACTAGAAAATAAATAATTCCTCCTGCTAATCCTCCAATTGTATTAAAAAATAAATCGGATATTTGAAATGTTCCTAATCTTAAAAATAACTGCAACAGCTCAATTGTCAGAGATGACAGAAACGCTATTTGGATACTTTTTAATATGATTTTCCCTATATACACTTTCTTACCAAATATTTTTTCTTCAAAATTCCAAAACATTAATACTATATACGGCATAAGCAGGAAAAAATTTTCTATACACTCTGATGTTAAAATGCGCTGGCCTGTCACTGTATTATATCTGTATATTCCCCATACTCCCCACACATCACATAATGGATTCATCCACATATCTCGGTTGATCAATGTCTTAAATAATACCATAGTAATATAGAAAAACAATATATATTTTTTACGAAATTCTCTATCTCCTTTAAAATGGTCAATCCATGTTCGGATAGCCGCTTTCCATCCCTTACCTGCTCCTTCTGGACATTTTACATACAAATAAAAAAACATTGTCATTATTGATAACAAAATTGCAAACCAAAATGGTTGATAGATTGATGTTAGAATGTCTATTGTGATTTTTCCTATGATAGTCTTCATTCTTGTGTCTTCTCCTGTTCTATTTGTTAAATGCGTATTTTGTTTGGAATATTTTTAACAAATGTGTTTAATATTGCAATTTATTTTTTAGACTAATTTCTTAAAGTTCCTGAGACCTTAAGGACATCATAATCCGGAACGTCCAAATGCCGTTTGGTGTTCTAACATCACCTATCTTCATCATTCTCCAGCTTACCTAAATTTAAAAAGAGGAGCCAGATTTCTCCGACTCCTCCAAGTATGCGTCCGCAAACACATACCCCAATTACTAATAATAGTATACTATATCCAATCAAAATATTCAAGAGAATTTTTTTGATCTTTTAATTACTCTCTTCTATATCGTTTTTTTCAATATTTCCATTCGCAAATTCAAATCAGAATGAATAGTTACTGAGGTCACTTCAGCATTAACCATTTTTTCATATTCTTTTGTTATTTTTTCAAACTCTCTTACAAATAACTTAATCTCTGTTTTGGTTACTTTTAAAAGTTTCAAACAATAACATACTAAAATAATATAATCTCCAATAGTTTTAAAATTTATGTATGGTAATCCCATTTCCAAAATCAAACATTGTTTCATTGGCCGTGACGGATCCATCTTTCTAAATCGGGTATCATATACAACATCATTATGTGCAATTGCATTTCTTAAATCTTTTAATGCATATACATACTTATAAACTAATGTACAATTTGTATCACAGGATAAATTAATTCCTATCTTTCTTGATATTTTTTTCCTCATATCTTTTGTCAAACAAGATAAAAGATGTCCAAAATCACCCATTGTCAATATTTCAAAAACAGCCCATATAGGTACTTCATTATAATTCACTGTATTGTAAAAATGAGTTATTTTGGGATTATCTCTTCGATAAGCTGCTGCAATAGAATTTTGAATAGATCCTTGCAAATTTAATTTATTGGCCTGTAATTTCTTTTTGATATCCTCTGATAATTCTTCTGAATTTTTATAACTACTTACCACTTTATCATACATATCATAAATACTACTGGAACCTATTTCTTCCATAATAGTATTCAATGCAATATTTTTAAATGCTGTTTCTATAAACATCATTTTTCCATATAATAATGATTTTAATTTGGTATCATACTGAATCGTTGCATTTATTTCTTTATATGAAATGAACGGAATCTTGTTATATGATTCGCCAAAAAATCTATATCCCTTATATCCATGAAAATATCCTGTATTAATCAACTGCTGTTTTTGCAATTTTCCAGAAATATCAATTCCATTATCTCGTAAATGTCGCATTAATTGATTTGTAGATTTATACTCTGTCTTAGACATATTATCTCCTAGATTTCTAATAATATGTTTAGTATAATATGTTTTTTCATTCTCAACAAGTACGAGTTATATTCTAACACCAGATCCGTTATTCTGGTACAAGCCATTACAATCAGCTTCAATGATAATTGCGTTAAATAAAATGCTAACTTCTCATGTTTTTCCTACTCAAGCCAAAACGTGCCATATTCATCTTCCTCCTTTTCGGGCTCTTCAGCATACATTAATTCTTTACCGATTGCCAGGGCCCGTGCCTTTGCATCTGCCTCGTCAATTCCGAAAGATCCGAGTATTGTTTTCTGTGTAGCTCTGATCGCACGTTTACAATAGTCTCGAAAGATCAAAAATCCTTTTTGACAAACTGACATAGAAATTCACTGCTCTCAGATAAAAATATGTTGCCCTACACGGGTATAAACTGATACAATATACATGGTGATAAACCAATGGCTCCAGAGGACGATCTTGCAGGAAGGTCTCTGGGGCCTTTCCTTTTCATTTGATAATGACAGTATACAGATCAACTCTTGGACATTTGAAAAATCATAAACAAATTATCTCAGACTATTTTAGGCATTTGTAGATAACAGAGACTTACCATTTACGTCACTTTTACTCTTACACTACAAAACTGCCACACTTATGATCATAAACAAATCATGAATGTGGCAGTCCCTTCAATCTTCTTTTCTATTTTTTGAATATTTAATATATTGAATGTGTTTTTCCTTTAGGATATCTCCTTCCTTTTATACACTATATATGTATTATGGATTTTTAATAGCTATACTTTGAAAATATTTCTAATAAGTTAATCCCTATGCCATTACAATACTTAACAAATGATTCTATAGATGGATTTCCATTGTACGATTCAATTTTTGAAACCATCTGTTGTGATAAACCTGTTTTGTTTGCAATGTCTTTTTGTGTCAGTTTTTTTTCTTTTCGAATTTTTTTTAAACATTTTGCAATATTATATATCTCTTTTTCCGTTTCATATTGCTTTTGAAGTAATGGATCAGTTATTACTTCTTCTTTTAATTTCTCTAACAGACTCATATTAATTACCTTCTACCAAATAAATTATGTAATGATTATCACACAAAAATGTCTAAATATAATCTTTTTCTCATAATAAATATCACTTCCTTCCTTTTTTATTTATCCAGAAACTATATTAATATTTTAGGACTTTGTCTGAGGGATATAATCCCTCAGACTCTAGTGGTAATCTTAAATAGGTTCCTTATGAATATCAGGATTTTTTAACATTCTTTTTTCTCGTTTCACAGCAGTTTTTTTGTCTTTTTGCTCTGTTTTATTTTTCTGCTTATTTTCCGTTATGTACGTAATATTAATCGACTTATCATACTTGTCTATATAATAAAATACGCGAACGCCATTCTTTTTAATTTCATAAAGAGTCGGGCTGATATTTTTATCTATTGGTTTTACAATAAAATTTTTTACTCCATCTTCTTGTAATCCCAATAAGATAGTTAACACAACCGGTTTTACCTCTCTCGAAATTTTTTTCAAAAGATCTTTACCACCAGAAGTCCTATACATAAATATTTTCATATAGTACCTCCGTAACAACTGTCAGTTGTATTTTTACTTATAGTACTACAGTTTCATCAAAAAGTCAAGCTATGAAATCAATGATAACATAAGTATCTTAGTACCTATATACACACATATTACTTCAATGGACAAACTTTAATACACTGATAACTGTTGCACATCGTATTCCTGCCGTCTCTCTTGACTTTGACTGGTGTTTCATCCGCATGGATCACAGGGCCCTGATAGATCTGCTGATGCATCCGGTCATATAATAAAGATAAATAGCGTTCACTGCTTTTGATCACCAGCTGGACATTGTCTGTCTTGAAATATGAATATCATTCCTTTTAAATTCCTGTTCCAGACGATACAAAGGCATCGCATTCACATATTTAAAGTTCAGGACTGCCGCTAACGGAGATGGCGTTACGATACTGTTTTTTAAGATTTCAGAAGGTCGTTCTGCACTTATGATCTTATCTTCATTTTTTGCACTATAATAAGCGACATGATGCTCGATCACTTCGAAAGTTGCTGGATGAAAATCCAGTTTTTTATAAATCCTGTCTGGAAGTCTCCGATATCCATTTGGGAACAGCTCAGAAAGCTGTTTTTCAGAAAGTTCATAATATTCTTCCCGGACTGGAAGTCCTGACAGATCTTCATCACGTTTTCCTTTCGGTCTTTTTTTACGTTTATATGCAGGAATGACTTCTTCGATCAATGGTTCTTCTGCACAGTCTGTTTCTATCGTAACTTCAGCTTCGTTAAAACACAGAGTCAACTGATCATAGTCAAATTTCTCCGTTTTCTGAGCAAAACGATCTGTTCGTGACATGGTAAGCTGTTCATAGATCAGGTCAAACTTTCGGTTCAGTTCTTCTAACTGTGTTGTCTGTTTTTGCAGCTGTTCCTGTTGAGAAAGAAACAGTTCGATGATCTGTTTCTTTGTAAATCTGTTTAATTGTCCCTCGTTAAATATGATCTCTTTCATAAGACCACACTATCATAGAACATAAACGCATGTAAAGAGATATGAGACAACTTTTTAAATCCGTGGATAAAGTCATTTTGACAGGAATACTTTATCCACAGAATGTTCAGACGAAACGTGGATGATCTATTTTCTGAATACATTTTTTAGGCTTGATCGTCAGACCTTCCATCAGCCATCGAAACTGCTGGGATGTAAGCTTACATACTTCTTCCTGACTTCTGGGCCATTGGAATTTACTGGCTTTTTGTTCTAACCGTTTATAACAGAGTAAAAATCCATCACCTTCCCATATAAGTGCCTTGATCCGGTCTGTTTTACGTCCACAGAACATAAACAGAGTTCCAGGCTGAAAAGGATCCATCCCATAGGTTTGAGAAATGATGTTTAAAAGAGAATCGATTCCTTTTCTTAGATCTGTATAACCACACACAATATAAACAGCTTGAAGATCTTTTGCATCATTCAGCATTTTTCAGGTTCCTCAGCACACGGAAAAGAAGTTGTTCGTCCGTATTTTCATAGATACGAATGCGAAGATCATCCTGAAAGATATCAAGGAAAGAATCTGTGGTTTGAAGTTTTGATGGATTTTTTTGTACACCCTGATCTTCATGAAACAGTTCTTTGGGTACGATTGCTAGATTTTCCTGAAGTTTTTCTTCAGATACTTGATCGAGATAAGCTTCTTTTACCTTTCTGACTCTGTAATAATATCCAGCTGCAGAAATCCCATAATTCTCTTTACACCATTCATCCAGAGGGATCTGTTGAGGTCGTCCTTTGGATTCCTGCATCATATGAAACCATTCCTGTAATTGAACCTGTTGCGTGACTAAAGTTGTTTTTGACATAAACTATATCGCCTCCTAAAAAAATCAAGAATGTTAAGACTCAAACTTTTTTACAAGTCAAAAAAGTTAAGGCTTAACATTTTTGACCCATGTTTAAAATCTTGAGTTAATTATCTCAGATTACTTTAGGATTTTGTAGAGAACACTGATTTACCGTTTACTTATTTTTAGGGACTTTAATCCCTTTTTTATATTTTCTATAAATTTATTTTTTTTCACTTTTTTAATATCTATAATCATTAAATATATATCTTCACAAATTTTTTCTAATTGTTTTAATGTTATATTTTTATTTTCATACTTAATATATGTTTTTTTCAATTCACGTCCTATTTTATTTAATGTTTTCATTAATTCTTTATCTTTTATATTATTGATTTTTTTATTTTTATTATTTATTATATGAAAATATGCAATATAATGAACATACATATATAAAACATCATATGCTTTTTCATATTTTTTTACTTGCGCATTTCTTATATTATCATAATTTTCTAAAATTTCTATATATTCTAATGCCTTTTGTTCTAAATCATTTATCTCCTTTAATAAACTCATTTCCATATGAATATTCTTTTTTTTCATTATTTTATGTGCAAAACATTCTGCATAATATTCACCCCACATAGCAAACGATTGTATGTTTATAAATTCCGTTAATCCATCAAATGTTCCTAAATCATATTTTTCCTTCATTAAAGTAATTTGTTTCCCCATTTTTAATGAATTAATTTGCTCCTTAAGATGACCACACTCATGATAAATTGTTTTATAGGAAAGCACTATCATTTTATTAATATCTTTATTTTTTGTTTTTATTCCATATATAAATGAATAAACAAAAAAATAAAATATAGACTCCCTCACAATTATTATTTGCGTTACTTTTCCTCTGTATTCCCCTATTATTGTCTTAGCTAATGCATTTTCACTTGTATTTCCCCCTGTATTTAAATACCAAGCTTGTTCTTTTACTATTTTACTATAATGCACATCTGATGCTATTACTACTTTCCATACATATTCTATCTCTATACATTCTTGCATAATTTTTATTAATTTGTTTTCAATTTGCTCCCTATAACTAAAAAAAAAGTCTTTATCGGAGCAACATTTATCAATTTCTAAAATCATATTACACTAATTTCCTTATTTAAACTGATTTCTTAATGTCTACAGGACCTTAAATCTAGATTCCGGCTGCCATGATAATTAATGTTGTATTCATTCGTATTTTTCTCCCCTTCATAATATAAAAATCCCTTTTTATCAAAAGTGAACCTATTTTCCAAATTTTTTCGTATTTTTTATCCAATATAACTATTCACTTTGTAGACTGATTTCTTAATGTCCCTGGGAACTTAAGTTCTTACATTATCTCAAGGCACTCAAGTCTCAAATGTCTCAGGCATCTTAAGTTTCTTATTAGTATATTTATTATTTATCACCAATGGAATGCCCTGCTTCCAATAACCTATTTCATATCCCTGTTGTTCTAATTCTTTCCAACACTCTCCTTCAATAAGAATATGTTCTGACTTTACTCTTCCAAAAAAGCCCTGATCATATCTTTTAGAATCTTTTGGTATATACTTCACCTTATACTTGTCTTCACCTTTAGGCGATAATATCATATAATCTGGATACTTAATTTTAACACTTTTAATAGAATCAAATGTACATACTTTTATATTATCTGTTTTTTTCTGCAAAAATTTATTTCTTCTTTCCTTTGACTTATCTCTATCTTCCTTTCTTCCATAAATTAAAAGATACTTAAAAGTCACATTATCATCAAGCATAATCTGTGGATGACGTAAACACTTTAAAGAATTAAGTATCTGTATTCTACGATTACTATCCTTTAAATAACGTTCCCAATCTTGTATCTGTTCGTATGCCTTGTTAAAATCAGATGTAAAATAATCATCCTTAGTAAAAATTTTCTTTTTAGGATTTTCAATTTCAACAAACACTACATACCATTCATCAGAGCATTTTGTCAAATATGTAAAATCTGAAATATATTGATTTCCCAATTTAAACTTTGAAATAATAAGAGAATAATGTACCTGATGCCCCAAAATCCAATTATTAACCGGTAGTAAATGTCCATGTCTTTCTAAATATCTCTGAACCTCATTTTCATCTTTGCAATTAACAAGAATATCATCATATTCCTCAAAATCCATTGTATATCATCTTCCTCATTCTCGACAACTTCGAGCATTATCCGAATTTTATCTTAAAAGTAAAATTTATAAATTAAATAGGTATCCTGTTTAGAATTTTCTGGTTAATTCTAATTAATTTATCTTTTTACTTTGTATAATTTCTTAATGTCTACAATACCTTAAAAAATCAATACTCCACATACTATTTACTTCTTCCAATGATCTCCTATTTTCACAATAATTATTTTATGATTCTCTATCTCATCTCTTCCCCAACAAAAATAAATCCTTTGGTCACTATATCGAGAGTGAAGTTTTGTATGCGGATTACAGGTAATTTCCACACCTTCATAAATTCCTTTATATTCTACATTTTCATTCGCCCCCTTGCCGGAGCATATGATTCCATATTTACTAGTTAAATTTTTCAATGCAACAGCTTCGTTTTTTTCCTCATCAAAATATATTTTTTGTCCATAATCATTTAACACACTTAAATGTTTATGTAGCTCTTCTACATTACTTTCAAAATCTCCCAATTTTTCTATTGAATCACAAGAATGCTCATGGAATAATAAATTAGGAAATATACTTGGAAACCACTGTAAATACTCTTCATAACTTTTTGATTTTAATGCATAATTTCTTTTAATAATAAGTAAATCATTTCTCGATTCATGTACACATTTTTTTATTTTTTCATCTTCTATAAAATCATGCGGAAATGCTAAATAGCCTGTCAAATTCCTTGTTTCTAAACAACTATAAGTATCTTCTGTATGTTGTTTTGTACATATAATTCGCATTATATATGTATTTAAATCACCTGACTGTTCATATATAAAATTTGTAGCAGTGATACCATCTTTATCAGGCATCTCATAAAACTCATTTGGTATATATAAACTATCATTTGTTTCAATCTCTTCAATATTTTCTACCCAAATACTTGCACCATCAATCGTAATTCCATTATAATTTGTAGATGGTAACGTATAAAAATCTATGCTTTGCATCTTCTCATCTCCAGTAATTCTCTCAAATCCAATCTCTTTTGATCAAAAAAACCTTCTGGCCAATCCTCTAATTCACCATTTTCTTTTGTTATAATATTTTTATGACTACTTTCTTTTCCATTTTTATCAAAAAAAATCGTTTTCATTAATCCACATTGTTTTAAATATGCTAATTGCAAACGGCAGCCATCTATAATATGTTCACTATGAGTTTCAACAATAACTTGTACACCACTTACCGCAATATATGCTAAAAATTTTCCCATCTGTGATTGACTAAATGGATGTAAATGTGCCTCTGGATTTTCAATCAGTAAAATACTATCTTTTTTCATGCTTGCAATTAGTGCTTGAACGATGATAGGAAGCGTACATGATATTCCAAAACCAGTTCCTGTTGGTAAATAAAATTCTCCTTCGTTTCTAAACTTAATAATAGAAATATTTTTTTCCATATCGACACTACTCTGTAAAACCGTGTTAGGAAAGAGCAGTTTTAACCATTCTTCACAATTTGCTGAAAATCGAGTAATTGGAGATATCTTTAATAAATCTGGTAATACCATATCACTATCTAAACGCTGATTTTTGTCTATTTCATTTATAATATAACTTGTGTATTCTCCCTTGCTTCCAACATAATCATCAAGTGTATTTTTTATTTCGTAAGTTATTCTCGGTCCTATTCTTTCTGCATTAAGATAATATAAATTCTTCATCCATAAAAAATTTGGGTTTTCCATATCTTCCAGCATTTGTTCATAGTTACATATCTGAAAGGCTGTGTCATCCTTCTCATCCAATGCTAATATAACATCTTCTAATCCATTTTGTAATTGCAAGCTTATTTTTAATTCTTCATCATTAAAATTTTCAGACATTATATTGATTGGAAGTCCTAAATTAACATCAAAAATATCTGTTGTTCGGACTTTCTTTTTTTCTATATTTTTATAACTATTTACCGCAAGTAAAATTGCCTGAATAACACTGGATTTTCCAGTTGCATTGGCACCTGTTAAAATTGTTATCTGATTCAGCTTTTCTTTGAAGTTTTTGTGACATTTAAAATTTTCTAAGTCAATTTTCTGTATCATCTCCACACCCCTTTCTTAATACTTCTGCTGAAAAATAAAAATTTTGATTTACTCTGCTTCGATCTCCGGTACCTACTGTTATAGAATTGATATAATCCTGATTTTTCAATTCATTTGCAAATGCTTTTACTACCTTATCTTGATAAGATTGCAACATTACTTCATTATACTTCGGATGACATAATAATACTGAATACGCCGTAAAAAGTGATTTATTTATATAGTCTCTCGACATCAGCTTTATTTCATTCCTTTCCGTTATGGAGATTTTTGTAAAGCAATACTGACCAAACACTTGGTAGCATCTTTTCATCGCCATATCAAATTTATCAAATAATTGATCCAGTTTTTCTTCATTCATCTCATTTAATACTTCAATTTTATCATCCAACATAGAAGAAACATTTTTATAATCATATGTTAATTCTTCTTTTTCAAAATCATAAATTAAATAAAAAGCATAAAATCTAAGCGCTAATTCTTGTGCATCCATTCGATTATCTTTAACTAATTCCCGTGTTGCTTTAAGATAGTTTTTATTTTGTATGCTTTTTTTCAAAAATGATCGTACTTGCGGTTTGCATATTGCATTCCGCATTTCTTGTGGCTTTAATTTCATTCCACCTGTATTAATCCTTCTAAAAATATCATAGATGACTTTTTTGGGTGAACGTGCATCTAAGACATTTACGGCTAATTGTGTACGATATATTCTCTGTTGATACTTAACATCTAAATCTTTAAAACGCTTTTTTGAACAAGTATCACTCAAATATTCTAACCCGGTTAATTGAAATTTGTTATTTACAAACTCATGAATAGTAGCTAAACGCTGTTGTCCATCAATTACTTGAAACTTCGAATCCTCATTTTCATAAAAATAAAATGCTGGAATAGGTATTCTAAGCATAAGTGATTCTATCAGTAAAGATTTTCGTTTATTATCTTTCCATACCCTATTTCGCTGATATCCAGGATTCAGTTCTAATAAATTACCATCTTTTAATTCCATGATATATTTCAAAGATAGCATTTGTTGATCAATTCTAATTTTATCCGCATTAAATGGAATTTCCTTGTCATCATCAACATCTTGAGAAAAATTCTCTTCATATTCTAATCCAGCATATTCTGATTCCATCTTTTCTATTTTATCATCTATTTCTAATACCTTCTTCACTTTTCCACCTCCTGCATTCTCTATTTTATTTCATTTTTTCCAAAAAATCGACTTTTAATGCTTTCTTTCCTTCCTGGCAACTCCCCTTATTTACTTTGTAAACTGATTTCTTAATGTCTACGGAATCTTAATTCTATTCCAATTATCATATAAATGTGCATATTTTTTAATGCTTGCATATAATTCCGTCTGCTTACTTGTATTTTGCCACACATTCTCCTATCAAAATATTATATAGCCCCTACTCATTATAAAATGTTAAAATGATTAATGTCAAATACCATCAAACATAATTTATTATTTATCAAAATCTAACATAGCCAATAAAACATGATCCTAACAAAAACCACATCCTATTGGCTACCACCTATTCATCTACTCCCAAAGCTTCTCCGCATAAACCCCATCAGCGATCAACTCCCTAAAAGCGTCCTGCACAGTTTCTTTATCTTCCTTATATGTAACTCCAAACCAACGATCCTGTGTCTCCAACACCTTTACATTCGCTTTTTCTTCTTTCAACAGCTTGTCCACGATGTTCGGTAACAGATATTCACTCTTTAAATCTCCTTCTTCCACATTCGCAAGGAAATCTTTGAAATCTTCTGCTAAGAAATCCAAAAATTCTGGATATCCTGCCCACATGTTCATGGATACTTTATCTTCTGGACTGATCCATTCCTGTACTTCTTCGTTGTCACATTTGATCTGTCCGTCTTCTCCCATTTCGATTCCTGTTGTCTCATATACCTGGCTTAATAAACCATCCTCATCGACAACACTGACTCCTCTAGTCACTGTTCCATTGTCACTTAATGTGTTCTTTAAAACGAATCCGCCCATTCCCATGGTAAATTCTCTTCCAAGTTCTTCTCCTGATACTAAGAAATCATGCAGTTTCACAAATGCTTCTTTTCCATAATAATCATCTGCATTGATGATCACAAATGGTTCTTTCACTACATCTTTGCAGCATAAGACTGCCTGACCTGTTCCCCATGGTTTTGTTCTTCCTTCTGGTACTTCAAAACCTTCTGGCAGATCATCAAGTTCCTGAAATACATATTCTACATCGATCTGTTCTTTGATCCTGTTTCCGATGATCTCCTCGAACTCCTTGAAAATGTCTTTGCGGATAATAAAGACTACTTTATTAAATCCTGCTTCTTTCGCATCATGAATGGAATAATCCATGATGATCTCTCCGTTTGGTCCCATCTTGGCTAACTGTTTGATTCCTTCTCCAAATCTGGAGCCAATTCCGGCTGCCATGATGATCAGTGTTGTATTCATAAATATTCCCCTTTTTTATAAATATTGATTTTTTAAATTTTTTAGCTTTTGCTTAATTTTTTTTGGTATCATTCTTAATAGAAATATTTTTAACTTATATCTTATTTTCCAAGACATAAATTTTCTTTCAATAAATCTATATCCGATATTTTTATATCCATTCAATAATATTTTTCTTATTTTAGTATAATTTGCAGGATGTTCTAATTGTGTATTAATCTTTTTTATCTTTTTAATACTTACTGGCATTTTTTCTATGTTTTTTCCATAATCAACTAATAATTTTTTTCCTTTATAATTATTAACTAGTAAACAAGAAACCCCCTTTGATTCTTCAAACTTTCCTCCATTTTTCTTTAACATTTCTGGGCTGTATTGTTCTATTCCCCAATAATCTCCTATTGTTAGGTCTCCTATCCTACTTTCTTGTGCATATGGACATTGGTAACAACTTTCTCTATATATTTCTCCTGTTAAAAAAAAATGATAATATGAAGAATTTTCTGGATTTATCTTTTTTTCAATTACTCTATTTTTTTTATTTATAGCTTTTATACAACCATCTAACCCCCATCCATACTTTTTATCTCTAAAAATGAAATCTATAATATTAAATCCACCATATTGAGATTGATACTTTAAATAATCATTAAAAACTTTATTTGACGGAACTCCATGACAAATTATATCTATTGTATATAACTTGTCATCACATTTTTCATTCATTTTTTTTACTGCAGCAACTTGACATGGTGTTCCTGAAAATAATACTTTTTCTCCATTCTTTAATTTCTTCTGAATTTCAATTAATATCGGTCTTATATCACTTTGTACATATTTAGATCCTTGAAGTTTTTCTAAATCAACTTTTTTATTAACTATTTGATGTTCTACTTTTACCTCTGACTTTCCAAATTTGTTTGTAACTCCTACAACTACTCCATTGTGCTTCAAAAAATCTGTTGCTAATGCACTAAACATTCCACCAGATGCAGATTTCATTATGCTTTTTTGATTTATATTAATCGCTGCATAACTTTCCAACACACTATTAGTCCCTTCAGCATTGAAATTACAACTTTTAATGCATAATCCACATTCAATACATTTCTTTTCATTTATGGTTGGATACATAAAACCATTCGAATCTTCACATAAAACAATTGCCTGTTTAGGGCAAATTTTTTCACATAAACCACATCCACAACAATTTTCTTTATTTTTATATACTTTCATTTCAAAATCACCATCACATAATTTTCTTAATTTTAAATATTATTTTTTAGGTACTAACTTTCTAAAAAATACATTAAACACAAACCGATTATGTATAATTGCATAAACCATTGATATTATACATGCTAAAACAATCAAAATATTTTCATTCAAATAGAAACATATCAATATCACTATTGTAACAATCCATGATATAATTCTATCAGTTATATATTCTTTTAAAATAACATATTTTCCAACTTTAATCTTTCTATATATATATACAACTAAATTTGATATCAATGTTGAAAATGCTGCTGCATACAAACCTATTTTATATATCAATAATATATTAACAACTAAATTTATAATTGCTGCAGCTATTGTTGTCGTTCCCATAATTTTCGTGTCTTTATATGCCGTAAATATTCCACCATAAAATCCTGAAATATTTGCAAAATATGTAGCTAATAATAAAATAGGAACATAATTTATAGCATAATTATACGATGGATTTATTAATATCTTGAATACAACTGGCATAAATGCTATCATTCCTAATACAATAGAATACATAAATCTTTTTAAATTGTCATAAATAAAATTATAAAAATCATCTTTCGAATCATTTCCAACTACTCTTGCAGAACTTTCTTTCCAAGATTGATAAAAAAATCCATAAACTGTATCCATTAAGTTAGGAAATTTATATGCAATTGCATATAAACCTGAAAATGAACTTCCTAGAAAATTCATTATAATAATTCTATCCGATAAATTTATTATTGACCATGATAATTTATTTGGAATTAATGGTACTGAATAAATTAACATATCTTTTACTACATCTAATGAAATATATCTTTTTACAATATATCTCCACATCTTAAATTTTATAATATATATTATTGAAACCACAATTTGTGAAACTATCGCAGCCAATAACATCCCAATTACTCCTAAATATAATACCGCCAAAAACACTACATTTAGAATTATTTGTATAGTAGTTATTAAAAAATTATATATTGCATATTGGTCTGTTCTTCCAATTCCCCTTAATAAAGCACTTATCATTGTAGATAATACAACCGATAAAATATAAACAACAAAATATATTGTATATTGATACCTAACTATACTCAAAATAGGAATTGAAACTATACTAAATAAACTTCCTCCCAATAAAATTATACATAAAGAATTTGTTATTATTTTTTCTTTTTCTTTTTTTGTTTCACAATCAATCAAAAATCTAAACATAGATTCATCCATCAATAGTGAAATAAAAGGAACACAAAACGTAGCAATGCTAATAATATAATCAACCGTTCCATATTCAGCTGTAGACAAAATGTTCGTATATAAAGGCAATAGAAAAAAAGAGACTAACTTAGTACTTATATTTCCAACCGCTATTATCCCTGTATTTTTAATTAATCGTTTTTTTTCATTCATAAACATTTACCTATATATTTTTTTCTAAATATTTAATTGATTCACTTCTCAATTCATTTAATTTTTTTTCTACTATGCTATAATTTATATGATTATTAATTTCAAACTCATCATTATACAATCTATCTGTTAATTCTAATTTTTCTAATAAATCAACCATCCTCGCAAAACTTTTTTTAGTTTTAAATGTTACAAATTTCTTTTCAAATATAATAGAAAAAACAGTTGCATGAAATGAATTCGTTATTATAAAATCAGCATTTTTTATATATGTTAAAAATGATTTTGGGGATGCACCATACACATTTTTAGCATTTGAAATATTTTTATATTGTTTTTTTGAAATATAGATAACTTTTAAACCTGTATGAATTGACATTTTTTTTACATATGTTAATAATTCATCATTATTCTCAAGCATATATACAAATATATAATCTGTCTCCTGTATAGATTCCAATATTTCTTCATAATCATCTTTTTTTAATAATAATGTTGGATCCACTACTGTATTAACTATTTGATCCGTAAATTTAGCAATAAATTTTTTAGTACTTTCTTCTCTTACAGAAAGTGCATCAAAGGATTTTAAATAATTTGATATTTTTTTCTCATTCAAATTATCAAATGTCAAATGCGCCATACTTGGAGCATATGCAATTTTTATATTATTTGATTCAACAAAATCAAGGAAGTATGCTGGCTCTCCACCTTGTGTTATTTCCAGATTCCATATTTGATCACTTCCACAAATAAAAGCATCAAAGTTTTTATTCAGTTCTTTCATTTGCATATTATTGGTATACTGTTTTTGTGTTAATGGAATGTATTTTTCTATAAATTCTTCAAAATTATGCTTTCTTTTTATATTTCTTTTTAAATAATATAAATCTGCAAAAAAAGACTTAATCTGCGCACTATATAAATAGCTTCTAAATAAATTATATTGTTTATAATCATATTCATAAAAAAAATCAATAACTTTTGCTTCTCCTAATTGATTTGAATTTATATATTTCTGTAATGCATAAGCTTGTAAAACTGATCCGTAATTAAACGAACGATGAAATGTAATTATTCCTATTTTTCTCATCTTATTTTTCTCCTAAATATACCTTACAATGAGTCCCAATAATTCAATAAATGTAGTCCCTTGTCAATATTTCCTTCTTTTAAATACTTTTCTAATTTTCTTTTTTTATATCCTTCCGGTTTAAATTTATATTTTTTATAATATTTAAAATATAAATTTCTATTTTCTAAAAATAATGCTTTCTTAACTTCATTCCCTAGTTCCTTTGATCTAGAATAATTCATAGCTATCTGATCTAAAAACTGATTATATATATCCACAGAAACTATTTTTTCCTTGAATTGTTGATTTAATAAATATTCAGTAATCCATTGACTTTCTATAGACCTCTTATTGGCTTTAGCTTTTTGAGTAATTCCGTTTTTATTAACCCTATACGCATATACATTACTGCCCATTGTCCAACATTCTTTACAAAGTGGGTAAATAAACATTGCAAAAATAGTATCTTCAAATAAATATCCCTCCGGAAAATGGTATTTCTCAAATATCTTACTTTTATAAACTTTTCCCCATGGATATCCCAAAAATTCTTTTACTGGATTTACCTGCTTAATCTTTTCTTTATGTTTAAATCTTCTACTTAGTTTTCCATTATCAAAAAAAGAAAAAGCAGATCCTTCTACAATATCAGCATTTTTTTGATATGCAATATCTAAGAAATTTTCAATTGCATTGGGTAACATATAGTCGTCTGCATCAACAAAAGTAACATATTTTCCTTTCATCTGTGCAATAGCTATATTTCTCGCTCCAGACAGACCTTTATTATCTTGATCAATAATAATAATTCTATTATCATAACTATATTTCATAATTTTTTGCAATGTTTCATCTGTAGATCCATCATTAACTATTATAATTTCATACTGATATTTGGTCTCCTGTTGCAACAACGATTTAATACACTGATCAATATATTGTTCAACATTGTACGCAGCAACAATTATACTTAAATCTATCTGTGGCACAATTTTATTATTAGTTTCTATTTTCCCATTTGGAATTGGTGTTATGTTATACAGAAATTTTTTTACTTCATCTTGACTCATTTCTATTTTTTGCTTTGTTTTCTTTGGTATAGTTAATATGTATATTAGTTTTCGTATAATTTTCAATATTATCCTAGCAAAATCTCTCATTTTAGTTGGTCTCCGTCATATATTTCTTCTTTAATCTTCTTAGATTAAACATTAGATTTCCAATTGCTATTATCTTTTTTTTACAACTATATTCTCTGCTCTTTAATAAATATAATAACGTTCTTTTTATAACATTATTTAATTTTATTAAATATTTTTTTTCTTTCTTATCTATTGCATTTAAATAATCACATTTAACCCCTATTGCAAACAAACACTCATTAGCTCTTACATATTTAATACAATTATCTGGTATTAATTTTTCTTTTATTATCCTCTCAAATACTAAATAATATTTCATATTACCATTTACATCAAATATATTTTCTATATTTCCAATCGTACTATTATCACGTAATCTATAAAAGTAAAGAACGTCTTGTAGATAAAAAACTTTCTCTATTTTCTTTAATGCACAACATACAAAATATGTATCTTCACATATATCTAATGAACTCTCGAATTTTATATTTTCTAATATTTTTCTTTTAAACATCTTGTTCCAAATAAATCCACCTATTGTGCTATCAGTAAAAATACTTCTATAAATTTCTAATTTTTCAATTTTACCAGTTCTTCTTTTTGAAATAGCATTTTCTCTTGACTCAGTATACGCATAATTACAAATAACCATATCATTTTCATCATTGCATAACTTTGCTACCATTTTTTCTAAATACAATCTATCATATACATCATCTGCATCACAAAAAGCTATAAATTCACCACTTGCTTTTTGTAAACCTATATTTCTTGTATCCGATACTCCTGAATTATCTTTTAAAACATAACAAACTCTTTCATCTATCTGAACATATTTTTCACAAATATTTCCACTTTGATCATTTGAACCATCATTAACTAAAATTAACTCAAACTTTTTATATGATTGTTTTAATATAGAATCAATACACTCTTCTAAATATAATTCTGCATTATATATAGGTATTATAATACTGACTAATTCATTCATTTTTTCTTACCTTTACTTTTGTGTTTACTATTGCATTCTTTAAAATATCTTGCTTTTCAAATTCTCTCAAAGCAATTACTACACATAGAAAAATATTAAAAATAATTCTATCTTCTAGCCCCTCCATTAACCCAATTAATAATAATGAAAAAAATGACATTGTAAATATCCCTTTTATTTTTAAATTTTTATCTCCTTTAACATTTTTAAAAACAATTAATAACAAAATAATCCATATTACAGCTCCTATTACTCCACCTTTCAACAAAACATCCAATAATGCGTTATGTGAATAATAATTATTATTCCATAAAAATGTTTCTCCACTTCCTTGTCCTATAATTGGACTATGTAATAATTGTTTTATAGCTGTATCCCAATAATATCTTCTATCTGTAAAAGTAACTGATTTGTGAAGCCACTTAAATAAAAAATTTAAAAAATTAGTATAATTAAAAAATACTACTAATATTTCAAATATCAAATAAATTAAAACAACCAATTTGGGAATTAATATCTTATTTATAAATTGATTTCTATTCAAAAAACACATATATAAAATAATAATAGCTAATGAGACAATACCTGATCCAGAAAAATAGAATAACTCAGTGATTGCTACCATTATAATCATTAGTAACGGCCTTATACTGCTAGAATTAATATTGCTATATAAAACACTGAATATAATACTCAAAATAAATACTAATGTCACTATATTATCTTTTCCCAAAAAATTTATTCTTCCACTATCTACCATAGCAAAATTCAAACCATTCGGAAACACTAATGTTAACACAGCATTTATAATTACTAATATGAATAACAAATCAAAATTAGCTTTAATCAAAATTTTTGAATTAATTTTTGAATAATATCTATATATCAAATATACTCCTATAAAGTTTGCCATATCTACCAATCTCGTAGATATAGCCACTCCATTATGAATACATGAATATAATAAAACAATTTCATACAAAATAATAACTACCAAACTACCTTCTGAAAATATTTTCTTTTTATGTTTAATAACAAATATATAATTCAAAGCAATATATAAAAATGACAAAATTCTCCAAACTGTAAATAAATTATTTATCCATGACTCACCTAACATTTCAGGTATAACATCCGGACGGAAATATGGTATCAACAAAAAAATAATTGTCATATACATCTTAAAATCTATTTTTTTCCAACAAATTTTATAGCCTATCATCTTTATACCTTTCTAATTATTTTCTTAATAGCTAATATTTTATCTTCACCTAACATACGTGCAATTTTCCTTTTTAATCTTTGATTTCCTGAAGTCCATGTTGCACTATAATGGTGAATGGATAATGTCTCCTGACATAACAAATTTTCAACCTTTTTCCCTGATGAATAAGGATCCATATATTTCGCAGGTAAAATTATTATATTATCTCTTATTTCAAGCTCGTCAGAAATAAAAAAACCTTCTTGCTTTATAGCTTTTGTGTTTAATATTGGACATGCTATACATTCTTTATTTTCATAATCAAACTTCATAGTTTCATAATCTACTAACATTTTATTAACTATACTTGATTTTTTTTCTGCACCAAATCCAAGACCTGTATTGATTTCACCACTTTGTTGTTGTGCAAAAAAAGCTTTATATTTTAATATTTCATCTAAATTTTTAATTAGTTCTACATCTGTATCTAGATAAATTCCTCCATAATCATAAATAATTTTTAACCTTGCATAATCTGATACAAAAGCCCATGCTTTTCTCATATAAGCATCTTTGATAAAGCAATTACTATTTATATCAAAATTACTTTCATCCCATCTTTTTATTTCATAATCTGGACATTTTTTCTTCCAAGATTTTATACATTTTTTCACATCTTTAGGTAATTCTTTACCACCAAACCAACAATAATGTATAATTTTAGGTATCATGCGACTTTCTCCTATATCCTATCTTGTATCATTTCTCTATATTTTTTTTCTAATATTTTTACATCTTCTGTTATATTATATTTAGAAACTTCTTTTTCATGTTTAGATATATATTGGATTCTTTTCTCTATTCCAATATCAAATTTTAATATCTTTTTTGCCCATTCATTACTTTTCTCTTCGATAGATTTCCATATTATTTGCCCAAAATCCACTTCTTTAGTTATTTTATCTGAAGCAATACATGGTAATCCTGAAATTTGTGCTTCTAATAACGAAACCGGTAATCCTTCATATTTAGACGGAAAAACAAAACAATCCATTGCCGAATACATTTTTTCTGGACTATTCGTTTCTCCATAAACTATTATTCGGTCTTTATATCTATGTTTTTCTATTAATTCACATATTTGCAAATAATCTGGTCCATTTCCAATTAATAGAAGTACTATATCATCATTAATTTGAGCTAATTTATCGAAAATCTCCAATAAAAATCTATGATTCTTTTGATCATTAAATTGACCTATATGACCTACTACATATTTATCTTCAATTTCCAACTCACTCCTAATTTGATTTCTAGCCTCCGAATCGAATGCAAATTTATTTACATCAAAACCATTTGGAATAACACAAAATGGCTTTTGCCCAAACATCCATTTTCCTGCCAGTCTACCACACGCAAATCCATCTGTATAACCAATTTTAAAAAGAGGTTTTAATATTTTATTTAATATCTTGTGATTACAAGTTGTATTGTGACTATGTGCAATTCTAACTTTTATCCCACATATCTTGGCTAATATTAACTCTGGTGTAATCATAGAACTATTGCCATGAACATGAACAATATCATATCTTTTTTCATTTAATTTTTTTGTTAACTCTTTATAATATGATACAGAATTTTCTAATTTAAATGGAAGTTCTATGATATTTATTCCCATTTTCTTACACTCTTCTCTATAATTATTTAAAATATGATTTCCTACTAATAATGATATTTCAAATTTCCGTTTATTAATATAGCGACAATAATTCATTATAACAGCTGAAATTCCAGTTCTACTCAAGTCAACAGCCACCATAGCCACTTTTATTTTTTCTTCCATCCATTTACCTCAAATCTAGCTTCTTTAATTCTTCATCAAAATTAGGCTTGTGTTTTTTTAAATAGTTTACTGTTAATTCTAAAAGATTCCTATTCATATAAAGTTCCTCTATTTTATCAGCAAACGACTTTGCATCTAAAGGAACTATATATCCATTAATTCCATCTATAATTTGCTCATGTGCTGATGGAATATCTGAAGTTATAATAGGTAAACACAATGTCCTCGCCTCCACTAATGTAATAACATATCCTTCATGTCTTGATGGTTGAACATACAAATCACATTGTTTCATATATGAATAAGGATTATCTTTTCTCCCCATAAGTAAAAATTCATCTTCCACACCATATTTATGTATTAATTTTTTTAAATTTTCTTTTTCCTTTCCATCGCCAATAGCGTACCATTTAAATTTTATACCACGTTCTTTTAAAATTTTTGCTGATTGGATTGCAATATCATATCCCTTTTGATTATGCAATCTTCCTACTGTTAATATTTTAAATTGACCTTCTAATTCATCTTCACATGACAATTTAGATTTTTCACTTATAAGTTCCGTGTCAATCACATTATAAAACACTTCCGCTTTATCTTTTAATTTAGGATATGCATTACAAAAACTCGTCTTTACCGCCTCTGAGACTGCAAAAATCTTATCATATTTATATGCATATTTTTCAACACTCTTAAACCACCAACATAAATCCTCATCATGTAACCAAGTAGCCTTTTTTTTTGCTTTTATTTTCTTTGCCATAAATCCAGTTAAAAAATATCCATATCCATAAAAATCCAGTGCTAAATCGTACGTCTCACTAAAGGTATTTTCTACTGAATTAAATAAGAAATCATAATATGGAATAAATCTATTTATTGCTAATTTCTTTAAAATTTTTGCTGGAATAGAATACATTGAAACCATTTTTGCAACAACACTATTCTTAAATTGTATTTGAACTATTTTTATTTTTCTATTTAAGCGTCCAAAATACTCCAAATCATCATCTAATAATGCTAAAGTAATATCATATTGCTCTTCTGGCATCTTATTTATCAACTCCAACATTGCAACTTCAGCACCACCTCCGCCAAAGGCTTTTGCCATAAATAATACCTTTTTCATAGTTATACTCCTCATTAAATTGAATCTATAAACGATTTAATTGTATTAATTGCCGCATCATGTTGTGATATATATTGATTAAATTTATGCCTACGCGCCTTACTAATTGCATATCCTAAATCCATATTTTCATCTGCATATATAACATAATTCTGAGAAGAAAAGGAATTTGCTATTTCAATTTGATGATCATCCACATGCTCACCATATTTAGCTAAACGTGGCACAACAATAACTGGTTTATTGTGCTTTAAACCATCAATAATTGTTGCTACACCACTATGTGTTACAAGAATATCACATTTATTTATATTTAATTCAAATTCCTCTTTAGACAAAAAATTTGAATATTGGTACCTTTTAGGCTTGTACATACTATGACCTATCTGCGCATATACTTCCTCTTTTATTATATTAGCCATAATCAGCTTATCTATTTTTTTTAATAATCTATCAAATGGAAATTTTTGTGTTCCAACCGCTACAAATATCATCTATACCACCTCAAAATATACCACCAACATAAGTGGCTTTAGGATATACTTTCATCAACGATTTCCATTGTACTAAAAACAAATCTGCAAATCTATATGCTAATTTACCTGTTAATGATCCATCTTTTACCCTTGCAAAAGATTCAATATAAATTAGTTTTGCTCCAAAATGTTTTGCAAAAATACAAAATGGAAATGCTATCATTGCTCCTGTAGTTACAATTAATTCTGGTCTTTCTTTTTCCATAATTTTCCAACTTTTAATCATTAGTTTTATGAAATGCCAGATAAAATTTTTTTCATGTCTATTTATCTGTCTAAACAAATATTTAGGTTTCACAAACGAGTCTTGAGCCTGATTTCCTTCTTCCGTAATATAAATCGTTTCATGCTCTTTCGCAATTTCTCTTAAACACATTAATTCTTCCCAATGTCCTCCTGAAGAGGCAACAAAACAAGCCTTCATAATTTTAGCCCCCTAATTTTTAGTGCAATTTTCTCTGCATGTCAGATACCTACTGTGCCCCATCATCCCCACAAACAACAAGCCACACTGTCTTAAACAATATCCCAATATCCCTCCAGATAGACCAATGATCAATATAATCAACATCCATCTGCACAATCTCCTCAAAGTCCGTGATCGTACTTCTTCCACTCACCTGCCAAATCCCAGTCAGCCCAGGCTTCTGGCAAAGTCTCTTCTTATGATAAGCACTATACTGTTCAAACTCATCCACTGTAGGCGGTCTTGTCCCTACCAGACTCATATCCCCCTTCAGTACATTCCAAAACTGTGGGAGTTCATCAATACTAGTCTTCCTGATAAACTTTCCAACCTTGGTAATTCTCGGATCGTCTTTCATCTTAAACATCAAGCCGTCCATCTCATTCTGTGCCATAAGCTCTTTCTTGCGCTCTTCCGCATCCTGATACATCGAACGGATCTTATAGATCTTGAAGATTCTTCCATTCTTCCCAACTCTCTTCTGTGAGAAGAACAGCGGCCCTGGTGATTCTAGCTTCACCAGTGGTCCGACAATGATCACTGCGATCGCTGTGATCAGCATTCCAACCAATCCCCCGGCAATGTCCATTGCTCTCTTCATCATCAGCATGACAAATGATACATTATGACCAGAGAAGCTTACACTCTCATAAGGTCCAACCTTCTCCAGTGATCGTTCCAGATTCTCATTGATCTGGAACTGAGAAATGTTAAGATTCGTCTTAATTCCCATGTCCTCAAGGTTCTGTACCGTCATCGCGATTGGAAATTCGTCATCCATCGGTATATATAAGAATACTTCATCTACAACCGACCGCATCGCATATTCAAAAATACTTCGATATGAATGTGCTACAACCGGAATCTCGTTGATAAGCCATCCTGTCATATCTTTGTCCACAACTGCAACACTTGTGATCCACAGGTCCCAGTTCTTCTCTTCCATGATGTTTCCGATCACTTCTTCTGCATGATCACTCGTTGTGATGATCATCATCTTTCTTGCATAAGAATGATCCTTTCTTCTTGATAGCCAATACTTCCGATAAACTCGATGTGTGATCTGCATCCATACAAAACTGAATCCAGAAGTAAAGATATAGATAAATCTGGAGTAATCTTCTGCATCCTGGATCAGGAATGCGACCATCGCCATTCCTGCTGCCATCAGGACGACCGTCTGCAGATTCATTCTCATTTCTTCTATAAATTTGCGCTTAAAAAAACCACGATTTGGACGAAACAGAAAGTAGATCATCATAAGTACTACGATCGCAATGAGCCAACGATAATACGTATCGTTCCCCATCACGGTATACCCTGTTTCAATATTTCCAAACCGCAGCCATACTGCTGCAAAATAACCAACAGTAACTCCCACCAGATCTAATAAAAAGATTAGGAAGTTCTGCATCTGTAATCTTGTTGCTTCCATATTCTATTTCATCCCCATTTATTTGACACTTTGTGTTAATTATCTATACTTTCCAAAGTATAGCATATATTTTCTAAATTTCAATACAAATCTTTGTACTTTTTGTCGAACTTTAAATTTTTTTCTTATTTCGTATATTGTTTTTTTGAACTTTTGGCTTTTATTTTGAACTTTTCATTGAACTTTTCTTGTTTTTGTGCTATATTAAACAAAATCATTTGAACTTTGAATTTTATTTTGAACTTTTATCGGAGGGTGTTATGAATCAGACATTTACCTTTGCAGATCGTTTAAAGTCTGCAATGGAACAAAAACATATGAAACAGGTTGATCTTATTCATGCAGCAGAGACTGCCGGAGTCAAGGTCGGGAAGAGTCATATCAGCCAGTATGTCAGTGGCAAGACGGTTCCTCGCGCGGAGATTCTTCATTTCTTATCAGAAACTCTTGATGTCGATGCTGACTGGCTTTCTGGAAATGGAGGGAATGCTGTGAATCTGGAAACTTCTCCAAGAAGAACATTTAGCAAATCTACCAAATTAGATAATGTACTTTACGATGTACGTGGTCCTGTCGTAGATGAAGCGAACCGCATGGAACGTAATGGAACTCATATCCTGAAATTAAATATCGGGAATCCTGCCCCATTTGGTTTCAGAACCCCGGATGAAGTCATCTATGATATGAGACATCAGTTAGCTGACTGCCAGGGATATTCTGCTTCTCAGGGATTATTTGCTGCAAGAAAGGCGATCATGCAGTATGCGCAGCTTAAGAAGATCCCAAATGTTGATATCGATGACATTTATACTGGAAATGGTGTCAGTGAACTGATCAATCTGTCAATGTCTGCTTTATTAGATGATGGGGATGAGATCTTGATCCCTTCTCCGGATTATCCTTTATGGACGGCTTGTGCAACGCTTGCTGGTGGGAAAGCAGTTCATTATATCTGTGATGAACAGTCTGAATGGTATCCTGATATGGAAGATATCAAGCGAAAGGTAAATTCCCGTACAAAAGCGATCGTTCTGATCAATCCTAATAATCCAACGGGAGCTCTTTATCCAAGAGAAGTCTTACAGCAGATCGTTGATATCGCGAGAGAACATCAGTTGATGATCTTCTCTGATGAGATTTATGACCGTCTGGTGATGGATGGAGAAGAGCATGTATCCATCGCTTCCTTAGCTCCAGATCTGTTCTGTGTGACATTCTCTGGTTTATCCAAGTCTCATATGATCGCTGGTTTCCGTATCGGATGGATGATCTTAAGTGGTAATAAAGCGATCGCGAGGGATTATATTGAAGGTTTAAATATGTTATCAAATATGCGCCTTTGTTCCAATGTTCCTGCACAGGCAGTTGTCCAGACAGCACTTGGCGGCCATCAGAGTGTCAATGATTACATCATTCCTGGTGGACGTATTTATGAACAGAGAGAGTTTATTTATAATGCATTATGTGATATCCCAGGTATCAGTGCAGTGAAACCAAAAGCTGCTTTTTATATCTTCCCGAAGATTGATACGAAGAAGTTTAACATTACAAATGATGAGCAGTTTGCTCTGGATCTGCTTCGTGAGAAGAAGATTCTGATCGTGCATGGAAGTGGATTTAACTGGAAAGATCCGGATCATTTCAGAGTAGTTTATCTGCCTCGTGTGGAAGTGCTTGAGGATGCTTCTGTGAAGCTTCGTGATTTCTTGGAGTATTATAGACAGTAAAATCTTACTCCATTATAAATTTTTGAAGAATGTACAATAAAAAAGAGAACTTGCCTGCTTGTATGCAAGTTCTCTTTTTTATTATCTCTTAACAATCTTTAAGTCATATCCTAACGTATTTATAATCTTACAGAATGTTGCCAAAGACGGTTTTACCAATTTCTTTTCTATTCTTGATATTGATTGTTGTTTATTTCCTGTCATTTTTGCTAATTGTGTTTGCGTAATATGTTGCTCTTTTCTAATTTTGATCATTTCCTGAATCAGCTTATATTCGTTCCTGCTCTCATCCCATTGTTTTGCAAACGCTTTATCTTTTTGTTTCTTTTCATGAATTAATTCTTCTGTTTTTATCGTTGTAAATGGCATATGATCATTCCTTTCCGATTAGATAATGTTCATATATTTCTCCTTAATCATACATCATATTTGTTGTATTTACAATGTATTTTTTCTTATTATACTATCATTATCATTTTTGTCAATATTTCACTTGTAATTATTTTACATTACAGATTCATATAAAAATAAACAAACACCGGCATAGTAACCACCGCCAACAATGTCGTCATAACATTGATCGCACTTGCGTATTTCGAATCGTTTCCGTACACCTGACACATCTGTGTGATCGTTGAGGCGCATGGTGTGATCGCTGCCATATATGTGATCAGAATGATGTTTTCTGCCTGTGGGTGCCAGTTTTTCATTCCTAATAGAATAATGACTGCAAGTGCTACGATCGGTTCGATCACTAATCGGATGAATGTGACCAGATAGATTCTTTTGTTTGTAAATACTTTCTTTAGATCGACTCCTGCGATCAGCATTCCTGTGACGATCATACTTAATGGTCCGATCATGCTTCCAATGGATGACAGGGTATTTCCTATGATCTCTGGAAATCTGATCTTCGTGAAGAATAAAAATACTCCTGCGAATACAGAGATCATGTTTATATTTAACAGGATCTTCTTTAAACTGATCTCTGTTTCCCCACTGATCTTACATTTGCAGTGGGTCCAGATGAAGAATAATTGAACACTCATGAAGACGCAGCCGTAGATGACCCATTCTTTTCCTAAGATATAGGTGACTAATGGTACGATCAGGTTGCCTGAGTTGGAATAGTAGGCAGATGTGTATTCCACCGTGTTTAAATGAAACATTTTTCCCATGATCCATGTGACAAACAGTAATAAAAACTGCAGGATCACAGATGCGATACATGCAACTGCCAGTCCTTTCATAATGCTTGGGGTATAGTCTACCTGAAATGCAGTGATGATCACAGATGGTACGATCATATAGAGTATGATCTTTGAGATTACTTTGCTGTCTTCTTCTTTTAAAAATTTGATCTTTACCATAATGTAACCCATGAGGATCATCAGGAATAGTTGTACGATCTGTTTTAGCAGCAGAATACTGATTTGCATGGTGTTTTCCTTCTTTCTTTTGTATGTTTTCTTGATATCTCATCCTAGTATATCATTCTGCTTTTTTTATACAAGAAATGTTTCGAATTTGATACATCTTTCTTCGTTGTTTTTCTTGGAATCATCTTGATAATCTTCCCAAAAAGTATTAGAATCTGTATAGTTTTTTGAAAGAGGGTATTGTATATGAAGAATTCTTCGAAACAGTCCGTGAAGATGGATATGCTTCATGGAAGTTTATTCGATAAGATGTTAATGTTTGCTATGCCGCTTGCTGCCTGTAGTATCTTACAGCAGCTTTTTAATTCGGTCGGTACTGCCGTTGTCGGACGGTTTGCGAGCAGTGAGGCTTTGGCGGCGGTTGGTAGTAATAGTTCTGTGATCGCTTTGATGGTTACATTGTTTTCTGGGATTTCTCTTGGTTCTAATGTTGTGATTGCCAATTATATCGGACAGAATGATACGAAGCGGATTCCTCGTGTGGTACACACCGCTGTGTCTCTTGCACTGCTTAGTGGTGTTTTTTTGCTGATTCTTGGACAGTTTGTGGCTCATCCAATCCTTTTGCTGATGGGTGCACCGAAGGATATCATTCATCTTGCAACGTTATATCTGCGGATTTATTTTCTTGGAATGCCATTTTTTATGTTATATGATTTCGGTGCTTCCATTCTTCGCAGTATCGGAGATACACGTCGTCCGATGTATGCTTTGATTGTGTCTGGTGTTGTAAATGTGATCTTGAATCTTCTATTTGTCGTTGTATTTCATATGGGTGTTGCAGGTGCCGGACTTGCGACGGTTGGTGCGAATGCAACAAGTGCGATTCAGATTCTTTATTTTCTGACACATGAAGAACTTCCGATCCGGTTGTCTTTTAAGTCTTTGACGATTGATCGGGATGCCGTTTCTAAGATTCTTAAGATTGGGGTTCCTGCAGGACTTCAGGGAATGGTGTTCTCTCTTGCCAATGTCTGTATCCAGTCTGGGATCAACAGTTTTGGAGCTGGCGGAATCGCAGGGTCTGCAGTGGAATTAAATTATGAGTATTTTGCTTATTATCTGGTCAATGCCTTTGCTCAGACGGTGGTTACATTTACCGGACAGAATTATGGGGCGAAAGATGAGGCGCGTTGTAAGAAGATTTTTCGTCTTGGAATGTTGTGCAGTGTGATCTCTTGTGGAATCCTTAGTACGATCTTTGTTGTATTCCGTACGTTCTTTATTGGATTATTTACAAGTGATCCATCTGTCTATCATTATGCCCAACTTCGTTTTTTGATCGTTCTGACATTCGAATGTCTGACAAGTTCTTATGAGATCAGTGGTGGATGTCTGCGTGGATTTGGACGTTCCATGACTCCTGCGATCCTGACGGTGTTTGGATCTTGTGTATTACGTTTGATCTGGCTTGCGACAGTCTGTAACTGGTTCCATGATTATAAGCTTTTGATGGCGATCTATCCAATCTCTTGGGTGTTGACTGGAACGATGGTTCTGGTGGCTTATTTTAGGACACGTAAGAAGCTGTTTGTATAATCTGTAACTAACAATTTATATTTAAAAATGTCCAATGCAGCAATTTATTTTATAATCGCTTCATTGGACATTTTCACTTATTTACTTCCTATTCATCTTCCTGCAATGCATACGCTCTTTCTTCGATCGATTTCTTCTTTATTTCTTCATAGTTCTTTAACTCTTTGATCGCTTGTCCTGACATTGCATACAGGATGAAGATATTAAAGATCGTCATTAACCCAATTCCGACATCTCCTAAATCCCATACGAATGTATAGGTCTGGATTCCTCCGATAAATAACATCACAAGTGCTAATACTTTATAGGCTGTCTGCCATCCCCATTTGTCACCGAACAGGTAGGCGACGTTGGATCTTGCATAAAATAAGATTCCAAGGAATGTCGAGAAGCTGAACATCCAGAGGATCACTGCGATAAATACAACTCCGAATCCTCCTAAATGGTAGTTCATTGCTGTCTGTAACAAGTTCATACCGGTTAATCCATTGGTCAGATTCTGTGGTGCTAATAACATTAACATTGCCGTACAGCTGCAGATCACGATCGTGTCGATGAAGACTCCTAATGCCTGTACCAATCCCATCTGTGCTGGGCGTTCACAGTCTGCTGCAGCTGCTGCACATGGTGCGGATCCTGATCCTGCTTCATTGGAGAATAATCCTCGTTTCACTCCGTTCATAAGAACTGCTCCAAACCCTCCGGCTGCGACCTGACGGATTCCAAAGGCTTCTTTGAAGATTCTTGCGAAAACCCCCGGAATGCTTGGCAGATTCGTGAGGATCACAAAAATTGTAATCCCGAAGTAAATGACTGCCATGATCGGTACCACGATATCTAATACTTTGACCGTTGCATTCTTCCTTAGTACGATCACTGCTGCCACAATAACAAGCACGATCGTTGTATAAAGTGTTGGAATATGGAAGGCATTGTGGAATGATTCTGCCACGGAATTACTTACCACCTGACTGATCCCACACCAACAGATCAATCCTGAAATCGCAAATAAAACAGCGATCAGCGTGTGTTTTTTCTTCTTTCCTTGTCTCTCTTCCATAAAGTGGTGAATATAATAGGCTGGTCCTCCTCGATATCCACCATACAGGGGGTCTTTTTCTTTATGTAACTGTGCAAGAGTTGCTTCGATAAAGGCTGTCGATGATCCAAGCAATGCTGTGATCCACATCCAGAATACGGCCCCTGCTCCACCTGCGGATATTGCTGCGACAACTCCTGTCAGATTCCCCATTCCGACACGTGTTGCTGTTGATACGATCAAGCTCTGTAAAGAAGAAAGACTGCTTTTTTCATCTTTTCCATTCTTATTGTTTGCTGTTAGTGCTTTGACCATATCTGGTAACAGGCGGATCGGTAAAAATCTTGTTTTGATCGTAAAGACGATACCTGCTGGAAGCAGCAATATAATGAGCAGCGAAAGTCCCAGGCTTCCACCTCCTGGTAACGGAACATGAATCCATTCTCCCCATAAAAACTGATATATATTTTCTATTAGCTGAACAATCATTGACTTGCCTTTCCTTTCATTGTTTTTTCCAAAAAAGAAGGTATGCAGTTTTATTCTGTTATGCATACCTTCTTTTTATTATATAAAATTTTCTGATAAATGTCAAAAAATTTACTTCGTATACCTGCTTATCAGTGCAAGGATCAGGAAACATACCACCTCGAGCAGTACGATCGTTCCTCCTGGCTTAAGACCTACATAATAAGACAGTGTTAATCCGATCACTGTTGTGACCAATGCTGTGATCACACCGATGATCATGACTGCTTTGTAGCTTCGTCCTACCTGCATTCCGCATGCGATCGGGATCACAAGCATAGATGAGACGATCAGTGTTCCAACCGTTCTTGATGCGATCGATACCGTCAATGCGGTCAATAAAGTAAAGATAAAATTGATTGTCTTGACAGGTACACCGCTGATCCTTGCTGCATTTTCATCAAATCCGATATAGAATAGTTCTTTATATAGAAGCAATACACAGAGCAATACTAACACACTGATCACACATACGATCTTCAGTTCGTCTTTACTAATGGATATGATACTTCCAAATAAGAAACTGTTAAAGTTCGTTCCGTTTTTTACGAATCCGGATAGAATACCAGCAAGTCCGATCCCTGTTGACATAATGATTGATATCGCCATCTCAGAATATCTTGGAATCTTTCTTCGGATCGCTTCGACTCCCAGGGCTGCAAACAGGCAGATCCCCATTGCTCCTAAGATCGGATTGATTCCTAATAACAAGCCCAGAGCAACACCTGCCAGGGATGCATGAGAGAGTGCATCTCCGATCATGGACATTCTTTTTAAGACGATCGTGATTCCGATCAATGGTGCGATCACAGCCAGTAAGATTCCTGTAATAAATGCACGCTGCATAAATCCGTATTGTAACATCTCGATCATTCTTCCACGATCCTCCCTTCATCCATTCTTAAAATACGATCACATCCTTTACAGTCCTGCAGTCTTCCGTGTGTGATCATAAAAATGGTCGTATTGTATTTTGTATTGATCTCATAGAGCATATCGTACAAGATCTTTGTTGATCTTGCATCTACTCCCGTTGTTGGTTCATCTAAGATCAGAAGTTTCGGATCTCCGATCATTGCTCTTGCGATCATCACTCGCTGCTGCTGTCCACCAGATAATTCACCGATCCGTCTCTTAAGGAATTCTTCCATTCCAAAATCCCTTAGTGTCTCTTTGATCTTATTCTTATGCTTTTTACGTGGCAGATGAAACAAGCCAAGTTCCTGATAAAGTCCTGTGATCATGATCTCTTCTACCGTTGCTGGGAAGCTCTGGTTCTTACTGATCCCATTCTGTGACACGTAACCGATCCGTTTCTTTAATCTTGGATCGTTATTCATCAGGATGATCTCTCCTTCATCTGGTTTCATTTCACCTAAGATCAGACGCATAAGTGTACTTTTTCCGCTTCCATTTTCACCAGTCAGAACAACATATTCACCTTCATGGATCGTCAGATTGATCTCTTCTAAGACTTCCGTATCACTGTATCCGAATTTTACATGATTTAATTGTATCATCTGTTTTGTGTTTGATTCACTCATTCGCTTAATGCCTCTTTGATTGCAGCGAGATTTTGTTTCATTACGGAAAAATAATCTTCTCCTGCTTTGATTTTTTTGTTACTTAGTCCTTCCAGAGGGTTTAACATCTTTGCATTGGCTCCGGTCTCTTTTGCAATGGTTTTCGCTACTTTCGGACTCACCAGTTCTTCAAAAAAGATTGTTTTTACCTGATGTTCTTTTGCAAAGCGGATCACTTCGCTCATCTGTTTGGGATCTGGTTCATCGTCTGCGGATAATCCCTCAATTCCCATCTGTTCTAACCCATATGCGTGACATAGATAGCCAAATGCTTCATGTGCCACAACAAGTTCTTTCTTTGTAAGTTTGGATGTTTCTTCCTTATATAATGTATCTAATTTGTCACATTCTTTTGCGTATCTCTTATAATTCGCTTCGTAATAATCTTTATTCTGTGCATCCACTTTGATCAATGCTTTCTTGATCTTGTTCATCTCATACTTTGCATTCTGTGGATCTAACCAGACATGTGGATCATTCTCACTGTTGTGTTCGTGATCATGTTCATGTGCATCCTCATCTTTTAGTAACTTGATCCCTTTGGATGCTTCAACGCTTGTAAGTTCTTCCGTATCAAGGCTTTCCAAAACGTCATCTACCCATTGTTCCATGCCGGCTCCATTATAAATAAAGATATCTGATTTCTCCATCTCGATCAGATCCTTCGTTGATGGTTCCCAGTCATGAGGTTCTGTTCCTGCTGGTACTAAATTGATCACTTCTACTTTGTCTCCACCGATCTTCTTTGCAAAATCATACATGGTGTAAAAACTTGTTGTAATCCTTATCTTGCCATCTGCTTTCTTCTTGCTTGTATTGCCAGTACATCCTGCCATGCAAAAACTCATGGATATGATGCATACCAGGATCATCCAAATCTTTTTTCTCATTCTTCTACTCCAATTCCTGTGGTTTCTCTCTGGTATTTATAGCAAATCTTTCTTGGTCGTGTCAAGCGTGGTTTATGAATGATCGCTGAAAATAGACGTGCGAAATGCATTCTGTGACCATAATTCGTTCCCATAGATGATCCTGTAACATCCAGTATACATCAGGGCTGCGAGCACTACGTCCACCACACTGTGTTGTTTTAAGAACATCGTCGACATGATAATTAATATCGTTAAGACAACACATACTGCATCGGTGCTTTTCTTATATTTTCTCTGATTCTTCAAAATCGCAACGCAGCATGCCAGAGAGTTAAATACATGGATACTTGGAAGTACATTCGTCGGAGTATCCGTGTGATAGATCATCTGTACTGCTTTGATAAAAATGCTGTCTCCAGTAAGAACTGGTCTTAGATCCTGTCCATTCGGAAATACTAATGAGATGATCAAAAACAGGGTCATGCCTGTTCCAAGTGTTATGATCAGCTGATAATATTCTTTCCATTGATTCTTATTAAAAAACATAAAATAAAGAACTGTAACTGCTACAAATAAGAACCATAACAGATATGGTACGATAAAATATTCGCAGAATGGTATCTGATCATCTATCGTTGTATGTATGATGTAATGATGCACATCTCGATCTTCAATGTAGGAAAATGTGATCATATAAACTATAAAAAATACTGCGATCATACCAAGATGTCCATTCTTTATGATCTCATTTAATTTTGTTCTCAATTGTGACTCCTTTCTTCAAAATCATCGCCTGTTAGAAAGTGTATACATATAGTAGTACCACGATTTTGTAGAAATTTCAAATCTTTTATCGAAATAGTTGTGGCGGGATCTTCTTAACTAGCACTCCACTGAGCACTCCGATGATGATCCCTGCGATCGTTCCTGTGATAAGTAATACTGGTGCATAATAATAAATCTTCGTATTCTCCATTAAGAAAACAGCGACACTAAGCTGCCCGATATTATGCGCCACTCCACCTCCAACGCTGATTCCAATGGGTGAGAATCCTTCGATCTTCTTTAGAAGTCCCATGATGACCAGACTTAAGATCCCTCCTGCCAGACTGTAGGCAATCGTCATTGGATTTCCAAATAAGAATCCGGCCAGTACAACACGGATCACTGAAATCTCAAGCGTTCTTGTCCATGTTGTAAAGAATAACAAAACCATGATCACTCCATTGGCAAGTCCTAATTTCACTCCGGGAATTCCAACTGGTACCGGGATCAATACTTCTATATAGGATACAACAAGTGCCAATGTTAAAAACATCGCATCTGTCGCTAATCTTTTTGTTGACATATATTTTATTTCTCCTGTTGTTTTCTATCTCATCTGATGTTTATTGTGTTACCCCGTCTAATTCCTGTTCTTTGCCATCTTCTGATTGAATCTCAATCACTACTTTATGCGGCAGACATACGATTGTTTCTCCTGATTTCTCGATTGCTTTATGTTCTGCACAGATCTGGTCTTTACAGTCTGCTTTTTTCATTGTAACTTTTCCATCTTTGATCTGCATGACATTCGTGCCATTTTTCTCTGGAATCTGATAAATTTGATCTTTCTTGATGGATGTTTTGTACACTTCTTTTCCGTCAACTGTCACGATCACTTCTTTTCCGTCTTTTTGTGTCATCTTGATCGCTGCCAAACTGATCAGTGAAATTGCCAGTACTGCTGCGATCAAGATTATATCTTTTTTCTTCATCTTTATACCCTGATTCTTCCCAGTACTTCTCCAATTGGATCTGTAATGCACAGATCTGCCTGTTTGTCTCTGCTTGTCGCATCACGATTCAGTACTACAAGATATTTTCCTTTAAAATAATCGATCATTCCAGCGGCTGGGTAGACAACCAGTGATGTTCCTCCAATGATCAGCATATCTGCCTTGGAAATGGCTCTGACTGCTCCGTTGATCGTCTGAGAATCTAAACCTTCTTCATATAATACAACGTCTGGTTTGATGATTCCCCCACATTCATCACAATATGGGATTCCTTTGGCATTCACGACATAATTCACATCGAAGAACTTGCTGCATTTCTGGCAATAGTTTCTGTGAACACTGCCGTGCAGTTCAAAGACATTTTTACTTCCTGCTGCCTGATGAAGCCCGTCGATATTTTGCGTAACGATCGCAGACAGTTTTCCCGCCTGTTCCATTTCTGCCAGTTTTAAATGTGCCTTATTCGGTTTTGCATCCAAGAAGATCATCTTATTCTTATAAAAATCATAAAATTCTTCCGTATGCTGTGTATAAAATGTATGACTTACCATAACCTCGGGTGGATATTTATAAGTCTGGTGATACAAACCATCCGTGCTTCGAAAGTCTGGAATATGACTCTCTGTTGAAACACCTGCGCCACCAAAGAATACGATATGATTACTTTCATCGATCATCTGTTGTAATTTTTCAATCTTTTCGTTATCCATGACTTTTTCCTCCTTGAAATCTAATTGTTCAAAAATCATCTACAAAGTTAGTTGCTTATAACTTATTTTTATATACTTTATCTTTTATTGTACAAGAAAAAAAGGCCTCTTGTAAAGAAGCCTTTTCATTTTTTTAATCATTGCTTTGTTCTTGAATCTTACTGATCTGGTGTAAAGTCTCAAAAACTGCTGCCATATCGTCTTTGATCAGTTTTCTTTGTTGTTCATAAATACTGCGATAGTATTTTGTTCTTATTGGATCAGGTTCATAAATTTTCTTGATCTTTCTTGTTTTTTCAAATACCTGACTTGGATCTTCCAGATCTCCTACCGCATATGCTGCGATCACTGCATCTGTAAGAACTGCTCCTTGTGCATTTTCTAATGTAGCACTCTTACATCCTAACATGTCTGCTTTAATCTGATTCCAGACTTCTGAATTACTTCCACCTTCTGTGATCGTCATAAATTCAAGTGGCACGCCTGCTTTTTTATAAATATCTGTCACACTCATATAATCGTAACCGATCGCTTCTAAAACTGCACGCCACTGTACTCCCTGATCTGTGTCCATCGTCATATTCAGGAAACAGGCACTTGCATTGGATGTTTCTCCAAATCCTCCTGTTAAATATGGAAGAAACAGGACTCCTTTGGATCCGCATGGCACATTTTGTGCTTTCTCATTTAATTCATCAAAATATGCTCCATTTCCTGCTTCGTTGCATACATTATCTCGATACCAACGAAGTGCTAATCCACCGGTTCTTATGAATCCCCAATAAAAGTATGTATTTTCTAAAGTTCCGCTGTTAAAGATCAGTTCATTTTCTGGTTTGCTTAATTCTTCATTGATCCCATCGGTTGCGATACAAAACATCGCACATGTTCCTGCTACGTCGGCTGCCTGATCTGGTTTGATCACTCCGCATCCGATCATAGACTGCATCGTATCTCCGGCTCCCGCACAGATTGGGATTCCTGGTTTCAATCCGGTTTCTTTTGCAAATGTCTCTGATAATGTTCCAATGATATCCCATGGTTTTTGAATCTTTGGCATCATTTCCATTGGAATTCCAAGGATCTCTAATTGTTCTTTGGACCATTTTTTCTCTGTTACACGGTATCCTAGTCCCCATCCAGACATCGTTCCCCAGTCGATAAATGCATCTTCTGCAGACAGTCCTGCAAGATTGGCTAGGATATATGGGGCATTGTGCATGAATTTTCTGCCTTTTTCTTTAAAACCCTCACAATTGTTCATCATCCAACGTGCAAACATCGCTGGAAACATACAGTTTGGCTGAGGATTTCCAGTCTCTTTTGCCCAGATCTCATAATGATGGGATGCTAGTTCCTCAACATCTTCTTTTGTTCTGGAATCCAGATAATTGATGTAAGGTGTGATTGCATGGCAATCCTTATCAACACCGACAATCCCGCAGATGATCCCATCTCCAAAAATAGAGCGGATGTTGTCTGGATCCAGATTCTTTTCTTTCATTTTTGTGACGCAGTTCCTGATCCCTGTAACCGTTGCATGAAGATACTGGTCTGCATCCATTTCCACCCATCCCGGATGTGGATAATTTAAGATTGTTGCATTGGTATCCTGCACGATCAGGTTCATATCAATATCATAAACTGCTGTTTTTACACTTTGTGTTCCTGCGTCAAATCCTAAATAATATTGTTCCATATTAACTTCCTGCTTTAATTTCTGATTCTTTTTATGCTTCTACTTCTTTGATCAGCTGTACCATTTCGATTGCAGATAATGCACAGTCATATCCTTTGTTTCCTGCTTTTGTTCCAGCACGTTCAATTGCCTGTTCGATATTTTCTGTTGTAACAACTCCGAATAAGACTGGAATTCCTGTATTTAATGATACCTGTGCGATTCCTTTGGATACTTCGTTACATACATAATCATAATGGCTTGTTGCTCCACGGATCACTGTTCCAAGACAGATCACTGCATCGTATTTTTTGCTTTTTGCCATCTTGTCTGCGATCAGTGGAATCTCAAAAGCTCCTGGTACCCATGCGATATCGATATCTTCCTCTTTCACATCATGTCTTTTCAATCCGTCTAAAGCTCCGGATACTAATTTGGATACGATAAATTCATTAAATCTGGCTGCTACGATTCCTACTTTTAATCCGCTTGCTACTAATTTACCTTCTAATACTCTCATTTTAATTACTCCTTTTTTCTTCGTTAATTTCGTTAATCTTAAGGTCCCTGGGGCCTTAATTTTTTTAATTTTTCTGTTAATTTAAACTTCGTATGTTGTCATGTGTCCCATTTTCTTTTGCTTTGTCTGCATATAATATTTATCAAATGGATTGATTGGCATCTGGATTGGTACTCGTTCTACGATCTCGAGTCCATATTCATTTAATCCGTCAATTTTGGTTGGATTGTTTGTCATCAGTCGTAGTTTTTTGATTCCTAGATCCTGTAAGATCATGGCTCCTGCACTGTAATCTCGTTCATCATCTTTAAATCCAAGAGCTAAGTTGGCCTCGACTGTATCCATTCCCTGTTCCTGTAATACATAAGCTTTCAGTTTATTGATCAATCCGATTCCTCGTCCTTCTTGACGCATATATAAGAAAACCCCTCGTCCTTCTTTCTCGATCTGACGCATTGCACGGCTTCGCTGTTCTCCACAATCACAGCGTAAAGATCCAAAAGTATCCCCAGTCAGGCACTCAGAATGCACACGGCATAAAACTGGTTCTCCGTCTGCGATATCTCCTTTGACCAGTGCTACATGATGTTCCCCACTTCTCTGGTCTACATACCCATGTGCCTCAAATGTTCCATATTTTGTTGGAAGCTGTGCGATTACTTCGCATACTACATCGCTCATCTTGTCTTTTCCCTCCTCGTTTTTTATTAAAATCCAGCATTTCTTAACATTTCCATTGTTAAGGTGCTGTTTGTATGTTTGTCGTTTGTTTCCTGCTGATCAAAATGCAGCAGTTTATCTATATATTTCCCAACCATGTCATTCTCCAGATTGATCTTATCTCCTGGTTTTTTATATCCAAAATTGGTATTTTTTATGGTATGTGGGATCATGGATACGGAAATGGTATCATCGCTTAACTTAGCGATCGTCAGGCTGATTCCATCGAGTGCGATCGATCCTTTTTCAATACAGTATTTCATGATATTTTCTGGGGCTTTGATCGTAAACCATACAGCATTATCATCTTGTTTTACACTAACAAGTTCCCCTGTATCGTCCACATGGCCTGCTACCATATGACCTCCGAACCTTCCATTGGCTGCCATCGCTCGCTCTAGGTTGACGACAGATCCCTTTTTTAAACTTCCAAGACTGCTTCGGTTGAATGTCTCATTCATCACGTCTGCCTGAAATGTATTGCCGCTAATGTGAGTCGCTGTCAGGCAGACCCCATTAACTGCTACGCTGTCTCCCAATTTAAGATCTTCAAAAATAACATTTGCTTTTATCGTAAGGACTGCTGCTTTGCTTCCTCGCTTCAGGGATATGACTGTTCCTAATTCTTCTACGATTCCGGTAAACATGATCGCACCTTCCCTTCCAGTAATATGTCATTTCCAAGTGGTGTTGCCTTTAATTCATCAAATACCAAAGCTTCTTGGATCCTTTCGATCCCTTTGCCTTCTACAGGTGTTTTGGCCTTTTCTCCTCCAAATAATTTTGGAGCAATATAGGCGTAAACTTTGTGAACACAGTCGTTTTTGATCAAGGATTCATTCAAGATTCCACCACCCTCAACTAAAACACTGTCAATTTCCATATTTCTTAACTGTTTTAAAACTTCTTTGACATTGACCTTTCCATCTTGCTCTGACGTTTTTAAGATCTTGCATCCTTTTTGTTCTAATTTTGCTATTTTTTCTTGATCCTTACTTATGGTAGCGATGATCGTTGGAATTTCTCTGGCTGTTTTTACGATATTTGATCCTTCCGAAATCCTTAAGTTTGAATCACATATCACACGAATTGGATCATTCCCATGTTCGATTCGTGCATTTAACATCGGATCATCTGCTAAAACCGTACCGATCCCTGCCATGATCGCTGCATACTGATGTCGTAATGTATGTGCATGTCTTCTGGCTTCTTCTCCTGTGATCCACTTGGATTCACCAGTTGCCGTTGCAATCTTTCCATCCAATGTCATTGCGTATTTTAGTGCTATATATGGAATATCATTCTGAATATAATGAAAAAATATATCGTTTAACTGTCTGCACTCTTCTTCAAGAATTCCTGTCTCAGTTTCTATTCCATGATCATTCAGGATTTTGATCCCGCCCCCTGCCACTTTCGGATTGGGATCTAAATTCCCGACATATACTTTCTTGATTCCTGCTTCAATCAATGCTTCCGTACATGGTGGTGTTTTTCCATAATGGCAGCATGGCTCCAATGTTACATAAATCTCAGCTCCCTCAGGATCTTCTATACAGTTTTTTAAGGCATTTCTCTCTGCATGTAATCCGCCGATCTTCTCATGATATCCTTCCCCAATAACCCTTTGATCTTTTACGATCACTGCTCCGACCAAAGGATTTGGATTGGTATATCCACAGCCTTTCTTGGCAAGTTCGATCGCACGCCGCATATATTCTTCTTTCAAATATTTTTCTCCCTTCCCTTCAGGTTCTTTGATTTTGTGAGGTTGGATTTTGATTGGTATTGAAATCGGAAATATAAAAAGGAGCTCCTGATCTTTGTTCTAATTCTTCAGGAACTCCTTTTTGATATCTTGATATTTCTTTTTGAAATAAAAAAATCCTGGAATTATAAAAATCCCAGGACATGATGATCAATATCACTTCTTAAATCTTCTTCCATCCAGACTGTACTGTCGGCCTTGGAATCTCACCAAGTCATGCCATATAAGGCTCGCGGGCTATAACCGCCGGTAGGGACTTGCACCCTGCCCTAAAGACGTTATGTAATTTACATATAGAATAGCACTCACTAACTGTTGTGTCAAGTGAATTTTCTATCACTTCAGCATAGCGTTTTTTACATTCTCTTTCGCATAAATACTACAAGTAAAGCAAAAATCACGACTGCAACTGCTCCGATCACAATCCCTGTTGTGTGTTTTTTCTTTGTTTCTTTCTGCTCTTTTTTCTTTTTTTCTTCTTTTTGTTGTTTCTGTTCTTTTGTTTCTGTTGTCACTTTGGTCGTTGTTGTTTCTGTTGTTCCTTGTGTTGTTGATTCTTTTGCAGATGTTGTACTATTGTTTGTCTGTTCTGTAGATGAATTTTCTTGTTTTGTTGTACTATTTTTATTGGTATTTTTAGATTGTTTATCTTTTTTTGTTTCTGTCTTCACAGTTGAATTTTTCTTTTCTTCTATGTCATTTTTCTGGTTCTTTCCCATATATGCATCTGCTTCTGGAACATCAATCTTTCCATCCATATAATCCTGATATGCCTGTTCTGCCCCTGCTCTTGTTGGTGGATAACCATGCGAAGACAGCCATGATTTCGCCTGCTGCTTTTCTTCATCTGTATATGCATAAGTCGCCACCGGACGGCTTGTGATCATTACTGCTCCCAGAATCAGCATTAAAACTAATAATAACCTTTTCATTTGATACTCCCTCTTTCATTTTGAAACTGTTTGATTAATCTTGTATATTATAGCATAATTTAGTAAGAATTCTATAGATTATTCGTTTTTATACAATCCTGATTTGAAGGTAGTCTCTCATGTATGTGACAGAAATAAAAGAAACACAAATATTTAAAAGAATCAAGGTGGCAACTCCGCATTTTTGAGAGCGTTTTTTACAAATCGCTGA